>OJBS01000003.1_pt1 | contig 401964 bp, 329 predicted proteins | sample 1590941 | NCBI WGS metagenome assembly OJBS01 (sample SAMN05416785, study PRJEB24817) | seawater metagenome | isolation source: Sea water | place: Canada:Atlantic | collected 2013-11 | reverse complement strand
TTCAAGAAACCCCCAGGTTGAGCCATCCCGGCTCCCTGGGGGTTTTCTTGTTTGTAGTGAATGCTTTCGCACGCGACGCGGTGCACCGAAAGTGTGTCGACTATCGGTCGGTGAGGGGAGGGGCAGCCTTCCAGGGCGGCGTCCATCCCTTTCGTATGATCAGTGGCAATGCCTGCGCCCACACATCCACACGAAAGTGATTGCCGCGCACCCACTGCTCGCCGTCCAGCTGGCTCGTGATGTCGTCGTCCCCACGCGGACGGTACAGTTCGATATCGAACGCCCGGTCCTGGATTTCGCGCACCGCTGGACTTCCGAGCAGCTGGTTGTCCGGAATCGGGATGCCCACTTCTTGGATGTTCTTGATGGACGTCATCAGCATGTCGCGCCGTCCAGCGATGCCCATGAGCTCCATCAGTCCGTCGCTTGTCTCTGTGCGGGGAGTCGGGACCCACCAGCCGCCGTACACAGGGGTGGCGTTTACCACGAGGTCGGTCAGCCCGGTGAAGCGTGTGGTGTTGCCATCTGGCGTAGTGACTTCTGCGGTGAATTTCACGGGGTCGACCACAGTGCGCAGCACTTCTTGAACAGTCGCACCTGCGTACACGGCCTGATTTGTGTACAAGCGTCTTAGGACCGGAACCTGGGCTACCAAGCTACGGTCGCGATTGCGGCGCCAGAGGATGTCGGGCTGTAGACCGAAACCAGCGGAATCAAAAAATAGGTCCCGATGTGTGGTCTCGCCGCCTTCGTCGATGGCTTGAATGCGTCCGACGTCCAAGCGAACCTGGTGACCCTCTAGAACGATGTCTAGGTTTTCCTCAATCGCGTCAGGTGAGGCTGAAATGCCGAAGCTACGTCCTTGGTCGTTCGCTGTCCCGCTCGGGATGAACGCCATGGGAACTCGTCGACCTGCGGCCAGAACGCCCTTGGCGACCTCGGCGAAGGTACCGTCCCCACCAAGGCTGATCACCGTGTCTACACGTGTGCTGTCGATAGCTTCAAAGACCGCTCGTACGGTGCGGCCATCTGGACGGGTGGGCATGAAGGACGCCGAAACGCCTCTGCGCCGGAGACTAGCCAGGGCTTGGTCTATTCGTCTGAGTGCTTTGCCCGAGCGCGCTGTGGGATTGCCGACCAGGAGGTAGTGTGGGGATTCTGCCATGGGTCAGTGTACCGCGGATACGGAGCTGGCATGTCATGGTTCGCGTGCGGTTGGCAACCATGAAGGGCTTTCAGTATATTTTGGTGACGCTGATGTGTGCGACGTCGGCGAATGGAAGCCTTTGGCGTGGTCCCCCTACTACTGACGGGCAGCGTGGGCGGCGACGGACCCACGGTTATGATTCAGTTCGCGGTGTTCGCCGTTGACACTAGCGAGGACGACTGCACCAAGCGCGCACGAGCTCATCTGTCTGACGCGTCATTGGTTGGTCGCACGACGAGTGCAAGAACAGTGTTGTTGGGTGGGCCTGCTCGGCAACGCCACTCGCGGCAGGCCGGACGCAAAGCGGAGCGTACCGTAGTCCTTCCATTGTGGTCGGGGTCAGCCCCGTGCGCTGTACCCATGGACCATGCGTGATGACGATGTGTGTTTGCGAGTCTTCTAGACGGCTCGACCATGGCGTGGAACTTGCCACGGTTGTCAGCTGTGCCAAGTCGTTGACGGTCAGCTCTGGTGCCCCCCACAGGATGCCGCCAACGTCGGGCACAGCAACATCAAGCCCGTCATCTCGACACGCATCTTGCGTGATGGCCGCCACCACATCTCCAACTTCCTGCACAAGCGACATGGGCAACGGTGGGCGACGAACCACATCTGCCCAGACCAAACCACAAACGACCCAGCTGGTTCCAAGTACCCACCGTGTACGTTTGTTTGCCAAGAGGGCGGGTGCGCAAGCCAGTGCGATGAGGGGAGACAGGCCCACCAAGAACCTTCCGTACCGCATCCAGTCGCCACCCATATACAGCATGGCAAGTAGTGATGCGGCGAAGGGGCCCGCTGCGTAAAGTGGCAGTCTACGGTGGGGTGCAGAGCGGTCTGCGGTGTAGGCGCCCAATGCGAGGGGCACCCATCCCAGCCACGCTGCAGAGGCTGTACTGTATCGGATTCCTGCAATGACACGGGAGAGTAGGCCACGGTCAAGCTTGGCTTCAGCGGTGTTGGGCCACCACGCGTCGAACACTAGTAAGCGGATGCCAAACAATGCCACTGTAGAGGCAATCGCGACCCCGGCCATGAGCTTCCAAGAGTGGCCTAATACTGCTCGGCTCGCCAGCACTCCTACCATCACAAGCGGAGCTTCCGGTCGCACCCACATCAACACAACAACGGCGACGGATGCCCATAGTCTGTGCTTGACGCAGACACTGGCGACGAGCATCCAGGCCCACAATCCGTTCTCTAGTCCAGACAGGGCCCAGAGCCACATGGGCCCGATGAGCGCAAGTGACACACCCAGAGCCCATCGTTCTTGTTGTGGCAGACCCTCTTGACGTGCCGTATTCAACACGGTCCAGCACGCCATCCACATGCCGAAGCCGCCAATCGCCTTTGCACACCATTCGATGGGCAAACCTACAGATCGAAGGGTCGCCAGAATCAGCACCCAAGCCGGATCGCTGAACCCTTCCACGAAGTCCGGGGAGGCGCCTGTTGTTGGACCCAAACCTGTCGCAATGCTGCGGGAATATGCGAACACGATTCCCGCATCATCGACGAACCAAGGGCCAGTTGCCAGCATCATCAGCACAAGTGCGAGTGCCGGAAGTGTGGCTGGTGACAGGCGACCGGTCAGTTTGGTGAGCAAGGCACGACTCTTCAATGTGTTGAAAGCGGCGAGAGGTGGGGTTTCCGGGGTATGCTGGCGGCCATGTTGACCTTACTCCTGACCGTTAGTTCTACCTTCGCAGCAACCCTAGATGTTTGCGAGACTGGGTGCACCTATTCAACCATTCAGGGGGCGGTCGACGCCTCTGTGTCTGGAGACGAGATTCTCGTGCAGGATGATGGTGTTTACGCCGCATTCCGCATGCAGGGGAAAGTCGATATTGCTCTGCGGTCCTCGCCGGATGTTCGGCCAACAATCCAAGGGCTCAGCCCTAGTGCTCTGGCGCAGGCAGCAATGGGTCTCATTGAGGACTCGTCTGGCATTGAGATTGAGGGCTTTGAAGTGGTTGGCGGCACTCGTCGTGGCTTCACCGTTGCACGCTCGACCGTTGCATTCGACGATATGATTATTCGGGACTCCAATGTAGTCTACAGCGGTGGCGGAATGGAGTTGGTGGCCTCTACGGTCACGATCGACAACAGCGTGTTCGAAGACAACTCGACCACCGCGGTCGGATTGGGGGGTCACATCATTGCGTTTAGCGGTGTGTCCCTCACTACGACAGACACCGACTTCGTCGGCGGGGTCTCTCAACAGGGCGCTGCCATTTGGTTCTCTGGCGGCACCCTCACCATGACCGGTGGAATCCTGTCGGGCAACGAAACGCTGACCGGTGCCACGAGCAGTGGGGGCGGTATTCGAGCGTTCAATACTGGTGTGTCATTGACCTCGGTGGCCATGCTCGACAATGTCGCTGACGCTGAAGGCGGCGACCTGTTCGCGGTTGGTGGCACTGTGGTCCTGGACGACTGCGACTTCGATGGTGGACGTGCGTCCGCAGGTGGCTCGGTCCTCCTGAGGGGAGCCAATACAACCATTTCCGACAGCGCCTTGTATGGGGCGTCTGCGTCGGGCCGTGGTGGTGTGTTGAGTGCTGAGGTCAGCTTACTTTCGATCAATGATACTGAGCTGTTTGATGGCTCTGCTTCGCAAGGTGGCTGTGTGTCGCTTGCGGGCTCAAGTGGTCAGTTCACGGACGTTGTCGTCGACGATTGTGTGGCAATCTCCATTGACGACGCCGACGCCGACGATGGACGGCGTGGCAACACGGGTAACGGCGGCCTCATTAGCGCGACTGGGTCCAACCTGACGATTATCGGAGGTTCCTACCAGAACGGTGCTGCAGAGTTTCACGGCGGCGGGCTCTTTGCCAACTCCGGTCTGGTTGATGTGTCAGGTTCTGACTGGGACACTAATGTGGCCGAGCAAAGCGGTGGTGCCATGTACTTGGTTGATGCCGTCTCGGGTGACTTCACGGAAAGTACCTTCGGTGGCAACGTGGCTGAAGACGGCGGCGCGCTGTATCTCAAGGGAAGCGGCTCCTTCGGTATTGCCGATACCGCATTCATTGCGAATGAGGCCATTGACCAAGGTGGAGCCGTGTTCGTCGGTCGTCTAGAGGGCCTCATCTTCACGGACAACGAGGTTCGTGGAAACACCGCAGACAGCGCTGGTGGCTTGTACCTAGGGCCATCCAATGACTTCTCCAGCACACGCACTCACTGGTGCGACAACCTGTCCGCTACATCAGGCGGAGCGGTGTTGGTCGATGGTCACTCCACGCCGGTCACGTTTGCGTCTGACGAATGGATTCAGAACGTCTCGGGTCAAGGCGGCGGTATGGCAGTGCAGAACGCCTCGGGAGACGTTCGACTGGTGAACAACACGTTCGTCGCCAATGATGCAGAGAGCGGCGCTGGCGTTTACGCGCGCGATAGCTCGGTGCTTCTCGACAGCAGCATCATCTCCGATTCGCTGTCGGGCCCTGCGTTTGAAGCGATTGGAAACACCAACGCCACGCTTGTCTACAACGACTGGTGGAACAACGTAGACGGAGACGTTGGGGGATTGCTTGGGGCGTCCGACTTGGATGACACCAATCTGTATGTCGACCCGGCGTTCCAAGATGCTCGCGCGGATGGTCAGTGCGTCGACAACCTGTGGGTAGCCGCAGACAGCGCAACTCTCGACGTTGGAAGCCCTGACCGAACGGACCCAGACGACTCCACACCCTCGGCGCAAACCCCAGCAGACATGGGGGCCTTTGGCGGACCCAGCGCGGACCCCGACTCCTGGATCGATGCCGATAACGATGGCTTCCCTGTCATGTGGGACTGTGACGACGACCAGCCTGCGATCTACTCCGGCGCTGTCGAGCTGTGCGACGGTCTCGACAATGACTGTGACGGCATCATCGACAATGATGCTGTAGGCGGAACGGTCTTCTACGTAGACAACGACCAAGACACCTTCGGCGACCCGCTAAGCGAGCAACAAACCTGTAGTGAGGTCCCCGCAGACGCCGTGCTCATCAGCGGTGACTGCGATGATGAAGACCCCGCGGTCAACCCGGACGCCACCGAGCTGTGTGACGAGGTCGACAACGACTGTAATGACAGCATCGACGACAACGCAGAAGACGCTACCGACTACTACTTCGACGACGACGGCGACGAGTTTGGCGATCTACAAGACGTCCTGCGCACGTGCGGCGACCCACTGGATGGCTACGTCGCAGTAGGCGGCGACTGTGACGATGACGACGCCACGACCTACCCCTTCGCTCCCGAACTGTGTGACGGCATCTCGAACGATTGTGATGAAGAGGTGGACGAAGACCCCGTGGATGCCGGGTCCTTCTTCATTGACGGTGACGGAGATGGCTTCGGTGGCCTAGAGCCCGTCATGCTGTGTGTCGAGCCCGACAATGCCGTGGAGAACGGCACGGACTGTGATGACTCAACCGCCGACATCAACCCAGATGTCGAAGAGGTCTGCAACGGCCTAGACGACAACTGCGACGAGCAAATCGACCCACCGGGCTCTATGGGTGAAATCCTGGTCTACCCAGACGTCGACAACGATGACTTTGGCGCGGACGGTGAAGGTGTTCTGGCGTGTGAAGCTGGAGACAATCAGGTGCTCGTAGATGGTGACTGTGACGATGAACAAGTCACCGTAAACCCGGGCGCCGATGAGCTGTGCGATGGCCTGGACAACGACTGTGACGGTGAAGTCGACAATGATGTAGTCGGGTTGGCCACTTGGTACGCGGACTCCGATTCTGATGACTTCGGAGACCCCGAAAACTCCGTCGAATCCTGCTCCCAGCCACAGGGCTACGTCAGCAACTCCAGGGACTGCGACGACAACGCACGCCTTGTCTCACCTAATGGTGAAGAGGTCTGCAACGGTGTGGACGATGACTGTGATGAGCGAATCGATATCGACGCGACAGATGCAACCCTCGTGTTCCCGGACGAAGACCAAGATGGGCAAGGCGACGCAGACAGCAACGGCGAGTTCACCTGCGAGCCCGGAGACGAACCTGTTCTGACGGCAACAGACTGCGACGACAGCAACGACACCGTGTTCGAAGGCGCCTCCGAGCTTTGCGATGGCCTGGACAACGACTGCAACGGCCGCGCAGATGACGGAGTCGAGTTTCAGCAATGGTACGAAGACAATGACGAAGACGGGTTCGGCGGGGATGCCTCCGGACCTCCCGACTGCGCACCTCCAGTAGACGGTGCTGTGACCACGACCGGCGACTGCGATGACTCGGACCCCTCGGTCTACCCAGGCGCTGAAGAGATTCTGCAAGACGGCATCGACCAGGACTGCGATGGCCTCGACGACCTGCCGGAGCCCGAGAACACACGGGACTTCGAGCCCGGTGAAGACACAGACACTGGCGTTGTCGCAGCCACCGGTTGTGATTGTGATGCGTCGTCGTCTGCCAACCCGGCTTGGGCACTTGGGCTACTTGGACTGTTGCTCGTAAGGCGTCGTCGTGATTCGTAAGTGGGCCAGCCTAGCGCTGTTGTTGTCCACCTCGGCCTGTCTTCGTGACGTTGTCACAGAGTTCCCGGATGGGCTTGCACCCTTAGAAGACAACACCGCTCCGGCAGTCGATGAGCTCTCGGACGAGAGCATCAGCTTCGAGACGGACGAGCGGGATGACGGTCTGTTTTGGTTGCACGGACGTGGGGTGGTTCACGCCCGTTTGTCGGACGTCATTGAGGCACTTTCGGACCCGCAGGTGGTGACCGACCGACGCGGCGTCACGCGATTCACCACCGAGTTCGACGTAGAGGACAACTACGAGGTCAGCTTCGATACGTTTCTGACGAAGGTCGACATCCTTACGGTTGAGTGGACGCTGACATGGCGAGGCTCGGTCGTTCAGGGGGATTCCGATGACCCGGCAGTCTTCGCGATGCGCTACCAAAAGACCGATGGCGCCGCAATCCTCGACGTGATGGAGGGCTCCATCACTGCGACCGCCCTCAATGGCAACCGGACTGAGCTGGCACTCATCCAACATCTCAAGGCACCACTCACCACCGAAGACGACCTGCTGTGCTACCAGCAGGACTTGTTCGACGAAGTTGTCTTGACCACTCGCGGCGAAGACCTCCCCGAGTACACCGAAAACTGTCGCTAACGAGGGACTGACGTCCGCTTGGCGCCATTCCCGATGCCGGAGCTACCCATGCTGTCTCCTCTGCTCTTTCTTTCCCTCATGGGGTGTCCGCAAGGCGACGACTTTCAGCCTGTCGACCTGACCCAGCCAGTGGCTTCGGGGCAGTCGCGCGCAGGTGTGGTCATGGACCCTTCAGTGCTCTGGGGCGGTATCTCTGCAGAAGGGCAACCCGGAGATGCGCTGCTGGTCAACGACCGGGTGCGGTTTGTTGTTCAAGGCGCTCGCACTGGCAGCTTCTACTTTGTCGAAGGTGGCGGCATCCTAGATGCAGACATTGTGCGGCCAGCTGGAGAGCCTGGGCGGGACATCGTGGAAGAATGGCGTGAGGTACTGGCAACCGCCCGCATCAACTCGGGTGACAACATGACCGTCGTCGATAGCGGCGTGAACTCGGATGCGGCGCGCGTTCTTGTCTCCGGGAGCGACACGGGCATCGACCTCATCAGCGGCGTGCTCGAGGCGCCGGACTTCCTGGAGTCCTTTGGACTGTCCGTGACCACTGAGTATCGCCTGCCGCCGGACAGCTGGTTCATGGAGGTGACCACCGTCATTACCGCGAGCGAAGATGTGCCATTGGTGGACATCGGCGACATTCTCATCACTGGTACCGAGGTCGCTGACCGCTGGCGTTCGGGCTCTGGGTTGTCGACCAACTCTGGACCCACAGACTTTCTGGCGTCCATCGCGCACCAGAACGACGTTGCCGTCATGCTGGCTACCGTTGATGGTGAACCGCTTGGCGAGCCCTTGCCTCTGCTGTCCGAGCTCGGCGACATCGATCTAGGAATCGGTGCTTCGGTCGAGCTGCCGGCTGGCGAGACCCTTCGGTACACACGCCTGTATGGAGTCGGTCCCGACCTCTCCACGCTCACGGATGAGCTGCTGGAACGCCGCGGAGTCTCTACGGAAATGGTCTCGGGTACGGTCACGGCAGCCGACGGACCTGTGGCTCGAGCGCGCGTTGCCCTGTTTTTGGACGGCGACCCATGGAGCGTGGCTGTCACTGCTGAGGATGGCACCTGGCAAGCCAACGTCCCGACGGACGCGACGGTCACATGGCGCGCAATCGGCCGGAATACTGGGTACTTTGGTGGATTGCCCGGCATGACTGGCAACCACTCGCCCTTCGTCAACGAAACGGCCGGTCAGCTCTGGCTGGACGCACTACGAGAGCCAGGACCAAGCGCACCGGATGGTCGCGGCGTTGCCAGCGCAGAAGAGCCTCTGGTTCTCGGCGAGCCCGCTCGCGTCACCGTGCGCTCGACGGATGCCACGTCCTTTGAAGTCCAGGCGCGGCTGACCAGTGCGGCCCCCCAGGTCGATAGCTTGTACGTTCCGGCGCGCACCCACGGCGGCGCGTCCGCTACCGGCTGGGCCAGAAACGGCGAGATTGAGCTGCTCTTGGAGCCTGGTACCTATGATGTGCTGGTTCACAAGGGCATTCGCTTCGAGCAGCATCATCAGACCATCGAAGTTGTCGAAGGCCAGGAGTTGGTCATCGATGCGTCGATTCCGGCTGCGTACGAGCACACCGGATGGCTCTTGGGCGACCCCCATCAGCACGCATCGCCGTCCAACGACGGCAACGTCTCTATGGAAGAGCGCATTCTGGTCAACGCCGCCCGAGGCATCCAGCTGCCGTTCGGAACCGACCACGACCGATTGGCCGACTACAACGTTCTCATTGAGCCCTTGGGTCTGCAGAACGATGTCCGTTCGGTCATTGCGAACGAGGTCAGCTCGGTACGCCGCGGCCACATGAACGCCTACCCGCTGACTGTTCAGCCGGAGCTTCCGAACAACGGCGCGTACCTTTGGTACATCGATGTCCCGGAAACCACCGAGGACTACGTCGCAAAGACCCGCGCTGCCTACCCAGGTGCCATGCTCCAGTGGAACCACCCGTTTAGCAGTGGTGTGGCTGACTCTGCCGACTACAGCACCGGGGTCATTGGTAATCCGGACTTCTGGACCGATGACGTCGACGTCATCGAGGTGCTCAATGATGGCGACTATGAGCGGGAGGTTGGGCTTTACCTAGACCTCGTCAACCGCGGCTACCCCGTCACTCCTACCGGTGTCAGTGATGCGCACGGGCGAACAAACAGCGGCATTGGGTTCTGTACAACCTTCCTGTACATGCAAACCGACAGCGTTACAGACTACACGGACGAGCGGTTGGTCGACGTGATTGAAGGCGGCAATACCATCGTGTCCCTCGGGCCCTACTTGGACATGTCCATTGTGCCGGGAACCCGAGTCGTCGGCGGCAGTAATGTGCTCAACGTGACTGCGCGACATCCAACATGGATGGACGTGGACCAGCTTGAGTTGTACCGAGACGGAATGCTTGTAGACATTGTCGAAGGCACCACCGCGTCCTTCGCTCTCGCCCCTGAGGTTGATGCGTCCTACGTGGTCATGGCCCGCGGCGACACCCTGATGGAGCTGTACAACAACACGCCGCCTTGGGCGATGTCAGCGGCTATCTTCGTCGACGTTGACGGCGACGGGTGGGAGGCTCCGCTTCCGCCACTGGAACGCGGGTAGAGGACTGACTGCAAGGGTGACACCGACAAGCGAGATGGCGGCTCCAAAGAGGGTCCAGCCGGTTGGATGTTCTCCCAAAACAACCATTGCCAGTGCGGTGGCTCCGAGAGGCTCCAACAAGGTCAACGCGCTGATGGTCGCAGCTGGGAACCAACGCAGTGCGTAGTTGAGACCGTTGTGGCCAATGAGCTGTGGACCTAGAACGAGGCCTGCGATGCACAGCCAGGTGGTCGTACTGAAGCCCCACATGGGAGCATGGGTAACGGCGGCTACGGGAAGCAAGCACGCTGCGGACACGATGCAGACGGCGGCGCCGTAGGGGCCAATGCCTAGTCGTGCGCGCACAGAACGCCCGACGACCATGTACACCGCCGCGAAGATTCCACCGAGGACCGCGAGGGCGTCTCCGTATAGGGTGGCGTCGCCTGTGTCAGAGACCATTGCTGCGGTCCCCAGTGCGCCGATGACAACGCCGGGCCAGAAACGAAGCGCAGGACGGCGCTTTAGAAACAGCCACTCCATCACACCCACCCAGGCGGGGGTGAAGGTCACGAGCACAGTACTGCGCAGAATGGTGGTGTGGTTGAGGCTCTCGAACCAAACCACGAAGTGGAGGGCGAGTGCGGCGCCGGCCAGCAGCAATCGAGCCATGTCACTGCGGCTTGGGCGCGCCAAGAAGGGGCTGAACAAGATGGCCACGCCTAGGCTTCGGTACAGCGCCAAGGTCACCGGAGCAGCTCCGTCCGCACCGCGAACCAGCACTCCCGCAGCACTGATGGCGAGGACGGCGGCGGCAATGACCCCATACACATGACGGGGAGGGGAGGCGTTCATACAACCGGACCTGTGACAGCAGTGGCGGACTGGGCTGTGGTGTGTGAAAGCGCGCGCATGACCGAACGTTCCAACGACACCGTGGCTATCTTGGGTTGCGGCACTATGGGCCAAGCAATTCTTGGCGGCGCCCTTAAAGCAGGGGTCTTCGACCCGTCCCATGTGACCGTGACGGGTCGCCGTGCCGAGCGCGTACAGCCGGTTGCAGACCGGTTTGGCGTGACTGCAACCACGGACAATGTTGCCGCTGTAAAGGCGTCGGAAACCATCATCTTGTGCGTCAAACCACAGCTCGCCAAACAGGTTCTCACCGCTCCGGGCCTGGCTCAGGCACTCGACGGAAAGCTGTTGGTCTCCATCTGTGCGGGCACTCGCCTGTCGCAGCTACGCTCGTGGGTACCCGGTGCGTACTTGGTGCGAGCCATGCCGAACACACCCAGTGTGATTGGTGCCGGCATGACCGTTCTATCGCCTGGCGAGGGGGCAACAGATGACGCCATTGCACGCGTTCAGCGCATCTTCGATGCTGTGGGGCGTTGCCGCGTGCTCGATGAGCAGTACCTGGATGCTGTGACCGCTCTGAGCGGCAGCGGGCCAGCGTTCGCCTGTGTGATCATTGAAGCGCTGGCTGACGGCGGCGTGATGATGGGACTGCCAAGAGACGTTGCTGTTGAGCTTGCCGCTCAGTCGGTACTTGGAGCGGGGCGCTTGGTGCTCGAGACTGGTACCCATCCCGCTGCACTCAAGGACAGTGTCACCACGCCTGCTGGTTGTACGATTGCCGGGCTGCTGACCATGGAAGATGGCCGCATTCGCAGTACACTGGCGCGGACGATTCAAGAGGCCACGTTGGTGGCGAAGGGCCTTGGCGGCCCTGATGAAGAACCTGCAAGCTAGTCTTGCACCGGAGATTCCTATGACCCACCGTTTTCCCGTAGCTCTCATGTTGTTGGCTGCCGCCTGCGGTTACGCCGAGGCCGACTACGTGATCGACGAGGCGGAAGCTGCCTGCGTGTTCACGGTGGAGTGCTACCCAGGCCTGCACGACACGGTCGAAGACTGCGTCACTGTGACCCAGACCGTCGCTCCGGCTGCCGGGTGTAGTTTCGATAGCGACGCGGCCAAAGAGTGTGTGGAAGGCCTTGAGGCGATGGCCTGTCCGGAAGAGGGGGCAGCACCAGCGTTCCCCGCTGCCTGTGATGCGGTCTACACCGACTGTGAAGTCGAGGCGTAGACTCAGGCGTCTGTCATTGCCTGAACAGCGTGTCAGGGAATCGTCTGGCCAGTCTACGCGTTCGCACCCATGACAAGCCGCGTTAGAGTGGCTGCCCACTCGGAGGTGTCAATGCGCCTAGTCACTTTGCTTTCGCTCCCCTTGCTCGCAGCCCTTTCAGGCTGCGGTCTGTCCGAAGAAGCCTATGTACAGGACTTCGTCGAGGCAGATTGTGCCTACTTGTTGGAGTGTACGTCTGAGCCGATTCTCGCCTTCCAGGGCTGGGATACCGAAGAAGACTGCCGTGCGGACCGTGGTCCAGAAGTGGCCTCTGACTCCGCCGCATGCGTGTACGACAAGAAGGCCGCTAAGGCCTGTATTGACGCCGTTGAGCTTCAGACGTGCGCAGCGGAAGGCGAAGACCGTGCCTACCCGGCAATCTGCCAGGACGTGTTCACGTTGTGCGACGGTGCAGACCCTGACACGGGTGCGGACACCGAATCTGACACCGATACCGAGGCTGCTGCCCAGTGATGTTTCGCATCTTCCCTTTGCTTTCCGTGTCGCTACTCTCTGTAGCGTCCGCCGCGACCCCATCGGCCTCTTCGGAGTACCGGGATTCGGAGAATACCCGTTTCCCCGCGTCTCACGCGTTTGATGGGAAGATGAACACTGTCTGGATGCAGGCAGATGACGACGAAGCACCGGCCCCGTTTGTGGAGCTACGCCTTGACCGCGTCACAGATATCGAGTCGGTCAGTGTGTGGTTCGGTGACCTCAGCCGCGGCACCCGCTCAATGCGCGAAGGTTCGCGCGCTCGAACCCTGACCGTGACTCTCACGGGTGGTGCCGAAGAGGTGAGCGTTAGCCGCAATTTCCGCGACCAAGCTGCAGACCGGCCGGAACGTCTGGACATTCCGGTTGTAGGCGACGCACGCACCGTTCGTGTCACCGTTGATGAGGTGTTTGAGGGCGTTGTTAGCCGTCGCATTGCCATCACCGAAGTCGGCATCAACCACACGACGGACGACTTCGACCAGACCCCAGGCGTGTCTCGGTTGAACCAGTACATCAACGGAACGGCGGGTGCACGTGATGCTGAGCGTGACGCTGAGCACATTGCCGAGCTCGTCATCGCTATGGCGGACGAAGAAGACTTTGAAGCCGCTCGTGAAGCCCGTGCCGAGCTGATGCTACGCGCTGCCGACGGCTCTCCTGCCATTCAGTCCCAAGCCGCCCGCTACGTCTCTATGGGCTTCCGTACTCGCGCTGTTCCGCCCCAGCAGGAGGCGATTGAGTCGCTGTATGACTTGCTGGATCCCGGCGTAATCCCGGCTTTAGAAGCGGCGGCACTCCGTACTGTTGGCCGGCAAGAACAGCAGATGTGGGGGTCGGTCGAAAAGTACCAAGCCTATGGTGAACTCCGTGGTGGTCAGCGCACCAATGTCCCGGCTTGGGGCCAAGAAGGCTGGTCTCGCGGCCAGCTGCGTACCTTTGGTGAGCCGCTGCAGCTTGAGGTCGACCAGTTCGGTCTGGTGTACGTCGCTGACATTGCCAACAACCGAGTTCAGCGCTTCAACGAGCGCGGTTCGGTAGACCAGGCGTGGGGCTCTGCGGAACCCGGCGTGGGTAACGAGTGGATTGACGGAACGCGGCGCTACTACGCTGCGGGTTCTGAGGCCGGTTCCGGTCCAGGTGTGTTCACCACAACGCTCGATGTCACCATCATTCCGGGCAAGGAAGGAGACGGCTTCGCGGCTATCGACGCCCTTGGACAGGTGCAGGTCTTCAATGCGGAGGGCACCCCAACCGCGGCCTGGCGCATCCCGACGACCTCCACCATTCACCAGGGCCTCGGTGGCCAGGTGTACTTGGAATACGGCAAGAAGAAGCTCGTCGCTATCTGGGGCGACCAGGGCTACGTCTTCAAGGCGGACGGCACGGAACTCGGGAACTTTGAGCTCGAAGATGGCGTGCCATCGGGTGCCATGATGCTGAAGAATGGCAAGCTGGGACTCATCTACCAGCAGGACCTCATTCAATACTCGCTGGACGGCTTCCGTCACGGCAGCATTATGGGGCCAGAGCTGTCCGAAGGCTTCGAGTCGTGGGACGTGGCTGTGGACAACGAGGGCGCTATCTGGGCACTCACCGATACCGGCATGCTGTACAAGTTTAAGAAGCCCGGCAAGCTGGTCTTTGAGTGGCAGTTCACCGAGACCCCCATCTCGTTGCCACGGTTTGATGTCCATGACGGTCGCGTGTTCTTGTCGCAAGACAACAGCATTCAGGTGATTGACGCTCTGGAAGAGATGGCGCGTCGTGAGGCTGCAGCGGAAGCCGGAGAGTGATCTGGGCGCTGCTGCTGGCAGCCTGTTCCACTCCGGAACCGGCTGTCGAACTTGAACCGGCGGCCGAGGCTCCTCCAACCGTTGAGGTGGTGAGCCCAGCGGTCCTTCCTGCCGTCGCTTGGCGTGTTGCGGTCGACCCACTGCGCTCACCCGCGGCGGCTCCCGGTGACGACGCGTTCATGGCTGCTCGTGCACAGCTGCTCCAGGTTGTCACTGAGCGTGCACGGGACCCAAACAACCCGTGGGCGATTGGTCATGGCATGCTCGCCCTAGGCAAAGACGCGGTTCTCACCAATGATGTGGGAGCCGTCGACCACCTGTTCGCTGCCTACGCTGAAGAGCTTGTCGTTGGTGAGGAGACGCTGGTTCGTTTCCCAGCAGCTCGCGGTGACATCCGCATTGAGCCGCACGCAGATTTGGTGCTCAAGGTGCTGACAGAGGTGGGTGTTCAGCCAGACCGAGCGGTGGTCGTCGCTGGCCAACCCCACACCGTCGGTGACCTGTACCGAGGCAGCATGGCACGGGCGTGGGTCGACGGGAACGACACCGGCTTTGCGTCGTGGAACGACACCCCTTGGGCCCTGCAAGGTCTCGCTGCCCTTGGGCCAGACACACTGACCTGGACGGCTCTGGGTGGCCATGAGATGTCCTTAGACGGCTTCACGTCCGCAAGTGTTGCCAAGCTACGTTCGGAGACGGCGTTCTTGCGCGAGGCGAGGGCGAACGGCACTACGGTTGAGAAGCGCCGGCAGTTCATCTTTGACTACACCTGTGGCGGGTCTCACTTTTTCCAAGGCGCAGCCTACGCAGTCGGTCGTGGGTACGGGACGGACGAAGACCGGGCGCTGGTTGCCGAAGAACTCGGCGTGTACTTCTGGCGGGCCTCCAGTGAGCTCGCCCAGTTGGACAGCCTGATTCGCAGTCAGCCGGACTACGCGCCTTTGTTGCTGGAACAGCGCCTGAAGTTCACCGGTCATCTGTTGGAGTCAGCGCACAAGACCTGGGCGCTTGGGATCACAACGCCGACCCCTGAAGAGCTTGTGTTCATCGATGTTCTTCGGACCCAAGTCGTCGCAACGGTGCAGGCTATCGATGCCTTGGGCATCTGGGACCGCTTGGACGACGTACGTACGGCAGATGAGCAGGTCTACCTCGACTACGTCGGTGACTCTGCGCACGCGTTGCGAGCGCTGGACTTGTCCACCGGCGAAGGCGTCATCTACCGCTGACATCAATCGGTTGTCGGGCTACCCTGCGCGCTGGAGGCACCATGCGCGCACTGTGGTTGTTGGGGCTGATGGCCTGTACGGACAAGATGGACACCGGCGAGACGGATGTGGACACCGGTACCGACACGGAAATGGGCACGGATGCGGACACCGACACTGACTCCGAGCTGCAGATCTGCGACTACTGGAACGGCAACGACTGGGCCGTTTGGTGTGGCGGTGACGACCCAGCGCGGCTGGTGTTGAACACGTCGCAGAGCAGTGACCCTGAGTGTCCTGACTACTACAGCGTTGGTGCGGCGTCGGGTGGGGAGCCAGCGACCGTACTGGAGCTGGCAACCTGCGACGACAGCTGCGTCTACCAGCGCTCTCAAGCGGTCATGGTGTTGTACTGCGACACCCGTGGCGAGTACATCACCTACGTTCCCGGCGGACCCGGGCAGGATGGAGACGGCGCGGAATGCCCGTCCCTCATCCAAGCCATGACCGTAGCGGGGACGGGCTGGTATGAGACCTTCGGGGACTACCAGCTCGACTTTCCGTGCCCTGGAAACGCGGTTCCCGTCGTAGACAACGTCGAAGACTCCCAGCTGGTGTGGGTCGCGGATGAAGGCCCCGTCGTCATCAGCGAGACCGTCACCGTGGAAGACGCCGATGATGACGTGCTGTTCTCGGCCTCGGTCCGCATTGTGAGCGGTTTCGAACCGGGGCTGGACCAACTGCTTCTGACAACACGACCCGTCGACATTGGCGGTACGTGGGACTCTCGGTCCGGCACTTTCTCGTTGAGTGGTGATGCATCGCCCGCGGCGTACCAACAGGCCCTGCGTGGTGTTGGATTTAACAGCACGTCCGAAGCATCTGGGCTCAAGACCCTTGAGATCACCGTCAATGACGGCGGCTCGATCAGCGAACCGGTCTCCCGAACGGTTCGCGTCTTCGTAGTCGAAGAGCAGTAGCGGTCGCTACTTGCCGCAGCGCTCCAGCACCTGGTTGACTGTGTAGGTAGCAACGTTCACAATCTCGGCCACGCTCGCATGGACCGGGATGACATTGACCGGTGCGTTCAGACCCACAACCAACGGCCCCAGGGCCTCCGCGTCGGACAGGTTGGCCAGGAGCTTGTAGGCGATATTGGCCGCGGTCAGGTTCGGGAAGACGAGCACGTTGGGCGGGCCAGACAAGGTGGTGAAGGGGAAGTTCTTGCTCATCTTCTCCCAATCAATGGCCGTGTCCGCCTGCATTTCGCCGTCGATCTCTAGGTCTGGACGGGCCTTTCGCACAATTTCGATGGCTTTGCGTACCTTGGCCACCTGTGGGTGGGCGTGCATCTCACCGAAGTCGGAGAACGACAGCATGGCAACGCGAGGGCGCTGACCGAAGGTCTCAGCCACCTTGGCGGTGTTCAAAGCAATGGCTGCGAGGGCCTCAGCATCCGGGTCAATGTTGACCGTACAGTCCCCGAAGAACAGCTTGCGGTCGCGGAACAACATGGCGTAGACGCCAGAGACAACGCCGGTTCCGTTGGCATCTGTGCCTACAGTGCGCAGGGCAGGGCGCAAGGTGCTCTTGTAGGGGCGACCCAGGCCGCCGACCATGCCGTCGACCATGCCTTCTGCGACCATCATGGACGCGTAGAAGACGGGCTCGTGGAGGCGAGCGCGTGCGCCGTCGAGAGTGGTTCCCTTGCGTTGGCGGAGCTTCCACACCGCTTCGGCCAGGCGGTCGAACTCGGGGCCGTTGGTTGGCTCGACAATCTCGAAGCGCGAGATGTCGATGTTCGCTTCTGCGGCGCGGGTGTGGATTCGGTACTTCAGACCGACCAAGACGGGCTGGCAGATGTCGTCGTCGCACAGTTGTTGTGCGGCGCGCAGGATCTGTGGATTGGTGCCGTCTGGAAACACAATGCGCTTGGTGTCGCCCAGGCGAGCCCGACGAACCAATGGCTGCATGAGGCCGCGCGAGCGTTCTACGAGAAGGTGGAGTTCTTCGCGGTAGGCCTCGAGGTCGGCAATGGGCTTGCGTGCGACACCCGTCTCGGCGGCGGCCTTGGCGATGGCAGGTGCCACGTACAGAAGTACGCGGGGGTCGAAGGGCTTGGGAATGAGGTAGTCCCGCCCGAAGGTGAGCGAGTCAACGTCATATGCGCGTAGAACGCGGTCAGGCACGTCTTCTTTGGCAAGCTGCGCGATGGCTTGGGTAGCGGCCATCTTCATTTCTTCGTTGATCTTGCGGGCTCGGCAGTCGAGGGCGCCGCGGAAAACGAATGGGAAACCAAGAACGTTGTTGACCTGGTTCGGATGGTCAGAGCGTCCTGTCGCCACGATGGCATCTGGCCGGGCTGCCTTCGCTTCGGCGTAGGGAATCTCTGGGTCCGGATTGGCCATGGCGAAGATGATGGGATTGGGGGCCATGCCCTGGAGCATTTCAGCATTGAGAACATTTCCGGCGGACAAGCCAACGAAGGCGTCTGCGTCGATCAGCGCTTCGGTCATGTTGGCGACGGCACGACGAGTGATGAACTCTTGCTTGATAGGCTCGATGGTGTCGGCTCGGGCCAAGTTCAGCGGCCCATCGATGTCGCACATGACGATGTTCTCGTGTTTGACCCCGAGCGACACGTAGAGTTTTGCGCATGCGACCGCAGCCGCGCCTGCACCTGAGAAGACAATTTTCATGTCTTCCATGGTGCGGTTGGTCAGCTCAGCGGCGTTGAGCAGTGCCGCTCCGCTGATAATAGCGGTTCCGTGCTGATCATCGTGGAACACAGGGATGTCGAGCTCGGCGGACAGGATGCGCTCGATTTCAAAGCATTCGGGAGACTTGATATCTTCGAGGTTGATGCCGCCGAAGGTAGGCGCAATGGCCTTGACCGCCGCAACAATGTCTTCCACACCATGGACGTTGAGCTCGATGTCGAACACGTCAATGTCGGCAAACTTCTTGAATAAGTTGGCCTTGCCTTCCATGACCGGCTTGGCGGCATGCGGGCCAATATTGCCGAGTCCGAGCACCGCGCTTCCGTCTGTGATGACGGCAACCAAGTTGCCCTTGCTGGTGTACTTGAAGACGTCTTCATCATTCTTGGCGATGGCTCGGCATGGTTCAGCAACACCTGGAGAGTATGCCAGGGAAAGGTGACGCTGGGATGTCAGCCTCTTTGTAGCTTGAACGGCGATTTTTCCAGGCTTGGGCTCGGCGTGGTACCGAAGGGCGTCTTCTTCGAGGCTCATGCATTCTCCAGGGGGCAGTCTCCCTACCCTATGTGGCACTCCGAGGCGTTGGGTTATGCGCGCTACGTTCGAGGTGACCTAGTGATCGCCGGCGGAGGACCCATCCGGGTCTCGAAGCGGGAGGAAAGTCCGAGCTCCATAGGACAAGGTGCCGGGTAACTCCCGGTTGGGGCGACCCAGAGGAAAGCGCAACAGAGAGTAGACCGCCAGGGCATCTTCGGATGCGTTTCGTTGGCTCCCCACCATCATCCTTCGGGCACGGGGGTGGGAGGAGAACGAGTCGGGCAACCGACGGTAAGGCTTAAAGGGTGCGGTAAGAGCGCACCGGCAACCTCGGTAACGGGGCTGGCCAGGTAAACCCCACTTTGGAGCAAGACCAAATAGGAAAGCGCTACGGGCGGTCCGCTCAGCTTTCGGGTTGGTTGCTTGAGCCTGTCGGTAACGGCAGGCCTAGATGAATGATCACTACTGCAGACTCTGGCGACAGACCTGCGGCACAGGACTCGGCTTACGGATGCCTCGAACCGGCGCTTCTCCCTCGGGGGAAGCGCCGCATCTGTTTAGACGCCTAGCCTTCTTGTCCGGCGAAGTCGGAGTTGGCTTCGACGAGATCTGGCGCATGTAGCCAGCGTCCACATCCTGCACACTGTACGAGTCGTCCGCGCTTGATTTCCTGCATGGCGCGCGGAACTTGAACGCGATTACAGGATTTGCAGGTGTCTTTCTTGAGGATGCTGACCGGGCGTCGATTGCGGTCCATCAGCGCGTCGTACCGAAGCAGTTCAACCTTGTGCAGCTTGGAGCGAAGGTGAATGGCATCGCCCTTGGCGGCCATCAGTCGTGCCGTCTGGACCTTGACCTCGGGGGCGCAGGCTGCGGCCGCTTCGACAACAACTTCTTCTGCGGCGACGAGCTCGGCTTGCCGCTGTGCCAGCGTGGCTTCCAAGGTCTCGCGCAGCTCCATCAGCTCTAGCTGGTCGGTCTCCAAGCCATCGATGATGGCGATGCAGCTCACGCGTTGGTGTTCTGCGGCGTCGGCATCTCCAGCACCCGTCTCCAGTGCACGGTTTGCGCGCATCACGAAGGTCTCGTACTCCTTGAGCTTGCGCTGGTTGGCCCGTTCTGTCTCGGTGTGGGTAGCCAGCACTTGCTTGGCATCTGCAACCGCCTGTGCTGCCTCGTCACGGGCCTTCTCCGAGTTCGGAACGCTGGCTCGTGCTGCTTTTCGTTTCCGGTCGGCGCTGCGAATCTCGTCGTCTGCGTCGGCCAGGGCCGCCAGTATGTCGATGTCCAATTCCATCGAACCTCCATCCACACACCGTACCCCAAACCAGCGAGTTACGGTGCCGCACGGCGGGCCCGTAGCTCAGTTGGTCAGAGCACCCGGCTCATACCCGGAGGGTCGTAGGTTCGAGTCCTACCGGGCCTACGCCGCCACTTCTCACAACCTGCTTGTCTTGGACCGATGTTGCAGGTCACAGGCAGGGAGGTGGCATGAGAGGGGTCTATTTATTGGCGTTGGTTGGGTGTCGGGGGCCGATGATGCCCGACCTCATCGTACCGTCACCAGCTTCCGCCCCGCTGTCTGTCGGATTTGCTGGCGCGCCTGCGTCGCTCTTCGGTACCGTGGAAGACCCGAATTTTGCCCGTCCCTTTCAGCAGATGGCGGATGCGGGAGCGGACCAGTTCTTTCCGCTCTTCTTGATGTCCGAGGTGGACGGTGAGGCGCAGACCACGGGACACCTGTCTCACTTCTTGTCGCCGACGCTACTGGGATCGGATGACGCAACCACCTGTCGCGGCGCAGACGACCCCTATGCAGCTGCGGAAGGGCGCCTTCGCATCCTGTTCCCCGGGTTTGTGCTGCTGCAGCTTCAGCCCATTGACGTTCCGCTTGATCGGGCCCTGCTGACCGCGCACCTCATCACGCAACGAGACGAGTGTTGGGCGGATCATGCCGAGATCATCAGCGGGTTCGATACCTACGACGAGCCTGTCCTCAACTTCGCCGTGGCGCGAACACTGGAGCGGCCCGCCCTGGACCTCGACAACATCTCTGTCGCGGCAGACGTCGTGCGTGAGGTCTTGGACCTGCCTACCGTTCTCATAGAGGGCCCTGGACCCTTGGTGTTTACGGATCCAGGTCTGACCAGCGCGCAGCGAGCGACCTTGGAAGCGAACTTCGACGAAGGCGTGAGCAAGGTGGCTGGCGTTGTAGATACCTTCGGTTTTGATGTGTACCCGGTGCCCGACCTTCAGCTGACCGAACCTGGTGCCTACGTGCAGTGGGCAGGTGAGCTGTCCGGTGGGGGGCGCACGGTCTCCGTGCTGCAAGGCTTTGGGTTTGAGCAGACCACGCTTGGAGCCGTCCCAGGACGGTTGCCCACACAAGGCGAGCTGCGGTTCATGGCCTTCGACAGCGTTGCCGCAGGAGCCGATGAAGTGCTGTGGTACGGCCAGAGCGCATTGGACCTAGACGTGCCGTCAGAAGCGCAGCTGTGGAGCGATCTGCTCACGGTCACGGCAGACCTTGCCGAGCTGCACGACGTCGTCACACTGCCGGTTGTCGTGTTTGAGCAATCCGACGAATACGCACTGCGCGGGCATGGAGACGACAGCGGCATGACGCTCATCGTCGTCAATCGCATGGACACCGACCAGTTGTTCAACATCCCGCTAGACGGAGCTGTTTCCACAACGACGCTGCTCGGACGCAACGGCGTGGTCGCAGACGAAGTGCTCACCACAACCTTGGCACCGCTAAGCACCGCAGTTTTCGAGATCGACAGAGAGTAGCTACCGACACGCATAAACATCGTACGAGAACGAAAAGCCCAAACGTAGTCCACTACGCGAGCGACGAAGAGACGCCGCTCCTGTGGCGCTCCCAATAAACCCCTTGAAGGGGGGAGAGTGGTGCAGGAGGTAGAAACGAGGAGCCGAAGCGTAGTCCACTACGCGAGCGACGAAGAAACACCGCTCCCATGCCGCTCCCAATAAATCCCTTGAAGGGGGGAGAGTGGTGCAGGAGGTAGGAACGAGGAGCCGAAGCGTAGTCCACTACGCAAGCGACGAAGAGACGCCGCTCCTGTGGCGCTATCTCCCTTTCAAGTTTCCATGAAGGATTTGAGACGCTTGGAGCGGCTGGGGTGACGTAGCTTGCGCAGTGCCTTCGCTTCGATTTGGCGAATGCGCTCGCGGGTGACTTCGAAGTCTTGGCCGACCTCTTCGAGCGTGTGGTCTTGGTGTTGACCAATGCCGAAGCGCAGGCGCAACACGCGTTCTTCACGTGGCGTCAGAGTGGCTAGGACCTTGCGTGTCGCCTCGGAGAGTGAGGCGTTGACCATGTTCTCAGACGGGGAGACGGCACCCTTGTCTTCGATAAAGTCGCCCAAGTGGGAGTCTTCCTCTTCGCCGATTGGCGTCTCGAGGGAAATTGGCTCCTTGGCGATTTTCAAGATCTTGTGGACCTTCTCGACAGGAAGCTCCATCTTGTCTGCAATCTCTTCCGGCAGCGGCGGGCGCGACAGCTCTTGCTCGAGATGGCGCTGCGTGCGGACCAATTTGTTGATGGTCTCAATCATGTGCACGGGGATGCGGATGGTGCGGGCCTGGTCCGCGATGGCGCGGGTAATGGCCTGGCGGATCCACCACGTGGCGTAGGTCGAGAACTTGTAGCCGCGTCGGTACTCGAACTTCTCAACAGCCTTCATCAGACCAATGTTGCCCTCTTGGATGAGGTCGAGGAACTGAAGGCCTCGGTTCGTGTACTTCTTGGCAATCGACACAACCAAGCGGAGGTTGGCTTCGACAAGCTCGCACTTGGCTTGCTCTGCGAGAGCCTCGCCCTTTTTGAGATCGATAGCGGACTGGTGCAGACGGTCACGGCCCATGCCGGTCTCGGCTTCGACCTTGCGGACCTTGCGGAGCTCGCGACGTACGCGGCTGTCAAAGTCCCGCCAGCGCTCTTCAGGGATGCCTGTGCGGTTGATGACCTCGAGACCGGACTGGTCGAGGTTGCGGCGGACTTGGCGAATCGAGCGACGTAGGTCGCGGACAGGGAGGCGAGCGTCGCGTGCGACAAGCTCGATTTCCTTCTCGGAGCGGGCGATGATGACCCATGAGTGCTGAATACGCTGACTGATGTCGGCGAGTTGCTTCTTGCTGAAGCCGAACGTCTCCATGTGGGCGACGAGGTCGTCTTCGGCGTCATCCATGCACTCTTCGGCGGCTGCGAGCTTCTTCTTGCTCTTTGCCTTGGATACGTTCTCTAGCGTGGCGGCGTAGACAACCATCAGCTCGCGTGCGGTCACCAAGCCTTCTTCGAGAGACTTGTTGAGGCTCGTCTTCGTTGGCTTGGCCTTCTTTCCGCTTCGCAGTGCCTTGTGAATGCGGGCCTGGTCGTCGGCAATCATCTCTTCAACGAAGTCAACGCCAAGGGGAGAGGTCAGAACAATCTGCTTGACCGTCAGCTCACCATCTTCGATGCGCTTGGCGATTTCGATTTCGCCTTCTCGGGAGAGAAGAGAAACGGAGCCCATCTTGCGCAGGTAGACCCGTACTGGGTCGTTGCTGCGGTTGGCGTCTGCGGCCTTGTCATCAGGCACCTTGCCGCGACGTGCAGCTTCGGCCTTCTTGCGCTGCTTGTTCACAATCTCGATGTCCATGTCCGAGAACATGATCATCAGGTCGTCCAAGCGGTCGCTCGAAACGAGGTGAGTCGGGAGGGTATTGTTCATTTCCTCATACGTGACATAGCCACGCTTCTTCCCGATGTTGATCAGCTGCTGGACCTCTGAAATGTCCTTTTGCATGCTCATCGACGTACCGCCCTTGACCTTGAGTTGTGAAGAGATCGCGGAGTGCCTAACACCTCGACCGTTGTTCTTAGTCGGCTCGTTCCGTGATTCTGTTGCGAATCAGTCCCATTGCGCGAGTTCGTCCGACTTTCCCAGCTCTGGAGTGGAGTGTGGCAAGGGACGTCATTCAAGGCGCAAATCCTGGGAATTGTCGAAAACCGTCTAAGACGCGGTTGGACGTTAACCAATGCTTGACGGGACTGCCAACAACGAAACCGCAGAATCAGTCAGTCGAAGGAGAGAGCGCCTCGGCAATAAGTTGCATAGTGACTTCGGCGTCTCCTCGGGCCAAGGCGGCTTCTAGGAGCGTTTCGCGTTCCTTTTGTCGGATGCGCTCGGTCGATGCGGTGCGGAACGCTTCCATGTCTTGCGCCTCTGCCGCCTTCTGGGACGCCCGAGTCAACGCCTCGATTGCAGCCTGGCGTCGCCGGCGAGACAGGCGGTCCACCATGGTCAACATACCGGCAGCCGCATGTGCAACATCGTAGAGTTCCGCTCGTCCAACGATAGCGGACAGAGTTCGCTGAACGCCCGGGTCTTCGGTGTCTTGCAGCACGGCGGCGACGGGCTCACCCGAGACCAGACGCGCAATCACAGGAATGACCGGGGAGTGCTCGTCTAGCAGAGTGGGGGGCGCGCGTTGGACGAGGTCAGCGACGTGGTCGTAGCGGTGAACCAAGAGCCACAGCACATGCACGATTTCTTGGGTCGGACGCCAGCCCACGCGGGCGGGTGCCTGCGGCCGCTGCTCGGGCTGCGTCGGAGCTTTTCGCAAGCGGTCAACGAGGATGTCCTCTCGGATGCGAAGCTTCTGGGCTGTGAGTGCTCGCATGGAGGGGGGGAGCTTGAGCAGGAGTGGTGTCAGCTCATCCAACAGCTGTGCAATGCCGGCGGATGAGTAGTTCCCGTCTGCGACCCGTCGGTCCAACAACCACTCATACAGAGGCGGCGGGGACTCCAGAGCCTTCTCCATGGCCTCCGGCCCATGTGCGACCAGGAACTCATCGGGGTCTTTTGCGTCTGGCAGGTCCAGACGCCACGGCTGGATGTCGGCCTCGACAAACATCGGAAGCGACTTTTCGGCCGCCCGCATACCGGCAGCATCGGAGTCGAACAGGACGATGGCCCGGTCCGCCAGGCGGCGTAGCTTGGTCATGTGCTGAGGCGTGAGAGCCGTTCCACAGGTAGCGACTGACTCACCGAATCCGGCTTGGCGCATGGCCAAGACATCCATGTAGCCTTCAACGACGATGATGCGTTTCTTCTGCTGAATCGCGGAGCGCGCCTCATACAGCCCGTACAGCACCCGTGACTTGTCGTACAGCGAGGTCTCGGGAGAGTTGAGGTACTTGGGACCTTCGCCGTCGAGTAGCCGACCGCCGAAGCCAATCACCCGGCCTCGTTCGTCTCGAATGGGGAAGACCAAGCGGTTGCGGAAGGTGTCGTAGCTACCAGACCGACCCTCTCTAGACTTGGAGAGGCCGACGTCGCCAACGAGTTGCTCGGCGTAGCCCAGACCGTGGAGGTGGTCTGACAGTTGAGACCAGGCGTCCGGGGCAAAGCCTAGACCTGCGTCCTGCGCTGTGGACTCGTCGAGAGAACGCTCATGAATGTACGACCTAGCCTTTGCGCCTTCGGGTCGGGTCCAGAGCATCGACCGGAAGAACTCGCTCGCCGCAGCCAAGACGTCGTAGCTGGTGGCTCGCTGCTTGAGGTTGCGCATCTGCTCTGGCGTCAGCTCTTTCTCTTCAATCGTGATGCCGACGCTGCCGGCCAACTCTTTGACGGCCTCAATGAACGACAGGCCTTCGAGCAGCATGAGGAACTTGAACGCGTCTCCGCCGGTCTGACATCCGAAGCAGTGGAAGATGCCCTTGTCTGGGATGACATGGAACGACGGCGATTTTTCCTGATGGAAGGGGCATAAGCCCTTGTACGACTTCCCGCGTCGATTCAACGAGACGTGCTTTTGGACCACCGACACGATGTCGACGCGCTCGCGAATCTCGTCGATAGTCTCGCGCGGAATGCGTGCCATTCAGGTCTCTAGCTGTGCTGGGTTGCTGCCAGTAGCACGGCGGGGTCTGACTCATCGTCCTCGACTCTGGCAAGACGAGCGCCGAGGCTGCGAAACTTGTCGACCAAGTTTTCGTAGCCACGGTCCAGATGGTAGAGGCGGCGAAGTTCTGAGAGACCGCGTTCGCCCTCGGGCATGTCGGCGTCGGCTCCCATGGCGGCAATGGCCAAAGCGGCAGAGGCGCGCAGGTCTGAGGACATTACGATGGCCGACGACATGGCTCCGGTGCCGCGAACAATTGCGGTACGTCCCACAATGTCGATGGTGGCACCCATTCGGGACATCTCGGCTGCGTGCATGAACCGGTTCTCGAAGATGTTCTCGGTGATGGTAGACACACCGTCCGCAAAGCAGGCCAGCGCGCACATCTGTGACTGCATGTCGGTCGGGAAGCCAGGGTGCGGCTCGGTGATGAGCTCGAAGGACTGAACAGGGCCGTCTTGAATGAGACGAATCGACGTGTCAGTGGTCTCGATCGTTGCGCCAGCGCTGGTCAGCTTGCCGAGCAGCGAGCGAACTTCGTCCGGATTGCAGTTGGTGACCGTGACATCACCGCGAGTGATGGCGCCGGCAACCAGGTAGGTGCCCACTTCAATACGGTCGGGCATGATGCGGTAGGGGCGCGATGCCGGGGACAGGCGCGGCACACCGGACACGCGAATCTCAGAGGTGCCGGCCCCTTCAATATTGGCGCCCAAGGTGATGAGGAAGTTGGCGAGGTCCACAATCTCTGGCTCGCGTGCCGCGTTGCGGATGATGGAGTCGCCCTCAGCAAGGACGGCGGCCATCAGGATGTTCTCGGTGCCGCCTACCGTAGGCATGTCGAGGTTGATCTCAGCACCGCGTAGGCCGTCCGTTCTTCCGTGGATGTTGCCCTTGGACAACTCGAAGGTGCAGCCGAGCGCTTCCAGGCCTTTGAGATGCTGGTCGATGGGGCGCGTTCCAATCGCGCATCCGCCTGGCAGACTCACAATGGCTTCGCCATGACGAGCGAGTAGGGGGCCAAGAACCAGAACGCTGGCACGCATGCGGCTGACGATGTCGTACGGTGCCTCGCAGAATGCGATTCGCGTGGTGTCTACTCGCAGCGTTGGGCCCACTAAGCTTGGGCAGCCTAGGCGACCGAGCAGCGACAGCGTGCTGCTGATGTCTGCGAGGTCTGGCACATTCGCGAGGCGATGCTCACCAGGGGCGAGCAGAGTCGCAATGAGAATCGGCAGGGCAGCGTTCTTCGCTCCCGATGCAGCGACGGAACCGACAAGGCGATGTCCGCCTTGGATGACAAGCTTTTCCATGAGGGCTCCGAACGAGTGACGGCGACTGTGGCCACTGGGGTCTCTGCACAGACCGTGCCGAGTTCGAGGTGGCGCGCGGTAACCCGCTGCATCAGACCGATCCCGTGGTCATCGGCGGTTTCGGCTGCATTTGCCAGACCGTTGAAAGAGCTGGGCACTGGGTGACCGTGCGCGGCCATTGGATTCGCTACGATTCGTCGCTGCGTGCTCGGGTTCGTCGCGTTGTCTTAGGGTCCATGTCAGGATTGTCGAGCGCCCAGTCAATGCGGTTGACCATGCCGCGTAGGGCTCCGGCCTCGCGAACCGACGGCGTCATCCGCTGAAGCAGAGCGCGAGCCGTGATGGCCACGCGGTCTGCGGGGGTCGAACGCGTGTACCCAACACGCTCCATCAGCCCAACCCAGTCGTCAACCGTTGCTTCCAGCTGTGGAAGATCTGCCGGCGTGCGCTTGCTTCTGCGGTCGAGTGCTCTTGTGGAGCGTGTGGTGTGGCCGCCACCAATGGCTCGCCCGGGAGCCGAGAGACCTTGTTGTCGTGCCGCTTGGAACAGCTCGTGTGCAATGAGTAGGACGGCTTGCGACAGGTTGAGTGATGCGTGCTCTGCCGTTGGAATACGGACAATGCTCTCGCAGCGCTGAACGCTGAGAGTGTCCAAGCCCTGGTCTTCTCGGCCGAACAAGATGGCCGTTGTCACGTCTGGGGCTGAGGCACAGACCCTGTCTGCGACCTGGCGTGGTGACAGAATGGCCTGCTTGTCTTTGCGATGTCGAGCGGTTGACGCGACTGCGTACTGAACGCCTTCGAGAGCAGTGTCGAGGTCTGCGACAAAGCGGGCATTGGCCAAGATGTCGTGTGCACCCGGTGCCATCCATCGGGCCCGCTCGGCGTCAAACGCCTGGGGGTCGACCACAACGAGGTTCGACAGACCGTTGTTTCGCATAGCGCGAGCCGTCGCGCCGACATTGCCGGCGTACAGCGGTTGAACCAGAATGACGACAACTCTATCGAGAGGTGAGGCCATCTTGGCTATCTCCAGAACATCAGCCAGCTGAAGATTCGAGCGAAGAAGCCCTGTTCTTCTAGGCGCGCCACCGGCTGCATTGGGGCAGGCGGTGAGCTGGTACCCGCCGTCTCTGCTGGGGTCGGGGTGGACTCCGGAGCAGGAGACGGTGAGCCTAGGCTTGGGCCCAAGTTGGCAGAAGGCATGGTGAGCGGCGTTGGCGGTGCAACAGGCTCCTTCTTCTTCTTCTTCTTCTTGAGCTTCTTCGGCGCGCCGCCACCTTCGTCTTTGCCGAGCTTCAGGCTGGACTCAACGAGCTGGCCGGTGTCCCGGTCGCGCGCGGTGAGGTTTAGAATGCCTTCCGAGTCAATGTGGAAGGTGACTTCAACCTTGACTTGGCCCTTGGGAGCCGGACGCACACCGGAGAATACGAAAGTGCCGAGCAGTTCGTTCTCTTTGACGTACTTGGACTCGCCCTGGTAGATCTTCAGCATGATGGAGCGCTGGTTGTCTTTCGACGTGGTCAGCGTGCGCGTCTTGTAGTCGGGAAGCGGCTGGTTCTTGGCGAACAGCACGTGCATGGTGCCGTCAGACTTGTTGATGCCGATGGCCATCGGCAGGACGTCCAACAGTGTGACGTCTTGCGGGCCTGCTCGTGACGACAAGCTGTGCGCCATGATGGCAGCACCAATGGCAACGGCTTCGTCCGGGTGCACCTTCTGGGAAGGGGGCTTGCCAATGAATCCGCCGACCTTGTCGCGGACGAGTGGCATGCGGGACTGGCCACCAACGAGCAGCATCTCGTCGATCTGCTCCTTCGTGGAGCCGGCTTCTTCGAGGATGCGCTCGCAGGTAATGATGCTGCGTTCGACCAAGTCGCGGGTCAAGCTCTCGAGCTGGTCGCGGGTGATGGTCATGTCGATGGTGACCATCTCACCGTCGTCATCTTTGCCGACGTCTGGAATGTGCAGACGGGTCTCGGACTCGGAAGACAGCCGGATCTTGGCGCGTTCGGCGTGGTCGCGGATAGCGGCGACAGCGGCACGTTCGTAGGAGAGGTCGACACCGTGTTCGTCTAGCGAGGCGGCGAGGATGTGCTGCATCAGACGGTCATCGAAGTCCACACCGCCGAGGAAGGTGTCACCACCTGTGGCGATGACCTCAAAGATCTTGTCTTTGATGTCGATGATGGAGATGTCGAAGGTACCGCCACCAAGGTCGTAGATGGCGACGCGTTGGTTGAGCGTGCGTCCTAGGCCGTAGGCGAGGGCAGCAGCGGTGGGCTCGTTCAGAACGCGCAGAACCTTGAGGCCTGCGAGCTTTCCAGCCGAGCGAACAGCTTGGCGCTGGCGGTCGTTGAAGTACGCTGGGACCGTGATGACGGCTTGATCGATGTCGCGCTCTAGGGCGTCTTCGGCAGCGTCTTTGATTCGACGGAGGATGGCAGCGCTGATCTGCTCCAGCGTGAAGACTTGGTCCTTGACCTTGATGAGAACTTCGGAGCTCTCGCCTTCGACCAACTCATAGGTGAAGACTTGCTTCATCTTTTCGATGGCGTTGGAACCGAAGTTTCGTCCGATCAGGCGCTTGCTGGCCTGGACGGTCGAGCCGGCGTTGATGACGGCCTGCTCTTTGGCTTCTTCACCAACAAGTCGCTTGCCGTGCTTATCAATAGCGAACACAGACGGAATCGTCTTTTGGCCGCCGCGGTATTCAATGAGGCGTGGAACCCCGTTTTCGATGATTGCCGCGCAGGAGTTTGTGGTCCCGAGGTCAATCCCGATGGCTGTGCCCATACGGTGTCTCGTGCTCCGAAAGTGCGCAAGGGCCGTTACGGCCGTTGCTAGGTGGCGGCAATAGCACGCGCCGGTACGACAGGTCAACGAGCCGGACAGTGCTTGCTGCGGATGAAGGCCCTAGGTTGGCCTGTACCGGGGGCTGACCTGTCGTCATGCACGGACGGTCCATCCGTCGGTTACTGACCTGTTGGTACCAATATGGAGGGCAACCATGTCGCGGCCTGGACAAGCATTGGCTTCTCGATTCAATCGCATGATGAATCGACTGGAAGAGCAACGTAAGAAAGAAGAGGAGGCGCGGGCCAAGCGGCTGCTAGAGGCGCAGGGCGCGCGGGCTCAGCTAATGGACAATCTCGGCGCGTTCGCGGAAGCTGTCGGTCACCTCCAAGTGCAAGCGAAGTCCCACGACGATGGGCTCACCATTCGCTACCTAGACCGGTTCGTTCACTTTGTGCCGAAGGGTGAAGGGGACCGCGTCGAAGTCCGTTTTGGTGGTTCAGATGCTCAAGAACATCGTCTGTACCGGGAACCTGAGCTCAACAACCGCTGGGTGTGGGTAGCGAGCATGGCAGGGCGAGAAGACCGTCTGCCGCTGTTCGACCAGGGCCTTGAAGAGCTCTTGGTGCGTGGCTTGGCTCTGCCGCGACCCGCTGTGGGCGTCGATGATGTTCCACCAGACACAGCAACGCTCGAAGATGTGATTCCAACCGAGAGAACCCTCTAGGGTTGCCCGATCAAGCGATTGGTTGTGAGAGAGATGTTGTAGCCGCCTGCTTCTGTGCCCGTGTATGTATTGGTTCCACTCGTGCGAGTGGAAGCGGAAACGGGGGACAGTATGACATCGCGGACCGTGCTTTTATTAGCGCTGCTGCCATCAATGGCGGTCGCAGGACCACCTACGAGCTTCAGCAATCGTGGGACCATCTACTTCAATGACTGCGGAGTCTGGAATGATCCGGATGCCGGGGCAGGAGTGGTCCTGTCTCCGGAATACCCGCAGGATCCTCCCACACCCGACCAGGACATCTCGTATGGCGGGTCTGGGTCCAACCGCATTGTCGTGCGCTGGAACGAAGGTGGCGTTCCCATGGAGGCGGTGGCTGACTCTGTGACGGGTAGCTGCGACTGGAGCGTTGAGTCCTTTACGTCGGGCGCATTCCGCGGGTCCAACAGCGGCTTGGTGATGCGCAAGGGCGAGACTGCGGCGCGTGGCATTGACGGGTCGCAGCTGTGGTACCTGCGAAGCTACGGCATTGGTTTTGAGTTCGAGAACGTGGGAGACACCCCCATCTCGGACCTGCGGGTGTTCCATGCGTCGGACCCCGAGATCGATGAAGCTCTCACTGGGGATGAGAACACGGTCAATGATGTCTATGACTCGAATGATTGGGGCTTTCCGAACTGGGCGATTGCCATGGGTGAAGCAAGCAATATCACCATGGGCTACTACGCCTGTGAGGAAGGGGACTCCGTTGGGTTCTTAGCGCCGGGTGAAGACCCGGAAGCACTTCTCTTGGACCCGGATGGGGCGAGCGGAGACCTAGAGTTGGTGTGGCGCTCGGCACCCATCTCCATCGGTCCAGGGGCAAGTGGACTTGTCTCAATGTCCGTGCTTGCAGGGGCCGGCTTGAACAATCGTCGCGACTGGGGCGCTATTTCTTGGTCCGGGACCACACTCGCTGACCACTACGCCATCTTTCGAGGGCCCGGCGCCGGCTGCCGCGTTGTCGACCGTGATGATGATGGATTCATGAGCCGATTGCTCGGCGGCCTAGATTGTGACGATGAGGATGCCGCGATTACCAGTTCGCAACTGTATTGGCGGGACTCGGACGGAGATGGCTACGGCAACCCGAGCACCGCGTTCACCTCCTGTTCGGTACCGAGCGGGTCGGTCCCAGCCGGCGGAACTCCGGACTGTGACGACTCAAGCGCGTCGAACAGCCCCGAGGCGGTGGAGGCCTGCGATGGCGTCGACAACGACTGTGACGACGACGTCGATGAAGACTTGCCGCTGAACACCTTCTACGCGGACACGGACGGTGACGGTTTTGGCGACCCAGCAGTGCCTGACGAGACCTGCGCGGACTCCCTAGAGGGGCATGTGGACGACAGCTCAGACTGTGACGACACCAATGCAGACATCAACCCCGATGCCAGTGAGATTGCCGGCAACACGGTTGACGAAGACTGCGACGCCTCGTGGGACTGCTGGACAGACGTAGACGGCGACAACTACGGCATTAGCGTGGTCGTCACCAGCCCGAATGGCTCTTGTCTCGATGACGGAGAGGCCACCAACACCGACGACTGCAATGACGGCGATGCCTCCATCAATCCCGATGTTATAGAGATTGCGGGCAACACCGTTGACGAAGACTGCGATGATTCCTGGGATTGCTACACTGACTCGGATGGCGACAACTTTGGTACGTCCGTCATTCGGCCCAGTGCCAACGACTCGTGCGGTGACTCACTGGAGGCACCGAACGACCTAGACTGTGACGACACCAATCCGGCCATCAACCCCGATGCCGCCGAGCTGGCAGGCAACAGCGTAGACGAGAACTGCGACGCCTCATGGGACTGCTATGTAGATGCGGACGGCGACGACTACGGCACGACCGACACTGTCGCCAGTGACGACGGTGTGTGTACGGATGACGGCGAGTCCACCTCCGCCCTGGACTGTGACGACACCAATCCGGCCATCAGCCCCGATGCCGCAGAGATTGCCGGCAACAGCGTGGACGAAGACTGCGATGACTCCTGGGACTGTTTCGTAGACGCTGACGCCGATGACTTTGGTGTGAGCGACACAGTGGCCAGTCTCAACAACAGCTGCTCAGATGACGGCGAGTCCCCCAACGAGCTCGACTGTGACGACACCAACGACAACATCAACCCGGATGCCGCGGAGCTTGCCGGCAACAGCGTGGACGAGAACTGCGACGCTTCATGGGACTGCTTCGTAGACACAGACGGCGATGACTACGGAACGACCGCTACCGTCGCCAGTGATGACGATGTGTGTACGGATGACGGCGAGTCTACCAACGCGTTGGACTGTGACGACGACAGCGTTGCCATCAACCCCGATGCCTCAGAGATTGCCGGCAACAGCGTCGACGAGAACTGCGATGCGTCGTGGGACTGCTTTGTAGATGCAGACGGCGACGACTACGGCGTGAGCGACACCCTCCCGAGCAGCAACAACAGCTGTTCGGATGATGGCGAATCGCCCAACGAGCTCGACTGCGACGACACCAACGCGAGCATCAACCCCGATGGAATGGACACGGTCGGCATTCCGGTAGACGCCGACTGTGACGGCAGCATCACCTGCTTTGCAGATGCGGACGGTGATGGTTTTGGCGACATTGCCCAGATCGAGATCAGCCTGACTGGTGACTCGTGTGACACCGAGACCACGTCGTCAGTCGCAGGGGACTGCAACGACGCCGACGACACCGTCTACCCAGGCGCTGTTGAGGTGCCTGGCAACGACGTCGATGAAGACTGCAATGGCGAGTGGGAGTGCTTTGCGGATGACGACGGTGACGGCTTCGCTGCCGATGACGGTGCGGTTGTCGCTTCGGACGACGCAGACTGTGAAGACCCCGGTGAGACCGCCACCCAAGGCGACTGCGACGACACCGACGACAGCATCTCTCCCGACGGGACAGACGTTGTGGGCTCGGGTATCGATGCCGACTGTGACGGCCTCATCTCGTGCTTCGTCGACCTTGATGGAGACGGCTTCGGTGACCCGGATGCTGCCCCCATCCTGACCGATGCCGGCGCCTGTGAAGAGACGGATGGCGCTTCGTCTGACGGTACCGACTGTGACGACAGCAATGCTGACATCAATCCCGCCGCCGACGAGATCGAAGACAATGCCGTAGACGAAGACTGTGACGGCGTCATCGCACTGTCCGACGAGCCTGATACCGACGCCGATACCGACGCCGATACCGACGCGGACAGCGAAGATGACGGTATCGTTCAAGGCGGCTGTGGCTGCGACTCCGGCGGGCAGAACGCGGGCTGGCTTGTCCTTGGACTGCTTCCGTTGGCACTGCGCCGCCGTCGTCGGACTGCGTAGCTAGCGACTCAGCGCTCTCGCCGTGGCACCGATGTGGAGTGCTGCGGCGGGGCCTGTCTCGACGACACATCCGCCGTTCGGCCCAGAGCCGGGCCCGAGATCGATGACATGGTCGGCGCTGCGAATCACGCTCAAGCGGTGTGCGGTGAACACCACTAGGTCGCCCGCGTCCGCCAGCTCTCGGTAGACGTGGGTGAGTGCTGCAATGTCGCTGTCGTGAAGGCCACGACCAGGTTCGTCCACAACGATGAGGTGCGGCCCGGTTCGCTTTGTGAGCAACACCTCAGCGAGCCGCAGACGCTGCACTTCTCCGCCCGAGAGGGTTCCCGGGCGTCGGCCGAGGGACAGGTGACCAAGCCCCACCTTGGTCAGCACGGCAATGGCGCGGTCGAGGGTCTTGTTGTTGCTGTGAGGGAAGACGTCGATACGCTTTGCAAGCGCCTCTGCGATGGTCAGGCCCTGCCAGCGCTCGGTGAGCACTTGGGCACGGTAGCGAGCGCCGTCGCAACCCGCACAGGGCAAGGCCAGGTCGCCCAGTCCGTCCATGGCAACTCGCTCGATGCCTGCGCCCTTGCACACTGGACAGGCGCCTTTGCTGCTTCGGAACGAGAATGAGGCTTTGGAGAGTGACGTGGCCGCCGCGAACACCGACTGTAGCGCTGGAAGGAGTCGTAGAGCGGTGAGGGGGTCGGTGCGCGTGCTGCGACTCGAGACGACCCGACTGAAGCGGTCGAGGCCAGTGGTCTGTCGACAGCGCACGGGCCGCTGTGCTGTGGCTGAGGCGGCGAGAACCTCAAAGACAAGGCTGCTCTTGCCGCTTCCGGACACTCCTGTGACGGCGACGATGCCAGACTCTGGCAGGGCAATGTCGATGTCTTTGAGGGTGTGCGCGTGGCACCCCTTCAGCACGATGGGGAAGGCATGAACCGCGACGGGAGCCGCGGGTGTGACCGTTGGTGCGGGTGCCAGCTGCAGCTCATGGTCGGCGTGGGCTCGCGTGGTCTGCCTGTGGCTGACGACGACCACGGTATTCCCGGCCTCAGCGAGGGTCTTTGTTCGCTGCGCGAGCTGTTCAACGTCGGTGGCGTGTAGCCTGGAATCGGGCTCGTCCAGCACCAGCGTTGTGCCGGTGAGGCCCGAGCGAAGGATGCCGGCGAGGCGGACGCGCTGTAGCTCTCCGGTGGACAACGAATCGCTTCGGCGGTCGAGCGATGTATGGTCGAGTCCGAGGCTGCACAGGTCGTCAATGCGCGAACGCAGCTGCTCGCCAATGGCGGGAACGGCGGAGGCGAGATTGGGTGGAAATGCGCTCAGCGGCAGTGCCAAGAGGTCGGGTAGGGTCAGGCCGTCTACGGTGACGGCGCGTGCCTGGGCGCTCAAGCGCTGTCCGTCGCAGCGTGTACACGGGGTGTCGACAAGCGGTGCTTGCCACTCGGCGGCGGCTCTTGCGTTGGTGCGGTTGACCGCTTCGGTCTCGACCAGAGCAAATAGACCGACCCAGGGTCCGGTAAAGCGATGCTCTCCAATACGCTTGCCGCGGGTGTAGGTCCACACAACGGACAGCTCTTGCTCGCCACTTCCGTTCAGAGCAATGTCCTTGGCGGCGTCGCTGAGTGCGTTGAATGGCACGTCCCAGTCAACCTGCGGTGCCGCGGCGCGAAGGGTTGCGGCGTACTGACCGCCTGGCTCGCCGAAGAAGCGTCCGGGGCGCGTCTTACCCATGGCGCCACCGAACAAGGACAGCGCTGGGTCAGTGACCAATCGCTCTACAGCGGCTTTGGGCTGTGTGCCGAGCCCGGAGCAGTCGGGGCAGGCACCAATGGTCTGGTTGGGGGAGAAGTGGGCCAGGGTCAACGCCGTAGGTTGTCCATCCACGGTCCCGGTCCGTGACCACAAGAGGCGAAGCAATGGCCCCACCTCGGTGAGGGTTGCCACAGTAGACCGGCGTCCTGGGCGGTCGTCGATTCGCTGCTGTAGGGCGAGGGTTGGGGTCAAACCAATCGCGTGGTCGAGGTCGGCGCGCTGGACCCGTCGCATCATTCGGCGTGCAGCGAAGGGCAGGCTCTCGGCGAAGCGTCGCTGTGCTTCTGCGGCCAAGGTACCAAAGACCAGCGACGACTTTCCGCAGCCAGACGGGCCGGTGACAACGGTGACGCGGTCGCGGCGGAAGGAGACGGACGGCAGGTCGAGTCCGTTTGTACGAACGCCGAGCAGTGTGGTGTCTTTGCTCTTGCACGGGGCATCTGGCGCATAGGTCTCGGACGTCTGCAGACGGGCGCCGCGCGGCTGGGTTGGGCAGAGGCCTGCGTTGATGGTCACCAAGTTGTCCGCCGCGGCCCACACATGACGGTGGTGAGAGATGGCCAGGACGGTGGTTCCGGCTTGGGTGAGGTCGTCGATGGCGGACAGAAGACGGCCCACATCGGTGGGGTGCAGGCCGCGGTCTGGCTCGTCCAAGATGACGACTCGGGTACCGCGGCTCGGCTTTGCCAAGAGGGTTGCGAGCTTGAGGCGCTGGGCTTCACCGCGGGACAGCGTCGTGGAAGACTGGCCTAGGGTCAGGTAGCCGAGGCCAAGCTGAACCATGGCGGCGACGGTGGGCAGCAGGTCGTCGTCTGCGGAAAACACGGTGCAGGCGTCGTCTGCAGTGAGCTGGAGTACCTGTGCGATGTTCAGGTCCCAGATCCGCGTATTGAGCACATCACTGCGGTATCGACCCCCGTTACAGACCGGGCAGGTTGTGGTGGCGTCCTCCAGCAGATGCAGCGTGATGCGCTCCACGCCTAGGCCTTCACAGTGGGTGCAGCGTCCCTTCGCTGTGTTGTGCGAGAATGTGCTGGCACCTAGACCCGAGGCCTTGGCAAAGCGCTTGCGGATGCGGTCGAACAGCCCGCTCCATGTTGCTGGCGTGCTGCGTGGGGTTCGTCCGATGGGAGTGGCGTCCACCGCATGAACCACCAGTCCTTCTGGGACGCCGCGTAGTGACGTGAATGGGCCGCCGCGCTCGCCGAGAAGGGCCGGCAAGAAGGTACCGCGAACCAGCGAGGTCTTTCCGGCTCCAGAACGCCCACGCAGAACGGTCAAGACCCCGAGAGGTACTTTCAGCGACGCGTCTTTGAGGTTGTGAAGCGTCGCTCCACTGAGCGTGATTTCTTGGGTCCACGGGCGAGGTGTTCGTGGCTCGGGCACCACGCCGAGCGGGTTTTCTGTCACGTCGCCGGCGTACTGCACTTCGCCGCCACCCGTTCCGCCAGCAGGACCAATGTCAATCCAGTGGTCGGCGCGTCGGACCATGTCTGGGTCGTGCTCGACGGTCAGGACGGTGTTGCCCCGGTCGCGTAGCCTCCCCAATAGAATCGCGAGTCCGGCTTGGTCTGTTGGATGTACACCGAGAGTGGGTTCGTCGAAGGCGTACAGAACACCGGACAAGTTGGCCGAGACCTGTGCGACGAGGCGTACTCTCTGGGCTTCGCCGTCGGACAGGCTCGCGGAGGTGCGGTCGAGGCTTAGGTGTCCCAGGTCGAGCTCTGCGAGGGTTCCAATGCGGGGCTCTAAGCTCGGCCACAAGGCTTTAAACACCTCGCTGCTGTGGAGCAGGGTGGGGAACTCGTCGATGGGCAACGCGAGAAGGTCAGGGAGGGTCAGGCCGTTGATGTGTGCGTTGCGTCCTGTGGGGCCGAGGCGGCTACCATCACAAACAGAGCAAGGAATGGAGCGCACAAATCGAAGGATATTGGGGTTGCGATTGCGCTTGAGCGTCTCGGCAATGACCGGAACGAGACCCTTGTAGAAGCCCTCTTCCCGCGGGCGTGCGGTGATGCCAGCCCACTTCATGCGCGACTCAATGCTGTGCTTGCCGAAGGGGACGGTCAGGGCTTGGGTGCCGTAGAAGATGACGTGGTGTTGCGCGTCGCTGAGTGCCTGCCACGGTGTGTCTACGTCGAAGTCGTGGGCCGCACAGATGTCGTTCATCACGTCGAGCGTGACCTGGCTGTACACCGTGTAGCCGTTGGCTAGTGTAGGAACGAGAGCGCCCTCGCGAATGCTCTTGGTTGCGTCTGCGACAATCAGCTCGGGGTCAACGTGGTCTTCGATACCGAGTCCAGCGCACGCTGGGCACTGGCCGGTCGTGTGGTTGAAGGAGAAGTGACTGCGGGTGAGGGCGGTGCCGTCTGGGCTCACGGCTTGTCGGGCATAGAGAAGCCGCAACAGGTCCAAAGCGCCAGTGAGGGTTCCTACGGTGGACCGGGCGTGGGCCCGGAAGGTTCCCGCTCCAATGGCGATAGCGGCGGGTACAGGGTCGAGATGGTCGACATCCGCGCGGCCGAGCTTGCCCAGGTACTGACGGGCTTTACTCGACAAGTTGCCCAAGAAACGCCGCTGACCTTCACGGACGATGGTGTCGAAGACCAGCGTGCTCTTGCCCGACCCCGAGGGTCCGGTCACCGCCGTCCAGTGGCCCAAGGGAATGTCGAGGTCGATGCCCTTCAGATTGTTGTCTCGGGCACCGCGTACTTTGATGTGTCGCATCGAGTTCTCACTTGGGGGCTCTGAGGGACGGCCTAACGGTGTGAACGCGATACGGACGCGCCACGGAGGGATGGTGGCTAGACAGATGTGTACACGGTGTCGTCGACCTGAGTCCGTGTGCTTGTGCGCGGCCATTGTTGCTGTGCCCAACCGCACCCCGGTGACCATCGTTCAGCACATGCGCGAGCGGCATCATCCGTTCAATACGGCGCGAATTGCCGAGCTGGCTCTCGACCGCTGTGAGCTGGTGATTGCCTGGGACGGAGAAATGGCGGACCCGCAGTTCCCACCCGGTACGGCATTGCTCTACCCAGGGCCGGATGCTGTGGACCTCGGCACTCTGGCGCCGGATGAGCGCCCCACCCGGCTGGTGGTTCTCGATGGTACGTGGCCCCACGCAAAGGGCATGTACAAACGGCATGCGTGGCTTCGTGCGTTGCCGACGGTCTCGCTGTCACCGACCGAGCCGAGCGCCTACGCGATTCGGCGAGAGCCGGCCGAACACTGCTTGTCGTCTGTGGAATCCATCGCGGCAGCACTCGCTCTGGTCGAGCCGGACAACGCGAGCATTCCGAACATGTTGGCTGGCTTTCATGCGCTGGTGTCGAGCCAGGTCAACCGCGACAAGTCTGCGGATGCGAGCCCAAGACGGGTCAAGCGCAATCGTCTGGCTCTTGCGGAGCAGCTTCACAATCGTCCCGGCGACGTGGTGGTGTTGTACGCCGAGACAACCCCGCCAAAAGGTCATGTTCGCGCGGACGACCGGGATGTGCTTCAGCTCACGGCGGTTCGCATTGCAACGGGCGAGACCTTCGATGTTCTGGGGCAGGTCCGGGTGATGCCCGACGAGTGTCAGATGCAGCGGCTGGGCATCTCAGAGGAGGCAGTTCGCACGGCCTCGGATGCAACGTCTATGGCGCAGGCGTGGGCGGAGTTCGTTCGTCCGACCGATCTGTTGGTCGCCTGGAGCTTTGCGACCGTAGAGGCGGCGCTGGCACGTTTGGGGGATGCACAGCGGGTAATTCGGCTGAAGTCCGTGTATGGAAATGTGCGTCGTGACTCCCGTGGACGAGCCGATGAGATGGTCGCTCGTGAAGGACTACAGACGCCGGTTTTAGCGGTTCGTGGCCGTGCCGCCGACCGTCTGGGCAACGCTGTGGCACTGGCGCGCTGGCTGGGGGAGCAAGCTGGCAGCCGACCCGTCGTGTAGAGTCTGTGGGCCCGGCGCCACGGTTTGGGCGGGGGACGTATGCGGATTTTGGCAGTCTGGTTTGGCATCATGGCCTTGGTCGCCTGCCAATCGCGGGATTTTAGTCCACCATCTGAGCCGGCCCACGACCAACGAGAGGACGGTTTTCTCCACGCGCGTGGATACGAGCGGCCGTTTCTGTGCTCGGACCCTGCAACGGGCGATGACGTTCCGTGTCCAATTGGACGTCCGGACCGTGCGGACTTGTCGTGCGACGCTGCTGGCTGTCACGGTGACAATGACTACAGCCAGGCGCAAGATGTTGACCGAAGCCTGCACGGGTCAGACGGGCCGAGCTGCTGGACCTGCCATGACCAAGAGTGGTCCGGGAGAACCGAATGAGGGTGTTTCCACTACTGTTCTTGGCGGCCTGCGCACCAGACATCGCTGCGGTAATGGCCGACAGCGTTCCTGCGACACCCAGCTTTTCGGCGGACGTAGCGCCCATTCTTGAGCAGCACTGCGTGCGCTGCCATGAGCGCGATGGAACCCTAGATGGCGGTGTCGAACTGGACACCTACCTGGGGGCTCGTGGGGCTCGCGTGTCGTCTACCTGTACCTCTGTCGGAGACGACGTTGTGGACGTGTACTCAGCAGACCTGCTTCCCGAAGCGGGCAATGGTTCGGACGTCCCGTGTGAACCATGGAAGACGCTCTCCATGCCGCCCGGCGCCGAGGTCAAGCTCAGCATTGTGGAGCAAGTCATGCTTGCCCAGTGGGTCGCAACGGGAGCTCAGCCATGAGTCGTCTTCTCCGAGTTCCGTTGGCGGTCGGTGGCGTGATGGCCGCGACCGTTGTGGCCACGATTGCGCTGTCCAGCTCACCGGCGGTGGGAACTCCACTGTATGCCCAGCGCTCGGGCCGAACCTGTGGCAACTGCCATGTCAGTCCCACCCTTGAAGACTCCGAAGGCTGGGACAATCCAAGCTTGTTGGAGCGTAAGTGCACCATGTCGTGCATCTCGTGCCACACCAACCCAACCGGTGGTGGGCTGCGCAACGCGAGTGGTCGCTACTATGGGCAGTCGACTCTAGCGATGTTCCACACCCAGCAGCGCAGCTACTCGGACACCGATCGGGAGATTGTCTCTAACGATGCCCTGTGGCGGTTCGAGCAGCGCCACGGCAACGAGGTCGACGCGGACGACGGCGACCCCACGGATGAACGGACGATTCCGTCCGACTGGGCGGCCGTAGAAGCGGGCATGGGAGCCGGCCAGACCGGCAACTGGACCGCCATCGGCAATCCTCTCGGCAAGACCTCCAAGATGTCGTTCTGGGATGGCCGCTATGACGACCTCAACGCCGACCCACTGCTCCAGCTGGGCCTCGATGCCCGTGGTGCTTGGTGGAGCGGCACGGACAGTGGCTTCCCCATGCAGGTCGACGGCCACGTCAGCGTGCATCCTGTTGAGCACGTCACATTCATGACCACAGGCGCGCTGAGAGGCCGTAGTAGCGGTGTTCTAGCGATTGGGGAGGACAAGCGAGCGCCGGTGTACGCGCGTACGGCCATCCTCATGGTTCATGAACTACCGGGCATGAGCTGGGCGAAAGTCGGACGCTTTTTGCCCGCTTATGGCCAGCACATCGACGACCACACCTCGTTCACCCGCTCGCTGTTTGAGATGGACATGAGCGACGATATTGACTTGGTCCACGGCGTCGAGATTGGCACAGCCCCCAACTACCCATGGGGAACCGCGTCGGTGTTCACCAACAACATCGGCAACGGCCGTGATGAAGGGTGGGGCGGTACGATTGCCGGCGGCTGGCGCGACCTCGGCTGGAGTCTAGGCGGTCATGCCATGATGAAAGACCGTGGAGGCAACGGTCGCGGAGACCTGCTTGCGGCAGGCGTTCAGTGGGGCTTCAACCCCATCTACTACAACAACAAGATTCCGGTCACCGTTGTTGGCGAGGTGTCCTACGGCCAGCGCACAACGGACGCGACTCTGCGGTTCGCCGCGAGCACAACCGAGGCGTGGTGGCTGCTCAAGAATGGCTTGAACCTTCGTATTAAGCACGACTTCGCGCTCACGGACCTGTCGATTCAGGGCGAGTGGCAGCAGCGATTCGCACTTGGGCTGGAGGTGGCTCCTATTCCGGGGCTGACCTTTACGGCGTGGGGACGTGCTCTGCAGCGGCCCGGAACTGGGGCGCGTCCGGACTTGTTTGTCACGACGCACATCTGGTTCTAGACTCGCGCAGCGGAGATTTCTGCAGCGCGTGTCGCCTGGCGGAGATTTCCGTAGTTTGGAAGTCAGAAGTCAGAAGTCAGGAGTCAGAGCAAGCCAGACAAGCTGGCCTGCGTGGGGCTCGAGATGATGGATAGGACTTTTGGCCGAAGTTGGGAGGCGGAAGACTTCGGATTGGCAGCTGGATTCCGTGACGGTTCAAACGTCCGTGACCGAACGCGCCCGGTGCAAGCCGGTCGCTCTGACCTCTGACCTCTGACCTCTGACCTCCCGAACCGCCACGCTCTCCTCACATCCACAGCTTACAGGCTCACAGACGCGTTGCCAGCACCGTAAGAATCGCCCGGTCGGACACTTCTTCGGCCTTGTACCGCATGCCGTCCACATCTACGCTCTCGCCCTTGCGCGGAATGCGTCCCATGTGGGCTAGGACCAAGCCGCCGACGGTCTCGTAGTCGCCCTCTGGAACGTCCATGGACAGGGCTTCTTCGAGCTCATCAATCTCGGTGCGCGCGGGTACTCGCCACTGGCGGTCTCCGAGACGTCGTACCTGTGGCTCATCTTCGTCGCGCTCGTCTTGAATCTCACCGATGATTTCTTCGAGCAGGTCCTCGATGGTCACAATGCCCACACTGCCGCCGTATTCGTCGACGGCTACGGCAAAGTGGTCTCGGCTCTGGCGCATGTCTTGGAGCAAGGCATCTGCGCGCTGGGTCTCGGGAACAAAGCGAACGGGTGCCATGCGGTCGCCGACGATGCCTTCGATGTCTGGGTCGTACAGCAGGTCGAACATGTCAACCACGCCGGCCACGTTGTCGATTCGGTCTCGGTACACCACGATTCGTGAGTGACCACCGGCAAGGGCAACGGCAATGGCGTCGTCTAGTGTTGCGGTCTCCGGTACCGCATCCACGTCGACGAGGGGAGTCATGGCATCGCTGACGTCGATCTCTCCGAGGCGGAACACCCGGCGAATCATGGCCTGTTCTCCGGGGAGAATGGCCGCGTCCTCTTCTTCGAGAAGGTCCACAATGTCTTGGCGAGACATCGACGAGGTCTCGGTGCTCGACAGTCGGCGCAGCAATGATGACCACAGGCCAGCGATGGCCAGTAGTGGCGTGAAGATGAGCTGTGCAATGCGCAGCACCGGTGCCAGGCGCGGTGCCATGTTTGTGGCATGGAACTGGAACACGGTCTTGGGCAAGGCTTCGCCGAAGATGACGGTCAGCGGAATGTACGCCAGAACCCAGGTCTCGTTCAGACCTGCGCTCACCACGAACAGAGTGGCCAGCGTGGTTCCGGTGATGACGGCGAGGTTGGTGCCAATCAGACATGTGCTGATGAGCCGGTCTTCTCGCTCAATGAGGTCCAGCGCCATCTGGGCGAGGCGTCCGCCGTCTCCAGCACGCGACTGAAGTGCCAGACGGTTGGCGCTGAACATGGCAATCTCGCTACCCGAGAAGAAGCCTTCGATGACGAGGCAGGCGACCATGGCGAGGGCTAGAGCGGTCATTGTGTGGCCGCCGATACGCGCACGCGGGTGATGCGTCGGCCATCCATGCCCGCCACTTCGAACAGGTGTTCCTCATGCACAATGGTGTCACCGGAGCGGGGCAGACGGCCGAGCTCATGGAAGACGAAGCCTCCGACGGTATGGTACTCGCCTTCGGGAAGCGTAATGCCGGTCTCTTCTACGAAGTCGTCAATGTCGAGGTCTCCTTGGACCGCCAGCACGCCAGGAGTGGTCCGGCTGATGGTATCGACGACCTCATCGTCTATGTCGAGAAGGTCCCCAACAAGCTCTGAGAGTAGGTCGTCCAGAGACACAAGGCCGACTACGGTGCCGTGCTCGTCGACTACAATGGCTTGGTGCATCTTGCGCTGCATGAACTCGCGCAGCAGGTCGTCCGCGGGCTTGCTGGCGGGGACGAAGCTGGGTGGAAGCAAGATGCTTCGCAGCTGGCGTGGCGTGCTCAGCGGGCGCTTTCGGTAGCGTAGCAAGTCCTTGATGAGCAAGGTGCCGATTATGTTATCGACGTCTCCGTCGTAGACGGGCACGCGCGAGTAGCCTTGTTCGCGGGCTTGGCTCAGCAGCTCAGTCCAGGTGATGGTCAGCGGGATGGAGAAGACGTCTGGGCGCGGGGTCATCAGTCGGCCAACAGTCAAATCATCGAACTCGAACACCGCTTCAATGATTTCACGCTCGCGTGCATGAACATCGCCAGCTTCGGCGCCCTGATGGATGAGAGTACGAATCTCCGCTTCGTTCAGCATCTCGTCGCCTTGCTGGCGTGTGACGCGAAACAGCGAGGCCAGTGCGTTGACAATGCCGCCGATTACCCAGCGTAGCGGTGTGACCATCATGTAGAAGGCGTAGAATGGCCATGCCGCAGCGAGGGCCCATTGACGGTTGTAGCGAACGGCGAGAACCTTGGGCGTAATCTCGCTGAACAGCAAGATGGCCGGGGTCAACAGAACGATGTTGAGCCACGAGTTTCCGGGTGCAAGCTGGGCGATGACCGAGGCACCCACAGCGGCAATGAGCACATTGGCGGTCTCGTTGCCCATGAGTAGAGTGGTGATGAGGCGACCACGGCGCTCGAGTAGCTCCGAGATGCGCGCACCGGTTCGTCCTGCCGAGCCCAGGCGTTGCCGTTCGACCTTCTGAAGGGAAAACAGTGCAATCTCGGTGCCGGAGAAGAAGAAGGACAAGGCGAACAGCAACGCGAAGATGACTGCTGCTTGGCCCATGGTACCGGTGAAGGTGAGGGCGCCGCCGCTCGCGAAGATCATGAGACCTCCGGAAAGTGCTCAAACGCAGCGGATGGCCACTCTCGGTCATCCACCACACACTCCAGGGCGTCTGTCGTCAAGCCAACACGCGTCAGGACAACGCCGAACTCATGCGCCAAGGAGACCACGTGGTCTGCGTGGTCGGGGGAGGCGGTGAACACCAGCTGGTAGTCGTCTCCGCCAGTGAGAGCGAGCTGCACAGCGTCGTAGTCGGCCAGACAGGTGTGTCGGGGAAAGGCTGCGGAGCGAAGGGAGATGCCCACACCGCTGCTTGTTGCTAGGCGGCGAAGGTCTGCCGCGAGTCCGTCCGACAGATCCATCATTGCTGTGGCGATGCCGCGCCCAGCCAGAGTCTGGGCGAGGGCAACTGGCGGTACCGGACGCCTCAGGGCTGCAAGTGCCGCATCCGGTGGGGTTGCGTACAGGTAGCCGGCGCCAGCTAAGCCCGGAAACCCGCTGACCCAGACGTCTTCACCGGGGGCTGCGCCTGACCGGGTGACGGGCTTGGGTGCATGTCCAGCCATGGTCACGGACAGCATCAGCGGACCTGGACTGCGGGTTGTGTCCCCGCCAATGAGCGAGACACCAAAGCGCTGGGCCGCATCTGAGATGCCGTAAATCAGGGCATCTCGGTGGGCAAAACCGCTGGGCATGCTGACAGACAGCACCATCCACGTAGGAGAGCCACCCATGGCCGCGATGTCGCTGACATTTACGGCGACTGCCTTGTAGCCAACGTCCTCCATGGAGAGACGCTCGTCGAAGTGAACACCCTCAACGAGCGTATCTACCGTTACAACTGTGTTGTCCGGCAACACAGCGGCGTCGTCTCCAGGGCCAGTGACAACAGGATGGACAATAGGGCACTGTTTGGTCAGTGCCTCAATCCATAAGGCCTCAGACGAGGCAGGTTCTGGAGGGGGTTCCAGTGGGGTCTCCGGGTGCTGTTTCGCAGTACGAAAGGCAGCTTTACTTAACGACCTCGATGCTGTCACGTGTGATTGTGAGGATGCGGAGGTTGTGGGTAGCTGTTCGAGTCTCTGCGTTGAAGCCATTTAGCCCGGTGACCGTACCTTCTGGGGCAGAAGCATGGAGTGCATCACGATATCCAGTGCGATCGGTCACGCCGGCTTGGTCGATGGTTGCAAGGAGCCGGCCGACATCGCTGACCACGGCTTCGAGTGGGCTTGGAGTCCGGTCGACTTGTCCACGGTAGGCCTCAGAGAAGCTGGCTGACGCGGTCGTGTCGTCAATGAACAGCTCGGTGAACAGCGCGTGACGCACATACGCGCCGCCCTGGGTCAAGATGTCTACGTTGTTCCAGCTGTTCAGGCCGAGCAGTTGGATGGTCGGTCCGCCAGGCACCGGCTGGAAGGAGCCCACTGGGAACTCTTCGTAGGCAAGCCCTGCACAGGCCAGGGGTACGCGACTTGCGTTGTCTGGGATGAACAGGCCGTCCATTGGGCTCCGTGACATCCTGCGTGCAGCGCCCGTCATGTCGTTGGAGTCGGGGTTGTAGAATTCTTGGTCCACGATGCGACCGCCCGTCGACTCGACCTTGGCGGTGAAGGCCGCAGCCGCTCCGCGACCATAGTCATTGTCCGGGGCGAAGATGCCGTAGCTCGACATGCCACCTGTGCTGGAGGTGTAGTCAACGAGTGCGCTTACCTGGTCTTCCACAGCGACGGTCGCTCGGAACACCCACTCCTGGTCGGTACCCGGCGACATGGACTGGGCGAGACCGACGAGTGGGACCCGCATGGCGTCGGATGCTGCAGCGACAGCGTCTGCTTGGTTGGACAGTAGGGGACCGGCAATGGCGATGACCCCTTCGGCGAACACCAACTGTTCGGCGGCAGCCACAGCACTTTCTTCGGTGGTTCCCGAGTCCACGATGAGCAGGCGTCCGCTTCCACCGCCTGCGGCGTAGCCGAACTCCAGCGCTTGCTTGACCTGGCGACCGACAGTGGCGTAGCGGCCAGCGAGTGGCAGCAACACTCCGATGACGCCTGGGTTGACGTCTGCGGCCCCCATGCGGCGCTCTAGGTAGTCGAGCTCTCGGGCTTCTTCGGCGCTGGCTGTCGTGCGAAGCCGCGCGATGAGGGTCTGAGCTCTGCCAGCATTGCCGCTAGCGATGGCTTGTTCAATGCGCTCGATATCGGAGCCGGTCTCTGGCTCCATGGAGAACACGGCTTCTCCAGCGACAGGTTCAGCTTCGACGTCAATGCCGTCTAGGCGCAGCGTGATGCGTTCGGTCTGTTGTTGTGAAGAGCGCGCGTAGGACAGGGCCTTCGTCTGGGCGCGCGAGAAGGCAGTTTGGTCGCCCTCTGCGGCAGCAACAATCGCGAGAACCATGTAGCGGTCCGCGTTCTGCGAATCGAGAAGGTCGTTGTCTGACATGCGGCGCAGCTTGGCCAGGACGTCTGGGTTGACCTCGGTTGCGGCCTCGATGAGCAACAGTCCTGCCCGTGCTGCGAGGGGATTGCTGTGACGTCCGTCTTCGGCTTGCACCGCGTCGAACCAGGTCCGTGCGGTGTCGAAGTCTCCGAGCAGGCGCCGGTATTCGCCAGCGTGCAGCTGAACGGTGGCGCGATGACGCGCACTTGCCTCAGGAACGGCCTGTTCGAGCAGCTCGGCGGCGCGGCCGCGGTCCGTTTCGGCGTACGCTGCGGCGTCTTCGACGGCGTCTGGCACACGGCCAGCACAGGCTAGGGAGGGGGCGCACAATGCGAGGGTGAGGAGGACGTGGGCCGCGCGAATCATCGGCGCTCCTGGACGTGGCGGTCGAACGACTGCCGTTGCGGGTGGGATGCGTCGGAGAGGGTGTCTGCCCAGGCTGCGAGGGCCTCGCGCTGGGCGGGAGTCAGGTCGCTCGGAACCGTCAGAACGGCCTCGAGATGTAGGTCACCGCGTGCGGTCCTACCAACGGCTGGAAGGCCGCGATTGGACAAGCGAAAGACGCGGCCCGGAGCGGTTCCGGCAGGAACCCGAATGGTGGTCACCCCTTCAAGAGTGGGCACGCTGATGTCGGCGCCGAGAGCCATCTCCGAGAACGTCAGAGGCATCTCAACGAGTACGTCTTCGCCGCGCCGGCGGAACAACGTGTGTTCTTCGACGTTAATTACGACGAACAAATCGCCTGCTGGCCCGGGGTCGCCGGGCTCATTGCCCTTACCGGTCAGCTTGAGCTTCTGGCCCGTGGCAACGCCGGCTGGGACCTTGACCACCACGGCGTCGTCAATGGAACGAATGCCCGCTCCGTTGCAGGGCTCACAGCGGTGAACGATACGGTAGCCACGGCCTTCGCAGTGGTAGCAGTCCGACCGGAACAAGCGCACGCCCTTGGCGCGACCACTGCCCTCGCACACGTCGCAGGTGACCCGCCCATTACCGGGCTGAGCGCCGTCTCCGCCGCATGTCTTGCAGCGCACCTGGCGCGGTATGCGGATGCTGCGTTCACAGCCGGTCGCGACATCTTCAAGAGGCAGAGAGACGGTGTAGCGAAGGTCTTCGCCGCGCGCTTTCTTGCGCCGTCCCCACAGGTTGCCCCAGACCGTACCCAGAACTTCGTTGAGTTCTTCTGGCCGCGGTGGGCGGCCATCGGGTTGGTACAACGGACCTAAACGGTCGTAGCGAGTGCGCTCCTCACCGTCAGACAAACAGGCGTAGGCGGCCGTAATGTCCTTGAAGTGCTGCTCAGCAGTGTCGTCTCCCGGATTGCGGTCCGGATGCCAACGCAGAGCGAGGCGGCGGTACGCCTTCTTGATGTCGTCTGGCGTCGCCTTTCGGGAGATACCAAGCATGTTGTAGTAGTCGGGAGTCGCCACGCAGCAGCCAATATCAGGGGAGCGTCGTGATAACCCCTAAGTGGTGGTGCGCGGTCCCTTTGACGGTCCGCCGACAGGTACGAGGCGGTCGCTCAGGTGGCCACAGATGGCGTCACATACAGGAAAGCCGGCGTCTGTTAGGGCGATTCGGCTGTTGTCTCTGTGAATCAGCCCCTCCCTCTGTAGTCTGTCAACCGCCGCACTTTGTGGCTCAATGCCGTGCCGGTGGGCCAGTGCAGCCAAGTCAATACCTTCGACGCCTCGCAGGCCACTGACCAAGGCGTCGGTCGCAGCTTGTTCTGCGTTCGGAGATTCCCGCAGCTCGGTCGGGTCGCCACCTTGTAGGTAGACGGTGACGTTGGGAGCGTTGTGGTAGCGCTCTCCGGTCGGCAAGTAGCCGTGCGCACTGGGGCCAATGCCCAAGTAGGGCTTGTCGCTCCAATACAGCTGATTGTGAGCAGAGCGGTGTCCCGGCTTGGCGAAGTTGCTGACTTCGTAGCGCTGAAGACCCATGTTCCGAAGGCGCTTCACAATGTGGTCGTACATGTCGCGCCACAGGTCATCGGTGGCCTCGGTGAAGGTACCGTTGTCTCGCGCGCGGGTGAAGGGCGTGCCCGGCTCATAGGTCAGGCCGTACAGCGATACGTGGGGCACACCAATCGCTTCGATAGCATCCAAGTCAGCGTCGAGTTGTTCGAGGGTCTGGTTGGGCAAGGCGAACATGAGGTCTACCGACCACGAGGTGAACCCACTCGTCGCGACTCGCTCAGCGGTCTGTCGGGCATCGGGAACGGAACAGGCCCGGTTTAGCAGTCGTGCGAACGCCGGCTGAAAGGTCTGCATGCCCAAGGAAACTCGGGTGATTCCTGCGGCAATTGCACCGTCGACCCATTCCTGCGTGCAGTCCTCGGGATTACACTCGGCGGTGACCTCAGTGCCCGGTGCACGCTCAATGCCTGCCAGTATGCGGGCCAGGACAGGTGCTGGCATGCGAGAGGGGGTACCGCCTCCGAAGAACACGGTGTGCGGCAGTCCAGCGACGCTGTCGGTGCGCAGTGCGTACTCGGCGAGTAGCGCATCTGCGAAGTCATCCCACGGCACATCATGGGCCGCTTCCACGTAAAACGCGCAGTACGGGCACCGGCGGCGGCACCACGGCACGTGAAGGTAGAGTCCCCATGTCATGGTCGTGGGGTCACCGTGACCTCAAGGGTCGGGCTAGCCATCAGCTCAGCCCAGGCTTTCTGCACGTCAGCAACAGTGAGGGCTTCGAGCTCGGTGCGCGCATCTTCCAGCTCGTAGTGAGTGCCGTAACGCTCGCCTAGAGCGGCGTTTGCAGCCCTTCCGGATGCGCGCTGAAGACCCATTGCGGTACCGCCAATGAGCAGACGTGTGCAGCGCTTGATTTCCTCTTCGGTAGGTCCGTCTGCTGCGAGCCGCTCCATTTCCGCGCGAAGAACCGTTGTGGCTTCTGCCTGGCGTGCAGGGTTAGTGGCCAAGCCACAGCTCACCAGCCCGCCATCCCATCCCGGAGCCGAGCTGGCCCAGACGCTGTATGCGAGGCCTCGTTCTTCTCTTAAAGACAGGAATAGCCGGCCGCCTGAGCCTCCGAGAACGGTGGTGGCCAAGTCGATTGCGGCTCGGTTTGGAGCGTGCATGTCTGGACCGCGCATGGCCAGGTTTATCCACGCTTGTTCGTTGCCTGCTTGGGCGCTGGCGGAGCGAATGCGCAGGGGCGCTGGAGTCGGGCGGTCCATCAGCAAGTGGGGGCCGGTTGGCAGGGCGGCCAGCCAGGGCTCAAGGGTCTCCAAGACTTCGTCGCGGTCCAAGCCGCCGGTGACCACGAAGACGAGATTGTCAGGAGTGAGCTGGCTCATGTGCCAGCGGCGGATGCGCCCTGGGGTCAAGCTCGCGATAGACTGCAAGGTGCCGTTGGCGGGCAGACGCCACGGATGCTCCCGATACAGGTGTTTCCACGTCAGACGCCGCAGGACCTGGCCGGGACGGTCGAGAATCGTGCGCTCATCCTCTTCCATGGTCTCTTTGACCCGTTCCCACTCATCTGCGTCGAATCGAGGTGCGGTGAGGGCAGCGCCAAAGAGGTCGAGTCCGCGGGCGAAGCAGTCGGCTGGGAAGCTCGCGGACAGGCCAATGCTGTTGCGTCCGGAGATAGCAGAGATGCCGCCAGACAGGCCTTCTACAGCCCGGGCGAACGCTGCGGCGTCGTAGTTAGCCGCTCCTGCAGTGACCAGGCTTGCCCATGCCGAGCCGATTCCAGCGCTCCTGGTCGGGGTGTTGAGTGCACCTCCGAGGCCGGCGCAGCGGATGGCGGTGACGGGGCTGTTGTCCGGCAACAGAAGGATGGTCGCCCCATCTTCGCGGACAATGCGCTCGGGAGTGCGTGCGGCGCGGGTGACGATGACAGGAGCCAGTTCGCCGACTTGTGCGTCTGTGCATGCGACGATGGCGCTGTCGGGCTGCAGCCAGTCGGTCACGACACGACTTACGTCATCTGCGCTTACACCAGCTAGGGCCCCTCGGTAAGCCTCTTTCGCAGCAACGTTTCCTAGACAGGCCACGCTGTCGAGCAGGTCTCCGGCGATACCGTCCACGGTCTCTGCATCGTACACAGCGTCTGCCAGAAGCGACTCGCGAGCACGGCGCACATCCGACGGCCGAGCCGAGCGTCCCAGGCGGGCCAGCTCGTGGCGAATGGCGGTGACGGCATCTGTACTGCGGCCGTTGTGTGGTGAAGCAGAGATGGTGAACGTGCCAGCCTCGCGCCAGGTCTGGGTGTAGCTGCCGATGTCCAAGACGGAGCGGTCGCGCATGACCAGCCGCAGCTGGAGCAGACTTGCGCTCGATTGACCGAGCATGGCGCAGGCGACTTCTAAGGCGGGCATGTCACTGTGTTTGGGGCCCGGAATGGGCCAGGCCATCTCGACAGCAGGTGCGTCGAATCGCCCAGGCACGTGGTACCAAGCGGGTTCGCTACTCACGGGTTTAGGCTTCACCGGCGTGCTCTGTGACCGGTGCCAGCCGCTCAACCGGTCGCGGACTGCAGCAACAGCGGCCAAGGGCACGACGTCTCCGGCAATGACCAGTAGCGCGCGTTCCGCTCCCCATTCGCGTCGCCAGAAGGTGCGCAGGGTCTCGTGGTCCAGGCCATTGACCGTCTCAGCAGTGCCAATGACGGGGCGTCCGAACGGGTGGCCCGGAAAGACATGTCTCTGGGCAACGTCGCTGGTCACCGAGCTTGGGTCGTCGTCGTAGCCGCGGATTTCGTCGAGAACGACTGCACGCTCGTTTAGGGTCTCTTGCGGGTCGAGCAATGGGGCCGTGAGCATGTCTGCGAGCACGTCCAGGGCCTGCACCATGGAGGAGGCTTCGACTGTCGCATGCAGGACCGTGTGGTCAACCGTCGTGTAGGCGTTCAGGTCGCCGCCGAGGCCTTCGATCTCTGCACTCATCTCGCCAACGCCACGGCTGGGCGAGCCCTTGAACACCATGTGCTCTAGGAAGTGGGCGACGCCGTGCTCGCCGGGCAGTTCGTCTGCGGACCCAGCTTCAATACGGACTTGAATCGACACTAGGGGAGCGGCGTTCGCGCGCTGGACAACAACAGTCAGGCCGTTGTCGAGCACGGTTGTCAGAGATTTCAGAGCATGTCCTCCCGGCAGTCGGAGCGAGTGCGGACGGACTCGTATCCGACTTCGTCTGCCCAGACTTCTTCGCTAGCCGGCCAGACGCGTGTTCCGCGACGCTTTCGAAGGCCCCGAAGTTCGCCAAGACGGTCGCCAAGGTCGACTTCGCCAGTAATGGCAGCGCGCTCAAGCAACTTGGTTTCGTACTCAAGAATGTCTAGGCGGGTGAGGTCTGCATTTCCAAGCCACTCTCGAAGCTCGGTCTGCATACCGCGACCTTGTGCCAGCACCCGTTCTCCCTCTCGCGAGATGGTGTCGGCCTTGTAGGCGACGAGCATATCGGCCACCCGAGTTCCCCAGGCGCCCGAGGACAGTAGGCTGGCGAGTTCGGCGTCAATGCGCTCGGTCAGGTCCACGGCTGCCGTCATGCGGCCTTCGTTGGTGAAGGGCTCAACGAGCGGGTTGGGTAGACTCCGTGACTCGGTTCCGCTCGTCACATCCGACCAAGCGGACTGTGCGGTCGCGGAGGTCATGGACTGGTCCAGCTCCTGTAGAAGCGGTTGGTAGCGGGCCTGGAACGTGTCGAGCTCAACCTTTGCCGACGGGAACTTGCACATCAGGAACATGGCGTAGATGCGCAGCATGTCGCCTTCAGCCAGGTACACATCTTCCAAGAATGGGGTCTGGTACGCGCGAAGCAGGGAGAGTGTGCCGGGCATGTCGTCCACAACAAAGTGAGCCCAGGCCCGCTCCCAGTGGGCGTGAATCCAGTGGTCACCGCCGCGCGAGACTTGAACGTAGTGTTCGATGGCCCGGAGTGGGTTCTCTGAGGCGTAGTAGGTGCGCGCCAAGTTGACCTTGACCCAGTCCTTGCGTGCCTGGTCGTCTTCCGCAACGGTGGCGTCTGCGACGAGCAGGGAGGCCAGGGCATCTCCGTAGGACTGTTGGTTAGACAGGGCGATGCCGCGCAGGACGCGCGCATCAACAAACGCGTCATGGCTGTTGGGTACAAGGTCTGCAGCGGCAACGGCAGCGGCCATGTCCCCCTGTTGGATTGCGGCTTTGGCGGTAGAGACAGCGAGGGTGCTTCGTGCGGGGGACTCACTCAAGACGGTCAGGTCACCGGCGAGTGCGCCGCGGCCCAGTGCATCGAGGTCGCCTGCCTGTTGGGCCAGGGCAATCGCGATGGGCAACCGGGCTTGCATCTGGGAGGTGTCGCTACTCAGCGCGTTTGCGAAGGCGACGGTGGCCGCTTGTGGGTGCGACTGGCCGGCGAGCACATCGCCGAGCATGGCCCATGCCGCTCCGTGTGCGGACTGCTGACGAGTCGAGTCGAGCACGTCCAACAGAGCCACCGCTGCGCCGGCGGTATCCCCTGACGCGAGCGCTTCTGATGCGGGACGCACGGCCCCCGGAAGCTCTTGCGCGACAGCAGAACTGGCAAGCCCCAGCGCCAGGCCAATCAGCATGACTCCGATTCTCACGGCGCCGCCGATAGGTAGGAGATGCCGATGGATACGAAGAAGCGCTGGCCGAAGGCTGACTCATCCGTGAGCTTGTGGCGTTCAACGAACATGTCGTTGCGCGCTTCGAGGCGTAGGGCAAGGTTGTTGAACGTGAAGACCCGTGCGCCAATTCCGGCCGAGATTGTCGGTGAAATCGGGGAACCACCGTCTGGAATGACCGAGGCGGAGAGCGTGGCGCCAGCGCGAAGCACGCCGTAGACATCGTGGTGAACCACGTGGCGACGGGACAAGCTGGCCTTGGCGTAGATCGGCGACCAGGCCACGCCGAACAGCAGCGAACCGACGTAGCGGAAGGAGTAGGGGGCAACGCCATAGTCGCGCTCGAGCTCGCGATAGGTTCCGTTCTTCAGGCCATAGCCGAGGCCTAAAGCACCAGAGAAGGCCAGAGACTCGGAGCGGTGAACGTCTACCGTCAGCTGCGCTGATGGCGTCGTCATATAGCGGTCCCAAGCGGCCCAAGCGCCGGACAGGCCGAGCTCCACGCGGTTGGTCTTGGGGTAGAGCAAGCGCTGAACGACAACGACCTCATCGTCTTGGATGACGCCCAAGTCTACGGGGTCGACCGGGTCCTCTGCGTGCGCGAGGGTCGCACAGCACAGCAGGGACAAGGTGGTGAGGAAACGGAGCATGTCGAAGTCCAGAGATGGGCGGAGTTGAGGTCGCCAACGGGCGGACATCAATTTTCTTGGCAGACTAGAAGGGGAGTTCTCGGGGCATTCCGGAGATGGGCAGGTAGTAGATACGCACCTTCTCGTCGTAGTCGGGCACGGCCTCGCCGTGGAACTCGATGGCGTTCTTTTCGGGGTCGTAGCTCCAGCCGTCACCGAACTGGCCGTCGTCGTTGCGGTCAGCGGGGTCGATTTCTTTTCCACCCACGAAGACCTGCAGGGTGTCGATGTCTGGGATGGCAGCGAGGCGGAAGTCGCGCTGGAGACTGTTGATCAGGTCGCCTAGCTGCTGAAGGGTCTCGCCAAAGTCTTGCACCCCGCAGCCGTCACCGTTGTCGACGTTGATGTCCGAGCGCAGGCCGCCGGTCTGCTCAACAAAGTAGTCGTAGCGGGCAACCGACCAGGCTGGAACCTGAATGGTGTTGCAGTTTTCACCAATTCCGCCCGGTTGTGGTCCAATAAATGCCCACGCCATGCGGGTATTGAAGCTGCGGAAGATGCGGTCGTATTCCTCGGGGATGGACGCCTGGTTCGGGTCGCGGCGGGAGCTGTCTCCTTCGTCGCTGATGATGACCGGAATGAAGGTGCCGCCTTCGCGAATGAGTCCGTCGTTCTGGCCAATGCGGTCGTCGGTGAAGCCAGGGGACCGGTCAGGGTCGAAGCAGGCTTCGGGAGGGTCTTCTACGGCGCCGCACATGGCCAAGAGTACCTGCTCTAGGCCCTCTTCGTCTCCGCCGCCGCAGTTGATGCCACCGCCCCAGTTTCCAGCTCCGCATTCACAGTCGAGAAGCTGTTCGGTGATGCGGTCGAAGGGCTCGCCGCAGGTATAGGCGGGGTCGTTTCCGAAAGAGCCCGCGGTCCAGCATGTGGAGTCGCACATGATGGCTTTTCGGAAGCGACCGGTGACGTCCGTCTCACCAAACTCGACCAGCTCGGAGTTGAGCAAGCCGACGTCGCTCGGGTCGGTGGATGCGATGCCGATACGGTAGTCGATGAAACCGGTTCGGCGGGACGCAAACTCAATGTAGTTGTCGACGGCGTCGCCAAGACCATCGGAAGAGGCGTTGCCGCCTTCTTCGCCGGCCAGCGCTTCGATAAATGTGCCGAAGTTCACGGCGAGTTCACCGGATTCTTCAGCCATCGAGGTGCTGTTATCGAGGATGAACAGAATGTCGGCGTCGTTGCTAAACGTCTCTTGCTGAAAGCCGGTCACGCGGAACAAGTCCGCTTGAGAACAGCTCGATAGTGCAATGGTTGCAACGGCGACAGCTCGGTGCCAACGCGTCATGGCTCCTCCACAGGGCAGCCTACCCCGTGAAGAGGCGGGCTGCGGAGTGCGGCGCTCTACGCCTCGGTCACCAGACCGTGAATCACGTTGAACGCGTGGGTCACCTGATGGTGTGGGCGAATTCCGCGCTGCTGATGGTATCCGAGCAATCCGGTCCAGACTTCGGTGATGTTGCCGCGCAGGGTTTCGTAGTCGCGGGATTCGATTGCGGTCTGAAGCTGCTGTACGGACGGTGGAAGTTCGTCGTCGTAGCATCCGACAATACGCTCGAGCGCTTCGGTGAGCTTCGGGTACAGAGTGTCGTCGTCTTCCTCTTCTCCGTCGTCAGCGTCAGCGTCAGCGGCATCGGTCTGTGGAAAGTCGACGAAGCCCTCATTTGCGTCTTGGTCTTCACTGTTCATGGTGACGGGCGAGTCGTGCTCGGGTTCTTCTTCTTCCTCGTCTTCTTCTTCTTCGTCCTCTGTCTCTTCCTGTGGTGCCGCATCGGGTGCGTCTGCGGCCTCACCGAGTGGGCTGACACCGCGCTCGGCCAAGAAGGCTTCGCTGTTGCCGAAGTCTTCTTCGTACTCTTCGAGTGAGTAGCCACCGCGAATGCTGGAAGGGGGAAGGTCGCCGAGGCACTCGATGATGGTCACACGGCCACTTGCCGTGCCATCCAGCTCGATTTCTGGTGCGCTGATGACGTCTACTTTTAGCTTGGCCGAGCCAATGACAATCCGCTCGGATGCGGAGATTGCCCGGGCCTTGACGCTGCCGCCTTCGAGGTGGACTTCGCGGCCGTAGATGGTGTCAGCGTCGACATCGCCGGTGATGTGAACAATACCGTCCGCGTATACGATGCCGGTCGTCATCGGAAGGTTGAGATTGAGGTCCCCGCCTGCCTTTACGCGTTCAAGGGTCCTTCCGAGTGTTTGGCTCAGGGTGACGTCGCCGTCATGCTCCAGGGAGAAGCCTTTCTTTGTCAGGGTCAAGCCCAGGTCAGCGGGAAGAACAAATGCGTCGGCCATCGGAGGCCCTCCAAAGTAGTGAGCACGAATGCTAGCGGTGGGGTGCAGTGTGTGCAACCGACCGCTTGTGGGTCGAGTGGTGTTGGGTCACTCGTCGTCTAGAAAGTCTTCGGCGCGTTCGCCGCCAGCTAGGTCCTGTAGGACGTCGTCGTAGTCGTCCGAGATGGACGCGACGTAGCGCAAGGTGGTGGCGAATTCGTCAAAGTCGAGGTTGTTCCCCAGCACGGTGGCTGAGAAAGACAAGGTGTTGTCGTCGAACAAGATGAAGGAGCCGAAGAGCACTTCTGTGTTCAATTTGAGGATGCGATGAAGCAGCTCAAGCGTGGGCTCGACGTCCTTCAGCACAATCGACACGAACCTACAGAAGGTGTCTTCGTTGGATTCAAACAGCGACAGCATCACTACGGTCGACCCATACTTGAAGAGGAACAGGCCATCTTCCGAGGATTGAGGGTCAAGGCCCATTTCATTCATGTAGGCTTTGACGCGTTCGTCCAGGACTGTCAGGCGTTCCAAGTCGGTCTCCGGGTAAGGGCCGCAGGGTACTCCATGGGCAGGCGACCACTCCACTGCTAGGACGTGCATCGATACGGAGGCGAGGGTGCAGGGCTTGGCGCTCGGTGGATTTATGGGGGTTGGCAAGACCACTGTCGGGGCGATCGTCGCGGCGCGCGTGGGACTGCCCTTTGTGGACATGGATGGGGTCTTAGTGGCGCGTCATGGGTCGGTGGCCGAACAGTTCCGTCTCGATGGGGAGCTGGAGTTCCGTCGGCGGGAGCTCGAGTTGGTCTACGAATTGTGCGACGGCGAGCCGCGCGTAGTCTCGACGGGAGGTGGGGTCTGGGCCTCTCCGCTGTGCCGAGGTGCATTGAGATCGTCCTACACGACCGCTGTTCTGCACGCAGGACTGGACACACTGCAGTCTAGGTTAGGGAGCGGGCCAGGTCGTCCGTTGTGGGCGTCGGCGTCGACGCTTTGGCGTGGCCGTCAAGAAGCGTACGCCCAGTCCGATGGGGCGTTCGCAACCGATGACGTGCCGATTGCGGTCGTTGCAGACCGAGTGGAGGCATGGTGGCGAGCGCAGTGAGTCGAGAGCGGGTTGCCCTTGGTGACCGAGCCTATGATGTGTGTTTGGCGGCTGATTTCGTTGGCATTGGTGAAGCGCTCCGCCTCGCTCTGCCAGGCACCAAGCGTGTTGTTGTTGTGACGGATGACACGGTTGAACCATTGTGGTGCGATGCACTGGAGGCGGCGTTGCAGCTGCCGGGAATGCGTGTGGTGCTTCCCGCCGGTGAGTCGAACAAGACCGTGCAGACGTGGTCACAGTGTGTCGACGCCATCCTCAACGCAGGTGTTGACCGGCGCACCCCTGTCGTCGCGCTCGGTGGCGGCGTGGTCGGTGACATCGCTGGATTTGCAGCGGCAACGGCGCTTCGTGGCCTGCCCTTCGTGCAGGTACCCACCACTCTTCTCGCTATGGTCGATAGTTCCGTTGGAGGAAAAACGGGTGTGAATCATCCGAACGGGAAGAATCTGGTCGGGGCCTTCCATCAGCCTCGGTTGGTCTGGGCCGCGTTGAACACCTTGTCGACGCTGGAGAAGGTCGAACGGATTGCCGGGCTCGGTGAAGTGCTGAAGACGGGCCTGCTCACTGGGGGAGAGCTTTGGACCTTGTTGCAGACCCATGCACCGCTTCTGGCCGCCGGTGATGTTGAGGCGACCCGCCACGCGGTTGGACTGTGCGTGCGCGCAAAAGCGGATGTGGTCGCACAAGACGAGCGTGAAGGAGGCATTCGCGCCATTCTCAACGCGGGGCACACCGCGGGGCACGCCGTTGAGCAAGCCCTTGGCTACGGCGCCCTTCGACACGGTGCTGCGGTGGCGCTTGGATTGGTCGCAGAAGCGCGGCATGCAGTGAAGACGGGTGTGTGTCTCGATGCCGCTCTGCCAGATCGATTGCTCGAACTGATTGAGGCGCTTGGGCTGCCGAGCCGGACTCCCGAAGTGCAACAAGATGCCTTGATGAAGGCCGTTGTCATGGACAAGAAGGCCGTGGGGGATATGGTTCGAGTGCCCTTGCCGGTTCGCGTTGGTGGGGTCAAGCTGGTAGATATCGGCATCGCCGGCCTCGGTGACCTACTCGGAGAGCTTCCATGAACCGTCTCGCAATCCTCACAGTCGTCCTAGTAGGGTGTGCTGTGGAGGAGTCTGCTAGCGGTCCGCAGTTGCTGATTCCAGACGATGTTGCTGTAGATTGGGACCAGTCGCTCAACGACGTTGATGACGGTCTCGTGGCACTGGTTCCGGTTGATGTGATGGTCTACGACTCACAATCGGGTGAGCCACTCGACGGTGTTGAAGTGGCGCTGGGCGGAACGGCACCAGACACGCTGCTCCTGTCGGCCTTCGATGTTCAGCCTGGCTACATGTACGACGGCATCTCGGCGGCAGACGAAGCGCTGACTTGGGATGTGTGGCGTGACCGCTATGTCGACCTGTCCGAGGTCGATGTGACGGACCGCCTAACGGTACGGACAGACGCTACTGGCCTTGCTCGTGTCTACGTCTTGGTAGACCGATTCGCAATGGACCGCAGTGGCCGTGCTCTGCCTACAACGGTCACTGTCACTACCCGTGACAGTGAGCAGTCATTGGCTTTGCACGCCCGGTAGGACGCTACGCTGTACAGTGCAGGCCTGAACGCCGGCACTGCTCTGCCTAGGCAAATATTCTCAAGCTTTGGTAGACTGCAGCTGTGGCACTTGCGGACCCCGAACTCGAACTTCTAAAAGAGATTCTCTTCGACGACCCGTCGGATGAGGCGCATCTCCAAGTGGCTCGTGAGTATGTACGCCGACAGGACTGGACGTCGGCGCTTCGAGTCATCACAGCTGCGACGGATGCGGGTGGAAATGAACCTGAAAGCTGGAGTATTCTCGCGCAGGCTGCGTTCAATGCGACCCAGTACCTGCGTGCGTTGGCGGCTATCGACCGCTTCGGCCCGGACGTCGAGCACAGCGATTTGCTGTCGCGCATCCGTATTGAGGCGTTGTTCTGTGCGGGACGTATTGACCGTGCGCGCGAGTTCTGTACCGAGCACCTGACCCGCTTTCCGACCGACTTAGCGGCTGTTGCGCTCATGGAACGAATGCGCGACCGTACTCGGGAGATGCTCCAGCGGCGTCAGGGGATGGACCCACTCCTGACCGCAGAACGGGCAGAGAGCTACGCCAATATGGGACGGGTCGACCGCGCGGTTCGCGTGTACCGACGTCTGTTGTTTCACGACCCCGCCAACGTCCAGTTCGATCGTCGTCTGCGCGAACTTCAAGGCATTGACTCGGACACTCCTGACGACTTGAGCGAAGAGCTCACGGCGGACATGGAGGCGAAACGTCCGCCCCGGCTGGCCATGCCGGTTCCTGGAGTGGCAACGCCTACGCCAGGGTTTGGTGCACGCCGACAAGCGTCGCCGCATGTGCCGACGGCCGTACCGTTGATGGAACCCGATGCGTACGACGAAGTTTCGCGGCGAGACATTGCCCGGGCCATCGAGGTGCAGCGTCGAATGACGGGCACCCAAACAACGCGCTCGGCTATCCCCGATGACGACGGGCCAAGCATGACACCGTCTGCGGATGTGGTGCGGGCTGCGGAAGAGATCGATGTCGACGAGCTGCGCGAGAAGATTCGAAAAGCCCGAGAGCGTCGTGCCAATCGTCGTTCGTTGATCCGGAAGTAGGGATGCGATTCCTTGTCCTGAACGGACCCAATCTCGATCTGTTGGGCACGCGTGAGCCCGAGACCTACGGCAGCACGACCTTGGCTGAAGTGGGACAGGGGCTAGACGCTTTAGCTGCCCAGCTGGACCTGTCCCTACGTCACGTTCAATGCAACGACGAAGGCGGGATGCTGGCGGCGATTCGGCAAGCGAGCCGTGATGACTTTGATGGCGCCATCATCAACGCCGCTGGCTTCACCCATACATCGGTGGTCTTGCGTGATGTTCTGCTGGCCACGCAGCTTCCGTTTATTGAGGTCCACATCTCCAACGTTCACGCCAGAGAGTCCTTCCGTCACCGTTCGCTCCTTGCGGACGTGGCTAGCGGCGTAATCACTGGGCTCGGAGTCGTGGGGTATCAACTGGCCTTACGTGGACTCGCTCATCAGCTTCGCGAGCGTCGCTGACTCCAGACGGGCACGGCGGGCTCGCGTTGATTATGACGCGCGACTCTGGAGGCCGACATGGACTTGGAACGGATGCAGGAGCTTTTTGAGCTACTGAGCAAGTACGACGTGAGTGAGTTTAAATACAAGGACGCAGACCAGAGCATGACGCTCCGAGTCGGCGCGATTCCGGCCCCTGTGGTGACTGGACATGCCTACGCTCCGGCGCCCGGCCCGTCCCTCGCTGCAGCTCCGGTTGCTGCTGCCGCTGCTGCTCCTTCGGCAGAGGAGAGCAACGAAGGGCTGACACTCGTCGAATCGCCCATGGTGGGCACCTTCTACCGCTCGCCGAACCCGGACTCTCCGCCGTTTGTTGAAGTGGGCTCGAAAGTGACCGTCGGCCAGCCGCTCTGCATCGTTGAAGCGATGAAGCTGATGAACGAGATTGAGGCTGAAGTCTCGGGAACCATCGTTGCGATTCTCGCAGAAGAGGGCACCCCCGTACAGTTTGGTCAGGACCTCTTCAAGATTCGCGCGAGCTAAGCATGTTCAAGAAGGTCTTGATCGCCAACCGTGGTGAGATTGCACTGCGCATTGTTCGCGCGTGCAAGGTGCTGGGTATTCGTACCGTCGCCATCTACTCGCAAGCAGATGCCAACGCGCTTCATGTTGCCTTTGCAGACGAGTCCGTCTGCATTGGGCCAGCGCCAGCGCTGAAGTCCTACTTGAACCAGCCTGCTGTGCTCGCAGCGGTAGAGATTACCGGCGCGGATGCTGTCCATCCGGGCTACGGATTCTTGGCGGAAAACGCCCAGTTTGCCAGTGCGGTTCGCGCCATGGGCGTGGAGTTCATTGGACCTTCCGTAGAGCACCTGCGCATGTTCGGTGACAAGCTGTCGGCCAAGGCTGCAGCTCGTGGTGCCGGGCTTCCACTGCTGGAAGGCAGTCCTGGTGCGGCTACTTCCATGGAAGATGCCATGGAGTCGGCCAAACGCACCGGCTTCCCTGTCATCCTCAAGGCCGCTGCAGGTGGTGGCGGTAAAGGCATGCGTGTTGTCGAGTCGGAAGAAGAGCTTCCGCGTGGCTTCAACTTGGCCCAAGAAGAAGCTCGCGTGTCGTTCGGCAATGGCGATGTCTTCGTAGAGCGCTACCTACCGTCGCCTCGCCACATCGAAGTCCAGATTGCTGCAGACGGCAAGGGTGGGGCCATTCACTTGGGCACCCGCGATTGCTCGCTTCAGCGTCGGCATCAAAAGCTTGTTGAAGAGGCCCCAGCGCCCAACATGAGCGATGCTACGCGCAAGCGCATCTGTGACGCCGCGGTCGCCTTGGCATCCGACGTCCAGTACCAGACACTTGCGACTGTCGAGTTTCTGCTCGAGGGAGACGACTTCTTCTTCCTTGAGGTCAATCCTCGCATCCAAGTCGAACATCCTGTCACTGAAGAAGTCACGGGTGTGGACTTGGTGGAAGAACAGCTTCGGCTGGCGGCCGGTGAAGGCCTGTCGCTGACACAGGACGAGGTGCAGATCTCGGGTCATGCCATTGAGGTTCGCGTCAACGCCGAAGACCCGTGGCGGCAGCTGCCATCCCCGGGCCCGGTCACTGGCTACCATGAGCCTGGTGGCCCTGGTGTCCGCGTAGACAGTGCCATTCACGAGCACGCCTTTGTGCAGCCGTACTACGACTCGCTGACCGCCAAGCTCATCGTGAAGGGCAGGGACCGCAATCACTGTATCGAGCGCCTACTGTGCGCCTTGGACGAGTTCGTGGTCGAAGGCATCCAGACCTCGATTCCACTACAGCGTGAGCTTGTCGACGGTGCGGTGTTCCGCGAATCGCGCATGTACACGCGGTACGTAGACAGCTTCCTCGCTGAGCGCTCCGGCAAGAAGTAGCCATTAGGCTGTGAACTGGTCCTTCGCGATTCGGGAGGTCAGCTATCAGCTATCAGAGCAGACGCCTTCGGCGTCAGCATGCAGGATGAGGCTCGGCAGTACGAGGGGTCTTGTTGGAGCGGGATTCGTCGAATCACCAGCTGTCGAAGACGGCTCTGAAAGCTGACGACTGACAGCTGATAGCAGGCGGCCCTCAACAGTCCCCGCCCCATCAGCCCACTTAGTGGCCGCCTACCATTTGCTTCCGCCGCTTCGTCCGCCGCTCGACTTGAATGAGCTTCCGCCGCTGCGGCTGCTGGACGATGAGTAGGAGCTGCCGCTACTTCGGCTTCGAGAGCTGCTGTAGCTGCTGCTGCTGCTTCGCGAGGACCTGCTGCTTGACGAGCTGCCCCAAGAGCTACTCCGCGAGGAGCGGCGAGAGGAGGAACTCGACCCGGATGAGCCCCAGAATCCGCTGGAGGTGCGTGTCCGAGCGCGACTTCGGGCCAGCTTGGCTGCTGCTGCTTTGTTGATGCGGTCCCGCTCTGTCGCGACAGCGGCTCGCCATAGGCTGGAGATGCGCTTGACCCGGTCGGCTCGCAGAGTCCATTCGCCGGCATGGTCCCACTCGCCACGCAGGGCATCTCGCGCTGCGTCGCCTAGACTGAGCAGGTTGTGCTGTCCGAGCTTGGGAGAGGACATGGCGGCTAGGTCCGCCAACATCTTGAGGCGCAGGGCATCTAAGCTGTCCCATAGAGTGACGGCTTGCTCGCGGCTGCGCACGAGTTGTTGTGTTAGAACACGCATTTCTCGGAGGTCTTCAAGGGCCTCTTCCTGCTCAGCGACGGCCAGCTCAACGGCGCCGAGCGCTGTGACGAGTGCGTTTCGGTTGAGCGCTGCGTGAGCTTCGCGCAGGGCGTCGGTGGCTTGGTCGACGTCTACTGTGGCCTCTTCAATCTCTTTGGTCGCGTCTGCGAGGTTTTTGTGGTGTTCCGACAAGCGACCGAGCTCTTTGCGCTCGTGTTCACGTCTTGCCACGAGTGCGGCAATGTCTGTGGTCGCCGTCTTCAGCCGTGTAGGCAGCGTCTGGACGGCCAGGGCAATGCGTTCGTGGCGGGCGGTGACCTCATCCCAAGCAGCAATGGCCGCGTCACCCGCTTCTGCGACAATCTCAAGATCTGAGACGGCGCTGAGGTGCCCTTCGAACGTCTCGGTTGAGTCTTCTGCAAGAGCGATGGCCTCGTCTGGGTTTTGGTCATCTTCGAGCACAATGTTGAGCGGCGTGGTCAGCGACTCGGCGTGGTCACGGGCCAGAAGAACTAGCTTTCGGTCTTCTTGGATAGCGTGCAACGCGTCAATGACGTTGTCTTCGGCTTCGTGGATGTTGTCCATGACGTCGAGGTAGTGAATGGGGTCGGTGGTCCGCAACGCGTCGAGCTCTTCCATGGCGGTGTCGAGGTCGGCGTACAGCGGGTGTGGCTGGACCCAGCCTAGGGGGAGGTCGAGTGCCTGCACCAATCCCATGGCCTGCTGAAGACCGTCGAGAGGGAGGTCGTCGCTGGCCCGGCGCATTGAGGCGTCTACTGCGTCTAAGAGACGATTCCACCCGGCTTTTGCTTCGTCGTAGCGGACCTGAAGCTCGGCCTCGAACGTTGGGAAGTCCACTTCAATAGGGGCAGAATCGGTGAAGAGCTTGTCGCGCCTCGCTTCAGGTGCGTAGGTGAAGCCGGTCTCGAGTTCCTTCTTGAGCTGGTCGAGTGCGTCGGCGTCGAACGCGCCCACGTCTTTGGCCTTGGCGACGATTCGGTTGAGGTGGTGGCGCATGGCGTTGAGTCGCACTTGGATGTGGTCGAGTGCTCCGGTGACCGCGTCGAGCAATGTGTTCGTGCCGGGTCCCTTCAGGCGTAGGGCGAGCACACCATCGCGTGAATCGCTCTGCAAGCGAAGGTCAGCGACGAGGTCGTTGGCCTTGGACAGGCGCTCGGTCATAGAGGTGATGGCGCCGTTCAGTGCCATCTGTGACTGTTGGCGACGCCTGCGACGGGTCCCTGCGAACAAGCCCGCCCCGCCCAGTGCCGCAAAGCCCATAAATCCCGCTCCTGCGACGGTTACGCCCCGACGGAGAGCGGCGCGCTGCTCTTCGCGTTCGATGGCCAGACGGGTCTCGGCTTCCCGGCGCTCTTGCTCGAGCTGCGCCATTCGGGCTTCACGAGCACGACGCTCGCCTTCAGCGGCGCGAAGGCGGTCCTCTGCCCCTGCTTCCCAGGCGATGCGGCGGCTGATCTCTTCATCCAGAGCGGTCACCGTTCGCTTGGCGGCAACATCGAGGTTTCCGGCGCGCGCTTGTGGAACGAAGTGTCGTTCGGTCAGTTCGCTGAGGGCCGTTCCAGTCAGCCCCAAGTCTACATCCCAGTTTGAACCTGTGAGGATGCGGATTTCACGCTCGTCCATGCCAATGAGCACAACGCTGGTAATGTCGGGCTGGAAGTCTGGATTACGCGACCACAATGCCCAGGTGTCTTCGATGGCATCTTCTGTATCGCTGGACCAGGCGACGCCTCGCTCGTTGTCGACGACGTTGTTGGCGAACACCACCACAACGGGGTGTTCTGCCTCGGTTGCTGCGGACAAAGTCTGTGTGGTGACGACATCGACGCCGTTTGGCACGCGATAGACGCGCTGTCCTTGTACGTACGGCGGGGGCGTGTACGCCTGCGCTGTGAGGGGAAGGAGGGCCAACAGTAAGAGTGCACAGCGCATGGTTTGTAGTTTACGCTGAGGGACCGCCAGAGTCACCGCAGCGGCCGTTTCAGAACAGCGTACCCAATGAAATGTGGGCGCGAAGAAGCGGTTCACGCCACTGGTCGCGCAGCAGAATCCGACGCTCGCCAGTGGCGGTGATGGCCTCTGGGTTGGTGGCGAGATCTACCTGAAGTGGGCCGACCGGAGTGGACACTCGAATCCCCGCGCCGATGGAGTAGCGAAGAATGGGGTCGAAGATGTCGCGAATGGCGGCGGCTTCACTGGTTGCATCCGTGTCGGGGGTGAGCAACCAGACGTTGCCGACGTCTGCGAACAAGGCGGCTGCATAGCCATCCCACGCGCGCAGCCCGAGTGCCGGAAGCGGAGCGATGAGCTCCACGCTTGCCAATACCCGTGCATCTCCACCGGTTGGGGTCCAGCGGTCTGGATCCACTCGTCCCGCTTGCTCGATGATGGGGCCCAATCGGTCCGACCAGCCAAGGTTCGGGTTGGCGATGCGATTGCGTGGGCCCAAAGTGTCCCGACGGAATCCACGCAGGTTGCCGGTACCTCCCAGTCGGTATCGGTCTTCTAAGCCAACAATTCCGTCGTCCAACATGGCGATTCCGCCGATGTCTCCGCTCGTGCGCAGAACGAATCCACCGAGCGGAATGTAGCCAGTCGCACGAATCTCGGACTTGGCGAATCGCACCGGTCGTTTGGCACTTCTTCCGACGGGAAGTCCAGGGGCAAGCTCACCGCGTATGGAGACGGAGAACCCGCGCGATGGCGCGAACTGGCTGTCTCTTCGGTCGTGGAAGAGCAGCGCGCTGAGGGAGTCCTGGAACCGAAAGGTAGAGGGGAACTGCGGATTGTCTAGGTTTAGCAGATCGGCCCACGGCTCTCCGTCAAGGAGTGCGCCAACATCGAGCTCCTGAAGCGTACGCGTCTCCAGGCGAATGCCAGTGCGCAGCGTGGTCTTGCTGTCCAGAGTGGTGTCGATGGCCACACCGAAGCCGCTTCGAGCCATCTGCCAGGTTCGCTCTTGAACGCGCTCGCGCAGAAGGAGGTCAACCAGGACATGCTGATTGAGGAACGGGAAGTGAGGAGCGTCGTACGTGACTGCGGCTCGCCACTCGGGGTCGCGGATGTCTGGGGTCCAGTCGCTGAGCGAGTCAGAGCGCCAGTCAATCCCGAGAAGGCCGTACAGGCTGACGCGGTGAGCACGTCCCCAGAGGTTGCGACGGGTAGCGCGGCCGAAACTTCGGAATCCTTGGTCGGTCGAGACACCGCCACCAAGCTCAAAAGCCCAGCGCTTCTGTTCTTCGACGGACACGACCAAGTCACGCAGGGGGCCGTCTCCCAGTAGCTCGGTGGTGGCGGTGCGGAACACGCCGAGGTCGTACAGATCGCGCCGTACCCGCTCCAGATCTCCGGTTGTTACCGGCTCTCCGAGAGGCAGGTCGACTTCGCGGCGAATGGTGTTTGGACGCGTGCGTGCGGCACCGCGCAGAACGATGGAGCGCAGCAATACGCGCGGACCTGGCCGAATGGTGATGGTCGCTGTTCGGCCAGCGACGTCTTCGTCCGAGGTGATGCGCGCGTCGGCTTCGAGGTAGCCCTTCTCGCGGTGTCGCTCTACAACTGCCTGTGCGATGCCAGCGAGTGCTTGCGGGCTGTAAGGCCCCCCCGCCAGGTCGCCAGCGAAGGCACGTTCGTCGTCCAGGTTGACTTGGTCTGCGCCACCGTCAATGACGATTCCGGCAAGGGTGCTGAGCGGGCCTTCATCAATCTCAACGGTCACTGTGACTTGTTGGTTGGGCTCGCGCTTGAGGAAGGAGAACAACCCTCTACCGGTCTCGAAGGAAAGCGGGTCGCGTGTGACGGAAGCGTCTTGGTAGCCGCGCGAACGGTACAGCTCGAGCAAGGTCGGTAGTGCGTCGTCTACCGCCTCTGGGGTGACCTTCTGAAGACGAAGGATGTCAGGGCTTTTTTGGTCCATGACCGCACGAAGAGTGGAGTCTTCCACCGCGTCATTGCCGACAAAGTTCAGGTCGCGCAGGCGGTGTCGCGGTCCACGCTCGATGTCGACGACGAGGGTCTGAACGGTGTCGCGGCTCTCGTCGAGGGCGACTGTGACTGCCGTAGCCAGGTAGCCGGAGTCTTGAAGACGGGTCTCAATGCGCTCGGGTGCTGCAGCGACGAATCCACGAGTGAGGCGTGTACGCTCATCGATGCCGAGTGCGTCAATGACCTTGGCGTTGGCGCGCAGCCGCAGGCCGTTGGTCGCTACGCGTAGCTGTTTTCCTGGCTCAACGGTGAAGGCGACTTGGGCGGTTCCGTCGTCTTGTAGAACCAGGGCCGGCGTGACGCGGGCTTCGACCCAGCCACCGCTCTGTACGGGGAAGGTGCGCAGGCGGGCGAGCTGGCGACGAATGTGGAACTGGGCATCTGTGACGGCTTCAGCGGAGACGGGCTTGTTGACACGCACCCCGCGCTGCCGTGCCCAGCGTCGCAGGCGTGCCCGTGAGACGGGTAGGTCTCCGGCGAACACAACGTCGGTCGCGGTGCGCGGTTGGCCGGGATCTACATCGATGAACACCGTGAGCTTACCGTCCTGGTCGACTTCCACGAGGGTCGCTCTGGCATCTGGGTAGCCCTGCCGAGAGTACAATGACTCAATGCGTGCGGCACCTGGAGTGGCGTCCAGCTCGGCGTAGTACGGCTGGCCCACGGAGATACGTGCGGCGTCGAGCACCTTGCTGCGGGACACGCCGCCGCTCTCACCCAGAACAACACTGTGCACTCGCGGGGCTGGGAAGACGCTGAAGGTAAGCACCACGCCCTCAATGATGTCGCCAGCATCAGTCTCATACGGGTAGGGGACGGCGTCGACTTCCACGGCGCGAAACTCGCCAACACGGAACAGGGTGGAGACGTCGCGCCGGACTGTGCCGGGGTCTGCGAACGTGTCCTGGCGGGACAACAGCAAGGGCTGAAGGTTGTCGTCCGTCTCGGAGCCTTCTGGCCAGACGAGCGAGACCTGCGCGATGGGTCGGGTGGACCAATCGGGGGGTTCTACAGCGTGTGCGAAACCCAGCACGAGGGCGAGCCAACCGAACATCAGTCGACCTCCCATCGTGCGCGCAAGTCCACTCCGTACGCACCACCAATGGACAAGACCCGGTCGCGCTGTTGCGACGCATACCACGTCGACAACGACCACTGGTCCGACAATCGAAGGGCAGCGCGAACGAGCTGGTTGTCGATCTGGACGGGGTTGAGTTCGGCTGTCACGGTGATGTCGAAGTCGTCTGTGTAGCGCTTCTCGACCAGCAGTCTGGGGTCCGGGCTGTACTCGCCGCGGCTGTCTACGCCGGTGACCAGCTCCACTCGGTCGAAGACGCGAATCTCTTCGGTCACGCCGCGGCCTTGGGTGATGAACAGGTCCGTGAGGATGAAGTCGGCGACACCCTGGGCGAGGGCTTGAGGCAGCTCTCCGAGCTCTTCGAGCTCATCCGCCGTGGCACCAAACCACAGCAGTGCGTTGATGTCCGCTTGGGCCAGTGGCGGGTCGCTTCGGGTCTCGGTTCGCCAGTTTGAAAAGGGGCCTCGGACCAAGTAGTTGACGCGGTAGCGCGTGTCGCGGCTGCGAATGTCGGTGGCCAGATCGAAGTCCAGCATGGGGTCCCAGGTCCAGGGGTCCCCAAACGTCAGCAGCCCGCGCTCCACAGTGAACTCGCGGTCTTGCAGGAAGAACACCGCGTCGTTGAGCTGAACGCGTCCCTGCATGCCGGGCCTGGCGGTGCTGCCGATGAACTGCAGGTCTGCAGAAGCACGCCCTTCCGCTACGTTGTTGCGCAAGGTGATGGTGTTGTCGGCGACCACACTAACGTCGATATCGAACCATCCGTCGTCCGCTAGACTCACGTAGTCCACCGCGACCCACTCCCCGAACTCAACGACCGAGTCCTCCCAGTCGATGCGGTCGGTGAAGCCCATCTCGTTAATCTGCACGTCCCCGGCCAAAAGAAGCGCGTCTACCGGGCCATCGAAGGAGAGCTGGGCGTCACCAATGGCGGGTGGAAGCTCGTCAATCCACTGGATTTGCACGTCTCGTGCGTCCGTGGTCAGGTCCCAGCGGTACGGTGTCCACTCCTTGGCCAGGATGCGACCTGCGGCGGTAATGCTGCCCCCGCCCAGGTTCGCTTCAATGTCGGTCAGGGTGAAGCCGTCTCGTGTCGCCTGTACTGTTCCATGGATGTCCTCGAAGGAGCCGGGAAAGCTCTCGTGGCGGAACAGCTCGGCGGCAATGTCGACGTCTACGATGGTGTCGACATTGCTGCCGCGACCCGTCGCACTCATGTTGACGCGTGCCGTGCCATCTGCGCGCTGAAGTCCAGGAGTAAACAGGCGAAGTAGGTCGAGGTCTACGTCTCCCTCTCCGCGAAGCTCCAGACCGCTGGCGTTCTTTCGACCTTCGGTCAGGGTGAAGCGCGTGTCGCCGCCAACCAGGCCAATGCCGGTCAGCTCGAAGGTGTCTCCGAGCTGCTGGTAGTGCCACGGGCCAGTCTGGTTGAGCACGTGGGTGCTCCAGGCAATGCGCGCCTGGGAGACGTCTGCGGACAGGCCGACTGGGCTTGGGTCCGCGCCGAAGTTGCCGTCCAAGTTGATGACGCCGGTGAACTCGGCGCTTACGTCAGAGCCGTCCGCTCCCCGAGGGTACAGCCAGCCCGCCTGGAAACGCTGGAGGCCCGCAGACATAAAGTAAGGCTGTTCACCCCACAATCCCAAGGTTCCGACGGCGCGAACGGTGCCGCCGAACAGGCGTCCGGTGTAGCGCAACACACCGTAGTCGGTCTCAAAGCTCACGCTCGAGTCGTCAATGCGTTCGCCGTTGTAGCGTGCAGAGCGGATGAACAGCTGCCCTCGTGGAGCCGGGTCGAACAACGTGTTGTCGATGCGCGCGGCAATGCTTGCGGTGCCGGTCAGAGGCATGTCGACGTCCGCCAGATTGCCGAGATGCTCCAGCGCGAAACCGTCTGCGACGACCTCCATGTCCAGCGCCCATTCGCGGTCTACTCCGCCTCTGAGCAGGATACCTTCGGCGCCATTGCGGCGGGATAGGCGCAAGTCGTCGAGGGTGAACAGGCCGGTGTCCATGTAGCCGTGGCCTTCGCCAACATCGAAGTGCTCGCCGTACAGTTCGGCGTCGGCCACCACCAAGTGGGCCTCGCCGTCCAAATCAAACAGGGGCCCCTCAATGTCGAGTGTGCCCGAGACGTCTCCGGTGATGCCGTCCAGGTCTAAGAAGAGATGCACGAGGTCTTCGACCCGCCCGCCCGGAATCTCGATGTCCATGTCCATCCACATGGGGTTGTCGAAGCCCAGGATGTACGAGCCGGTGTACGGCGTCTGGCCCACGCGAGCGGTGGCATCGAGCACTTCAATGCGCTTCATGTCGGGTGAGCGCAGGCGGGCTTGCAGCTGATCAGCCCAGTCAATGCCAATGACGGTGAAGTCGGTGATATCTCCGCTTCCGTCGAACTGAATCTTGTTGAACGGTCCCCAGAGGCGCCCGGTCAGCGTGCCCGTGCCGCCAAGCTTGGAGTCGCCGAGGGGCCGGAAGTCGGACAGGTCGGCTTGGGTGAGCTCAGCGTTGAGGTCTAGCGGTCCCTTTGGTCCGAAGCCGAGGTACATGTTGGCGCGACCGACACTGCTTGGACCGCGCACGAACGGGGCGTCTAGGGTCATGTGGTCTTTGTGGATCGCTAGGTTTCCACGTGCGGATGCGCGAGGCAGCACCAGACTCTCGCTCACCCCGGGCTGGTCGACGGGACCGCCAGTGGTTCGCCAGTTGGCGACAGCGATGTCAAAGGGGCCTTCGAGAAACAACGGGTTGAGAGTCCCTTCGAGAGTGACCTCGGCATCTCCGCTGAAGTCGGTCCATGGGTTGGGTGCGGCATCCATTGACCGCAGGATGTGTGCGAGCGACAGGCCTTCTGCGGTGACGTGACCGTCTGTGAGGGACAGGTCTTTGCGGATGAAGGCGGTGGCTGCAATGCGGTCGGGGTTCTCCGGGTCATTGCAGCGCTCAATGCCACGGAAACAGACTAGCGCTTCGACTACGTCAATGCCTTCCTTGGTCACTAAGGCGGAGGCGCTGACGTCTCCGAACCGGTAGCGGACGACGGGGACTTGGGCCCCAGGAACCGCCAATCCAGCGCCTTGTACAAGCGCTGTGACCTCAGCGACGGGGTCCGATGGATGACCGGTCGTCCAGACGTCGATGTCGGCTGAGCCGCTGAGTGAGCGTGGATGTCCGAGCAAGTCGTCGAAGGCGGGCAGCTCACTATGGGCGGACAGGGCAACATCTAAGGTGCCGTCCAGGTTCATAGATGCGCGACCGCTGGTCTGGAGGCTGTTGAGGGCCAGGCCGACATCCGGAATCACGATGTCTGTGGGGCCGAGCTGCACGCCTTGCCAGTGAATAGCGGTGCTGTCGTGAAAGTCCCGGAACTGGACGTCTAGCTCAGCATCTACGTGGGCGAGGGTGCCGGCTGGAGTGACGGTGAGGCCGGTCAGCTGGACCTGACCATTGGGAACGATGAGGGTGAGCGATGTGTCGGTGATGTCGAGGTTCTGCCACGGAAGCCGACTCATCGGCTTGCCACCGCTCTTCATGCCGCGAAACTCACGGAGTCCGGTGCCTTTGTCGATGTGCAGTGTGGCGTGAACCCCATCAAGGCGCAGCGTTCCAAGCCCCGGACCGCCAGACGTCAGCACGAGGGGGGCCCGAATCTCCCGAGCGCTGACAATGACTTCGCCAGTCTCTGGGTGCACGAGTGCAGCGTCTTCCAGGCGAATGGCTGGCGGCCAGACTGAGACCACCATGCGGTCTACGTCGAACTGCTCGCCGGTCTGTTCAGCGACCAATGAGGTCACGATGGGCACGACTCGGCGTTGAAAATCGTCTGTCTGCAGGTAGACCAGACCGCTGATTGTACCGGCAATTGTTAGCCCAACCAACCCCAGAGCGACCACGCCTAAACCTCGACGAATACGACGGGTTCGCGGCTTGGGAGACGGCACCGGGGTGGACATGGGCATTTCTACCCCGTTGAACCCGTCAAGTACTGCGCTTCAGCCACGAAAGACCCAGGTGGAGTGTAGGGTGGCACCCCTGGAGGAAGACGATGCCTGCTGACTGGACCCGACGACGTACCTTGGTGACGCTTGCAGCGGCTGGATTGGCAGCCTGTGTGCCGGACGATGACACTGGAATGGAGCCGGATACCGGCGATGGCACAGAGGGTGGAACGGACGCCGGAACCGACCTGGACACCGGGGGCGTTGAGGATGTGTGCGTCGACCGAACGGGAGCGCAGACGGCAGGTCCGTTCTACCCCGGCGAACCGCAAGTTCGAATGGACGTTCGCGGAGGTGTGGATGGCGTTGTCATCGAGCTGGACCTTCAGGTCGTTGAGCAGGGGACGTGTGCGCCGATACAAGGGGCTGAGGTCGATCTGTGGGGAGCGGACGCGGACGGAGACTACAGCGGGTATGCGCGGTTTGGCACCGAAGGCGAAGACTTCATGCGCGGTCAACAGCTCACCGATGCCGATGGCATTGCGCGATTTACCGCAATTGTGCCGGGTTCGTATCCGGGTCGAGCCGTGCACTTGCACGTGAAGGTTCGCGCCGAGGGAGTCGCTGAGCTGACCACCCAGGTCTATCTACCCGATGCCTTGGTCAGCGAGATTCTCGGAGACCTCCGGTACAGCGAAGGGGCGGAACAAACTCTCAATGGTGACGACGGATTTTACGCGCCAGACACTTTGCTGGTCGCGAGTGGAACGGTGGCGGACGGCGTGGTGGCCGAGGGAGTGCTCGTGGTGTGAGGCCTAGCGCCGAGTTGAGCCAGGCGACGCCGCTAGGTGGGGTGGGGCATCGTTGTTGACGAGCGGGTAGTGCGAAGGCGCTGCCGGGATTTTGGCTCGCTCAAAGCCGGTGACGGTTAGGCTCCAACGTCGAAAACGTGGACACGTTCGGTGTTACCTATCCGTCCGTTTTGGGGAGTACGATTTGGACCCAATGTTTCTGGTCGTAATGGGCATTATAGCTGCAATAATGACATTTCTTGTCGGCACCATCGGGCTCTTGTCTCTGTTCACCTTACAAGAGTACTCGTGCAAGATTGCCGGTCACAACATTGTGGTCAAGAACCGCATGTTGAGCGAGTTGGTGTACGTGGATGGCGTTCGCATGGTCACGCAACGCACAGGGACGCTCACGTCAGCGACCCATGCGTTTGAGCTTCCCGCTGGACAGCAGATTCGGGTCTTTATCGGCAGCGACAATGGCATGACGACGTACTGCTCCGCCTTCGCGGACGACGTACATGTGTTCGATTCGCGGCCGGGCGTCGCGGTGGTCAAGCCACCTGCCGATGAGGTGCTCGTCGCAGCGCGAACCTTGGTGTCCGACATTCAGTCGCGCGACCCGGTTGCAGGGGCCACTGCCCGAAATGTCTTCGAAGCGCTCGAGGCGATGCGGGTTGGAGGCATGGCACCCGACGGCCCTGTAATACAGGCGCATCGTGCATTGGGGGCCTCCGAGGCGGAACTGCAGGAGGTCGACCGCGGCGTCCGCTCGGTTCACGACCAGCTCATGGCCACCCTGCGCGACCTGCATGCCGCTGTGTTGCCCAGCTCACCAGTACTGACCGAAGACGTTGTGGGCCGAGCGGAAGACGCGCTTGGTCGAGCGCGGGCGATGCGCGAAGTGCAGCGGGCTGGGCAGAAGCGCTAGCCGGCACGAGTAGGGGACGTGCTGTGGCAAGCGACGGCTGAGCTTGCGGTGTAGCGATGCTGAACCCGAAACAACAAAACCCGCGTTCCGAAGAACGCGGGCTTGTTGTTTGTGGTTGCGGGAGACGGATTTGAACCGCCGACCTCCGGCTTATGAGACCGGCGAGCTACCTGGCTGCTCCATCCCACGTCACGCATGTAACTGTACTGGAGCGCCACGCCAAGCGAATGTTGGCGCAATCGCGCATTGGTGTGCGGGCTTCTCGAACCAGCGTTGCTCGCGCGGCTCAAACTGGAGCGGCATCGCTGTAGTAGGGCCCAGAAACAACAAAACCCGCGTTCCGAAGAACGCGGGCTTGTTGTTTTTGTGGTTGCGGGAGAGGGATTTGAACCCCCGACCTCCGGCTTATGAGACCGGCGAGCTACCTGGCTGCTCCATCCCACGAACGCCCTATAAGCCAACCACACCCCTATGCCCAAGCGAAAGTTGAGAAAGTCTGGCGAAACGGGTGTCGGCTTCGGCCGCGAACGCCTCAAGACGTCCATGCTGGCGCAGGGTTGATGCGACGAAAGCACTCTGCTCATTGTCGAACGAGGCAGGTGTGGGTTGGCTTTCGCGAGCAGGCCGGCGGCGCATTTGCCCATTCGCGCACCTGTGGCCACGCTGTGAATGGAGAAGTGGCGGTCGAGCGGAGGCCGTCGCCTCATGGGCCGCACAGGTCCTTCGGCGCATTCAGGCGGGAGTGGTTGCTTTACATCTCGTAGGTGGGACAGGTAGACCGCACGAAAATATAGTATTGAGCTCCGCCATGGTACGAGCCTGCGTTGTGGGTGATGCGCAGCCGATTACTGGTGTCCCCATTGACAGTGTTGCCGGTCACCACACGCTCGAAGGACCAGCTACCGGCGTTTGCTGTGCTGTTCTCCAGGATGGTGTCGGCGCTCAGGGTCAGGTAGGAGTCCATGTAGAAAATCTTGTCCACGGCGGTTCGGTAGGCCGTTGTCCAGTGCGTCATGGCCGCCTCTACATGCACCACATGACTTCCGCCGCACGTGTAGATGTCATGCGAAAAAGTGGTGTTGAGCGTGGTGCTTCCGCCGATGGCCAGCTCGTGCATGCCAGAGCCCACAGTCGGCACGACGCCCGTACAGCTCCAGGCTCCGGCGCTACTGTTCCACGAGGCGACTTGGCCGTTGGTGCATGACAGTTCGTCTAGGGTGTCTGCGTCTGTGGTGGTTGTGCAGGTCCAGGTGGACCCGGTGGCGTCCCATGCGGCGACCTGATCGTCTGCGCAGGAGAGTGCGGCTAGGGTGTCTGCGTCTGCCGTGGTCGTGCACGTCCATGCGGACCCCGCTGCGTCCCATGCGGCGACTTGGTCGTCTGCGCAGGTGAGGGTCTGCAAGGTGTCGCGAACCGTTCCGTCGGATGCGATAGCGACTACCCCTCCCACGCTCACTTCGCTGGCGACAACCGGGCCTCCTGCAACGCTGTGTGCGACGACTGCGAAGGGCACGCTGTTCAAGCGTTGACGTGTGGCGAGCTCGCCGGTGCTGTCGATCTCAAAGCCGAGCTCAATGTCGTCATCATCCAGAACCGTGGAGTCGATGGCGCTGGAGTTGCCGAGAACGGTGCTGTAATAGCCGTCGCTTAGCAGCAGCGTGTGGGTCTCGGTCCAGATCTGCGCGGACTCGGAGAGGTCCCACAAACGGAATTGAATGTCATGCTGCCCCTGCAGCGGGGTCCCATTGGCATCGAGTAAACGTCCTTGTTGGGCCACTGTGGTTGGGGTGGCGGACGCCAACGCTGGAATGAGAGCGAGTGCGATGAGTGCGACAGATCGCATGGGGTCTCCGAGGGTGAACCGGTCTGAATGTCGACGGCCGTACGCTCGGGGGCAGTCTACCACTGAGTCCGGCATTCTATGCGTTTCCCCAACCTAGACGTCGACCCCTGTGTCGTTGCGGTTGCTGAACAGGAAGACGTTTGCGGGCATGCGACGCACGCGGGCAATCCACGTCCACCAGTGAAAACTGTTGCCCGGGTCGTAGTCAATGGCGCCGAGTCGGTAGCCGGGCACGTACGGGTACATGTGGTGCAGCTCATGGGCGTCGAAGTGCAGCAGAATGGCGGCCGAGAACCAGCGAGGGAAGCGCAGGGAGCGGGTGAAGACGGCTTGGTCGCGGGCACCGATAGCGTTGACAGGCTCGCCGTTAGACAGCTGAAGCGGCACGTGTGTGTGCTGGCTCATCATGATGGGCTCGAGCATCATCAGCGACAGCATGACGCCCGGTGCAATGGCCAGCGCCAGATTCACTGGGCCCACCACGACCCCAATGACCAGGTACAGCGCTGCGAGAACCAGGGCGTTGACGCCGATGTGGCGTGCCTTTGCGGGCGATAGCAAGGTGCGTAGCCGAGGCAGGTTCCAGAAGTTGGACACACGGTAGATGACGGAGAAGGCCGGGATCCAACGCTTCCAGCACAGGTTCATCAGCCAGCGCTCGCCGCCCTTGAGTTCACGCGGCACGAGGGACTGCGTCGTTGGGTCGACGTCCTGCCAGCCGGTCCACTTGTGGTGCAGGAAGTGAACGGGAGCCCAGGCCGAGAAGGGAATGGTGCTGAAGAACCCAGCGATATGGCCTACGACTCGGTTGAGTGAGCGGCGGCGGAAGAGCACGCCATGGCCGCACTCGTGCAGCAGCACGAACCACTGAAGCAAGGCGATGGCGAGCGCGAGCTGGCCGACTGTCCACAGCGTCCAACCAAGTACCCCGGGTACGAAGAGCCGCGCTTGAGTGAGGGCAATCGCGCTGCCGGTCAATCCCAGACACAGTGCGGTGAACAGCGCCCCAGTGGTGTCCGTGGCCTTGAGATGGGCAACGTCTGCGGCGGAAGGCGGGGAATTCTTAGGCGTGTCCATGCACCTGCCGGTCGAGCGCGCACCATGTGCGTACAACCCGTTCGAGGAAGGGTTGTGGACGGAAGGCGTCGATCATTGCGTACATGGCAAGTCGGGTGACCATGAGCTCGGCCAAGGCGGTTGCGAAGCCTTGATGCCAGTCGTCGATGTCTATGGGTTGGCCGCTGGCGCGCTGTAGGGCGTGGCGATGGTGTGCGAGCATGCCGGCGAGTGACGTGGTGTCGTCGGGTGCGAGGGTGAAGCACAGAAACTCGGCCAAGTCGCGCTGCGGCAGGCCCATTCGGGCGAGCTCCCAGTCGTAGGCACACAGGCGTCCGTCGGCGCGCAGAGCGGCGTTTCGCGGGCTGAAGTCATTGTGGATGAGAGTGCGGGGTAGGGCGTCAGCCGGGGCATGCCAGGCGGCGACGTCGGACACGAGCGTCTCGATTCGTGCGCGACCCGAGGGGCCGGCCCAGCGTCCAAAGGCGCGTCCCAGGGCGAACTCAGACAGAGCGTGCCACAAGGACTCCTGATCAACGAGGTCTTCGGTGGTCCGACGTGCAGTGAGGCCGTCGACAGCGAGGGGTTCGCGCAGGCCCATTGCGTGAATCTGGGCAATGCCGTCTATGGCGGACTGGATGTCCGACGGGGTCCAGGCGGTCGGGTCATTGGCGCGGTTGAGCAGGGGGAGGTCCGAGATGTCTTCGAGCACAAGCACGCCTGGCGCGGTGCCGAGCAGAGCGGGAGAGTGGTCGCGAAGGGCGCTTTGTTCCACGACATACAAGCCCCGCTCGCGCTGTGCGCTGCCGACAACTTCGGAGCGATGCCGGTGCTCTGTCCACGCGCGACCGAGAGCGTCGCTGCACAGTCCGGCGACGGTCTGGGCAATGTCGAGTGAGGCGGTGTCAGGAACTTGAGCCTTGGCGACGACCGTACGGGTCTGACCGCTGTCCATCTCCACACGGTGCCGGCTGAGTCCCGCCGCAGTGCCGAAACGCCAGGCGGCAAGCTCACCAATGATGCTGTGTCGGACCTCCGTTTTGGAAGTGCCCCAGCCCACAGGGGTGACGCTGCGGACTGAGCCGAGTGCGGTGCGGACGGCGTCAGCGGGTAGGTGTGTCGTGGACGGCACGGGTTGGTCAGCAGCCGGCAGGTAGCCGGTGGCTGTGAGGTGGCGGAAGGTTCGCTCGAGCAGGTCGGCGTTCAGCGGCACGGGCGTGCGTCGGATGGCGTTGGAGCGCGTGCTGTCGATGGTGTTGCGGCGCGGCTCTTCGTACAGCTCGGGCAGGTGGAGGCCAGCGAGTCCGTCTACGGGGCGTGCAAAGAAGGTCCGCAGCGGCCTCAGCGCGGCGCCGGGTTGCTCGGCGTGGGCACGAAGGCGGGTCAGCCACCCGTTGTAGGGCAGCAGGTCCATGGCGTGGCCGCGAAGGGTCATCCACAGGACCGCTGCACGCCACGGTCTACGGTCGACCGCTTCGAGGTGCAGCGTTGGCTGGGGTTTATCTAGGCAATCGAGCGTGGCCCGAGCCACTTCGTCGACAGTACAAACGTCCAGCGACCAGTCCAAGTCGGGGGCGGCCCCCATCTCGATGCAGCCTCGGAAGAGCGTAGCCAAGAAGTCGCCGGGGACATGTTGGGCGGTCTCGGCGTTCGAGAAGATAAGGCCGGGGGCACAATGGACGCGGGAAGGCCGCGTTGCTGGGCCTGCCGCACTAGAGACTCCGCGACCGCTTTTGTTCGCACGTAGTCCAGGTGGATGCCGGAAATGTGGTCCACTGGGTCGGTGTCTTCGTCGACCGTCTCGCCCGCTGTCAGCGACCAGCAACAGGCCATCGACGACAGGTAGATGAACGGGGTTGCAGCCACACTTGCCAGGCGAATCAAGGCGAGTGTGCCGCCGACGTTGGTGGGAGCCAAGGCACGGTACGGGTAGACCCAGTTCACCATGGCAGCGCAGTGAATGATGGCTGAGACGTCGTCTAGCAGAGAGTTCGGGGCATGGAGACCCAGGTCGTCAGCGCTCAAGTCTGCCTGAACAACCTCTAGGCGTTCGGCCCAGTCAGGACGCCAGCTCGGCAGGCTCTTCAGGGCGTCTACTACGCGGGACTGACCGTGTTCGCCGCGGACCAAGCAGCGCACGGTGGCCAGTGAGTTGGTCAGGTGCTCAGCAACGATGTGCCGTCCCAAGAACCCCGTTGCACCGGTAATGAGCAGCGTTGTGCCAGCGTTTCTGGGAGGTGAGCCCACGAGGATGTCCGATGGCAGGACCGCGTCATCGAGCCAAGGTGTGCCCGTGGCCGTGGTCTCAACGCTGTCCAGCAGGGCGTCGATGGACAATCCTAGAAGTGCGGCGATGGACAGGTGTCCAAATCGGGCTTCAGCCTCGGCCAGAAGCTCCAGGGACCGCGCAGAATCTAGTCCCAGCTCGGGCAGCGTACGCGCGGTGTCGAGTTCCGATCTGTCGATCCCCAACAGGGCTGCGATGCGCTCGGGAAGCCACTGAGCGAGGGAGTCGCCCGACGTGATCTCCGCTTGACCGCTTGTCGCAAGCGCCGTGATCTGACCTCGCTGCCACTGCTTGCCAACCTTCGTTCGCTGGCGCTTGCCGCTGGTGGTTCGTGGAATCGTGCCGGGTGCGACCAGAGCGACGGAGCTCACGTTGACACCATGCGCCCGCACAACCGCTTGACGGACAGCTCGGGCCGCTGCTTGCAGGTCCGTGATGGAGGGGAGGTCAGCCGCTACAGCGCGGTTGAGCTCGGCCACAATGCCGGCACTCTCTTCGGCTCCGTCCACACAGAACGCCGCTGAGCCACCGGGGCGCAGGAAGGGGTGCGACCCTTCTACGGTGTGCTCAATGTCGGTCGGGTAGATGTTCTGGCCGCGCGACACAATGAGCTCTTTGATGCGGCCGCTGATGAAGAGCTCGTCGTCCAGCACAAAGCCGAGGTCGCCGGTGCGCAGGTAGCGTGTGTCGTCGCCGGGTACAGTTGCGCCGAACACTGCCTCTGTGGCCTCTGGGCGCCTCCAATAGCCGCGGGTGACACAAGGGCCGTTGAGCCAGATCTCGCCTTCTTCGCCGGGTGCGAGTGGTCGATGTGTGTCCGGGTCTACAACAATGAGGTCCATGTCATCGGGTTTGACGCCGCAGGACACCAGTGTGCGTTCGCCAGTAGCGGTCACGCGAGTCTGTGTGCGTGCGGATTGTCCAACGCGACCGGCCGTCACGCCGACTGTCGCCTCGGCCAACCCGTACAGCGGCTGCATGGCTGTCCGCGCGAAACCCACCGGGGCCAAGCGCGCATGGAAGGCTTCGATGGTCTCGGGACGAACCGGTTCCGACGCATTGTACGCAAACTGCCAGCGGCTGAGGTCCAGCTCGGGCAGGGAACCCGTTCCTAGGCGTCGCAACACCAAATCGTAGGCGAAGTTCGGTCCGCCGGAGACCGTAGCACCGACATCCGAGATGGTCTGTAGCCAGCGTAGCGGCTGCTTGAGGAAGGCCAGCGGAGACATCAAGAAGGTGGGATGGCCTGAGTAGAGCGGCTGGAGAACGCCCTCGATAAGCCCCATGTCGTGCGACATGGGCAGCCAAGAGACCGAGACCGTCTCTGGACCATTGCGCTCGGCCCAGTAGATGTAGGCGAGGTTGCGAATCAGGTTGTCGTGGCCCACAACGACGCCGCGCGGTGTGGACGTGGAGCCGGATGTGTACTGGATAAGTGCGAGGTCGCTGGCCTGTGATGCGGCCATGAGTGAGGCGGGCTCGGTTGTGTGCAGGGTGTCTAGAGTGAGCCAGACCTTGGCTTGGCCACCGGTAAAGAATCCTTGACCGAGCTGTGCTATCTGCGACCTGGTGATGACCAGCGGTGTGTCGGCGTCTTCAAAGATTCCGGCCACTCGGCTGAGCTCTGACGGGGTTGCATCGCGGGGTGGCATGACGGGAATCGGAACCACACCGGCAGCATGACAGCCGAGAAAGGCCCGGATGAAGTCGAGGCCGGAGCCGTACAAGAGCAGCGCTCGGCCACCCGGTGGCACGTGTTCGCGAATGCGAGCGGCAGCACGCAAGACGTCGTCAAATAGGGCACCGTAGGTGAGTTGCTCTGGCTCACCCCGAGTCAGGTAGGTGTAGCCAACCTGGTCCGGTGACGTGTTCGCGCGCATGGCCAAGACATCGACAATGCGCGTGGCAGCGGCCACGGTGGGGCATGGGGCGAAGGGCCAGTCGTTCTTCATGCGCGAATCTCTGCATTCCAGGCAACAAAGCGCTCGCGCACGGCCTGAGTGTTGGCGTCTAGGTCGTGCAATGTCCACGTAGAGGTGTCGATGGTCGTGCCCACATGAACCGTCACAGTCCCTGGGCCTGCGGCAATGCCGGTGCCGGGGTCCACGTCTGGGGGAATCTCAATCAGTAGGGGCACTATCGGCAGCTTCAGCGCGGTGACGATGTGGAAGACACCCTTGTTGAACGGGCCGATTTCATGGCCCACAACGCGCATGCCCTCTGGACTGCCGAAGACGGACTCTCCGGTCCTGCGAAGGGTCTCGGTGGCCTCTGCGAACCGCTGAACGCGGCGCTCGTGCTCTTCTTGCGGTGCCGTGAAGAAGGTTCCGGTCAGCCAGAGCACCGCACCGAGTGAGCCATACCAGCGAAAGCGCTCTTTGATGAAGGTGCGTGAGTTGGGCAGCCCCAAGGCCATCAGCACTGGCAGGTCGAGTGAAGACGAGTGGTTCGCCATAAAGAAGCACGGTCCTGTCGGCCAGGGGGCGTCGTGCTCCCCGCGCAGTTCCACCCGGTTGAGACGCAGCAGCGCGCGTCCTGCCCAGGCACCGATGGTCTGCTGACTGATGCGTCGTCCACTGTTCGGCCGCACGGCACGAACGGCCGTCATGGCTGCCGCACTCACCGTGAGAATCGCTTGCCCACCGACAAACACCTTGGCGCTACGCAGCGCGTCTCGCATCAGGCCGACCCTGGACGCTTGCACACCACCACCTGCATGGACAGGTTCAGCTTGCGCTCGAAGAGCATCACCGGTGTCAGCGCAATCTGGCCTGCGAGGTACGACACAATGGCGCGTCGTAAGTCCAGACCGCGGCCGCGCTTGAGCACGAAGGCTGCGCCCGCATACACGTAGAAATAGCCGGGGTAGGCGCCATACGGCAGGTAGTCGACGACCTCAAGACCCGCTTGTTCCACCATGCGCAACAGGCACGCCTTGTCCAGGGCGACCGTGTGCTGTGGGGCCTGCCAGCCTGGCCAGCGGCGCCCGTACAGCTTGGCTGTGAGGCTGTCCAAGCGTGGCACTTCAATGACGAGTCGACCGCCGTCGTTCAGGGCATCGCGGGCAACAGCGAGGGAGCCGAGCGGGTCGTAGTCGTGCTCGAGGAAGTGCCACATGCTGACCAGATCGAAGCGCTTGTCGCCGAGAAGCTCTGGTGTGAGCGTGCCGTGTAGAAAGTCGATGGCACCGCCGCCGAACTCGCCAATTTGCTGGGACAAATCTTTGAAGTCTACGCCAGTGCCTACAGCCTTTCGTGTCTCGTGCAGGTGGGCGAGGAAGCCGCCAGCGCCGCAGCCGACGTCCAACACCTTCGTCTCCGGGCCAATGTCCACGTAGCGCTGGCAGATCTCGGTCTTGTCCCGGTCGAGCTTGCCCATCAGCCACTCGAAGAAACCGGTGAGCTTGCCCCAAGACTGGCTCTTGCGGTGCGCGATGTACTCGTCGTCGTAGTAGGCGCCAATGTGATGAATGGGGAGGCGCGGGTGCTGGTAGACCAGGGAACAATCCAGGCATCGGACGAAGGTGAAGTCGCCGGGCTTGCCCGTGAGGTCTTCTTGGGCTGTGACCACCGGCTCGCGGGACTCGCTTCCGCACAGAATGCAGGCGACGTCCTCGAACAACTCAAAGGGCGGGGCCGTGCTCGGGTCATGAACGGGCAATGGGGGCGCAGCACTCATGAGTGTCCTAGGTCGAAGTTGAGCAGCTGTATCACAACCCAGACCATCCACCCGATGCGCACCCACGGCGTGTTCGGGCCGGAAAATGTCCGCCAGAGACCGATGCAGACTGCAGCGACGAGAGCGAGCTGAACTGCGGTGAAGGGCAGGGCGCTGGGCCAGAGCAGGTACAGCAGGGCTGATGCGCTCGCTAGGCAGGTTGTAGCGGCGAGCGGTCGGAAGGAGGGCCTGTCTGCGGCCTCGTCGACGCACATCACGCCGTACATCAAGAGCATGACGGTGAGCACGATGATGTCCAGGCGGTTTGCGAGAACCGCGATGAGCACCGGGTACTTCAGTAAAACGAGAGCCTCTGCCGAGCCGCCCAGCACGGACCGAGCCTTGGCGACGAGCCACAAAAAGCCGGCCAGCAGTACGACGATTGCGCCAGCGAGAGGGCCGGACAGCCAGGCTACCAACAGTGCTCCGGTGAGCACGACGACGGCGACAACGGACCCCAAGGCGCGCGCGTCGGACAGGCGTGTGAGGACTCGCTCAGGGTGGTCGACGGCGTCGGCCACACGGTCGACGAGGTCGTCTTCTAGACGGAATCCACCCAAGAGCAGCCATGCCGTCACTCCAGCGACGACCGCTTCAACGACGGTGGGCGGGCTCGTTCCGACTGCGCTGGCCAACGTCAAGACAGCGGCGCCTGGCACAAACAGGGCGTGCTGAAACCGCTGACGACGCCACACCCGCAGTGTTGTGAGCGTACTAGCGGCCGATTCGGACATGGCCTGTGTCTCCGTCCACCGTCACTTGTCCGTGCTGTGGGATGCGCTCGGTGGCACGGTCTACCGCCACAACCGATGGAATGCCGAACTCGCGCGCAATGATGGCGCCGTGCGAGAGCATGCCGCCGCGCTCCATGACCAGGCCTTTGACCAAGAACAGCACCGTCGCCCAGCCGGGGTCGGTCTGAGGTGCGACGAGAACGTCTCCGGCATTGACGAGATGAAAGTCGGCTTGGCCCCGAGCGACGGTTGCTCTGGCGGTCACGACACCTCCGGCGGCTGCGAGTCCAGTAAGCTCGTCGCCTTCGGGTAGCGGCTGTACGACGGCGTCTGTTGGCGGTCTCCAGCCTTGGTTGCGCGGCAGGATGATGCGTGGCGGAGGAGGCGGCCACTGGCTCTCGGCCTCAAAGGCACGGCGACGTGCGGCGATGGCGTGTCTGGGCGGGTTGTAGCCGTCTCGTAGCGTCAGAAGCTCTTGCCAGTGCATGTACAGCGCGTCGTCTGGGTGTTCGACGTGTCCCGCGTCATGAAGTCGCTCACCCAAGGTCAGCACCACGCGTCGACTGCGACGGTACAGAAGGGCTTGCTTGAGTCGGGCCCGCTCGCGAAGAGACAGGGAGCCGCCGGTAGCGCGCACCAGCTGACGGAAGACAACACGGCGTGGCGCCGACAACCGGGCTGCCAGCTGCTCGGTCTGGTCGAGGCGTGCTTGTCCTTGGCGAGCGATGACCTCGTCGGGACCTTCTCCGCCCATACCGGCGTACGAGCGCAGCATGTCGATGACCGCACCCGGTTCCTCTTGAAAGCTGTCAACGCGGAACATCAGCTCGCCGGTGCAGCGGAAGCCCCAGTCCTCCAGCCAGGTCTGAAGTGTGGCGGCGAACGGATCCGAGCCGGTCAGCTGGCGGCCGTCCCAGCCCAGCTCGGTGAGCACGTCGGAGGTGTCTGTGGCGAACAGCTCAGTCAGGTGAGGGTCGGCGCGAATGAGCCTGGACAGACGCCATAGATGACGTGGTGGCTCGCTGCTGACAATGTCCGGCAGGCCACGCAGAAGGCCGTGCAGCAGCACCGGGCCAGGCTCGTCGAAGTGCCGGTCAAGGAAGGCTTCCAGGGCACCGCAGCAGACCATGCACGCTCCGTCCGCCAGACCCGCGCCGACCCAGCGGTTGGTGCGGATGTCCATGAACTCGGCGAAGGCGTTCAGCAGGTCGTTGGTGGTGAAGTCCACCAGATTTCTCGGGTGAGTGCGCGCTGCAAAGTCGGCAACGGTGGCCTCGAACTGCTTCACCTGGTCGGTGAGCGTGCGGTACTGGTGAACGACAGAGCGGGCAATCGTGACCATCTCCCGGGCTTGCGCTCGTCGTCCCACCGTTCCTCGTCTCCAGGTCAGGTCGCGCTCGCGTGCGTCGGTCGTGGCTTGTACGCCAACGAAGCCGTTGAACCAGCGGGCGAACATGTCGCCCATTGGGGCCATGCGCATCACCGCGTGGATGTTGCTCACGTCGTAGTACAGGCGCTGAGCGTGTACGCCGACGATGTGTTCGAGCGAGCTGTCCATGGCTTGCACACGGCGGTCGGAGAACCCGTAGGCAACGGCGATGTTGCGAAAGTAGTGCCGGTAGCTGGTGCGGGCGATGGACTGGAGAAGCGGGGTGACGGGGTCGGGGTAGTTCTCGTTGATGTTCGCGTTCGAGAAGACGGCGGTCTCGGACAGGGTGTCGCCGGACGGCGCGCTTGGCTTGGAAGCTGTGGGGAGCGCCGCAGAAGCTGTGGTGATGGGCCGAGACTGCAGGATGTACAGCACGCCGTTGGGGTCGAAGGTCCACTCCACATCTTGCGGTCCGCCGAACAGGTCTTCGAGGCGGTGCAGCGTGGTCACCAGCTCCCGGGCTTGTGCGGCAGACAGAAGGGGGCGCTTCTTCCTGGGGAGTTTTCCATCGCGGGGGACCGCTAGGCTGTGCGGGGTCACCTCGCCTGAGACGAGCTGTTCGCAGCCTCCCTCTACGTACTCAATGAGTAATTGGCTTTGATCAAGCGGTGATACCGTGAAGGCTACTCCGGAGATGGCGCCGGGAATCTGAGGTTGGACCAGCACACCCATGCGTTGCAGTGTGGTGCCCGTGGCCTGCTGGTAGGCGAGGCAGCGGGCCGAGAACAGCGAGGCCCAGCACCGGCGAACGTTCTCCGCCAGCGCCTGTGCGTTGGTGGTGTCGAGAAAGCTGTCGAGCTGTCCGGCGAAGGAGGCGCTGACCGAGTCTTCGCCAATGGCCGAGCTGCGAACCACGACCTGGGCGGCGTCTAGGGCGCTGTAGTGTGCAGTCAGTGACGTTCTGACGGCTTCCGAGAGCGGTGTCTGTACGAGCCAGGAGTGAATCTGTGCAGAGGCATCGGCCACGGCGACGGGGTCCGAGGCGTCTACGTCTCTGCGGAGGGTCTGGATGTCCTGTGAGCGTCCGCTACTCTGGACAAACCCGTCGAACAGCGAGGCCGGAAGCACAAAACCGGAAGGTACCCGAATGCCCGCCGCAGCCATACGCGACAGCGACGCTGCTTTTCCGCCCATTTCTGCTGCATTATGGGCGTTGATCAAGGAAACGAGGCTCATCCGGCTCTCCGCTTGACGCCGGTCTTGTACAAGAGCCAGCTGAAGAATGCGTGTACGCCAACGCCCACAACCAGGCATGCGACCCAGGCCACAAGCGGCAGCGGCACTACAAGCCAGATGAGGAAGAGCGAGCCCAGCAGCGAGTCCGTCCGGTCGAGAACCAGCGAGAGCCACGCTAGGGCTGTGCCCTTCGGTGCATCGCCTGGAGCGACGTCGGCCTGTCGCTTGAGGAAGGAGTTGGGCAGCTCACCGAGCATGAAGCCGAGTCCGGCAATGAGTCCCAGTCCAAGCCACCCGAGCACAGACAGGTCCCACAAGCCCGTCGCAAACAGGCGCGACCAGACAAGGAAAGCGAGTCCCGATGCAGGCACCATGACCGCAAAACCCCGAAAGGTCTTGTTGGCGCCGAACAGCCGTCGTCCGCGTAGTGTGAGCCCAAAGTCGACCGGCTGCACCAGTCGCTTCGACAGGGACGTGCGCAGCCACAGCACCTGAGCCACACCCGCAGATGTCATGGACAGACTTAGAAAGACCGCAATGCGGAAGGGGTCCAGAGCCATACTCGTCAGACCCACCAGGCGGCGATGAGTGTGGGCAGGGCGAGAATCTGCAGCGCCTTGATGAGCCAACCGTTTTTGCGGATGGGCATCGTCGACAGCATCAGCGGGGCCATGGCGAGCAGAAAGCCAGCCAACAACCAGTCTGCGTGGGGTGCAATTGGGGACAGGCGAAGCCCAGCCCACACCAATAGAAAGCCTGAGCCGGCGATAGTTGTGGGCAGGCCGCGGAAGACGGACTCGGTCCCGCCCGTGTCCATTCCGTGCACGTTGAAGTGTGCGAGTCGCCACAGTCCAGCGAGCACAAAGGCGGCACAGGCCACTGCTACGACCGGGTTTGCAGAAGACAAGATGACGACGACAGCGGCGGGAGCGACCAGGAAGCTGACGGCATCTGCCAGGCTATCGAGCTGCATGCCAAAGTCGGACGACTGGCCAAGACGACGAGCCACGATGCCATCCAGCCGGTCGCACAGGACAGCACCGATGAGGCAGGTCAGTGCGGCAGAGTGCAGACCGTTCAGCGTCAGTGCGACGGCAGCGAGACCTAGCAGCGCGCCGGTCGACGTGATGCTGTTGGCGGCTGTGACGTGGGACAGAATGGAGGGGGTAGATGACACGCCCCGAGCATAGTCGATGCGGTCGTGCCGAGTGAGTGCAGGGCGCTGGGCCGTACACGGTGCCACTCAGCGAACAGGTCTCGCTGACCCGCATGGACGTGCCGTTGTTGCTCAACGCGTCACCCACCAACACGCCCCAGTGGTACGTGGACATCGATGGCGACGGCGTCGTAGGTACGCCATTGCTCACGTCTTCGTTCGCTTAGTTTGAAGACGCTTCTGCCGAAGCAACCGACTACGCGGCCCTCGGCGTCGTCATTCCGTAGCGAAAGCGAAGAGCCGAAGCACGTCGATGGGCGGGGAGTCCAGTTTGTCCCTCACTTCTCGGCGCGCTTTGCTGTCAGATGATCTCTTGGAAATGACAGCGAACGTTGTAGTTGTTGGGGTGGTCGTACAAGCGGATTCGGTAGTCCAGACCATCGGCGTAGATCTGTGGCGTGTTGCTCGTGGTGCTGTTCAATGAGGCAATCTTCTCCAGGAAGATGCTCGAGCTACGCTTGAGCAGCCACACCGAACTTGCACCGGCGCCGGTGCCGGTCACCGAACAGGTCACGACAGCGGACCACGCTGACGGCATGGACGCCAGCAGCACAGCTGAGTCCGCTGTGCTGATGTTGTAGTTCTGGTAGTACGACCGACCATCGACTTGGTCCCCAACGACAGTGAGCGAGCCAGCGACGTTCGCGTTGCCAGTGACCCCATGCGTTCCACCGACCGTTGCGTTGCCGGTGACTTCGTGCGTTCCGCCGACCGTGGCGTTGCCGGTGACTTCGTGCGTTCCGCCGACTGTGGCGTTGCCGGTGACTTCGTGCGTTCCGCCGACTGTGGCGTTGCCAGTGACCTCGTGGGTACCGCCGACTGTGGCGTTTCCGGTGACGCCGAGCGCACCGCCGACAGTGACGTCGCCAGCGCTGTTGGCGGTGACGAGTGACTGCCAGCCGGCGCTCGTACACCCCTCAAAGGTGTCGTTGCGGAAACGCAAGGTTCCGATTGTGGTGCCCGTGCACGTTGCGCTTGTGTCGGTTAAGCGAGCCGGACCATCCAACTGTGATGCGACGGCCGCGTACGGAACGGAGAGTAGCTCCGTCCGCCCCCCTAGGTCATTGTCGTTGATTTTGAGCTGCACCCACGCGCCACCCATGAGGTCTTCGCTGTGGAGCAGGTTGTTGGAGTCGGCGCCGAGACGCACCGCGATGAACCCATCATTGACGTCTGCTGGGTCAACGGTCTCGGTGTGGAACGATGTGGAGGTCACGGCATCTGGGTACAGCACCAGCTCAACATCCAGCGGTCCGTCTAGAGGCACGCCGTCCGTATTCAACAAGCGCCCCTGCCAGTTCAAGGTGACCGGCGTGGCTGATGCGAGCATGATGAGTAGCGAGATCATGAGTGTCCTCCCCAGGAATTGGTCGACAGATGTAGCATGCGAATGCTGGTTTTGGCCCCTTCAAAAGTGTGCGGCCGATTCGTGGTCGCTGGGTATCACCTGTAAGGACACCGTCGAAGGCGAGGCTAGTCGCTCGTCATGCAGTGAATCCGAACGTGTTGTGTTGGGTTAGGGCGCGGCGACTTCAGGAGGGGCGCATGCGACCACACCAAATCGGCGCTCTCGTATTCTTGCTCATTGTGGTGCTGGCTCTCCTGTCGTTGCTTGGTGAATCGCCTGACACCGTTGAGGTCGTTGCAGAGCCGATTGAAGGGACCGAGTAGAGCGGCACTCGTCGCCACTGTACGAAGGGTTCCTGACCGTACGAGTTGGCACGATGGACTCCCGTTGTCAGAACGTGAGAATGCCACGTCAGTTCTCTGCACTACCCAGTGCGAACCATGCGATACAAAGGTCGTGTCTGGGCGCTATGCGCGCGACGCGGGAGACAGCATGAACGGTGGTGAACGGGTCGCACAGGTTCTCAAGGCACACGGCGTGCCCTTCGTGTTCACGCTGTGCTGCGGGGGCGTGGCTCGCTACAGGACATCGACCAATCGTCTGTTGTCCGGCCGCATGTGAAGTGGCAGGCGCGTCCAAACACGCTGCGGAAGGTCAACCCGTTCTGGTCAACGCAGTCATTGGCAAGACTGACTTCCGAAAGGGCAGTCTGTCGATGTAGCGACAGGAAGAGGCCTTGCTGACCACCTATGCCGCTGCTGCCTTCTTCCGGCTGCGCTCGATGAGCGGCGGAATCGACAGAAACATCAAGGCTGCAATGATGAGTCCGGCACCGGCGAACTGGTACATGCTGGGCAGCGCGTTGCCGAGCCAGAAGAACAGGATGAACTGGGCGACGATGCCCGCCAAGATGCTGCTGCTTCGGTTCACCGGCACGCAGAACGTGTTCTCGCGCTTGTCGAGCAAGATGAGCCCGCCGAAAATGCCGGTGCCTTGCGACAAGAACCCGATTGCCAGTGCGTAGGGCACAACGCCGCTCTCGGTCCAGAAGGTGGTGAAGCCAGCGCGGATGTCTAGCAGCACAGGCCATTGACCAATGAGGGCGAGCAGGGCCAACAACCCGAGCATCGCGGGTGCCGCAACCATCTGCTCTTCGGCAAAGAACTTCAGGTTTGCGTTGGGGTCGTCGGACTTTGCCTTCATGCTCATCAGACGCAGCCGGACCAGGTAAGACAGCAGGTAGGCGGTGATGTCGGCAATGGCCACGGCTTTCATGGCGTACGCACCGCTCTCGCTGAACGTCACAACCAGGGCACCGAGGGACAGAAGCAGTGCTGCAACGCTGAACCATCGGACCGCTCGGCCAGAGGCCGCATCCACCAGTGGGGCAATGATTAGGACACCGCCGCGCATCAGCAACATCATGAAGACAATGGAGACGCCCTCAAAGGTGTAGGCCAGCGTGGTGGTACCAATGATGGCAGCGGTGGTGATGCCGGACACGAAGGTAAAGCGTGTTGGGCCAGGAATCTGCAGTCCGAACAGGGAATGGCGCGTGGCGTGCTTCCACCAGCCGGTGCCTAGCAAGAACAACGCCATGCCCACGAGCGACGCCATGAGCGTAGCTGGCAGAAGCTGAAATCCGCTGATGGCGTCTTGTCCGCCAGGTAGGATTCCTTTGGAAACCGCCTTGGCGAGGGCGCTGTAGGGTGCGTAGCAAGCGAAATAGCCGAAGGCGAACCACCAAATACTGGGTGCCGCAGGGCCTGTCGAAGGACCGGAAGGTTGTTGGGTCATTTCGACAGGGTAGCAGGAGGGAGTAGCCGAATGGGGTCTCGGGCGTTCGATAGCGTCAGCGAATGCCCTCCGTAGGTCTCGGTCTGTTTGCTCAAACGGACGACCGACGCCTCACACCCTGCGGATTCCTGGGGCCCTGCACACTTTCGCAACAGATGGTCGTGTAGGCTGCGGACTGCCTTGGAGTCCGAGTGAACACCCCTGTGTGGTTGAGTGTCGTTGCTCTTCTGTCCTTGCTCGCCCTACCTGGCTGCAAAGCGGACGACACGGCAGAGAATGACACCTCCGATGTCTCATCCACGGAGGCCGACACCAGCGATATTGACACCGGAGAAGTCGACACCGACGGCACGGATGCGGTTGAGACGTCCGCACCTCGCGTTGTGCTCATCATCGCGGACGACTTTGGAATCGACACCTTGTCCAGCTACTCGGACCTGTACGAGCCCGCCGACGGAGCACGGGAGTTTCCGCTTCTACCCGTGATTGACGGCATCTGCGACGACGGTGTGCGCTTCGATGCTGCCTGGGCCACTCCGACCTGTACACCCACTCGCGGAAGCGTTCTGACCGGTGCACACGGCTTTCGCACCGGACTTGATGGGGTGGGGGGCGCGTTCCAGATCGACCCAACCATCCAGACCCTCCCGCGCATTCTTCAGGTGCTGGATGGCTTTGAGGGCGCCAACATTGGCAAGTGGCACTTAGGGAACTCTGAGGAGATTGGTGGGGCGATGACGCCGAACCTGTCGGGGTGGGACCACTACAGCGGCTCGCTGGCCAACGTGGACAACTACGTGGACTGGGAGCGGGTCGAGAACGGTGTGGCATCAACGCAGACCACGTACGCCACGACCGTTCAGGTCGACGACGCCATTGCGTGGTGGACGCAGCGACCTGTTGATGAGCCCTCACTGCTCTGGCTTGCCTTCAACGCCCCACATGTACCGTTTCATGAGCCGCCTGCGGGCTTGCATCAACAGGCGATTCTACGCTCGGTCGGGCAGCGGTACGACGCCGCCGTGGAGGCCATGGACACCGAGCTCGCTAGGCTCTTGGCTGTGGTTGACGACGACACACTCGTCATCTTCTTGGGCGACAATGGCACGCCGGGCCGGGTCATTCGTGCCGACCACCCAACCGACCGTGCCAAGGGTTCGCTGTACCAAGGCGGTGTTCACGTACCCCTGTGTGTTCGCGGTCCGACCGTTGGCACTGGCGTTCACACAGGACTCGTTTCGTCTGTCGACCTGTACGCCACCATCGCGGAAGCGATGGGGCTTGAGCAGCTGCCGGATGGCGCCGGACCCGACTCAGTCTCTCTCATGCCAGCACTGACCCATCCGTCAGAGCCGTCTCTTCGGGCCACGGTCTATACAGGGCAATCGGGCTCTGGACAGCCAGACGGTGGCTTTACCGGTGGGTATTCACTGCGCGATGCCCAATACAAGTGGATTGGCAACGAAGACGGCAGCGAAGAACTGTTCGATCTGTCGGCTGACCCGTACGAGACCGTTGACTTGTCCGACGACCCCGACATGAGCGCGGTGCGAGACCGTCTGCGTGATGAAGCGTTGCTGCTTCGCGGCGAGACGGACCGATGAATCCATTTTCTAGGAGAAACAACACCATGTCCCGAACTCTACTTGGCCTTGCACTGGTCGCCCTCGCCGCCTGCACTGACGGCGACTCGGAGACCGGCAGTGAGGTCGACACCGACACGACCAGTGGCACTGAAGTCGATGTGGGTACGGACACCGATGCCGATACCGACGTGGACAGCGACACCGACGCCGATGGAAGGGCGGTTGACCTGACCAATCTCTTCCTGAGCCTGCGCAGTGCCAACTGCGGCGACTATGTCGATAGCTATGAAGCCTTCCCGCTGGACGTTCAGCGGGCCATGGCGTTCGAGGCCCAGCTGACCATCACAATGGATGGGGGAGAGTGCCACTTCGCCTCGAACTCTCTGCCGAACCATGACTTCAACGAGCCGCCGGCGAACTTCGCGAACGCCGTCGCCGCAGTTGCCAAGACCTTCTCGGTGACCACAACCCCTGCCGCCGCACTGATGCCGACCGCTCTGACGTTGCGCTACGACAACGCCGTCTTTCTCAACGGGGTGAAGCTCGACCTACTCGCAGCAGCCTGCTACGGAGTTGGCCCTGGACAGCCTGAAAACCTTGGGAATGAGCGAATCGGCTGTGGCGATACAACATCGCCGTGGCGCTACGACCCCATGTTCAGCGGCAATGGCTTTGGTACGGACGACCACAATGCGCACACCCAGCCGGACGGTACCTACCACTACCATGGCTCACCGAATGCCCTGTTTGAACAGTCTGATCCAACGGTTCCGTCTCCAGTGGTCGCCTTTGCAGCCGACGGATTCCCCATATTCGGACCGTACATCGATGACGGGGGGACCATTCGCGAAGTGGCGTCTGGCTACAGGCTTCTGCAAGACGGCAACGGTGACCCAGCAGCTCGCGTAAGTCAGGATGGCGAAGGCGCTTTCCCTGGCGGAATCGCGGATGGGACGTTCCGCGACGATTGGGAGTGGACAGACGCTGGCGACCTCGACGTCTGCAACGGCATGACTGTTGACGGCGTCTACGGCTACTACATCACCAATAGCTACCCGTGGGTGTTGGGCTGTTTCCAAGGCGTACCGAACGAGTCCTTCGACAAGCGCGCAGGTGGACCACCGGGTCGGTAGGGTTGCATCCCACCACCCCGAATCCGTCCTATGATGCTGCTTACAGCGACCTTTCCAACCCGGAAGTAAATGTTGTTGTGTACCCGTTACTGCGGTATTGTGTAGGCCAGTTCCTAGGGGGTTCCAATGCTGCTTGTCTTGATGTCACTCATGAATACGGTCGCCTACGCGCAAGATTCCAACGATGATGGCTGCGTTGACAGCTACTACGACAGCAACTTGGCCTGCGTTGCCACCAATGCGAGCATTGGACCTGACGTATCTGTCGGTGCCGGTGTGTTCATCGGTCCCCGCAGCATCCTGGTGGGGCGCGACAGTGCCTCTGGCCTGCGGCCGGTTGGCGCGAATACCGTGATTGCCCGGAACGTGGTCATCGGCGCTGACCACGACATCGGCTCCGACAACAGCTTTCGCCGCTCCGTAGATGTGGGTGCGGGCCTTCAGACGGATGCCAACGTGAGCATTGGGTACAGCTCCACCCTTGGAGACGACGTGTCGGTTGGCACGGGGGCGGTTGTTGGTTCGTTGGTCTACGTAGGCGACAATACCCAGGTCACTGCTGGCACGGTCATCGCGCGCAGTGTCTCCATTGCCGACTCCGCCTCAACGGCGACCATCGCTGGCATCATTGGGCCCAACGTCGTCATCGGCTCTGGCAGCAGCATCGACAGTTCGGCTCGAATTCGCAAGGATGCAACCCTTGGCAACGACGTCACCGTGTTGACTAACGGTCGGATTGGCCGCGATGCTATCGTCGGAGATGGGGCTACCATTGGTGCGAATGTACGTCTAGCGGCCCGTGCGGTGGTCACTGCCAACACCACGGTACCGGACGGACTATTCATTGCGGCTGGCGAGACCTATGACGACCCTTCAACTGGAAGCCCGTCCGACTGGTTGGTTGGAACGCCTTGCAATGGGGCCGATTTTGGTGGCGGCTGTACCACCCAGGAAACGGGCTACCACTACAAGGGGACCTACGGCACCTATGAGTGCTGGTGGCACACGAAGAACCAAGCGTGGAACACCAGCACGGCTACGAACGTGCACGCCTTAGCGCTGGAGTTCGGTCTGAATCCAAACACGGGGGTGCAGAACTGGTGTCATTCGTTCGCGTCCACGCCTAATCCAACGAGCTACAGCGGCAGCTACAACGGGTCGACGCAGATCGGAGCGTGGGGCTGGTGCGGCGGAACACCGTTCTCGTCCGGTGGCTGGGCCTGCTTCCAACAATAGCGGTCATCGAACGTAGACGAGCGCATCCTGCTCTCGCGTCTCGTCTACGACACAAGCCCGAAGCGAAGGCCTCGGTCACTCACCATGAGTGACTCTTGGCCAGCCGCCGCGAGGACTCGGTCCAGAATGGCTGCGCCGGCCACCAGATAGTCGGCACGCTCGGGGGATGTGGGAACGAGCGTTCGGCGTTCTTCGGATGACAAGGGCATGAGCATCTCCATCGTCCGCTGTAGGTTCGTTCGAGACAGCTCGCTGCCGTGAACCGCGTCGCGGTCGTAGTCGGTCAGCTCTTGCACCATACAGCTCAACGTCGTGACGGTTCCTCCAACGCCCACAACGGTGGCTGGCTTGGGGGCTGCAAAGTCAAAGCGCTGAATACTCACGTCAACCCAGGACTTACACCGGCTGAGGTTTGCGCGTTCCGTCGCTTCGGTGCCAAGGAATCTCTCAGTCAGGCGTACGCTTCCAACAGGAATGCTGACGCGCTGAGCGATGTCGTCGCCCGTACCCAATGCGAGCTCTGTCGAGCCGCCACCGAGGTCCACGACCAACAGAGGGCTGTCGCACGCAGGCAGGTCACGCAGAGCGCCTAGCCACGTCAAACGTGCCTCTTCTTCGCCGCTGATGATGCTCACAGTGATTCCCGTGGAGCGCTTGACTCGGGCGAACCATGTCTCAGCGTTGAGAGCGCGTCTTGCGGCACTTGTGGCCACTGCCCGGATGCGACCTGCGGGAACGTCGAAGGTGGCGGCAATCTCGGCGAACTCGCCCAGAGTCGTCTCAGCGAGAGCCATTCGGTCGGGCTGAAAAAGCCCCCGGTCACCCAGCCCTTGGCCAAGGCCAACGACTGTCACTTGGTCGTGAAGCAGAACGCCGTCGTCGTCGACAACCAGAAGGAGCAGGCTGTTGCTGCCAATATCAATCGCAGCTCGGGGCATGAGCAGTCTCGCGGAGGGAGGGGGAGGGCCGCGAGGGTACACCAGTTGGGCGCTGGTCAGGAATGGCGCTTGCCATTGCCCTTCAGATCAGTATCCTTCACCGCACTCTCTGCAGGCGGTATTGATGCGTTCGATTGGTTTGATGACCTTGGTCTTGTTGATGGGGGCGTGCAAGCGCGACACCATCGTGGCGTATGACGTGACTGAAGACGCGGATGGCGACGGGTTCGCGCTGTCCTTGGACTGCAATGACGCTGATGCAAACGTGTTTCCCGGCGCAGAGGAAACGTGCAACGGCATCGACGACGACTGCAATGGTGTCATCGACGGAGACGACGCGTCCGATGCGACCGAGTGGTTCGTAGACCTCGATGGGGATGGCGAGGCTGGAACCCCAACCCCGCTGCGCGCCTGTTCTGCACCGACTGGCGCTGTGGCCGAGTCCACGGACTGTGATGACGTCAACGCCGCCATCTTCCCTGGCGCTAACGAAGTCTGCAATGACCGCGATGATGACTGTGATGGCTTGGTCGACCAGGAGGACTCGGACCTTGTCTCCGCCAGTGCCCGGTTGTTCTACGAAGACGCAGACGGAGACGGGCATGCCTCCAGCGTCAGCGTGGGCATTGAGTCGTGCAGCACGCCAGATGGCTACGTCCTAGAGGTCGACGACTGTGATGACACCGATGCCGACGTGTTTCCCGGCGCTCCAGAGCGCTGCAACGGCATTGATGACGACTGCAACGAACTGATGGACGACGCGGACCCTAGCCTGGACCTGACCAGCACCACCGTCTACTATATTGACCGAGACGCTGACGGCTACGGCGGCGCCTTCTTCCCCGTTCGAGCCTGTGAACAGCCCGATGGGACCACCGTCAGCGCAGACGACTGTGATGATGTAGACGCGCGCATCTACCCGGGTGCCACCGAAGTCTGTGATGGCCGCGACAACGACTGCGACGGCGCCATGGACGACGCGGATGATGAGATGGACCTCTCCACCGCTTCCGCTTGGTATGCGGATGCGGACAACGATGGCTACGGCGATGCGCTAGCGAGTGCTGTGATGGCCTGTGCGGCGCCCGCGATGACCGTGGACAACAACGCCGACTGTGCAGACGACAACGCGGCCATCTCGCCAAGTGCCTCCGAGATCTGCAACGGCGTAGATGACGACTGCGACTCGCGTACGGACGACACCGACCCGAGCCTAGATGCCGAGAGCGCCACGCGCTGGTGGGCGGACCGTGACAACGACGGTGTTGGCGGAACCTTCTTCAGCATCATCAGCTGTGAACAGCCCAGCGGCATGGTCGAGCCGAGCGGCGACTGTGAAGACGACAATGCGTCGGTGTCCCCGGCTATTGCCGAGGTGTGCAACGGCATCGATGACAACTGCAACTTCTTCATTGACGACGAAGATGGCGACTTGGACCTGACCAGCGGTGAGGAGTGGTTTGCCGACGCCGACGGTGACGGATGGGGCAGCGGAACGGACAGCGTCTTCGCGTGCCTGGCGCCGGAGGGCTTTGGTACCGACCAAAACGACTGCCAAGACGATGATCCCGCCATCTCGCCTGATGCTGAGGAGGTGTGCAACGGCATTGACGACGACTGCGACGGAGATGTCGACGACGCGGACGATGGCTTGGCCGCCGAAGGCGCATCGTATTTCCGGGACAACGACGGTGACGGCTACGGTACGCCGGACACCTATGCGTGTATGGACTTCGGCTTCGGCTGGACCGACACCCTAGGCGACTGCGATGACAACGCGTCGGACCGGTTCCCAGGCGCCGAGGAACGGTGCAACTACCGGGATGACGACTGTGATGAGGAGGTCGACGAGGACCCCGTTGATGGCAGTTCCTACTACACAGATGGCGACTTCGATGGCTACGGAGCAGGCGAGGCAGTCCTGGCCTGTCGGGGAGAGTTCGGAGTGGTCGACCAAGATGGCGACTGCGACGACACGTCCAACCGGGCGCGTCCTGGCTTGACTGAGATCTGTGACGGCATCGACAACAACTGTGACGGCGTTGTGGACCTGGACACTCCAAACCTGCCCGAGTGGTTCGTAGACGCGGACGAAGATGGCTATGGCCTAGATGGCAGCGGCGTCTTGGCCTGCAACTCCTTCGATGGTCGGGCGTCGGTTGACGGCGACTGCGACGACACCACAGCGGACGTGGGGCCGGGCAATGATGAGGTCGACGATGACGGACTGGACAACGACTGCGACGGCAATGTCGACGTGCCTGATCCGCTAACTGGCGGGCTGATCACAGAAGACATCACGTGGGGAACGGGGGCTCCAGGCTCCTACGAGCTCGACTTCAACGCGCTCGTGGACATTGGCGTCACGCTCACCATCGAGCCGTGTACGCGCATCCTGATGGCCGCAGACGCCACCCTCCAGGTGGAAGGAACCTTGATTGCCCAGGGAACCGAGGAGTGCCCCATTGTCTTCACGTCGGCGGCCCAAGAGCCCGAACGTGGCGACTGGTCGCGCCTGTTCTTCACCTCTACCCATATTCCTGGGGTGGTCGACGGCACTGACGCCTACGTGAGCGGAAGCATCCTTGAGCATGTGGTGGTTGAGTACGGTGGCAGCGTCTCCGGTGGCGTTGTCATTCAGGGCGATGAAGGCCCGTATGTTCGCAAGCTGACCGTGCGCGAGAGCCAGGGTTCTGGGGTTGTGTTTGAAGGGGCAACGTGGCGGGTTCGTGAGCTCACCAGCACCGACAACGGAGGGGCCGGTCTACTCGCGCAGGCCCGAGGCGTGATTGTGCCCGTGTTTGACTCGCTCTTCGCGCGCAATGACGGCAACGGCGCGACTCTTGGAGCCGGCGGTAATCCGGGACAGGGTTTCCCCATTCAACGCAACCGGTTTGTTGGCAACGCACAGCGGGGCTTGTTGCTGTCTGGCGGCTGGAGTGGCGTGCCCTTCGACGTGTCAGACAACTGGTTTGAGGGAAATGGCGGCATTGGGCTTGCAAGCAATCCCGCTGCAGATGGCGACTACAGCCGGAACATCTTTGTCGGGAACGGCGGTGGAGCGTCCATTGGGTACAGCGGTCAGCACACCCATGAAGATACGATCTACGCCGATAATTCGGGCCGTTCCTTCTACAGCAACGGCGGCAGGCATGACATGCTTGGCGTGCAGTTCATTCGAGCGAACACAGCGATGGCGTTTGGCAACAGAGCCACCGTCTCGCTGACGGATAGCTTGGTTCAAGACAGCACCGACGCCAATGCCTGGGTTGGCTTGATTCCGACCCAAGCCGACCCCGTCACAAGCTCGGTGAATGGCGTGTCGTTCGTGGGCGCGCCGCAAGGTTCGTTCCTCGACATCGCCTACCGGGCTGGCTCAGGTCGGGTTGACCTCACCGGCAACTACTGGGATGGGGAGAACCCCAACACCAATGCGTGGGTCTTCCTAGACTTCATCGATCTGGCGAGTCTCGCTGTGGGCGACGCGTCCGGGTTCCTGACGTCGCCCAACCCAGATGCGCCCATCAGCGTGCCGAGTGATGTTCAGGCCGTCTCGGACGGCTCGGAGCTCACCGTGAGCTGGTCCGCGGTGCCCGATTCGGATGTTGCTAGCTACCGCGTGCACTACGGCCTCGAACGTGACGGCTGGCAGATGACTGGCGACAGCGCTAGCGAAGGGGCCACCGGCTTCACCGTAGCTGGGACGAGCGCTACACTCTCCGGACTCGAGTTGAGCCAGCCTTGGCGCATCACCGTCACCGCGGTCGACTCAGATGCCGACGGCGTGGACGACCTGTACGAAGGGCACGAGTCTTGGTTCAGCCTCGTTGTCGAGCCGTAGGGGGAGGGCATGAACCTCAACGCAGACTTCTCGCGGCGCATCGTTGTGCACACCGACAGCGTGGAGTGGCTCGCCTCGCCCATGGCGGGTGTGCATCGCCGCATGCTCGACCGCATTGGGGATGAGGTTGCTCGGGCAACCACGGTCGTGCGGTACGCGCCCGGCAGTCGTTTCTCGCCGCACACTCACACGGGTGGCGAGGAGTTCGTGGTCTTGCAGGGCGTCTTCCAAGATGAACATGGCGACTTTCCGGCCGGTAGCTACGTGCGCAATCCTCCGACGTCTCGACACACTCCTGGGTCGGAGGAGGGCTGCGTGATTCTGGTCAAGCTGTGGCAGTTCGACCTGTCCGACCGAACGCAGGTACGCACGGACACCAACGCACTGGACTGGGTGGCGGACCCCAAGCGTCCTGGGGTGTGGGCTCAGCACCTCTTTGCAGACGTGCGCGAGACCGTACAGATGGAGCGCTGGGATGCAGGAACCGCGGTCACTGTCGACCTTCCCGGTGGTGGGGAGTTCTTTGTGCTCGAAGGAACAGCGCAAGCGGAGACCGATACGCTCGGGGTGCACAGCTGGCTACGCGTGCCACCTGGTGGACGTCTCTCTGCGGTTGCCGGGCCTCTTGGCACTCGGTTGTGGTCGAAGACCGGACACTTACAGCACATCTCCACACTTGAGTGACCGGCTCGCTCGGGCTACGTCGGCGGCATCTCTTGGAGTCGTGATGCGTACAGTCTTTCTTGCAGCGTTCGGTTTGGTCGTGGTTGGTTCTACACTCGCGTGTGGCGGCATCATGTCGCAGGCCGCTGGTGACACCTTGACCGAAGCCCGTCTGAAGGTCGCCGCATGTACAGGCGACGGACAGCCGGCCATGCTCGCGACTATCGATGCTGCGGTTGCTGCATCGGCGAGCGACATCTTCTCGTTCAGCGAGCTGGTGATGTTCCAGGTCGAGCTTGAAGAAGCGGCTGCGGACGGCGAGATCAGTCTGTCCGAGGCCGTCGCGTTTGGCGAGAGCTACGCCGCTGCTGCGTCCAACTAGCTACGGACGCCACATCGGCTGAGTCCAGCCACCGCCCGTGGTCACTTGGGTCTGGTGGCGGCCATCTGCCGTGGACATCCAGATCTCAGAGCGTCCCGAGCGGTCGCTTGCGAACGCCAAGTAGCGGCCGTCTGGGCTCCAGCTAGGCGACTTGTTCGCGCCCTGACCCTGTGTGATTCGGCGCAGTCCGCTGCCGTCCACGCCAACAACGAAGATGTCGAAGCCGCCGCTCTGGCTGACAAAGGCAATCTTGCTGCCGTCTGGGCTGTACCGAGGCTCAAAGTTGCGTGAGCCCTCAAAGGTCACCCGGTTGGCTTCGCCGCCGCCAACGGGGACGGTGAAGATCTGCGAGCCGCCGCTGCGCTCGCTGCTGAAGGTGACGCGCCGGCCATCGGGCGAGAATGACGGATTGACGTCAATGCCGCCGCCAGTGGTCAAGTTGCGAATCACTTCGCCTGTGTCGGCGCTCAGCAGCACAATGTCCGTGTCCATGCCGCTAGGGCTGCTGCGTGCAATGGCAACCATGGAGCCATCCGGCGAGAAGGCGGCTCCGGTGTTGACGCCATTGGCAGAGGACAGGGTGCGCGGTGAGCCCGAGCGGCTGTCGCGAACCACCACAGCCATGCGCTGATTGATGTAGGTGGTGTAGGCGAACTTGCTGGCGTCTGCGCTCCACGACGGGGACAAGTTGATGCCGTTGCTGGACAGGCGACGCTGGCCTTCGCCGTCAATGTCCACCCGGTAGATGGCCTTGCGGTCGGGGCCGGAGTCGCGCACAGCGAGTAGCTGGCTGTCGAAGATGCCTTCGTACCCGAGTGCCTCTAGGATGGCGTCAGCAGCGCGGTGAGCGAGTACACGGGCTTCCGTGTCTTCGGCCTCAAAACGGCGACCGTCAATCTTGTTTCCAATGCCCACGTCGTACAAGTAGACGTCTGCCTGGAGCTTACCGCCGACGGTGCGAATCGCGGTCTTGGCGAGGGCCGTCGCGCGGATCTGCTGCCAGGTCGAAAAGTCGAACGAGCCCGGCGTGATGCCGCTATCTGCCTGCTCAAAGTAGGCATTGGGGTCAATGATGCGGAAGTAGCCGCTCATCTCGAGGTCGCGTGTCAGCGTCGCCCAAAAGACGGCCGCTTGAGCGTTTGCGCCGGACTCGACCTGTGGCTGTGGCAAGGCAATGGGAAGGCTGCGGTCGCCGGCACGAACGCTCAGAGCGAAGCCGGGGCCGTCGTCCTGGGCCAGGGCGTCTGGTGTCCCGACAAAAGCAAGGGTCGTCATCAGGGCAGCAAGGACAATGCGCATCGGGCTCACTTGGGCTGGTAGGTGATGTCGAGATTGGACCCCACCATCTCGCGAAAGCGTGACGGGGGAAGTTCAATTCGAATGAGACTCTTGGCAGACCGCTCTGCTGCAGCGTCGAAAGACGCGTTTCCACTGGGCTGGAGAACCCGAGTTGAGCGGATGATTCCTGATTCAGGGTCAATCGTGACACGAACCTTTGCAAGGAGGCCGGGCTCGCTCTGGATTGGAGCGAACACGTCTGCAAAGCGTGCCTGAGTCATGGCGCGCCAGCGAGCCAGCTCGGGGTCTGCGGGATTTCCAGAGGCAGAACCGAGGTTCTCGCTACCCGTGGCGTTCGGGTCCGTGGCTTCTTGGTTGCGGTCGCCAATACGGGCGTCGCTCTGAAGCTCTGCGAGTCGGGCTTCGCGTGCCATTCGGTCGAGGGCCTGCTGCCGTGCGGCACTGTTGTCCGGGGCTGGAGTCGGGGCCACTGGAGCGGGGCGAGGCGTGGGCACGACAGGCGCGGGAGAAGGCGGTGCGGGGGCGGGCTCTGGCGTGGTGAAGGTCAGGTCGCTCTCGCGCGGGGGCGGCGGCTCTGGTGCCGCAGGTGCGGGCGCCGGCTCGGGCTCTGGAGCTGCCGGAGCCTCCACCGCGCGGTCTAGGCTCGGTGGTGTGGGCAAGCGCATAGCGATCTGCGGCATGCCGGGGGCGTGCTTCATCTCGGCGAACTCAATCTCGATGGAGGGCCGAATGTCCCGGACTGGCTCGCCGGTGCTGCACAGAAACGTCCAGCCTACGAACATCACCACGCCGCCTACATGCAGTCCAATCGACGCGAGCGCAGCGAGGCCGAGCGGTTGCGGTGTGGGATTGAGGACAGAAGAGGGGACGTAAGCCATACAGTTACTCGGGGTCGGGGGCGCCTAGTGGGTCGAACACCAAGCCAACGCGCGGAAATCCCGCGTTCTTACAGGCGGCAAACACAGGAGCCAATTCTTCCCAGGTAACGGTGCCATCCGCCTGAAGGAAAATGGCTTGGTCGGGGTTGGCGAGGGCCAAGGCTGGCAACCGGTCTGCCATCTCTTCCATGGGGATGTTGCCAACATCGTTGAGGGCGAAGGTGCCGTCCCCCGGCACTGACAAGACGAGTTGGTCCTCGGTATCGTCCATGATCAATGGTGGCGCATCAGCCCTTGGAAGGTCGATATCCACGCCTGTCTGCATCAAGGGTGCTGTGATCATGAAGATGATGAGCAGCACGAGCATCACGTCCACCATTGGGGTGACGTTGATATCTGCCATGGTTCCGCCGGGACCGCTGCCTCCGCTCATTCCCATGGCTACCTCAGGTGACGCTTGACGATATTGAGGAAGTCGGCCGAGAAGTTGTCCATCTCGGTGTTCAGGCGACGCAAGCTACTGTTGAAGTAGTTGAATGCCATGACAGCCGGAATGGCGGCCACAAGGCCCGCAGCCGTTGCAATGAGTGCGTGGGCAATGTCTGGGCCCACAACGTCAATGCTTGCGGATGTTGCACCGGCCAGCTTCTGGAATGCCCGCAGGATTCCCCAGACTGTACCGAACAAGCCAATAAACGGCGCGGTAGCACCGGTAGTAGCGAGGAACGTGATGTAGCGTTCGAGGTTCACGTTCTCTACGCTCGTTGCGCGGCGCAGGGTGCGGGTCAGGTTGTCGACCGCATCCGCCTTGTCGTTGCCGCCAGCGGTGACCTTCGCGAGCTCCTGGTAGCCAGCCTTAAAGACTTCAGCGATGGGGCTCTTTTGGAAGGCGCCGGTCTGCTCGTACACCGTGTCGAGCTTCTTGCTCTTCCAGAAGACGTCCAGGAACTTGGCCGACTGGCGGGTTGCCGAGCGCAGGCGCAGGTACTTCTGAACAATGATGGCCCAGCAGCCAAAGCTCATGAAGACCAACACCAAGAGGGTCAGCTGGACAACGAAGTCCGCTCCGGTGAGCAACGACAATACGGATAGGTCGTCTCCAGACCGGGTACTGGCCAAGTAGACTTCGAGTACGGGCTCCACGAGGGTGCTCCTAGCGCTTCCCACGCGACGTGGGGAAGTGGGGAATGCTCTGCCGTAGCGAGAACAACTCGGTTATAGTGGGCGGACGAACGGGGAGTTCAAATGGGAATGGTCTGGGTATTGTTGACGGCGACAGGTATCGCAGCGGCTGGGGACAGTCACGACAGTGCGGTTGTGGATGCTACCGCGAGTCTAGGCGAGGACGCCTACGTATCCGCCTATACGGTTGTTGGTGCATATGCGACTGTCGGAGACCGCACGGTCATTGGACGACGTAGCTCTGTCGCCGGCGCCTCTGGGCCGTCGACCGGAACAAGCATCGGAACCGACGGTGTTGTTGGGCGCACCGTGACCATTGGCACGGACGTGCAAGTGGGGGACAATCTCACGCTGTCACGTTCCTCGTCTCTCGGGAACGGCACGCGCATTGGTGATGGACTGTCGGTCGGGTACGCCAGCAGCGTAGACGCGAACGCAGTGCTTGGGACCAATGTGACGATTGGCGCTTTGGTGTCCATTGGGGATGCACAGATTGGCGACAATGTCGTCATCGCTCGCGGTGTGGTCATTGAGGCTGGCGCTGTCATCGAAGCTGGCACGATTCTGGGCCCAGAAGTCACGGTTCGTGCTGGCGCCACGCTGGAGGCCAATGTCCGAGTGCGCAAGGGTGCCGAGGTCCAGGCGGACGCTACGGTACAGACGGGTGCGCGCATCGGACGGGATGTCATCGTGGCCAGCAACGCCGTGGTTGGCGTAAACCTCACGGTCCGGGCAGACAGCTACATTGGCACCTACCAAGACGTCACCGACAACGTGTCCCGCGGGACCACACTGGCTGATCTGCCGCCGCCAGTCGGGGACCTCGTCCACGCCCTCAACGGTCGTACGTGGTCCGATGGCACCGAGGCGTCGAGCTGTGCGGAGTATCTCAACCCACCGTCCGGGTATGCGTACACCGGGGAGACCGGTAGCGGTCGCTACATGATTCGTCCAACCCCCCAGATCAGCAGCTTCCCAGCGTACTGCGACATGGACAATGACGGCGGCGGTTGGATGCTTGTGGCCAAGGTTGACCGCTACCATTCGGGCAATCAGATGAGTGAGCCGAACGGTTGGTTTGGCATCTCCAATGCGCTCAATCCATCTCAGCTTCTAGATACAGTGTCTCGGGACACGACCCCAGAGGTCATGACCCATGGCGTTACCCGACTCACCAAGGCGCACGAGGCGGGGCTTACTCAAGCACGCTTTACGGTCATCGCAGAGAACGACGTCAACCAGCGAGCGACGTGGTTCAAGAACATTGCGGACGCTAGCTTCTTGAGCTGGTTCTCCAGCACGCCGCACACGAGCACCCTTGTGTGTACGGATGTTGGCATGACGGCGAACTGCAGCACCGGAGACATCCTCGCCGGCAGCGTCACCAACTTTGATGGCATGAACCTAAGTCACTACGGCTACACCACTGGTGGCCAGTTGCACATGCGTTTGGACAACGACCCGTCTGGCTCGTATTCTGCGGTGTGTAGCACGACATTCGACTACGACGGCAATGCTTGGAATGACTCCGCGAGCAGCCACTGGGGCAACGGTCTAGAGATCTGGATTCGCTAAGGGTCTGTCCAAAAATAAGTGCGCCAGGTGGCGGTGCCGAGGCGCCGTGAGGACAAGGCTGCTCACCCGATGGTATGGCCGGGTCATCCAGAGAGGTGAGCAACGACGACCTCGCGGATGCATCGGTGCCGAAACCAAGCAGTTATTTTTGGACAGGCGCTAACCGCGTGGCTGCCTACAGCGGCTCACAGATGTAGTTTCGCCGCTGTCCACAGTTCTCGTCGTTCCACTCAGCGCGGGGCTGGCCGGTCGCGTCGTCCAGCCAGATCTCGACGCAGCCCTCACAGCCGCTCAAGCTGTTGGGCTCTCCTGCGCGCCAGTTCGTGTAGGTGAACGCGCTGCCGCTCAGCCACTGCCAAGGGGAGGTGCCGTTTGCGCAGAACTGCCCCGAGCTGCCTGTAGAGCGGGACCCGCCGGTCCACCAAGCGTCATCCGCCGTCTGGCCGGTGGGCGGTGTCGACCACGGGTAGTCCTCGATGACCTGGCGTAGGAAGGTGTTTTCGGTAGCGGACTCAATGCTCACCAACTCGTAGTCATCTCCGCAGGCGTCAAAGGCCTGGCCCCAGTTGAGGGACCCTTCGCAGAATTGGTACGGCACGCCGTTGTCGTCTGCGAAGACCGGGCATGGGCAGCTTGCTTCGTCTGCGTCTCCGTCACAGTCGTCGTCGAGTCCGTTGCAGCGTTCAGGGGCACCTGGGTAGATGAGCGAGTTGCTATTGTCGCAGTCATTGCACTCTACGAATGCGTCGCCGTCTGCGTTTGCGGTCTCGTTGATGGGAATGTTACCGTCGCAGTCGTTGTCCACGCCGTCACAGGCCTCACTGGCGCCTGGGGTTCGGTCCGACGCGTTGTCATCACAGTCGAGGCAGGCATTGCTGCCGTCGCCGTCTGCGTCGATAAACGGGTGAATGAGGCGTTCGTTGTCGTTGCAGTCGTCTGAGTTGCTGACGTAGCCAGTTGGAGCGTTGCATCCGCGCTGGGAGTCGCCGGAGATGCCGTAGCCGTCCGTGTCTGCGTCTCTGAAGTACAGGGTGGTGTTGGTCGCGCCTGTGTCCAAGGCACCGTCACAGTTCTCGTCTTCGCCGCCGCACAGCTCGTCTGCGTTGGGGTTGACGTTTGCGGCGGCATCGTTGCAGTCGTCAGGGTTGGCGACGAAGCCTACAGGAACGGTGCAGGCCAGCTCGCTCTGATCGACGTTGCCGAAGCTGTCGCGGTCGGAGTCCCGATAGAACGGCGTTCGGTCGGTGGCATCTGTGTCAATGATGCTGTCGCAGTTGTCGTCGCGGGTGTTGCAGACCTCTGTGGCGTTTGGATTCACCGCGTTGCGTGTGTCGTCGCAGTCGGTGTTGTTCGTCACGGTGCCAGCGGGGGCGGAGCATGAAAGGGAAGGTTCACCGGCGCCAAAGCCGTCCAAGTCGGTGTCTGCATAGTACGGCGTTCGGTCAGTGGCGTCTGTGTCGATGACGCTGTCGCAGTTGTCGTCGCGGGTGTTGCAGACCTCGGTGGCGTCCGGGTTTACGGCATTTCGAGTGTCGTCGCAGTCGGTGTTGTCGGCCACATGGTCGGTGGGGGCAGCGCAGGCGCGCGTGGGGTCTCCAGCGCCGAACCCGTCATCGTCACCGTCTAAGTACCACTGTGGCGCCGTGGGGTTGGACTCATCGACTGTGGAGTTGCAGTTGTCGTCGATGTCGTTGCACAGCTCGTCTGCGCCGGGGAAGACGTCTGCGTCACCGTCATCACAGTCAGTGCCTCCTAGAGCAGTGCTGATGAAGCCGTCCTCATCCACATCGCCGTCTGTCACGAACAGGCCGAGGGTACCTTGGGTCTCGGCGCCGAGGGTGTCGGTCACAGTGACGCGAATGTCATGGGCGCCAACTGCCAGGTCGGTGAGTACGACGGACGCTGTCCCGTTCGAGTTGGGGAATTCTGGGCCACTGCCCTGACTCCAGTCGAGGGTCAGGTCTTCGGCTTCGTCACGGTCGTCCGACACGGAGATGCCGATGGTGACCGGGTTTCCGAAGACAATCTGGGCATTTTCTTCGGGCCCGGTGAAGGTGAGCTCGGGGGCATCATTGACGGCGACGGTGACGTTCACGCTGTCTGTTGTGGAAGCCCCGTCCGCGTCAATCGCTGTGAGGGTCAGGGTGAGGGGGCCGCTTGGGAACCCGGGCACCGAGAGGGTGACGTCTCCTTCGACCACACCGGGCTCCCCAACGAGCTCGCCCCGGTCGGTGCTCCACTCAAGGGTGATGTCTTCTAGTGCGGATTCGGCGTCATCTACGGAAGCGCGCAGGACGACGGGCGCATCTTCAATGAGGCCCTCACCGTCTGTTGGCGACAGGATGACCACGTTGGGGTCTGTGTTGATGAAGGACAGACTGCGGTCTCCGCAGCCCACCAAAGCTAGCAAGAGCAGTGTGCGCATGGCGGCATCGTAGCGTGAATCGAGTGGATCTGCGCTGCAGGTGTGTTGCAGGCGGACAGCTTTTGGCAGGCCTACTGGATACATACGACCCTATGCCCCTTCGAGACCGCATCGCTGACTGGCTCTCTGCCGCTGATGCCCGCACAATGCCGGGGCTGTATGCAGCAGTCTCCATTCGTCCCGTACGTACTGCAGCATGGCTGCGGGGGGCCGGAAAGCCGTTCGTTGACGGCGCTGGACTGGTTCCCTCCGAGTACGATCTGGAGCAGACTGCTCAATGGGTGACCCAACAGTCTCGTCTGCGGATGGCCATGATCGGCGGACTTGCCGGACTTGGCGGCATGGTGACGATTCCGCCAGAAGCGGTCGCATCGATGGTGGCCGCCATTCGTTTGGCTCAGCGATTGGCGGTGGTGTACGGCTTTGATCCGGCAACAGACCGCGGGGAGATGGCGGTCTGGCAGGCGGTTGCGGCGGGTTTTGAGGTCGAGCTGCCACAGAGCGGCGCCATGGGACTACGGGTGAGCTCGCTACCAGGACTCGCGATGGGCCGGGCCACCCAGCAGAATGCCGCGGGGGCACTTGCGGTTGCTGTGGCTCAGCGGAGTGCATTCTGGGTGGGCAAGCGGTTCACTCGGTGGTTCCCAGTACCCGTCGTGTCGTCGGGCATTGGGGCGCGTGCGGCAGAGCGCCGACTCGCGGATGTTGGACGGCGAATGTCGGCTACGCTGGGGCGCTTGGCAATCGCTCCGGTCCCAACAGATGTGCATGAGGCTGTTGAGGTCGATGCCGGTCGCTGAACCGGTGGACTCGGCAGGGGACTTCGCTCTTGCGGACCTTCACACCGTGGTCGATCTGGCGGTGGGGCGCGGCGGGCTGCTGCTGACGCGGGGCGAGCGTGTAGTGGTGGACGAGATTCGCGCGTTGTCTGGAGAGGCCGGCGCCGCCTATGCGCGGCTATCCAATCGCGTGACCACCATCTGGCCAGCGGATGTGGTGTCGGTGAACGTGGCCGAAGAATTAGTGAAGTGTGGGCTGCTCAGCCGCTTTGTGACGTGGTCTCAGCGAGCAGATGCGCTGACCATGCCCGCCCTGAAGAAGGGCTGTCGCGTGTTGGGCCTGCCGGTTGGTGGCAAGCGTGCGGCCGTTGTGGAGCGCCTGCGTGGGCAGACCCACTGGACGGACCAGGGGTTTTTACGTCTACGGCATCCGCGGCTCATTCTCCGCTTGGAGCGATGGGCACTGCTGCGGCGTCGGCCGGACCGGTCAGCGTTTGTAGTCGGGCGGCTTGGGGTGGTTCGATGGCCCGAGTACACGCCAACTCCGGGAGTGGGGTTGTTTGCCACTCGGTCGGTGTGGAGGCGCTGGTCTCACCGGCTGCGCACCATGGACGCGGCGACGCCAGAGGACTGGCTGGCTTGGCTAGATGCTGCCGATTCCCCAGCGCCTGGTCGTCTGTCGCTGGTTCGTCCGCTCACCCGTCGACTCATCGAAGCCGCGCGGCAGCTTGAGCGGGCCGGGGAGCCACAGGTGGCGGCGGTGATCTACGCGCGCTTGGCAGAGGGATGCCACGTCCGGGCAGACGGAATTGCGGCGCGTCATGCGCTGGCTCTTGAGAGCGCGGGGCAGTCGATGGAGGCCCTGGAAGTGCTGACGCACGCGTTGTCCGAGGCTCGGCCGCGTCACAGTGTTGGCATTCACCGCACCGCTAAGCGCCTGTCCCGGCGTCTCAAGCGTGGATGGCCGCCTGCCGCACCCCTGCGCCCCATCACGGAGCGCCGACTGCGCCTGACCCGACTGCCGAGCGACGAAGCCCGACCCCTTTGGCAAGGGAACAGCGGCGGCACGGTCATAGAGCAAGCCGTGATGCAGAACCTCGCAGACCTCGGACGTACCGCACTGTCTGCAGAAGGGACTCTGTGGCGCACGCTGTTCGCAGTGCTCTTCGCTGACCTGTACTTTTTGCCGGTGCCAGGTGCCTTACCCACGCGGTTTCTGACTGGGCCTGTGGACCTGGGAACGCCGCACTTTGCGGAGCGGCGCCGGAGTGAAATCACCGCACTGTTCGCGTCGATTCGTGCAGGCCATGCCGAAGACCTCATCCGCGATGCATGGCGGCGTTGGCATGGCTGCGCACTGACGGGGGCTGTGTGGTCTGTGGTCAGCGAATCGGAGCTGACGGCGGTAGCGAACGGGCTCGGTCCAGAGCCCTTGGTCGCGATGTTGCAGCACCTGTTGCGCCACGGGCTGCGCTCGACGAGTGGACTGCCGGACCTGGTCGTCCTTCCGGGCCCCAGCGCTCGCATCGATGGCTTTCCGTCGCGAATTCCCACCGAGTTGTTCTGCATAGAGGTCAAAGGCCCCACCGACTCGCTGCGGGACGGTCAGCGCGTATGGCTCGATCGCCTCGTCAGTATGGGCATTTTGGCCGAAGTCTGGCACGTAGATGCGCGTACCTGACCGGTCGTGACCCCAAATCGGAAAGTGCCGGCGACACCTGTGATAGTTTTGCGCCCCCACGCGCTCGGAGACTTCCCATGGACAGCATTGCATCCCGATTGTTCAAGCAAGCAAAGACCCACCCCAACGAGCCTGCCTACTGGGTCAAACAAGGCAGTGGCTGGGTACAAACGTCGTGGTCTACCTACGGCGAAGAGGTCAGCACTGCTGCCCGCGCACTCATCACCATGGGCATTGGTCCAGGCGACTTTGTGTGTATTCTAGGCTTCAATCGCCCGGAGTGGGTCATTACTGACTTGGCGACTATGGCAGCAGGTGCGGTCCCAGCCGGCATCTACACCACATGCTCTGCCCCAGAGGTTGCCTACATCACCCAACACTGCAAGGCGAAGGTGATTGTCCTCGAAGATAAGGGTCAATGGGACAAGATCAACGCTGAGCGTGCGAACCTGCCTGATCTGAAGCACGTCATCATGATGAAGGGCGCTGACGCCATTGATGATGCGCTGGTCATGACCTGGGAAGACTTCCTGGCCAAGGCAGCCGATACCGAAGCCAGCGTGGTGGACGAGCGCCTTGCAGCCCTCAAGCCAGACGACTTGGCCACGCTGATTTATACCAGTGGCACTACCGGGCCTCCCAAGGCGGTCATGTTGTCGCAGGACAACCTCGCTTGGACGGCAAGTCAGGCCATCGCGTTGCTTGACGTTGGCCCGAGCGACGTCTCCCTGTCCTACTTGCCGCTGTCGCACATTGCCGAGCAGATGTTCTCGGTACACATCCCGGCGACGTCTGGCGAGCAGATCTACTTTGCCGAGTCTCTCGCCAAGCTCCCGGACAACCTGCGCGAAGTTCAGCCGACCATCGTGTTCGGAGTGCCGCGTATCTGGGAGAAATTCTACGCTGCAGTGAACAGCAAGATGAAAGAAGCGAGCGGCATGAAGGCCAAGATTGCTGGCTGGGCCCAAGGTGTCGGACGCCGAGCCAATGCCATCAAGAACGCTGGCGGAACCCCCGGCGGCCTTCTCGGCATGCAGTACAGCTTGGCCAACAAGCTGGTGTACAGCAAGGTCAAGCCGAACCTCGGTCTTGCCCGTGCGCGCCTATGTGTGACGGGTGCTGCACCGGTCAGCAAAGAAATCCTCGAGTTCTTCTCGGGCTTGGACGTCGTCATCAGCGAAGTCTACGGTCAGTCCGAAGACACAGGGCCGACCACCTTCAACGCTCCTGGTCGCACACGCTTCGGCAGTGTTGGACCGGAGTTCCCCGGGGTGAACGTCAAGCTTGCTGAAGATGACGAAATCCTGGTCAAGGGTCGCAACGTCTTCTTGGGCTACCTGCATGATGAAGCCGCGACCAAGGACGCGCTGTCCGATGACGGCTGGTTGCTCACCGGTGACCTCGGCAAGTTTGACGAAGACGGATTCATGCACATCACCGGTCGCAAGAAGGACATCATCATCACTGCCGGCGGCAAGAATATTGCTCCAAAGAACATCGAGCTGGCCCTGACCAACCATGCTCTGGTCAGCCAGGCTGTAGTGATTGGTGACCGTCGCAAGTTCCTGAGTGCCGTGATCACACTGGACCCGGAAGCAGCCAAGAAGTTCGCTGCGGAACACAACATCACCGGAGATGCCCTACACAATGACGCTGCCGTCATTGCGGCCATCCAGGGAGTGGTAGACAAGGTCAACCCCATGTTTGCCCGCGTAGAGCACATCCGGAAGTTCACCATTCTGTCGCGGGAACTCTCCGTGGAGGATGGCGAGCTGACCCCGTCGCTCAAGATCAAGCGCAGCAAGGTCAACGAGCACTTTGAGAAAGAGATTGAGGCGATGTACGCGGACTGAGCCTAGCTCAGCGCATCAAGCGCACAATGAACGCCGGTAGTTACCGGTGAAACGTCGCGACTCGGCATTGGCCGGGCGCGGCGTTTTCTTGTTGGGTGACTCTATGAAGCGGGAGGAAGCAGGTCTTCGATGAACCACGCGGAGAGCTCTGCGCGACCGGCAACATCGGCCTTCTTGTACACCGCTCTGGCCTGCTCGCGACTGGTTCGCTCTGACGTCTCACGAACGGCGGCGACTTCCTTGAACGAGAGCCCCTTGAGCAACAGCAGCGCTACCTCAGCCTCGGCGGGAGAGAGTTGCCATGCGTCGAACTGGCCCTCCACTGCGTTTCCAACGCCGGCGAGAAGCTGCTCGGCCTGAGTGCGCCAGGCCCATGCCTCGCGCTTTGCCGCGCGGTGGTACCGGTAAAACCACACCGACCCGACGAGCGCCAAGACCGTCGCGGCTGCCTCTGTACCCAGGTGACCGAGGTCTGCTCCCGACCCAGCATCTGCCACAAGGTCTGCGCCGACAAGTATCGCTACGATGCCAAAAAGAATGGAAGCAAGTCCGTTTTGGTTATTGCCTGTCATCTGACGTATGGTCCTATTTGGCGTTTCAGGGCACATTCTGAGCACACCTTGGAGGCTCACCGTGATCCGTCGAATCCTACCTACCGCATTGATAGTTCTCGCTGGCCTGTTTGTTGTGATGCAGTTGGTTCCGTACCGAGTCCACAACCCTGCCGTGACACAGGAGCCCGCGTGGGACTCACCACAGACGCGTGCTCTCGCGCAGCGTGCCTGCTTTGACTGCCATTCGAACGAGGTCGTGGTGCCCTGGTACGGACAGGTCGCTCCTGTGGCGTGGGTGCTGCGACGCCATGTGGACGAGGGGCGTGAGTACCTGAACTTCTCCGAGATGGACCGCCCTCAACCGGAGGCGCATGAGTCCGCTGAGGAACTACTCGAAGGCGAGATGCCTCCTCAATACTATCGACTGTTCCACGCATCAGCCGTGCTGACCGATGCTGAGACGATGCAACTCGCGGCTGGACTGGACGCGACGCTGGGTGGTGAGGGCTCTCGTGACGAGCATCACGACTGATGAGCTGTGTGTTGTGAGCTGTGAGCCTTTGTCGCTAGGCCGGTCTCGGATGGATTTTCGACAGTCCGGGAGGTCAGCTGTCAGCTGTCAGCTGTCAGCTGTCAGCTGTCAGAACCGGCTTTGCCGGCAAGGCTGCGATGTCGCGTTGTGCAGCTGCAACGCTCTTTGGTTCAGCTCAGACTACTGCGCTGCGACTTGCCCGCTTGCGGGCCCTGATGGCTGACTACTGACAGCTGAAAGCCCGCGCTGCCGTACCTTCCTGCGTGCGACCATTGCCACCGAAGTTCATTCTCCGTTCGAACCTTGCGCTATCCGGGCGCGTCATAGGCACAACGAACGCCGGCCAGCTCTGGCAGTGCGTCGCGACTGGGGAGTAGGCGGGCGCGGCGTCCTAGCTCAGAGGCCGGACTGTGGACGGAGCCGCCGAGCAGTACGCCTCGGTCACCACCTTTGCCAATCCATGCCCACTCCCACACGTTTCCAGCCATGTCGTTCACGCCATTTGCGGTCGCTCCGAGACGTGCGCTACCCGGAGGCAACGGTACATCGGAGCAGCCGGCGGCAATCGCGTGGTTGCACGTAGGCGAGTCAGCGCCCCATGGGTACAAGTCCGAGCCGGCCGCGGCATGCCACTCCACTTCGCTGGGCACGCGCGCTCCGATGAACTCGCAGTAGGCAAGCGCGTCGTCGAAGCTGAGCCCAGCTACGGGGTCATCGGGGCTTCCGGTGATGGTCGGCACAACGCACTGCCCAGCGTCTACGCAGCGCATCCAGTCTTGGCGCGAGACTTCATCGCGGTCGAGAAGGAAGGGGGGAACACGAACGTCCAAGCCATCGAGTGTGACGGTGCTCGCCGGTATTGGCACGGTGGCGTCCGGCTTGGACAGGCGGGTCAACAGGCTCGCGCCACCGACGATGAGTGCAACAGCTGCCACGACCACAATGCCCAAGACGAGCAAGGGAGTGCCAGACTCGGTGTTCTTTGGGGGCTCAGACGCATTGATGAAGACGTCAGGGGCGGGGGCTGGGCCGGCGAGAATGTCGGTCTTGGGGCCGTTGTCAAAGGCGAGACGGTACAAGTCCTGTAGGGCATCAGCGAGCTCTGCACCGTCCCTGTAGCGGTTGGGGGGAGACGGATGCGACAGGGGAGACAGCCCGCGGACCAGCACTCCCCAGATGCCTCTCTTGAGACGCTGGATTTGGTCGTCTGGAACCTGTGCCAATGCCGCAAGGCGGTCGACGCCTTCCATCAAGACGCGGCGGTCGGCGTCATTCAAGGCGCTGCGACCGGTCATGGAGACTAAGTCTTCCGCCGACGTGCCTTGGCGCTCGAGAGCAAACTCCACCCGAAGCGTGCGTTGGTGGTCGCCGTCTGCGTGAATGGCCAGCTTGGCGACGTCCCAGAGCTTGAGCCCTTGCTCACTCAGGAGTTCCCGTGGGTCCGCTTGGTAGGCTGGTCGCGCACCGGTCACGCAGGCATACAGAATCACGCACAGCGCGTAGGTGTCCCAGGTGGGGTCGGGAATCGCCAGACCGGGGAGGATCTGGTCGAAGGGTGCCCACATGGGCGTTCCGAACAAGCCCATCTCCACTGCGGCTAGACCGTCGACAGCGAGCGCACCGCCGAAGTCCGCTAGGTAGACTTGGCCATGGGCGTCCATCAAGATGTTCTCAGGCTTGATGTCGCGGTGTACCAGCGCACCACCGTCTTCGAGCTTGACCTTGTGAACCCCGGCCAGTGCGGTCGCTAGGGTGCGACAGCGGACCAACACCAACGCCAGCGTATCGGCATCGGGTTCCGCTAGAATCACGTCGATCCAATCCCGGAGGGTATTTGTGTAGCGAGGCATCACCATGCCCGGACGTCCGCCGTGGTCGACCTGCTGCAGCACGCGGACAACATTGGGAACGTTGGCCTTCTCGAGTGCTTTGAGTACGTTGATTTCGCGGCGCAACGCCTCTTTTGCAGACTTGTTGGCAGACGCAAGCTTCAGCGCAACCGCCTCACCATCCGCATCTATGCCGAACCGAATCTCGCCCTGACCACCGACAATCGCGGGGTCTGTAGGCCAATGGTAAGGACCGTTCGCCACGTTACTGTCCGCCCCTAGACTTGAAAGGAGTACAGATGGCCGTCCTGATTACCGCTGGGGCAACCCGAAATCCGCTGGATGCTGTTCGGTTGCTCACCGCTCGGTCCTCCGGACGCACCGGCGTGGGTATCGCACGCGACCTGTTGGCGCGCGGTGTGAAGGTGCATCTTCTCGGTTCCGCAGAGGCCTGTCTACGCGCCCCGGACATCCAGAGTGAGGAGTACGGCTCTACACGGGACTTGATGGCACGAATGGAAACGTGGGTTCGTGCCAATCCCAGCGGCTCAGTCGTGCATGCGTGTGCCGTTGGGGACTATGAGATGGCCGAGACCCAGACCGCGAAGATTCCCTCGGGCCTCGACCGTCTGGTGTTGGAGTTGGTTCGCACCCCAAAGATTGCTGACCGCATTCGGGGCTGGGGTCTGATGGGGGACTTGGTGACCTTCAAGGCAGCGAGTCCAGAGACCACGAACGACGAGCTCGTGCAGATCGCTAGCAAACAACGCACTCGTACGGGGTCCACGCGTGTGTTTGCCAACGTGCTCGGGCGTCTGACGCACGGTGTTGCGATTGTGAGCGAGCAGACTGAGTGGTTTGACGAGCGAAATGCCGCTGTTGCGCGTCTTGTCGAGCACCTTGCGGCGACCGAAGAAGCAGCGGGGTAGGGTGCAGGCCGTCGGAGGTCTTATGCGTCTACCCCTTGGTCTGTTGTTCCTAGTTTCCGCCTGTGGTTTGCCCGGTGAAGCGGTGGAAGTTCGCGCAACAGCGCTGACCACGCTTGAAGCGGGCGGCGCAGAGCTGTCCATTCCTAATGGTGCTCTCGCGCAAGACACTGAGATGGTCTTCCGCATTGTGGGCGACGGCAAGCTCGGCAAAGACGGTCGCGAGCAAGGTCCCGTTGCGCCAGTTCTTGAGATCTTGCCGCATGACGTCGAGTTTCTGACGCCGGCAACGCTGACGTTCTCACTGACGACCGAGCAAACGGCAGCGCTTCGCGTGGACAGCATGCTGACCGCCGTCGATGGCTGGACCCTTGCCAAACAAGATGACGAACGCAGTCGCCCGTCGCTCACCCGTACAGATGTCGACAATGACGCGGTTGTCGCTGAGATCACGATTGAAGTCGACGGCGGCGGATATATTTGGGTGGCCCACGAGGCCATCACACGCCCCGGCCTACAATCGAACCTCGGTGACAAGGACCGAGTGTTGGTCGAGGTGCCAGAGGTGGAGCTGGAAGAAGAGTTCATGTCGGGCTCTTCCGCCTTCGTCAACCGCACAGCGGACGAGTTGTTCGGCGTTCAGATCGGCGGCGGCTCGCGCCCTCTCGTCGCATCCCCCGGTACCCAAGCTCTGGCTCAGATGAACCCAGATCAGCGGCTCGGTGGGGCCATGACCTGGACCTGTATCGATGATGGACCTGCAGAGGCCTCTGCGACCGTCACCTTCCAGTGGACCGGAGACGGTGGTGCCATCCAGCTGCGCGAATTCCGCGCCGTTGAGTGCTACGAAGAAGCCATCATCATTGACCCCATAGATGTGCCCGACCTGTGTCCAGAGCCAGACGGTGACGCGGTCATCTCGGCTGAGTTTGAGAGCGAGACTGAGACGGACGCGTTGATGGTGTGGGACGAAGGCGCTTGCCAGACCGTTCTGACCGAAGTGCGCAATGGCTTGGAGCAAGTCTGGTTCCGCGCGCGTCCGCAAGAGCCCGGAGCTGAACGCGCACGCACGGACTACGTCCTGCTGTCCGCTACGTTGGATGGCGTCGCGGGTGACGGAAGCTCAACGGCTCCACGCGTGGCAGACGTCGGCAACTTCGCCGTCTTTGAGACTCAGGCGGACAACCTGATTGGTGATGTGGCGGATACCGAAGTCGCTATCGTCAAGTTCTTCCCGGACTCTTTGGAGCCTGCGGTTCTGCTGCGGTTCGACAACAACGCCCCGGCTACGACCAACCCGGCACTGTCTGGAAATGGCCAGTGGGTCGCGGCGGTGACGGAAGATACGCTGCGTGTCATGGACCTGCGCAACAACTCGCCGGTTCCGTTTGACTTCCTGGCGGACGCGCGCTCGCCAGAGTTCGACAAAACCGGCCAGTTCCTCGCCTTTGTGACCCCAACGTCGCTCACCGAGTTCGACTCCGACACCGTTGAGTCGGTGTACTTGGCAGACCGCGACCCCGACGGAGATGACCGCTACACCGGTGAGTCGTCGTACATTCTGGTCTCCTTGCTGCCCAACGACACGCTTCCAACAACGGTCGAAGTGCTCGGTGTGACCGCGGAAGGTGACGATGTCCTGTGGCTAGGTGATGGCAGCTTGTTCTTGACCGACGTGTCGGGTGGCCGTGCTGTGACCCGACTCGTGTCGCTCAATGCTGACGGAGACCAGGCGGTCAACGTAGTCGAAGGCGATGTGTCGGCAGACGGTGCCTTCGTGGTCTTCACAACGGACGAGTGGAGTACCGCAACACCCGCTGTTGTCGAAGCCTGGGTAGTCGACGTCGCCACCTTGGCCGTTGCCCGTGTCAGCGTCGACGAAGACGGAAACCCAGCAACCGACGACGTCACAGAGCCCCAGATTGCGCCAGATGGCGAGGTCGTAGCGCTTCAGACATCGGCGATTCTGAACAGTACGGATACGGACGGTGGTCCCACGGTCTACCGGGTTCCGAACCCGTTGGGCGACGTAGACTAGAGAGCGATCAGCCATCAGTGGTCAGCTGTCAGCTGACAGCTGACCTCCCGCATCGCCGAGACCTCCGCAATCGCCGCAGCGCGCACTTGCGCTAAGAAGCGGCAGGTTTTGCGGGGCGTCGTACCAATCGCATTGCGACGGGGTCACGTAGCAAGGCGCGTCCATGGCCCAGGGTGCCGGCACAAGCCATGAGCAGCCCAATCGTGGCCCAGGCAATCAACAGGCTACTGCCGCCGCGTGACAAGAACGGCAGGGTAACGCCGGTCAGCGGAACAATACCGAGTACGCCGCCGGCGTTGACCAAGACCTGCCAGAACAGCTGCCCACCAAGGCCCGCAGCGAGCAGAGCGGTGAAGCGATGCTTGGTCTTGCCGGCGATATACAGCCCAACGAACACAAGCGCGAAGAGCAAGACCAATGCCACGCTTGCACCGGCCACACCCCATTCTTCAGCAAGTACGGCCAAGATGAAGTCGGTCTCGTGCTCGGGTAGGAAGCCCAGACGGCCTTGTGTTCCAGCGAACCAGCCCGTTCCTTTCCAGCCCCCGGCGGCCACTGCATACTGGCTCTGTAGGGTTTGGTAGCCGCTTCCCGAGGGGTCGCGCATGGGGTCCAAGAAGGTGAGAATGCGCTCTTGTTGGTACGGAAACAAGCTGGCCCAGGCAATCGGTGCGGCGAGAAGTCCTGCGACTCCGGCGCCTACAAACCAGCGCGTCTTTAGGCCGGCCAGCCACAGAATGGTCGCGGAGCCCAGGGTGATGAGCATCACCGCACCCATGTCGGGCTGCATGCCAATGAGAGCCACTGGAATGTTGATGAGCGCGGAGACCACGAGGACACGGGTCACCTTGGAGTGGCGTGGCGTCGACAGCTCAGCTGCAAGTGCCAGCGGGACCAAGACCTTCATGGCCTCGGAAGGCTGAAAGCTGCTTCCGCCGAGAAGGAGCCACGAGCGCGCGCCACCGCCGACAGCACCCATAATGAGCACGACGACGAGTCCAGCGCAGCCAATGGCCCATGCGGGCAGGGCTAGGCGCTTGTAGGTGTCCAGAGACACGCGGCTTGCTGCAAGTCCAACACCAATGGCAACCAGAGCGCTGACGGCTTGGGTATTGAACGCGCGGCCGAGTTCGCCGTTGAGTCCGGCGCTCGCAGAGGCCAGGTTCGCGAGGCCTACTCCGGTAGCGAGTGCCGCAATCGCCAGTGGAATCCAGGGCTTCATGGCTGGACTCCCGCGTCTGCAACCTCTGCTTCTTCCAGCAGAATCTCGGGGTCTGGTAGAATACCTTCGCCAATGGCCCAGGCGACTAGGACATCGCGTGCGACAGGCGCTGCGTGCGTGCTGCCACCACCGGCATGCTCAACAATGACGGAGATGGCGACCTGGGGGTCTTCTGTCGGGGCATATGCGACGAACAATGCGTGGTCTTCTGTGTCGTAGCCCGGACGCAGTTTCTTGAGCGCGCCGCTGACCACCTGTGCGGTGCCCGTCTTGCCCGCCATCGGCAGTCCCTCGGTTCGCACGCCACGACCGGTTCCGCGGTCAACCACACGCTCCATACCGGCTTGGATGGCCGCCCAGATCTCCGGCGAGAAACCAGAGTCAACAGCCGCCCGCTGGCCGCCAATTCGGGCAGTGGTGCCGTCGGGACGGGTCACAGACTCAACGATGTAGGGCGACGGACGCATGCCTCCAGCGGCGATGGTCGACGTCATCACAGCGAGCTGCAGTGGCGTGGTCTGGGTGATGCTCTGGCCGATGGCGGCACTGGCTGTGTCTCCCATGGTCCAGGGCGTTCCGTGGCGCTCGCGCATCCACGAATCGGATGGAAGCAGCCCTGCGCGCTCGCCATTGAGGGCGAGACCGGTCCGGGAGCCAAAGCCGAGTCGACGAGCGGCGTCGGCAATAGCGACATGGCCTACCTCGATACCGACGTCGTAAAACCAAGCGTCACAGGAACCTGCAAGAGCGCTCGATAGGTTGACGATGCCGTGTCCGCCGCGCTTCCAGCACTTGAAGCTCCGGTTTCCGATCTGGGTGCGGCCGGTGCAGCGAACCGTGTGGTTCTCGGAGATGCCGGCTTCAAGGGCAGCCGCAGCTGTCACCATCTTGAACGTAGAGGCGGGTGGGTACAGGCCGCGGGACACGCGGTCCATCAGCGGATTTGCAGGGTCACCGATCAGGCCGCGCCATTGGGAACGGCTGATCCCGTCGACCAGCTCGCCCGGCTCAAAGTCTGGGCTGGAGACGTAGGCGAGCACTGCACCACTGTGGATGTCCATCATCACGACAGCGCCGCGGCGGTCGTCCATTGAGGCTTCAGCGACGGCCTGAAGGTTCTGGTCGAGAGTCAGTGTGATGTCGCCGCCGCCACGAACCGGCACGTCCCAGTTGTTGGCCAGCGTGGTGAGGCGGTCAAACCACGGCCCAGAGCCGCGAGCCCGGCCCCCGACAGATGTGGTGAGCGTGGCATCAATGCCGGGTACGCCTCGGAGCTCATCTTCTAAGAGCCGTTCAATACCCTGGCGACCGGTGTAATCCCCGGCACGGTATCGGCTGCGGTCCAGGCGAAGAAGGTCGTCCCCGGTCACTTCTGCGACGTAGCCAATCGCGTGAGGGGCGATTCCGCCGAGGGGGTATTCGCGCTGTTGCGAGGCACCCAAGTCAACGCCCGCTAAGAATGGGCGGTTGCCAGAGACCCAAGCGCGCGTCGCCCGGTCTACGTCGGGTGCAATGACCCATGCGCGTCGTCTGTCCCAGCCTTCAGAGAGCATGGCGTCGTCGTAGCGCTCGAGCTCTGCCTCGGACAGGCGTGGCATCAGGGTGAGACGCAGAGCTTCGGTGTCCTCAACATAGTGAGGACGAATTCGTAGATCGATGGTCGGGCGGACGTCTGCGAGAATCTCGCCACGGCGGTCTAGGATTCGGCCGCGTGGGGCATCGAGTCGGCGGGTGCTCAGCGCATTGTCGACCGCGACGGCAGAGACGGATGCGTCCAAGTGCAGCGTGGCGAGTCGCGCTTGTAGGGCGACAAATCCGAGAACCATGATGCCTGCTAACCACGGAAGCCTGGTTCCAATCGTGTTCATGGCCGCCTCCGAGCAAGCACTAGGCACAGGGCTGCGTGGATAGCGACCCATGCAACGGTCGCGGCGATGGACACGAGCGAGTCACTGCCCTGTGGCATGGAGCCAGCCCAGTGCATGACCTCGCGCACGACCAACACAGCGGTCAATGCGCAGGCGGCGAACCCTGTTCGGGTGACGACACCGTCGTCGAACCAGTCGGACAGATTGACCGAGCCCATCACCGCTACAGCGTAGACCGCAACCCGCTCTGCTGCGACATCTCCGCAGGCGGCTGCGGCGAGAGGGGCCAACGCAATGGCGAGGACAACGCGTGCCCAGTTGGGCCACTCACGGTGTAGACCAAGGGCGATAACCACAGGTAGGAACGGATCGATGGGGAGTCCCGACGCCGATGCGACGAGCCAAGCAAGTGCGGCGAGGGCAGCGCCGAGAATCACAGCTCTGGCGCCTGTTGGTGGCGAACCACGAACACTTCGGCCAGTAGCGCCGGACGCGAGGCTGGCGTCACTTCAATGTGCAGAAGTGGACCGGTAGACCGGGAGACGTACTCGACCGTTCCGACGGTGATTCCAATCGGGAAGACGTCGCCTTCTCCGCTTGTGAGCACGATAGCGCCAGGTTGGACGTCGGTGCCGGCAATAACGTGGTCAACGAGCAAGTCAGTGCCGGTACCGCGTAGAGTTCCGTGAACCTCGGTGCCTTCCACAACAACAGCCGCGCTGTGCAGTGGGTCGCGTGCGAGCAGAACATCGGCCCACTCGGGGCCAACGTCCACGACTTGTCCAATGAGGCCATCGTGTGCGACGACCGCTTGGCCAAGCGCCACGCCGACAACACTGCCAGAGTCGATGCGCAGGGTGGCCCGTCCGGTTGTGGGGCGAGCGATGACCCGTCCGGCCACACCGGTGAGCCCTTGGCCTTCAGCCATGTCCAACAGGGTGACAAGACGGCCGTGTTCGCGCTGAACGGCGCGTAGCTCCATGACCTCAAGCGCAAGGGCGTCTCGCTCACGCGTCATCGCAGCGAGCTGGTCGACCACTTTGCCTTGGGCCAGATGACGGTCCCACCCTTGGACGGCGGTTGCGGACTGGACCGCGAACCACTCTTGTGCGCCTGCGGTGGCCGACTTGAAGGCTTGGGTTCCGCTTGCGGACGCAACGACAGCGACCGAGAGGCCGACGACCAGAGCGAATGCGAGGGCTCGTCGAAGCACCGTGAAGCGACGGGTCGGTGTGGGCTCCTCAACAGGCACAAGCGTAGGTTTACGACGCAGGGGCAGGGGGGCCGGCGTGAATCCCGGCTTGCGTGGTGTGAACGTCCGCTTTGGGTTCAGCATGCAACGGCGTCCAGCAGATCGAGCTCGTCGAGAATGCGTCCGGCACCGTGAATGACGCACGATTCGGGATGTTCTGCGCGAACCACCGGAAGTCCAGTGGCCTCACGAAGGACCCGTTCGAGGCCTCGTAGGCGAGCGCCGCCACCCACCAGGACAACCCCGTGGTCAGCGACGTCCCGGGCCAGCTCGGCGGGGACGCGGTCCAACACAGCGCGGATACCGCGAACAAGGGAGGTGACTGGACGCTGCAGCGCGTCGGCAATGTCGGCTCCAGTCACAGTGACGGCGCGAGGAATGCCTGCGAGTCCGCAGCGTCCCTTGGCTTCACTGGTCTTTTTGTCGCCGCGTCCGCTGGCGTCGGCCAACTCTAGCTTCAGGCGCTCTGCGGTAGAGCGGCCAATGGTTAGGTTGTAGCGGTCGCGCACCATGCGCATGATGGCGATGTCAACGGCGTTGCCACCCCCTGGAACCGATTGGTGTGCCACAACCTTGCACAGTGACATCAGCGCGATGGACGCCTCTCCAGCGCCAAGGTCGACGACCAAGTTGCCGGTTGCCTTCTCCACGGGCAGGTCGGCTCCGAATGCCGCAGCAAGCGGACGGTCCACCATGTGTACGACGCGTGCCCCCGATGTCTCACAGCTCTCACGAAGCGCTCGGCGCTCCATGTCCGTGGCACCCCATGGGGTGGCCAAGACCATCTTGGGAGCAACCCACTGGTTCCGGCCGTGGACTTGACGGACCAGATGCGTCAGCAAGGCCTCAGCGACCTCAAAGTCGACAACATGCCCATGTTGAACGGGCTGCACCGCTTGAAGATCGGCGGGTGTGCGCCCGATCATGGGAACAGCCTCCGAGCCAACAGCGGCCACACGACGGTGACCGTTGCGGTCCGTATGGACTGCAATCACGGAAGGTTCGCGGCATACCAGACCGGTGCCACGTTGGTGGATTCGCGTCTCGGATGTACCGAGATCTACCGCGAGATCCTGGCTAAAAAGCCCAAGGACTGCGCTGAACATCAGGCGTTCGGGAGTGAAGAGGAGGGAAGGGTGAGCGTGCCGGGGAGGCGTGCTGCGGGGGGGATTGAAGCGGGAGCTTCGAGGACGTGCTGTATACCAGGGTTGCGCCTACTGGCGCAACCTCGCACACTTCCAAAATCGCGGCCTTGAATGAGGAGTGGCGGGCGGATAGGCCGGCGCCCCATCGGAGAGAGTATGTCCATCCTAGAGTCCATGCGTTCAGGAACGGACTCCACCTTCATGCAGGTTCTACTTGCTGTTGTCGTGGTGTCCTTCGTCTTCTGGTTCGCCACACCCCAGGGTGATGTGGCCGCAGAAGTCGCCAACGTCAACGGAACCCGCATCATGACGCCCGATGTCGAACGTGAGATGCGTCGCCAGTTCGCCGGTCGCTCGCCAAACGGTGACGAAGAGTACGCCCGCGCTCAAGCGATGGTGGTCGATTCGTTGGTTGACCGCGAGCTGGTGCGCCAAGCAGCAGTTGACGCCGGTTTGATGCTGGATGTGGACCGCGATTCCCGCATCTCTTGGAGCGTGGCCCAGACCCGCGGCTCCAACCGCCAGTTCCTAGACGAAAACGGAGAGTTCGACGAAGAGCTGTACCGCGCCGGCATTCGGTACCTTGGCTACACGGCTGATGAGTACGAAGCCTTGCTTCAGAAGCAGTCCCTCATCACCAAGATGCAGCGACTGATGTCGTACAGCGTTGTTGTCCCAGACGCGATGCTGCGTTCGGCCTACGAAGAAATGGAGACGAAGGCCCGTCTGCGGTTCGTCCGCCTGCGTCCCGCGAACTTCAACGACGAAGTGGACCTTGCTGACGCCGTTGTGGAGACTTGGATTGCTGAGAACCCAGGCAGCGTCGAAGCCGAGTACTCCGCCACTCAGGATTCTCTGACCACGCCCGAGCAGGTCAACGTTCGCATGATTGTGTTCAAGCTGACGGGTGACGGTCAAGGTGCTGCCGAGCTCCGTCCACGTATGCAGGGCTTTAAGGACGAGATTGAAGCCTCGGACAACCCAGACGCCACCATGGATGAGCTGGCACGCAAGTGGTCCGAGCATGTCACCGCAGATGACGGCGGTTCCTTGGGAACGCTTGCGACCACCGACCTCTCCGAAGACGTTCTCGAGGGCATTGACGGTCTTGAAGTTGGCCAGCTGTCGGACATCAAGTTCGCTGGCAGCATGATTGCGCTGTACCTGCTGAATGAACGCACGGAAGCCCGCACGCCTCCTATCGAAGACGTTCGCTTGGACATCGCGAGTCGTCTGATGCGTGAGCGTCAAACGCCCGCTTTGGCAGCTACCTTCGCTGAAGAGCTGCAAGCTACCTGGACGGCGGACGGCGCTGCTCCCATGGCGCGTCTCGAAGAGCTTCGCCTGGTCGTTCAGACATCCTCCATGCTGAACAAGCAGAGCCCTCCCGGCGCACTTGCTCCACCTGCATCCATGGTTTCAGCCGCTCTGAACGCAAGCCCCGGTGATGTCCTCCCAGAGGTCTACCAGTCGGGCGAGGCACTCTACGTGGGTGTGGTTGACAGCATTGAGCGGGCAGACATGGGCCGTTTCGAGCAAGAGCGCGAAGCTATCCTTCGCAGTGTTGTCCAACAGCGCCGCGGCGAGTTCCTGCGCGCCTACGTCGACGACCTCAAGGCCCAAGCCAACCTCTAAGGTCTCTCGGTTCACATCGCGCATTGCGCGCGCTTCCGGCATCATTCTGTGATGCCGGTTTTTTTGTGGCTGCCGATTGCATTCGACACAGAAGCGACTGATCGAAAGCCAAGATCTGATCTACGTTTTGATCAAATCGGCGGATAATGAACTATTGACGAGTCAATGGTTTGGCCTCGACGCTACATGAAAAAGATCTGTGATCTGTACATTTACCCTTGCGTGATCGCGAGGCTCCGCTATTGTTGTTGTGCCTTGCCAGGGCTCGGGAGCAACCTTCCCATTCCCCCAACGGTTTTCGACGTCTCACTTCTGCGGAATTCCTTCCAAATGGGTGCGCTTGCGTACCTCCCTCCGATCTACCCCCCTTCCTTCCCATGTCTAGTTTCCCCGATCGGAGACGTCTAAAGACCACCCCACGCGCTCGAGCCCTGGCGGCGCCCTTGTTTGACCTTGCATTGAGTGCCATGTGGCGCATTCTGCATCCGGACGAACGAACCCCCTTTGTTGAGTCCCCGCGGCCCCCTGCTGTGCGTCGTCTGTACTACACGGCGAGCGATGGCTGGTCGGCTCCCTTGCGTGTGCTGGAGCCGAGACCGGGTGGAGCGGGGGAGCCGGTCATTCTGGCACACTCGCTCGGGCTGTCGGCAGAGAGCTACCGCTACGGGCAACACACGCTCGCACAGACCCTCCAGCGCGCTGGGTTCCGGGTGTATGTGTTCGCTCACCGTGGTGACCGCGATTCGATTGCGCCTGACGGGCCCACCAACTTCGACGTCGACGACATTGTTGCCCGAGATGTGGAGGCTGCCCTGCAGGCGGTTCGTGAGGACTCTGGCTACCGACGAGCGTTCTGGTTGGGCCACGGCCTTGGGGGGCAACTCGGGGTCATCTTGGCAGCCACCGGAGGAGATACCGACGTCGCGGGTCTGGTCTGCTTAAACACCGCTGTGCGCTTTGTGACACCGACGTCTGAAGTGCGCCGTCTGTTGCAAGCGAGTCGATGGCTTCCTCGTGGATGGGTGCTGCCGGGTCGTGTTGCCGCACTCGCCGCACCGCTTGTCGCGGATGGTCCTGTACTCGAGCGCTTCTCTGGGCAAGGAACCGACGGCGCGTGCGTGCGTGGGGTGCTGCGGCATGCCGCGGGGAATGTGCCCGTGTCCTTGCTCCAGCAGGTGTCTCGCTGGGTCGATGCAGGCGTGCTGTCCGACCGAACGGGGCATGTGGACTACCTGCATGCGCTCGGTCGCACCTGCGCGCCTCTGTTGGTCGTACACAGCGCCGGGGATGACCTGTGCCGCCCAGCCCAAGCGCGACCGTTGCTAGCGGCCTGGGGGGCCTCAGACACGCAGGAACTGGCACTTCCCGAAGCATACGGCCACGATGATGTGTTGTTCGGGCGGACGGCGGAAGCGGATGTTCACGCACCCATTGCCGACTGGCTACACGCGCGTCGCAAACACGCTTGGCGAGACGCTTGAGGTAGTTGTGAGAAGAGGCGACGCGGGCATTTGACCGGACGGAGGCTCCGTGCACCCAACCCCTCGAAATGGACCGCCCAGAGGTTGCGGAGCCAGTGCTGGCAGTGCCCGCGTCGCTCACTCTTATCTACACACGCGATGTCGCCGACCGTCCGCTAGTGGACCGACCGTGACATCTGGTGTTGGTCTGCTACTGATTCGGGGTAACGGTGATGCTTGTGGCCGCTGGCTCACTGTTGCTGGTCATGAGCATGACCATGACGGTGGGACCCGCTTCAGGTTGAACCATGATGGTGGTCATGCCGCCGTCAGGCGTGGTCAGATCCATGCCGACTTCTACGGTACCCAGCGCCTCAAGCTGTGAACGGTAGTGTGCGAGCAGCTCGTCTTTCGTACCTGCGCTGGTCAGATTCACCATTTGGCCTTCGTCCATGTCCATGACCGTGATGACCGATGAACCTGGGTACGGCGTGATGGGGAATCCGTCTGGGATTTCGCCCGCGCCGATGGTCACGCTGCCGTCTCCTGTGGTCATGATCATCTGACCGTCGTCGTCCATCCGCATCTCGATGGTCTCGCCATCGGGGCCCGTTGCGGTGATTCTGCCGTCTTCGCCAATCTCGACGTTCTCGGCGCCGGTCATCGCTTCGACCATTTGCTCACCGAGCTCCTCGGCAACCACTTCGCCCACGTAGTCGGAGACGAAACCGCCGGAGCCGTCGTCGCCACCAAATGGCCAACAACAGCAACAACCAGACAACAGCAGAGTGGGAAGGACGCGTAGCATGACATCTCCGAGTTTTCGGTACTATAATCTGGCGCCGTCAGCGTTGCGCTATTGACTCGTCAATGGTACCCTTAAGGGGTGAGGAAAGATGAGCGACTCTAGCCGTGCGCGCATTGCGCGAAACTTCATCGACCGCTACGGCGAAGAAGGCCTACGTGAGCTGCTCAGCTCCCTGTCAGAGGGGTTGAGCGGTCAGGTACTCGCCGCGCGCTTTGACGTGAGCCGCGAGCGGGTGCGTCAGTGGAAGAACAGCTTCGGACGTGAAGTCCGGCTGTACCAAGTCCATCCCGATGTACAGCGCTTGCTGGCGCCGATTCGGGACATGGACTCGGACGATGACGAGCCGATGTTCATCGAGCTCGCGTAGGCTGGCCACTACTCGGAGAGGGCAGCGGAATAGGCAGCGGACTGTTCTGGGTCCTCTGCGATGGCCCAGAGTTTCGCGGTGAATTCGTCGGCCGTCATGCCGGCAGTCGTCAGGTGAGTAGCGGCGTTTTCTGGCTCTGCGCGGATTGAGCGCGCGAGGTCGATGACTGTCGCTAGCTCCGCATCCACCGCAGTTCCTGGCGCTGCATGCTCGACGGTTCCGGCAGGCTCGTGGACCACCTCGGTAGGGGCCGGGCTACACGCAACGGTCATCGATAGGAGCAAAAAGATGGTTTTCATCGGTTGTTACCTCGTTCTGGACGCGTCATGCCGCGGCCCCGTTCTGTGGATTGCGTGCTGCCCGACTCTGTCCCCTCGGTGGTGGGAGTTGGGCGCTCGTGGGTAGAATCGCCATGTGCGGGAGTGTCACCGGATTGACGCCCACCTGATTGGGGACCGCCTGCAGAGTCTGGGCGCCCGCCTGATTGGGCACCCCCTGCAGAGTCTGGGCGTCCGCCTGAATGGGCACCCCCTGCTTGCGGTGAACCGTGTGCCCCATCAGCGCGCCCGCCTGATTGGGCGCGGTCCTGTGTCTCCGAACCGCGTGCTCCTCCAGGCTGCGCGCCGTCTGTGGAGTGGCCTCGGCCGCCAGCCCCAGCATGGTCAGGGCGACCTTTGCCATGGGCCTGGTGTTCCGCCCGAATCGATGCGGCGAGCTCACGCCCGCGCAAACCTTCAGAGAGGCGTTCTCGTACGAACGAGCCGAAGTTGTCGACAGGACCATGTTCTTCGACAGCATCGGCTGTTTCCTTGAACATGTCGGCGGTGTCACCTGGGTCCGCATCGCTGGTTCTGGATGCTTGTAGAGCCTCCCGGACTTGGTCCGTCGATGTACCGAGTTCCCGCACGCGTGCCGCGGAAATGGGCAACTCGGTGGCTCGCCGTAGGGCGTCACCGTCTACGGTCGGAGCGTCAGCGAAGGCGAAGGTCGTTAGCGCAATCAGCCACATAAGGGCCTCCTGAGTGGAAGTGATCCGTAACCGATACACAAAGAAGCCGACGATGACTATCGCTGGCTTCTCTTCACTTCAGGTTGGTGGTCAGCGCTGTTGAGGTCTCGCTGACAGTCGCCGATTGAAAACGGCTAAGCGTTCTCGTCGAAGTCGGCGAGCAAGGCGACGATGGTCTCGCCGTACTCGTTGGCTTGCCAGTTGCGAACGCCGTCAACGGCACGGAACTCTTCGAGGGTTGCCGGGCGTGCCCGAACGATTTCTTTGAGTCCACCATTCGAGATGAGGGCGGCATGGGGCAGGTCTGCTGTGCTCTTCATCAACTTGTTGCGCCAGCTCTTTAGCAGCTCAAAGCCTCGGTCTGCTGCCTTGCCACGCAGACGAGCGGGGGTCTTGCGTGCGGCCGGTGCAGCTTTCTTCTTCTTTGCAGGGAGGGGAGTGTCATCGTGCAAGCCGTTCTGGACGAGGTCCAGCAGGTTCTGTGCATGGCGACGCTTGAGACCTTGGCGGCCGGGCAGTGCATCGTCCAGCTGGTGTAGGTTGGTCGGCTTGGCCTGGGCGACGGCGATGAGGTCCTTGTCGCTGATGGTCTTGAATACCGGACGGTTGAGCTTCTGGGCTTCTTGGTCTCGGTAGACGTACAGGTGACGGAGGATGCGGAAGTCGTCATCTGACAAGCCGCGTGCGCCCTTCATGTCGTAGAAGGTGTCTGGATCGAAGGGCTTTCCGACCCAGGTGCGTTCTTCGAGAATTTCGCACTCTTCGTCCAGGATGTGCGTTCGGCCAACGTCCTGTAGGCGACGGATGAGGATTTCGCGCAGGGCTGGAAGCCAGTGGCTGTCGCCGCGTGCGTAGTCAATGTGCTCTGGGTACAGAGGACGCTTGGACCAGTCGTGGCGCTGGTACTTTTTCTCGATTGTGTGGCCGAAGAACTGGCCGATGATGTCCGCGAGGCCGACCCTTGGCAGGTTCGTCAGCTGTGATGCGAGCATGGTGTCGAACAGGTTGCGAACTTCAAAACCGAAGTCGCGCTTCATGCACACAACGTCGTAGTCGGCACCATGAAAGATCTTGACGATGTCTCGGTCTGCCATGATGGGGCCCAAGCACGACAGGTCGGAGACCGCGAGCGGGTCGATGACGAAGTCGGTGTGCAGGTCGCTAATTTGAAGCAGACACACCTTTTCGCGGTACGAGTAGAAGGAATCTCCTTCAGTATCTACGCCGATAGCCGGCGCCTTGGACAGGGTTCGGGCAACCTTCTTGAGGGTTGCGATGTCTTCGACCATGACCAGCGGCGTATCTGCAAACATCGGGGGACTCGTCTCCGGGCGGGGGCCCCGCATAGTTCGTTTGGTCGACGTTTGCCCGTTGATTGCTGTACCAACGCGCACCGTGAGGCCCATCTGTGAGACGATAGCCGGAAGCACTCAGCACACCGAGGATTCATGCACCCAGAAGTAGCCCCAGTCACAGCCATTGCCGCTGCCATGCAACGAGAACTGGGAGATGCGCCCCCCGTCGCGATTGTGTTGGGTAGCGGACTCGGCGGAGTGGTGGACCGCGTTTCCATTCGTAGTCAGGTGCCGTCGAGCACGCTCGGCCTGCCTCAGAGCACCGTCTCGGGTCACGCGGGTCGATTGTTGGTGGGCACGCTCGGAGGAACGGATGTCGCCGTCCTCTCCGGCCGGGTCCATCTGTATGAGGGCTACTCGCCGTCGGAAGTTGTCCGCTACGTGCGCGCACTGCACCGCTGGGGCGTGAAGAAGCTTCTACTGACCTGCTCAGCAGGCGGGATGACCGAGGGTATGACCCCAGGCACGTTGGTCGTCATCACCGACCACATCAACCTTCAAGGCTGCAGCCCACTCACTGGACCGCAGTGGGGACCCGAGCGCTTTCCGGACATGGGAACGGCGTACAATCCTGCAATGCGAGCGGACCTGCACGCTGCTGCAAAGTCCCTTGGCGTCTCACTGAGCGAGGGCGTGTATGTGGCCATGATGGGGCCAGCCTACGAGACTCCAGCCGAGATTGGCTACGCCCGCACCATCGGCGGCGACCTGGTCGGAATGAGCACCGTGCCCGAAGTCCTGACCGCGGTCGAGGCTGGGTTCACCTGTGCCGCCTTGTCGGTCGTCTCCAACTTGGCTGCGGGAATGAGTGGCGAGCCACTGACCCACGAAGAAGTCAGTGAGATTGCCGGCCGCGTGGGGTCGCAGGTGGCAGACTTGTTTGAGAAGGTTGTTCAGTCCTGGGGCTAGTGAGCGGTGAGCTGTGCTTAGAGCTCGATTGTTCGGAGGCCAGAGGTCAGAGGTCAGAGGTCAGAGAAAGCCAACAAGTTGGCTTGCGAGGGCGTCGACCTGCCGGAGTTTTGGCGTCGGTCGGCAAGCCTGAGATTTCGTTGTCGTTGACCTTCGCAGCTCCAAAGGCTTCATCCGAAACGCAGGCGCGAAGCGTCTGCTCTCATTTCTGACCTCTGACTTCTGACGTCCTTCCTACCGAGATCTCCGCTCGCCCACGCCGTCGCAGGCGCCTTTCATGTCTCACAGTCGCGACTAGACCAGCGCGACAGCGTCGATTTCGACGAGAACACCGCGAGGCAGCTTGCTCACCTGAACGGCAGCCCGAGCTGGGCGTGCGTCACCCATGTGCTCGGCGTACACCGCGTTCATGGCGGCAAAGTCGTCCATGTCCTGCAGGAAGACAGTGCACTTGGTCACCCGGTCAAAGTCCGTGCCTGCGGCGTTGAGTACAGCGCGTAGGTTCTTGAGGACTTGGTGGGTCTGCGCGGTGACGTCTTGGCCAACCAGCTCGCCCGTAGTGGGGTCCATCGGGATCTGGCCAGAGCAAAAGCAGAAGCCGCCGCCAACGATGGCTTGGCTGTACGGGCCAATGGCGGCCGGAGCGTTGTCGGTGTGGATGGTCTTCATGATGTCCTTGAGCGCCTTGTTCTAGACGAAAGCGTTGTTGAGAAGCTCACCGAGGCCACCGGCACCCGGCACGATGTACTGGGTATCGGTCAGACCACTCTCGCGGGGGTCGTCTCCGAGGCCTGTCTGAAGGACCTCTTCGGGGGACATGCCGCGGTCTACGCGAAGGGTGTAGATGACGACGTCTGGGAAGGCCGTGGTGAGCGCGCGGATGTACTCGGGGGTGACCATGAGATGGCAGGCGACGATTCGGCGCGGTGTGCCTTCGACGTGGGCCTTGTAGTGGTCGATGACGTGTTGAATCGAGCCACCGGTGGCCCCCATGGGGTCGGGGATGAGCAGGGTGGCGTCTTCGACCGGGCCGCCAACCTTGCTACCGGTCAGATCAATGCCAACCACCCGCCCGGCGTCGTCGGTCCGTCGCTGCATGTATAGGTGATCGACTCGTAGATAGCGGTCGAATACCAAGTCCAAGAGCTCTTGCTGGAAGACATCCGATGGAATGATTCCGGCACGGGCAATATCTACAATGACAATGGGCTGTGCGGCATCAATGGCTGTGCCATGAAACGCAGCATCGGGTTGTAGTGCCGCCATCCGGGTGGGGGTGGTGACCGTTAGCGTGCGTAGCTCACCGGTGACGGCGTGAAGAAGCCGTCGGTAGGCCGCTCGTAGCAACCGGTGGAAGGTCGACGTACCGGTGTCCTCATGGCCTAGACGCGCCAAGAGCGACAGTGCCCAAGGGTCCGCAAGGACATGAACATTGGCGCCATAGGCATGGGGGGTCTCACCACCGGGGCGAATCGGGGTGTTGTAGGCGGTTTCACTCATCGGGCTCTCCGGGATCGATGCCGTTGATGACGCGCTCGGCGAGGGACAGTACATCGTCGACCGCTCCGGTGGTCACCAGGCGGCACCAAAAGGCCAACGGCACGGCGTCTTGGCTGGCGATTGGCGTAGATGCGAGCAACGCCGAGCTGACCTGCGGTGTTGCCGCGATGCGCAGAAGGGGTTCCGAGATCTCGGACTTGGCGAGCAGGACGGCGATGGTGTCGAGCAACACTAGATCGGGGTCAGCACTCACCCAGTCGTCGACCAGCTCAAGGCTGTGTGCGGCCTCGGAGCGCCCGTCGGACAGCAACTCAGCCAGGTTTCCGACCGCCACCCAGACACCGTCTGCGTTGGCGATGGGCCGTAGGATGTCGGCCGTGGATGCCCATCCGAGCACTGGGTCGGAGACAAGCACATTGAGTGCGTCCCAGGCGTCATCAAAATCAACGGTATCGTTGGGCAGACCGTATGAGGCAGGGTCGAGCAGCAGTGGAATGGCGCCGAGGATGTGCTGCCAGATAGGCTCGTCTGAGGTGTCGCGAACGACGTCTCCCAGGGCCCAGATGGCGTTCGTGTCCCACAAGGTGCTCGTCAAGTCCACGAACCGTGCGAGATGGCCTTCGTCTTCGAGAACCTGAGTGACTCCCAAGAAGGCGACGACGAGGGCTGATGCGTTGTCGTCAAACAGCAGGTCGAGCACCTGGAGGTCTTCAACGAGGGTTGGCGTGAGTGCTGGACAAACACCGCTGTTGGCGAGCCGTCCGAGCAGTGACTGCGACAGGTTCGCATCTACAATGGCGCCGAGGATTCCGGCGCTGGTCTGGACCGTGTTCGGCTCGAGGTCGTTGACGAACCCCAGCAAGGTGACCGACAGATTGCCGAGGTTCACCGACACATCAGTAAATCCGAGGTCTAGCGTACAGACCATGGGCTGGTTGGCGGAGTCGAGCAAGCGCACCAAGGACTCAAGGCCCGACAGCTCTCCCCGTTGCGCCGGCAAGCCGTCAACGTTCGTAGTGGCCATCCATCCGAGGTCGGTGATGATGCTGTCCAGTGTTCCGTCTGCGTGGAGAGTGCGAAGCAGCGCCCCGGTTCCAGTGCGAACGCCGTCATCTGCTAGGAGCACGCCGAGCGGCTCCGCCAACTCCGTGATGGCCGAGTCACGTGTGTCGGTACCGACCATGATGTCAACGAGGTCGCGCAGGCTGTCGTCGGTTCCTCCCGCCCACAACCCGTCCACGCCATCTCGGGTGGCGAGCAATGCGTCTCCGGCGTCTTCGGGCACTGCCTCAATGAGCGCACGGACATCTGGGTGTGCTGACCGTCCGTAGCTGGCGGTGCTGTAGACCCACTGGCGCACCGTGTCACCGAGCAGGGCGTCGCCGATGGCTTGGGTCTTGTCGGGTGCGTCCAACATGGACTGAGCCAGGTCCGGCACGATGGGCGCGATGGGAGCGAGTATGCCTCCACGAAGAACACTGGGCTGTGTGGGGTCAATGGCACCCGACCGGACTGTGCGTGCCGGCTCACCGGTGACGAGCTCTAACGACAGGTCCAGCACCCCTTGCAGTGGCTCTGCTGGGTCGCGTAGTAGGTCGATTGCCACGGAGAGGGACGTGCCGATGTCGACGCCAACATCCGGCAGTGCGTTGACGGTACGAGCGATGTCGATGAGCCCTGGCGCGCCGCCCGTGTTCGTAGGACGCAACGCGGCAACGGTCGGCCGCAGTGACTCGAGATGCCCGTGGTAGTCCAGACAGGCAAACAGGTCTTCGACCTCTGCTGTGGTCTCTTCCAGCAAGCCGTCCGCGAGGTTCACCCGGTAGCAGGGGGAGTCGGCAACGAGCTGGTCGCGCCAGGAGGGCCGGTCTTGCGGCGTACAAGACACCAGACACACCAACGCCGCTGCACCCATGAGGGCGAGCGGCATGATGTGACCGAGGGATGCTCGGTTCCAAGTGCGGTGGGGCACCTTGACTCTAGTCGAACAGGTAGCGAACACCGAGCATGGCGTTGGCGCCGTGACGGAAGCCCTTGCGGCTACGAACCGAGTATTGAACGGAACCAAACGCCTGAACGCCAGGAGTGAAGTTCCAGGTAGCGCCGACACCGGCCTCTGCGAGCAAGAACTCGGAGTGGTCTGGGGTGAGGAAACCACTACCAATGTAGATGCTTGAGGTCATCTGGAAGCCGTTCGGGTCACCGAACATGCCGAAGACCACACCAACGGACGCAATGCCGATGCTGCGGGACTCGTCGCGCCAGTTGGCGATGACGTTGTCCGGACTGACGGTACTGGTGCTGTCTGCTGGGTCGCTCTCGGCGCTGTCCAGTAGCCAGTAGCCACGGAATCCACCGACAACGCGGTCATCCGGGTCGCCGAGGGTCAGGTCAAAGCCGGCGCCAAGCGAGTAGATCGCCTGCGATTGCTTGACTTGAGCGTCGTTGTTGCCTGCGTCGTAAAAGTACACAGGGGTGGTGTGGAATCCGCCTGTCGTCAGAATACCCAGTCCACCGGCGTTAGCGGTCGACGAGGTCATGGCGAAGGCGAGGCCTACGCTAGCGACGGCAAGGGTCAGGGAGGTTTTGCTGAACCGCATTCCGGCTCCAAGGATCAAGGGTCACGCTGAATACACTGTGAAGGCTCCGCCTTCAACCGCTTTTGCCGCTAGTTTGCGAGCGTATCGGAATCAGTGTCGGAGTCTACGTCCGTGTCGGTGTCGTCTGGAACGTCCACGTTCACGGGCAGGGGGGAAGAAATACCAAATCGGTTGGTCACCACGAGGTCGGCTGGACCGGCAGCAAGTTCTGGGATCATAACTGTCAGTTCTTCTTCACAGGTGTCACACGACGGCGCACACTGGGAGCAAGAACGGCACAGAGTGACACATTGCTGTTGGCGACACTCATCGCAAATCGAGCAATTCTGACGGGAGACGTCAAGGACATCTGCCTGGACGTCGCCAATTCGGACAACCGTGTCAAAGCGCTCACTCTGCGGACCGCCGGTCAACACCAGGGTATCGCCAGGCATGACCACATCGACGTCGGATTCGAGGTCTAGCTCGCACTGCTCGAAGGTTGCGGACCCCGAGCCACACGCTGCAAACAGCAGTGACGACAGGAGAAATGGTAGAGCTTGGAGCGGCATCAAAGCCACGAGGGGTCGCATTTTACAGTTCCGTCTGAATGTCATCGATGCTGACTTGGCCGGCACTGATACCCGTGCTCTCGGGTACCGTGCCACGCAAGAATGGGAATCGGCGTCCGCCGGCGGTCACTCGGCGACCGGTTGACTCTTCGATATTTGCCCATTCAATGTCGCCTGTCACCGGGAATGCGTAGTCGCGTTCGGGGGGCACAGCGACCGCCATGTACTCCATCCAAATCGGCAGAGCGGTGCGGCCACCGGTCGACGAGACGCCGAGGGAGCGAGGCTGGTCGTACCCGACGTACACGGAAGTGATGACTTCAGGGTTGAAGCCGATGAACCACATGTCCTTCTCGTCATTGGTGGTTCCTGTCTTACCGGCCAAGTGCAGGCCGAGTCGTGCGGCGCGACCGGCGGTTCCGCCTTGAACAACGCCTTCCATCAGCCATGTGGTGATGTAGGCGACGGCGGGGTCGAGGACCTGGACCGGTGGGAGCGCTGCGTGGCTCTCGAGCACGTTGCCGTCGCGGTCGCGGACCTCTTCGATGTAGTACGGCTCAATCATGGTGCCGCCCGTCGCGAAGGTGCTGTACGCCCGCATGAGCTCTTCCATGGTGAGCGAGCGGGAGCCAAGGCCCATGGACAGGTCGCAGGCGCGGCAGCGATAGTCGCTGTCATCGGTCAGCTGTGCGCGGTGTTCGCGGTCTGTCAGGCCTTCGGGCATGGGTGGGTACCGGTCGGTACACACGGTAAAGTCGGCCTCTTCTCGAATCCACGGGCAGGCGTGGTCGTTGTCCGGCGTCGCAATCCAGTCTTCGGGTAGGCTGTGGGTGGGCGGACCACCGATGCCTAGGCGACGAACAAAGTCGTACACGATGTCGTCATTCATTCCAGGGTCCACGCGGTCGAGGACTCGGATGGTGCAGGTGTTGCGCGACATGGCCAGGGCCTTGCGCAGCGTCATGTTGCCTAGGTAGCTGTTGGAGTAGTTGCCCGGCTTCCAGATGAAGTCCGCACCGGTCGCGAAGGCGAGGGGACCGTCGGTGACCATGGTCGCAGCGGTGACGCGCTCGGACTCAATGGCTGCGGCGTACACGATAGGCTTGAAGGTCGAGCCCACTTGGCGCATGGCTTGCGTTGCGCGGTTGAACTCACTGTCACCGAAGTCGGCGCCCCCGACCATGGCGCGGACAGCGCCGGATTCGAGGTCGTAGGACAGCAGCGCTGCATCGACTTCGTTGCGCTGCCACAGGTGAGCAGCGACCAAGGAAGTGTCAGCACCGGGGGTGTTGCGGAAGTCTGAGGCGACTTCTTCGTCTTGCGTGGACAAGGCCATGACCTTGACCAAGACCACGTCGCCTACCTGCAGAATGGCGCCAGTCTCGGTCTCGGGCTCGGCGTCTTCCGGAGCATCTTCCGGCAAGGGAAGCTCCCAGGTGATCTGCTGGGTCAGGTCGTTCTGTGACCGGCTACGCCAAGACCGGGTGTGGTCGGGCTTAAAGACCCAACGGCTCCAGGCAATCGGAATGATGGCTTGGTGGGAACCGATCTGGACAGTGGCGTGGTTGCGCGTGACTTCGGTCAGAACGCCCGTGTATTGCTCACCTTCTTCCAAAGTTGAGGTTGCAGGGCGAGGTTGCTGACCGGAGGGGTCGTTCATGAGCACCCATGCGTCGATCATCTCGGTCTCAAGCGCGGCAGTGCGTTCGGCAATCTGACCTTGAGAGATGTTCTCGAGACCCACACGGCGGAAGCCCATGCGCTGGTCGACTTCGTCTACGCCCTTGCGGACAGCGGCCTGTGCGACCCCTTGTAGGTCCAGGTCGCAGGTCGTGGTGACCGAGAGGCCCTCGTTGTAGACGCGTTCGTGACCGTAGGTGTCTACGATGTGCCGACGGACGTGCTCGGTGAAGTATGGCGACTTCTCCAAGAACTCGTTGCTGCGCTCAACGATGACCATCTGCTCGTCCATGGCGTCGTCATGCTCGGACTGGCTGATGTGGCCGTCTTCGAGCATGCGTCCCAGGACGTAGCCCTGGCGAACCTTGGCCTTGTCGAAGTTCTGGTGTGGGCTGTAGGTGGACGGTGCCGGCGCAAGGCCCGCGATCATGGCGGACTCTGCGAGGGTCAGCTCACCGACATGCTTACCAAAGTAGGTGCGCGCTGCGGCTTCGACGCCGTAGGCTCCAGAGCCCAAGTACAGCTCGTTGAGGTACAAGTAGAGGATGCGCTCCTTGTCGTAGACCTCTTCGATTCTCTGCGCGAGGATGATTTCCTTGATCTTCCGCTCGTACGTCTTGTCTCGGGTGAGCAAGAAGTTTCGCGTGACCTGCATGGTAATCGTTGAGGCACCCTGGCTCTTTTCACCGGTGGTGATGAGCACACTCATGGCGCGTACGAGGCCAATCCAGTTGACGCCGCCGTGTTCCCAGAACGCCTTGTCTTCGGATGACGTGAAGGCTTGCTGCAGGTGCTCCGGCATTTCCTCCAGCTCGGTGACGTAGCGACGCTCTTCGTAGATCTCGCCGAGCAGCTCACCTTCGTGGTCGTACACAGTGGTGACGGTCGGGGGCCGATAGGTCTGGAGGGCGTCGACTGTCGGGAGCTCAGCTGCGTAGTGGTTGTACCCAAAGTACCCACCAATGCCGCCACCGATCACGAGGATGACGGTGATGATGACCAACAGCATGAACATCATGCCGAGAACGCGGCGAATGCGGCCCTTTTTCTTTGGGGGGTCGGCCTGGACTGCGCTGGGAGGTGTCGGAGCGTTCGCGATAACCTGGGGGGCTGGCGCGGGTTGGGGCGCTGGTGCCGGCTGTGGCGCCGGCGCCGGAAGCGGTGCGGCGATGGGCACGGGTGCCAGCGGTGCCGCGTCGACACGGTCAGCGCGATGGGGGGTGATGGTCGCGGATCTCGCTTCAGCGGCCGGACGGTGGACCGGAATGGGGGCAAGTGCACCACCGATGATGTCCGCCAGGGTGTCATCTGCGGACTCCAGGGACAGCAACGCACCTTCGGCTTCACGGGCTGCGTCTTCTGCGGCAGCTTGGGCACCAGTAGCGATGGCTAGGTCGGTGGTTTGCTCAGCCTCGGAGCAGGCAAAGTCCGCGCGTTCAGCGGCAAAAGCGACCTGTGCGGCGAGCTCTGCGACGCGCGTGCGTGCCTGGGCAACTGCTTCGTTGTCGTCGACCGTCTCTTGCTCTACCGAGCGGGCAATTCGGCTCGCTTGTTGGGCGTGCACACGTGCGCTGTAGGCGGCTTGTTGGGCTGCGGCGCGAGCTCGGGTCAGCGCCGCCATCTCATGTTCACGACCGCCCACTTCTACAGCAATGGCGGCGTGTGCGGCTTCGGCTTCGGCGCGTACCTGGAACGCAGCGTCTGTCGCTTCCAGGGCGGCAGCGTCGGCATCTGCGGCAGAGGTCATCTGGGTTGCGCGCTGGGCGGCAGCTGCGGAGCGGTCGGCGGCCCGTGATGCATTGGCGAAGGCGTCGAGGGCGCCTGGTGCTGAGACGTTGTCGGCCCGGATCTGTTGGTCTAGAGCGACTACGAGCTGTTGCGCGTCTTCGGCAGCGGCCCGCGCGCGCTCGATGGCTTCTTCGACAGCCTGTATGTCGTCTTGCGGCGCATCGTGGTGCTCGTCTGGCTGTTCAACCTGGCGCTCTTCTTGGCTGCTCTGGAGTGCCACTGTGACAGCCCGTGCGTCGGCTTCGAGCACGGCCAAGAGCTCGCGTGCGTCGGCGGCAGCGTTCTCAGCGTCTATGGCAGCGGCTTCTGACGGCTCTACGGTGCGCTGTGCGGCGTCGACGTGGCCACGAAGTTGTTCGTAGGTGTGGAGTAGGGGGCCCATGGCATCCATGACCGCTGGGGCATGGCTGTCGGAGGCGATGTGCTCGGTATGGTCCACGAGAGCTTCTGCGCGTTCACCGAGGGCTTCGGCACGGCCTCTGGCTCGCTCAAGACGCTGAATGAGGGGACGCAGTTCGGCATCTGCGGCGCTGACCTGCATGGCTGCCTGGGCCTGTTGGAGCGCTACTTGGGCGGCGGCAGCAGTCGCGGCTTCTTCGTCTGCTCGTGTGGCAGCCAGTGCGGCACGTTGGCGTTCTTCCGCAGCTTCTTGGCCTAAACGAAGGATGTCGCGGGCGGCATCCACCGTTGCGTTTAGGGCATGTTGGGCGCCGTCTGCACGGGTGGCTGCAAGCGATGCACCGGTGACGTGGAAGGCAGACTCGACTGGATGACTCAGCGCCTGGCTGGACTCGGTCTGAGCGGTCTGTGCGGCATCTGCGACGAGAGCGAGGGCGCTGTCAACGCGGGCCATTGCGGCGCCAAGCACGCCGTCATGTGGGGGAACGCCTGCTTCATGTCGCAGTGCGTGCACAAGGGCCACGGCACTCTCGTGACCGATAGCTGCGCGTTGTGCGTGACCGGCGGCCTCTTGCTGGTTGGCCTGCTGCTCGAGCCGTGCGCGGACTTGGGCGGCAGCATGCTTTGCATCTGCCAGGATGCTGGCAATCTCATCGGCGGCGGATTCGGCATCATCTGCAGTCTGGGCGTTCTGCACTTCGTGTAGCGTGGCGTCGGCTTCTGCCGTGTAGGCGTCAAGCTGCGAGAGGCCGGCAATGGCGTGCTGAATCGCGGTATGGGACGCAACGGCATGCTCAACGGCGATGGCCATGCGTTCCGATTCTGCGTCTCGGGCACGTGCGACACGGTCCGCTTCCGCGGCGGCGTCTGCTGCGACACGGGCGATACGCGCTTGTTCGTCTGCAATTCGGTCTTCTCGAGCGCGCTCTGCCAGCGTGGATTCACGGGCCACTTCAGCGAGGTGTTCGAGGGTGAGAGAGAGACTGTGAGAAGCCTCGGTGGCGTGTTCTTCGGCTTCTTCTGGTGACGTGGACAGCACGGCAGCATCTGCGGCAGTGCGCGCGTCTGCGGCGGCTTGGGCCACACGTGTCAGCGCCACGCGAACGCGCTCGCCGTCTGCGTCATCGTTCCATTCCGCGAAGCGGTCGTGTGCTGCGGCTAGGCGTTCTTCGGCGTCTTTGGCGGTGTGCTCGGCGCGACTGCGGGCCTGAGCGAGTCGTTGCTCGGTGACGGCCTGACGTTGGCGGGCAGCCTTCTGCTCGACAGCGGCGTCGACGACGTCGCGTGCGTCACGAACGTGGCGAACGGTTTCATCGCGGCAGTGCTCGGCGCGACCGAGGGCGGCCTCTGCATCGTCCAGCGTTGTTGCCGCCAGTGTGCTCGCGTGGGCCTTCTCCGCTACTTCTGCAAGCTCTGCGACGGCGGCTTCGGCGTCGTCGAGTGCGGCGTATGTGGCATCGTTCGCGTCTGTTGGCACGCGCTTGCGCATGTCCGGCAAGGTGGCCCGAGTTCGAGCGGCGAGCTCAGCGGCGTCAGAGGCGCGCTGGGAAATGCTCGCGAGGCGACGGTCGAGCTCGGCTTGTGCGCTCTGCTGTTGCGTGAGCGCTTGTGCGACGGCTTCGTCGAGGCTCTCCGTAGCGTCGTCGACCATCTCGGCGGCTGTTGTGGCGCCATAGGCCTCTCGACGGGCATCTTCACTGGCGGCACGTGCAGTGCTGACGTCTGTTGCAGCTTGGGCGCGGGCGAGGGCTTCATGGGCGCGAGCTTGGCTCTGCGACACCCGAGTTCCCGTGCGGACTAGTTGGGCGAGGGCCTGGCGTACTGTTGGAGCGTCTGCAGTTCCGGCAGTCGCGCGTCCGTCCGTGACGGCTTTCTCTACAGTCGCGGTGGTGGCGTCTACGCTGGCACAGGCGGCCTGTGCGTCTGCGATGGCGGCGGCAATACCTGCGGCTTCACGCTCGCGTTCTTCCAACACGGCGGAAATGGCCCTGTTGGCGGCGTGAACTGCAGCGTCTGCACGAGATTCGGCGGCATTGGCAGTAATCCGCGCCACATCCGCTCTTCGGGCGAAGGTGTCGGCTTCCGCGGTCGAGCTGAGCGACTCCCCAGCAGTAGTGAGCCCCTGGGTCGCGGCCTGTGCGTCGGTCAATGCAAGGCGAATCTGGTCGACCGAGAAACCGACCGAAGAGGACGTTGCGTTGGCCTCACTGATGGCGTTTTCGACCGTCGTTAGTTGCTGTTGGATGCGCTGGGTAGCTTCGTTGGCTTCGGCTACAGCGACCTTTGCGCGTGCCCCGATAGCGGCGATTGCTTCTGCGGCTTGGCGAGCTTCTTCTTGTTCGGCTTGGAGCTTACGTGCGCGCTCCTCGGCCTCAGCCTGGCGGCGCTCCAGCTCCTCTTGGCGTGCGCGCTCGGCGGCGCGTTGTTCAGCGTCAATGCGTTCTCGCTCTGCCTGTGCAGCCAATGCAGCGCGTGCGCTCTCTTCGCGTTCTTGTTGCTCGGCACGCAGTGCGTCTTCGGCACGTGCGGCTTCTTGGGCTCTCGCAGCTTCTTGGGCTCTCGCAGCTTCTTGGCTACGAGCGGCTTCTTGGCTGCGAGCGGCTTCTTGGCTGCGGGCAGCTTCTTCGATTCGGGCAGCTTCTTCGATGCGGGCGGCTTCTTCGATGCGGGCGGCTTCTTCGATGCGTGCAGCTTCTTCGATGCGTGCAGCTTCTTCGATGCGTGCAGCTTCTTCGATGCGAGCGGCTTCTGCCGATTCGTCAGCCGCACGCGTGGTTTCTTGGGCTGCAACTCCGGCTCGAATTTGTTCGATGGCGCGCTGTGCTCGATCTTGAACGGCGCTGGCGTTCTTTGCGCAGGTTGCGGCGTCATCCGCAGCATCGGTGGCATCGGACACGACGCTGGCAGTGCGGGTGCGGGCGAGTGCGTCGCGGGCGCTGTCTGCGTAGTTGCCGGCTTCGTCTACCCAACCCACCAGCTTGTCTACGTACAGTTGAACCGCAGCGCTCGGGTGAGGACCGGCAAGGCGTCGACCGGCGTCTAGGCTCGATAGGATGCGACGTTGCGAACCACCGGCTGCTGCTGCGCTTCGCTGTGCCTGCTCTTGCGCGTCTGCAATGGCGGACTGCTCTTCGGGTGACAGTCCGTCCTCTTCTGGAGGTTCTTCAGTAGGCGGTGCTGACTCGCCCATGAAGCCTAGCCACGCGCTGCGGCGGGGCTCCGGCGGGCGACGCTTGGGCGGAGGCGGTGTGAAACCGGTAATCCGGTCTTGAAACGCTTTTCCTCGGCCTTTCAGCGCCTCCATCACACCCGGTGGGTATGAAATAGCCAGGCGAGCGACACAGTCGACGCACTGGATCTGGCTGCCTGGAAGTGGCAGAGGCTGTGTCAGTGCATTCTTCACGCCGCAGTGGGGGCACGTGATTTTTACGGGCATACGTCGCGGACTCGCGGAAGGGGAGGGACCGGGGAGAGTATCCGAGGATGGCGCTCGAAACCGAGCGGGAAGCGCGTTGTAACCCACAAGATACCCGGTGTGCGGTGCGTTGCACGTCCAGGCCTTGTCTGGAGCGGTCGAGAAGCATTGACGTCGGTGGCAGGCGGCTCTACGATTGTGGGGCGGATGCCGATTTCCCGGGCATCTACACGGGGTGAATTGTCCAGAGTCTTCGGCCCATCGCAGTCTTTGGTCTAGCGAGCGTCTGCTTCGTTGGCGGCATGACCTTGCACGGTGCGCGTGCAGCCGACCCTCAACCGGAGCCGAACACCCCGATTGGAACGGTGGCGCCAACCCATGGGCTCGACGATCTCTCGGTGCTTCAGACGGTGCTGTTCCAGGTCGAAGAGAGCTACGTCGACCCCGCCCGGGTGAACTACGAAGACATGTTCGTTGCCGCACTGCAAGCTGTTGAACATGCGATTCCGGTGTGTGCCTTTCGTCGTGAGGGACGCGTCCTTCAAGTAGAAGTTGGCCAGTACCGCACAGTGATGGAGGTCGCCCGGGTCGGCTCGCGTCGGGACTTACAGTCGGCACTTCAGGATGTTGCTGTGCGCATTGCCCGCAACCTCGACGCGTCAGACATTCCCGGCCAGTGGTCCGACCCGTACATCCGCATCGAGTACGTCTTGATCAACGGCTTGCTGTCCACGCTCGACCCACACTCGGTGCTTCTGGTCCCCGAAGACGCGCGCGAGATGGACATCGACAATGACGGTGAGTACGGCGGAATCGGCATCATCGTGAGCGAAGACCACGGCCGACTGATCGTGGAGCGTGTCCGACCCGGTGATCCGGGAGAACGCGCGGGAATTGAAGTTGGCGACTACGTTTCTCGGGTCAACGGTATCTCCACGATGGGAGTGGCGATGGTCGACGCGCTGCAGGACATCCGCGGTGTGCCCGGGACCTCATTGACCATGCAGGTGCGGCGCCAAGGCGAAGAACCACAGACGCTGACGGTGGTCCGCGATGTCATTGCGCCGGATGCTGTCCGCGGTGAGTGGCTAGGCAACGGGATCTTCTACCTGTCCATCCCTGCTTTTCATGACGACGTGTACGCGGGGCTGCGGGCGGAACTTGACCGTGCGGTGAAGGAACAAGGAGGAATCAAGGGCATTGTGCTCGACCTTCGTGGCAATCCGGGGGGCTACCTGAGTGAAGCGGTCGCGGTGTCCAACGCGTTCTTGTCCGACGGCACCATCTTGAGCACCGTCGGCGCCGGCAACCGCCGAGAGCCGCCGCAGCGTGCGATTCGTCGCAACACTGAGCCCGACTACCCGTTGGCGGTCCTGGTCGACTCGGACTCCGCGTCCGCCTCGGAGATTGTTGCCGGGGCGCTTCGGAACAATGAGCGGGCGGTCATCATTGGTGAACGCAGCTTTGGAAAAGGCTCGGTTCAAAATCTCTGGGACTTTCCAGATGGCAGCAAGCTGAAGCTTACCGTCGGAAAGTATCTGACTCCCGGCGAGATCAGCATTCAGGCAGTGGGCATTCCGGCCGACATTGAGACGGTCCCAGTGGTCATCGATTCTGTGGCCGACCCCGCGGATATTCGTCTGTTGTGGCGCGAGCGTGTCCGGCGTGAAGCGGACCTCGACCGTCGCTTGGACCGAGTGGATGAGCGGCCCATTGACCCTGCCTTCAGTATTCCTTACCTACGCGCGGCAGAGGTTGAACGCCTGGCGGGTGGCCGTATCAATCCGCGCACCGACCCAGAGGTCGCGCTTGCCCAGGCGGTTGTGTCTGGCGCGCGTAGTTCACGCCGAAGCGAGATTCTGGCCGCTGTCGCACCCCTAGTCGAACGCACCCACCTGCAACAAGAGCGTGGCATCATCTCCGCGCTTGCGGAGCTGGGTGTTGATTGGTCGTACGGGGATGTGGCAGTCCGAAATTCGACACGTGCCTGGGTTGAGCTTCCGGCCGGAGATCTGGTGGCTGGTGAAGCGGCAACGCTGCGCATTGGCCTAGAGAACACGGGTGAGACGGCGTTGTCGCGGGCGGTTGTTGTTGTGGACTCAGACGTTCCTGCTTTAGACGGTCTAGAAGCGGTGTTTGGGCGGCTGCAGCCAGGGCAGAGTGTAGTGCGAGAGCGGACTGTCACCGTTCCTCCTGGGTATGGTGCGGCTCAGCTGCCGCTTGAACTGCTGGTTCGCGATGGCCACGGGGACCTTGGCTCGCACACGGCGGTCGTCCCGGTACACGCCTCCGGCTCGCCGGCCTTTGATTGGGGGTGGTCGTGGCAGGACCTCGGAAACGGTGACGGTGTCCCACAAGTGGGTGAGAGCTGGGCTGTAGATGTGAACGTTGCCAACGTGGGCACCGGCTCTACTGTTGAGCCCTTTGTCCGCTTGAGCGGCGCGCGGGACAGTGGCCTGGAGCTCGAGCTCGCCTACCGTTCACCAGGACGAGCGCTGCGTCCAGACGGAACGGCGTGCGCTGTCGAGACACCGGGCTGGGACGACGACGAGTTTGTGGGCGGACACCCCACAGGACAGCCTGGATTTGACCTCGTCCAATACGAAGCGCAATGCCGGCACGTCCTGGCGCCTGGCGAGACCTCTACCGAGCGTCTCTTGTTCACCGTGACCGAGCCGATTGTAGGGGATGTGCCGCTGGTTCTGACGGTTGGGGATGTGCAGAATTATGACGCGGGTGCAGTGGATGAAGGCGGACTGTACCGAACCTTCGCCAACCGCGTGACGCTGTGGTTGAGCGCGGATGGTGCGCAGTCAAGTGGCGACGCCGTCGCTCCAGTGGTGTCGACCAGTGCTGTTCCGCCGCTCACGACCTCGTCGCCAACCGTCACCGTGTCTGGCTTGGCGCAGGACACCACTGGAATCGCCTACGTGGCGGTCTTCGCAGACGACGACAAGGTGTTCTTGGACGTTGCGGACAAGGGCCGTCCAGCCCTCTCAACGGTGCCATTCACGGCAACTCTGGCTTTGACGCCGGGGATGCATCGCCTGACGATTGTAGCGGCCGACCTTGAGGGGCTGACGCGTACGCAGACGCACCGTGTGTGGGTCACTCCGTCGGCTCAGGCCTCGCGGTAGCTCGCGAGCTCTTTGCGCAGAACGAGCACCCTCTCTCGGTAGAATGCGCCAGTGGGCCTGTCGCCGAGAAGCGTGGCTTGATGGCGACGCATGGCCAATGTTGTCGCGGTGCGAATGTAGGCAGAGCGCGAGGTGCTCGTCTGCAGCCAGCTCTGGGAGAAGCTGCGCTTGAACCAAGACGACAAGATGTCCGCGTGTTCGCTCGGAAGTGTGCCTTCATCTTGTGCTTCAAGGAGCAGCTCGCGGTGGATGACGCGCTTTTCGGTCCACAGACAGAACTGGAAGGCCACAAAGACCAACAAGACCTCTAGCGGGAACAGAACAAGGTTGACGACGAAGCCACTGCCGCCGGTACCTCCCACCGCGTCCATCGTGAGTAGGCCGTTCCACAGCAAGTGAATGCCAACGCCACAGCACAGGCCGATGACGACTCCAATCGCAAGAACCCGGGGGCCGCGGAAGTGCGCGAAGCCGATGCATGCGCCAACGGTGGCCGTTGCACTCGCGTGCATGACGCCCGTGTACAGCGTGCGAACCGCCACCGTCTGTAGCCAGAATGTGGGGTCGCCGCTGAGCCCTGACGTAGCAAAGTAGAGGAAGTTCTCGGTCATTGCGAAGCCGAGTCCGGCTGTCGCACCGTAGACAAAACCATCTGTCGTGTTGTCGAAGTGCCGGGACAACAGGAGCGGAAGCAACACGAGGGCCTTGGTGGGTTCTTCGACCAGTGGGGCGACGATGGCTCCACCCAGAAGTTCTACGGAATCCGGCGAGACCAGCAACAGCACCCCGGTCGCCACAACGCTCACCACAAAGACAATGCCGATGGAGCCCACGGCTCCCCACAAGAAGGTCAATGCCATGAGCCAGACCGGTTCACGGTCGTAGCGATCCAGCCACCAGATCACGGCGATGAAGAGGCCCATTGGCGCGACGGATGCGACGACGGACAGTGCCAACAACAGCCAAAACATTCCAGACTCCGAGTGGCGCACTTGTAAGCGATAGAGCGTCGCAACGGGGGACAGCTTGGCTGTGAAGGACGGGCCGGTCACGACGCGCGAGGTGCTGACGCTCGCCATTCCTGCGTCTCTTGGCATGTTGCTACAGCATGCGTTCAGGCCCTTGGACCAGTTCTTTGCGCAGTACATCAGTGCAGACGCGCAGGCGGCACTCGGTGCGAGCACGTTTGTGGTCATTGTTGTCTTTGGTGCTTTTGTCACGGTCTCTGGTGGTGTGGGGCCGCTGGTCGGGCGGGCCACGGGGGCGGGGGACACGCTGACCCGTGACCGGGCCATTGGTACCGGGTTGATCTTGGCCTGTGGACTCGCCGTAGTTGTGGCGCTTACAGCGGTGATGCTGTCCTGGACCGTGCCCATCATCCTTGGGTTGTCCGGTGCCGAAGCCGCTCTCACCGCTGAGTACCTGTGGTGGCTGGGCCTGACCGGTGCGGCAATTGCGGTTCAGCCGGTTGTGGAGGCGGCGTTCAATGCCATGGGCTTCACCCGTCGCTCCATGACTCTTCAGGCACTGGCTGTGGCGCTCAACGGCGTGTTCACCGGTACCTTCGTATTGGTCTTTGGCTGGGGAATCGCGGGGGCCGCCATTGGAACCACGCTGGCCCAGTGCATCGTGACAACCATCGGTGTGGCGTGGTTGTGGCGTACCACAGGTGGGTTTGAGCTGTTGGTACACCCGGAGACCGTGCGGCGCATCGTCAAGCTGGGACTCCCGGTCGGGTTGTCTACCTTCACCTATGCGTTTGTGTATTGGCTGCTCATTCGCACATCGGTTGCACCGCTGGGCCAGATGAAAGGACTTGCGGTTGGTTTCAACGCGCTCGAGTCCATCAGCTGGCCGTTGTTTGCCGGCTGGTCGATAGCCGTGTCGTCGCTTGTGGCCCGCCGGCTAGGAGCTGGGCAGGTTGTGCAAGCCAAGCGCGCCATTACCCTGGCGCTTCCCTGGTCGCTTGGCGCTGGTGTGGTCGTTGCATTGGTGTTTTGGTACGGCGGACCGTGGTTTGTGGATGGGTTCAGCGAGGACCTTACCGTCCGGTCACAGGCCATTGTCTACGCGAGCATCTTGGCATGGTCACAGCCGTTTGTTGCGCTGGAGTCGTTGTTTGAAGGGGTCTTGCTAGGCTCGGGAGACACGCGTCGCTTGGCCTGGGTGACCATCCCCCTCAACGCCGCGCGCGTTCCTTTGGCGTGGATTCTGGCGGTGTTCTTTGGGTTTGGTGCCGTCGGAATCTGGTGGGCCATCAATGTCACCACCGTTGCCAAGTCGGTGGGCAAGGGGATGTTGGTCTATGGAGGTCGCTGGGCAGACGTCGATGTGTGAGGGCAGATGCGAACCCGCATCGGAGCCATCAAGTCGATCCGCGCTGTGCTTCCCTAGACCGCTTTCGCGGCGACCGAGAGGTCTGGAGCGACCGGTCGGTACCGTCCAAAGACGGCGGCAATGGCTACCGTGACGGTGATAGTGGCGGCAATGAAAGCGAGGTACCAGGGAATGGAGGCGTCGTCTGACAGGGTCAGTACAAGCACGATGGCCAGGGTGTTGTTGACGAAGTGCAGCAAGATGGCCGGGTAGATGGACCCGCTCGTCATGCGGACCCAGCCAATCAACAATCCAACTGGAAACACCAGAATCACGTGGATTGGGTCCACATGGTAGACGGCGAAGATGACGCTCGTGATGATCAGCACAACGGGGGCTGGAAGTGCGCGCTCTAGAAGCCCCCACAGGGTGCCTCGGAAGACGAGCTCTTCGAACAGCGGTGCAGCGACGGAGACCGCGAGCATCATGAGCAGTCGGCTGACGATTGGGCCGTCTCGCAAGCCCTCGGAGATCATGTCCATGCCACCGAGCTGCAAGCCCTCAGGAATTATCCGCTGGAGCCATTCACCGGCATTGCCAGAGGAGGCACCGACAGTCAGGCCGCCAATGATGGCGAGTGGGTAGACCCACAGACTGCCCATGCGCGTTCCGAGAGTCTGTTTTGCAGGCCGAATCATGAAGGCGAACACGACCGCGATGACGCCGAGGGTGGCCAGCATCACAATCGTGAGCAGGGCGGTGGGGCCGAGGGGCATCTGCGGGTTGTTTAGGTCGAAGGACGGGTCTACTGACATGGCATAGGCCACAATCCCGACGCCGCCGATGCACTCGATGGTAAGGCGAACCATGGTCACCGTGAGCAGGAATGCCAGCGCTCCCAAGAGGCCCACCTTCGCCGGTGTGAGCGCGAGTGGATTGTTGTCTTTGGCGCTGGAGTCCAAGGACGGCGGGCTGTAGGGAGTGTTCGCAGTGGGCATGGCGGGCCGTTATCGCGCTGGTCTTAAGGTTGGTGGGACGATGATGAAGCTGACCGTACGTGGTGCACGAGAACACAACCTACGTGACCTCGACTTGGACATTCCACTCGGGGCTCTGGTGGTGTTCACCGGCGTCAGCGGCTCTGGAAAGTCGAGTCTTGCGTTCGACACGTTGTTCTCCGAAGGGCGTCGCCGCTACCTAGAAGCGGCGAGCTCGGACAAGGCGAGACCTGCGTCGCTGACCGCGCCGGATGTTGATGTGGTCGAAGGACTGCCACCTGCGGTGGCCCTCGAACAGCGTACTCAAGATCCTGGTTTTTCGTCGACAACGGCCAGTTTGGCTGGAGCGATGGGGGCGCTGCGTCTGGTCTACGGTCGGGCGGGAACCCTTCATTGTCCGGTGTGTGATTCGGCTATCCATCCGGTGACTCACGACCAGATTGCTGCGCGCATCTTGGCGTTGGACGAAGGCAGCCGGGTGCTGCTGGAAGCGCCGATTCGTCGTCGTGGAGCGACAACTGAGAGCATTCTGGAGACGATTGCTCGCGCTGGTTTTTCGCGAGTTCGCATGGATGGCGAGATTGTCCGGCTTGACTCGGTCGCGGTGAGTCAGGTGGCAGATGACGCGGAGATTCGCATTGTTGTCGACCGCTTCAAGGTCGACCCATCGCGACAGGCTCGGGTGTACGACGCGATTCGAACGGCGTCGCGAGCGGGCTCGGGGGAAGTCGTGGTCACGGGTGATGCCGACCTGCGGTTCGTTGACCGCCCGTACTGTGCCCAGGATGACCTGGTTCTCCCTAGACTTGAGCCACGACTGCTCGACCGCCGTGCCGTGTTTGCCCGGTGTGAAGCGTGTGCGGGAACCTGTGCGGTCGACGGTGACGTGTGCAGCGCGTGTGACGGACTTGGGCTTGGAGAGGCGGCCCGAGCGGTTCGGTTTGCGGGCGAGCGAATCGGTGAGGTGCTGGCACGCACAGTGGCAGACGCACTCACGGCGGGTAGGGCAGTGCCAACGGACAGTGTCTCGAAGCGCCCGATGGCCGATTGGATGCGACGCCTCGACCGGCTTGTGGACCTAGGACTGGGAGATGTCGCTCTGCTGCGCAGGGGCCCGGAGCTATCGAGTGGAGAGGTGCAGCGACTTCGTCTGGCACGGCAGCTCGGTGGAGAACTTTCCGGGGTCTTGTACGTACTCGATGAGCCTGCTGCCGGTGTCTCAGCGACTCCTGCACAGGGGATTCTTAGAGCGGTCCGCGACCTAGTGAAGCGGGGAAACAGCGTGATTGCTGTGGCGCACAACCCAGTGATTGTGCGCGGTGCGGACCACGTGATCGAGTTCGGACCCGGCGCTGGTGCGGACGGGGGACACGTGTTGTTCGAGGGCGACGTCGCCGGCCTTCTGGCATCGGACACGCCGACCGGACGGTGGTTGTCCGGCAAGGAGCACTTGGTCAGTCGTCCCACCTCAGAGGTAGCCAAGTCCTTCACCGCCACGACCCCGTACGGGCCGCTCGCCCTGCCGATGGGGAAGCTGACCGCCATTGTGGGCGAGTCTGGCTCTGGAAAGACACGCCGGCTGTCGGTGTTCTCGCATGCCGCTCACCCGGACAACGGTGGACCCTTCGAGCGTGTGGTGACGGTCGACCGTCGCAGCGTGGGGCGTTCGTCCCGAAGCACTGTGGCCACGTTTACGGGCACATGGAGCATCTTGCGCAGTCTGTTGTCGCAGACCGTCGAAGCCAAGGTGCGGGGTATTCCAGCCGCGATGTTCTCCCTCAACAAGTCCGGTGGACGCTGCGAGGCGTGCAAAGGAACCGGCGAACTGGTGGTCGATCTACAGTGGTTGCCAGATGTGTACTTGCCCTGCGACGTGTGCAGTGGGCGGCGATTTACCGGCGATGTGCTGGCGATTCGCTGGAAGGGCTTGTCTGCCGACGAGCTGCTAGCGCTGTCCGCTGAGCAGGGCCGGGCGCTTCTGTCGGGACACCCAGACTTAGAGGCGCGCTTGCGGGCGCTTGTTGACGTTGGACTTGGCTACATGACGCTGGGGCAGCCTGGGCACACATGGTCCGGCGGTGAAGCCCGACGTCTGCTGTTCGCCAACGAGCTGACCCGTGCCAACCGCCGAGGTGCGGCGGGTACCGTCTTTGTTCTCGACGACCCAACGGTCGGCCTGCATCCACAAGACACCGCACACCTACACGCGTTGCTCAGCCGGTTGGTTGAGCAAGGAGCAACGGTGTGGATGGCGACACATGACCGGGCCTTGGCCGCGGCGTGTGACGTTCAGATTGAGGTGTAGAGAGTCACGGCGCTACTGAACCCAGACGGTGGTCTTGGCGCCCATTGTCGTGCCGCTGTCTGCGGATGAACCCGCGCGACTCGTCTGAACGCCGAGTCCAAAGCCACAGTCTGCGGTCTGCTCCCAGATGTGCGAGTTTGAGCCTGATACCCAGTGACCCAGACGAACCTTGCCACTGGCGAAGAGGCCGTTGCTCGCGTCATACTGGCCCTTGGTGTTCACGCCGATGCCTGCACCGGCTACCCAGCCTGCGACGTCCTGCGACAGGGATGACCCGCAGATGTCCAAGCTGTTTTGAAGGGCGAGGAAGTTGAACGCTTGGGTGTCGTACCGGGTGTGGCTGAGGGTGGTCCGGCCGGACGCTGTGTGCCCGCCATTTCCGTTGTCGGACAGGGTGGGTTCAGCGGTGGTCGCAAAGCGGGAGACCAGGCTCGAAGCAGTGTCCGTCAGGCGAACCTCGCGGCCCGAGGCGGGGTCTACCAGGCGAATGGCGGTGTACGGAGAGGCGTCGAACACCTCATACCGAGCTTCGGACGCGCCCGGGCTTGGGTCGGACTGCTGGGCTGCCCCAGAGACCGTCCACCATGTGGAGTCATAGGTCCAGTTGGACCCCGAACCGGATGCAACGACCGCCGCCAGCGTCCATCCAGTGGGTGTGGCCATGTCGCAGTAGGCTTCGAAGGGTGCGCCGTCGGCGTCGGGGTCGATGTTGTACACGCCCGAGCCGACATCCCCGGCGTACGTCTCAATGCCGGTGGGGTTGCGGTAGCCGTCGCAGGAGGGGGCGTAGCTTCCGTCTGCCCACGAGCGTGTGCCGCCCACATCGATGACGTCGATCTCGCACAACTCGATGAACCGTGCGTCCAGGTCGTTGCAGTCGTTCCCACCCATTCCGACAGACAAAGCGCCGTCATCGTCGTGGTCGTAGTCGTTGGGGAAGCTCTCGTCGCGCGGCACAAACAAGTCCGCGGGTAGGTGGGCGAAGCTACCCAGCTGGACGTTGGCGCGGATGGTTACGTTCTCCCGCGTTCCAGAGTCATCACCGAACAGGGTGTTGCGACCTACGCGGGTCTGGGCACCCAACGTCACGCGGTCACCGAGCATGGATTCCTTGCGGATGCGAACACGCTCACCCAACTCGACGTCGTCGCCAAGCTGGACCTCTGGGCCGAGGACAGACAAGGTTCCCAGGGTGCTACCAGCGCCAACCTGCACTTCGCGCGCGAGCACCACACCGTCTTGTAGGTCGACGTCTCCGGTTGCGACAAAGGCGCCCACAACCACGTTGTCGCCAAGGGTGCTGAACGCTCCGATGACGGCCCCATTGCCGACGAACAAGTCGTTGCCGGTGGTGACGTCATGTTCAATGTGTGCGGAACGCTGCACAATGGAGCCGCTTCCGAGGGTCACGTCGCTGCCGATAGTCGCTGACCGCGCCACAATGCAGTCGGCTCCGAGTACGGCGTTGTCACCCAGCTGAGCGACTCGTCCGACGCGTCCGTTGGCTCCAATAGTGGCGGTTCCTACAACGGCGCGCTCGTCGATCTGAACATTGGGGCCGAGCGTGGCACCCGGGTCCACTGTGGCGTCTACGTGCACGCACGCCAGACCACCGGTCACGTCGACATCGTCGTAGTCGCAGCCACAGTCACCAGGGGAGGTCTTGGGTGAATCGGGGCAGCTATCGACGAGCTCCCAGGACGTCATCTCGAACAGCGCCTGCGGAGTGGTTCCGCCGGCGTTGTCGGTAAACCGGACGATGAACTGGTTGGTGTCGACCTGTGCGAGGTCTGGTGGGGTCGTCGGCAAGGCCAGCGAGTCGAGCATCCCCCCCTGAGTGTCCGAGAGGAAGATGTTGATGGTCGCCGGAGACAGGGTGCTTGCCCCGGACCCGACCAGGCTCGGTCCTGTGAACGACCATCCGGTGGTGAATGAATCGAACGACTCATTGCGGATGCTGACTGCCCCCCCTTGGTCGAGGGTCCAGGTCTCTCCGATGGCCGAAAACTCGGCGTCTACGACGGCGTCTGGGTAGGTGCCGCTGGTGTCACTGGGCTCGTCAAACGTGATGAAGCCTGTGAGTACAGTCCCCGGCGGAATCTGGCTGGCGTATTCACCCGCCACCGCTGCCGTGGCTTGGGCTTCGAACGTCCATGTGATCTCGCCCGCCAGCGCGGTGCTCAGTGCCAGTAGTGCAAGCATTGGTCCTCCCCAGGTCGGGCGGAACCTAGCATGGGTCTACAACTCCGATCAGGAGCGAATCGTGAAGCCCCACGAGTGGCGCGTCCACAACGTCACACCCGCCAACTGGCGCGATCTGCACAGAAGGATGCAACGTGCGCGGGTCGTGAGTCTGAGTGTGTGGAATCTCGGTACGGATGGTAAGATTTTGTAGGCATGGAGGTAGCGATGTTCGGAATTTCTTGGTTGGTATTGTTGGCTACAGCTTGGGCAACGCCCGTCCAAATGACTCAGCAAGGGCGGGTATTGGACCCAGCCGGAGGTTCGGTGACCGGACAGCACGATGTTGCGGTTCGCCTGTACGATTCGAGGGTGGGGGGCACGCCGATCTGGAGCGAGCTGTTCGCCGGTATTGATCTCGCGGATGGGTACTTTCAAGTCGTACTGGGGGGGGACCCCGGCAACCCGCTCGACCACACCGTGCTCAGTGATGAACTGTGGGTCGGACTCACCGTGGATGACAGCGCACTTGGCGCCCTACAACCTGTAGGGAGCGTGCCCTCAGCGGTGTACGCCGTGCGGGCGGACCGGGCACTTGTGGCTGACCGCGCTCTCCTTGCGGATTCGGCCACCCTCGCGGACCGTGCGACGCTTGCGGACTCGGCCACTGTCGCGGACCGTGCGACGCTTGCGGACTCGGCCACTCTCGCGGAACGCGCACTGACAGCCGACTCTGCGACGACGGCAGGTAGTGCCACGACTGCGGGTTCAGCAAATACTGCGACCTCCGCTGGCTTCGCGACGACCTCTGGCTCTTCGGGAACAGCGACCACGGCCGGTTCCGCTGACTTCGCGACCACAGCTGGCTCCGCGGACTCGGCAACGACGGCAGGCTCCGCAACGACCGCTGGATTTGCAACCAACGCGGGTACTGTCGGCGGACGGACCACAAGTCAGCTTGCGAGTCCAGGCACCTACAACATCGCCTACGGGACATGCGCGTGGACGGGCTGTGTGGATGCCCCAGGAATTGCTGTGTGTCCTGCCGGCCGCTTCGCCACGCGGGTGTCACTCCCAGAGTTTGGTGGTGATCAAGGTAGCTGCGGCAACACCGATGACTATCGGTTGTACTGCTGTGCCGCGCGCGTCGTCATCCCGGGGGCTAACTGAAAACGGTACTTCAACCTGCCTAAGACGCTCATCCAGCTCGGCTGGCTTGGGCGTTACTCGTTGACCGGGCACGGTTCGCGCGGTCACGTCACTGGCAGTCGCTGTGTTCTCCAGGCGTGAAGCCATTGAAGGTGTCGTCGCCGAAGAGGTCTCGGATGACCCAGCTAGTGGCGTCGAACGGACCGTCGGTTTCGTCGATGCTGCGGTAGCGACAGGCATGCCATTCGCTCGACGGAGCGTCAATGACCTCTAGCTGGTCCTGTAGTGTGCCGTCTGCCTGCGAGACGGGGGTTCCCCCAGTGCCTTCGCCATCACGAAAGAGTAGGGTTACACGTGTCATATTGGCGCTGAAGCTGGGATGGATTCGGGTGTCGATATCTATGAAGGCATTGTCGAATTCCGTGGTCCCCACCGCCAGCAACCAGCTCTCGCCCGGGTCGATAAAGCCGTCAAGTGGCACCGCCGCCTCGTTGTCCACCACCAATGCGAAGTTGTCGAGGCGGACGCTCTCACGGTCCACATTCGTCAGCTCGATGAACCGCATAGCCTCGCGTTCTTCCGTTCCATTGTGGTTAGTCGCTTCAGTGATGAGGATGCCGCCGCTGCCAGGCACGTTGACGCCGGACAAACAGCCGGTGAGCGCCAATAATGGAAGCAGTCGCATTAGGGACAATCCATAGAGAACACGCTGGCGATGCTGTTCGCTTCGCCGCTGTCTGAGAAGAATACGTCAGTCTCAATCCACTCAGATGGGTCGTAGCGGCCACGACCGCGAGGCACGCCTTGGCGCCGGCAGATGTGCGTGTTGCGCAGGGAGAGCCCTCCGGTCTCGGTGACAACATCTTGGAACGTCGCGTCGTTCCGGCTCTCGGAGGCTCCGTTGAAGCCGGAGCCATCTGCTAGGTACAGATAGATGGCATCTGGGGTGGAGCCAAAGTCGTTGACTGAACCGAGCTGTAGACTCGGAGACCGTCCGAACAGGCTGCCAAAGTCGCCTCCAGCAAGCTCAACAACGAACACCTCCCCTGCGGCAAGCTGCCCGGTGAGCGGCGTTGAGGGAGCAAAGTCGTTGAAGCCACTCGTCTCAAGCATGCCTATGCTGTACTCGGACAGATCGACCGACATTGCCGTTGGATTACCGATCTCAACGTAGGTTGTAGGGCCGCCGGCACCAGCGCCGAAGTCTCCATATTCGGTGATGATGAGGTCTCCGCCTCCGGTCGCCGTAGCACCTGCGAGGCATCCCACAAGAGGAAGGAAGAGAAGTGCGGGAAGAGCAGTCGTACGCATCAGAACGTACCTCCAACTTTGAGAACGGCGCCTTGGCGGGTTGGGACAATAGCGGCGACGCCACCCACCGCAGCTCCAGCTCCGAAGGTGACCAGGCCAATTGCGTTGACCGTCTTCATGGTCTGGACGGTCTGGGGTGAGGCGTCTGGATTGGCGCTGACGGCGGCAAAACTACCGATTGCGGTGATGAGCCCCACACCGGCGAGGGCGCCACCGCCAATAATGACCCGCATGTCGCGTACGCGCGGGCCGTATTCGACGGGGGGAGGCCGGTTGATCGGTACTCGTGCGACGGGACGCAGGTCGGGAGCGGCCTCAAGGCGACCGCTCACGAGCAGACGGTCCAAACCGGTGAAGCTTGGCTGCTGGTTGCGCACGCCGAGGTCGCGCAAGGTGCGCTGCACATAGGCGTGGGCTTCGTCTGTGGTGACCTCACCGTCGGGTTCGCCGTCGGTGTAGCCATCTGCCCATCCACGCATTGCGCCGAGAACAGCATAGGTAAACGCGCCGTGCTCGGCGTCTTCCAGGGGAGAAGCCCATTGGCTGGGCTGGGTCGCGGACCACTCGGTGACACCCGATGGCGTGGACCAGGAGGTTGGAATCACCATGCGTGCTCCGGGCACCAGAGCGTCGCCGTCTCGCCCTTTTCCGGTAAAACAGGCGTCGATGATTAAGAAGACGTCCGCTCCTCCTTCCGACGCCGCACCTTCGAGTGCTTCAACAGTGACACCACGGCTGGCGAAAGCGTCGCGCTCGGCTTGCGCATCGACGCCGAGCAGCACACGCTCGCCACTGGCTGGGTCTGCGGCTCCATGACCGGCAAAGTAGACCCAGACCGTGCCGCCTGTGCCCACCGACTCGGCAGCTTCCGTGACCGCGGACAGCATCTGCTCGCGGCTCGGGTTGTCTGTCAGCACATTGACGCGCCCACGAGGCACCCCGATAGACGCACTCAACGTCTCTGAGACGGCCCACGCATCGCGCTCGGCGTAGGGCACATCTGGCAGAAAGGCGTAGTCTTCGATGCCAATGACGACGGCGGCATCCGAAGCGCCGCTCCCGGTCAGGCGCAACGGTGAATCCACAGGGGGCAAGGCGAGAGCGAAGGAAGCGAGGATGAGCATGTGCGGCCTTACGTCTGGCGTACAGAGTTATTCAATCATGAACGCGGCTGTCAGATGTGAACGCTGATTCCCAGGGCGTTCGCGACGGCTTCTAGAGCGACCTCAGAGTACGTCGGGTGCGCGTGGACAGTCTCGGCAATGAGCGTTGCGGTGCTCTCGCTGGTCATGGCCAGAACGAACTCAGCAATCATCTCCGTTGCACCGGCGCCCACAATGTGAGCTCCGAGAATCTCGCCGTACTCTTTGCCGACCAGCACCTTGGTGAAGCCTTCTCCATGGCGTGCACCGACGGCTTTTCCGTTGGCCTGGAAGGGGAAGAGGCCAACATCAAACTCGAGTCCCTGTTCTGTTGCTTGGGCAACCGTCAGGCCGACACTCGCGACCTGTGGCTGGCAGTAGGTACAGCTCGGCATGGCGCCGTAGTTGACGTCTGGCACGTGCAGACCCGCGATGCGCTCCACAGCCACGTGGGCCTGGCGCATGGCGGTATGAGCCAGGGCTGGACCGCTGCTGCAGACGTCACCAATGGCGTAGATGCCGGCAATGTTGGTCTGGTGTGAGGCGTCGACCTCAATACCACCGCGGCCGGTCTTCACGCCAACGGCTTCGAGGCCAATGCCCTCGACATTGGGCACGATGCCAAGGGCGAGCAGCACCTTGTCGCTCTTGAGTACAGTGCCGTCTTTGAGGGTGGTGATGCAGCTGTCGCCGTCTCGTCCAACCGAGTCTACGAACTGACCGAGCTTGAAGGCAATGCCCTTCTTGGCCAGCTGCTTGCGCGCTTCTGCGGCGCAGTCTGGGTCTTCGAGAGGCAGGATCTCGTTGAGGCCTTCCACTACGGTCACGTCCACACCCATGCCACGCCAGAAGTAGGCGAACTCCATACCAATGGCACCGGAGCCCACAATGACTGCGCTGTTGGGCTTGTCGTCTGCGACAATGGCTTCGCGGTACGTGAGGATTCGCTCACCATCGGCTTCAATGCCTGGGAAGGTACGCGCACGTGCGCCAGTCGCCACAATGATGTGCTTGGCGGTCACAGTCTCGGTGCCGTCTTTTCCGACTACGCTGACCTGGCCGTTCCCAACCAATGTGGCAGTGCCGAACATGGAGGTCACGCCGTACTTCTTGAACAGACCGCCAACACCGCGCTCAAACTTCTTGCTGACCTTGCGGCTGCGCTTGACCACGGCGGCCATGTCGATGCTGTGCTCAGGAATGGACAGTCCCCACTCGCTGGCTTCTTGCACATTGTAGGCGAACTCTGCTGTCTTGAGCAGCGCCTTGCTCGGAATGCAGCCCCAGTTCAGGCACACTCCGCCGAGTAGTTCTTTCTCGACACAGATGACGTTCAGCCCGAGCTGGGCGGCGCGAATCGCCGCCGGGTATCCGCCTGGACCTGCACCAATCACCAAAACGTCGCACTCTGCCATGTCGCTCTCCATCGCTAGGCAGGCGCTGTATCTCATGATTGACCAACGCAACCGGAAAGCGACAGTCGCCTACGTGGGGGGTTGCGGGGTATCGTGCGGACCTTGCAGTATTGGAGGAGTCCTTGGCTCACACGCGTTTTTGGTCGGCACTCGCCGCTTCTTTTTTCATGGTCAGTGCCGCTCAGGCCGTGCCCAACGCCGTCACAGAGAGTGACACGGATGATGACGCTCGCATTGAGCTTACGGTGCTCGATCAAGTCATCATTCCGGACTCAGTCAGCTTTTGCTCGGTCAACATCAACGTAGACGACAACGATGAAGGCTGGACCAACGGCGACACCGTCGAGGTCTGGGTCTACGAAGACGACGTTGTCGGTGATGAGGAGATCTTCTACTCCGGTGTCATCACCATCAACACCGCCACGGACATCCAGGGCGGCCGCTTCATTCGTACCTGGGACTGTAGCGGACTCATCGAGGCCGACGGAACGGGCGCCGGTGACGAAGTGGAGCTGTACGCCGAAGCACTGGTAGAAAAGGACGAGTGTGGCACCTTCTGTCGCTACGACCGCCCCTCGACGAGCGTCATTGATGCCGCTGAGACCGAGGATGATGGCAGCGAGGAGAATGATGATGGAGCCACAGCTACCGCCATTCCTTCAGGCCGGACCAACAATCTTGTCAGCGTGGACGAAGACTACTTGTCCCGGTCGCTGACGCAGATCTCCAGTGTTCAGTTCGACATCCTGCACCGGACCGGTGTTGGCCGGTTGGACGGTCGCGTTGTGGATGCTGCCGGGGCGGCCGTTCCGTTCACGTCATCGGATTTGGCAGACCGCACGCGCATCACTGTGCCGGCGCTTCCACTCGGTGCCGCGGCGTTTGTGGTGACCCCGCGTGATGCCGCCAACCCCAACTTCTATGACGTCAACGTTGTAGAGACTCCGATTGAGACCGAGTGTACGCCCGGTGAGAGCGAGGTTCTGCCCTGCGGAAACTGTGGTGGTCAGGAGCGGACGTGCACCAGCTTTGGCATGTGGGAGACCGGTGAAGCCTGCCTAAACCAAGGCGAGTGTGCCCAGGGTGCCACTGAGACCGAAGCCTGTGACGGCGGTGCCGAGCGCACCCGGACCTGTACCAATGCTTGCGAGTGGGACGAGTTTGCTGAGTGCGTGGGTGGGTCGTGTGAAGGCAGCGAGACCATCTCTTGCTACACCGGCGAAGCCGTCACCGAAGGTATCGGACCCTGCACTGGCGGAACCCGGACCTGCGTCAACGGCACCTTCTCGGACTGTGTGGGCGAGGTCGTTCCCCAGACTGAGATCTGCGGCAACGGCGTAGATGACGACTGTGACGACGACGACGACCTGCGCGATGACGACTGCGACAACGGCCTGGCCTTGCTCGGTGAGCCCTGCGATGGCGACGACGAGTGCGACGCACAGTGGACCTGCCTTGGGGACCCTGACCCTGCACGCTTCATCGATGGCTACTGCGGCGACGACCAGCCGTGCAGCGGAGAAGCCAACGAGTGCACTGCAGATGGTGTGTGCGCCGACCTTGGGGACAGCGAGTACTGCCTGCTTCAGTGCGGCGACGGCATTGGCTGCCGCTTCGGCTACACCTGCGCGACCCTCGACGAAGGAATGGCCTGCATTCCGCGCTGTCGCGACGACAACGACTGCTTCTTCGACGACGCCGGCATCTGCAACGTAGGCACTGGCCTGTGCGAAGGGCCTGATGGTCCGGTTGGCCCAGGTGGAGACACTGGCGTGGCCGAGATTGGTGGCTGCGGCTGCTCCACTGGACCGACCACTGGCTGGGGCTTGCTCGGTGGCCTCGGACTGCTGCTCGTGGGTCTAGGACGCCGTCGGCGGTAGTCGCTCGGACGTGTTCAACGCGAAAGGCGCCGCTCCATACTGGGGCGGCGCCTTTTCTTTGTTCTGGAGCCGTGGACTACGGGGTGTCTTCTGGCGTTGAAGCCAGCGACGACCAGCTACCGTAGGTACCGACACAGTTGTCGTGTCGCACACTCAAGTGCCCATTGGGTTGAACTAAGCCGCTGCTGCCTTCGAATCCGAAGCTTGCGAACGGTTCACCAACGCACCCTGCGCCGATTGACTCCATCACAAGCCAATCGGTGCCGGAGAGAGGAACCTCTGCCCACAGCTGTGCGCTGGCAAGGTCCGGCCCTGGCAACAGGATTCCACCGCGGCCACTCCCTTGTGCGCCGCTGCTCGTGGTCACCGTCGCGACGATGTCCATTCGAACGAACGGTTCCTCTAAGCAGGTGACCGGCTCCGGCAGCTCGGGGCCCACCCGCTGGCGCCGCTCAATGAACGGTCGGCCGCGTCGCTCGAGAGTGAGCCGAACCTCGTCCGTGGTTGGGGCGCCCCTGACATCGAACCATTGGATGTCCCAGACCAAGTCATCAGCGACGTCATCCAGCCACTCTTGCGCACTGGCGTCGTCCAACAACTCCAGTGCCGCGCGGGCACCGGTTCGTTCGCTCTGCACAGTGGGGCAGGTGATGAAGATGCTCGTAGTTGAACAACCAGGCAGCGGCATGAGGACGACCAGCAACCTTAACCAGTGCTGCTTCAAGACGTCCTCCAAGTACGAGAATGGCGAATAATCCCCACCGCAGCAGCGCGACAGTGCCAATCAATATCACGTCACGATGTCTAGAAGTGGGTTGGTTACTCGGGGCCCAGATGTCCACGGACGCAGGAGTCGGCGTTCACTCGCCTTGCGTGCGCTACTCGGGGGTGAACAAGTGGCACAGCGTCGCGACCGCCAGTGCGTCGCCTTCCCCTGTGTCACCCAGTGAAGTGAACTGCTGGCGTACAGTGCCTGTAGGGGCTGCATCGAGCGGGCCGTCCATGGCGAACAAGCGCCAGCGGTACTGGCTTGGGCGACCTGGACACGAGCCGAGGTAGCCTTCCCAGTCGAAGCCGTTGATGAGCTCGACGGCGTCACCGGGTGGTGTGTTCGTGATGCCATCTCCGCTGATGGCGGCTCCGAGGCCGGTCAGGTCGCCGGGGATGTCGTACATGGCCCAGTGGGGGAAGTTGCCCGTTGAGGGGTCGTCGAAGACCAAGATGAAGTGGGTTGTGTCATCGGGAGCGCCTTCCCAAGCGAGCTCCGGATTGCTGCCGCGACACGAGAACTCTGGCGGCAGAATAAAGTCGCACTCGGCTGCGTTGGGGTCGCCAGCGCTGCTCACAAAGTCCGGGGACCACAATCGAAAGCCGGGGGCCTCTGTGTCGGCTTCCGAGTCGCTGTCGTTGTCGGTATCGGAATCCGTATCCACCTCGGTATCGCTGCCGACATCCGTACCAAGGTCGGTGTCTACCGGGTCATCAGCGGTGCAGGCGGTGAGGAAGAAGGCGAGCAGCGATAGACGCATAGGGACTCCGATTTGTGGCGCTGTAACGCAAACGAGCGGCTCCCCCGGAGAAGGGAAGCCGCCGTATGGCTCGGACTGCGCTTTGCTTAGAAGGTGGCCGTTCCGGTGACGAAGCTGTCGAGGTTTGAGTCCATGGGCTGCAAGGAGTGGGGGCCGGAGTCGATGGGGCCGACCAGTGGCTTGAGTGCGAACGGGGCTGGGCCATCGTCGGGCTGTGGCTCAATGCTGATGACAGCGGTCAGGCCTACTAAGTCCACTGCGGGACTGATGAAGTCCTGACCTGGGAAGGGGGGCGCATCTTGGTCGCCCGCGGTTGCGCCTGGACCGTCATCGTCGGCTTCATCCACAACGCTGAAGGTCCCTGTAGAGACCGGTCCGTCCGGACCGGCGACCCAGCCTTCGTAGACCCAGCCATCCGGCAGTTCTGGAAGGTCGAGGGTGGCGCTTGGACCGCTGGGGTCGAGCCACCAGATGCCTTGGGTCTCATCATCGGTTGCCGCTGACGTAGGCGTGGCCAAGATGAAGTCTCCGCCGATATCGTCGAATGCGTCGTTCAACGCTGCGGGATGGGCAACGGTGAGGTCGGCTGTACCGTCTGTGAACGCCCCGCCGAGTAGCTTTGTTGCTGCTGGGGCAGGGTCGGGGTCGTCTGTCGGCTCAAGGGTGAGCACGAATGCGGTGGCGGCGTCTGCGTCATGAGATGCGACGTCGAAGGTGTAGTTGCTGACACCGGTTTCGGCGTTGAAGACCCCCGTACTTACTGGGGTTTCGTCGACGATTAACCAGCCTTCGTAGCGTAGTTGTGCACCGAGAGGGGCGAGATTGGTGAACGACACAGACAAGGGGACGGTCTGTGCGTCCATCATGTCGTCGGTGTCGGTACCTGTGTCTACGTCTTCAGGTTCGGTTGAGTCCGAGTCACACGCAGCGAGAGCGAGAAGCGAAGCGGCCAAGAGAAAGCGAGTCATGTTGTTACCTCCACCTGGACGTAGACCTGACGGGCTGTTTGGTTTGTTCCACTTTTGAGAACGGGGTGTCCCAGCGCGAGTGGGTAACCAAAACTAAACGACGAACGGTCGTTCCTCTACGGCCAGATGGGCGCGGGCAGTGCGCCTGTTCGGATGGTTTGGCCTATAAAACCGTTGGGGTCCGATTCGTTCGCTTGAGCCCGAAGTCTTGTGGTTTCGGGGTGGTCACATGCTTCGGCAGCAAGGACTAAGCGGTGCAAAACGGCGGCATCATTGGCCTCGTCGTCGTCTTGGTGGGCCTGGAGTGTGTGGGCCAACACGTCGAGCGCCCGAGGGTCCTGTGATGCAGCGTAGGCGCGGGCTTGGTTGGCATCCGCGATGGGCAGCAGCCTGCGAGACCACAGGGATGACCGTGCGAGGTCCTGTGCGAGCTCGGCCCAATCCTCGGCCGGTTCACCGGCTGCGAGCAGGGTGTCGGATAGGCCCAGCGGGCCGTGTGGCTGGCTGGGGAAGCGATGCGTAATCCAGGCGAAGGCATCCCGGCTGTCGGTGCCACTGGCTGCCTGTACTGCGGCGAAGGCAGCTGCGTAGCGAACCGACTGGGACAGGTACGGTTGAAGACGAGACTGGAGGTGACGCGCGTGGTCCAGCTCATTCGCGAGGACGAGGCAGTGGCACTGTGTGGCGTGGTCCACCAGTCCGCCGGCCCAGCTGCGCAGCCACGTCAGCACCCGTTCATGGTGGCTTGCACGGGATTGTGCGACCACCCACGCGGTCAGGGACAAGCGGGCAATAGCGATGACGCCGGCCAGCCAGAGGCCAAGAGCGGCGGCCCACCATGGCGCGTGTCCGAAGGCGCCCATTACCGCGGTCATTAGCCCGAAGTGGCCGAGAAGTGGAGCTAGAAGGGCCGTTCTACGCGCGACAGGCGTCAATGAACCCTGGCTGGTGTTGAGGTGCACCCCCAAAATTGGCAGCAGCGCTGCCACCATCACTAGGCCAGGTGGGACCCGAATGGCGAGCATGAAGATCAGGGTAAACCAGGAAATCCATACCGCCGACCTTCGTAGCGGAGTGGCACGTCGTGGGTCCAACCCGGGCATCTTCCGACTCGGTCGCTCGAGTCGGGCGAGTAGGGCAATGACCACCGCTGTGCTGACCAGCGCTAGGCGTACAGAGAGGCCTAGGCCGGCGAACTGACCAAACAACCCGACTGTCGCAAACAGAAAGAGCGCGACAGCGGCGGTGAAGAATCGCACCAGCATGACTGCTCGATGCCAGACGACCCGCCGACGCGCACGCTCTACTGCAGGGAGAATCAGGCCCCCGTTGCCAGAAGCACTGGGTTTTCGATGTACCGACGGAACGCCTGAAGGAATCGGGCACCCACAGCGCCATCAAGGACGCGGTGGTCACAGCTCATGGTCACGTCCAAGCGCCAGCCAACGGCCAGCTGACCATCGACCACGACCGGACGTTGGTTCATGGCGCCAATGGCCAGGATTCCCGCTTCCGGTGGATTGATGATGGCGGTGAACTGCTTGATGTCCATCATGCCTAGGTTGGACACGCTGAATGTGCCACCGGTGTACTCGTCCGGGGCGAGCTTCTGGTCACGTGCACGGCCGGCTAATTCACGCGTCTCACGCGCGATTTGGTCAACAGGCTTGCTGTCTGCGTTGCGGATAACGGGGGTGATGAGACCGCCATCGACTGCAACAGCCATGCCCACATCTACCCGTCCGTGACGGGTGATGGTCTTGTCGGACCACGAAGCGTTGGCTTCTGGAACGGCCCGTAGAGCACGACCGACAGCGGCGATGATGAGGTCGTTGTAGCTGACCTTCTGGTCCAGAGCGTTCTTCAGCTGGGCGCGGAAGGCGACCAAGTTTCCGACGTCCAACTCGGCGGTCAGGTAGAAGACCGGCGTGTTTTGAGTGCTCTCGAGCAGGCGCTTGGCGATGGTCTTGCGCATGGGCGTGTTCTTGACGACGACGTCTTCACGGGCGGCCACCGCAGTCCCGGCGGGAGCGGCTGGCTTTGCGTTGTCGACGTCTGCCCGAACGATGCGGCCATCTGGGCCAGAGCCGGTGAGGCTGGCCAGGTCAATGCCCTTGTCTTTGGCGACTGCCTTTGCGAGCGGCGATGCGACGACGCGTCCGGCGGTCTTGGCAGGTGAAGAACCGACCAAGCGTGCGTCCATCAGCGGCTCGTAGAAGTAGTTCGGCAAGGTCTTGCCGTTCCACTCGCGTTCGAGGGAGCCGGTGGTCGTGGCAGGCGCGGGGGCTGCGACGGGGGCTGGTGCAGGAGCAGCGGCGGCAGGAGCAGCGGCGGCAGGAGCAGCGGAGGCCTCTGCGGGTGTTGCCGTAGCGGCTCCACCAGCGTTGGCCTTCATTTCTTCAAATTGGGCAATGAGACCAGAGATGTCTTCATCTTTGCTCTTGCCCCAGATGAGGATGGGGTAGCCAGGCGGAATCTCGTCGTCTTCTTCAACAAGAAGCTTGAGAATCACGCCATCATCGAAGACTTCTGCTTCCATGTTGGCTTTGTCGGTACCAATCTCGGCAACGACGGTCTGTGGAGAGACGCTGTCGCCTTCTTTGACCTTCCACTCAATCAGGATGCCAAGCTCCATCGTGGGCGAAATCGCTGGCATTTCGTAGAAACTAGCCATGTTGGACTCCTAGCGATTCACGACGGCGCGTGCGGCTTCAACGATGCGGCGCACCGATGGCATGACGAGCTGTTCGAGGTTGGTGGCGTACGGTTGGTTGATGTCGCGGTTGGTGATGCGCAAGATGGGAGCGTCCAGCGCATCGAAGGCGCCTTCGGTGACGCGGGCCACGATTTCTGCGCCAACGCCGGCAAAGGGGAAGCCCTCTTGCACAACGACCATGCGGTGGGTCTTGCCAATGGCGTCAAAGAGCGCTTGTTCGTCCAGGGGACGGATGGTGCGGAGGTCCAGCACCTGGGCGCTGATGCCTTCTTTCTTCAGCTCATCGGCTGCGCGCTCGCAGTTGAGAATCTGCTTGTTCCAGCTGACCAGCGTGACGTCAGTGCCTTCACGGACGATTTTCGCCTTTCCGAAGGGGATTAGGTACTCTTCATCAGGCACTTCGCCCTTGTAGCCGTACATCAGCTCGCTCTCCATGAAGATGACCGGGTTCGGGTCCCGAATCGCCGTCTTGAGCAGGCCGTAGGAATCAGCAGGGTCGCACGTGCTGACCACGTGCAGACCGGGGAAGTGAGCGAAGATGGACTCGAGCGCTTGGCTGTGCTGTGACCCCAAGTTCTCGGCGGCACCATTGGGTCCACGAATGACCATGGGGACCGAGTACTCACCACCGGTCATCTGGAAGACTTTCGCCGCGCCATTGATGATCTGGTCGTAGGCGACGAGGCTGAAGTTCCAGGTCATCACTTCGATGATGGGACGCAGACCAGCCATTGCCGCGCCGACACCCAAGCCCACGAATCCGTTCTCGGCGATGGGGGTGTCAATGATGCGCTTGTCACCGAACTCTTTGAGCATGCCCTGGGAGACCTTGTAGGCACCGTCGTAGTAGGCGACTTCTTCGCCCATCAGGAACACACGCTCGTCGCGGCGCATCTCTTCGTTCATGGCGCGTCGGAGCGCTTCTCGTAGTTGAAGTGTGGCCATTTACTCCACCTCCGCTGGGGCGTAGACGTAGTCGTACAGGGCGTCTTCGTCGGGTTCGGGGGCGTTGTCGGCGAAGTCGTAGGCATCCTGTGCCTCTTCGTCGATCTCCACTTTGATCTTGGCCAAGTCGGCATCACTGACGCCGAAGTCGTCACGCAGGCGGTCGGCGGCTAGCTCGATGCCGTCAGACTTCTGCTTCTTCTCTTCGAGCTCACCTTCGGCTCGGTACTTGGCGGGGTCACTCATAGAGTGGCCGCGGTAGCGGTAGGTGACGCCTTCGAGAATGACCGGACCCTTGCCCGAACGGGCGTAGTCGGCGGCAGCCTTGACGTTCTTGTACACGTCCACAACGTCGAATGCGTTGAACTGCCAGCGCGTCATGCCGACGCCATCACCGCGACGGCTCATGTCCGTCAGGTACGACTGGCGGTCCAGGCTCGTGCCCATGGCGTAGTAGTTGTTCTCGCAGAAGAACACGGCTGGCAGCTTCCATAGCTGGGCCATGTGCAGCGACTCGTAGACAGCGCCCTGTTGGGCGGCGCCGTCACCGAAGAAGGTCAGCGAGATCTGGCCAGACTCGTTGTAGCGGTGCGCGAACGCAGAGCCCAGACCGAGAGGCACATGCCCGCCAACAATGCCGTAGCCACCCCAGAAGTGCAGCTTCTTGCTGGCCATATGCATGGACCCGCCGATGCCCTTGGTGATGCCAGCTTGCTTGCCGAACAGCTCAGCCATGACTTCGCGAGCCGTGCCACCGCGTGCCAGAACCTGACCGTGAATACGGTAGGCGCTGATCAGGTCATCTTTGGCATCTACAGCGGCATGTGAACCGACTGCGATGGCTTCTTGACCAATGTACAAGTGGCAGAAGCCCTTGATTTTGCGCAGCGTGTACGCCTTGGCGGCGAGCTCTTCTACACGGCGAATGCGGACCATTTGGCGATACCACCCGAGCAGTTGCTCCTTGGTGATCTCGACCTCGGGGACCTCAACCTTGTCGGCCATGGCGACTCCAATTCCGTAGGGGGGGCTGTCCTACCACACAGGCGGTGTACGAGCATGTGAGGAGACATCACGTCACTGTGAAGCCTGCAAGCACCGGGCACCTATCCGACAGTGGCGGGCCACTATCGGGCACTCGGTGCGAACTGAATCGGGCTTCAATGTCTCGGTGACAGGGGGATCGGGTGCAGATGACGTAGCCACCAGCGCGCGTTGTTCGACCCAATGATGTAGACGTGTCCACATGCGTTCGCGGCGAGGGCTGTGTGCTGGGAAGTGAGGCGTTGTTAATGCCGATTATGTAGGAAAAGCTACACAATTCGGCAGAGGCTAGCGGCCTTGGAGTCTGATAGGCACGCCGTATGCTGACCGTTGTCCTACTGCTGCTCTCCGGATGTGGCGCCGTTAAGAGTGCTCCGTATGAGGTGCGGTCGCGGCCGTATGGTTCCTGTGTGACGGCGGCGCCTCGAAACAGCGACGTTACCGTCGGCACCTTGATCGTAGGGCCAGGGGACCCAACGGATGAGTCGGTACGAGCGTCTTGGGGACGTGCGTTGCGCACTCAGGATGCACAGCCGTTTACTGTCGAGGTGTTTGAGGATGGTGAGACGCGGGCCTACGAGGCAGAGCGCGGCCGAAACGCCCGAGTGACCGCTACGTTTGAGGAGAAGCGGTCGTGCGAAGAGCGTTCTCGCGCGCTGGCGGCAGACTGGCGTGTGGAGCAGCGCGCGCTTCGACCACAGCAGGAAGCGCAGGCACTGCAGGCTGTCCGCCAGTCCGCGCTCGCACAGCACACGTCGGATTGGTCGACGGCCCGCATTGAGACCGCTTTCATTGAGCGCGAGGACGGTCCAGAGATCTTTGCCCGACGCGCGATTGCAGGCCCAGACGCGCCCGTGGTGATTGTGGTCAACGATGGGCCTGGAAAGTCCCATGACCACTTCCAAGTGCAGGAGGTCTTGGCAGACAGCGGCTGGACCGTTGTGCTGTACGACCAGCGGGGCGTGGGCTTGTCGGCCGGTCCGACGGACGACGACTACTCCTTACACGCCCAAGCTGTCGATCTGGACGCCGTGCGACAGTGGTCGGGAGCGCAGCAAGTTGCGGTGCTCGGATACGACTGGGGCGGACCGGTGGCCTTCGACTATGCGGCCCGCTACCCGGACAATGTTCTGGGCGTGCTGGTTGTTGGTTCGCAAGCCATCCGCCACCAGCAATGGGGTCGACAGGACCCGGCGCTCGTCTACACCCACACCACTACCCAAATTGCGCGCATGCGTCGGCGGATGGCGCCTAGCTGTCAGCCTTGGGTCCGGGAAGTCGGGCATGAGTACGCCAACATCACCAAGTTTAGACCACACCATATGGCCGGCACTTGCCACAGTGATGTGTTGGCACTGGTGACAGAAGACCTGGAAGGGTTTGACTTGCGACCCGCCATGCAGGCGCTCACAGTACCTGTCCTCGTCTGGTACGGAGACGGAGATGCATCGCGTGTGCATCGGTCATTCATCGTGGACGCGCTACCACAGGCTCAGGTTGTCGAACATCTAGAGCCTGCGTGTGGACATCGACCCGTCTTCCAATGTCCGGACCGGCTTTACGACGTGCTCATCCCGTTTATGGACAGCGTGACCGAGTAGGCGGAGAGGGGTCGGCCTTGTTAAGCGCGGCGCCTTCCGGAGTCCTAATGGCCAAGCCCGCGTACACGCTCACCGTCACCCATGTCACGCACTACACGCCGACGTACTTTCGCTTTCGCATTGAGCGGCCGGAGGAATTCCAGTTCAAAGCAGGTCAGTTCGTGATGATTGGCTTGCCCGGAGACGACGGTCAGCCCATCATGCGCGCCTACTCCATCTGCAGTCCCATCTGGGACGATGAGCTTGAGTTCTACAGCATCATCATGCAAGACGGTGCCCTGACCTCGCGTCTTCAGCACATCCAGGTCGGCGACACGGTGTTGATGGCCGAGAAAGCGGTTGGCACACTGACGCTGGAGCACATTCGCGAGCCTTCGCCGGAAGAAGCTGCGCAGGGGCGTCGTCTGTACATGCTCAGTACGGGAACCGGCATTGCACCATTCATGTCGCTGATTCGTGATGAAGATACGTATGACGCCTTCGACGACGTCATCCTCACTCACACCTGCCGTCAGGTCCAAGACCTCCAGTACGGCATTGACCGGGTGAAGGCCGCCCACGAGTGTCCACTAGTGGGCGAAGAAGCGTCTGAAAAGCTTCGCTTGTATAGCTGCGCCACACGGGAAGATGCGCCGTATACCGGCCGCATCACCACGCTCATTGAGAGCGGAAAGCTGTTCACCGATCTGGGTGTTCCGCCGCTAAATCCGGCGACCGACCGGGTGATGATCTGCGGCAGTCTTGAGATGCTTCGCGACCTTCAAGCCCTGATGGCCGCCAAGGGACTAAGCGCGGGTACGAAGCGCGTACACGGTGAGTACGTGTGGGAGAAGGCCTTCGCGGGCTGATGACCGGTCGACGCAGAGCGCCTGTTGCGGTACAGCGCGGGCCCTTCACTCTGCCCCGGAAACCGTCATGGGACTCCTTGAACTGCTGCAAGCTGGCGACGTCGACACCTTCAACACCACTCGCGGCGAGCGTACCCGCCTAGAGTTCTTTGCTGCCGATTTGCCGGGCTTGGACCTGTCTCGCGTTGACCTGAATGGTGCCAACATCGAGAAGGCGGACCTCTCCGGCACCAAGATGGTCGGAGCCTCCCTGTTTCGCGCACGATTCACCGGGATTGACGGCAGCGAGATGGACCTGACGGATGTCCTGGGCCAACGCTCTAAGTTCGCGGAAGCATGGCTTGAGTCTGCCACCCTAGAAGACGCCGAGTTCAGCCAAGCCAACTTCTCAGAGGCCTACCTGAAGGGCACCAAGGGAGCGGGTGTACGCTTCGCAAAAGCCAAGCTGTCCGAGGTCGATGCCACTGAGTGTGTGTGGCCTATGGCAGACCTGTCCGAAGCGTCGATGCACAAGGCGAACTTCACCAAAGCGGACCTTGGACAAGCCGACTTCACCGATAGCAACGCTACGGGTGCAGACTTTACCGATGCCAGGCTGGATGGTTTGCTCGGCTCACGCGCACGATTCCAAGGCGCCATCTTGGTGCGTACCTCCTTGGTCGCGGCCCGACTGGACGAGGCGAACTTGGCAGGCGCGGACCTGACGGGCGCGGACTTGTCGGGTGCCGATTTGACGGGTGCCAACTTGGAAGGAGCCATCCTGACCGGTGCCATCCTGACTGGTGCGGTGTTGGCCAATGCGGTGCTGGAAGACGTCGACTTTACCGACCTGCAGCTGCTGGACGTGGACCTGAGCGGCGTGGACCCCGCAGCGTTGGGTCTTAGCGAGGAACAACTGGCTCAAGTCGCTGCGGTGGGCTCAACTGCAGACGCAGATGCCCCCTTGATCTTGGACGATGTCAGCACCGCTGCGAACGGCGAGAAGGTGTTGTTGTTCTGGGAGAACGCTGACTCGGAAGCAGAGCGGTCTCTGCGCTGGGTCTTGTGCACAGGTGAGGTCAAGAAGGGCATCTTGCCCATGGGCGCTGACAGCATTGTGGCCAAGGCCGTCGTTCCAAAGGGCGACGGATTCGAGCTCATTGTTCTGCAAGACCGCCCTGGCGGATGTGTGTGTCTGGCGATTGAGATTGGCCCGGACGGGGTCACGCGCAACAGCCGCAACTTCCCCCTCGGCTACACGCCTGCACTGGTTCCAATCGTCCGTAGTGACGGGAAGTCGGTGCTGATCACAGGCATGGCTCGTCGCGGACCGACCCTAGTTGTTCAGCGATTGGACGACGAAGCGCTGACACCGGTGCACTCCGAGCGAGTCGCCACCGCACGCGGCTTCTTGGGACGTCACCTTCCGGTTCTCGCGTGCAAGGGAGATGTCTGGATGACGGTCGACCGGAACGGTTCGTCGCGTCCGCTGGGAAGCCCAGACGGGTTCCCAGGTATGAAGGGTGTGGCTGCCCCCGTAGATGACGCGGTGTGCGCCGTTTGGGCCGTGGCTCCGACGAAGCGGGTTCCTGGTGCATTGATGGCGTCTATGCTCGTCAAGCGCGGCGTCCCTTTCGAGACCAAGCTTGCGCCCATCACATTGGTGACCGCGCTGGACATTGTGACGGTCGGGCAGGAAGTGTGGGTGGCTTGGGCCAATCACACGCCAGACGGCCCCACTGTGTTCCGCTGCCGTGTCGGCGGTGACCCGGCCATCCTGCCAGTGCCCTATGAGGTCGTGAGCGACGTACGTTTTGCACCGGATACCCTGGATTCCAGCGGTGTTCCGTGTGTGCTCGTCATCAGCAAGGACGGGCGTGGAACGGTGCTTGGCGAGTCCAGTATTCTCGGCGCTATCGAGAGCTAGTCGAGCGTCGAGATGACGGCGGTTAGGGGCGGCCTTGGACGGCCAAGCCGCGGAAAATGCGCATGCCTTCGGTTCGACGGGCGTCGCTGGGTGCGTCTACGAACATGTGGGTGTACATCCCAGTGGCCGGGTCGTGCACGAGGGTCTCGGCATTGAACCGTCGGGTCGTCTGCCACACGGCCCACTGGGTATCTTGGCCCAATATGGTGCGTTCGGCGAGCGTTGTGACGTTCGTGGAGTCGCCGTCGACCATAAACGACGATGGGTGGCCACCGACGTACACGCCGACTGACAGCACCTCCCCAAAAGGGAGTAGCTTGCGGGCTCTGACCACTTGGAAGTCCGCGCCGGTTGAGACCGACACGCCGTACCCTGCGGGCAGGTTCCAGCGCGGGCTGTCGTAGTCGAAGCGAACGACGGAATCGGCCATGTCGAAGGTGCGTTCACCGAGCTCGATGCTGTCCACCAGCCCCGCGACAAACTCCGTCCAGAGGGTCTCGTTCGCTTCCGCCGGAGGGCTCACGTAGACATCTACCTGCATCAGTAGGCCGTCTTGGTCCTGGATGAGGAGGCGCCGCACGCACACCGCCTCTCGGTCCCAATCCAATGCGGCCGGTGTCCACAGGGCGGCGGTCAGTGGCTGGTGGGAGTCGTCCAACACGGTCGCTGAACCTTCGGGGCGCCCTACGGACCATTCGCTGACTGTCTGCTCGAATCTGTCGAGGCCCAGTGAGAACAATTCGGTCGCCATGAGAACCACACGAACGTCGCCGTCGTCCAAGACTAGACGTGTCTCGGAGACGTCTGAGTGTGTGGCCCCCATTAGGCTGGGTGTGCGCGGTGCACTGACCATGGGGGCTGGCACCTCGACGGTGAGTCTGCCGTCGAGCAGCGGCGTTCGTTGCGTCACTGCGAAGTCCGTGGGCTCCCCGGCCATTGCCGTTGTGGAGGTGAGCGCCATCGTGAGAAGAATCAGCTGCATGACTCGCTCCTGAAAGGGGTGTCCTTGCACTGACTGTGTACGCGACCGCAGGTTCACGCATCGGCCCTCTATCAACATGAGCTTGACGTCTATCGGGGCTCTGCACCCGGCTCATTGCGGCTAGCCGAGGCGAAAGTCCGGGATCTCGACGATGTCCGCGTGCGGCGTCTCGGGGTCTGGGCTGTGCTCGGTCTGTAGCAGAAAGTGCGCGCCTTGCGGGAATGCGGCACGGAACATGTTGGCGTTCTTTGGCTCATTCTCGAAGGTGGCGACAACATTGCCCCGATGGCTGCGAATGTCCGCAAGGGCCTCGCGCTTGTATTCGGTGTCGTCGGTGTCGAAGGACGGCTTGAGGTGGAGTGAGGTGCGGCCGCACCAGAACGGGAAGCGGTGGTTGGTGAGTGCTGCGACTGTGCCCTGGGCCATGCCGTGAACATCTCGGCCGGTCAGGTAGTAGACGAAGCCGCCGCGGTCGTGCACAGCTTGTGCGTACGCCACCGAGCCTAGGGTGGGGGTGTCCGCGAGCACGTATTCGTCGGTGAAGAAGCGCTCGAACCAGTAGGCTGCCAGGTCCTTGAACAGGGCAGCGTCGTTTAGGCCGCGCTGGGTCAAGGGCAGGGTCACGTCCCAGGCGAAGTCGTCAGGGACGAGGGTCGGGACGATAGTCTGGAGGACTTTGTGCTCCGGCACGGTAGCTGCGAACTCGCGCAAGATGCGCAGGTTTCGCGGTCGTGTGGAGAACAACGTGCTGTCTAGGTCGAACACCACAACCGGCAGGGTGCCCTGGCTAGCGGTGTGAGAGACGGCATCGAGAACGGACTGGAGGGTGTGACTCATCCCAGCACCATAGCGTATGGGAGTGTCGCGTGTGCGCTCTTAGAAGCTGCCGCCTACGTAGAAGCCCTGCTGGATACCGCCGGCGTTGTAGCGCCACGTGTACCCGGCACCAATGACGGGGCCGCCTTGGTACTGGGCTCCGATCTTGTAGACGAGCTCATCAATCACGGCGAGCGCATCTACTTTTCGGGTGCGCGCGAAGAAGACTGCAGGCTGGACGGTGCCAATGACCCAGAAGTTTTCCCAGGGCTTCACAACTCCCGTCATCACCCATCCAAGGCCCACACCTGGACGCAGCAGATAGTCCTGGCCCTGGTAGATGTTGCCGATGACATCTGGCCCCATGGTCAACCGGTAGCGGTCACGGTCGATGCCCCAGAAACTACCGACTCGGGCCTCGAGACCGTAGCCGTTGGACAACAAGCCATAGCGGAACTCGCCCGCGGCACGCACTTCACCGAACCAGCCAGGGGATTCCTTGTACCGGAACATGGCACCAGCAGATGCAGCGGCGGCCAGGTGGATGGTCAAGCAATCGTTTCCACCGCCTACCTGCTTGGCGCACAGGATTTCGAGGCCCGTGTTGGGCGCGGTGTACGTCTGAACGCTCCAGTCTGGGACGCTGCTGTTTTGGACGGCTTCACGCCGATTCGCGGTGTCCGGGTCTTGGGCAGACGCGGTCAGAGCGAGTGCAAGCAGGGTAGCGATCACGCGAGGACTCCAGGAAATTCAGAGGGATTGGGTAGCATGGACAACTGGTTGTGTACCAGGATTCCCAATCGGGTGGCTGTTGTGCTGTCTTTGTCGGTCACGACACAGCTCCTATCAAGGCAAACATGCCCACCAACGACGACCCAGCACACCAAAAGAGCGCCATGAACGCATTCATAGCGCCAAGGGTAATACCGACGACTGCCGGTGTGAATCCATTCAGATTCGATAGCTCAGACTGCCGATATCCAGCGACTCCAAGCGCCAGGCCCACACAGCCTATGGCGAAGACCACCAGCGGAGCGGCGACGGGCAGGCAGCACCCGAGCGGCTGGAGCCCCATAGCGACGGTCCCCGAGGCGACGGATGCGAGGGCCAAGATATTCGTGCGGTCTGCGCGGTTGTCGTCGGTGTCGTACACTAAGACCGGGTAATGCGGATGAACGTATTTTGCCCCGTTCGGTGGGCCCGTCGCCTGCATTCAGCGTGCTTCCACCACAGCCCAGGGTCTTTGCTTGTTTGACGCCCTCCATCGCACCTTTCATGACGCTGATAGCCGCAGCTACCGTGTTGTAGAGGCGGTCATTACCGTCTTGATTGTGGTCTCGATTGGCTTGTTTGTTGCCGAGGTCTCCGTTGGAGCGGGTGAGCGAGAGCTACGCTTAGACCGTGCCATTTTGGTCGTCTTTGCGATTGAGATTGTCCTGCGGATTCTCACGTTCCGGCCTCCGGCGCTTGCGTTTTACAAGCGGAACGCCAGCTGGCGCATTCGAGAGCACATCATGGGTCGCATTCGCTTTGCGATGCGCCCAATGAACCTCATTGATCTGTTCACCGTGCTCGCGATTGTTCCACTGCTGCGCGGGCTACGTGCTCTGCGTCTGCTTCGCCTTGTGCGCACGACGCGGTTCTTCAAGTACAGCAACCCGTTCAGCAGTCTGGCGAAGTCCTTTGAGGACAACCGGCTGCTGTACTCCATGTCGTTCGGCTGGCTGGCAACCATTGTGTTTCTAGGCGGCTTGTCCATCTGGCTGGTGGACAAAGACGACCCCGATGCCACCGTCAGGACACTCTCCGACGGCCTGTGGTGGTCACTTGTGACGCTGACTACGGTTGGCTACGGCGACTACGCCCCAAATGACCTGCTTGGCCGCATTATCGGTGGCACGTTGATGGTCGGCGGCATGTTCACCCTGGCGCTGTTTGCCGGTGTGGTGGGCCAAACCCTGTTGGGCGCTGTGTTGTCCATTCGCGAGGAGCAGTTTCGTATGTCCGGGTACATCGACCACGTGGTGGTCTGCGGCTACGACGAGTCCGCTAATCAGCTCATTCATGCACTCAACAGCGAGGTTGAAGGCGACGATACGCGCATCGTCGTATTTGCTCCTGGAGAGCGCCCCCCATCTCTTACAGCCAGTGTGACCTGGATCTCTGGCGACCCGACCAAGGAGTCGGAGGTGGAGAAGGCCCGCATTAGCCACGCTCGCACCGTCGTTATTGTGGGTAGCCGCTCAGACACTCCGCAGCATGCGGACGCGAGTACCGTTCTGACCGTGTTCACCTTGCGCCGCTCGCTGCGTCGGGGTGTGGATGTCAAGCGCAAGCGGCCGCTGTACATCGTGGCTGAGATTCTTGACCACGAGAACGTGGAGCATGCACGGGCTGCGGGTGCTGACGAAGTGATTGAGAGCACGCGCCTCGGCTTCAGCTTGCTCGCTCACGCCGTATTCCAGCCCGGAACTGGGCACGTCATGAGTCAGGTGGCGCTGACCAACGACCAGAACCTGTATGTGAGCAACCTGCCCGATGAGTTCGTGGAGCCACGGGCCTTTGGCGAGATCGCCGCTGACCTACACGCTCGCTACGGAATCCTGGTCATTGGCGTGCTGCATCACGGAAAGGAAGTCATCAACCCGTCCAACTCGCACCAGGTGATGCCGGAAGAGCGAATCATCTACCTGGCGGGTTCAGCAACGCTGCCCGGCTTGTAAGACGCGTTCAGTGCGCGACGAAGCCGAAGCAGCCTTCCATGTACAGGCCGTGGGTGTAGGCGTAGACCAGTCCTGGACGCGAGAGGTCCTCGTATCCCTCGACCAGGCCAGAGATCTGCTGGTCGAGGTCGGCTAGCTTCTCACGGCAGTTGACGTCGCCCACCTGTGGGATGAGCTGCGGTCGTACCGAATCCACATGGGCCACGAGGGACGCTGTGGTGGGAAAGCGGGCCGGAACACCCTGGACACAGCCGATGTCTAGCGGGACGGTGACCATGCGGTGGATGTTCGCCTCGGTCTTGGCCTGCTCGAGTGGCGACTGTGGTGAATCAAGGTCTTCGAAGAGGTCGCCGAGGATTCGTGTGGCAACGCGCATGGGGGAGGCGCAGTCTCCGTCAGCGCTGACTCGTTCGCGGTCTTCGGCGACGATGGCCCGTCCGATACCAATGGAGACCTGTGGGTCCATGCCTTGTCCGAAGATGACCAGCTCTACGCCGCGTTCTCCGTCTTTGACGACCCGCTCGGTATGGTAGGTGACCCACTGTCGGTCATCGTCCGAAAACCCAGGCGTCTGTGCCATGACGAGCAGCTCTGCCGCCATGGACTCCGTCATCTGACCTTGCCGCGCGAGGAGGTAGGCTCGCATCATGGTCATGCGCATAGGTGCGGTGATGCCAGAGTATTGTCGGTCGGTTCGTTCCTCGGCCACACCGGTCCCAGCGACATTGGACTCCCACTCCTTCAGCGTGCTCATCCAGGTCTCTTGTGGCAGGCAGCGCATCATGGACGACGTCATCGACTGGCTGAGTGCGTACCCCGGGTCTGTCGCGTCGTAGCCAAGGAAGAACCGTTGGGCGTCCGAGGCCACAGTGGTGGCGTTGCTGAGTTCCGGGCTCTCGGAAAAGTCTTGTCCTGGCCGGCGTGGAGTGTCTAGGCCCAGCTCAAAGGCGAGTAGTGCAGCACTATTGAACGTAGAGGGGAGGTTGGTCACATCCCAGTTCACAGACTCTGCAACGGCTCGCATGCTCTCGTACCTTGCGCAGTGTTCACCGCGCTTGTGTTGGACGAACCAGCGTAAAGCAAGCTGGGCCATGTCTTCGTCGCTCGGATTGGAGGTTGATGCACTCTCCGTCGCTGCCATGACCCGGTCGTACAGGTCTTGCTCGGCGGTCTGTTGCGATGCGACGCGTGTCTGGGCGGCGGTCTGCAGGGCGGCCGAGAGCTGGCTGAGCGAGTCGCGCGCCTCAGCGAAGGCGGGGTCGGAGGACACAGCACGTGAGAACTGGGTGCGGGCTTGTTCAACATCGCCGTTGGCTTGGGCCTGAAGACCTGCGCCATAGGCAGCTAAGGCGTCGAAGACTTCGGTGGGGGTCTGCACCATGATGCGCCGTGTGGCAGCGGCGCCAAGCTCAATGGACAGGTCGCCGAGTAGGTCAGCTACGACGTCCTTCTCGAGTGCAACAAAGTCTGCCGTGGCTCCCGATGCGCTCGCAGCGCCCACTACTTCGCCACTCTGCACCGTGAGAATGCGTGCATCGATGCGAAGCGATGCGTCGATGACGGTCCACGTACCCACAAGTACGTGTTCAGCTCCCAGACCTCGCCCTGCCACCTGGGCGGTTGCTGGGTCTAGGTAGCCCGACTCTCCCAGCTCCACTTCTGCCAGGACAGCATCGAGGCGGTCCCGCTCCACAAGGGTCAGCCCGTCCAAGCCCGCCATGTCCGTGGTCATCATGCTGGACAGGGCGCGTCCAAGGCCCGGATGCGCTTCGGTCTCGCCGCCGGGGTCGAGCGGCAGAATGGCCAAGGTAGCGGCATGGGCGAGCGAGAGTAGGACGAGCATGGGCGGACCTTTGGGGGCAGTGGGCCCAGGTAACCCCGTCGACATGTGTCTCATGCCAGGCATCCGGCAAACGCCGCGATACAGGGCCGGCATGTCTGAAACACCGACGGCTCCGGCCCCGAAGCTGCCCCTCAAAGAACGCATGTCCGCACTGCTCGACCAATACGGGCCTGTTGTGCTCGTGGTCTGGCTGACCTTGTCGGTATTGACCTTCTTTTGCTTCTATTTCGCGATTGGGGCTGGCGTAGATGTGACCCCGGTCACGGACTTTGCCGTTGACCAAGGCTGTACATCGCCAGAGCGCGCCGCACAGTCAGGGCAGGGCGCAGTCGCTTGTGTGGGACTGCAAGCCACCAAGCCCATTCGCTTTGCACTCACCGCCCTGCTTGTGCCGCTTGTGGGCCGTCTGCGGACACCGCCGGAAGCGAGCGACACCCCGAACCCACCCACCAACCCGGCCTGATGCGCCCAGGAGGTACGTGTGCGGCCGATTCTGCGCGCGTTGGACCTCGAGGGCTCTGCGGTCACCGCGGTCCTGGGTCCAACCAACACCGGTAAGACCCACAGAGCGCTGCAAGCCATCAGCGGCTCGCGCTCAGGCATGATTGGTCTGCCGCTGCGGCTTCTCGCTCGCGAGGTCTACGACCGACTGCGGGCTGAGAAGGGCGATGACGTCGTGGCTCTGGTGACTGGTGAGGAAAAGCGCGTTCCGCCGGGAGCTCGCTACTTTGCCTGTACCGTCGAAGCCATGCCGCTGGACCGTGCCACGGACATTGTGGTTGTCGATGAGGTGCAGCTGGCCGCGCATCGAACGCGCGGGCATGTGTTTACCGACCGCATCCTCAACGCTCGGGGTCTGCGGCACACCATGTTCCTCGGCTCGGACACCATGGCGCCGCTGCTGGAGGAGATGGTTCCGTCGATTCAGATCAGCTCTCAGACACGGTTGTCGGCACTCAACCACGTGGAGCCCCGAAAGTTGACCAGCCTGCCCAAGCGGTCGGCGGTGATTGGCTTCAGTGTCGCGCGTGTCTACGAGCTGGCTGAGCGCCTCAAGGCCCGGCATGGCGGGGCCGCGGTGGTGTTGGGCGCCCTGTCTCCACGCGCTCGCAACGCGCAAGTCGCCATGTACCAGTCGGGTGAGGTGCCGTACATCGTGGCCACAGATGCCATTGGTATGGGCCTGAACTTAGACGTGGACCATGTGGCCTTCAGCGCCACCCGCAAGTGGGATGGCCGCTCTCAGCGAGAGTTGAGCCCGGCGGAGCTCGCTCAGATTGCGGGTCGCGCTGGGCGATTTACCCGAGATGGCACCTTCTCCACACTCACCGAGACCGAGCCGCTGTCCGGATCGGTGATTGAGGCGATTGAGAACCACAGCTTCCGTCCCGTGGATGAGGTGTGGTGGCGTGCGTCTGACTTGGACCTAGACTCGCTCGATGGACTCTTAGCGTCGCTCCAGCTTCCGACGCGTCGCCCGTACTTGCGCCGCATGCGGGATGCAGATGACCACCAGCTGCTCCAACAGCTCGCCAGCCAAGACGCCATTGCACTGCGCGCAACGTCACCACAGCGCATTGAGCTTCTCTGGCAGGTGGCGCAGGTACCGGATTTCCGCAAGACCCTGACCGATAGTCATGCGGAGCTGATGGGGCGCATCTACGTGCAGTTGGTCGACCACGGCAGGCTTGCAGACCGGTGGGTTGAGGCCCGCATTGACCGGCTGAACAACGTCAATGGCGACCTCGATGCGCTGATGACGCGAATCGCTTGGGTGCGCACCTGGAGCTACTTGTCGCAGCGTCGTGGCTGGTTTGCCGACGGCCCAGCATGGCAGGCAAAGACGCGTGAGATTGAAGAGCGCCTCTCGGATGCGGTACACGACGCGCTCACGCGGCGGTTTGTGGAGCGTCGTCTACGGCTGCGCTTGGCGGACCTGTCCGGTTTCGTTCGCCTAGATAACGACGCGGTCGTGGTGGACGAGGAGATTGTTGGGGTTGTGCGCGGCCTGTCGTACACACCAATGACCGGAGTGAAGCTCACTGGCGAGGTTCGCGCAGAGGTCATCTCACGAATCGCAGCCTTGGCCACCGCCTGTTCGACTGCGGCGGACAGCGAGTTTGGGTTGTCAGCCGAACACGCTCTGTTGTGGGACGACCGCGTGGTCGGGCGATTTGAGGCCGGAGATGACTGGCGCTCGCCGCGACTGAGGCTGGCCCGCACGGTGGACTTGCCGGTGGCTCTGCGTGGGCAGCTCTCTGCACGTCTGGCTCGCGTTGGCCAAGAAGCGGTCGCTGGACTGCTGGAGCCGGTGACTCCGAGCAAGGAGCTGTCGACTGCGGCTCGCGCGCTGCTGTACCAACTCGAACGACATCTGCTGACGGTGAAGCGGAACAATGTAGAGGAGTGGGTGCGTGAGCTGACACCCGAGGACAAGAAGGCGCTGTCTCGTCGGGACGTTCGCATTGGACGCCTGGCCGTCTACGTCGCCTCCCGCCTCAAGCCTCTCTACGTCGAACAGCGCAACTGGCTCGACGCGGTGGCCAGAGGTGTGCGGCCGCTGCCCGACCCCCCGCATGCTCAGGCGATGTCGCTGCCGGTAGGGGAACGCAAGCCCACTGAGTGGCTGCGTCTTGGGTTCTGGGTAGCCGGGCCGCGTGCCGTTCGGGTCGATGTGGCTGAGAAGGTGTCTGCGTTGATTCGCAAGCACCAACGCAAGAACGCAGGCCTGCCGGATGGGTTGGCGAGTCTGCTCGGGTGTAAGCGAGACCAAGAAGAGGCCGTGGCATTGGCTCTTGTCCCGCCACATCGTCGGCGTCGCCGGTAGCTCTGCGGAGCTGGAGCATCGGCGGTAGTTTACTAGCAATCTATGCAATGCTTTGGGGCGGTCGTTCGTACAAAGAGGTGAAACTGCGGTAATCCCGCTATTGGAGCCTGTTTGATATCGATTGCATTGTTGTCTGCCCTTTCCTCGTTTGCCTATGCTCAGGACGAGGTGTCACTGACGCCCCCGGTCAGTGCCATGCGAGCGGTTCCGCATCCGGGAACCGTCAATCCACCGAATGGCCGTGGATTTCGAGAACATCAAGTCAAGACGATGCGCAGCGTCTGTGCGCACGTGCCCATTATGTGGCGGGCGTCGCCGTCGAACGAGGCAACGTTGGTAGCGTCCATGGGGCGGCGTACCGTGTGGCTCTATGTGGCCGATACCACAGCGACACAGGGCAGAGAGTTGTTGTTGGACGGTGAGGAACTGGAGATTGTGCTGAGTGATACCCACTCGGATGACGTGGTCTCCCGTCCTCTCACACCGGGTACCATTGGCCTGTTTACCACCGACTACTTGGGCGTGGTTGGCGATGCCTGGGGCTACTTTTGCATGCCAAAGCCGCTGGCAGCGGACGCGTAGCGGCGGTTCGAACCAGTGAATGCTCTGGTGAGGCTCACTGCGTTGCGAAGAGTGTAGGCTTACAGCCTTGGGTCTAGCGGGAAGCGCTCTTCGCGGTAGCCGGGCCCATGTGGGTGCAGTGCAATCACGGTGTGCAGCGGGACGTCGACGTGTGGGATTTCTTCACGTGGGATGTCTAAGAAGTAGCCTAGTAGCGAGCGAATGATGGCTTGGTGTGCGACTAGCAGGACCGGTCCTCGGGTGCGTTCGAGGTCTAGAACCATGGGGTCTAGGCGCTCGATGACGTCTGCGTAGGACTCGCCGCCTGGGTAGCGGTAGCCGAGCTTGTCCGCTTGGCGTGCGGCGAACTCGTTGGGCCGACGTGCGGCAATTTCAGCGTAGGTCAGCCCGTCACAGACGCCGGCATCGATTTCGTCGAGGGCGCGTCTCGGACTGTGGGTGGTGCCGAGTGCGCTGGCTGTCTGGCGGGCGCGGCGAAGCGTGCTGCTCCACACGCGGGACACAGGGCGAGGGCGGAAGAACTCTCCCAACGAGTGTGCGTAGCGCTGACCGGCGGGGGACAGGGGAGAGTCGCCGCCGAGCTGGCCAGAGGTGTTGAACTCGGACTGGCCATGACGGGTGACCCAGATGGTGCGTGGAACGGCCGAGAGGTTCGCCAGGTAGTCGGTGAGCCGTCGCGGAATCACCCGTTCGGGGTCGGTGAGAATGAACTGACGACCTGCGTCTACCAGTCGCACCCATGCCGGGTCACCGTCGCCTAGGGGCTCGTAGACGGTGCTGTAGTGGTCAATGCGTCGTCGAAAATCGGCCACTGCTTCGTCTGCTTGCACCCCGGTGTAGTCGGGCGAGAACAGCTTAGTCTGGCGGATATTGCGCTCAATGATGTCGTTGTCGTCGCAAGAGAGCTCGACAAAGGCGACTTGAATCCCGTTTTGGCTGCAGACCTCGCGGACCCAGCTACGGCGCGAGTGGGTCGTGTTGGTCGCGTCATAGAACGCCACCTCACCGCCGTCTGCGAAGAAAGCCAGGACCTCGTCCATTGTGGCTTGCGCAGCTTCTCGACGTGACGCCATGCCGTTTGGATTGCTGGGGTCAAAGAACCCGTGGGGAACTTTGGCGCCGAACAATGCACGCCGGCGGTTGCCGACGTTGAAGATCTGCGCGCGAACCCCTTGCCACGCCAAGTACCGGGACATCTGGCTCGCGACAAAGGTCTTGCCGCGTGCCGGAAGTCCGACCATGCCAATGACGAGGGGGCCCATGGCGGACTAGCGACGAGGAGCGCGAACGCCCCAGGTGAAGCCGTCGTAGTAGCCACCTTGGCTTTCAGCGTCCCAACAAGCGAACTGGCAGCGGCTGTGGTCGCGACCGTTGCGTGCGGTGTGTACGTAGCTGAAGAGGTGACGGATGCCGTTCATGCTGCTTCCGCCGTCGAGCCGAGGCAAGACGTCTCCATTAGGAGTGGGGTCGTTGATGAGGTTGTCGACACCTTGGCCGCATGAGTCGTCCGAACCATGGCCACTGTTGGCAAGACCGAAGGTCGCGCGGCCCGCTTGGTAACTGTTGATGAAGGTTGTCGAGCCGAGGAATGTTCCGTCGACGCTGACAACGAACGGCTGGTCTTCGTCGACTTCCGTGCAGGCTTGTCCCGTAGGTGCGGCGAAGATGTCGTCCCAAGTGTTGGCGCTGAAGTACACCCGGATGTTGGTCTCGGCTTCAATCTCGCCTTCGGGTGTGTACAGGGTGCCCATCTTGAGGAACTGCAGTCCGCCCTCGGCACGGACGCGGCTCCACAGTGTGGAGTTGATGTCGCTGATGAGCTCTTCGCTGTGTGGAGAGACCATGGTGCCGGTGTAGTCGCCTTCCAAGAGGGCCGCGTTGCTGCGCTCGCCTGGGACTGCGCCGCCGTGGTTCTTGAACACAAGTCCCCAGCCACCACCGTCAATCTCTTGCTCACAGTAGACTTCGAATGGCGAGCGCTGTCCCCAGAATACCCAGGTTGGACCGGAAGCTAGACCCAGGTCTTGGGCATCCCAGCAGTCCGCGACAGCGCACTCAGCAGCAGCGCCAATCGCTTCGTTGTCGTTCGGCTCGCCACTACAGTCGTGGTCAATCTCGTCGCACTGCTCTGGGGCGTCTGGGTTGACGGAGTTGTCGCTCGGGCCACAGTCGCTGTCGTCTTCGACGTAGTCGAGACCTGGTGGAATACATACTTCAACGCCGGTAGCAGGGTCGCCAAAGCCGTCGCGGTCGCGGTCTACGTACCAGGTGGGGCGGTCGATAGCGTCGGTGTCGACTACCCGGTCGCAGTTGTCGTCAATGCCGTTGCAGACTTCGCTGGCTCGGGGATTCACGTCCGCGTCTTCCGGTCCGCAGTCGGTGTCGTCCTGAACGTAGTCAAGGCCCGGTGGCACACAGGCGGTAGCCGAGTCGTTGGGGTCTCCAAACAGGTCACGGTCGGCGTCTCGGTACCAGGTTGGCAGCTCGCTTAACGGGGTGTCGGTGTCCACGATGTCGTTGCAGTTGTCGTCAATGCTGTTGCAGACCTCGGTGGCGCCTGGATTGATGGCGCCGTCGTCGGGGTTGCAGTCTCCAGCTTGGTCCACGAATCCGCGAGGTTGGATGCAGCTCATGGTGCTGGCGTCTGGGTCTCCGTAGCCATCGCGGTCGAAGTCGGCGTAGTAGGTGGGCAGGTCGTCGACGTCATCAATGCTGCCGCTACAGTTGTCGTCAATGTCGTTGCAGACCTCGGTGGCATCGGGGTTGACGTTGAGGTCATCCGGGCCGCAGTCCAGGGCATTGAACACGTAGTCGCGGGGAAGGTTGCACTGGGTCAGCGCGCCGGCGGGGTCGCCGAATCCGTCGCGGTCGGCATCTGACCAGCCCGTGGGTTGATCGATAGCGTCGGTGTCTGCCACCTCATCGCAGTTGTCGTCGATGCCGTTGCAGACTTCGTCGGCGTCTGGGTTGACCTCAAAGGTCTCATCGTCGCAGTCGCCGCTGTTGTCGACGTACCCATCCGGCAGTTCGCAGGCGCTTAGCTCTGTGAGCAGGTCGCCAAAGCCGTCTTCGTCCGCATCTGCCCAGCCGGTGACGAAGTCGATGGCATCTGTGTCGGTGATGTCGTCGCAGTTGTCGTCCAGGCCGTTGCAGATCTCGTCGGCGTCTGGGTTGATGTCTGCGTTGGTGTCGTCACAGTCAACGTCGTTGGTGAATCCATCGAGGTCGGCGTCTACCAGGGCGTCGGTGTCTGGATCGGTATCGGGGTCTGTGTCCGGATCGGTATCAGGGTCTGTGTCCAGGTCCGTTCCGACGTCGAAGGCAGTGTCCTGGTCGACGTCTGTGTTCGTATCGGTGTCCACGGGAAGCGTGTCCCGCTTGCAGGCAATCGACAACACCAAAGACATACAAAGCAAACGATTGAACATGCTCATCCCCCAAAGCGGGGCCGAGCATAGCGCACCGTCCACTGAGTGTCAGTCTCTACCCTGCGCCAACCGCTCGCGAACTGTACACTGGGGGCACCTTGGAGGTCTCCTATGTTTTTCACCATCATCAACGCGCCGTTCCGTGGACTCATCTTTAGCGTGGGTAAGCCCGGCCGTACTCTGGGCCCAGGGTTTCACTTCGTGATGCCCTGGGAGCGCGTACGTCAGGTCTCGACCGCTCTACACACCGAAGAAGTGGATGTGGACGTCATCACCCAGGGCGGCACACCAACACAGGTCAAAGTCGGTTTCTCGGGACGTGTCGTCGACATTGAAGGCGCACTCGTCAACACGCAAAACCCGTTCGCCACACTGCGAGTGAGCGTCATCTCCGTGGTCAGTGGCGCGGCCAATAGCTACTCGATTGACCAGCTCGCTCAGTACAAGAACGACATCAGCAAGAGTGCTGAAGAAGAGCTGATGGCGCTGTCGAAGAAGAACGGCTGGGGGCTAGGGGACTTCCAGATTGCGGTTGGCGACCCTTCGCTGTCCGAAGATCTGAAGAAGCTGATGATGCGCGAAGAGGCCGTCAAGCGTGAGAATCAGGCCAACTTGGACAAGGCGAAGAACCAGCTAGAGGTCGCCAAGCAGCTCGCAGAGGTTGGCAAGATTCTGAAAGATCAGCCGATTGCCCACGAACTTCTTCGTCTTCAGATGCTCAGCGACATGGGCGCGGGCGGCAAGGTCGTGGTCATTGACGCGAAAGCCGGGACTGCGGGACTGGCCGGGCTTGCTAGCTAAGGGACTGGCCCTAAGGACGCGTCTCGGTCAGCGGCCTAGCGGCACCACATCACGCGGTTGCGAATCTTGCCCACGGCGGACTTTTGCTCGCGAAATGCGCGGGTGAGCAGGTCTCGGACGGTTTCAGGTGTGGTCGGGTCCTTCTGGGCCACGCCAACAACGGTTGCGGTGACTTCAATACGCGAGCGTCCAATATCCATATGCATCCCTTCGATACACGCCCGGGCGCGCTCGGCAATGACCTGGCCCATGCGTGCTTCGCCTGGAATGAAGATGGCGAAGGCGTTGCCGCCGACACGACCGTAGACATTGCCCGGAGCCGTCACGCCCCGTAGGCGCGCGGCGACTGTGGCGAGCAATCGGTCGCCAATCGCGAAGCCGTGGCGTTCGTTGATCTCGTTGAAGTTGTCGATGTCCACAACCACCATGGAGTGGGTACTGTCGTCGCCGCTCCGCTCGACCGTCTTGTCGGCAAGATCAAGGAATGCTCTGTGCGTTGGTAGTCGGGTGATGGGGTCTTCACGGCCTGCGCGCGCCAGCGCTGCATGGGCCTCGTCCAGCTCGGCGCGAAGGCGCTCATTCTCGACTTGTACCAATGCTGCCCATTCTCCACCGTGAAGCGAGCGGTAGTCGCCTGTTCGTGCCCGTAGATCATCGACGGTCGGCTGGGCGCTGACATCGACATCCAGCAACTCAGCGATTGCCGGGGTCATGGACAGGGTCTGTTTGATGATGCGCCAGGCGTCGTCTGGGTGCACGCCAAGACTGGCGGCTGAGCTGACGACGCGCTCGAGCTCTGGGCCAGCGGCGGGTGCATTGATGGCTTCGCCGAGGTCGTCTGCCCAGCCACAGATGCGCTGTAGACCCGCGGTCTCAGCGGGAGTACTGGCGCTCACCGGCTCTTTGTGAAGGTGGACGATAGCGATGAGCCATGGCGGCAGGCCCCACTCGGTGGCCTGTTTGTCGAACGCCTGCATGTGGGTTTCGCCGTAGTACTCGCGTTCCGCGTCGAGTCGGGCGGTGCCGATGTTGTTGCGGACTTGGGCAAGCCAGCGCAGGTGCTGTCCGTGCTCGAGGAGCATCGGGCCGACACCCCACTCGAGGGCCAGGCCTGCGGTGAACGCGAGGTCTGGATGGGCTGCTTTGGTTCGGCATGCCATTAGACGTGCCGCGACTGCACGGTGAATGCAGTCGGACCACAGACGTTGGCCCACGCCGTTGGGGAGTCGCGCGCTGTCCAGGCCAGAAGCGATTCTGTGCTGAATGGCAATGTGGCCGACCACACGCGGTCCAAGGATGACCGCAGCCCGGGTAGGGTCGGTGAGTCCGTCGCCAATGCGCTTGTAGAACTGTTGGGTGTACCGGAGCACGGTCTCAGGCAAGCCACGCACCTGGCTCATCTGCTCTGCGAGCATCTTTACGTCTGAGCCGCCGGACTCGGAGACTGCGAACAGTTCGCGCTCGGTATCTTGGGAAGGGGTCATGGATGTCCTCTGCCAGGTGTTTCGGTTCGTAGGGCCGTCCACTTGAGCCCTGCATCCATCAAACTTTCCCTCTCAAGATCTAGCGGGTGTGACCGACTGGGCCCCATTGGAGGCACCGTGGTGTCCTGGTGGCAGAAAATTGACCGACACGGCGAACTTGCAATGGCGGGCTCGGTATTTGCTGTGCTGGTCATTCTGCTCGCACCGCTGCCACCGCCCGTCATGGACGCCCTATTGGTAGTGTCCGTGGGCATGTCCCTGATGTTCTTTCTGACCACGTTGACGGTCCAGAAGACGGTTCAGTTCACTAGTTTCCCGACTCTGCTCCTGGCATCTACTGTCTTCCGTCTGTCCCTCAATGTGGCGAGTACGCGGTTGATTCTGCTGCATGGCCATGACGGAAGCCACGCTGCTGGGCGGGTGATTGAGGCCTTCGGACAGTTTGTTGTGGGGGGCAACTTTGCGGTTGGCTTGGTGGTCTTTGCCATCCTTGTGGTCATCAACTTTGTGGTCATCACCAAGGGCTCGGGTCGCGTGGCAGAAGTCGCCGCTCGGTTCACCTTGGACGCGATGCCCGGTAAGCAGATGGCCATTGATGCGGAGCTCAACGCCGGCCTTATCGATGAGTCGCAAGCGAAGAAGCGGCGCCGTGAAGTCTCACAGGAAGCCGAGTTCTACGGCGCCATGGACGGTGCCAGTAAGTTCATCCGCGGCGACGCCATTGCGGGCATCATCATCACCGTGGTCAACGTGCTCGGCGGCATGTTCATTGGCATTGTGCAGAACGGCATGCCGGCGATGGAAGCTGCCAAGGTCTACACCATCCTCACCATTGGGGACGGTCTTGTTGGGCAGGTTCCAGCCCTCGTCATCTCTACTGCCGCTGGTGTGCTCGTTACCCGAGTGGCTGATGGCGACGACAGCTCACTCGACGACCAGGTCCTTGGCCAGCTCTTTGCGAAGCCGCGCGTGTTGGCGATGTCCGCGTTTGGACTGGGGTGCTTCGGCCTCATTCCTGGCTTGCGGATTCCATTTATGACGGCTGCGGTCATTGTTGGCTACCTGGCCTACCGGCGCTGGGGCAGCGACACTCGCGAAGCCGAGCAACAGGCAGAAGTACACGCTGAGGAAGTGCCGCTTGGACCTTCTGATCTGTTGACGGTTGACCCTCTGACCATCGAAGTGGGGCTCGACCTTCTGTATTTGGTCGACGAGAGTGCTGCGGGTGCCCTGGGTGAGCGCATCCAGAAGATTCGCAACCAGTTCGCCAAAGACCTGGGTGTAGTGCTTCCAAGCGTACATCTGACCGACGACCTGGCACTGGAGAGTGGTGAATACGTTGTGCGGGTACGTGGTGAAGAGGTGGGTCGGGCCCGAGTTCGCGCCCGCAAACATCTGGCCTTGGACCCCGGAACAGCGACGGGCGTCATTCGCGGCATTGAAACAGTCGACCCGGTCTATGGTCTGAAAGCCTTCTGGATTCCAGACGGCGAAGTGCTCAAGGCCCAAGCCAAGGGCTACACGGTCGTGGATGTTCCGACCGTATTGACCACTCATTTTGTCGAGCTGATGCATGCGCACGCGCACGAGCTGTACGACGGAAACCAGCTCAACAACGTGCTTGAGCGGCTGCGCGAGGTGGATGAGAAGCTTGTTGATGAGCTCATTCCGGACCCTCTTCCACGTCACACCGTGCTCAAGGTCTTCCGCAATCTCATCCGTGAAGGGCTGAGCGTTCGCGACGCCCAGACGGTGCTCGAAGCCTTGGCCGACAATGCGGCGAAGTCCCGTGATGCCGATGTTCTCACCGAGTTTGTTCGCCAGCGTCTCGCGCGTCAGATCACCCGCCGATTCTCGGATGACGGCGGTGTGCTGCACTTCATTGGCCTGGGCCAAGACACCGAGTCTGCCATTCTCCGTGGTCTTCAGAGTCGCGAAGGCTCCCTGCCAACACTGGCTCTTCAGCCGGCCGTTCTGCGAATTTTGACTCAGACGGTCGAAGAGCTCAGCAAGACCGCATCGGGTCCACAACCGATTCTGTTGGCGCCGCCGCTGGCCCGTGGTCCGCTGCGTCGTCTCCTAGAGCGCGTGGTTCCGCGAATTGCGGTGGTATCTAGTGGAGAGTTGTTGCCCACAGTGAAGCTGGCGTGCATTGGCAAAGTCGAGCTACAGGCCACGGCGACCGAAGGCAGTGCGTAGAGCTCGGGGCGATGTCCGGCTGTCTTACGAGCGAGAGCAGCTGCCAGCGTGGTAGTCGTCCACTCCCTGGAGGCAAGCGATGGCCCGTATGTTGATTGGCCTTGCAGGCTTGTTTGCGAGCTGTGGATGGACCCAACCCACAGCAGAACCACAGACCCCACCGGCCGCGTCTTCCTATGATCCGCTTGTCATTGCGGTCGGGTATGATCTGTACAGCGTCATGTCTGTGGCAACGGATTCGGCCCTTGATGAGACGATTATTGAAGCGACCACGTTTCCAATGCTGGACTTTGATTTCGACTGTCGAATCGAGAGTCGGCCTGCGCTCGTGACCGATTGGGCCTGGTCGGAGGGGGGCACGGTGCTGTCCATGACCCTACGCAGTGACATCTCTTTCTCGGACGGCGACCGAGTGACGGCCGAAGATGTTGCCCTGACCTACCAACTTGCAGCGGATCCGAGTCTACAGAGCCCACATGAAGGCGAGGTCATGCGGATGAGCCCGGGGGAAGGGCCGCGTGTCATTGACGATACGCATCTACGGTGGCGGTTTACAGAGCCGTACAACAGGGCCTTGCAGCTCGACCAAGCGACGTCTTTGGGCATTCTTCCCGCTCACCTCCTTGGGAAGATGGACCGCCCCACAGTGCTTCAGTACGCTGGGGTCTTGCCGCCGTTAGCGTCTGGCCCGTGGGCGATGTCCGACCACGTACCCAACGTTGGCTTCACCCTCACGCCGAACCCGCAGTTCACAGGGCCCGACACGTGGCGTCCAACACTGGACGGTGTCGAGTTCAGAATCTTGCCCGACTATGGCGCGCGACTTGAGGCCTTGGAGACTGGCGACGTACACGTCATGACGCAGGTGAAGTTCGAGGATGCCAACACGCTCGCCCAGGCCCATCCTGAGATCACGCTGTACCGGCGCAGCTCGCAGTCCATCGACTACGTGGCTTGGAACACCGAACGGCCCCTGTTCGCAGACGCTCGCGTTCGGCAAGCATTGACCTTAGCCATCGACATTGACGCGATTATTGCTTCCGAGCTGACGAGTGTGGATGGCACGCCCTACGCAACACGGGCAACGAGCACCATCTCGCCCGACTTGTGTGACCTGCACAACCCGGATGTCCAGCTACTCCCACACGACCCCCAGCGAGCGCTCACAGTGTTGGCAGAAGCCGGATGGACGGACACCGACGGTGACGGAACGCTCGACCGCGGTGGCCTTCCGTTCTCATTTGAGCTTGTGACCGTGACCGGCAATCCGCGCCGTGCGGCAACGTTGGCGGCGATTGCACGCGATCTAGGCCTCATCGGCATTCACGTGGATGTGGCTGTTCAACCCTCGGGAGCGTTCTTTGAGCGTCTCCGTCTGCGCGACTACGATGCGGCCATTTCCGGCTGGTCGCCAAGCCTATTTGTGGACCCCGAGTTCCTGTGGCACTCCGACGTCACCTGTGATGGGTCTGGACCAGAGTGTCGGCCTGCCAGGTACGACTACAACTTTACTGGGTACAGCAATCCGGTCGTTGACGACCTCCTCAGGCGAGGCAGTGCGGCGTCTCTACCAGAAGTCCAAGCCCCGATCTGGCGCGAACTGCAACAGGTCATCTACAGTGACCAGCCGTACACGTTTCTATGGTGGAACGACGAAATCGTGGCCGTAAACGACCGTTTTGACCCAGGTGATAACGTCAACCTGATCTCGCCATACGACGACCTACACGAGTGGCGACGCCGGGAGTAGCGGCAGCCCAAACCGTGGCCTGGACTGGTTTTTAGAAAAGACGGCTCGGGTGTGTAAGCACCTGAGGGCTGTGTCGTTCCCAGAGCAATCGCCCAGGAGCCCTCATGTTTCGCACCTCATTCGTCGCCCTCGTCGCTCTTCTCCTTCCAGCCACCGTCGCCCTGGCGGACTCGCCAGATGACGACGGAATCGCAGCTGTAGACTTTGGCGAGTGGGTGTTCGATGCCCCCGAGGTGGTTCAGCCGGCCATGAAGCTGACGGCGTCTGACGGAACCGGTCTGCGCCTGCGTTCCATGAGTGCGAAGGCGGTGGTTCAGGGGCCGCTGGCGTACACCGAGCTTCACCTGGTCTTCAACAACCCCGAGCAGCGAGTCCGTGAAGGTCGCTTTGAGATTACCCTTCCTGACGGCGCCGCCATCTCTCGGTTCGCCATGAACATTGAAGGGCAGTGGCAAGAAGGCGAAGTGGTCGAACAGCAGCTCGCGCGACGGGCCTACGAAGACTTCCTGCATCGTCGTCAGGACCCGGCTCTGCTCGAGTCCGATGGTGGCAATCAGTTCCGTGCCCGCGTCTTTCCCATTCCCGCTGGTGCCGACAAAGAGCTGATCATCGCGTACAGCCAAGAGATCACAAGTGCCGACGGCTTGTACCGGCTGCCGACTGCTGGGCTGCCCACCCTGGACACGTTCGATGTGGATGTGTCCATTGAGACGGTCGGGCGTGCCAAAGAGTCCATCCAGTTTCACCGTGAGCGCACCGCCCCAGAAGGGGATGTGGTTGTGGCGACTGGCGGACCCCGGGCTCAGCTGGGGGTGCAGCACGGCGACTTGGCCATGGCTCGCGTTCTGCCGAACCTGCGCGCCGAAGCTGTAGACATTGGCAGCATGACGGTGCTGATCGATACCAGTGCTAGTCGCGCCCTTGGACTCACGAGCGATGTTGAGGTGGTCCAGTCGGCCATTGCAGAACTCGCCCGCACAGCGAACTTTCCACTGCGAGTCGTGGCGTTTGACCAGACTCGTCAGGTGGTCTTTGAGGGCAGGGCGCGTGACTTTGGCGCGGTCCATGCCCAAGCGATTTTGGACCGGGGCGCCTTTGGGGCCTCCGACTTGGCCAGCGCCATGCGGTCCGTTCAGGACCATGAGCGGGTCTTGCTCGTGACCGATGGCGTGGTCACCGCTGGAGATGACGAGACACGGGAGCTGTCGAAAGAGCTGCGAAATCTCGGGAATCGCGGTGTTCAACGGCTCGATATTCTCGGTGTCGGCGGCATCCGCGATGTGGAAATTCTTCGCACCTTGGCAACCGTCTTGCCGCAGTCTGGCACCGTATTGGACGCAGACACGGGCGCGTCAGAAGTGGCTCGTCGCCTTCAACTAGATGTTGTGGACCTTGTGGTCTCGGTACCTGGCGCGGAGTGGGTGTGGCCAGAAGTACTGGAAGGCGTGCAGCCCGGTGACGCCCGTACCGTCTTTGCCAAGGTCGAGGGTCAGCTCGACGTACACCTCGCCGGAGCCTCGGTTGGAGCCATTCCAATGGCCGAGGTTCAGGGCCCGCTGTTGGAGCGTGAATGGGTGCAAGCTCGTATGCAGCGGCTGCTCCACATGGCGGACGCTAGCGATGACATGGACGTTGCCGAGGCCTACCGAAACCAGGTCACTACCTTGTCTGTCGAGCACCGGGTTCTGACGGACAGCACGTCGCTTCTCGTGTTGGAGACGGAGGCGGACTACGCACGATTCGGCATTGACCGCAACGCACTGGCGGATGTCTTGGTCGTAGAAGACGGCAGCATCACTTCGGTGACGCGTGCCGGTCGGACGGCCCCGATAGTTCAGTGGGCCCGGCCAATGGAAGAGACGCGCGTGGATGAGATGCCGCCAGACGGCTTCGGAGATCTCGGCGGGGAGCAGGAGCAATCGATGGAGATGCCGATGCCCGTTGACGTCAGCGGTGCGGACTCCGGTGCGATGGACCGGGTCTCTAGGACCGAGTCCGTCTCGTCTGAAGTCCAGCGGGCCATGCCGGCTCGGGATAGCGATGAGCGCGGACGTCGGTCCGGTAGAGGAGGCAACACCCGGTCCGCACCGAGTCCAGCGCCGCCAGCAATGTCGCGTCGACCCGTTTCCATGGCGGCGGAAGATAGCGAAGAACTCTCCGTCATTGGTGGGCTCATGGATGACTCAGCGGATGAGATCATGGCAGAGCCAGCGGCCCCACAGGCTGCCGCCCTTGTTGGCGCCAGCCCCGGAGGAAGCTTTCTTCTCGCCGTTCAGTCGGCGGTCGCGGACGGAAATGTGGCCCGTGCCTTGTCGTCATCCCATGCTTTCGTTGCCCAGAATCCCGGAGATGTCCTGGGACTGCTCGCCCTGGGGGAAGCCCTGGAAGCGAACGACGACAACGCCAAGGCCGCCCGTGTCTATGGCTCCATCATCGACCTCTTCCCGAGCCGCGCGGACATGCGCCGCATGGCAGGAGAGCGTCTGGACGCCCTGGGTGATGTGGCCCACGACCTCGCTGTCGATACCTACGAAGAGGCCCTGGAACAACGGCCTGACCACCCGTCAAGCCATCGCCAGCTCGCATGGGCACAGGTCCGTGGCGGAGACTTCGAGCACGCCTTTGAGACGCTTGAAGCAGCCATTCAACGGGCCTACCCGGGTGGGCGATTCGCGGGTGTAGACGTTGTGGTTCGCGAAGACATTGGCTTGGTTGCCGCCGCGTGGATTGCCGCAGACGCCAGTGTTCGTGACGACGTCACTACACGGCTGACGGCCGTTGGCGCCACATTGCCGACGGACAGCTCGGTACGCTTTGTCATCACGTGGGAGACAGACGCCAATGACGTCGACCTGCACGTGTACGACCCGCAGGGCAACCACGCCTACTACGGCGACAAGGTGCTTCGCTCAGGCGGCTCCCTGTTCGCCGATGTCACCACTGGCTTTGGACCCGAGTGCTTCGCTATCAACGGGAAGGCCCACGGTCCGTACCGCATCCAAGCGCACTACTACAGCCAGGGGCCAATGGGCTTTGGAATGGGCACCCTGCACGTCATCCGCCACGATGGCCAGGGTAAGCTGACCATCGAAGACCAGCCCTTCGTTGTGCAAGCGGATGGCGCCTGGGTCGAGCTGGGCACCTACGCGGGCTAGACGCTACTCTGGGTCTTCGAAGGCAATCGAGACGGTGATGTCCCCGACGTACTGCACGCCATTGTCGCAGTCCGGCGGGTCTTGGTTGACCGCTTCGGTGGTATCGAAGGTGAACACCCCGTTTGCGCCGGTGAGGGTCTCGGACAGTACCCAACTACCGGTGTCGTTCGTCCACAGCTCACGTTCGGTGCTGCTCACGTGGACAAATCCCCACTGGCTTGAAGTGGGTGCGGAGGTGCCAATGAGCTCGCTACAGGTGTCTTCGCTGTAGGTGAGCGTGCCTTCGTAGGTGATGTCGCAGGCCGTACACAGGTCACCGGTCGTGCGCTCGGTCATATTGACGCTGAAGCGGGTGGCACAGTTCGGCACGTCGTAGGGGAAGGGGCCAAAGACGGTGCTGCACTCGATCTCACGCCCAATGAGTACGAACGAGGTGTCTTGCGACATGGCGCTTGAAAAGACGCACTCGCCTTCATCTGCACAGGCCGGGTCATCGCAGTCGATGACGTCACACGAGGCGACCTCGGACCCCTCGGTTCCGTCTGTTCCGTCGTTTATGGTGTCATCTGGGTTGGATGAGGTGCACGCGGCGAGCAGCAGGAAGGGCAGGATGCGCATAGGGTCTCCGAGACGGGCCGCACGATAGCCCAGTTCTTCGGGAGTGAACATGGTTTGGGGAGTACTCCTGTTGGCATGTCGGGGGCCGGTAGTGGCTGTTCCGACGCCAGCTCCGGTGTCTACGCACGCGGTTGTTGTGTCCGAACGCGGAGGAACGAGTGTTGGCGCCCGACTCCCTACGGTGGTCGCACTGCATGGACTGGGCGATAGAGCGGAAGATTTTATCCACGCCCTAGATGGCTTGTCCGGTCCGGTGCGTGTGGTTGCGGTTCAGGCGCCGGAGCCGTGGGGAGACGACGGCCACGCGTGGTGGACCCGTCGTGTGAGCAGTGGGGACTGGAGTGCTCTCGCTGGGGACGTCTCTGCGGCAGCCGATGCCCTACAACCCTTGCTCGAACAGCTTGGCAACGACGACTCGGTCTGCGGAAAGCCGGTGGTGACTGGGTTTTCACAGGGGGGCATGCTGTCTTTTGCCCTGGCTGGGCGTCACCCGGATGACATTGCAGGGGCCGTACCTGTGTCCGGTATGGTGCTAGACGGCGTGGCGACCTCCCCTTGGGCGCCGACGCGTGCGCTACATGGAGATGCCGACACGGTGGTACCGTTTGAGGCCACCCGTGCCGCCGTCGATGCCTTGACTGCAGCGGGTGAAGACGTCTCTCTTCAGGCATTTGTCGGCGTGCAACACCGCATTCCATCGCCTGTGCGCCAAGCATGGTTCCGCGAGCTACAAGGCCTGCTGCCAACGTGCGTAGGAGAGTAGACTGTGGCCAAACTTGAAGTGGTGCATCGCAATAGATTTGTCCCGATGACGGACGCGACCGTAGCTGAGATTGGGGGAGGCGCCTGGGAAATTCGCATTCCGCTCGCCAGTGCTATTCACGCAACGACCCGTCGCCAGGCAACGCCAGAAGGCTGGGACGAGGCCATCTTCTCGATCGACGGTGAGGAGACACAGCCGGCGATGGGAAGCGGCTCCAACCACACTCACGTAGTGGTCACAGCACTCATCTTCTAGAGGAACGGTCCTCAATCACCGATGAGTAGAAAGTCGTCGAGAGGGTCGTAGGTGGTCTCGGCGACCGGCTGCTTGCGACGGCGGCGACGCTTCTTCGAGGTGTCGCTGCTCTGTGCTTGTTGCCTTGGCGGCTGCTTCTTGCCGCGCTTTGGCAGCGGCTCACCGGGCTTGAGCGGCTTAATGACGCGGCCATTGGACAGACGCAGTGGCTCGGGGTCTTTGGCCGGGGCGGGCATGGATAGCCCCAGTGCCTCACGACGCTTGCGGACTTCCCGTTCGATGCTGGCGATTTCTTCCAGAAGCGACCCGGTGTCGGCCTTGTGGGTGGCGCCCTTGAACTTGCCGGTGAGCTTGGTCTCTGGCGTGAGCTTGTTGCTCGCGTACAACGCCCACATCTCATCACCGTAGCGGGTGCCGCGGAGCTTGCGGGTGTAGCGGCTGAAGAAGCTGGTCAGGTTGCGAACGTCGCGAACCAACAGCTTCTGGGCGTTGTTATTTTGTGCCGGGTCGACCGCCTGTGGGAAGTCGATGATGACGGGGCCATCTGGGCCTAGAAGGACGTTGAAGTCCGACAAGTCGCCGTGCACAATGCCAGCACAGAGCATCTTGACGACCTCCCGCAGCAGCACGTGAAACATGTCCAGCGCTTCATCTGCGCCCAGCTCAATGTCTACGAGGCGAGGGGCGGGATGACCGTCTTCTCCGCGCACGAGCTCCATGACCAAGACCCCTTCGACATAGTCGAACGGCTGGGGCACCTTCACATCTGCGGCCTGAAGCTTATAGATCGCATCTACTTCTGCAGTCCGCCAGGCAGCTTCCGTCTCTTCGCGGCCGTAGCGACTGCTCTTGGCCATGGCACGGGCTTGTCGCGTATTGCGGACCTTGCGGCCTTCCGTGTACTCGGCACGGTGCTTAAAGCTGCGTCGGGAGGCTTCCTTGTAGATTTTGGCTACACGAAGCTCTTCGCCTTTGCGCACCAAAAAGACCTCGGCCTCTTTTCCGCTCATGAGGGGCCGTACAACCTCGTCGACAACGCCGAGATCGATGAGAGGTATTAGTCGCTGTGGGACGCGTATTTTGGGGCTCCAACGGTAAGTGACCGTGGCATATCCAGTGAGATCGACTGCGCCCACAGTCGGACTGTTCAATCTGTCGCTGCCCGGAACCGATGAATGGGTCTGGGTCTGTGGTCGAGTGTCCACGCGAGTCGGATACAGGCCCACCGCCTCCACAAGCCAATGAGTACAATGGGGGTCGAGGGGGCCTTGTGGCGCATTACGATTTGGCAGTGATTGGAGCGGGCCCTGCTGGCTATGCGGCGGCAGTTCGCGCGTGGGACCTCGGCAAGCGAGTGGCTCTGATCGAGCGTGCTGAGCTGGGTGGAGCCGGGGTTCATGACGGCGCGCTGGCGTCCAAGACGCTGTGGGAATTGAGCAAGGATTATCTGAGCGCCACCCGCCGCGACCGTGGCTTTGAGGCGGAGAATGTCCACGTGGCGTTCGATCAGGTCGCCCTGTGTGTGCGCAACGCGATTCGCGAAAAGGTGGGCCAACTCCACAAGCAGCTGACGGCCCTGGGGCAGCCTTATGGCGACCACGCGGGTCGTATTGACCACGTTCACGGCAGCGCCGAGTTTGTGGATGCCCACACCCTTCGAGTCACGGGTACCGAAGCGGGGCAAGGGCGCACTGTCACCGCAGATGCCATCATTGTAGCCACGGGCAGCAAGCCGCGGGCATTGCCGAATGTGACGGTGGATGGCGAGGCCATCCTGACCAGCGACCACATTCTGCGCATCAACGCGTTTCCGGACAGCTTGGTGATTGTTGGAGCGGGGGTCATCGGATGTGAGTTCGCGACTATCTTCTCAAACTTCGGCCAGACCAAGGTCTACATCATCGACCGAGCCGACCGCATTCTGCCCTTTGAAGACCCTGACGTAGCCGGTGTCTGCGCGACCCAGATGGAGGCCAAAGGGGTGACCATTCACCATGGTGCCCACCTTCAGAGCCTGACCCGAGTGGGGGACCGTGTAGAGTACACGATTCGCCATCCGACCGGTGGCTTGGAGACTATCTCCGTGGCCAAGGCGCTCATCTCAGTGGGCCGAGTCCCGAACACCGGCGGTCTGAACTTGGCCGCAGCCGGTGTGGAGTTCACAGACCGGGGTCACATCACCTGCTCGGGTACTGCGACCAACGTGCCGCACATTCACGCGGTGGGAGACGTCACCCTAGACATCGCACTCGTGAATATTGGTGAGGTGGAGGGACGCCACGCGGTGGATTGTCTTTATCTGGACCACTGTAAGCTGCTTTCGTACGAAAATATCAGCACCATTATGTTCCTAGACCCGGAAGTTGCGGGCGTGGGGATGAACGAGATCATGGCGCAGAAGAGTGGTCAGTCGTACCGGGTGGCCGTGTACGGGTACGACCTTGTGAATCGCTGTATCGCCATGCGCAGCACCAATGGCTTCATCAAGCTTCTGGTCACAGATGACGACGAGATGCGCATTCTGGGCATTCGCGTAGTGGGCGCTCATGCATCGACGGCGATTGAAGCGGTGTCCCTCATGATCTGCCACGGGCGAGGGGTGCGAGACCTCGCCGAGCTGCTTCACCCGCATCCATCGGTGACTGAGGCGCTCCAGGACTGTGTCCGCATGCTGCTCGGCTCGTCCATCATGAAGCCGCATGTGTTCCAGTCGTCGCTTCGTTTGTCGCGGGTGACGTCGGCACCGAAGAGCCCGGAGCCAGAGGCTCAGCCTGCGGCAGCGCCAAAAGCTTCCTAGGTCCCGCAGGCCCACTCACCAATCGTGATGGGGCCGTCTTCGCTGAGATGTACGGCGTGAACGCCTGACCCTCCCATCCACTCGCTGGTCAGGACGAGAATGTGGCCGTTGTTGCGGACCGGAAACGCGCCAGGCGTTCGCACACGACCGTTGAGCGACAAGCCCGCTGTGGGGAGCGGCAGAATATCGCTGCCTGCCAGGAACAGTGCTGAGTGTCCGGGCTTTTCCGGGTCATCGGAAGGGGCGAATGCTTCGAGCACTCGGGTACCCTCGAGGTCCAGTCGCTCGTCGAGCTGGACGCCTGAGGCGTCTGACGACAGAGGCCATCCGCTTCCCGCAAGTGCGCTCATTGCCGGCTCCAGCAAGGCGTCGTCCGCGCGAGAACGGCTCGCGAGGTGCCAGCCAGATGGCAAGCCTTGGCCAAGGTAGCCCCACGTTGCTTGCCAGCTGAGGGGCTCGTCGATGGGCGCCACGACGGCCATGGCGCGTGCACCGGTCGCCTCGCAGGTCACGGTAGTCACGCCGCCAAGCACCGTGCGTCCTGGTGGCAAGGTAGCGGCCTGACCTGTCAGTTTTGGTGCGCAGGCTTCGTTGCCCAGGACGGACCCTTCTTGGGTGACACAGGCCACGGGGACCGCGAACCACGTGTCGTTGTGGAAGTGGGTGTCAAAGAAGGCGACGCGAACGTCATCGGCTTGAGGAATGACCGGTCCGTCCGCTGCCACAGGCGCAGGTTCAGCAACCTGTGGGACAGAGGAGCTACACGCGCTCAACCCGAGCAGTAGTGTCAACAATCGCATTGGGCGTCCAAGTCTAGATCAGCCTACGCCGAGCCTACGTTGCCGCATTCCACACGGCTGACAAGCCACCGCGTGAGTGAGTGTTCCGCATGTCACTTGCGCTATTGCCGACCTTCGGATGGTACTCAAGGTGCGGACGGTCGCCCTGCGGCCCGAGCCAGCGGGTGAATCCGTTGCGCAAGCCGGCGGCACCAATGGCTGACCAGTCTTTGTTGGGGGCGTCCCAAGTGACGGTGCGGTGCGAGCGGTCCCAGAAGGCGATGTCGACTGCCAGTCCATAGTTGTGCCATGAGCCTCCACCCTTGACCCATGTGACCTTGTTGCCTGGCTTGGTGCGGCCTTGCTTGTAGATCTCGTCCTGCTGCTCGAAGCTGCGGAAGCCACTGATGACGTACGGCTTAAGGCCCTGCGACTGGAGGTCCTTGATGGTGGCGATGGCCACGGTGCGCATCTTGGGGCTGATTCGGCTGTCGCCCAGGATGTTGCGCGGGTCACCGTCGTCGACGTCGACCTCTACATTGCTCGTGCGGGTTGCGTTCCCGGTCGCGTTTGCCGGGATGTCCTTGGAGGACGAGTTGGCGAGCGCGGCTGCCGTACCTTCGCCGGCAATGCCGTCCACCTTGAGATTGTTGGCAGACTGGAAGGCACGCACCGCGTTCGCGGTCTTGTTTCCAAAGTCACCGTCGATAGTGAGCTTGGCGCCCTTTGCATTCAGCGCGCGCTGGAGCGACTTGACGAGGACACCCTCGTCACCGTTGCGCTGAGCGGGACGACCGGTGAACGAGACGTCCGCGTTGCCGTGTGCGCTGGAGGAACGCTCTTCGCCGGTATCGTGCATCCCCATGAGGACGGACAGCAGCTTTCCGCGTGTGCCGGCGCCAACAATGCCGTCAACAGCGAGGCCATTCGCTGCCTGGAAGGCGACGACTGCGGAGTGGGTACGACGACCGAAGATGCCGGGGCCAGTCGCCATGTCGCGTGCGGACATGAAGCCGGCGTTGACGAGGGCGTTCTGTAGGTCGCGAACACCCGGGCCACTCGACCCGCGCTTCATGAAGCCAATCTCGGCAACGACGCCGTGGTTCTGACGTACGGGACCCCCGACAGGCACGTGGTTGAGCAGGACGTGGGCGAACTCTTCGGCCAGTGTCAGCTCAAATGCCATGTCTGTGGGCTTCCACGACGCAGTGGGCATGTAGACTTCTTCGTCTTTGGCGAATGCCAGAGCGCCGAGCTCATCGGCCTCTTTGTCGACCCCAGCGGTCCACATAGGGGTCTCGCTCATGTCTTGGCCGGTGACCGCGTTGAAGGCCGCGGCGAGGGCGGGAGGCATGTAGCCAGAGCGTGGGTCCGCTTCTCTAAGGGTGCCACCGTCCGACTGCATCTGGCGGACAACCTTGTAGGCCAGAGTGGTTGCTGCCTTCTCATCTTGCAGTTCCTGCTGGTCTTTCGCACCGAGCATGGAGGCCATGAATGAGTTGTCGGTGGATGCTTCGGGAGCAGCTTGCGCGGCTCCAGCTTCTTCCGTGGCGGTCTTTCCGGGAGCCTTAGCGGCACGCTTCTTGGACATGGTCACCTCTATGTGTGTCGGCAGAGGAGACGCCGACCTAAAAAGAGTAGCCGGAAAATGTGCGAGAGGGAAGGTCAATCGTGATGTCGCGCTGCAGCGGGTTTCTCGGTCGTGATGGTTCCATGCCCGCTTGGGGGGCCATTCTGTGGACCTGATGGGCATAGTTGGCGACGTGCGGGAACAACCTCGGGTTGATGCAATGCTTTGCTCGGTCACGGGCCATCGCTGGCGGTGTTGGATCTGTCAGTCTGACGAGAGGTGGGCCGGTGCAAGTGTATCGGGGCGTTGCCGTGGCCTGTTGGCCAGATGCGATAGAACGGAGCGCCCGGAGGTCGTATGCGCTCGTTTCGCCATCAGTTCGCCCACTCCCTGAACGCTCATGGGGAGCGGCTTCACGCGGCGGCTCACAGCCACCACTTGTGGCCGGACGTGAGTCGAGCGGCGCACATGCGCGCGTGGGATGAAGCGGCTGAACGCGCTGACACGAAGTGGGCTTCGGTGCTGGGGACAGAGTGGGCACAAGCCCGCGAGTCCCTCGCATCGCTTCTCGGCGGCGTACCGGCAGATGGCTTTTGCTTGGCGCCGAATGTTCACGAGCTGTTGGTTCGGCTGGTCAGTGGCATTGAGAACCGACCGATTCGCATCTTGTCCACCGGCTCCGAGTTCCATAGTTTTACCCGTCAGGTTCAGCGCTGGGTGGAGGCCGGTCTTGCGATCTGGGAGCAGGTCCCGACAGAGCCGTTTGCCACCTTGGATGACCGCTTTGAGGAGGCAGTTCAGCGCGACGGCCACGACCTCGTCTACGCCAGTCATGTGTTCTTTGACTCGGGCTACAGGTTTGATGAGGTCTTTCGCATCTTGCAGCGTGCCCCGGCTCGAGCAGTCGTTGCGGTCGACGGCTACCACGGGTTCATGGCGGTTCCAACGCACCTGCAAGCGGTCGCTGACCGCGTATTTTACCTGTCTGGCGGCTACAAATACGCCATGAGCGGCGAAGGCTTCTGCTTCATGCATGCCCCTGCTGGACTCGTCGAGCGGCCTGTCGACACCGGCTGGTTTGCCGCGTTCAATGATCTTGAAGCGGAAGCTGCAGGGTTGGTTGGCTACGCAAAAGACGGCAACCGGTTCTGGGGCGCTACGTTTGACCCCTCATGCATCTACCGATTCAACGCGGTCCAGCAGATGCTTCAGGACGAATCGCTGGATGTTGCGGCACTGCACAAGCGGTCCCTAGACCTACAGGACCACTTTCTACAGGGCTTGGAGGGTGCGCCGCTGGGCCTCGTTTCGGAGCAGCTTGTTGTGCAGGACGCCCAGCGACGCGGGAACTTCCTAACCTTCCGTCGGGAAGACGCGACCGAACTCAAGGCGCGTCTGCTGAATGCCGGCTTGGTGGTCGACGCTCGCGGAGACCGACTGCGCTTCGGCTTTGGGCTGTACCACGACATCGAGTATATCGATGCCGTGTTGGAGCGGGTTCGTTCGGCCTAAGCAAGCAGCTTAGCGGGGGGCGACTGGCAGCGACAGCACGCCCAGCCGGCGACTGCGGTAGGGGTCAGCACCGTTCTGAATCACGGTGCCGCCACCTTGTCCCCACTGGCCACGAATGGGGGTGTACCCAGCCGGTACGTAGTTCATAGTGTGAACCGAGAGAATGTCGTCTTCTCCGCCACTTCCGAGGGGTTGTGCGTGGGTCGTCATACTCGGAAGGCCGTTCTGCGTGAGGCGTGCGCCTACCCATGCGCCACTGACGCCGGTGAAGTCGAACGCCATGGTGCTGAAGGTGGCGAACCATGGGGCGTCGGTGAGCTCAAGGTCGATGCTGAGGTCCGGCATGGTGTCCCAGCGAGCTGCAGCGCTGCGGCTGACGTTGGTACTTGGAGCCGCGTACCCGTACTGAATACCTGTGGACTCAGGAATCGCGAGGTAGCCAACCGCGCGGGTCCACACAGGATTGGACGCGTTGATGGGGTTGCACATCTGTCCGCCGCCGTAGCCCCACTCGGCAGCAATGGCGTGGTCGCCGGCGTCGAGGCGGTCGATTCGGAACAGCGACATGTGGTCGTCTTCACCGCTTGTGCTCGGCTGGACATGGGTGCCGGAGGAATCGGGGGAGTCGGAGACGTTCAGGCGCGTTGAGACCCAGTGGTCTGCACCGCCCACAACGTTCATGTCCATCTGGCTAAAGACGATGGAGGGCTCGGCCAAGGACGCCGTGAGCTCAAGGTCGGGGATGGGGGTCCACGTTGAGCCCGAGCTGTCGTGACAGGCGCTCGACTCGCCGCTAGCGAAGCCGTACGTGGGCTCCCAGGCGGCGGGTACGGCGAGAACGGACAGTTGGCGTCCCCACACGTCCGCTGAGCTGGCAGCTGGGCTGGACATCACGCCCAGGCCGGCTCCCCATTCGCCTTCGATGACGTGGGTACCGGCCCCGAGCTCAATGAGGCGGAAGGCATGCATGTGGTCGTCTTCTCCCACGGTGCTGGGCTGCACGTGTGTTGCCGTGGGCAGTGCTTCGCCGTCGATCGTGATGCGCGTTGCGACCCAGGCGTTGGTGCCTTCGGCGACCACATTGATGTCCCACTGCACCATGACCACGTAGTCGTCATCGAGAGTGAACTCGAGCCGCATGTCGGGGACGGTGGAGAAGGGGGTGTTGTCTCCGTTGATGGCCGTGTGCTGGATATTGGTGAGCCCACGAACGGTGAAGGTCTTGGGAGTTGGGCCCGAGAACAGCGACTCACACACGTACTCGGTGAACTGCTCTTCGCCGCTCTCGAGCATTCCGGAGCTGTCCACGTCTAGACCGGAGTGAATGGCCGTTCCGCCGTACAGGCAGTTGGAACCGGGTGCTTCGGGGTCTAGGCGGACGAGTGCTGTGCTGCCGTTGAGCCCGTTTTCACCGTCCTGCCCGTTTTCGCCGTCCTGCCCGTTTTCGCCGTCCTGACCGTTCTCTCCATTGATGCCGTTGCACACGAAGCGCGTTCCGGTTCGTTCGCCGTCGTCGAGAGTGCCGCTGTCGTCGAGGTCGAGGCCTGAGTGCACGACGATGCCGCCGTTGTCGCACTCTCCGCCTGGTGACACGTCGTCTTGCTCGACCAGGCTTGTGGGTGGGGTCTCGCCGGCGCAGACGTTGATGGTGTTGTCTTCTTCGCCCGTGCCTAGGATGCCGTCGCCGTCTGTGTCGGGTCCGGTGGAGACCGCGGTGCCACCGGCAGGGCAGGCGTCGCCGGCGTCGAGCTCATCTACGCGAACCACGACCGGTGGTGGGGCGTCGCAGATGAATGTGGTGCTGTCGACTTCGTCGTCGGACAGGGTGCCGTTGTTGTCTTCGTCGAGTCCGGTTCGGATGGTGGTGCCGCCGGTCTCGCAGTCATCTCCGGCATCCACAACGTCTACGATCGGCTGGATAGCGTCTTCGCCATTGCAGACGGTCGACTCCACGGTGGCTTCGTCGTCGTTCAGGATTCCGTTGTCGTCGGTGTCGATGCCAGCGCGGAAGACCACGCCACCGGCAGGGCACTCCTGTGCGGATGAGGTCTCGACCAGTACGTCGCTGCCGTCCGTGCCATCGCAGACCGGTGTGCTCTGGTCTCGCTCTTCGAGACCTAGGACGCCGTCCGCATCTGTGTCGGTGCCGGCATGGATGATGATGCCGCCACCTGGACAGTCGTCAGAGGTGGTGACGGTCTCCACATCGACAAGGACTGCAGCCGGGGCGTCGGGCTCGCAGACGTAGGACGTCTCTTCGATCTCGTCGTCAGACAGCAGGCCATCGCGGTCGAGATCGGCGCCGGAGTGCACAGCAACACCGCCATTGGCACAGTTGTCGCCGGCGGGTTCGTCATCAACGCGGACAGTCTGGGGAGGCTCGGAGCCTTGGCCGTCGCACACGTAGTAGACGTCGCTGACCTCGTCTTCGTCGAGCTCTCCGTTGCCGTTCAGGTCGGTTCCCGAGGTCACCGCGACGCCACCGTCTGAGCAGTTCTCACCGGGGGCTTCTTCCGTCAGCTCAATGAGCGCGTTGGTCCCGGCGGGGCCCTCAACGCCATCTTCACCATTGCTACCGGGAGCCCCGGCTGGGCCTCGGCAGGCAATGAGGGCAACGGACAACAGTAGTGATGACGATAGGCGCATGAATCCCCTGGGGTTTGCGCCGCATCGTACGCGAAGCTTACCGCCTACGCTCAAGGAGATACCGAGACAGGGCGCGCAGCCTCACAACAGCGTGGCTATCGCGAAGGTTGGGGCGAACGGTCGCCCACGCAGCATTGCTCATGCTGTGTGCCTTGGTCTTGGTGTCCTCAATGGCGCCGGTCTCACCAATCATGACGAGCAGCTCTTCGACGACCTCTTGTGTCGGGTTGTCGATACCGGCTCTCAGCTTGCGACGGTCTTCGAGGTCCAAGCGGCTGAGCGCCAGGGCCGATGGCCAGGTCCACTTGGACTCGAGCAGGTCGCCTCCGCGAACCTTGCGGTTGTCTTCGAAGCCTTGCATGTCTAGGGCGTCGTCTACCATCTGGAAGGCGATGCCTAGCTCCAAGAAGTAGCTCTCTAGGCCACGAATCCACTCCTCTGGTGCTTCTGCGAGCACGCCACCAATGCGTGCAGCGGACTGCGAGGGCACGGCGGTCTTGAGCTTGTAGACCAAGTCCAAGTGAGCGAGCAGAGCGGTGGGGTCGCCGGTCTCGACAGCGTCATCGACCAGCTTGCCGGGGCCCGCGAGGTCGAGCGCTTGGCCCAAGTGACCCGCGCGAACGGCCTCGAAGTAGCAGGCGTAGATCTTGAGCTTCGCGGAGTCTGGAGCGTCGGATTCCTGAGCGACGGTCTCACCCAAGAAGTAGGCGAGGTTGCCGGCGTTGATGCCGAGCGGAATGCCGTATTCCAGGTGAACGGCGGGACTTCCACGGCGCACATTGGAGCCATCTTGGATGTCGTCGATGATGAGCGAGCCGGCGTGTAGAAGCTCGGGCAGGGCCAACCAGTTGTGAATGCCCTTGGGCTCACGGCGGTCGTCTTTCCACAGCTCGCGGCACAGCAGAACAGAGTAGCTGCGCCAGGCCTTGCCGCCACGGTCGATGATGTCGCGGACCGGGTCGAGGGCCAGGGAGCCGACGAGGTCGAGATCGATTCCGTCCAGCAGGCCGCGGTCGTCTTCGCCGCTGACCATGCGAACCAGCTCGCTCTGGGTCGGACGACGGGGGACGAGGTCTGCCACGATCTTACGAGTGGTCTTGCCCACGCGCACAAGGTGCTCGCCGATGGTGCGGTTGTGCTCGAATCCGCTGCGCTCCAGGTAGCCAGTACCGCTAATCGCGACGCCGTTCTGGGTGCCTTCGAGCGTGATGCGGCCTTCGTAGAACGATGGCTCGCTGATCATGGTGATCAGCTCCTGGTGGTCAATCGCGGTGTGCGCGTTGAGTGAGATGCCCGCTTCTGGAACGGTCAAGACCCACTGGCGTGGGTACTCAATGAGCGTAGTCGGGCTGGTCCACGGGTCGCTCGATGCGAAGGAGAAGTCGTCATAGACGTGCTGCTTTCCTTCGGTGTCGATGAGCACACACCAGCCGCCAGCACTCGTCAGGTCGTCTGTGTAGATGAGCTCGTAGGCGGTCAGCTCGCGGCCGTCGTCTAGTTGGATACCCATCCAGTTCCACGCGACGGTGCGTCCGCTTTCGCCAGCAATGCCGAACTCGTGGTCATACCAGGCGTTTCCGCTGGCAATCTCGACGTCCTTACCGTCCATGCGAACGGTGCCTTCAATGTCGCAGCGGGGGAAGAAGTAGTAGAACATGTCTCCACCGCTGACTCCGCGAACCACGCCGTTGTCGCCGTGCAGAATCGGGCCCTTGCGAGGGGTGATGATGACGTCGCAGCCGAGCTCTCCGTCGTCTCCGCTCAGGACCATGCGGTAGCGGCCGTCATCGAGCTTGGTGAAGACGTTGTCGTCGTAGCGCAAGTCCAAACGGTCGGTCGGGACGTGAGCTTCGGCGCGGGCTTTGCGGTCCGGGTGAGGCAGCACGCCGGTCTCGAGCAGCTCGAGAAGGCTGTCGCGGATGTGTGGGTCGCGTTCTTCTTTGCTGGCGTTCAGGCGCTCAATGGCAATCTCGGGAGACTGAACGTCTGCCAGGATCTGCGGCAAGTAGCGGCGGCCTTCGACATCTGTGATTCCCCACAACACGGTGTGGCCGTGGCGGTCCACGCCGCGCGCTTCCGAGCGGTCGCGTTGCCGGAAAAAGCTTGAGAACAGGCTGACATCGCGGCCATCCACCAGCGTGACGTGCGCGTGAATGTACCACCACTCCATGTCCGATGAGGCATGCGGAAGGTCGTGGATAGCCAGGTCAATCGGTCCGGCTTTGGGCCAATCAGCAGGGTTGTTACGGTCGGTCATGAGGTCCCCAAACGTGTTTAGGCGACCTGCTTACCGCGTACGGTCGGCGATTGTGTTTGGGTTGTGTTGAGCTTTCCAACATCTGAGACCCAGGGACGGTGTCTGCTGGGTTTTCGTCGCACTTACTCTGGCGCTACACCAAAATAGGCGGCGGCTCCGTCGGTCGCTGGCAGTTGCGATGCATCGCCCACACTCGGAATGGGGAACGGCCGGAAGTCGATGACATCCCAGGCGTGAAATTGGTAGCGCGGGTCTTCTAGGGGCGCGTCGAACACCACATGAATGCCTGCCGGACGGCCATCTGGGGTGACCGCGTCAATGTGGTAGGTCACGCCCGGTGCGCGGACGGTGTCACCCACGGAGAATGGCTGGGTAGCGGGGTTTCGCGACAGTCGTTCGCTGGCATGGGCCATCCACGGACCGTCTGGAGTGATGCGTAGGGTGGTGGTATTGACGCGTTCGACGGTCACCGCTTCCAGCCCGCTGTACAGACTGTGAATCGCGTCTGGCAGAGCGGCATGTTGGACCGACTGAAGCACCAAGCCGTAGGCCGCCATGGCGTCTGACGGGGGGTTGATCAACACCACAATGTGTCCGGCGGCTTGGTCCAGGTCCAGGCTTGTTGTGCTTCGGTCCACCAGGTCTTGCGGCGCTTCCATGGTGCGCGCGCGGAGCGGTGACAGGACGAGATTGAGGCCGACATGACGCACAAGTACGGCGGTCGCTACCACCGCCGCCAAGCGCCAGGCCCGGCGGTCGTCTCGGAGGTGTTGAACGAACTTGGCGAGAAGGACGGCGCCGGGAACACTCGCCATCAGCAACAGGCGGTCGCTCGGGAAGCTGGCAGTGACCGGCAACAAGGCACCGAGGGCGCCCAGGAGCCACATGGCTGTTCGTGGGTCTCGGCGAGCGAGGCGGATGCCGACGATGAGCGTGGCGACGAATATGACCCACGCGGTGACGACCCAGATGGCGCGGACGTCTTCGTCGGCGAAGCTGAACAGCTCCGACCACATACCGATGCTTAGGCTCGTGGCTAGGACCGGAAAGTTTGTGAGTAACTGGAGAATGGAACCCACGGGGTCCGCGCCAATGTCCGCATAAACGCCGGAGTTGTGTACACCGAAGCCGAGCCCTATCCACAAGCCAAGCCACGCCAGTCCCAGGCCGCTCACTGCTGCCAAGTCCCGCCAGCGCTCGGGTCTGCGGTCACACCACAGCGTGTAGCCGAGCCACAGCGGGAGCAGTCCGAGAGCGCCTTCGTTACTGGCCAATGCCAAGACAAACAGGACCGGAGCGAACCAGCGGGAGCCACCGTCGCGAGCTGCTCGGTCATGTGCGAGCAGTGCGCTGAATCCGAAGGCTGCGGCCATGACCAGGTTGCGATTGGCAATCCAGCCAATGGTCGGACCGTGGGCGTCATCGAGCGCCAGAATGACAACGGCAAGGCCAGCGACCCATGTAGGGCCTTCTACCCGTCGTATGAAGGCTGCGGCTGCGGCGAGAAACAGTCCGAACCAGGCCACACTGTGTAGGTGCATCAGCCACGGTTGGTCAGGCCACAGGGCGAAGTCGATGCGGTGTGTGAGCAGGGACAGCGGGCGCAGGAATGCGAAGGAAAAGTCGGTCGACGCGGTCCACGGCAACAGACCGAGGTCTCGTGCGGCGACGACTTGTGTGGTGTCTCCGGGACCCGGCAGTCCTGAGCCGACAAGCGGGGCCCACGGAAGCTCGGTACCGCCAAGGAAGCCGTACTTCAGCAGAAAGTCGTCTGCGGACAGACCGGTGTCAATGGACACCAGCATGCACACAATGCCGAGCACGACGGCTGCCCACAGAGTGCGAGGATGGGCCAACCAGCGGCGCCGTTTCGTCAGGGCGTCGGACATGCCTTACGCGGTAGCGAGCGCTTGAACGACGCGCCGAACCAGCGACAACCAGCGCGGGCGACGAGAGATGTCGGCGGTGCGAATGGTGTCGGCCATGATGTCTAGGTAGCGGTCCGCAAGCACGTCTCGATTGTAGTCGGTCATGACATGGGCGCGTCCGGACATGCCCATGGCGCTTGCGGCTTTCGGGTCCGCAGCAATGCGCTTCAGGGCGGCTGCGAGCTCGGCGGGGTCTTCGGGAGTGACCACGATTCCGCCGCCACTCGCTTGGGTCATGGCGGCTGCGTGTCCGCGAACACCGAGAATAATCGGCTTTCCGGTTGCCCAGATCTCAAACATCTTTGACGGGATGACTGTCTGGAAGACCTCGAGGTCTCGCAGGGGGACCAAGCAGACGTCCGCGGCAGCGTAGATGGCGGGCATGGCGTCGCGCTGCTGGCCCGGAAGGAAGTGAACATTCGGCACGCCCTTGGCAGCCATGATCACATCGGCTTTCGCAGCGCCTTCACCAATGAAGGCCACGGTGACTTCGGGGGCGAGTCGGGCGGCTTCGACCACGGTTGTCAGGCCCATCGCGAGTCCGTGGGTACCAGCGTAGACAGCCAGTGTCCCGGTGACCCCGAGCTGGTCGCGCAGGGCTTGGCCGTCATTGTCCGGGTGGAACCGCTCGACGTCGACACCGTTGGTGACCACCGCAATGTCGTCGACGGTCGTACCCGGGGTTCGCTCTGCGATGTGCTGGCGAAACGGCTCTGAGACAACCACGACTGTATCGGCGGACTTGTAGAGCATCTCCTCGAGGGCTTCGAGGCGCTTTACTGCATGTGAGCCGGTCTCCATCATGCCCATGTCGGTGATGCTGAGCGGCCACAGGTCGCGAATCTCAACAATGAGCGGCAGACGCTTGATGTAGGCGAGCAGGGAGCCCGCGATTCCCGAGAAGAACTGGGGGCTGGTCGAGATGACGACGTCGACATCTGGCAGCGTGGCAGCGGACGCAACGATGGATGTTGCAAACGATGCGTACTTGAGGGAGCGGCGCTTGCTGCCGCTGTTGGGCGTGGCGTAGACCCAGCGACGGTGGACATGAACGCCGTCGACCACTTCATTGACGGCAAGCTTACGTCGGTAGGCCTTGGGCAGAACGCCGGTGGGGTGACACGGCATTGCGCACAAGACATGAACCTCGTGACCAGCGGCGACCCAGCGTGTGGTCAGGTCATGGACCCGTGCCGAAAGTGCGGAGATGTCTGGTGGAAAGTGTGGTGACACGTACAGAATGCGCATGAAGGCTCCACGAGACGGCGGTCGCACCAGAGGGGCAGACTGTCCGCTTAACCGCGGTCTTCGCTCTCTGTGCGACACCAGCGCTTCGCGAGCTTGGCTGCAATGACGATGGCCTCGTCCTGCATCTGTTCGGTCCACTCTGGGTCGAGGGTGCGAGTCGCCTGGCGAACGTCTGAGTCTGTGGTCAGCGCCGTCAACAGTGCTTGCTGTAGGGCATCGAGGGTGGCGTCATCCCGCATAGAGCACCTGACGCAGGGTGGTGAAGTCGTCTCGGTAAGCGGCTTGTGCTTCGGGACTGCGTAGGCTGTTGGGTTCTTGCTCGAGTACGACGAGCTGGACGTCTGGACACAGGGTGAGGGCGGTCGGCAGTGCTGCCCAGACATCGTCAGGCACGGTGCCGTCATGGGTGTCGCGGCGGAAGCGCCCGTCCCAGGAGCCGCCTGAGATGTGCAGCTCGCGCACGCGGTCGAGGGGGTAGCTGCGCAAGAGCTGGGTGAGGTCGACGCCGTAGTTGACCGCGCGGCACCACAGGTTGTGCAGGTCCAAGATCATGAATCCGTCGACCGGCTCCAGCAAGCGCTGCATCAGCTCGGCTTCGTGGTGGACGTCTTGGGGGCCGAGCGCCATGGCGAGATTCTCAAGCCCAACCGGCTTTCCACTCACTTCGGCCAGGCGGGTCAAGCGGTCAACGCCGACCGCAATGACATCGTCGCGAAGGGGCATGGGAAGCGGGGCGCCGTCTATCCATTTGCCGGCTGTCATGAAGCCGATGTGTTCGCTGACATGCACGTAGTCGCGGGTCTGAACCTCGGCCGCCAAGCGCTGCATCCAGGTCTCTTGGCGTTGTGTCCACACCCCTGAGAGCAGGGAGAGCAGCACGCCATGACCGTACAGTCGGTCTTGCTGACCGAAGGCGCTCAAGATGGCCGCGCTTGCTGGCGTCGGGTGCCACTGGGTGTCGAAGGACCACTCAACGGCGTCAATCACGCCGGCATCGAGCAACGGAAGCACGGTCTGCACATAGGAGGGGTCGTCCATCCAGCTGATGGCGGCGTGTGGGGTGCTCATGGTGACACCCTACAACGCGCGAAGCCCGCTTGCACAGGGCATAGCGGGCTTCGGAGATTCGCTATGTTGGCGAATTAGTTTAGCGTCAGGGGCCCGTGTGTGGGGCTTTTCACTGGGGAACGGACGGATTGACTACTGAAGCGTCAGGGTGCGCTCTTCGTCCCAGTCGTCTGTGCCTTGTTCCAGCTCGTACTGGTCCTCAAGGGTGATCAGCGGGTCTACGTTGTAGTTGCCGCCGGCCTTGCGGTAGGCGGTCTCGGCCTGGGTCACCTCCGTGAAGGCGTCCATGTAGTGCTCGATGGCGTCCATCTTTCGGCGCTCGAACCGCTCAACGTTGAAGTCGGACTTCACATGTTCGGCAATCTCTTTGGCTAAGAACAGGTCCCGTCGCGCTTCAGCGAGCTCAAGTCGGGCCTGGAGCGCGTCTCGCTGCTCGTCGAGCACGTCGAGGTATTCGTCGGCAACGCGGGCATCGACTTCAACGTCTCCCAAGTGCTCAAGACTGGTGTCGCGTTCGTAGCGAATAGTGACACCTTCAGAGTGCTCATTTTCGGTGACGACGGCCTCGGTCAGGGTCTCGATGGCGAAGATTTCCGTCTCGCTGACGTGCTTGTAGTCGCGGGCCCAGTCCATCTGGGCGTGCTTTGTCGCCAGAGCACCTTGCAGGCGGAAGATTTCGGACTCGAACTGCAGCGCTTCGGCGTGAGAGTCCGTGGGTAGTTGCTTGACGAGCTGAGTGCGTGGGCCGGCAAATGCGGTAGTCGAGATGAGAAGGGCACAGGCGATAGTAAAGGTCTTAGTAAACAAAGAAACTCCTTGGTTTGTGGGCTCGTTGGCCCGTGAGTGTGGCGGTTGAATCCGCCGGTCGTGGGCTCCCTGAAGGGGAGCGGATTCGCTACTTGGCAGCAGCGGGTACAGACTCGTCGCGTGGGTCGCTGGGGACGAGTGGCAGGTCGGTGAGGTGCTTGGCGAGGGGCTCGCCGCCGACAACACCGAAGTCGAGAGTACGGATTGGGAACGGAATCGTGATTCCGGCGTCGTCTAAGCCCGACTTGAGAGCCATGATGGCTTCGGAGCGACTGAGCATCCACTTGGCTTGGCTGGTTGTCGTGACCCAGAAGCGTGCAACGGCATCGACAGAGCTTCCGCCGAATCCGGTGAAGTAGACCTCAGGGGTATCGGAGGTCTGACCCGGAAGGTCGCTTAGGGCCGCAAGCATGACGTCTCGTGCAGTCTTGAGGTCGTCTCCGTATGCCACACCAATCGCGAGATCGATTCGGCGCTTCGGAACGCGCGTTCGATTGATAATTGGGTTGCTGAAGATCTGATTGTTCGGGATGGTCAGTGCTTCACCGGTCAACAAGGTGAAGTGTGTGGCGCGCAGGTCCACGGTCTTCACGACAGCGGTGAAGTCGTTGGTCTCGATGAGGTCGCCAACCCGGAAAGGCCTTCGAACGGCCATGAACGAGCCAGAGATGAGGTTTGCGACAAGGTCCTGAACCGCAAAACCAAGAGCGATACCTAGAATACCTACGCCGGCGAGCAGCGAGGTGACGGTCTTATCAAGCTGCAAGATGCCGAGTGCAGCGAACAGTGCCAAGCCGAGAATGGCGACGCGAGCGAGGGAGCCCACGAGGTCTGCCAGCTGGCGATTCTTCGAGACCCGCTGAATACCGGCCTGTATGGCGCGGGCTAGCCAGCGAGAGGCGAACCAGGCAGCGACCATCAACAGTGCGGCGATGACGAGGTTCGGAAGGTTTGCGACAAGGGCTTCGAGCCAGCCAGTGAGCTTATTCACGAGGGTCTGGAGTAGTTCTTGTGTTGTCGGTGCGGCTAAGTCTTGCGGATTCTCTGGATCGATGGGGTACCGTGAGGCTTGTAGGCCCGAGTGGTTGTAGGGTGCTCGGACCGGGATTGAAATGAGACGGTTTCAGTGATGCGATTCGGCATGAAATACTGCCAAGTGCGCGTTCAACGTCTCAAGTTCGTTTCTTCGTTGATGGTGAGCATATAGTGCGTGGTTCCGGCTGTGTCAAATTAAACAGGCAAGTATGAGCGAAACAAATATCTATTTGGATGGGATATTTCACACTTAAATCTTGGATATGGTGATGTCGAGTCGTCTTTGCATGGCGACGTGAACGCGACATGACAGTCGTGCGAGCCGTTCGACCGGGTTGCCGATACGGACCCTTGCGGCCGAAGGGCTCGGTTGACCTGTAGAACAAGGACAGAGCCATGGTGCAGTGGATTGTTTCGGTCGGGGCTCGACAGGCAGATTTTGAGCGTGCTCTTGGTGCGGAGATGTGCGACGGTGGTGACGAGCATCGGGCCGTGACCGTTTCGTCGTCGCAGCAAGCCGAAGACGCCGCTTTCCGAGCCGCTGAGTCGGGTGCCACCAGGGTGGTCGCGGTTGGGGGAGACGGCACTGTCAATGCCGTTCTCAACGGTCTTGCGCGCAGTCAGAGGACTTGTGAGTTGGGTGTTGTGCCCGCAGGAACGGCGAATGACTTCGCGCGGGCCGTCGAGCTGGAAGGCCTTCCGCTGGCCGACACGGTGCGCGCTGCGGCGGGTGCCCTGGGTCTACCGGTAGACGTTGGTACGGTGAACGGCCGACGCTTTGCAAACATGCTCACGCTGGGTTTCGCCGCACGTCTGAGTGAGAGTGTACCTCGGCCTCTGAAGGACGCTCTCGGCGGGATTGCCTACCCGCTGCATGGGATTCGCGCGATTGCTGAGTGGGACCCCATCTCGGTGCACATTGTGTCGGATGCTGGGGTCTGGCAGGGGGAGGCACTGGGCGTGTGCGTGTGCAACGGTCGCTCTGCGGGGGGCGGCATGCCCGTGGCGCCAACGGCAAAGCTGAACGATGGTCTGCTCGACATCTTGGTCATTCCAGCAGCCGGAGTGCCCCAGCTGATGTCGCAGTTTGTATCTCGATGGATGGGCGGTACGGAGCAGGTCTCCGGGTTGGTCACCTGGAGAACGTCCCAGGTCGTGGTCGCGTCGGCGGCGCCCATCGCGGGAAGTCTAGATGGCGCTGTGAGTCAGGCTGCGCAGTGGAACGTCGGCGTCGTCCCAGGCGCGGTCCGTCTCGCACTGCCGGCCATTCCCCAAACATTAATGCCTTAGCCGCGTCCACATGGGGGGCATGGGTCACCGTGGAACGGGTCGTCGTCCACTGTCAGCTCAACGAGCAGCGCCGGGTCCATGTCAGAGGTGGGCTTGGACGCGATGTCCTGAATGGTGGGCACGCTTTCCAGCTCGACGGAGATGTTGGTCGCATCTTCGACGGATGGCGACAGGCCGTCGGCTTGGGCGCTACAGGCCATGGTTCCGAGGGCGGCGAGGATTGCAAGTTCGATGCGCATGCTGTGCTCCGTGGTTCGGTGGGGCAACGGCGTTGTCGCCTGGAGCTTACAGCGGCGTCTCAGTTTCTTTGAATCGTTCCTAGAACGTCAGCACAACCTTGCCGACGTGGGTGCCGGCGGACAACTTGTGGAGCTCAGCACCAAGGTCGTCAAAGCCGCCTACGTGGTCGATAACGGGCCGAACGGTGGGGTGCCCGGTCAGGAAGTCGGCCAGGGCAACAAGGTCGGCGCGACTGCCTACAAAGACGCCTTGCACTCGAATAGCCCGCATCAAGATCTGGGTGAGCGGCAGCTCGGTAACGACGCCATCCAGCACACCAATCAGGGCAATATGGCCACCGGTCTTGATGGCCGACAGCGATTGCTTGAGCGTACCCGCACCGCCGAGCTCGACCACGACATCGACCGGTCTCCAGTCGCGAATGGCGCGTCCCCACTTTGGGGTTGAGCGGTAGTTGACGGTGTGCACTGCACCGAGGGCGCGCATCTGTTCGAGCTTGGCGTCTGACGAGCTGGTCACCGCGACGTCAGCGCCCAGCGCCGTGGCCAGCTGAACCGCAAAGACGCTGACGCCACCGGTTCCAAGCGTCAGGACAGAGGTGCCAGGACCCACGCTTGCGTCCGTCACTAATGCGCGCCAGGCCGTCACTCCGGCGCAGGGCAGGGTTGCCGCTTCTGCGTCTGTCAGGTGTTCTGGGGCCACAATGACGCTGTCTTCCGGCACGACGATGCGCTGTGCGAAGACACCGCTCACAGGTCCGCCGAGGGTTCCGGTGAGCGCGTCGTCCGTGAGGGGGCCGTCGACCCACAGGCTGTTGAAGCTCGGAATCACTCGGGTACCGAGGGCTGTACTTGTGCCGTCGCCACTCCCTACAACAACTCCGCAACAGTCAGACCCAGGAATCAACGGCAATGCCAGTCGCGGGTTGTACAGACCGGCAACCATCAAGTGGTCGCGGAAGTTCAGGCTTACCGCGCGGACTTCCACCAGCAGCTCGCCAGGTCCTGGCACGGGTTCGGGGACGTCAGAGCAGGTGAGGGTGCCGAATGACTCGATGTGCCAAGCGCGCATGTGGCTCTCCAGTGACTAGAGAAATAACCCACGTCATGCGCGTGATTGTAGTCGGTGGTGGTGTGGTGGGGTGCAGTGTCGCTTGGCACTTGGCGCCGCATGCAACGGTTGTGGTACTTGAAGCGGGTGCTGAGCCGGGGGCAGAGGCGACTGCTCAGAATGCCGGTATGGTCCGGCGCATGGGGGAAGACCCTGCTGAGCGCGGGTTGGCGATTCGTACAGCGGAGTGGCTGGCAGACGCGCCTCCGGCATTTCATGCAGCCTCCCGAGTCACCGGCGCTGTGCTCGGTCTGGGGCACGACAAGTGGCACCTCCATGACGCGGCCTCTCACCTGCGCGCTCGTGGCGTTGAGGTGCATGCGTGCGACCGTCCAGCGGACTTGGCGCCGGTGTTGGCGGGGTCCGACCTTCCCTTTGCGTGGTGGCTGCCAGCAGAGCGCGTGGCGGACCCAGCGGCGTTGGTTCGTGGGTTCCTGTCAGCGCCGGTAGAGGTTCGGGTCAACACACCGGTACTGTCGCTCGCACGCCGTGCCGGTCGTGTGGTCGGTGTTCAGACAGCACAGGGCGTGCTGGAGGCGGACGCGGTTGTGCTCGCTGCCGGCGCGTGGAGTGGCGTGCTTGGACAGCGTGCGCTCATGCCGGTACGGCGCTCCATTGCCCAGACCGAACCGCATGATCTGGCGACGGACGAGCACCCGTGGGTGTGGCTGGATGATGTGGGGGTGTACGCGCGTCCGCGGGATGGCGCGTGGCTAGTGAGTAGCTGCGATGAGGTACCCGAGACGCCACCGGTAGGGCCCGGAAGCACGGGACCGGCAAGTCCAGAAGCGATGGCGCTGACGCAGGCCCGTTTGTCACGATGGCTGCCCACTTTGGGAACGCCGGCGCTCGCTCAAATGTGGAGTGGACTGCGGACCTTTGCCGCAGATCGCCGGCCCATGCTGGGCGAAGACGAAGACGCCCCCGGACTGTGGTGGGCGGCGGGCCTCGGCGGGTTTGGAGTGACGTGCTGCGTGGGCGTTGGAGAAGTCGTTGCCCAGGGACTACTCGGCGCACCGGTCGACTACATCAGTCATGACTGGGTACGTCCGAGTCGTCCGCTGCCTACCCGCTGGCCAGTTCGTCATTCTGGTGCGGTACATGAGGCGCGGCTCGCACCGGCGGTGTGAGATAGCAGGCCGCATGATTGTATTCGTCCCAATGTTCATGGCCTGCTCCTCCCCACCTCCACTGCCTGAAGGTGTCGTGGTGTCCGAGGCGTCAGCCCCCGTCCCGTACACCGTAGAGCAGCTCTCAGCGTTCAACCAGGTCGGAAGAACGTACGTGTTCCGCGTTGAGAGTGCAGCCGCCCCAGCCATGCGTCGCACCATGCGGTTTGATGAGGTTGACGGTGAGGGGGCTTGGGTGGTCTCTACGATTGGCCTGTGGGATCAGGAGGAGGCGCTGGCGGACTCCACACGTTCCTATCAGCGGTGGGAGGAGTTGCAGAGCCACGCGGCCTACCCAGCCGGGGAGACCACGCGCGTATGGTCGAACGTAGAGCTGCCGAGCGGTTCGGTGCAGTGTGTGCTGTACACGGTTTCCGAGTCGGAAGACCGCGTGACGAAGGCGTGCTTCAACGTGGATACTGCCGGACCTCCCGTCTACACGGCGCAGTTTGATGGAGCGACGGCTGTCTTCTCGATGACTCTTCAGTCCAACGGGATGTAGGCGCACCCCTGTAGGAGCTCGTCATGTTGGTCGGTCACAAGGAAGGTGACGCGAACCCAGTCGTCCCTGACGTCAATGCTTGACAGACCACTGACGCCGATCATCATCTGTGGGATTTCCGAGTTCGATGCATCCCACTGCAAGGTGACTGCGTCGCTGTAGGCTTCTGCAAATTCTCGCGTGAGGACCCGGTAGGGGATGGGTGTGCCGCCCGGGTGCAAGCCAATGCTGCTGATGGTGACCACGCTGCGGAAGTAGTCGGTCGTACTGTGCAGTTCAATCGTCTCAATGGAGTCGGTGTCTCCGAACTTGACGACGGCGTGGGCGGAGTTCGAGACGAAGCGGACGTTCTCGGCGTCGACAAGGCTGTTCATGGCCATGAAGCCAGAGCATTCCGACGCCTCACACGCTTGTACGGCCTCGATGAATCCGTCGTCACAGGTCCAGTCTGGACCTGCGTCGACGTCCGGCAGTGGTGGTAGTTCCGCGCACGCCCCGAGTCCCACTAGTGCAATCCAACGCATGACCCCTCCGAGTCCTGAGTCGTTCAGATCGCTGCAAAACTTAAGCTTCATTTCTCCGCGCGATTGCCGATTGGGAACACATGCGCGTTGTATCCACTGTTGCCGCCCTCCTTGTCGGAGTCTGGAGTCCGTTGGCGTTCGCCGGCGATGACGACATCGAGGACTGGGATCTCGAAGGCTTGCTGCAAGTGGTGGTTACCGAGTCAGACCATGAGCGTACGACGGCGAATGCCCCGGCGTCTGTGACTGTGCTGTCTCATGAAGACATTGCGCTGTCGGGCGTAGCGAGCATCCCTGATCTGCTTCGACGAGTTCCGGGGCTGCAGGTCGTGGAAGTCTCTCCTGGGAACTTTGTGGTTGCCGCACGGGGGTTTGGCGGCCTTCAAGACAACAACGTCTTGGTCCTTGTGGACGGTGGCCCCATGAACACCCTGGCGGACGGTTCTGTCCGGTGGAGTGGCCTGCCGATGGGGTTGCACCAAATCGACCGAATTGAGGTCATTCGCGGTCCATTGAGTACGCTGTACGGTGCGAATGCGTCATCTGCAGTGGTCAACATTATCACCGACCCATCCGACCCACGTCCTATGGCGGGGGTGACCTTTGGTGGGCGCTCCGAGCGACTGTTTGAGCGCCTAATCTGGGCCTCGGGTGGGGGTGGTGGCGACCTACTGTCGTGGCGGGTGAACGTACGTGGGAATGATGTACGGACGACGTCGAACCGCCAGGCGGGGCAGCGGATTGGAGGTCTCGGTACAGACGTGTCGATGCTGTTCAATCCGAAGGGCCGCTGGTCGGGGTCTGCGCGGCTTGCATGGACGTTGGATATGCGCAGGGGTGAGAACGCGGTTGTGGCGAACCGCGTTCACTACGTTGAGCCCACAACGATGCTCACTGCGGGTACCACCTACACGGTTGGCACGTTTGTAGACAGCCTGTCGCTCGAGGGGGGGTACGTCGCGCGACAGACGTCATTGCTTGGCGAGGCACTCACTCCTACTCAAGACGAAACGCAGGAAGCGGGTGGGCACGCGACCGCGACTCTACGCTTGAACTTACCCGCTGGTGGCTCTGTTATCGCTGCTTCAGGCTTCGGTACGGACCGTGTGTCTGCGCCTTACCTGCCTGCCGGCGGTGACTTTTTCGCGCATGGTCATGTCCGCGGTACATGGGCTCAGCCGCTGGGCGAGCGCTGGTTGGTCGATGCTGGTTACCGTGTGGACAACCACGTATTGACGGGAACCCGAGGGTCTTGGCGGTCGAGTGTTCAGCTACAGTTCACCGAACAGACCTTGTTCCGGGTGTCTGGGGGCAGTGCCTACCGTCGCCCCTCGTGGATTGAGGCGGCGTCTCGCTTCCGCGACCCAGCCGACAACGTCATTCTCCTAGAGGGTGAGGCCGAGCTGCAACCGCAACGCAACACCAGTATCGAGGCGGCCATGGTGTACGCCTCGTCCTATGGTTTGGCGTTCCGCCCTACGGTGTTTGTTGGTAGCTTCGACTCGCTCATTAGCCAAGACAGCAGTCCCTTCGTCTTCAAGAGCTTTCACTCGGTACAGTCCGAACGTTGGCTGGACACGGTGGGCGTAGAGGTTGAGGCTTCCTGGGAGCGCGACACCACGTTCGTCCCACGCATGGCGTTCACCGCGATGCACATTGCTGACCCCGTCGACACGTCCCAGACGGTGGGCGTCCCTGAGCAAAACAGCCGCTTTACTGCGTCCGCATCTGTGCGTGGTGAGGTTGGACGGGTGCGCTACGGCGTATCGGCAGACTGGATGTCCGCGCGTCGTTTCGACACGGCTGTTGGGCTGCCGGTGCAGCGGATTACCACCAACATCCCGGCCATGGCTCGGATGGGGAGTGAGGTTCACTACACACCCGGTCGGGACGGCATTGTGTCCGTTGGCGCTCTTGCAGAGACCAATGTGCCGAGCACGCGCCAGTCTCCGCTGCCAGGCGCGGCCCCTCTTGGAACACGCGTGATGGTGACGCTGATGGTGCGCGAGTGAAGCGCCTGTTTCCGTTGGTCGTTGCGGTTGTCTTGTGTCTAGCAGGAGCGCCACCACGTGCAGATGTGTGCATGCGCGTGCTGCTGCGAGCCGCGTCTTTCGACCGGAACCTCTCGGACAGAGTGGGGGCGGAAGCCACCTTGCTGATTGCCTACAACTCTCGCGATGCCGAGAGCATGGAGACGTTGCGGAGCAATCAAGCGGAACGTGCCCGGCTCTCCGGCATGCGCTTGGGTGGCGCGGACCTGAAGATTGTGGAGGTAGACCTCCGCACAATGGTGTCGTGGGACGAAGAGATTGAGTCCCATCACCCCGACGCCGTACTTGTGCTTCCTGGCACAGACTCGTGGATACCGGCGATAGCCGAAGATGCGGTCCGTAGCGGCTACTTTACGCTTGGACACGGCCACGAACCCCATGGTGTCGCGATTAGTGTGTCGTTGGGAGCGGATGCTCGACCCGTTGTCACCGTGGACCGAGGTGTTGCAGAAGCGACGGGGATGGACCTGTCGAGTCAGCTGCTCCGCTTGGCGGTGGTGCGATGAACCGCTTGTCCTTTCGGCATCGCGTCTTCTTGTCGATGGCTGCGACCACTCTACTAGCGCTCTTGTGCGCCTGTTTGTTGTTCTTTGGCATGCGCGTCATGGCACACCGCTCTGGCGTCGCCCGAGACCTTCAGGTCCAGGCGGCCATCCTCGAAGGCAATGCGGCTGCTGTCGTCCTGTTTGAAGATGTGGAGGGGGGAGAGACGCTTCTCCAGGGTCTTGGCGCGGACCCCCGGATGCTGTTCGCTGCCCTGTACGACGAGCAAGGCGCGATTGTCGCGAGCTACGCCCGTCAGCCTGACCGTCCCGCCCCCGTCGAGCCTGGAGCAGACGGGCTGCAGCGCTCACAGGGCCTGATTTCGTACGTAGAGCCGTTGATTCACGATGGGGAGCAGATTGGCCACATTGTGATTGCCGCGGATGCTGTCGTTGTCGCTGAACAAATGCGCCAGTACGGAATCATGGCTTGCGTGGTGTTCGTGTTGGCGTTGTTTCTAGCGTTCTTGGCTGGTAACCGGCTGTCTAGGTCGCTTGTCGACCCGATTCGGACCCTGTCGCAAGACCTGGCTCGTGTCGGCAACGAAGGCGACTACAGCGTGCGTGTCCAGCGGCAGTCTCGCGATGAGATTGGGGACTTGGTGGACACCGTCAACTACATGCTCAACGAGATTGAGGCGCGAGACCAAGCCCTGGTGGAGAGCCGAACCCGTCTTGAAGTGCGCGTTCGTCAGCGTACACGGGACCTTGCGCGCGCGAAGGAAGCCGCAGAGCTCTCGGCTGGCTCGCTCAGAGTCAGTGAGGAGCGGTTCCGCTCGTTGTCCACTGCAGCCCCGCTCGGCATCTTCCAGGTAGATGTGGCCGGGCGGTTTGTCTACTGCAACCCCCGGTTACTGGAGATGTTCTCGGCAACCCGAGATGATGTGATGGGCTACGGCTGGTCCCGTCGGCTGAGTCGTGCCGACCAACGCTGGCTGCGGTCGTGTTGGGCGAGTGTCGACAGCGCCGGATGGAGCCGTGAATTTGAGCTTGATTTGGGGCCACTGGGTATTCGCTGGCTGCACTTTGCGGCGTCTCCGTCAGACCTCGCCGGAAGCCGAGCGGGAACGGTGGCCGACGTCACCGAACGACGCCGGGCGGAGGCAGAGCGCGAGACGCTGAACACCCAACTTCGGGAAGCCTCGCGCCGTGCGGGTATGGCGGAGGTGGCTACTGGGGTGCTGCACAACGTCGGAAACGTGCTCAACAGCGTCAATGTGAGTGCCACCTTCCTGTGCGACAGGCTGAAGAACTCACGTGGAGAGGCCGTTGGGCGACTTGCCCAGCTTGTTGGTGAACAACCGGACTTTGGTGTGTTCGCCAGTAGTGACCCTCGCGGCCGACTTCTACCGACCTACCTCAATAAACTCGCCACTACGCTTCAAGAAGAGCGCGACGAGCTCGTTCAGGAAGTCGACGGTCTGCGAAATCACATCGATCACATCAAGCAGATTGTGGTGATGCAGCAGTCGCTGGCACGCGCGGGTGGTGTGACCGAACGCTGCTCACCGGTGGACATGGTCGAAGAAGCGCTTGGTATTGATAGTGAGTCGTTCCGCAAGCATGACATTGCTGTGATTCGAGAGTTTGACGAGGCTCCGGAAGTGGTGGTTGATCGCCACAAGATGCTACAGATCCTCATCAACCTCATCACCAATGCGAAACATGCCATCAAGGAAGGCGACGGCAAACGAGAGCTGGTGGCTGAGCTGCTCTGGTCGGACACGGATGGCCTGACCATTCACATCAAGGACAGCGGGGTTGGTATTGGGCCCGAGAATCTAGACCGGGTGTTCAACCATGGCTTCACATCTCGCCGGGATGGGCATGGCTTCGGCCTTCACAGCTCGGCTATTGCGGCCAAAGAGATGGGTGGGTCCCTGGTTGGCAACAGTGAAGGACCTGGCTGCGGCGCGGTCTTCACGGTGAAGCTGCCCGCGAGTATTCGCGCCGAAGTTCACGAGGACGTGGGTGCTTCTGCATTGTTCCGACGCGGCTGACGGTGAACGTTGGCACATCCCCCTGGATGCTGTTGATGGGCCTTCGATGGCTGACCGGTACAGCGGTGCCGGTCCACGTTGATCCGGGCTGCGCCGCTCATGCACGCGCCTAGCTTCCTCAGCGCATCGCAGTGTGTCCCGACACAACTCCGGTGCGCTGAGTCGCCATGCACGCACCTGAACGACGCATCCCGCGGGTCAACCTGACCCGGCAACGCTGTAACGTTCCAAGGTAGAAGTCCACTTTTCGGCATTGCTTGCTGCCAGGTTGAGGTTACCGGTGCGGCCAACGCATCAGGAGACGTCATGGCCCAGGATTCCGCATTCCAGTACGAGGTCTTGAAGAAGAGTCCCGGTGTTCCCGTCATTCTAGAGCTGCTTGGCGGCTTCCTGTTTCAGACCTTTGGCATTGGCAATATCGTTGCTGGCAACGTTGGCGTGGGTTTGGCGCTCATGTTCGGCTACTGGGTGGCGCTGTTCTTCAACATCCTGCTGATGTTCGTGGTCATTGGTGTGGTAACCACGCCATTGACCTGGGTGGCGTTTATGATCATGTCGCCCATGCTCGCGAATGCGGCAGTCGAGCGCGAAAATCGCAAGCTCCACAGACGTCTGCACGTCTAGGACGGTCCGGCGCTACTCTCGGTGTTGGCGGGAGTGACTGGGACCTGGAAGGGGCCCTCGGTGCGGCTCGCCAAGGAATGCTAGCACTGAGCGTACAGACGTTTCGAAATTGCTAACGAGGTGCTCGGTCGTCAACGTGTGAACGGTTCGGCCTGCAGTGAATCGGTCCAGCTGTCGTTCCTGACGGTCGATTTCGCGCGACGCCCACCGGCGGTTCACCGGGATTTTCACACGACTTGCCCGGTCGTTGGCGGACCATTGACCGGTTCGAAGTGCGTGTACGAAGCTGTTGATCTGAGCGTGGCGGTCGCGTCGGTACAACCGCACAAGACGCGCCGGTCCGAGCACCGCTTGTAGCGATGCCAAGTCACCGAACCACCGCTGTAGTTGGTCGGGCTGAAGCTTGAGTCCGAAGACGCCGTTGGTACCGGTTCGGCAACGAACGACACGCTCGATGTGCGACTGCCGCGTGTTCGTCCCGCAACTGCGTTCCCACAAGGGAAGCAGACGACTGGGCATTGCTGCAATGCCAGCACCAACAGCCTGTGAGCGGGCGAAGCGGACGGTCCAGTCTCGCAACTGCATGGGGTTGCAGTACTCTTTTGGGGCGCCCACGAGACCGGTGTCCCACAGGCTTCGGCACAGCAAGGTGCTGGCGGTACGGGGCGTACTCAGCACTACGTAGACACGCGAAGGCGGTCCAGCACTCGGGATGTCGAATGCTGGGCCGTTGCGTGTGTCGAGCAGCGACCGCGCTACTTGGCGGCCGGTGGGCGAACGACTGCAGTGGGCTCTGCAAGGGCGTTGCGCTTGTTCTGGGCGGTCCAGAACGGTGCGAAACAGGGGCGATTCACGTACTTGCCTGCACCGCGAATGGTCTGTGGCTGACCGTCGTAGACGACCCGACCGCGCGAGAGAGTGTAGACCGGGTTGCCGGTGACCTCCATGCCCTCGTAGATGTTGAAGTCAATGTTCTGCAGGTGGGTCTTGGCAGAGATGGTGCGGGTCTTTTCTGGGTCCCACACAACGATATCGGCATCTGCACCGGGCTGGATAGCGCCCTTCTTCGGGTGGATGTTGAAGATCTTGGCCGTGTTGGTAGACGTGACTGCGACGAACTCGCTTGGCGTCAAACGACCAGTGCGCACACCGTGGTGCCACAGGACGGCCAGGCGGTCTTCGATACCGGCGGTGCCGTTCGGAATCTTGCGGAAGTCGTCACGGCCCATGGCTTTCTGCGGTGTGCAGAAGCAGCAGTGGTCGGTCGCTGTGGTCTGGATCATGCCGGACTGCAGGCCGCGCCACAGGGCTTCTTGGTGTTCCTTTGCGCGGAACGGGGGGCTCATGACGTAGTGGGAGGCGGTGTCCCAGTCGGGGTTGCGGTACACCGACTCGTCAATGACCAGGTGCTGCGCGAGGACCTCGGCATACACGCGCTGGCCTTCGAGCTTTGCGCGGGTGACGGCTTCGAGAGCGTCAATACAAGAGGTGTGCACAACGTACAGGGGCACTCCGAGTACTTCGGCAATGCGGATAGCGCGGTTGGCAGCTTCGCCTTCGACCTCTGGAGGTCGGGAGAGGGGATGCCCTTCGGGGCCGGTGATGCCCTTGTCGAAGATGTCTTGCTGGAGGACGTGGACCAGCTCGCCGTTCTCGGCGTGTACGGTGCACAACGCGCCGAGCTCTTTGGCGGTCTTGAACGAGTTCACCAAGGTCTCGTCGTCACACATGATGGCGTTCTTGTAGGCCATGAAGTGCTTGAAGCTGTTGACGCCATGCTCGGTAGCGAGCGTGTGCATGTCGGCTTTGACTTGGTCACTCCACCAGGTCACGGCCACATGGAAGGAGTAGTCACAAGCGGCTTTTTCAGCCCAGCCACGCCAGTCGTGGAATGCTTCTAGCAGGGACTGCTGCGGGCTTGGAATGACGAAGTCGATGGCCATTGTGGTGCCGCCGGCGGCAGCGGCAGTGGTGCCCGTGAAGAAGTCTTCGGAGGCGACCGTACCCATGAACGGCAGTTCCATGTGCGTGTGCGGGTCAATACCGCCAGGCATGACGTAGGCGCCGCCGGCATCGATGATTCGTGCGCCGGCCGGGGCTTCGAGATTCGGGCCAACGGCTACAATGGTTTCGCCGTGGCAAAGGACGTCTGCGCGGCTCTCGCCTTCGGCGGTCACAACTGTTCCGCCGCGAATCAAGATGCTCATTGGGGCTCCGTGGGTCTATGGAGCGGCACTGTATTGTGTTGAGCACGTCCTGAGCAGGAACGCCGACCTCAAGAGGTCGGCGTCGAGTGCAGTTGTTGGGCCCGAGAGCCCCCGCAGAGCGCTAGCCGCCCAGCACGACGGAGAGGATGCCTCCGGTACCGCCCAGACAGACACCGAGCACGATGGCAGCGATGAAGCCGTAGATGGCTCCCTGCTTGGTCTTCGGCTGGGGTAGAGCGACGAATGCGATGATAATGCCGAGGCATCCCAGGAAGAATCCTAGTGCGAGGCCAATAAAGAGGTTTCCTTCGTCTTCCATGATCATTCTCCTTGGGGGGGCGGTCGGTCCCCGGGGGTTTGGACGGCGGACACTAGCACGCGGCGCGGAAGTCGCCTCCCATCTTGGGTAAAAACCCGACTTGAGGTTCCGCTGCACGCAGCAGTCGGCTACCCCAACCTATGCCTACCGCACTGCTCATCAACGGCTTTTTGGCTCCTCGACTTTCTATGCATCCACTCCGGTGGCGGCTGGGTTCTAGAGGCGTTCAGCGGGTTCGCATTGCACACATGCCTCCGCTCGGCATTCAGTCCGTGGATCGTTTGGCAGAAGCGATCGATCGATCGGTCGATCAGATCTTGGCGGAGACCGGTGATGCGCAGGTGGACCTTGTTGGCGTCAGTCAGGGAGGTCTTGCGGCGCTGAGGTGGCTTCAGAGCGGTGGTGCCTCGCGGACGCGACGGTTTGTGGCGCTGGGAACCCCCTTCGCTGGCACGTGGTTCGCCGCACTCGGAGTTCCACTCTTGGGTGCCGTCTCACGCGGTGTCTGGCAGTCGCTTCCCAACAGCCCCCTCATCGCAGAGCTTGCGGCAGCCGGAGTTCCGGCGGGTGTTCAAGTCACCTCCGTTGCGATTCCAGGCGACCCGGTAGCCCCACTCGCATCATGCCGCCTCGCGGGTGCTGACTTCATCACGGCGCCATCCACCCGCTCCCCACTGCGTCATCAGGCGCTCATTCTGTCGTCGGGATGTGCGGACATCGCGGCTGGAGTGCTCTTGAAGCCCCCCGGGTGAGCGAACTCTCCGGCCCGCGGCTGAATGCTTGGGCGGTGCGAGCGTCATACAGCGACGTCGCGAGGCTCAACTCGGACTCTCTGGAGGCTTTCCCATGCATCGAATTCTGCTCGGCACACTCATTGTGGGCATGTCTGGGTGTAAGGGCGGCCTCAACCTCTTCAGCGTGCAGGACGACCTAGAGTTGGGGCAACAGCTTCGCGACGAGATTGCGTCGGACCCCGTTGCTTACCCAACGCTAGAGCGGGCCGACGCTCCGGAAGCGTACGCCGCCCTAGACGCCATCACCGGTCGTGTCCTGGCTGCCAATGGCATCGATCTGCGTGACGAGCTGGCGTGGGAGTTTCGCATCATCGACGATGACACGGTCGTCAACGCGTTCGCAGCCCCCGGTGGGTACGTCTGGATCTACACAGGTCTCATCCGCACCCTAGACAACGAAGACAGCTTTGCTGGCGTCATCGCGCATGAGATTGGCCACGCGGATGGTCGGCACAGCACCGAAGCGCTGACCCGGGTCTACGGCTTGGGCATCCTGCTGGACGTCGTGTTGGGCAACAATGGTGCGGGTGCACTTGCTGGCGACATTGCCGAAGGCCTTGCGGGTCTTGAGTTCAGCCGGGCCAACGAGCGCGACGCCGACGAACGCTCGGTGACCTACCTGTGTGACACGCCCTATGCGGCGGACTCAGTGGCCATGTTCTTCGAAGACCTTGGTGAGAGCAATGGCCCGACATTCTTGTCCACACATCCGGCGCCTGCGAATCGGGTGGAGGACGTGCGGCAGCTCGCCGTGGACGAAGGGTGCTCGACGGAACTGTCGGGGTTGACCGACTTTCAGACCCTGCGCGATTCTCTGCCGTAGGTCAGCGCTGGATGCCGAGCTTCTTCATCTTGGAGCGCAGTGTAGACGCGGCCACGCCCAGTAGGCTGGCTGCACCGTTGGGGCCCTCGACCTTCCATTCGGTCTGAGTGAGTGCGTCGCGGATAGCATCGCGGATGATGTGGTCGAGAGGCATGGTTGTCCGCCTACGACGTGCCCACGACTGATGAGGGCGGACCTCAAGGACGGGTCCTCGTGCGAGCGAGATCGCCCGTTGGATAGTCGCTTTGAGTTCTGCGCGGTTGCCCGCCCATGTGTGTAGTGCAATGCGTCGAAGGCTCGCCGGTGACAGCGCCCGTAGTGGTTCGCTGGCTGGGGTGATGTCGTCGGCAATCTGATGCGCCATCAGGGGGACGTCCTCCAGCCGTTCTCGCAGGGGCGGTACCCAAATGGCGGCGCTAGCGAGGTGTGCCGTCAACGGGCGACGCATGGTGCCTCGGCGCGACACATCCAGTAGATCAGTATTGGACGTGAAGATGAACCGCAGTCCAGGCGTCTCAAGCAGCGCCAAGACGAGGTCCTGAACCGCCAGCGGTGCTTCGTCCAAGTGCGCCAACAAGAGGGTTCCACCAGACACTGCCGCCAGTCGTAGTTCGTCAGGGGTTGTGTTGTGACCACTGAAGGTGTGCAGGGGAGCATCTGTCCACCTGGAGGCCTGCCACAGTGCCCGGGCGTAGTGCCGTTTCCAGGTGTGTGGCTCGCCCACCAAGACCACGGGACCATCCCGGTTTGCGGCACTCGACAGCTGCTCTACGAGCAACATGCTTGCTGGGCTGTCACCGGACAGAGCAAGCTCGTTGGCGTCTACTGGAAACTGCCGGACGACACCGAGGCAGTGGCCCTTAGGCTCGTGGAGTTCGACCGTTGACAGCCGCGTCCAATAGGCACGGTCGCGGGTGCGGACGAGCATGGCAACACTGCCGGAACGGAACGCATGCGCCACGTTCGGACCGAGCTGAAAGACGTCATTTAGGGTTTGACCCACAAGCTTGTGAGCCGGAACGCCCAACGCAATGCACATGGCGGCGTTGACGTGGCTCAGCCAGTGAAGCCCGTCTGTGGCGACAGCGGTAAACGCGGGTTCGGAGAGCTGGCACACTGCGCAGACAGTGAGACAGGGGCCCGGGTTGGTCGGTGTGTGCAGTGTGGCCAATGGACGGTCGAGTGGATGGGATAGGGTGCAGGCGAATCGGTAACCTGTGAGCGTACAATGCAGACCGACATATCAGAGCGCCTGGAGCGCCTTGGCCTAGCCGACGCAACAACGCTTGCTGGCGCCGTTCGCGAAGTGTGGCTCGCAAGTGTTGCGCACAATCACCTGTGGGCGTGGCCGTACCGTACGGGCGAGTCGCTAGAGAACGTGTTTCAGGTCACGTTTCAGTTCGCAGATGGTGAGCAGACGCACACTGTTGTGAATGTGAACGCGGACTGGATCTGGCTCGATGGCGTGCGTGCCCGGCCCATTCGCAGCGTGGTGCTGGACGAAGCCGCTGCGAGTGAGTTCGTTGACCAAGTCACCCGCGCGATGGACGCCCATAGCGTTCGTGTCTGGACCTGGTTTGGACCCTGGTGGATTGCATTTCGTGCGGAACACGGCGAACATCACGGACCTGCGCCAGCCCAAGCGCCACCCACACATGACCATGACCACGAGTGAGGCCCCATGACTCGACCGTTTGACATCCTGGTTCTTGGTGCCACCGGCTTTACCGGTCGCCAAGTCGCCCAGTACCTCCACGAGCATGCGCCAGATGGTGTGACGTGGGCGTTAGCGGCACGAAGAGAGGCGGCTCTCGCGGTGGTCGCTCACCGCGAAGGGGACCCGCCCACTATGGTCCTAGACGTGCTCAATGGGCCCGCCGTTGATGCGGCGGTCAAGCAGGCCCGTGTGGTCATTACGACTGTGGGCCCCTACGCCAAGTACGGCCATGAAGTGATTCGTGCCTGCGCTGAACACGGGACGGACTACGTCGACATTACGGGTGAGACGCCATGGGTACGCGAGATGCTCGACGCCCATCAGGACACCGCGATTGCCTCTGGCGCTCGAATCGTGCCCTTCTGTGGGTTTGACTCGGTACCTGCGGACCTTGGAGCGATGTTGGTCGCTCGCGCGTGCCAGTCGGTTCATGGCGAGGCCTGTGCTTGGGTAAAAGGCACTTACTCGGCCGCGGGCGGACTCAACGGCGGAACGTTGGACACGGTCCTACACATGGGGGCCGAAGACGGCACCAAAGACATGCTGGACCCGTTCTTGCTCAATCCCACCAGCCACCGGGATGTTGCCGACAAGACCCGGCACTACGACCCGCGCCGCTCCCAATTTGATGACGACCTTGGCTGTTGGACAGCCCCATTCATGATGGGCGCTATCAACACACGTGTCGTGCGTCGAAGTGCCGCTCTCATGGACATTGATGGCCAACCTTACGGGCCGGACTTCTTCTACCAAGAGTACCAACGCGCGTCTGGGCGAATCAAAGCAAAGGCGCTCATGTTGGGCATCGGTGCGGTCTTCGGCTTGGCCCAGGGGCGCTTGGGTCGCAAGATTCTCAAGACCCTCGGGCCTAAGCCTGGCGAGGGGCCCTCCGAAGACAAGATGGACAACGGCTGGTTTAAGCTCAAGTTGGTAGGGGCGACGGTCTCTGGAAAGCGCGTATCAGGCGAGGTCTCGGGCCAAGGTGACCCCGGCAATCGCACCACGGTGCGCTGCGTGTGTGAAGCCGCTTTGTTGTTGGCCATGCGTCGTGATGAGCTGCCAGACAAGTCCGGGTTCTTGACCCCAGCGACTGCCTTTGGAGATGCCTTGGTGGATGCGCTGCGCACCGCCGGAATGACCCTAGATGCGGGCGCAGCGCCAACCAGCGACTAGACTAGACGCGGACGCGCCATGTGACGCCGTCTGCACCGTCTCGCACATCAATGCCCTTGGCATCGATTTCGTCGCGGAGCGTATCTGCTTTGGCCCAGTCCTTATCAGCCCGTGCTTGCGAGCGAGCGGCGACGAGCGCGTCAATGTCTTCCACTGAGACTCCTGAAGCGGCCAAGCGCTTGGTCTTGACCTCTTCGAAGAAGGCTTGGGGCTCTAGGACGAACAGACCGAGAGCTTCATGGGCAACATCGTAGGCCTTGAGTGCGATTTCTGCGATGGGCCCGCCGCGGGTCTTGGCCTTCTTGTGGTTGGCCATCTTGTTGACCGCGCGGGACAGCTCGAACAAGTGTCCGAGGGCCTGCGAAGTGTTGAAGTCTTCGGACAGTGCCTTGAAGAACCGTGCCTCGAAACGCTGGGAGAGCTTGAGCACGTCCATGGCATCAGAACCGAGGTCCTGTGCGACGGGGTCGGCGCGTTCTGTGCCGCTCATGGACTCAAGCAGCTCACGGGTCTCGTACAAGCGGGCGACCATGGTCAGCGCTTCGGGGAGCGCTTCTTCTGACCAGGGCAGGGGCGAACGGTAGTGGTTCTGCAGGTAGTACACGCGCAGTGCGTCTGCCGGGAAGCCAGCGAGGGCGTCCTGAATGTCGATGACATTGCCAAGGCTCTTGCCCATCTTTTGGCCGCTGGACATGGTCAGCAGACCGTTGTGCATCCAGTAGCGCGAGTAGTGCTCACCATTGCAAGCTTCGGACTGTGCAATCTCGTTTTCGTGGTGTGGGAAGACCAGGTCGAGCCCGCCACCGTGAATGTCGAGGGTCTTGCCGAGCGTGGTTCCTGCCATTGCGGAGCACTCAATGTGCCAGCCAGGGCGTCCAGGGCCCCAGGGGCTCTCCCACGACGGCTCACCGGGCTTGGCAGCTTTCCACAGAGCAAAGTCAGCCGGATGACGCTTGTCGCCGGCATCCGCGCTGCGCAGTTCGTCTACGCGCTGACCGGACAGCTTTCCGTACTCGTCGAACGACTTGACCGAGTACCACACGCTGCCATCGATCTCGTAGGCATTGCCCTTGTCGACCAAGGTCTTGGTCATGGCAATGATCTCGTCGATGTTGTCGCTGACCTTCGGCTCGTGGTCCGGCATGAGCAGGCCCATGGCGCGCATGTCTTCATGAAACACGTCGATGAATCGTGCGGCGAGTGCGAGTGGCTCTTCGCCATTCTGGGCGGCGCGAGCAATGATCTTGTCGTCAACATCGGTGAAGTTGCGAACGAAGGTGACGTTCCAGTCTTGGTGCCGCAAGTAGCGAACGAAGCTGTCAAACACGACCATGGCGCGCGCGTGACCGACATGGCAGCGGTCGTACACAGTCATTCCGCACACGTACAGACCAACGTGGTCCGGTGTGAGTGGCTCGAAGTCTTCGAGCGAGCGGGTGAGCGAGTTGTACAGACGAAACGGCGCTGCCACAGGGCCTCCAAAGGTTTGGGCCCGCGTGCATAACGCGACGGCGGCGGGGGGCGCTTTGAAAGCGCTCTTGGATGTGAGTGCGGCAGTTCGTCGATTGCGACCGTCATGTACTACTTCAACACAAAACGCACATTTGCATGCCTACACTGATGGTCCAGGAGGAAAGAACATGCGATTTGGAACGTTGGTAGCGGTGTTGTGCTTGTTCGGATGCGACGGTCTTGAAGACCCAGTCGATTCTGACGACATCAGTGATGACACGAGTGGCGACACTGGCGACACTGGTGACAGCGACGACACGCTGGGGGGGGCTTGGGACGAGTTCTCTGAAAATGTCACCGTGTACATGGACGGTGATGAGGTGGTCGTCGAGACGAACGGCCTGCCTGACCATACCTCTCCCTACTGGAGTCCGGACCACCCGCTCTACGTGGAGGCCACCGTTGCCGAGCGCCTGGTTCCAGGCTTCATTGATAACTTTACCGGCTCGTACACCCTACGTGTGCCTGCTTCTCCGCAGCTTGCAGCCTCATCAAGCGGTACGACCCTTGGCCCGATTGGCATCGCCCGCAGCGGCTCCATGCTCTACAACGACCGAGAGGGGGGAAACCAACCGATTGACGACGCTGCCGGAGGACTTGACTACACTGGCGCTCATACCGGACCTTCAAGCTACCATTATCACCTTGAGACCAAGGCTTGGTCAGAAGACGATGATGAATTGATCGGTGTGATTGCCGACGGCTTCTTCTTGTTCGGCCGCAAGTGTGCGTCCACGGATGACCACCCCGATGACCTCGATGATTCCGGAGGGCATACCTCGACAACTCAATATAGTGATGAGGCCAGCTACCACTATCATATCATCAACGAGCTGTATGCTGGGCAGTACATCCTCCTGTTTGCGGGTGACTACCAAGGCACACCGAACAACATTCAGTAGGTGCGGACTCGGACCATCGGCCTCGCAGGTGCTGTGCTTGTCGTGGCGGCTGCATTTGCAACGAAACTTGCCGGTGTAGTCGTTGCGCCCCCACAGGTGGTTGCTTTTGAACGCGTTGAGCTTCACGCGAGGCGCGGCGTGTTCTTGGTCGATGGTACGCCGTTTACGGGAGTGGCGGTTCGTGAGGTACCCGGAGGGGGGCTCGCTGAAGAGGCCAGTTTCTACGAAGGAAAACGGGACGGGGCCAGGCGTCAATACTACCCGAATGGCCAGCTATCGCAGGAGAGCTTGTACGTGCACGGGCGGCTCGAGGGACTGTCGCGGACCTGGTTCGCCACTGGCGTTCAGCGAAGTGAAGCCATGTGGGTGGATGGCGTGACCCACGGTGTGCAGCGCCAATGGTACGCTTCCGGCGAGCTTTTCAAGGAAATGCACCTTGTTGATGGCCGAGAAGAAGGCATGCAGCGTGCCTGGCGAGAGAACGGTGCGGTGTACAACAACTACGAAGCTCGTGGGGGTCGAATCTATGGTCTTCGACGCTCTAAGTTGTGTTTTGACCTAGATGAAGAGGAGGTGGTCGGTGACCCATAAGAGTGCATTGGTCGGGCTTGTACTGATGGCTTGTTCGACGAATGAGTCGGTCGATCAGACGGTACCGGTAGTGGCCACTGCCCCGCAGCACCTGCCGTTCTTTGATTCTCCGGAGTTCACCCCGCGATGGTTGGAGCCGACTGAGGTTCCAACGGGCTTTCACCAGATTCCCGAACACGCCATGACCGACCAACACGGAGCGGAGGTGACGGAGGCGGCGATGACCGGCAAGGTGACGGTCGTGGACTTCTTCTTCGCCTCATGCCGGGGGATTTGCCCACGCCTCGCACAGAGTATGCAGACCATTGACGAGGCGTTCCCCTCGGATGCTCCCGTGCTGTTGTTGTCGTACAGCGTCATGCCTGAACACGACACGGTCGATGTACTTGCCACGTACGCGCAGACCCGGGGCGTGACGTCGCCACGCTGGCACTTTCTGACGGGGGACCGTGCTCAGATCTACTCATTGGGTAGGACCGCCTACTTTGTAGAGGAGAGCATGGGCATTGAACGCGACGATGATGAGTTTCTACACACCGAGAATGTGGTCCTGATCGACCAAAACCGAAGGATTCGAGGCATCTACAATGGCGTCACTGACGCCTCTGTCCGCCAGCTCATCACCGATGCGCAGACCCTTTTGGCCGAAGCCGATTCTTCTGTGCGCTAGCCGATTCGGGTCATCAAGGCCGCGAGCCGCCCCTGCGCTTCTTCGCGGTGCGCTTGGTACAGGTCGCCTCCAATAATCGACGGCGCAACGTAGCCGGGTGTGCCGAACCACTCGCCGTTGAGCACCATGGCGTGCAGCGCGGGTCCAGCGTCTCCAAGGGTCAGGGCCCTGAGTGGGTCGGTGGCTGGCCACACAGATGGGTGGTTGAGGTCCCACACACAGACGTTGGCAATGGCGCCCACATTGAGGGTACCCACGTTGAACTTGGGGTGTAGCCGGGCCGCAGTGCGTCCGATTGTGTCGAGCAGTGCGATTGGCTCTGCGAGTGCCTTGTCCGTAGCGAACCGCTCTTTGCGGTGGCGTTCGACGGCGCGAGCGCTGTTGAGGTCTCCTTGGCGCCTCAAGCGCGCGTGGGCGTCACCAAAGGGCACGTCGTACACACCGGCACCGGCAAGCCAGCGCAGCTCTTGCTGGACATTCATGCTGTCGTTGCACAGGCCGGCGTCTGTACCCAGAATGAACGGCAGCCCAGCGCGGCGCCACGAGTCGATGTTTGCTGGGTAGGCGAACTGGACCTGGCTGCGCGGGCAGTAGCCAAGCGTGTGCTTTTCGGGCGACAACAGCGCCAAGTCGGCGTCTGAGACAAACAGCATGTGTACGAGCAACATGCGCACGTCGGCGTCGATAGCGCCCACGCGCTGTAGGCGTTCGACGGGGGAGCAGCGATGTACCGCCCAGCTTCGCTCGACCTCAGCCAAAGACTGTCCGACGTGTACGTGTACAGGCAGGTTCAGTCGTTTGGCCAGGGTGAGAAGGCGCCCCCAGAGGTTGTCGCCCACGGTGTCTGTGGCGTGTGGTCCCAGTGCTGGGAAGATGCCAGCCTTGGCCCACACGGGGTCGGTGGCCAGGGTCTCGGTGATGGCCATGGCCTCTGCCCAGCCCGTCGCGCCGGGACCTGCCAGGTCTTGAAGTGTGGGGGAGACGATGCCGGTCAGGCCGACGTCTCGCATGGCCTCGGCCACATACAGTCCGCCGTAGTATTGGTCGATGATAGCGCCGGTGCCGCTGAGAGCGACGTCCCAGGCACCCATTCTGGCGAAGGCGCGAAAGTCCTCGTCCGTCGCGTGACTCTCTAGCTTGAAATAGAGCTCTTCAACCACGTTTCCGGCCTGTGATGCCCGGCCGCCGATGCCTCGGTAGGCTCCCATTGCGATGTGCGTGTGGCCGTTGACAAACGCGGGGGCAATGAGCTTGTCACCAAAGTCGACGACGCCGCGCTCCATGACGTCGGAACGCTCCCCACGGTGAACCGCTTGGATGCGTCCGCGCATCACGTCTACACGGGCGGGGACGATATCGACGCCGTCCAGAGTATGGAGCACCACCTTGTCGGAGTAGATGCGCACGGTGTTGCTCCAGGGGCAGGTTGGCTGGCAAGTGTACATGATGCCGACACAGCGCGCGGAGTCCCAACAAAAAGGCGGCCCGTCCATTGCTGGACGAGCCGCCGATTTACGAGCCAGCAGTATCTAGCGGCGTTCGAGTTCGTCGGTGATGAGGGTCAGGAACGAGCCGTGCGGGACGTACTGGTTCTCGGAGCTACCTTGGCCTTCGGTCTTGGCATTGTAGTAGGGAACCCACGCGAAGTCGGGGTGGTTGTTGTTGTCGTCCCACTCGCCACCGGTGACGCGGCCCTTGGCGTCCGTGGTGAGCGTATAGCCCCAACGTTCATCGAACCCTTGTGGGTTGTTGATGTCGGTGTCCACGTGGGTCTCATCAACGCCGTCTGTGGTGAAGCGAACGACTGCCATGACGTCGAAGGTGCGCTCAAAGGCGCTGACGGTCACAAGGTCGAACATTCCGTCGAGCTTTGACTGGCCGATGCCGCTGACTTCGGCCAGCTCGTCGATGCTCTGGAACGGACGCTTGAACATGCGGTACTCGATGATGGCATCGGCGGTTGCCGGGCCAACGCCGGGAAGGGTGTCGAGCTCTTCCTTGGTCGCTGTGTTCACGTTGATCAGGTCGGCCTGGCCGGCCGGGGTGGTCTCGGTCACGTTGACGTCGGCGCCCCAAGCTGGGAAGTTCCAAACGGCTTCAGATGCGGTGGTATCGAAGACCAGCGGCACTTGTTGTTCGCGCAGGTAGAACTGGATGATGTGGTGGAAGGCCTTCGGGCTGAGGTCCGACAGGTCGTCCTCTTCACCGTTGTAGCGAGCACCGTAGAAGCTGCTGCGAGTGCTGTAGTGAGTCTCGGAGAGCAGACCCTTCAGGTCACCCGTCGTGTACTCAATCTCAACACCAGCAGCTTCGCGGGTGATGGGCTCACGAGGTTCGTCAACCAGGATGGCGGCGGCGGCCCAGCCGTTGCAGTGTCCCCACCACGAGCCGCCGACGGGGTTGTACCCGTTGAGAATTTCGCTGGCCGGTCCGTAAAACGGGTTCGGTGAGCTGTCACCGGCGAGGTGGCGGTGCAGGGCGAACTTGTCGAAGGGGGAGAGTTCGTTGACTTCGAACGACCACTCGTCCGTGCTGTGGCTCATGATGCCATCTTCGATGGTGATGATGCCGCCGTCGAGGTCCTGACGGAGGCCGTCATAGAAGTCGCGGAGGATTGTGACCAGCTCGCTCTGCTTGTCGCTGTACTCGGTGCGCTTTGTCTCGTACTCTTCGCTGCTCCGGTCATCGATTTCGCGGAGTGCTTCGGACAGGCGGTCCATGTCTTCTTTGATGGGCTTGACGTCATCTAGGATGAGTCCGCTGTAGGTCTCGCGCGAATCGTCGTAGCCAAAGACAAGCTCAGCCTTGGACAGGGCCCACCAAGAGCCGGCCCACGGGCGGTAGCCTTCGTAGGCTTCGGAAGCCCAACCGCCTTCGATGGTCTCTGGGTCCAGAGTCAGTGAGCTGTCGATGTTGATGGTCGCGCGCAGAGCACTTCGGTAGTCGAAGTTCTCGGGCGGCTCGTCGAGCAGCGGCGGAAGTTCGGAGCGGCGTGCAGCGAGGTCGTCTTCGGTGAGAAGGCGTGCCTGCAGGTTGCTGCTGATGGTTAATGTGGGCCAGGGCTGACCGACTTCGTAGCGAGTGGTAACCAAGTCGCCGCCGAGTTCGTCTTCAAAGGAAGCGTCGACAACGCCGTCAGAGACGACTTCGGTGTACAGCTCGGTGCCGTTCTCGAGGGTGATAGCGTCGTTCTCGAAGCTGGTGGTGAACGGAGCCAAGTATGTTGGGGCGTTCGTCAGCATGGACTGTGAGAGAGTGCCGAAGCTGGCGTCGAGCTCGTGGGTCGACCAGGCTTGCTCAACGCGCTCGCCGTCATTGTTCGAGAACGAGATGATGGCGGCCAGGCGGTCGCGGTCTTCGCGGAACACCATGTAGACGACCGGGTCGTTCTCGATGAGTGCGTCATCTGTGTTGAGCGATGCGTCGACGTAGGCACGCAGGACAGAGAGGCTCTGAACCTCACCGTTGGACAGTGCGTATTCGTACAGCGGGTCGTCTTCGCTGGGGAAGAGGCCGGTTTCAACAACCTGGTAGGTCCAGAAGGCTTCGTCGCTCCAGTTGTCGTCAAACTCTGGGGTGACGGCAGCTTCGAGCTCGATGGGGTTGTTGACGCCCTTGTTGCTGGTCTCGCGGTAGGCAGCACCGACGTAGAAGACTTCCGCTTCGTTCCAGGTCAGGTCGATGTTGTTGTTGTCGTCGAGGCTGTCGTTGTTGCAAGCGAACAAGGACAGAAGCAGAACCGGGGAAAAACGCAGCATAGAGACTCCAATTCGCCCGTGGGGCATGGTGAGCTGGCCCGCCGATAATGTTGCGTGTCACTGCTTGTCAAGGCCGTGTTGGTAGGTCCGCCTTGATCGCCGGTGGTCGGCCGGCAAGCGTACGAATGCCAAACCACAGCGTAGACAGCGTGCCTAGCGACAACCCAACCAAAACTCCGGCATCCACAACGCCCCGCCACGGCTGTGGAAACTGCCGCACAATCACTACGATTGTCACAATGCCAAGCAACAGCATCCACGACCCAATGAGCCTGCGACGGTTCGCATAGACGAGTCCCATGGCCATCAAGGGGGCGAAGACCACGAGTATCGGAGTCGGATGACGCGCCAGCCAGTCCGCCCGCACCGCCGCTCGTGGGCTGAAGCGCTGGAAAAACCCCTTGTAGCCTTCGGTAAAGGCCATGAACCCAATCCAAAATGGCAGGAAAACCCAATGAATGGGCTGTAGTCCGACCTCAATGGCGCCTGAGGCCATTGGCCACAGCTTGATGAGCGCCTGAATCAAGATCAGAACGGTCCCCAAAATCGCCCAACCGAAGACGGCAAGCTGGCCCGGGGTCATTCCTGCGAAGCGGGTGGGTTGCATAGCGGCGCCTGTATCCGGCTTGCCGGTCAACGCGCGTCACGAAGCGCCATCCAACGCTGCAGCTACTTGGCTCGCGTAGCTTTTAGAATGGCCGTGCCAGTGGCCGACATTTCGTTGAGCGTGGTGTTGATGCGGAAGAAGAGGATCAGGACTTCACAGTAGACCCGTAGAACGAGCGGACCCACAATCGCGTAGAACACGCCGGCCACGACTCCGAATATTGCGGTGAACATGCCCGCCGCCGCCGCCTCTCCGGTTCCGCCACCGACGCCAGCGCCGAGACCCGTCAAGACCGACATCACGCCAATCCCGATGCCAGCGAGCACCAACAGAATGCTGCCAATGACGAAGATGATCTGAATAATCTTTGGGGTGATCATTGATTTGAAGGTAAAAAAGTCAAGAATCATGGGTGTGTGCCTGCCTTGGTCGGTTGGGTTTCGCCGCACCGTAGGTGATGTCCACCACAGTTGCAATTGCCATGACGGGAAGGGTGGAGTGAACCGTCGGGTCGGACTGTGACCGGGCCGTCAAGGCGCGTCACGAAGCACCATCCAGCACGGCAATTGCGATACCGCTGCCAGCGTGGAACAAGCAGACACCGTTGTTATTGGGGCTGGTTTTGGCGGCCTGTCCGCAGCCCTTCACCTTGCTGAGGCGGGTCACAAGGTCGTGCTGTGCGAGGCGCTGACCTACCCAGGCGGCTGTGCGAGCACCTTCAGCAAGGACGGATATCGCTTTGAGGCCGGCGCTACGCTGTTCTCCGGGTTCGGGCCCGGACAGTGGATGGCTCGGTGGATTGACAGGTTTGACCTGGATGTGCGCGTGGAACCGGTCGACCCGGTGTTCACCTTTCATGGTCCAGCGGTCATGGATGTACCGAGCGACCGGACCGCTTTCGCCGACCATCTGTGTGCATTGCCGAACGCACCGGCTGACAAGATTCGGGCGTGGATGGCCTACCAAGAGCGTATCGGGGATGTCCTGTGGAGCGTGCTGGACGAGCCTGAACTACTGCCGCCATGGTCGCTTTCAGCGCTGTGGCGTCATGCGCTGCGCGGCCCCCGCTACTTGCGACTGCTTCCGCTCGTCAACCGACCCATGAGCCATGCCCTCGAGCGCTTTGGCGTTGCGGACTTTGAGCCGTTGCGTGCGTTTCTCGACGCTGCCTGTCAGATCACGGTGCAGGTACCGGCGTCAGAGGCGGAGGCGACCTTTGCCATTGGAGCGGTCGAGAACTTCTTCCGAGGGGCGGCTCACATTCACGGTGGCGTTGGGGAGCTCGGGCAGGCGGTGTGTGCTGCCATCGAGCGCATGGGTGGCTCAGTCCGCTTTGCCAATCGGGTGAAAGCGCTGGAAAAAACAGCGGACGGATGGACGGTCCAGACGCGCAGTGGTGCCATCCAAACACGTCATGTCGTCGCCAATCAGCTGCCCCAAGACCTCATGCGGCTGGCGGACGTGTCGAGCGCCCGTTTGGACAGCATGCGCTCAGCGGTCGAGGGAGGCTGGGGGGCTGCCATGCTCTACATGGTGGTTCGAGACGAGGGACTGCCCGCTCATGCGGTGCATCACGAGCTCGTCGAGGATGCCGCGCGGCCATTGCCCGGCGGAAACCATGTGTTGGTCTCCATTGCAGCACGTGACGACCGGCGCGCGCCGCCGGGATTTCGCACGGCGTCTGCCAGCACGCATGTGCACCCGAACTCTGATCATCCGGCGCGAACCTTGTCAGCGGTGCAGGACCGTATGCGGGTGAACATCTCTCGTAAGCTTCCGCAGCTCCAGGTCGTTGAGGAATACACCGCCTCTCCACGAACGTTTGAGCGCTTCACCCGTAGGACAGACGGCTTGGTTGGCGGCGTTCCTCGACGAGTGGGCTGGCACAACTACGCTGGGCTGTGGCCGCGTCCAGTGGCTCGTGGGCTGTGGATAGTGGGAGACAGTGCATTTCCAGGGCAGAGCGTGCTCTCGGTCGCAATCGGCGGGTATCGTGTGGCGTCTGCGATAGGGAAGCGACCTTAGGAGCGACACATGGTCTGGGTTTTGTTCGCCGCTGCGATGGCACAGGCTCCGAATGTCGACGCTCTAGACACCTTTCTGACTGAGCAAGCCGCGGCTGGGCAGTTCGTAGGCGCGGTTGCCGTGCTGGACGGCGACCAGGTGTTGTTGCACCAGTCCTATGGAGACGTGCCAGACAACCCCCTGTGCCGGATTGGCTCGGTGACCAAGAGCTTCACCGCAGCAACGGTCTACGCCTTGCAGGATGCCGGTATGCTCTCGGTCGACGATGCTGTTGGAACGTGGCTTCCCACGGTTCATGATGTCGTTGGCGACGGGCCAACGCTTCGTCAGCTGATGACCCATCGTGGTGGCCTGAGTGAGCTTGTGTTCAACCCGTGGGTGCGTCCGCCGCAGTGGGACGACCTCAAGCCGATGGTTCGAGCAGAGCTCACCCAAGAGGTGCCGCCCGGAGAGCGCGAGGAGTACAGCAATACCGGGTTCCTATTGCTCGCTGCGACCATTGAGGCCGCGAGTGGTCTGTCCTACGAAGATGCCGTCAAACAGCATGTCTTGGCGCCGCTGAACCTGCCCGATACGCGCATCACTGGGGTGGATGACGACCGCCTCATCTCTGGGCGAATTCCAACCGTGGTCGGGCTCGTGGACTCGCAGCGGGCGCTTCCCCGACTGATGCCGTACGACGGTCGCTACCCGATTGGTGGGCAGGGTGCCTTGGTGTCGTCCCCCGTGGAGCTGGCCCGATACACCCGCGGACTCGCGTCTGGGCGGATTCTGTCGGACGGTGCGCGCGCAGAGCTCATTCGCGCTGCAGATGGTAGCGACATGGCGGCGGGCTGGGTTCGTGACGACGACGTGGTGTGGCACAACGGTGCTCTTGAGCCGCTGGGCATCTATGCCTACGTGCGCTGGTCGACGTCGAATGATGTGGCGGTTGCGGTGTGCGGCTCCCCGAGTGTGTCGAGCCTGCGACCGGAACTACGCGTTCCGGTGGAGCAGGCGCTCGCCGGCGAGACCACAGACGTTGTGGAGGTCTCGTCCGGACCGCTCGGGTGGGTCGCACTGGTGTCGACGCTCTGCCTGCACTGGGGGGTTGGCGTCCTTGGGCTGCTTCTCTCCTTGCTGGGCACGAGCAAGATTGGGCGTGTCGGCACCTCATTCTGGAGTGCAAGCGTGGTCTTGGCATGCTTCGGCCTCACCCATGCGGGCCTCGGTCTGGGCATGGCCGCGGTCGTCTTGGTGCTCTCCGGCGTGCGCGGGTGGCGAGCGACGGAGCGAGAGCGTGGAGGACTGCTGGCCATCTTGGGTGTGGTCAGCGGAGCACTGGCACTTGCAGGCAGCAGCGTGTTTGTGGGCCTGTTGGCGCTGATGACCTACTTGACCAACAACCTGTGGTCGCTGATGGCGGCGGGTGCGTAGGGCACCTCACCCCACGAAGGGGAAGCGAGTGCACTTGCACGACTGGCTCTGGCTGGCGCCTACCGAGGCGACATGCACAGAGCCAGTATGTACGACGCTGAAGAGGTCTACGGGGAACTAGAAGATGGCAGTTCTCTGAAGACGGCTGTCAAGGTCATCCTAGACATGGGCGAGCGCTACTAGCGGGCCCAGATGCGGGTAGTGACGTTCTCTGGCGTTTGGTAGCCATCGAGGCGCTTGTAGGTGCCGTTACTAGCGGTCCACAGCGCCCAGCCGTGGTTGGTGTCTTGGCCGTAGTCCAGCATGATGCTGTTGTCCCACGTTGTGTTTGTGGAGATCTGACCTTGGCTTTGACTCCACTTGTGCATGTAGGCCGTTGCGTATGTGGAGCCGCCCACGAAGTACGCACCAGACGCCAGCGTTCGTGTCGCTTCGCTACCGGTGGCGCTCATGAACCACGCCCAGTCCGTTGCGGAAATATCGGGAGTCACCAGTTTTTGTGTCTCAAGGTCGTACATGATGTCGGTGGACCCCATGGCCGTGTACAGACCCACTGGACTCGGAGCGATCCGACCTTCACCGGTGCTGGGGTCACCGGCACTGCTGTTCATCTCCGACTGTGTTGGACCGTCTTCCACATCGGTGAATGCTTCGCGGAACAGGAGCGTCCAGCCGCCACCATCTGTGGTCATGTCACAGGTCACGTCCACGGCCGCGATGCCACCCACCCCGTCTGGGTCGATAGTGTAGGTGCCAGTTGTTGCGCTTGGCGAGTTCGTCTTGATGGCTTTGCAGCTGATCTGCGGGCCGCACCCAACGTCCGGGTACGTGGCGTCACTGGCGACATCTGTGCCGGTGGGAAGCGTCTCTCCCGAGCACACCTCGCCGCCTCGACCCACGGCGGAGCCAGACTCGACGGTGGCTCCGGCACCGACCGTTGCGTTCGCACCAACGCGTCCAAAGACAGTTGAATTGGACTCAATGGTGGCCCCGCGGCCTACACGACCGGTCGATTCGATGGCAGCTCCGGCCCCAATGTCGGTCAGCTTCCGGACACGAGCGCCTTGTTCGATGCGTGCGCCAGCTGCGATGGTCACTTCGGGTCCAACAATGCCATTGATGGAGGTGCTACCGCCGGCGTTGGGCGCGTTTGCGACGGTGACATTACGAGCCACAACGGCGTTGTCGCCAAGGGTCGTGAAGTCGCCGAGGGTGACAAGGTTGCCGACCACTGCGTCTGCGCCAATCGTGACGTCGTCTCCGATCTGGGCTGCGTACCCTAGGGTTCCACCGTTTGCGATGGTCAGGCGTTCACCAGCAACGACAGCACGGCCGATTGACGCGTCTGTGCCGATCAAATGGTCGGCCCCGAGCTGTGCCGAGCGACCGATGACCGTGCCTGCACCAACAGGGATGGGGTTGCTCGCGTGGGCAACCCGACCGGCGAGTGAGGCACGCGATGCCACGACGACGTTTGCACCCAGAGCGACTTGTGGACCAACGGTGGCCCCTCCCTGTACGGATGCGCCCGTGGCCACAGTGCTTGAGGGATCGACCGTCGCGTCAACATCGACACAAGCGCCAGCAGCTGGGAACTCGTCTTGACATCCGTCCTCATTCGAGTCGGTTGCGAAAGCGACGGAACCTGCCATCATCCAGACCAAAAAGCTGCACCGAACCATGAAAATCTCCCCTGTGGTAGTTTGATGGTCGCGTTAATTGGTGTGGTTGGTTTTACAAAGTGGTTTGTCGGAGTCCGGCTGTAATCGCTGGACGAAGCTGGAGGCCCGATCCGTGGGCTCGTTGAACTGTTGCCCGGCCGAGGTGATGCGCTACGCTGAAGACGGAGGGCGCATGTCCAATACCAACGAACCCAACGATAGCTTCGACTGGGGACGCCTGTGGCGGTGGACGCGTGATGTTCCAGAGCGGCGCGATGATGTTGTCGCGGTGGTTCAAGGAGCAGTTGGTAGTCGGATTCCGGTCGGGGATGTCGACGCGACCCCGTCCCTCGACATCCGCCTGTCTGGCGCGGTGCTGGACCCGTCCCACACCCTCGTAGTTCCCGATGCACGTCCGCACTTGGTGGTGATGATTCACGGTCTGATGGCGACAGAGCGGTTCTGGGGCCAGGTCTCGAGTCCTGGTTTCGATTCGCGCCTCGCCGCCGACCTCGACGCCACTGTTGTGTGTGTGCGCTACAACTCCGGGCGGCACATTTCTACCAATGGAGAGGAGCTCGCCGCTGCCCTAGATGCGCTGGTCGCACACTGGCCGGTACCCGTCGAACAGGTCACTCTTGTGGCGCACAGCATGGGGGGCCTGGTTGCCCGCAGTGCCATTCACTACAGTGTGGAGCTGCCGTGGATAGCGCTATGTCGGCGGTTGGTCTTGCTTGGAGTTCCTCAACGTGGGGCACCGCTGGAACAGGTTGCGCACATTGCCGCATTTACCCTGGCTGCCATTCCCAACCCTTGGACCTGGGGCATTAGCTGGCTACTGCGTCAGCGCAGTGAGGGCATTCGCGACCTTCGGCATGGCTACCTGGTTCACGAGGAGTGGCAGGAGCGCCACGATGAATCACTCACGATCGGTCGACGTCATCTGGTTCCGTTGACCACGCATATCGACCACTACTGTGCTGCTGGCTCGGTGGGGCCGTCCGAGCACCACGTCGTCAGCAAGCTGGTCGGAGACGGAATGGTGACCCCCTTCAGCGCAAAAGATGAGGGCGTGACAGGGGCCCTGACGGACCGAGTGGCGACAGAGACTCGGGTGTTTCCCGGGGTCTCTCATGTTGGTATTGCCGGGGACGACGACGTGTATGCCCAGGTTCTGATCTGGTGCCAGACTTCATGAACAACGAGCTAGTCGCCCCATTCCTCTAGGTATTCTTTCATTTTCAGCTTTCGCTTTGTCGAATCGCTGGTCATGTAGCGCAGCTTGCCAAAGATAGGCCGGACCGGCCCCCACGCGCGGTCGAAGCGTCCGAACACCCAGAAGATGCCGCTGTAAGAGTTGGGGTCGCGGCCATCGATGGCGTACAGATTGTTCAGGTGAATGAGTCGATGAATCGCCTGCTGCGCAGACTCTGACCACTCCAGCACCTTCTTTCCCCACAACATGCGCAGGTAGTTGTGCATGACTCCGGTCTCTTTGAGCTGACGTTGGGCGGCGTTCCAGATGGGGTCGTGTGTGGCAGCGGCGTCGAGGGTTGCCAAGTCGTACAAGATCGGGCGTTCGTCTTCGGCGTGCTCTGCAATGGTCTTCTGGGCCCATTCCGGCAGACTGGAGAACTGGTCGTAGTCGTCTGGATGACGGAAGCTGAAGTGGTGCCCGAGCTCTCGCCACGTGACGATTTGGTCCAAGAAAGCTTCGACCTCTGGGCTCGCACCCCACCAACCCTCACGCTTCGCGGTCGCTTTCTCGGCCAAGCAGTCTAGGGTCCAGTCGTCTCGGTCTAGGCAGGCGTGGATGAGCTCGTGGGCGCCCATATGACCCCAGTGAAGCCACGGAGACAGGCCTGTTGCAACCTCTTCATCCGGGTGGTTCCGACCGTCTGCATAGTGGGGCAGGCCGCTGACGAGCCAGTCATCGAGCACAGTCTTGGCGTTTGTCCACCCACCCTTCACGACCGCGGGGCGGACGGCAGTGTTGATGTCCAGCCCATCACACAGGGCGGTGAGGTCGCCAGACAGCTCGCTGTCCGTCAGGAAGTCCCACTTGTCGAGAATGTCTTGTGCGACCGGTGCGGTACCGCCAGTGTAGGCAGCGAGTGGATCGGGCTCCGGCAGGTGTTCTAGGTGCGGTCGAAGTTCCTTCTGCAACAGGCGGCGAAAGTCGACGGCGCGCTTCTTCTCTTGGTCGGTGGCGCGCAGCGGGTACAGGCCGATGCCGTCGACCTCGGTCAGACGAACGGGGAGTCGCTTGCCGGCGGCGGCGACCATTCGGGGGAGGAAGAAGCACGGGTAGGTATCGGTGATGACGTGGCAGGCACGCTGTGACAACGCCGTCAGTAGGCCCTTTCCGTCACCGTCGTTGCGCTCTAGGTATGGCAGGTAGTGCACGCCCGAATCGGCAAACTGGGCTGCATTGTCGGCCATGCCTTCGACGGCGAAGAGATGCATCCGGGTGGATGCCCAACGGTAGCCAATCCGCAGCGGCTCCAAGACGAGAAGTGGCTTGCCGAGCTCGTTGGCGACAGCCACGGCGTGTTCCAGAGCCCAGTTGTACCGGCGACGTCGTGCCGCAATCATCCAGTACAGGACGTAGTCGCCCTCTGCCTGGATGGGGGCGTCGTTGACGTTGTGAACGCGGACTTTGGGTGCGTGCATAGGGCCTCCACGCAGTCACTAACGACACGTGTGGCACCCTTGGACAGTCGAGATGTCGCGTGTGGTCGTTGGGCTGCGGCCTAGCGTGCGATGCAGGTGTTGCTCGGGGTTGAACAACTGATGGTCTCACCGCTGATGCTGAGGTCGGGACCGTCCGCCAACTGCAGGTCTGTGCCGTCGTGTCTGCTGAAATTCCCACTGGAGATTGTCACGGTGCTGTTGCCGGTCAGGTAGATGGCAACCGGGGTATCGTCCTCAAAGGTGGGGTTGTCGAGCGTGACCACGGAGTCCGAGATGGTGAAGGAGCGCTGGGCGGTGTTGTTCGTCCACAGCGTGCTCGACCAGTCCACCGTGGACCCGAGGCTTACCTGAGCAATGACGCCGCCAGGTGCGGAAGATGAATTGCCGTCGAAGGTGACCTGGTCGCCGTCTAGTCCACAGTTGTCCGCGAGTAGCGCGGCACCGTAGGGCGCCGTGTTGTTGCGAAAGCCGACCGCGTTGAGAGTGACCGTGCTGTCCAGGCAGAACAGGCCACCGCCGCCGTCGGTCCGGTTACCGTCGACCACTGTCAGGTTGTTGAGCTCAAGAACCGAGTCCTCTACATAGACCACGCGCTCGCTGGTGCTGACCGGCTTGAGCTCCACGCGTCCAAGGCCACTCATCAACAGTGGCTGTGTGTTGTTCTGGAACTGAAAGGTCATTTCAAACGTGCCACTGCAGAAACGAACCTCAGCCCTGTCGGTCCGACCGGCGATGATGTTGACCGCGGTGCTCATTGTGTCGAGGTTACGCGGTGGGTTGCCGTTCTGCGGGACGAGGGTGGCTAGGCCAGCATTGCCGGTGTTGGCATTGCAGTCGTTGTCGATCTCGTCGCAGATCTCAAGGTTGCCGGGGAACCGATTGGAGTTGTTGTCGTCGCAGTCCCCATCTTGTGTGGAGGAAGGGATGGCAACGGTGCAGTCGTCGATGGGCGTGTTGCCGAAGCCGTCACGGTCTCGGTCGACGTACAGCTGGGGCAGGGCGTCATCAACGAGTGTGTTGCAGTCGTTGTCGAGGGCGTCGCACACCTCGGGATTTCCAGGGTAGCGCGCCGCTTCACCGTCGTCGCAGTCGCCACCAATCTCGCTGGTGGTGTCGGTCACGTTGCACCGGTCGGTTGCTACGTCGCCGAAGCCGTCTTCATCATTGTCTAGGTACAAGTCGACAAAATCTTCGTCTATGAGATTGTCGCAGTTGTTGTCGACGCCGTCACACAGCTCGGTATTGCCGGGGAACGCGGTTGCGTCGTTGTCGTCGCAGTCGTCTTGTGCGGCGACACCGTCATTGTCGGCGTCCACGATGTCCTCTGCGACGTTGTCCTTGTGGGTCTGGCCACCGATGTACGGACAGCCGGCAAGGGATGCGACGAGCAGGACGCCCAACGGGAGCTGTCGCACGCGGTGCGCGAAGGTCACGGGGAAGGGAAGGGTCATCGAGGCTCCGCGAGTAGTGTGCGCAGCCTAGCGCATCTGACACTGAATCGCTGACCGCCAGTGCGGTCAGCGACTCCAGTCCTAGCGCATGCGCACTGGGTGGTTGGTCAGGCGGCTTCCGAAACGCTCGTTGGCGTCTGCAGAGTCGCGTGTGTAGATGTTCATGACGGGCAACGAGAGCGTGCGAATCTCGAAGATGGTCTGACGGTCCACGTAGTCGTTGGGCTGGCAGGCATCCGAGGTGACGGTGATGGTGTCGCCGTACTCGGAGGTTGCACTCACAGAATCGGTACCGTCGTGGAAGCGGAAGCCAGCAGCGTAGGCAAAGTTCGCTTCTTGGTAGCGGTAGTGGATGACGTGGTGACAGTCGGCCACGTATGTCTGGCGGGCTTCGGTCGATGCGGTGCGCAGCGCGTCCACCTGGGAGTCGGTCAGCGCCAACTCAAAGTCATCTGCGAGGTACTGGTAGCGGTCGCCGCCGGAGAACTGCTGGATGAAGGGCAGGTCGTTGACGTACTCGATGACGGTCCAGCCGCCGCCGTCTGTGGTCATGTCGCAGGACACCAAGGTGGGGTTGGAGCCGTCTGGGTCAATCCAGTACTCGCCGTCACCAAGGGTGGGAGCGATGGTCGCGATGTCCATGCAGGTGGGCAGGGCGGTCTCGGGGGAGCGGCCACAGTCGGAGATGTTCGCGTCGTTGTCGTCGCAGTCATCGCCGTCTACGCCAACGCCGTAGGCTTGGCGGCCATCGCCGTCTTGGTCGTAGTCGTCGCCTTCATCGCAGGCTTCATCCACGCCGTTGTAGAAGACCTCATCGGCATTGGGGTTGGCGTCTGCGTTGTCGTCGTCGCAGTCGTCGGCGAGCGCAAAGCCGTCTTGGTCGAGGTCGTCATCCAGGGTGGCGGCGCGGCAGTCGTTGTCGATGCCGTCGTAGATGACTTCGACTGCGGATGGGTTGATGTCTGCTTCGTTGTCGTCACAGTCAACTGCGTTGGGGAAGCCGTCACCGTCGATGTCGTCGTCGCGCGTGCTGGGGTCGCAGTCGTTGTCGACGCCGTCGTACGGAACTTCCGTGGCACCTGGGTAGACGCTGGCGTCGCGGTCGTTGCAGTCTCCGAATCCAACACCGTCTTGGTCGAGGTCAGAGTCGAGGGTGGTGGCGTCACAGTCGTTGTCGATGCCGTCGTAGGTGACTTCGTTGGCGTTGGGGTTGACGGCGGGGTTGGTGTCGTCGCAGTCGGTGTCTTGGCCAAAGCCGTCGCCGTCTACGTCATCATCACGGGTGCTTGGGTCGCAGTCGTTGTCGACTTGGTCGTAGGGGACCTCGGAGACGCCTGGGTTGACGTTCGGGTTGTCCTCTTGGCAGTCGGATGCGAAGCCGTAGCCGTCTGCGTCCAAGTCGTCGTCGCGGGTGCTCTCGTCGCAGTCGTCGTCCACGCCGTTGTACGCGACTTCCGTGGCACCTGGGTAGATGCTCGCGTCACGGTCGTTGCAGTCGCCAAAACCAACGCCGTCTTCATCGAGGTCTTGGTCGCGTGTGCTGGGGTCGCAGTCGTTGTCGACGAAGTCGTAGATGACTTCGTTGGCGTCTGGGTTGACCGCTGGGTTGGTGTCGTCGCAGTCGGTCTCTTGGCCAAAGCCATCTTGGTCGAGGTCGTCGTCTGGCGTGCTTGGGTCGCAGTCGTTGTCGACTTGGTCGTAGGGCAGCTCGCTGGTGCCTGGGTTGACGGCGGGGTTGTCGTCCTCGCAGTCGGATGACTCACCGAAGCCGTCTTGGTCGAGGTCGTCGTCCAAGGTGGCCGGGTCGCAGTCGTCGTCCACGCCGTTGTAGGCAACTTCGGCTGTGCCGGGGCTGACGAGTGGGTCGGAGTCGTCGCAGTCGGAGTCGTCGCTGTACCCGTCTTGGTCGAGGTCGTTGTCCAAGGTCTCGGGGTCACAGTCGTTGTCGAGGCCGTCGTATGGGACCTCTGTGGCATCGGGATTGACGTCGTCATCGTCATCGTTGCAGTCGTCAACAGCCTCGAAGCCGTCTCCGTCCAGGTCGTCGTCATATGTGGCGGCGTTGCAGTCGTTGTCGATGCCGTCGTACGGGACTTCTTCGATGTCCGGGTTGATTTCCGGGTCTTCGTCGTCGCAGTCGATGAGGAGGACGAAGCCGTCTTGGTCCAGGTCGTCGTCTAGCGTCTCGGGATCACAGTCGTTGTCGTCACCGTCATACGGGACTTCTACGGCGGATTCGTTGATAGCGGGGTCGCTATCGTCACAGTCTTCGCATGCGGCAAAGCCGTCAGTGTCGTCGTCTTCGTAGCCAACACTGCCGTCACAGTTGTAGTCGACGGGGTCGGAGCAGTCGGCTTCTTCAGCGCCTGGGAAGACGCCGCCGTCATCATCGTCACAGTCGTCTGCCAAGGTGGACAGGCCGTCTGGAAGGGCGCACGCCTCAATCGGGGAGTCGGCATCACCGTGGCCGTCACCATCGGCGTCTGCGTAGAAGGTCAGCGTGTCGATGGCATCTGGACCATCTACGCTGCCGTCGCAGTTGTTGTCGATGCCGTCGCACAGTTCATCGGCATCTGGATTGATGAGCGCGTTGTTGTCGTCGCAGTCGTCGGCGGCGAAGAAGCCATCGAGGTCTGCGTCTAGGGCATCTGTGCCGTCGATGCCTGTTTCGGTCGGGTTTTCGAGAGTGGCACGGCAGCCAGCGAGAGCGAGCAGGACCAGTACTGAGATTGAGCGCATGTGTTCCCCCTGAACGCGCATAGTGTGTCAGGTTTTGTAGCGAGCCGCGAGGATTTCAGTGATCTCATGAGTGGTTTGGTGCGACGTATCTGCGACAATGGGTGAAGGACGCGAGGGAGTAGCGACACAAGGTGGCGATGAACAGGCGTGCGGCAGGACTGCTAGTGGTGGGTGCAGCGGCCAGTCGGCTGTGGCTGGACTTGTGCACGTCGGTTGTTTTGCCGGGTACGGGTGTCTCGGTTGCTCATGTTGGCACGCTCGCGGTGATGGCACTGTGCGTGGCGGTCGCGGTACATTGGCGGAAGAACCTCTCCACCAGCATGGGCGCGCTGTGTGCGGGATGGCTCCTGATGCTTGTAGTGGGGGCCTTACGGGCGGATGCTGCGGGGGCTGCGGTTGTGGGGCTGCGCTACGCGAGCGGTGTTGTGGTGGGCATGGCGGTTGCCGCAACCTGGACGCGGGTGCACCGGCGTGTCTGGCCCATGGCCATGATCGCGGCGGCGCTATTTCCGGTTGGACTGTCGCTGCTGATGTTGTCTGGCGACCGATGGCTTGAACTGCACGACACATGGCGGTTCATCGGGCCCTACTCGGTGTTGCATGCCCTCGCGATGGCCATGGCGGTCGTAGCTGCTGTGGGCGTTGGTGTCGCCGCTGACTCACAACGACCGGGCCTGGCTCGAGGAGCGGGTCTCGCTGTTGGGCTGTGTGCATTGATTCCGCTGGGGGCATCGGCCACACGCAGCGGCGTTGTGCTTGTGGGAACCGCGGTTCTGGTCACGGCTGCGGTTCAGCGACGGTGGCGATTGCTGGGGGTCTTGGCGGTGGCAGCGGTACTCGGAGTGGTTGCAGTACCCGGCTTGCGTGTGCGCACGGTGGAGCTGGTACTCGCCCTTGGCGGTCAGGCGCCCGAGCGAGGCTGGGAGTGGCTTGGAACCGGGCGAGTCGCGATCTGGACACGGTCGTGGGCGGCATTCTCGGAGCTTCCGCTCATGGACCGTGCTCTCGGGACGGGGCTTGCTGGCTACGAGACGTTCTGGAAGGCAAAGGAGCCACACAGCGAGTATCTGTCGCTCATGTACCAGTTTGGTCCTGCTGGACCGCTGCTCTTTGTTGTGACGGGTGTGTCGGCCATTGTTGTGGCTGTGCGCAAGCGCAGAGCTTCGGAGAGTGCGCTGTTCATTGGTCTGGTTGTCGCCACTCTAGTGACGAGTCTTGTGGGCAGCACGCTGTTGGTCCGCTTGGTGGTTTCGTGGGTGTTCTGGGTGGCCGTGGGCGTGCTGTTCACAGCGGCGTTGCCGGCATCGACGGAGTGAGTGTCTCGTGAGGCACGGCGGCCAGGTCATTGAGCAGAATGCGTCGGATGCGGTGCACGTGCTCATGAGCCATGGGCTGGGGCAGGCCAGACCGCGCTCGGGTCCAGGCAATGGCGTCTTGCTCAGGCAGGGTTGCATGCACGAAGTGAGCGTGTGCAAAGTGCTTGTGCAACCAAGGGATACGCAAGCTATTGACGGGGTCGGCAACGATCAAAGCTGCACCGTTCGATGCATGTTGAGCCCATTGTCTGCGCAGCCGAGCCGGGTTCACGCCAAGGTCGTCCGCCTCAAGCGCGTAGTGAACAGGCTCCATTCCCCAGGTGTGCACGTGTCGATGTGTCGAGGGGCGCGCCAGCTCGTCTTGGTAGTCACAGGATGGAAAGGGGACTGCAGACGCCGCTTCACGTACGGTCAGCATCCCTGCCACGCGCTCGACCGCCAGCGGGTCTTCCCCAACAACGAACCACCATGTACGTACGGTAGGCTCGGCTGTCATAGCTGCGCGGGCCAAGTGCCATCGGCGTCGCAATCGGTGCACCATTGTCATGCGTGAGACGATAACGCCGCGTATGGCCACTGCCTCTCGAATCTCGGTACTCGGGTGTCCTGTCGATGTCTTGGACATGGATGCGACGGTGCAACGCGTGCGTCAGGCGATTGAAACCAGGGTTTCCCTTCGTCATAGCTGTGTCAGTGCCGCGAAGTTGAATCGCATGCACCACGACTCGGCGCTTCGTCAGGCGGTCCGCTCCTCCGACATCATCAGCGCGGATGGTGCGGGGGTGTTGTGGGCGGCGAAGATGCTCGGACAGGTCGTTCCGCCACGGGTGACCGGCATTGCACTGTTCCTCCAACTCGTGCGCCTTGCCGCGAACAGTGGCTGGCCGATTTTCCTGTTGGGCGACCGTGAGCCCGTTGTGGCGGCGGTCGCGAACAAGCTGCGGCACGCCTACCCAACGTTGCAGTTGGCGGGGTACCACCATGGGTTTTTTGACGACGAGCAGGCCGTCGTTGCACAGATTCGCGACGCCAAGCCAGCCCTGCTGTTTGTAGCGATGGGCACGCCACGGCAGGAGGTGTTCCTACATGCGCACCAATCGGCGCTGCAGGCTGGGTTCTCCATGGGCGTTGGCGGGAGCTTTTCTGTGGTGGCCAATGTGGCGCGTCGGACGCCGCCTGCTCTTGGCGACCTAGGATTGGAGTGGCTGCACCGTTTGGCCCAGGACCCATCACGGCTAATGCGCCGAAATGTTGTGGAGCATGGTGGCTTTATCAGCAAGGTCGTGCGCGCCCGGCTGGGCCTGTACACTTCCATGCACGACTAGGGACGGAGTACGTGGTATTCCGCCCAAATGCCCCGTACGCGCCTCATCCTCGTCGCCCTCGGGTCCATCCTCCTGCTCGGTTTTGTCGGGCTCGGAGTGTGGGCGGTTTCAGTCGTGGAGCAATCCATACGGGACTCCACGGCCGTTCATCTACGAGCCGTGCACTCGAGTGACGTCGCATCCTTGTTGTTGTGGTCCCGCCGCCAGTCCGATGCTGTGGGGAGTGTTGCGACCTATGTCGCACCTCCTGTTCGCAGGTTCGTCGCTGACCCAGAAGGGGAGGTCGGTGCAGAGAACCTGGCCGAGATTAGTCGGAGATGCGAGGCAGCAGGCGGTTTTTTTGGCTTTGACCAGTTCCTGCTCACCCACCTAGATGGCACCGTCCGTGCCTCGAGTGATGCTGCCTGGGAGCGTGGTCAGCTGGCCGGTACGGTTATTGAGACCGCATCAGTCGACGTTCAAACCCGCGGTACTGCCATATCGGCACCCTTCCGGGGCCCGCTCGGTGAGCGGCGTATTGCTGCGAGTTCAGCGATTCGAAGTCAAGCCGGTGCAGTGCTTGCCGTTCTGCACTTGCTCGGCGACCCCGCCGACGAGCTGTTCGATATTTTGGCTGTGGCGCGTCCGGGTGAAAGTGGCGAGAGTTACCTGTTTTCTGACGAGGGAATGCTACTGACCGACAGTCGTTTTTCCTCCACATTGCTCGCGGATGGGCGGGTTTCCGACCCTACGAATGCGGGCGGCGCTCTCGAGCTTCGGCTCACCACGGCAGATGGCTTGCCGACCGAGCCGGTGCTGTCCGCCCAGCTGGGAGAGCCGAGTGGGACCCCCGTCGTCTATGAGTCTTATCTAGGAACTGATGTTGTCGGCCTGTGGACTTGGTTGCCGGAGCTGCGGGCAGGCCTTGCCACAGAGCTCGATGTGCAAGAAGCCTTTCTGCCGGCGAGGCGTCTGCGAACCACAGTGTTGCTGTTGTCTGCACTGCTGTGTTTGTTGATTCTGGTGTTGATAGCCTCGGCCATGCTCTCGGCCGAGCTGCGAACGCGCGCCCAAAAGGCCCAGGAAGTGGCCGAGGAGCTCGGCCAGTACCAGCTGTTTGGCCGGCTGGGTCAGGGAGCGATGGGCACGGTGTACCGAGCGCGGCATCGTCTGCTTCAGCGGCCTACAGCAGTCAAGGTCCTACGCGACCCCGGTCAGGCGCGCGCCATCATGCGCTTTGAGCGGGAAGTGCGCATGACTGCGGAGCTGACGCACCCGAATACCGTACAGATCTACGACTTTGGCCGAACCGAAGATGGGCGCTTTTACTACGCGATGGAGTATCTGCCGGGCATTGACCTTCGCGGGCTAATCGAAGTCCATGGGCCACAGTGTTCGGAACGTGTAGCGCACATCATTGTGCAGGTCGCAGGTTCGTTGTCCGAGGCCCATGCGCGCGGGCTGGTGCATCGGGACATCAAAGCGGCCAACGTCATTCTGTGCCAGCGCGGCGGTGTGCCAGATGTTGCCAAGGTGTGTGACTTTGGTTTGGTCGTGGCCATGTCGGACCCCGAGTCGTCGGTTGGCGGCTTGATCGGCACGCCGATCTACCTGGCCCCTGAGCTGATTGAACCGCCGTATTCACCGTCTCCGAAGAGTGATCTGTACGCGCTGGGATGCCTTGCCTACGAACTGCTTGTCGGTCGTCCACCGTTCGGAGGGTCGGTCAAGGAGGTCCTCTTGGCGCAGGTGAGCAGTCCACCGATTCCGCCGTCACTCCGCGTGCCTGGCGTAGAAGCGTCGTTGGAGGCACTCGTCTTGTCGTGTCTTGCGAAGGACCCGAAGGATAGACCTGCAGATGCGTTTGCGGTCATTGACGCGATTCGTCGAGATGGCTGCGCAGATGCGTGGACAGAACAGCGGGCCCGCGACTGGTGGGCCGGACAGGACCCGTCGTTGTCCGGCGCAGTCGACACTAGCGGTGACCGCTTGATGGTCGACGTGAACCCTGCTTACCGAAACGGCGGGTAGTCGCTCTCATTGAACGGACGGCTTGTCGCTGTCGCGAAGAGGTCCTTGGCGGTCTTTTCCAAGATGTCGAGCATCTCGAGATCGATGAGCCAAGGGTGTGGGACAACGTCCACGCCGAGCAAGCCGCCCAGCAGTGCACCGGCAACGGCTCCAGTGGTGTCCGATGAGCCCCCATGGGCGACGGCTCGCCACATTGCTCGTACAAAGCCATACGCCGTGCCGTCTTCTACGGACATGGCACAGCACAGCCCGATGGCCAGGGCTGCATCCGCATGGCGTGCGTCACCCATCGCTTCGAGGTGCTCGGTGGATGGTGGGCCACCAGCGGCGATGTGCTTCGCGGCATCAATACAGCGACCGATTGGGCCGTCTAGTCCTTCAGCAGCGAGCAGCGGAACGGAGGCGGATTCAATGGCTTGGGCAAAGGGAATACCGCGTAGGATGCCGTGGTTTAGGGCGGCGTAGTACCCAGCAGCGAGCTGCGCGATGGGGTCTCCGTGCGTCCAGGCTGCGTCTTCGAAGGCGGACTGGAAGGCCTCTTCGAGGGTTGCGCTGACAATGCTGTACGGGAGCGCTCGGGTCATTGCCGTAGGGCCAGCGCTAGTATTGACGGGGTGGGCGAGCGTTGGGCGTTCCGTCGGACCGTCTTCGTCGAGGGCAAGCTCAGTCGTGCGTTCTGGAAGGTGCCTGAAGTACAGCCGCTTATCAGAGGCGAGCCAACCATCGCTGTGAATCAAGCCAGGTCCACGCTGGGTCCGGCGCCAGTTGCGCAGGGCGTGCACGACAGATGTTGAACGGTCTGTTTCGTGCAGTTGGTGCCGAATAAGACCGTCTGCCACGAACAGGACTTGCTGGGTCTCGTCTGTGACGCGAGCTGGGGCCGCTCCGCTGTAGGCAAGGCGTGTTGGCGCCTCTTTGCCGTACTTGAAGTGAATGCGACGGGTGACTTCTATGGCTTTGATCGGGCGGCCGAGGGCGTCTCCTACTGCCGAACACAGCAAAGCCCCCCGTACGCGATGTAAATCAAGCGACATACGAGGGGCTCCTGCAGTGTGCGGGGTGCGTTAGGGTGCGTCTCAAAATTAGCGCTTCAGGTTTCGGTGTCGAGGCGTCGCGAGGGCAAGGCGCGAACCCGAGGGAATGACGTGTCATTTCGATGGGTGAGCAACGCTGCCATCGCGGATGCATTGGCGCTGAAACGGAGCGATTATTTTGAGACGGGCCCTTAGCTGCGGCGGCGACGAACCAATGGGAACATCAGCAAGCCGAAGCCAAGTGCCAAGCCTGGGGCCAAGCCGGTAGAGGAACAGCCGAAGGAAGCGCCTCCGCCGTGAACGGTCAAGCCGTTGTCGCAAGCATCACCGATACCGTCACCGTCGACGTCTCCGCCAGGGTTCCGGTTGCGGTTGAACACTTCCGGGCACAAGTCGCAGGCGTCACCGAGGTCGTCCTGGTCAAGGTCGGACTGGTCGGTGTTGGGCATGCCCAAGCAGTTGTCGCACTGGTCGCCGCGGCCGTCGCCGTCTTCGTCTTCTTGGCCTGGGTCGACCAAGCCGGGGCAGGTGTCGCAGACATCACCGAAGCCGTCTTCGTCCGTGTCACCCTGAAGAGGGTTGGGCAGGTCGACGCAGTTGTCGCACTGGTCGCCGCGAAGGTCGCCGTCTGTGTCGGAGTTGTCCGACGGGATGCGTGGACAAAGGTCGCAGTCGTCGCCGATGCCATCCATGTCTGCGTCAAACTGGTTGGGGTTGCTGATCTCTGGACAGTTGTCGCAGAGGTCACCAACGTTGTCGCAGTCCACGTCTTCCTGCATTGGATTGAAGTCTTCCGGGCAGTTGTCGCAGAGCAGGGTGACGCTTCGGTCGGGTGCGTCGGGGCCGCTGGAGATGCTGATATTGCCACCACCAAGGCCGTCTTCGTCTGCTTCTTGCTCGCCTAGGTAGTACTGGCAGCCGAACGACGCGTAGTCGTAGAACCAGTCTTGGCTTGTAGCATCTGGGTTTAGGCCGATGGCTTGGGCACACAGGTCCAGAGTCGGGTCAACGGGAGGCTCGTCTTCGTAGACGACGCCATTGCAGTTGATGTCCGTCGCTGGCTCTGACATGCAGTCGGTGTCTTGGGCGAACGCGAAGAAGCTGGTCAGCAGTAGAATCATCATTGTCCGCGTGCTCCGTTCCAGGGTGTCGCTACAGGCGCCCTTTCAGGTGGGGTGTCAGCATAGCGTGTGACTTCGAAGGTCACGATACGATCTTGAGGGTCGGCAGTTCCGGCGGCGCGAACCTCACCCATTGCTCGGTAGGACAGGCGGTCCGGGTGGATGCCCTTCTTGACCAAGGCTTCGAATACTGCGCGAGCTCGTCGTTCGGACAATGCGTAGTTGTATTCGAAGGAGGCCTCGTCACTGGCGCGACCTTCAATGACCACGTGGTCGATGTTTTTGTTGACCAGCATGGTGGCCGCGACTTCATCAATCTTCACCAGCATGGCCGGCGGGATGAGGTCGTTGTTGATGCCGAAGACCACTTGCTGTGCAATCTCAACACGGGGTGGTGGTGCCGGTGGCTCGGGCTCGGGCTCGGGCGCGAACTGGATGACCAGCTCGTCTGGCGGCTCTTCGATTTCGATCACTTGGACAATCGGCGGCAGCTCGGGAGCTGGGGCCTTGCGCCAGGTGAGGGTGATCCGACCGCGGAAGTCGGTTGCGCCGTAGCCTTTGGTGACGCCACGACCCACAGTGCCTTGCAGGGCGAACTCTTCGGTCAGGTTGTAGCGAGCGCCAATGCCAGGCTCGATAGTGAAGGTCGGGCTGCCGTCTACGACGCCGCGTAGGCCAGAACGACCCGCGACGAAGACGAGGGGCTCGACTTGGCCGATTGGGATGCGAACGCCGGCGTTGAGCCAGAACTCGGTCCCGAGGGCCAAGAAGTCATCTTGGTTGGAGGCGTCTCGGATGTTGGCACCCAATGCCCAGCCAGCGATGACCTTGGTTCCGACACGACCGTTCAGAGCGACGGTGCCGCGAACGCCAGCATCACCGAGCCACATTTCTTTGGCGCCGATGGGAGCGGACAGGGCAATACGCAGGCCGAGGTCGGAACCTTCGCTGCTCTGCAGACCGAAGTTCACGCCAAGCACGGGATCTTGCAGACCCACGCCGTCACCCGACAGGTAGCCCACCTGGTTGCCGAACTGGGCAGCCAGGGGAATAGCGATGTCCAAGGACACACGCTTTGCTGGGGTGAACTGGGCTGCGAGGAACCCACCCACGCGGTGATGGACGACGGCGCCGAATTCGGTGCCCTCTTCCGATGCCACGAGGGGGTCAAGCTCGTACTGGAGCCCAACATTCACGCGCACCATTCCGCGAACGGTTGAGGCTGTTTCCGGAACTCCGGGAACGACCTCTGATGCAAGTGGCGGAAGAAGCTCGATATCCGCGGTACCGCTGGCCATAGCCAGTGCTGCGAGTGCGAGTAGCACGTCGTCTCCAATTCAAAATTCAGGGCACCCTATCCGACAATTCTCGGTTGTGTAGCCTGCGGTGTGGTTGTCACCGAAGCTAACCACCCGCTTACGACGGCGAAACCTTGCCTTCAGCAACCTGTTGGCGCTCGATACTCTCGAACAAAGCACGGAAGTTTCCAGCGCCGAAGCCTTGGTCTCCCTTGCGTTGGATGATTTCCAAGAAGAACGGTCCAGCCTCGGGTGCGTTGAACTGGCTGGCTTGTTCCTTCATGAAAATCTGCAACATGTACGCTTTGTCTTGGTCGCCGTCGACCAGAACACCATGCTTGCGCAGGACTTCAATGTCTTCGTCGATTTCACCGATGCCGCAGGTCTTCAGGCGTTCGGGCAAGGCGTCGTAGTAGGTATCGGGAGTGGGCATGAACTCCACGCCGCGCTCGCGCAAGGTCTGGACGCTTGTCACGATGTCCTTCACAACAAGGGCGGTGTGCTGAACGCCGGCGCCGCGGTGTTCTTCGCTGAACACGTTGATCTGGCTGCGTCGGAAAAACGGACGCTTAGGCTCGTTGTTGGCGAACTTCACGCCACTCTCGGGCTCCCACATCACAATAGACTTGAGTCCAGAGCCATGGTCTCTGTCGCCGGCCACATCGTCTGTGTGGAACTCGACTGTCCAGTAGCGTTCGAAGCCAAGAACGTGCTCCATCCACAACAACGCTGGGGCCATCGTTGGGAAGTTGCTGGTGATGTGGTCGATGTGCGAGATGTCGAAGCTGTTGCCATTGGGGCGCGGAGCCGTCTTGACAAAACCCGGGTACAAGCCATCATATTTTTCAGATTCAACGAATCGGAAGGTGGTGTCACCGAAGGGAGTGGTGATGGAGAACGTACGGAAGGTGCCGTTGTCGTCCGTAGTGGTCTGCACGTCTGTGATGGGGGTGCCGCCGCGGGACTCGATGACCTTGAGGGCATGGTCGCAGTCGGCAACCTCAAAGACGATGGTGCCAACACCTTCGGGGTGCTTGTTGAGGAACCGCGCGGCACGAGCGGTATCGTCCAGCGGAGCGCTGAACGTGAAGACGGCGTCGCCAGCGGCAAAGGCGACAGATTGTTGCCGCCCTGCTGCGGTGCGTTCTGCGGACGACCGGCCGACTTCAATGAAGTCGAGACGGTCAACGAACAGGCGCGTCATGCGCTCCAGGTCACGCACGTAGTAGTGCAGGGAGTGAAGTCGCTTGATGCCGAGAGATTCGCGCTTGGACACGTGGCCTCCGTTGTGGGGGGCGGAGCGTATCCGGTTGCTCCGATCGATGGTGATGGACTGACAGCATGCTTGCTTGGTGTAGTCGGAGTATGCCCGCGAAAACCCCATCCATTGAGGTCTCATGCTCAGGCACTGTCTGTGTTTCATCGCTCTGTCTGCCGCGTCGCTGGCATCCGCCCAGGAGGTCCCGGTCGACGCGGAACCCGGTATCGAAGCACCGGGTATCGAGGCTCCGGTTGAGGTGGTTGCGGCTGGACTTCTCGGCGCGTACAGCGCGGACGTTCGGGACGCGGCTATCGCCTGGTCGGAGTCTTGGGCGGACGTCCCTTCCTTGGTCAGCCTGCGCAGTGACAGCGAGGCCTCAAATGTAGAGGGCGAGCTGGAGCGTCGACTCTCAGCGCTCGGTGAAAAGGTGTACAGCAACCGCGAGTGGCGGTCGTACTGGGAGCAGCAAGGCTCCACGATGACGACCCTGATGCAGGCTGTGCAGGCGTCGAACACGGGTCTAGGAATTGTGGACCCTATGCAGCAGTGGATTGATCTTGCGGCATCCAAGGTCACCAACCAGGACGCGTATTTCGAAGCCATCGAGATGGAGCGCGATGCACTCGAAGCTCGTCTAGAAGCGTCGATCACCGCTGAAGGTGAGGACGACGCGGCTGTCGAAATCATCTCTGAGGACCCTACGCCGTACGAACAGCGCTCGCTTCGTATGGGCGAGCTGGAAGCGGACATGGCCGCTCAACATGCCAAGCGAGTGGAAGCCGAGGCGGAGGTTGCGTACATTCAGCAGATTCTGTCGGCCAAAGAAGTCTTGGGAACGGCCCTTGAGACGGACCTTCAGCTCGCACAGACTGAACTCTCCATTGCCAAGTCGCTAGCGAACTCTGTGGACCCTTGGGGACAGCTGTGGAGCACGATTGTGCTCCGGACGGAAGCGAAGGTCGAGTCGATTGGAGCCGAGGTCGAGTACGGCAAGATGCGTCGACGCGGGCGTGAGGTTGAGCTGGGACTCACTCAGTCGAAGATTGCCTTCCGTGACTCGCGGTTGGCGGCGCTTCAAGGTGCCTATGACAAAGAAGCGTCCCTCAACAGCTGGCTGTCCGCGACCTGGGCGACGGTCTTGTTGTGGCTGCGGTCCGAACTGTGGCGCATCTTGCTGGGCTTGGGTGCCGTCTACATCGGTGTACGTGTTGCCAAGCGCTTCATGCGGCGTGCAACTGCGTATGTGGTCCACCGGGCCGATGATGATGTTGACGTCGATGATGGTGGTGACCAGCGCCGAACGACCCTGGCCGAGGTCTTTATTGGCGTAGCAACGATTGCCATCTACGTGATTGGTGCCCTGTTGGCGCTCGAACAGGTCGGCGTGAACACGGGACCCTTGCTGGGCTCGGTCGCAATCTTGGGTCTGGCCATCTCGTTCGGCTCGCAGAACCTTGTGCGCGACGTTGTGAACGGCTTCTTCATCTTGCTAGAGAACCAGTACGCGGTTGGCGACGTCGTCAAGATTAACGGCGAGACCGGCACTGTCGAGCGCATCACCATTCGGTCGACGTGGGTACGCTCCTACAATGGTGACCTGCACACAATGCCGAATGGCGGGATTAGCCTGGTCAGCAATCTGACACGCGGCTGGTCACGCACGATTGTGGACATTGGAGTGAGCTACGACGCCGACATTGACGTGGTCGAGCGCATCTCCAACGAGGTCGGTCAGGCGATGTATGCGGACGCTTCTTGGAAGGAACGCCTCGAAGAAGCGCCGGTCTTTGTGGGGGTTGTGGCCCTTGCCGATTCGTCGGTGAACATCCGTCTACACGTCCGAGTCTTGCCGGGAGATCAGTGGGCCGCCCAGCGCGAGCTGTACCGTCGCATGAAGGTGGCTCTGGACAACGAAGGCATTGAGATTCCATACCCGCAGCGGGTCATGCACCAGGCTTCGGTCTAGACGACGGCGTCGGGCTGCTGGTCCGGGTGGCTCTGCTGGAATGCCGGCAGGGCCAGGCAGGCCGCCTCGCACACTGCAAGACGCGGGTAGGCGGCGACGTCCATCTTGAAGCGTCGGGCGTTGTACAGCTGTGGGATCAGACAGGCTTCAGCGAGGGTGGGGCCGTCCGTCACCAAGAACGGACCGGAACCGGTGGCCATGGACTCGAGCGCGCGCAGGCCCGTATCGATCCAGTGCCGTGACCAGTCGCCTCGGTCCACGCTGTGGGTGTCGAGGTGCTTGAGCACAGCGAGGTTCTGAAGCGGCTGAATGCCGCTGTTGACGACCTCAGCCATGGCGCGAATCTTGGCGCGCTGTGCATAAGACCCTGGAAGTAGCGGTACTTGTGGGTACCGCTCTTCAAGGTATTCCAAGATGGGCAGCGACTGGGTCAGCACAACGTCGCCGTCTGCTAGCGCCGGTACTTGACCCATCGGATTGCGCGCGCGGTGTTCGTCACCGAGTTGGGCACTGTGCAGCAGGTTTACCGGCTCGTTCGTGTAGTCCAACCCTTTGAGGGCCAGACCAATGCGAACGCGCCACGTGCTGCTGCTGCGCCAGTAGCCGTACAGCGTCACTTGAACGCCACAACCGTCTGGTCGATGGTGCCGAACAGGTTGTCGCCGTCAGCGTTGTGCATCTGAATCCGGATTCGGTCGCCAACCTTCAAGAAGCCAGTCGTTGCCGTGCCGGTGTCGATGGTCTCACGCATGCGGCGCTCGGCAAGGCAGCTGACGCCAGCCTCTGGAACGGTATTGGAGACGGTGCCCGAGCCCAAGATGGTGCCGGCTGTGTAGCTGCGGGTCTTGCACAGGTGGGCGATGAGGTCGGCGAAGCTGAAGTGCATCTCCGGTCCGGCTTTCACATCACCAATGACCGTGCCGTTCAGCTCACTTTCAAGGTTCAGGTGAATACGGCCGTCATGCCAAGCGGTGCCGAGCTCGTCTGGGGTCAAGGCGAACGGCGAGAAGGCAGTTGCAGGCTTGCTCTGGAAGAAGCCGAAGTTCTTCTTGAGCTCTGTCGGAATCAGGTTCCGCAGGGTGATGTCGTTCACCAGCATCAGCAGCTTGACGTTGCCAAGCGCGTTGTCCTTCGTGGTGCCCTGCGGTGTGTCGCCAAGGATTACAGCGATCTCCGACTCGTAGTCGAGGCCCCAGTCGGCATTGGCTAGGGGAATGTCTTGAGTCGGGCTTAGCAGCACACCGCTACCGCCTTGGTAGACAAGCGGGTCGGTCTCGAGCGTGGCCGGCGGCTCTGCGTTTCGGGCTTTGCGCACCAGAACGATGTGGTTGATGTAGGCGGAGCCGTCAATCCACTCGTAGGCGCGGGGTAGGGGAGAACGCAGCTTGCTGATGTCTACGGGGACACCAGTAACGGTGCCTGCGTTGAGCGCTTCAGATCGCTCGATGAGCTTGGGCGCCAGTGCATCCCAGCTGTCCAGCGCGGCCTGTAGGGTTGGCGCAATATCAGCAGCGCTGACCATTGCGGTGTTGTCGCGGCGCACAATGTGCAGCTGCCCGTCGCGGGTTCCGTTGTCGAGAGTAGCGAGCTTCATAGGTCCTCCGGGCGCGCCCCCTATCTCGCTGCGTGGCGCGCGTGAGGACCACCCCTTGTGGTAGCACGGGCCATGCCGAACCACCCCTTCAATGCCCCCCAAGGACGCCTCACTCACATCACCGTGCGCTCTGACGCGTTGGCGGGGAATCTCCTGGGAGATCCTCACGAGCGCCGTGTGTCTGTGTACCTCCCGAAGGGGTACGACGACGGGGATCGGGACTACCCACTTCTGGTCGACTTGGCCGCGTTTAGCAGCAGCGGGCTCAAGCGCACGGCGTGGCGAGCCTTTGAGGAGACCCTTCCCCAGCGAATCGACCGCTTGGTGGCTGAGGGCAAGATGGGGCCTGTCGTTCTGGCAATGCCGGACGCTTTCACGCGCCTAGGCGGCAACCAGTACATCGACACACCTGCCGTTGGAAACTGGGCAACCTTCTTGACCCAGGACCTTGTTCCGGCGCTTGAAGGCGCATTCCGGGTGCGAAGAGGGCGCGAGCATCGTGGGCTCTTTGGCAAGTCATCTGGGGGCTACGGTGCCCTGGTTCACGGCATGTTGTACCCGGAGACCTGGGGAGCTGTGGCGTGTCATAGCGGCGATATCGGTTGGGAGTGGGGCGTGCGCTCTGGCTTTCCGGAGCTGTGCACACGGCTTCAATCGACCGGCGGTGACCCGGCGGCGTGGCTGGAGAACATCTGGAACCGTCCCACCTTTAAGGGCTCCGACTTCCACTGCATGATGCTGCTAGCACTTTGTGCGTCGTACGACCCAGACCCCACCGCACCGTACGGAATCCGTCTTCCCTTCGACCCCTACACCTGCGAGGTCGATGAGCAGGCCTGGCAGCGATGGTGCGAACACGACCCCCTCGTGATGCTGGAGAAGTCAGCCAGTCAGCAGGCATTGTCCGCCCTCAAAGGCCTGTACATCGACTGCGGTGATCAAGACGAGTACCATCTGCAGTACGGTGCGCGGCGCTTCGTCGACCGCCTGTGCGAGCTGGGAATTGGCCACGTCTGGGAAGCCTTTTCCGGGACGCATCGTGGAACAGACCCGCGAATGGACGTGTCGCTTCCGTACTTGTATGCTGCGCTCACCGGAGACGAATAGAATGTCGCTATTCGATACAATGGAACGCTTCTTTGATGAAGATGCCTGGCCGTATCAGGCCTTGCCCAAGCAGTGGGCGTTGACCACGAGCTACCAAGGCAAGTCGACGAGCTTCGCTGCACTGGCTCGGGTGGACGAAGACCTGCAGACGGTGACCTTCGCAACGCTCTATGGCCGTTTGGTCCATCCGGAAGCGAGGGTCCGAGTGTTGGAGTTCATCACACGGGCCAACTTCGGTCTGCCGCTTGGCTGCTTCACCCTGGAGTCTGACTCGGGCGAGGTTCAGTTTCGCACCAGCGCAGACGTTGACGGGGTGAATATCAACACCGCACTCATCAGAAACCTTGTGTATACCAACTGTTTGGCAATGGACGCCTACGCGCCCGGCATTGCCATGGTGCTCAGCGGCGAGGCGACTCCTGAACAGGCGATTGCTGCTGTGGAGGACGCACAGTGAGTCTTACAGACGCTTGCTTGGCCTTCTTTAAGGCAGATGGCTGGGATGTCGCCACCCACGAGGACGGCATGCTGCTGACTCGAGTCCGCGGCGAACATCTCGCGTTCCACGCCGTGGTCATTCCAGATGACGAGCGTGAGCGCATCACTGCCTATGCACTGGTTCCTGGCTCCGTCGCACCGGCGCACCGGCTCAAGGTCCTGGATTTTGCCACGCGGGCCAACTCTGGCGTTGCCGTTGGCAACTTTGAGCTGGATGTGCGGACAGGTGAGCTGCGGTTCAAGGTGGGTCTCGACCTGCACGATGTCGCGCCGGATGAGGCGTTGATTCGGAACTTGGTCTACCGCGCGGTGTTTGCACTAGACGGCACATGGCCGGGTATCGAGGCCATGCTCAAGCACGGGGCGACAGTTGATGAAGCCTTAGCGCTGGTCGGCACGCTGCAAGGCGCTAGAGACGGGCAGACCATTACGGAGGCCTAATTTGAGCTACGACGCCGACCTGTTTGTTATCGGCGCTGGCTCCGGCGGAGTGCGTGCTGCGCGCTTTGCTGGAAGTCTTGGCGCTAAGGTGATTGTGGCGGAGGCTGGCCCCATGGGCGGCACCTGCGTCAACGTTGGCTGTGTGCCGAAGAAGCTGATGGTCTACGCCTCGGAGTACGGCGATGTTGTTGAGGACTCGAAGGGATTCGGCTGGTCGTTCACCAAGCCTACCTTCGATTGGTCCGCGCTCATTGCCAACAAAGACCGCGAGATTAGCCGTCTCAATAGCATCTACCAGCATCTGTTGGAGCGCACAGGTGTCCAGGTTGTCCGAGGATTCGCGACGTTCGTAGACGAGCACACCGTGAAGGTCGGGGACAAGACCTACACCGCCGAGCGCATTCTGATCGCCACGGGCGGACAGCCCATACGGCCGCCGATTCCGGGCGCCGAGCTGGGGTTGGTCAGCGACGACCTGTTCAGCTTGGCCAAGCTGCCGAAGCGCATTGCCATTGTTGGTGGCGGGTACATTGGGGTTGAGTTTGCCGGCATCCTCAATGGCATGGGTGTACAGACTGTTGTGCTTCAGCGGAGCGCACACGTTCTGCGGGGGTTTGACGCAGATATTCAGGTGACTCTGCGCGAAGAGATGCGTAAGAAGGGCATTGATGTGCGCGTAGAAACGAGCGTCATTCACGTCATGAAGAACGACGACGGCACCCTGTGTGTCGACCTTGACGACAAGACCCAGCTCACGACCGACTGTCTGATGTGGGCGACAGGCCGGGCACCGAACACTGCGAAGCTCAACCTAGCCGCCGCCGGTGTGAAGATGCGTGCGAACGGAAGCATCATTGTTGAGGGCGACGACTTCCAGACGAACATCCCGCACATTCACGCTGTCGGAGACGTCATTGGTACGCCGGAACTCACGCCGGTGGCGTTGGAGCAGGGGATGGCCTTTGCAAAGCGCATGTATGGTGCCGCGCAGGACACGGTTGACCTCACGATTCTCCCTACAGCGGTGTTCTCGCAGCCGAACGTTGGAACGGTAGGACTGACCGAACAGCAAGCGCGCACGGCAGGCCACGACATCGAGGCCTACCGCAGTCGCTTCCGTGGCATGCGTCATACGATGACCGGTCGCGAGGAGAAGACGATGATGAAGCTGATTGTCGACAAGGCGAATGACCGCGTCATTGGCTGCCATATGGTGGGGCCGGATGCCGGTGAGATCATTCAGGGCTTGGCCGTTGCAATGCACGCCGGCGCCACCAAGGCCATGTTCGATGCGACCATCGGAGTCCACCCAACGGCGGCTGAAGAGTTCGTCACAATGCGCCATCCGGTCACCGAGGACTGAGCCATGTCAGAAGACCTTTCGACCGTTCAACATCTGCTCAACACCATCCCGCAGCAGGGCACGGTGACGTGGATTGGTCTATCTCCGGCGCGTCGGGCGCCGATTAACGAGGTGGAACATGCGACGATTCAGGTGGGTACCGGCCTGGATGGCGACCGTCATGCCTCCTCGGGTCGGGGCAAGCGTCAGGTGACGCTCATTCAGGCCGAACACCTTGATGCGATTCGCTCAATGGCTGGCTTGGACGCGCTGACCCCTGCAGACCTGCGACGCAACGTGGTGGTCTCAGGGCTGAACTTGCTGGCGCTGAAGAACAAGACCTTCCGCCTGGGTACTGCTGTGCTTGAGTACACAGGCCCGTGCGACCCCTGTAGCCGTATGGAAGAGACGCTTGGGACGGGCGGCTTCAATGCCATGCGCGGCCACGGTGGCATCACCACACGGGTCCTTGAAGCCGGTGAGGTCCGCATTGGCGACAAGGTCATCGCGATTGTCGGCCCCAGTACCCCGGGGAAGCTGGCATAGAGGCCGGCGTGCTCTGGTGCCGCGAATAAAAGCTACCAATTTTTCTTAACTGGCGGCGAGTCCGGTCGACATGGCTTCAACAAAGGGAGCCTGAATGTCGCTATTTAGTACGCTTGGAACCGGCGCTAGTGGAATGAGCGCTAGTAGTTCAACCCTCGGAGTCATCGGCGATAATATTGCCAATGTTGGCACTACAGGGTTCAAGTCGAGCCGAGCGTTCTACGTGGACATGATGCCTGGCAAGATGGGCTCGGCATCCGGCCCCGCCACCCTTGGACGGGGAGCGATGCTTGGCGGCATCAGCTCATCTTTTGAGCAGGGCGCACTGACCCAGACGGGCGGTGTGCTGGACATGGCGGTCGTCGGCAATGGGCTGTTCCCGGTCTCGGCGGGCGGAGAGTCGATGTACACCCGCGACGGCAGCTTCCAGCTGGACCGTGATGGGTTCGTGACCAACTTGTCTGGTGCACGACTGCAAGGTTACCAAGCGGAAGATGGCGTGCTCTCTAGCAACTTCGGTGAGCTGCAGCTCGATACCGGTCCCTATCCGCAGCAAGCGACGTCGACCGTGTCTATGGCCGCGACGCTCACCGCCGACCCCGACATCACGTCATCTCCCATTGCAGCGGGGACCTTCGACGGAACGGCAGCAGCAATGGGGCTCACCGAGCTGTCCGATGCAGCCGACTACGACACCTCACTCACCGTCTACGACAGCTTGGGCATGCCGCACGAGGTCAACGTAGTCTTTGAGGCCACATCCTCTACAGACTGGACGTGGAAGGCGGTGGTTGACGGCGGCGAAATCGATCTGGACGGAGATGGTGCGCCTGACGGTGAGCCTGGCCAAGCCTTCGAGCTTAGCGGCGGCACCATGAGCTTCTCTGGCACCGGTGACATGGTTGCATTCACCCAGACCGACACCACCACTGCGTGGAACTGGGGCGGCGCTGAGCCGTTTACGTTTACGTTCGACGGCGGCTTGGATGCAGCGGGCAACCCAACAGACAACGGTGCGATTCGCGTGTCTGGCGAAGAGAGCTCACTCACCAGTCTTTCGCAAGATGGCTTTCCACAGGGAAATCTCGTTGACCTCGCCGTTCAGCCGGATGGTCAGATCGAAGCCATCTACGACAACGGCCAGAACCGAGTTGTGGGAGGCGTGGCGCTCGTGACATTTGCGGCTACCAACCAGCTTGAGCGCACGGGCGGAAACATGTACCGGGCCACGTTTGCGTCGGGTGAACCGCTGGTAGGAAACGCGGAACAGGGCGCGAATGGAAGTGTGGTAAGTCGTGCCTTGGAAGCGTCGAATACCGACTTGGAGAGCGAGTTTATTGCAATGATTAAGGCCCAGCGTAGCTTCTCGGCAAATGCAGGAACCGTCCGCACTGCTGATGAGACGCTGCAGGAGTTGGTCAACCTGATCTAGTCGAGACTGTGAGCTGTGAGCTGTGAGCTTGCGAAGAATTCGGCAGTTTTGATGTCAGAGGTCAGAGGTCAGAGGTCAGAGCAACCGCGCTTGCGCGGGCTGCGTTTGCGGAGTGTGTCGGTGAGGTCGTAGGCCGTTGTGATTCGGTTGTTTTTTGCGCGGAAGTGTTTCGCTTGGAGAACGGCTCGACAACGCGAAAACCGTTCCAGTTCGGCGTCTTTTGCCCATCCGCTGCCCCCCAGCGCTGGGACTCCCACAGCCCGGGCCCGAGACGCCGGCGCCGGAGGGCGCCTGCTCTGACATCTGACGTCTGATGTCTGACCTCCCGAATCACCGAGATTCCCCGCAACACCACTGGGCCTCAGAAGTTCAGGTCCCTCGTCATCTATGCACTTTCTACATCTTCTATGGACGAAACCTCGCCTTTGTGAGCAGCGTCCGTGCACCGTCCACTGGCTGGGAAGAGCTGGTGGACGGATTTGCTGTTTGTGTAGGGAATGGGGCGCTTGCCGTGGCTTCGTTATGCAGTCCCGCGAGGGATACGAACGATGAACAAGCGGGCGCTAGTGTGTGCAGCGGTGACGCTTGTAGCAGGGCTTGCTCTGTTTCGATGGGGCAGTGGACCGGTACGTAGTTCTGGCGGAGATGTGCTCATCGTCGTGCTGATCACGGCACTCTTCGCCTCGGTCCGCCTGTGGACACCCCGCATTCGGATTGCAGTGGTTCTTGTCCTCGGCGTGCTCGCCGAGTGCATTCAGCTGCTCGGTCTTGTCGACCGTGACAGCCACTGGCTGTGGCACCTCACCTTGGGCTCGACCTTTGATCCGTGGGACATCGCTTTTTACGGACTGAGCGGTGTTGTGGCGCTGGGAGCTGAGTGGGCCTGGGACGATGGGGCGTCGTCCCGGGCTGACTAGGCATCAGCAAGCAGCGCTGTCGAAGCTATTGTGTGCAGAACGTGGCCTGAGCATCACCTCGGAAGGTCCCGGTGATGTTGGTACAGCCGCTGATGACGGTGGAGGCACCGGCGACGAGCACGTCGCTATCGCCCAAGTTGTTCGCGAACGTTGTGTCGCGCAGCTCTAGGCGGCTTCCGCTTTGCAGGAACAGTGCGCCAATATTGTCGGGGTTGCCATTCCATGAGTTGGAACCTGCGTACTCGATACGCGTATTGTGAAGCACGTTGGAGCCGGTAGCGGTGTTCAGCGAGATGCCGAGCCAGTATCCTGGGGTCTGTTCCATACCCGAGAAGAGGATGGGGTCGCCGCCCTCGGCGTCGGCAATGAGCACCCCGCCCGAAATGGCATCGCTAATGCGCAGACGTGCACCTGGGCCGAAGCGTAGCTGGCTACCGGGAGACAAGGTCAGATCAGCGTATACGTCCATTCCGACCGGCAACGCGTAGTCGATGCCATGGTTGAGCCAGGTTGCGTCTTCGTTAAGATCACCAGCGAGCACGCGAATCACGGTGTCGTCGTTGCCCGAGAATGTGAGGTCGGCACCCAGACTCGCAACGCCAGCAGGACTTGTTTTGACGGGTTCTTCGGTATTGTCGAAGGCAACACGCTCGAAGGAGACGTCGTCATTGACGGCATCCAGCTCAATGCGAATACCAGCAGCGTCGGAGTCAGCGATGCGGCTGTCGGTGACCGTCAGGCGGATGTTGTCATTGTCTAAGAATACGCTGGCGTCGGAGTCATCGTTCCCGTTCCATGGCTGGCTACCGCCGTGCAGGATGGAGACATGGGTCCACACATTGTTAGCGCTTGGACTGGTCTGAAGGCGGACCCCTAACCAGTATCCGCTGACCGCTTCGAGACCCTGTAGGGTGATTGGCGCGTCTGCCGTACCCTCGGCGTTTAGGCTGCCGCCGTCGATGACGACGGAGGTATTCGCGGAAAACGATAGCGTCGCACCTGGCTCAATGGTCAGGTCAGCGGCGACGTCCAGACCGATTTCGATGGTGTAGTCGAGGGCCGGCATGGTCGTGTCATCGTCTAAGGTGTCGTTGCTGATATGGACGGTTGGGTCGTCCCCGTCCAACCAAAACGCGCCCGAAAAGTCTGTGGTGTGTCGTAGGTGAACAGACATGGCCTGGGCGGTCGAAGAGATGGTGACGGTGTCGAGTGTTGCGTCAACGTCGTTGTCCCACCATGTGATGCCGATGCCAGCGGAGTTGGTAATGGTGAGGTTGTCTGCCGCAATACGACTGCCCCCGTCGGCAAACAGGGCACCGCTGCTCCCCTCTGCACCGTTCCAGTTTTGACCGCCTGCACCGTCGATCTGTAGCCAAGACAGCACGTTCTCGCCGCTAGGGGTATTGGAGAATGAGATGCCTCGCCATGTTCCTGCTCCCGAGCTCACGCCCTCGAATCGCACCGGGTCGGCTTGTGTGCCGTTGGTACGCAAAGAGCCGTTGCCTTCGATGGTCAGTGATGCGTTGGCATCGGCGACGACGACGGTGCCGGCGGAAAGGACAATGGCATTCGAGACACGCACGCCGTCTGATAAGCGGTAGCAGTCGTCGTCTAGCGTGCCTGACGTCTCGGCATTCCAAGCGGTGCAGGTGCTGGGGTCGATGACCTCACCACCGGTGTCGCCTGTGTCGACGGGACCGGGGCATGCGGTGAGTAGGGCGGAGAGAATCACTACAGGGCGTGTGTACACGTCAGCATCCAAGTCTGTGGGCGAGGTTGCCCATGGGTGCTGGCTGTGTACGGCCTTGGCGTCAGTGCACCGTCAGTTGGACGACGGCGCGCAGACCGTGGCAGTTGAGGCGTTCGCACTGCTATCCCCAACGAAGCGTGAATACGCTGTGGGAACGGACCCGGCGACAAGTGTGCACTGCTCGTTGATGTCGCCGCTTCGGGCCAGGCACTGACCGTATTCAGCAGAGGTCTCGGCACAGAACGTTCCGGCTGCACCGTCTCGGTCAGGGCACAGTCCCTCGCACGGCATGGTGCACACGCCGGTCGTCACAGCGCTGTTGTCGGGGTCGGTTGGCTCACACCAGGAGAAGTATTCGGAGTGGAAGCACAGGTCGTTGGCGGTGTCACAGGCTTCGCCCAAGTAGGGGATATCGTCCGGTGTTCCGGCATTCAGGTTCGGATGCGTGTCCAGATCGGTGAGGGGAACGAAGGTGTACCCAGCGCCGCGAAGGTCGGCGATGATGTCTGGCATGCTGTCCACAGTCCATGCGTGGATGTCGTGGAACAGCAGGATTCCGCCGTCGTACCGTGCCGCTTGTTCAAGGATAAAGCTCCGCATATCGGCTTCGTATTCGGTGGGAACGCGCCAATAGTCGTCCTGAAGACAGACGCCTTCGACGCCAACGGCCGAGTAACACCAGTCGGCAGTGTCAATGTGCCAGCCGGTGATGCGGTGACCACGCTCCCGTACCAAGTCGGCGGTCTCACAGGTGCTGCTGCCAAAGGGGAAGCGGAAAAACTGGGTCTGCTGGCCGAAGGTGTCGATGAGGGCGTCGGTGTCATCGATCTGGTCGGCGACAGCTCCAAGCGACAAGCGAGCCAGATTGGCGTGGTCGTAGGAGTGATTCGCCAGCTCAAACAAAGGATTCTCAACGATGTCTTCTGCGGCAGGCCAGCTGCTGGGGTCGTCGAGCTGTTGTCCGACAATGAAGAACGTCGCGGGGATGTTCTCGGCGTCGAGGAGGGCCAGAAGCTCGGCAGTGTCTTCGGCGTCCGGACCGTCATCAAACGTCAGAGTGACCCGCCCGCCCATGGGGCCTGCATCTGCCGGCTCAATTCCGCCGCAAAAGGCGTTTCGAACTTCCGGTTCGACCGGTGGGTCCGTATCCGGCTCCACTTCTGTCGAGAGGTCGGTCCCGTCCGGTTCGCCTGTTTCTTCGGTGTCTTGTGCATCCTTCTTGCAGGCGACGAGCAAGAGAAGACAGGGCAAGGCGTGACGCATCGTGTTCCTTGGTGGCAGAGCATCGGGGTAACCGTAGACCACGATTGGCGTAAGCATTGCCGGAGGGTTTGATGAACCGACGAAACTTTTTGTTCACTGTGGTATCGCTGGCGGCACTTGCTGCCTGTGGTGCCAAAGACAGCGCACAAGCGAGTGAGCCAATCACCGAGTCCACGCGCACGGTCACCGAGACCGTCGTGGCCCTTCCAGACTCCGAGTGGGAGCAGCTTCTGACGGCGAATGAGTACAACATTCTGCGCCGCGCGGGAACCGAGCGTGCCGGCACGGGTGACCTCGTCAGCAACCACGAAGACGGTGTGTACTCCTGCGCTGGATGCGGTCTGCCGCTCTTCGACAGTGAGACCAAGTTTGAGTCGGGAACCGGCTGGCCAAGTTTCTACCAACCGATTGCAGATGGACGAGTGGAGGACCGTGTGGACAGCGCCTACGGCATGAGGCGCACCGAGAACGTGTGTGGACGATGCGGTGGTCATCTGGGGCATGTGTTCAATGACGGTCCTCGTCCAACAGGCCAGCGATTCTGCATCAATGCGGCATCGCTCGACTTCCTGCCTCGCGCCCAAGCATCGGCGCTGCCATCGCCACCGCCCGTCGCCCTCGGCGGCTACCCTGTCCCCACAGCAAGTGAGTAAGTTCATGCGTTTTCCATTGATGAGTGCCGTGTTGTTGGCGCTTGCCGCTTGTGCCCCCCATGCGACCAACGCGAGTGAGCCGAGCACCGCCGGTGACGCTGTCGCGGTGGACGCTCCACTGACGGCTGTGCCCGAAGGCCACAAGACTGCGGTTGTCGCGGGCGGGTGTTTTTGGTGCATTGAGAGCGACCTGGAGAAGCTTGAAGGCGTCACGGAAGTGCTCAGCGGGTACGCCGGTGGAGAACGGTCCAACCCGACCTACCAGCAAGTGAGCAGTCACCAGACTGAGCATATTGAAGTGGTTCAGGTCATCTACAACCCGGATGTGGTGACCTACGAGGCGCTCACTGAGCGGTTCTGGCACAGCATTGACCCGACCCAGGCGGACGGTCAGTTCTGCGACCGCGGCCACCAGTATACGACCGCCATCTTCACGAGTGACCCCGCTGAGAGGGCCATTGTAGAGGCGCAGAAGGTCCAGTATGCCGAGCAGCTGGGGCAGACGATTGCCACCGATATTCGCGACGATGCAACGTTTTGGCCGGCTGAAGAGTATCACCAAGACTACTACAAGAAGAACGCAAGCCACTATTTGCGCTACCGGACCGGCTGCGGGCGGGACCGGCAAGTGGAGCGCGTGTGGGGCAGTGTCGTCGCACACTAGGTTCGTTTGACGATGCCCTCGGCTCACGACATTGTTGCCCAGACGCTCTCGGAGTTTGAACGCTGCGAGGTCTCGCTTTCCCGCGGGGCCGGCGACTGTCTGTTCAACTGGGCTGTTGCAGAGATCAACGAGGCGGGAAATGAGCTGTTCGGGATTCGGTTTTCCCGGGTCCGACCGGAGTTCCGGCTGCCGCCATCTGCCTTTCTGCCACGCTGGGTGAACACCCCAACAGGCACGGTTTTTGCCGGAATTCGGTTCAAAGGGGGAGATGCATCCTTTCCGTTCGTCCGTGTGGTGGGTTGGGTTGGAGACGCGCCACTGACTCCTGGTGCGCTGTCTGCATTGCGTGCTGAGTTTGCGATGTTTGAGCCGATTGCTCTGTCCGTGTACTGGCCTGGTGATGGGCGTCCTCATGCAGCAGCGGTGGCGGACCAGCACCATCTACTGGGAAAGCTGGAACAGCTTCGTGCGGGCCCCAAGCCTTGGACACAGCTGTCTGTAGACGTACGACGCACGGTGAGCCTCGATGCGTATCCGGTGTTTGAACATGCCTTTTCACAGTGGAAACAGCGTGTCGGGCCGCGAGGAGCGCAGGTGTGGCCGGCGACCCGCTCGGACCTAGAGTCTTGCGTGGCCACTGGAGCGTTGGTCAGTGTCTGGCAAGGAAGCGAGTGGTGTGGGTGGATGGGAGCACGTCGTAGCGCCCATGCCTTGGCAGATGGCTACGAGGTCATGGAACTGTTCTTGATGCCGTCGATTCGTGGAAAGCGACGGGCGGCGTCGGTTCAGCGGCGTCTTATCGATACGTTGGTCGACCATGGTCGGGATGTGCTGTGGGGGACCATTCATGCGAGCAATCGGCCGTCGCTCAAGACGGCGTTGCGCTGCGGTCGTCGCATCGTTCAGACGTCGTGGTTCATTGACCTTCGCGGGTAGACCTGCGGGCATGACAAGCCCTGACCTGACGCTTGTGCTCGGGTGACTAGGTTCGACCGGCAACTGTTGGAGTGGTGATGAGAGTGGATGTGTGGTCAGACGTGATGTGTCCCTGGTGTTCCGTTGGACGTGGCAACCTGTTGAAGGCGCTTGAGTCTTTTGATGGGGAAACCGTTGAGATTCGCTGGCGGTCTTTTCAGCTGGACCCGTCTGCGCCAGAGGTTGTGGAAGGGGACTACGTTCAGAAACTGGCCAGCAAGTACGGTAAGACACGCCAAGAAGCACAGGGCTGGATTGAACAGATGTCCGAGCGCGGCGCCGAGGTTGGCGTGGCTTTCGACTTCTCCAAGATTCGCCCGGGCAACACCTTCAACGCCCATCGCTTGCTGCATTTTGCGGCAGAACACGGTCTTCAGGATGCGCTCAAGGCGCGTCTGTTCAGCGGCTACTTCGAGCAAGGGGTTGCTGTGGGCAAGGCTGAGGCGCTTGTAGGTCTAGCCGTAGATGTGGGCCTAGACGAAGCTCAGGTCCGCCGCGTGTTGGAGACTGACGCGTATGCGGAGGCCGTTCGCACGGACTTGCAGCTCGCCAAACAAATCGGTGTGACCGGTGTGCCGTTCTTTGTATTCGAAGAATCGGTGGCTGTATCGGGAGCCCATCCGCCGGAGAACTTGGTGCAGGCTATGAAACAGGCCGTTGAACGGCGAGTCGTACCGGTCCAGAATTCGGACGGAGTTGCATGCGACAGCGACGGCTGCGCCATCGAATAGACTGGTTTTAGCCACGCAACCCTCGGGAGCGTTACACGCCACAACCACCAGAGGTTTGCATGCGACGCCCCCTTCCGATGACTCTTGAGGAAACGAACGGAAAGCCGCTCGACATCATTCTCATCACTGGAGACGCCTACGTGGACCACCCGAGCTGGGGTGTGTCTGCGATTGGACGCTGGGTAGAGAGCCATGGCTTCAGCGTTGGCATCATTGCGCAGCCCGACTGGGAAGACCCCGACAGCTTTCGCACACTGGGCCGTCCCAACCTGTTCTTCGGCGTGACCGCCGGGAACATGGACACCATGGTCAACAAGTACACCGCCGCAAAGCGCTTGCGCAGCAAAGATGCCTACACACCGGGTGGCACGATTGGTGGACGGCCTGACCGGGCGACGATTGCTTACGTGTCGCGCCTACGGCAAGCCCACAAGGGTGTTCCAATTGTGATTGGTGGTGTTGAGGCCTCGCTGCGCCGGTTGGCCCACTACGACTTCTGGCAGAACAAGGTTCGCGGCAGCATGCTCATCGACAGCAAGGCGGACCTGTGTGTGTTTGGCATGGGCGAGCACCCTGTCGTAGCCATTGCGCAGAGGCTTCGCGACGGCGGAACGCCGCAGGACTGCCGTGACATTCCCGGAGTCGCGTACTCGCTCGGTGCAAAGGAGACGCCTCCTGAAGGCGAAAACGTCATCACGGTGCCCAGCCTCGCTGAGTGCAAGGCCAGCGGTGATGCCATGAACGAAGTCACCAAGGTCATGTACAAAGAATCCAATCCGCACTGCGGCCGGATTGTTGTGCAGGCTCACGGTTCGCGACACGTCGTGCAGAACACGCCGGCTGTGCCGCTGACCACCGCCGAGATGGACCGCTTGCACGAGCTTCCGTTCACCTACGAGCCGCATCCTTGCTACCGCCAGCCCATTGCCGCCCTTCAGTCCATGCAGGGCTCCGTGACCGTCAACCGTGGCTGTAGCGGGGGCTGTAGCTTCTGCGCACTGACCATTCACCAGGGCAAGGACGTCACCAGTCGGAGCACCGAGAGCGTGATGAGGGAAGTGGAAGCGCTTCCGCAACGCAAAGGGTTCAACGGGATTATTAGCGACCTGGGCGGCCCCACCGCAAACATGTTCCACATGGCCTGCAATGATGAAGAGGCGAACAAGGTCTGCCGCCGGGTCAGCTGCCTTCACCCCATCCGCTGCAAGTTCTACGGCACCGACCACAAGCCCTACCTTGAGCTGCTTCGCAAGGCACGGACCACTCCTGGCATTCGGAAGGTCTACGTCAACAGTGGTATCCGCTACGACCTGGCCTCACTCGATGATGAGTTCGTCGAAGAGCTGGCTGAGCATCATGTTCAAGGCCAGCTGTCCGTGGCTCCTGAGCATGCATCGGACAATGCGCTCGCGAACATGAAGAAGCCGAAGATTGAGTACTTTACAGCCTTCATGAATCGCTTCCGTAAGGCGAATGCAGACCTGGGTAAAAAGCAGTTCCTGGTTCCGTACTTCCAGTGCGCACACCCAGGGATTGGGCCGTCGGAAACGGTAGAGTTGGCGCTGTACATGAAGCAGCATGAGCTGCGTCCGCGTCAGGTTCAGATGTTCATGCCCACACCCGCAACGCTGGCCACCGCCACCTACCACAGTGGAAAGGACCCCTTCACCGGCAAGGAGGTCCACGTAGCGAAGGACCCGAAGGAACGCGCACGGCAGCGCGCCCTGTTGTTCTACTGGAAGCGCGAAGAGTGGCCGCACGTTCGTGAAGCGCTGCTGGCGTGGGGCTTCGGCGAACACATCGGCCGAGGCAAGAATTTCCTGGTTCCACCTGGACCTTCGTATGGTGCGTGGTCGAACAAGAGCCAGCACTCCAAGGGCGTTCGATTTGATACGCACATGGGAATTAAGGTAGAGCGTGCAACGAAGTGGGAAGAGCGTGAAGAGACCTGGGAAGCTGTCGCTGAAGTCAGCTGAGAGCGCCCAGAAGGGTCCGAGCTCGGGTAGTACAAAACCTGTTGGGTAGGCAACGACATTGGGTACGTGGTGAATTGCTCGTGCCGCGTCATCTGACAGGTTTTTCTACCCTTCTGTATTCAGAATAGTGAAGTTAGATAGCGCAGAGTCTCTAAACTTTCTGAATACTATCATTCCCCTTTCACCTCATGATAGGGTCGCCCTCGGTCCGCAGTGTGCGGTCACTGGCTCTCTGTGACTTCGGTTGTAGAGTGACATCGACGTCGACGGAGTATTCATGTCCTTGGGGCCCACTCAGCACCCTCCAGATGAATGGCTAACACTGCGCCAAACGGCGGAACTGCCTGGTGGTCTTTCACTGATTGTGGACTGTCATCGCAGTGTTTGTGCGGTTTGTGATGAACGGGCAATCGGGACTGATAGTCCGGCCGTACTGGACCATTCTCGTAAGTCCACTGACCTGCCTCGTATTCTAGCGGATTGGTTGGATCGGGCTGAACGCACCCGTTGGTCCACCGTGGCTCAAGGTGTCGAGCGCATTGACCTGTCCTGCGAGGGAGGCTCTCCGGTGTGGCTTGAGCGCCGCGCCCCCACGGGCGAAAACGGCGGTTGGGACGGCGACGGAAGCTGCATTGGTCTGATGCTTGCTGGGGCCGTCAGCGTGGATGGGAACAGATATTCCCGGGGCGATGTACTGGTGTCCTGCACGGATAGGACCGTCGTTCGTGTGGTCTCCAATACGGCGGCTGTCTTTCTGCGCGGGTGTGCTCGAGAGATGGGAGGCCCCGTCCCGGTCTATTGCGCGGCGGATAGCTTGGTGGGTGGGCTAGGGTAAGGCCGGCGGAGTTGAGCAATGCGTTGGTGTTTGCTGCTGGTGTGTGTTGGGTGTGTCGATGCGGAGCTGGTGCCCCAAGAGGGTACCTTCTCGGTCATTACGTACAATGTTCAGGGTCTACCTGACGCATTGACGGACTCTCCACGCCCGACCCTCGACCGTATGCAGGATATTGCACCGCTATTGGACGACTACGATGTTGTTGGGCTGCAAGAGGACTTCGACCCCGATTGGCACGATGCCCTGGTGGCTGGCGCGAGTCATGAGGATGCCTATTGGACCGACGAGACCCTAGACGACCGGGTGTACAGCGCCGGACTCGCCGTGTTGTCACGCTTGTCCCAACAACCTTCGGCCACCGTCTACCGAGAGTTCTACTACTCGTCGTGTCATGGAACGCTGGACGGGTCAGGGGATTGTCTGGCCAGCAAGGGCTTTCAAGTGGCCACTGTCAGGCTCGCGGACAACGAGTGGGTGGACATTGTGAACACCCATCATGAAGCCGGCGGTGGTGAGCAAGACATCGCGGCACGAGCCATTCAGGTCGAAGAGGTCATTGCCGCTCTGGATGAGAGCCATGCGGTGGTCTTTATGGGCGACACCAACCTGCATATCGATGATGTTGAGGATGTGGCCGCACTTTCCCGGTACGCGGACGCGGGACTGCAAGACGTCTGTGTCCTGCTCGACTGTCCAGAGAACGACCATATCGACCGAATCTTTGTGCGTTCTTCCCCAACCCTCACCCTCGATGCGCTGTCCTGGCAGCGTCCCCCCCACTTTGTTGGGGACGACGGCGAGCCGCTCTCTGACCATCCCCCCATCTCGGCTGAGATTAGTTGGGCGGCGTCTGCTGAGCGCTGATCTGGCGGACGTCTGGGTGGTGTTCACGTAGCCACTGAACGGTGTCCGAGAGCGTCTGCTGGGCAGGACGTGGCGAGAAGTTGAGCTCGTCGGCGTACTTGCTGGTCATGCCCCAGTGGTGACGGCCCATCTCGACCACAACCGGGTCAGGCATGAGGTTCTTGCCGGTCCATCTGGACAGAGGGCGGACGGCGACCGCGAGGGTGTGCGCAACGCGGTAGGGCAGGGCGAATCGTGGGGGTTTGACGCCACCAAGGTCCGCAATGCTCGCGAAGAACTCACGAACTGTCCAGGTCTCGCCTGGCAAGTGGTAGACCGGCCGTGGGGATTTCAGCTCGGCACAGGCCCACACGGCGGCAGCGACATCACGAATGTCAGTGAAGGCGACTCCACCCGGAATGCGGGCGGGGAACCTTCGCTTCATGATCTTGACGGCCATGTTGGTGGTGCGGAAGCGGTGGTCGCCGGGGCCGTACAGCATGGGGGGACGCAAGATGGTCAAGGACACGCCTAGCTGTTCAGCAAGCGCCGTTGCCTGCTGCTCAGCGACCAGCTTTGAGTGGTAGTAGGGCCAGCGGGCGATGGTGTCGGTGACGTAGTCCGAGTCTTCATCGGCGGTCTTGGTGCTGTCTCGGAAGCATCCCACCACGCCGGATGTACTGATCATGATGAGGCGCGCGCCAGAGTGGGCGGCGTAGCGAACCATGCCTAGTGTGCCGTCAACGTTGATGGTGTAGGAGTCCTTGCTGTGCTCTCGGCTGTGGTGGACGTGTCCAGCCAGGTGCAGAATGGTGTCGACGCCCTGCAAGCGGGGGTCGTCGTACCAATCCGAGCCTGTCAACTCCCCGTGCACCCGCTCGGTGTCGTCTTCGTAGGGCCAGGCATCGGGGTTGCGCACCAAAGCGAGGACACGACGTTCGCTGGCTTGGTCCAAGACATGACGCCCGAGAAAGCCGGTGGCTCCAGTGACGAGGACATGAGTGGCACGCATCTGGTCTCCCGAGCGCGGAGAAGGGCTGTGGCATGCGCTCCTCAACCCGGGTGGGCAGTCGAGCGCGGTTCTCCTGCGCGGTGTCCAAGTACCACGGTCGCTGTGCTTCCGGGAGTTTGGTCAGGTTTAGGGCCAGTGCTCGACTCGCCCATGGGCATTCGGACGTCCACGGGGGCGATTCCGTTTTTCGGTAACCTCCTTCGATAGCCACAGTACCCGGGTGTGTGACTGTGCGACACACTGTTCTAGATTTGGCACGGACTTCCCTGGCAAACGCGCGCATCCTCCTTGCAATGCGGGGTCGTGGCCCTGGTTACGCCTATGGCCACTCCCGCACCACACGTCGTCGGCAGCCCGACACGAGGTTTCTATGACTCTACCGACTCCCTTGCGGGCGGACTTTCTGACAGCCAGGAACGATGCCCACTACGCCGCTCAGCTCGTTGCCGCCGCAGGCGTCACGATGCTTGAAGCAGATCCGCACTTCCATTATTCGAGCACCACTTTTGCCGGAACGCAGCTCGTTGGTGAGGCATTGCCAGACGGTCGTCGGGTTCGCTTGGACCTCGCGTGCCTCACGCTGTCGGTGGGTGAGCATGACCTGCCGCTCCAGGGCCAGACCATGGCCCACGCGACGGACTGGCTGGCACAGCAGCTTGGGCGCGAACTGACCTTTGCGGAGTGGGACATGCCGTCGGGTCCAACGGGTGAGTATGGGCCCTTCACAGCGTCCGACGAGGCCTTGGCACAGCTTGCCGAGTGGTACGTCTTGGCCGGAAGGGCGCTCGCTGCCTTGACCCCAGATGTAGGAAGCGGGGACCCAGCGCGCGTGTGGCCTCACCACTTTGATATCGCTCGCTTGTACGTGGTCACAGCGGACGAAGACCCTGAGAAGTCCAGCAGTATTGGTGCGGGCATGACGCCCGGAGACGGTGGAATTGCCCAACCGTACTTCTATGCCACGCCTTGGCCCTATCCGTCGGAGCAGGCCACACCGGAGCTGCCCGTGGGTCGATGGAACACAGAAGGCTGGTACGGTGCAGTCCTGGAAGCCGGCCAATTTGCTTCGGAATCGCAGGTCGACACCTTTCTAGGTCGCGCCTTCGAGCAACTCCTTCAATCGCTAAATCGAGAGTAGTTTCAATGCGTGAAATCACAGTAGCGGCGTGGTCTGACCTCGCTGACCGAAAGCCGACCTACGCCCTGGTGGAAGGGGTCGACCTTGTCCTGGTGCGCCATGATGACCAAGTCAGTGCGTTGTACGGACGTTGTCTGCACCGCGGCGCGCTGATGTCAGACGGCCATGTAGAGGGAGACAACCTCATTTGTGGTGTTCACGGGTGGGACTATCGAATCGATACAGGAGTCAGCGAGTACAACAACTCCGAGGCGCTTCATCGGTTCACCTGTTGGCTATCCGGTGACGATGTTGTCGTAGACGCAGACGAGATTGCTGCTTGGACTGTCGCTCACCCGCAGCCCTACAAGCGAGACGAGTACCTGGGCCTGTACCAGGACGTCCATGGCACTGCTGACGAACCGCACAATCAACACATCCAGCAGTTGGCCCGAGACGGTCTGAGCAAGACCGGACACCACGGTCCCGTCGGCGCCATGGGTGTGAGTCGAACGGAGTTGCCAAGCTGGGACGATATCCAGTTTGTTACTGCACAGCTGCACAGGCTCCCCCTGATGGAAGATGTGGAGATTGAGACCGAGCTGGTGATTGGCCCCGCGGCTCGTCGTCCGCTGTCCCTCGCCATCCCAATCTTTGTCAGTGACATGAGCTTCGGTGCGTTGTCGGCTGAGGCGAAGACGGCGTTGTCGAAGGGCGCACAGATGGCCGGCACGGGCATATGTTCCGGTGAGGGAGGCATGCTCCCCGAAGAACAACAGGCCAACGCGCGCTACTTCTACGAGCTTGCGTCTGGAAAGTTCGGTTGGTCCCTGGACAAGGTTGAGCTCGTCCAAGCGTTCCACTTCAAGGCCGGTCAAGGCGCCAAGACAGGCACTGGCGGTCACTTGCCTGGAGAGAAGGTCCAGGGACGTATTGCGGAAGTACGCGGTCTCGAGCCCGGTCAGCCGGCTGTCTCGCCCCCGCGGTTTCCCGACTTGAATGATGCCTCTGACTACCGCCGTCTCGCGGATGAAGTTCGTGAACGGTCTGGCGGGATTCCGATTGGCTTCAAGCTGTCGGCTCAGCACATTGAGCTCGACATCGATTTCGCCCTATCTGTGGGATGCGACTACATCATCATGGATGGTCGTGGTGGTGGAACCGGTGCTGCACCCGCGATTTTCCGCAACAACATCTCGGTACCCACCATTGCCGCAGTTGCTCGGGCACGCCGGCACCTAGACGCACGTGGCCAACGCGATGTCACGCTCATTGCTACGGGTGGATTGAGGACAGAAGCCGATTTCGCCAAGGCAATGGCTTTGGGCGCTGATGGCATCGCCGTCTCCAATAGTGCCCTTCAAGCCATTGGTTGCTTGGGAATGCGCGCCTGCCATACCAACAATTGTCCCGTGGGAATCGCCACCCAGAAGGATGATTTACGCGCTCGCTTTGAAATCGCGTTGTCCGCTAGGCGGCTTGCGACGTGGTTCGAGTCCACCGTTGAGTTGATGAAGGTGTTGGCCAGGGCGACCGGTCACGACAAGCTGTCGGACTTCTGCGTGGATGACTTGACCACGTTCAAGCGCGACATGGCCTATCTATCTGGCGTTTCGTACGGCGGCGTCTACCCCCTTTAAGCTGGAGAATCAGCATGTCTCAGAAACTTCGCTGGCATCGTGTAGGCACGCGTGAAGACTTGCCCGAGGGCCGCGTCAAGACCGTGACCTGTGGGCACCAATCGGTCTGCCTTACGCATCATGAGGGGACCGTGTCCGCCCTCGACAATCGCTGTCCCCATCAAGGGGGGCCTCTCGGTGAGGGATCGATTGAAGACGGATGGTTGCGGTGCCCATGGCATGGTTGGGACTTTCATCCGCAGACCGGCAATTCGCCGGGTGGGCATGATGATGGCGTCGACACCTATGCCGTCGAAGAGCGTGCAGATGGTTTGTATGTAGGCATGCCCGAGGAGGACACCCACGAACGTTCCACCAGTGATGTCGTAGCGGAAACGCTCGTGAACTGGGGTGTGAAGTGGGTGTTTGGCATGGTCGGTCACTCAAACCTAGGTCTCGCGGATGGTGTGCGTCGGCGCGTCTTGGACGGCGAGATGGGGTACGTGGCGATTCGTCACGAGGGGGCTGCGTCCTTCGCCGTTTCCGCGTACGGAAAGCTCACAGGCCGTCCTGCTGCGTGTCTGGCAATTGCCGGCCCCGGTGCCACGAACCTGCTCACCGGACTGTGGGATGCCCACGTAGACCATGCCCCGGCCATTGCGCTGACGGGTCAGGTGGAGAGTCAGTGGTTTGGTCGGGGGGCGTTCCAAGAGTTGGACCTGAAGGCCGCCTTTGGAGGAGTTGCCCGTTGGTCGGGAGTGATGCTGCCGTCCGCGAGTCCTGCCGAGCTGACCACCCTGGCATGTAAACATGCGATTATTCAGGAAGGTCCAGTTCATATGGTGTTTCCAGATGAGGTGCAGACCCTGCCTTCAGAGGAACCCGCAGGTGGACCGCAAGGACGGATGGTGTCGCGTCGGGTCGCCGGAAATCGCGAAGATATTGGTGCTGCGGCCGAGGCTCTGTCGCAGGCGAAACGTCCGGTCATTGTTGTTGGTCATGGTGCGCGTTTCCAGATGGACGGCGTTGTCGCCCTGGCCGAGCGATTGAAGTGTCCAATACTCACTACGTTCAAGGGCAAGGGGCTCATTGGTGATGACCATGCGCTCGCTGCTGGAGTGCTGGGCCGTAGCGGAACACCGGTCGCTAGCTGGTTTATGAATGAGGCGGACCTGTTGTTGGTGTGCGGTGCGAGCTTCTCGAACCACACGGGCATCGCCGACAAAGTTCGCACAATCCAGATCGACCGCGATGCCATGGCGCTCGGTAATCGTCATCCCATCGATTTACTGGTGCAAGCCGACATTGCCCTGGCTGTGGACCAGATTGTCGAGCGTCTTGAGGACGTTCAGGCGGTCGACCAACGGGAGGATGTTGCTGCTCGCTGGGCCATCTGGCGTGCTGAAAAGGAACGGCGCGAGCTGGAAGAGGTCGGAGACGGCATTCATAGCGCCACCCTATTCCGCGAACTGTCAGACGCTGTTGATGACGACGCCATCATCTCGGTAGACGTGGGCAACAACACCTACAGCTTTGGCCGGTACTTTGAGACGCGACGTCAGTCTGTGTTGATGAGTGGCTACCTTGGGTCCATTGGATTTGGGTTGCCTGGGGCTATGGGCGCGTGGGCTGCCACACAGGAAGAAGGCACCCCGTTCTTCGGCCGACAGGTCGTGAGTGTCTCGGGCGATGGCGGACTCGGCCAGTATCTGGCAGAACTTAGTACACTTCCGCTGCACAATATGAACATTACGCACATACTGCTGCACAATGGACAGCTTGGCAAAATCAGCAAGGAGCAGCGAGCCGGTGAGTTTGACGTGTGGAAGACCACGCTGAACAACCCCAACTTCGCTGTGGTGGCGGAAGAGTGCGGCATGTTGGGCATTCGCGTGGAGTCTGCAGAAGACCTCGGTGATGCCCTGCGTCGTGCACTGGCTCATCCCGGTCCGGCATTGGTTGAGGTGATGACAGACGCCGCCTTGATCTGATGGACCTCTCCCACCAGCTGGCACTGTTCTTCCTAGCAGTGCTCGTCTTTGCCGCGGTGTCTCGCCGGGTCACCAACCGGTGGTTCACCGCGCCCATGGTCTTTGTATCTGTGGGACTGGTCCTCGGTAGCGGTGGTCTGGGCCTGTTGGTTTTCGAGCCAGAAGGGGAGTTCATCACCCTACTGACGGAAGGCACGTTGCTGCTTCTCCTGTTCTCAGATGCCAGCCAGATTCAGCTCAAACAACTCACACACCACTGGACTGTGCCGGGACGCTTGCTCGGCATTGGAATGCCGTTGACTGTGGGGCTCGGAGCTCTGGTTGGATGGCTTCTTTTTCCAGAATGGACCCCTGTAGAAGCACTGTTGGTCGCGGCTGTCCTTGCACCCACAGATGCCGCGCTGGGGCAGGCAGTGGTCAGTAATCCTGCGGTTCCGGCGCCGATTCGCGAGGCACTGACCGTGGAGTCTGGGCTCAATGACGGGATTACCTTGCCTTTAGTCTTGGTGCTTCTTGCCTTGGCCATGTCGCAGGTGGACGACGGCGCCACGTGGGTGTGGTTCTGGGCCCAACAGGTCGTGTTGGGACCATTGGCCGGTGCGGTGGTGGGCGCGGTCGCGGGTACGCTGCTTGAGGTTGGGAGCCGCCGTAGATGGGCCGAGTCAAGCGCTCTGCCGGCGGGCAGTATTGCGACAGCGCTATTGTGCTACGTGGGCGCCGAAGCCATTGGTGGAAACGGTTTTATGGCGGCGTTTGTGGGGGGAATGGCCTTTGGGCGGTTCGCTCCGACAATCGGTCACAATACCCATGAGTTCTTGGAGTCCGAAGGCCAGCTCCTGTTGTGGATGGTGTTCACCCTCTTGGGGTGTGTATTCGCCGCACCTGCCCTGCAGTCCGCCAGTCCGGCGCAGTGGGTGTACGCGCTGCTCTCCCTTACCGTAGTGCGCATGCTCCCCGTCGCCTTGTCTCTGATTGGAACTGGATTTCGCTGGCCGACGGTCGCATTTTTGGGATGGTTTGGACCTCGAGGTCTGGCATCGCTTTTGTTCGGATTGTTGTTGGTCGAAGGCGAGCTGGAAGGCGGCGAATCGTTCTTCAACGTGGTTCTATTGACAGTCTTGCTAAGCGTGATGCTGCACGGCGTGACTGCTAGTGTGTCTGCAGTGCGCTACGGGGCTTGGGCGTCTAGGAGCCAGAAATGATGGAGCAAACAACGGAGTTCTTGGCGTCCCTAGTTGGTTTGGCCCGGGCCGGAACCCCCACACTGCTGGCGTCGTGTCTCTTGCTTCTGCTGACCATTGTTCTCGCTGCCCTGGTTGGCCGAGTGTGCGAAGGGTTGGTGATGCGGTTCTGGCCGCAAACGTCTCCTGGCGTGCGAGCGCTCGTCACCCGTGTGGTGCGGTGGAGTATCGTTGGTGTGGGACTCTTACTCACGGTGGTGAACCTTGGTGTGGACCTCGGCGCTGCTGTAGCCTCGGGCACCGTCATCTTTGTCGGCATTGGATTAGCCGTTCAGAAGGTGGTGCAGAGCTTCGTGGCCGGAACGCTCTTGTCACAGCGGTGGCCGCTCCAGGTTGACCCGGTCTGCATCGCTCATGCACGCACCTAGCCTCCCCGGCACAGCTTGCTGGGTCCCGACACAGCGGCGCTGCGCCGGGTCGCTATGCACGCACCTGAACGACGCATCCTCGGACCAACCTGTTCGGGCAACGCTGTAGCGGAAGGGGCGGTCGCACCTGGCGATGTGCTGAGCATCGAAGGTGAAATCGTGCAGGTGCAGGTCGTTGGCATGCGAACCACGACCGTATTGACCCGGCGCAATGAGACCCTGACGGTGCCCAACTACGAGTTGGCGACGAACACCCTTCGCAATCTCTCCAAGAGTCCGGGCGGGTACTGGGTTCGGGTTGTGGTCGCTCATTCGTACGAAGACTCGTCGACCGAGGCCGGGCGCATACTTCACGATGCTGCCCGGGCCTTCGCAGGTCGAGCTCCGAACTGCGAACCGCGCGCCCTCATGATTGAACTTGGTGACAACGGCGTATTGTGGCGTGTTGAAGTTGCCGTTGCCAATCCTTGGCGTGCAGCCCTTGAGGAAAGCGAGCTTCGGCAGTCGCTCCTGTTGGCGATGCAGAACCACGGGCTCACGGTACCGTTCCCCCAGCTCGATGTGCACGTGGCGGGGCGCGACTCAGGCGCCTCGATACAGGAATAGCCCCGAGGCTACCGCCTTTGGGGGCTAGGTCTTGTGAGCAACACTCACTCAACTGGCGTGAAGCGGGTTGAGGAACTCCGCTCACTGCCTCCTAGTTGTCGGAGAACCAGTACATGCTCAGCGGCACGCCGGTTTCCCACGCGTAGGCGCCGTACCAGGTGCGCTTGGCGTCTGGAAAGACCACATCTGGATGGGTGTAGACGGCGGCTTCTTCTGGGGTGTAGCCGTAGGGGTCGACGTCCGTCATCATCTCAACGCGGCGCACGTGAACAGCGGCCAAGGCAGTGGCGAGGGGAACCGCGCCGTCTTCTTGCAGCGCGTCACCATTGTCGGTGTAGAGCTGAACAAGCGTTGCCCGAAGGTCATTTGCGAAGCGCATGTCGGTGATGGCGACGTCTTGCAGCATGCTGGTCTGACGAAGGGTCTGAAGGGCCGTTGGGCCGACGAACCACGCGCTTCCGACCGACCACAGGTGCGGGAAGGGGCGCGCTTCGACCAAGCCGGTCACTGCACGACGGTCGATACCGGTGGCGATGAGCAGGTCAATCGGGGCATCGTTGATGTAGGCCAAGGTGGTTGAGGCTTCGAGGGCGTCAAACACAACGCCGTCTACAACGATGTCAGTGGGGATGCTGCCGGGCACAAAGCCGAGAGCGAATGACCACTCGAGCAGGGTGTCAATGGCGTGGTAGCCGACGAATCGGACGTCTTGCACATCAGCCATGCTGGTGAATGACTGGTCGTCAGCGGTGCCGCGCATGCGGTCTTCGCCGTCGCGGTAGGCGAGAAGGTGTGAAACGGCACGCTTTTCAAGGCCGACAACGTCGTCCAAGAAGGTGCGGTCGGAGACGTCGGCGTCGAGCAACGCAAGGATTCCGATGGCTTCGGGTGTGCCATCAGCAATGTAGACAGCTCCGGAAACCTCGGTGGGCTGGGAACAAGCGGCTACGCTCAACGCGAGCGGAAGAACAAATAGGAGGGAACGCATTGTGAGAACTCCGCGTGGCAGCAACGTTGGCTGGCACAAGGGGTTCCGCGGATTCAAGTGAAGATGCAGGGCATCTTCGGCCGACGAGGGACTCAAATGTCGCCACGGACCTCAGTCGGCCGGCGCAAGTAGCGCAGCCTGTAAAGACTGGCAAGGCTGTTCGATCTCCCGTCCCTCCGTTTTGTGATTCTGGAGGGTATTGACTACGACTTGCGCCGCCGCTTGGGACGGTCGGTTGCCTCGGCCGTTAGCGGGTCTTCTGGCCAGGCGTGCTTCGGGTAGCGTCCGCGCATCTCCTTGCGGACCTCGGGCCACGTGTTGCTCCAGAAGCTGGCCAGGTCTTCGGTGATCTGGACGAGACGATTGGCGGGGGACTGAAGGTGCAGGGTGATGGGCACGCGTCCGCGAGCGACCCGGGGAGTCTGCGTCCAGCCGAAGATTTGTTGAATGCGCACCGACAGAATCGGTCCGTCTTCAGTGTAAGTGATGGTGCGACGACTGCCCGACGGTAGCTGCACATGGGTGGGTGCGTCAGCGTCCAGAGCTTGCCGCATTCGCCAGTCAATGCTCTGACGAATGGCTTGCGCGGCATTGGCCTTTTTCACCTGTGCAATGCGTCGGATACCGTCGCACAGTGCGGGCAGCAGGTCGTTCCACGACAACACCTGGGCTTCAAGCTCGGGCAGAGCGGTGGCGAGCAGATTGACGCGGGCGAGTAGGCTGACCGCTGGTTCGGTACGTTGAATATGCTCGACACGCGCATGCTTGGCCAGGAGCTCGGCGTCGTGCGCCGGTTCGCTGCGAGCGGTCAGCACGATGTCGTCGAACACGGTCTCGTAGCGGCGAACGATGGCTTGCTCGGCAGGGTCGAAGACAATGCGTGTGCGTTGTTGCGTGGGCAGCCAGTCCGGGTCGACAGGACTCGCGAGGTCGATGCTGTGCTCGACGCGTTCGCCACGCTGTGCCCCTCGCACGTTCAACGCCACAATTAGTGGCGCATCTTCAATCACGGAGCCTTCGGACAGGACGGCACCGCCAAAGGGCATTCGGTAGCGCCCCGCTGTGGTACGTCGACCCAAACGGTCTGGGAACCCGGCGATGGTGCATTGGACCAACTCTTTTGCCGTAGAGGGGCGGTCGGGGCACGGCCCTAGTGCGGTCTGGGCGACACGCACCAGCTGGTCTCGCACCTGGCTCAAGCGCCGGTGGCTACGCAGTCGTGGAAGTCTCGCGCGGATGTCGTCGGCCTCTGCGGCACCAGGCACGCCTCCAGGCCAGGCATCGGGTTCGCTGGCGAGGGTTGCGGCACCGGCGGCATCGGTGAGCACACCCCGTTCGTGTCCGGCGACAAGCATGGCCCCGAGTCGCGGGGAGACGGGCAGCTGCGCAAGCGTCTGGCCGAGTGCGGTGAGTCGTCCGTCTTTAACGGCATGTAGTCGTTCCAACAGCGCTTCGGCGACCGCCATGTGCGCTTCAGACGGCTCTTCGAACCACCGAAACTGGCGCGGTTGAGCGCCCCAAGCCCACACCTGAAGCAGCAGGTCGGAGAGGTCTTCGCGGTGCAGCGCGGGTGTGGTGAACGGCAACAAGCGCTCGCCGGAACTCCACAATCGAACGGCGACACCAGGCCCGGTACGCCCGGCCCGTCCAGCACGTTGCTCTGCGGAGGCGTGACTGACCCGTTCGGTGACCAAGCGCTCAATGCCGAGTGCCGGGTCAAAGCGCATGGTCTTGACGAGGCCGGCGTCAATGACTGTGCGAACGCCGGGGACGGTGACGCTGGTCTCGGCGATGTTGGTGGTGAGCACGACCCGTGGCTCGTCAGTGGGGGACAAGGCGCGTTGTTGCTCGTTGAGAGACAAGGAGCCGTGGAGCTGAAAAACGGGGGCGCCGAACCCCGCCAGACGGTCTGCAGTGTCCCGGATGGCCCGCTTTCCGGGGAGAAAGACGAGCGTGCTGCCGTCCTTGTGATGCGCGCGCACGGCCTGGGCCGCGTGGGCGGAGAGTGGGCCGTAGCTACGCTCTCCTGCGTAGACCGTCTCAATCGGAAAGGCACGCCCTTCTGCGTGAATGACTGGGACCTCGAAGAAGTCAGCCAGGGGTTGGGCGTCTACAGTTGCGGACATTGCGACAACAATGAGGTCGGGTCGGGCATCTCGGCGGACGTCTGCCAGGAGGGCCAGGGCAAGGTCCACGGTCAGCGAGCGTTCGTGGACCTCATCGACCACAATGGCATCGATACCTTCTAAGAAGGGGTCCTGCTGCATGCGGCGGGTCAGCAACCCTTCGGTAACAACGACGAGCCGGGTGTCTCGCGAGGTCTTGTTGTCAAAGCGCACGCGCCAGCCAACTTCTGTGCCGGGCTTCACGCCACGCTCATACGCGATGCGTTGTGCGGTCAATCGTGCCGCCACACGACGTGGCTGCAGAACCCAGACCTGACCCTTGACCACGTCTAGAAGGGCAGGCGGAACGCGGGTGGTCTTGCCGGACCCAGGAGGGGCTGTGACGACGGCTCCACGGTGGGAGCGGACAGCAGCGCGTACCTCGTCGAGGACGTCGTCGACCGGTAGGCGAATGGCCACTTACTGTTCCGGAGCGGGGTCTTCGGACGTGGACTGTGACTCGTCTCGGGACCACTGCTCCAGGCGAACACGGCCGGTTGTAGGAACTGCAATCAGGGTGGCCTCTTCGCCAACCAACTCCAGCCAGAACGCGCCCGGTTGCGGGTCATCCGAGCCGCCAATCACATGCAGGTCCACACTCGAGCGGCTGACCCCACCAGTCACTTTGGCTGAGGCGCCGGAGCCAATGTGCATCACGCCGTTGACTTGGCCGTACTGCATCATGTGTTCGTGGCCGTGCGCATATATGTGCGCGCCAGTCTGTTCGAGTGCGTTGTCGAGACGGCTCGCGAAGCGGTTGCCCTTCCATCCGAACCGTCCGAAGTCCCTGAAGGCGCCTGCATCTCCATGCTCTCCTTGCGAATAGCGTGGGTGATGGCCAACAACGAGGGTCCACGTGTCATCCGACTGTGTCAGTCCATCGAGCCAGTCGGTCTGACGGGAGCGCTTGCGGCGCAGGACCATTTGCTCAGAGTCAATGCCCACGATTCGAAGGGAGTTGGACAGACTCTCGAAGCGGCGGTCCCAGTAGTACCCTGGGATTGGCGGCTCTTCTTCGCTGAACTGGTAGGCCCAGCGAATCTCTCGGGCGGCGCGACCTTGGCGCAGGCGAATCATGCCCCAGTCGTGATTTCCGAGAACGCCGGTGAGCAGTGCGGTGCTTCCGTCGGGCCGTCCTGTCGGAACCCACGCCCACCGGCCAATGCAGCTGTCGGCGTCTTCTTCACCGCCTGGCGGTACGCCGAATGTGTACAGGTTGTCTCCGAGAAGAACGACAGCGTCACATCCGCGCTCTTCGCAAAACTCGACCGAACGCTCGAAGACGGCGTCGCGAATGGTGACGTCTCCAGCCTCCACGAAGTGCCCCTCGCAGGTGCCAGCATCACCGACCAACAGGATGCGCAGACGGTCGGAGTCGACAACAACATCCTCCAAAACAGGAGGTGTGTAGGGGGACTTCATGTCGTGCGGGTCGCGCAGGTCGCGCAGTAGGCAGCCACTCAACAGCAGGGGCAGAACGACGGAGATTGCGACAGCGTGCTTCATGGCCAGCTCTCTAACGCAGCGCGCGCCCCCTCCAGTAGGAAGGGACGCGCAATACACGGGGGCTTCGAGGTGCGTTCTATGACTTGCCGCGGAAAGCGTCAGCAATGGCGGCGAAGGGCTTGGCGGCGTTCTTGAAGCGGTCCCCGAAGCTACCGTTCTCGAGCTTGAGCACGCCGCGAGGACAGACCTCCGAGCACACGCCACAGCCCACACACGAGGCGCGAACAATGTTCTCGCCGCGCTGTGCGTACGCTCGGACGTCGATGCCCATCTCGCAGTAGGTCGAGCAGTTGCCGCAGCTGATGCACTGGCCACCGTTGGTGGTGATGCGGAAGCGACTGAAGAAGCGCTGGAACATGCCCAGGATGGCCGCTTGTGGACAGCCGAAGCGGCACCAGACTCGGCTTCCAAGGATTGGGTAGAAGCCCACTCCGATGACGCCTGAGAAGGCAGCGCCAATGAAGAAGCCGTAGGTCTTGCTGTACAGGCCACTTGCATTGCCAAGGATGGCGTTTCCGGTTGCTGCATTGATCCAGAGCAAACCGGTAATGACGGTAATGGCGAGCAGGACAGAGTGAATCATCCAGCGCTCGACCTTCCATGCGGTGTCTGAGTTGTCCGACAGCTGGCGGTACGGGTCGCCTAAGGTCTCGGCAAGCCCACCGCAGCCGCAGACCCACGAGCAGTACCAGCGCTTGCCGAAGAAGTAAGTAAGGGTTGGTACGGCAATGACACTCATCATGGCGCCCCACAACAGCATGGCGCGACCCATTGTCAGCCCGGTCACAATCACCGCGCCCTGCGTGACGAGCTGCTCTTCACCATACGACCAAGGCAACAGGTATTCAGGCTTGAGCGGCCAGAAGTAGGTGAAGTAGAACTCGGGTTGGTTCAGGGCTTTGAGGATGTTCGGGATAAGAAACCCGAAGCCCAGCTGAAAGAACATGACCGACAGTGTGCGGATGATCTGGTACCGGCTGTGGCGGTACTTCATCAACATCCGACTGCCCATCACCACAACGGCCACCGTGTACAGGAAGCCGTACAAGAACCACTGGTCCGCGTGCTTGCCAGACAAGGCGTAGGAAATGGGTTCAACCAGAGCAATCGCGCCCGCGAGGGTGGAGGAGTGCCAGTACAGGATGACGTAGAAGCTGGTCATGGCAACGCCGGCCATCCAGCCCCACACACCACGATTGCTCATGCTGCTGAAGAACATGCCGTTGTGCTTGATGCCCGGTGTGGTGCCCATGTAGGCCGAGAAGATGTAGCCAAGACTGCCGAGCACAATCGTACCCATGGTCAGCGCAGGGGCGGCCCAGTAGCTTGTGTAGGTGGACAGCGTATTCGGGCTGAGCAGAGACAAGAAGACCAGAAGGCTTCCGAAACTAACGAGGGCTAAACAAACTTTCTCGAAGACGGTCAGCGAGCGTGGCTCAGTGCCGACGCGCTGTGGCGGTAGGGCATCGAGGTGAACTGAGGCACTCATGGGGTGGCTCCCTTGGCGACGGCGCGAATGGCGGCGTCATGGCGTTTGCTGAACTCGGGGTCGAAAGCGGCTTTGCGAAGGTTCTTCAGCACGTATTCGAGGGGCTTGGCCTCAAGAATCCACTGTTCACACACCTTGTGGCGGAAGCGAACACCCATCAGGTTGAACCCAACGACTGCCCCATCTTTGTGGCAGATGCGAACGCTGTGTTTGCCGTTGTCGTGCTTCCAAAAAACGTAGTCAAGACCGGATGTGTGCTGGGCACCGGAGGCGGGTACATTGCCGTAGACTTGGTACTCTAGGTCCACGAACTTGGCCGAGTTGAACCACAAGCCAGCGTTGTAGTCACCGGCGTCTCCGAGCATGTTGTTGGCCGCTTGTTCCCCTTGGAAGCGCCCCGTGTACCAGACCGCTTGAATGGTGTTGCGCTGACCTTCTGGCGTGCGAATCTCGGCACAATCCCCAGCCGCGTAGATGTCTGGGTGATTGGTCTGAAGCTGGTCATTGACCAGGATGCCACGGGCTGTCTCGATGGACGAGCCCTCGGTCACGGCAATGTTGGGCCGGACACCCGCGGTCAAGCCGACGTACTGGGCATCGAGGCGTTCGCCGTCTTTGATCTGGACAGCGCCAACCGAGCCGGTCCCGTCGTCTTCAATACTCTCCAGCTCTGCACCAAGACGCAGGTCGATACCGGTGGCCTTGATGACGTCGTTGACCATGGCCGACTCTTCAGCGGGAAGGGCGTTGTCCCAATACGACGCCTCGCGAACCAGCATGGTGACGTGACGTCCACGGCTGTGCAGCATCTCAGCCAGCTCAATGCCAATCAGCCCACCGCCCACGACAACGCCGTGTTTGATGTCGCGCGTCCAGCCCTCTAGGGCGTCCATGTCTTGCAGGCTGTACATGCCCGAGACCCGGTTGAGGTCTTGCCCAGGCCAGCCGAACTTGTTCGGTTTGCTGCCTGTAGCAATGAGAAGCTTGTCCCATTGAACGGTTCGTTGGCCGTCCAATGTGAGGGTCTTGCCGTCTGCATCGATCTGCGTGACCCACCCACGAACCAAGTCAATCCTGTTCTTTCCCCAGAAGTGGTCTTGGTAGGGTTTGGTGTCTTGGTACCGCATGTGGCCCATGTAGATGTACATCAGGGCAGGCCTGGACCAGTGGTGTTCGGATTCCCCAGAGATCAACGTGATTCGGGCTTTGGGGTCGCGCTTTCGCACGGTCCGTGCGGCTGTGACCCCGGCGATGCCATTGCCGATGATAGCGACGTGCATGAGAACTCCAGATGCCCCCACCATACGTCATGGCCGCTTAGTGGTTACCCGCACGACGCGATTGTTGCGGTGGCACGCGGGTGAGAATGAGCGGCGGTCCAGGGGGCCGAATGCCGGAACATCACGGCAATACGGGGGGCGGCGGTTGTTGTCTTGGGAACACAGTGCTCAAACGTGGCCTGAATATCTCCGCCGAGAACAAGTGCATCTCCACTGCCTAGATTGAACGCTCTGCTCTTGCCGCCGCCGAAGGGTCGGAGCAAGAACCGCCTGGGTCCACCAATGGAGACGATGGCTACGACCGACCACGGCACATTGTCGCCCAAGCGGTCTGCATGCCACGCCACGCTGTCGTTGCCGTCACGGTAGCGGGCGAGGGAGACCCGGTCGAGGGCCACTCGGTAGTGCTGGTTGAGCACCTGTTGCATGACGCGAACAATCTCGGGCGTGTCCCCGTCGAACGACCCCAGCAACCGTGGAACGTCCACCACGCGGTCGTACATGGTGCGCCGGTGACTGTGCCACGACACCCCATTGCGTAGAGTCTCGAAGAGGGGCTCAGTACCGCGGACCCACGCGCGATGGTGGTCGACGAACGCTGTCTGTGTCAGCTGTGTTCGGGTAGGCGAGTAGGGACACAGCGTTGGATGCGATGCCGTGGGAAAGGGGAGCGCGAGTGCGACCATGGAGACCTCATTGAACGTATGTTCAGTATCGGTCTGGCTGTGCACCGCAAGTGAGAATCGCCTAGGCGGACAGTTTTGGGTCGCCTTGCGGATCCGCGGGATGACAGACTCGGCTACCGCCTCAGCGCTTCGTACATCGCGTCTTGAACGGCGTCGTCGTCGGTCGTGTCTTTACAGGGCATCAAGACGGTCAGCACCACGCCAACCCCTGGGTCGACTCGGTCTGGTAGCTCGCTCCGGGTTCGACCCGTTGCGTGGTACTTCGTTGTAAATGCCGCCGGGCCGTAGATGGCCTGTGGCACGAGTGCAATGTGCTCGCCTCCGTAGACCACTTGGCTCACATCCACCTCCACGATGCACCGCCCAGGGGGAGCCGTCAGCCAGTGTTCGTCGCCTTCGGCCATGTGGGCGCGCTGCTCGGTGATGCCATTCGACGTCAGCGTGAGGGTGTGGAGGCCTCGCTCCAGCGCTAATACGGTCACCCCTCCGGCATCGATGGTGCGCGTGTTTCCGCCATCCACGGAAAGTACAACCGGTAAATCGTCTGCGACCACGTGCACGGTACTGCCGCCGTACCAGCTGGCGTACGTATCCCGTCCGATCAGCCACACTACGGTGATAATGCAAAGTAAACCTACTATAAGTCGAAATCGGTTCATCGCTCTGCCGCCGTCCACGTCGTGCGTCCACGTTGCGAGTGTACTCGAAAGAGTGCGTTGATTCTCACTAGCATTGACGGTAGCCCCTGTTGGCGTTTACCGTCCGCCTCGTCAGGAGGACACAATGAAGCGACGCGAGTTTTTGACACGAGCTGCCCAGGCAGCCCTAGTTTTGAGTATTGCCCCAAGCCTGTTGGGCGGCTGTGATGACAGTGGTGATGACACCGATGGCGATTCGGGTACCGGTGACGACGACACGGGTGATGACACCGGTGACGACGACACTAGCGAGGCAGATGCCTGCTTGGACTGTGCAGACTCGGCCGCCGAAGGCGAGTCCAACAGCCACGGCCATATCGCCTGCGTGACTCAAGCAGACCTCGATGGCGCCGCAGACATCACGGTCACGTCGATTGAAGGCGACCACACGCACACCTTCACCATCACCGCAGCACAGCTGCAGTCGATTGCTGATGGCGACACAGTGACCATCGACAGCACAGACTCCCATCCACACTCGTGGGACGTCGCACTCTGCGCCTAGTGCTCTGGGACACCGAGCGCTGCGAGTGTAAGGCAGCGTTCGGTCCATCCGAACAATCCGGTCCGGAACGACCGCATGGCAGGGAGTAGTCGGGGGCTGTATGACGGAGCATCCCCGTTGGAGCACTCATGCGCGCACTCGCCCTTGTCCTACTGTTCGCCGCCTGCAAGTCCGACACGCCGGAAGAGCTGATTGAGAACAATGATGTCGAGGAACTCGACTTGTTCGAGACCCCCGGTGACGGGGATGTCTTTGACTTGGACGTAGCCGCCGACCCCGCCCTCGTCTTCACTGGCTTCGGCTTGGGTGGTGGCCCACAGTCAGGGACGTGGCTTCGGTACGACGTTCGTGGCGTGAAGCGTGGAGAGGCGCTGACCGACCTGGACATTGCGGTCATTGTTGAGATGGACTCTGTAGAGACTGGCAATGGAACGCTCACCCGTCACCTGAAGACCGATGACTTCTTCGACGTAGAAGGGCACCCCCTTGCCGAGTTCCGCGCGCTCTCGGTGGTCCACCAGGGCGGCGACGACTACCAAGTCAACGGCACACTCACCCTGCGTGGCACAACGGCCGACTACAGCTGGGATACGGTCATCACCGAGGTCGACGGCGTGATTCAAACCAGTGCCAACCTCACCTTTTCGCGGTGGGACTGGGGCCTGTACCCCGTCGATTCCGAGGAAGCTGGAGACGACGGCGTGGGGGACGAGGTGCTGTTGGACTACGAGCTGACCCTGCGGGCAGCCGAGTAAGGGGCTGACGCTCTACCGGCCTATTGGGCCGGGGTCAGTATCTGAGTCCGTGTCCACGTCGGTGTCCGCTTCAGTATCGGTATCGACGTCGGTGTCCGCTTGAGTATCGGTATCGACGTCCGTGTCCACGTCCGAATCGGTGTCTGTGTCGGCATCAATGTCGTCGCGCACTCGGCGGGTCACTGACCACGGCATCTCTGTGAGCGAGACGAGCCACAGCTCTGGGAAGTCGTCTGCCATGACGTCGACACCCACTCCGACCCAGTGGTCATTGGCGGCGGCGTTTGCCGGCATGAACGACTTGTGAACGCCATCGGCAACCATGCCCAAGGTGACGGCTTCGACCGGTAGGCTCATCGGCTGTTCGCTCTGTTCACCGAACAGCATGTCTTGCGGATTGGCGGTGTCGGACAGACTGGTGCCGGATGACCGACCGATAGTCAGCGTGGTGGTCTGTTCAGCGGCATGGACTGCGGCAAGGCTCGCGTCTGGCACGCGGTCGACAACCGCAATGAGCTCGGTCGCGGTCACAACACCGAGGTAGCGGTCACCGAGCGTTAAGTGCGGCGTGGTGAGGCTGAGTAGCGGAGCCTCAACCGGTCGTATGGCGCCGTCTGCGGCCGGGAAGAGGTCGAAGGTCTGCGGACCCGTACCAAACGAGATGGGTGCAGAGAGCGCGCCGAAAAAGCCGCTGTCCAACACTTGGGTCTCGCCGGAGAACACGTCTATCGGTCCTAGGCCATCCACAGTATGAAGCAGGCTAATCTGTGGAGCTGCTGCTGTGCCTCCCGAGCCTTCTGCCGTGCCTAGAACTGTGAGGGTCTCGCTTGGCGTGCTCGACGCGTTGAACCCACCCAGGGCCACCAGCTCGGCCTCACCTGCTGCGGGGGTCGAGATGTCGAAGCTGGCAATCGCGACGTCTTCGCGCATGATGGAGATGCGCACCGACGACGCGGCGGGCACGTCCACTCCGCCTGCTTCGCTCGCATCCTTAAAGCCCAGAAGGCCGGTATCTGCGGCACCATCGCCGTCTAGGTCTACTTGGATGCTGCCTAGGTTGGCCACACCATGGACGAACCGCAGCCGCGCCATTCCCGAAGCTGGAGTGCCGAAGTTGAGGGTGTACGCCGCGGTCGTCAGGTCGCCATCACCATCTGAGAACACCACAGCAGCAACGTCATCAGAGGCCCGGGCGTCCAGTGACAAGGTGGAGCCGCTGCTGGTACCGCGGGTGAAGACCAGTGAGTCGTTGGACTGGACCGTCAGACCTCGCGCGACATCGAGGTAGGTCAGGGGTGTCTGTGCGAGCAGGTCTGCGTCATTCACAGACAGGCCGACGTCTCCGCCGTCAACGGCAAGGTGGACAACCGACAGCTCAATCGGGCCAGTGGGTTGTTCGAGCGGTGGGTCTTCGCAGCCGGCGAATGCGAGAGCAACGAGAACCAGAGGCAGGTGGGGCAGACGGCTCAATGGGACTCCTAGAGAGCCCGCAGTGTAACGAGCAACTCGGAGAGTGGACGGGTATTCAGTACGTCGTCCGCCGAAAGGCCAGCGCGCCTGGCGATTGTGACGCCGTAGTCCAGGTTGTCGAGGTCTGCGACGGAGTGGGCGTCCGCAGCGATTGACACCAAGACACCGGCTTCTTTGGCCATTGCGGCGTGGGTTGCGTTGAGGTCGAGCCGCTGGGGATTGGCGTTCAACTCCAAGATGCAGCCTGTCTTTGCGCAGGCCGCAATCAGCGCTTCCATGTCGATGTCTGAGGCCGCCCGCCCAAGCAGTAGTCGGCCTGTGGGGTGGCCAATGATGTGCGCCCACTGTGTGGCACGAATCAGGCGCGCGGTGAGTGTCTCGTTGTCCTGCCTGGCGCGGTCGTGGATGCTGCCAATGACGACGTCCAATGTCTTGAGCAGTGGCATGGCATGGTCGGGCAAGCCGGAGGGCAGAATGTCGGACTCCACACCCGTCAGCAGGGTGCAAGGGCCGTCAGGAAGTGCACGAATGGCGCTTCGTTGATCGACAAGCCGCTTCTGCACAAGTCCGTTGGCGTAGTGGGCTGTGGGGCTGTGGTCGGAGATGCCCAGGTAGCTGAGGCCACGCTCGGCGGCGGCGGCGCGCATCTGCTCAAGTGTTGCGGAGCCATCACTGGCTACGGTGTGGTTGTGTAGGGCTCCTTTGAGGTCTGAACGCTGAATCAGCCGGTGTTGTGGCCGCGTCACCTGAAGGGTTGAGCCTTCGCGCTGTTCGGGGGCGACCGGAATGAGCTGAAGTGTTTCGTACAGCTCGTCTTCTGACGTGATTGCAATGGCCTGGCGTCGCTTGAACAGGCCTGTCTCGGTGAGTCGCAGGCCACGTCTTCGAGCGTGAGCGACAACGGCGTCTCTGTGGGCGTCGGAGCCTGTTAGCCACCAGCAGGTGACGACAGTGGGCTCCGCCTTTATCCACCGGACGGGGACACCAGCGACCTCGAACTGCCAGGCGGTGAAACCATGAACGGTGGTCTGGACGCCATAGGGACGAGCGTCTGGAGAGACGGCGTCGACGGTCATGATGACTTCGCAGCCACGTCGAAGGTCGCCGACGATGACGGCCTTCGGGTCGATGGACAGTAGGTCTGCTGCGGCACTTGTTGCGTGGTCGAGGCGTCGATACGTTCGGTTGTGCAGGGCTTTTTGAACGCCGAGGGCAATGCGGTCCTGAAGCTTGGCTCCAAAACCAGGCAGGGCGAGCAGGCGGCTCTCCTCGCAGGCCGTTGCGAGCTCCAACAGGTTCGTGATGGCAAGTCCAGACCACAGAGTGCGGATGCGCTTTGGGCCAAGTCCCGAGACATAGCGAAGGTCGAAGAGCGACGCTGGAATGCGACTCTCGACGTTTGCCAAGACGTCAGGCGTTGCCCCAGCCATCACCGCCTCCACAACCTCCATGCAGGCAGCGCCAACGCCAGGAGTCGCTGCTAGCCGACCGTTCTTGTGCGCCTCTGCGAAGTCTTGGGTGATGCCGTCGAGTGACTCTGCCGCCCGCGAATACGCACGGATTCTGTGGTCATTCTCGCCCAGCACCGTGTACGCCCACGCCAGGCGGTTGAGCGCACGAACCACCGTACGGCGGTCGGTCATGGACGACACCTGAAGAGGTCATGGAAGTTGGATTCGAGCTGTGCCTTCACGCCATCAATGTCCGTTTCCCACAGCTCGGCCGCATAAGCCGCGGTGCGTGCAATGTTCATCGGCTCATTGAGCTCACCTTTGTCCGGTCCTAGGTACGGACAATCGGTCTCTAGCAAGATTTTTTCGCGCGGTAGCACTCGAAGCATCTTGGTAAACGACTCGCTACGCCGAGCATTCGCGGGGATGGACATCCAGTGGCCGGCGGCGGCGATGCGCTGGGCGAGCTTGACCTTGGACCCAAAGCAGTGCCAGTTCACACGGGTGGCACCCATGTCGAGCAGCACGTCGAGGGTGCGCTTCTCTGCCTTGCGCGTGTGGATGATGATGGGCTTGTCAGCGTCCATTGCAATGCGCACGAGGCGTCGAAAGATGGCTTCCTGTTGGTCCCACAGTTCCGCGGGTACCCAGTAGTGGTCCAGGCCAATCTCACCGACTGCGAAGGCCTCGTCTACGTGGTCTGCGACCCACTGCACGCTCTCGTCGGGATCGGGAACGGGCTCGTCGTCTCGCTGGTACTCGACACCCATGGCCAGCATGTCGGCCAACACGGCGTCTACTGGGTACAGACCAAAGGCGGGTTTCACCAGGTCAGGGGCGCGCGCGGCGAGGTCAGCGACCCGCTGATTGTCTAGGGGATTGAGGCCATTGCTGATGATGGTCGTGACGCCAGCAGCGCGTGCGCGGTCCAGGACATCGGACTCCATAGCGGCGAGTCTCTTGTCGGTCAGGTGTGCGTGTACGTCGAAAAAGCCCATGGTGTCCTCGTCCGACCGGTAACGCTAGCGACCGGTTCTACCAGCCATAGCGTTGCGATATTTCTACCTGGGCGGGCGGGTTGCGGAAGGCGTCTGCATCCCACAGGCGGACGGTCCGGTCCCAGCTTCCCGTGGCCAGTAGGTCGCCGTCTGGGGAAAATGCCACCGCAGAGACACGCTCGTTGTGGCCCACAAGCTCGGCGATTCGCTCACCAGTGCGTGCATCCACAACCCAAGTGTGCCCGTTCATCATGCCAATAGCGATGAGGTCTCCGTGGTCGGACCACGCCAGATCGGTGGGACGGCTAGGCGTGGTGAGTAGCCAGCGTTCTTCGTTGGTCAGCGAGACCTGTGCCACGGTGCTTCGGGTAGCCACGACCACGGCGTCGTCCGTTGCCGCGACGGCAAGGCTTCGCACCCCGTTTCGCATCCAGTGAGCGATGGGCTCGCCTTGGCTAGCCAGGCTCAACAGGGTGCCGTTCTGCTCGAGAAGGAAGGCACGGGTTCCGCCCCGGACCATCTCAACATCAATCACGGTGTCGTTAAATATGTAGGGTTCCACAACGTCTTGGCCTTGCTCTTCGTGCACGCGGAACACGCCATGCCCGTAGCTAGCCGTCAAGATCCAGTCGTCTGCCGCCACCACGCGGGGTCCCATTGAGACGTTGTGTACGGGTCTCTCGTCGGCGTTGGTCGTGAGCCATGCAACGCTTGCGGTGCTTCCTGAGCATTGGCGAATCACCCGGTCTTCACCTTGCCAGGCGATGTCCTTTACGGGCCGACAACCCTCTTGCTCGTGACTGGAACGGTTGCCACGCTCATCAACGAAGACGACAAAACCGCCTGCCGCGACGGCCAGCTTGCCGCTGTTGGACCAGGTCATGGCGGTGACGCCTCCTGGCATTGGGACTCTGTGTGGACGGGTGGGAGCACCGACCGACCAGGTGCTGATGCGTGAGCCAATGGTGGTGAGTCGACCGTTGTGTAGACGGATGGGCCCGCCATCTTCAAGCGGCAGCGCGCGGTGCCACAGCTGGCTCTGCGTATCGAAGAACTGCGGACCAGAACGTTCAGGCTGTGCAATGACCCAGTCGTCGGTCGCCGTCAGCTCACCCGGTGTACCTCCCGGTGTCGGGATGGCCCACACGACTTGTCCGTCGTCATAGGCGCGCAGCTTGCCATCGTAAGTACTGGCAATCAGCAGCTTTCCTGACCACCCAGTGGATGCCAGCGGTGAGTCGAGGGCGAGCCGGCCATCCGCGTTGGGAGGCACGCCCCAAGCCAGCTCTGCGTCGCAGCTCCAGCTCAGCATGCCGTCGTCTCGCCAGACGGGTCGGCCGGTGGCGGTTGATTCGGAGTCTGGGCACGGCAACCAGCTGTCGAGTGTGTTGGTCGGTATGGTCCACAAGGTCGGTGCCAACGAGGCGTGATGGGCTTGAACATCGGTCCCGCCAATCGCCACACGGCCGACTTCTACTACCTGCGATACCGGCTCTCCGGCATCTGGGTAGTAGGTCACTCGGCTGTCGAATCCCTGCGGGTCGTTCAGGTAGGTGACGGTGACGTAGCCATCGGTGACGCGCCGAACACTCTGTGAGTTCTGTTCGGGAAGGGTTCGCAGCAGCTCGCCGGTCGGTGCGTGAATGTCGACGCGGTCGGGGTAGACGCAGCCCACATCGCCATTGAATTGAATGTGGAAGTCGTCGCACAGTGGTGCAATGCTGCTGAGCCAGCGGACCGAGGTTCCATGGCGTGCTGAGAGCACGCCAACAGCGCGTGGAAAGTCCCCCAACGACAGTGCTTTGGCGGCGGCGCGCTCGGCTTCGGCGAACTGGCCGTCTTCAAAATAGGACACGGCTTGTGCGGTCAGTGAGCCTCCCAGCGCATTGTTCGCAGTGGCCTCTGCAATGAGCGCACGGTCTCGCTCTGCGCGCGTCTGGTCAACGGAGACGCCAATGACAATGGCGATAACAACAATGCCTGTCGCCCCAACCACGAGCGGGGCGCGAAACGTGGCGACAAAACGGGAGAGGAGCTCACGCGTGCTGTAGTCATGAGCCGAGACGCGGCGGCCGTCGAGGTAGGCTTCGAGGTCCACAGCGACCGCTGCTGCGTCTGCGTACGGGTCTGGCCCCATCGCTCGGTCGGCAATCGCGACAAGCTCTGCGGGTGCGTCGACGGGGTAGGTCGCAGAGTTCGTTGGCCTTGCGCCACACAGAAGGTGCAGCAGGCAGCGACCGAGGGCGTAGACATCATGGGTGGTGCAGACTGCGTCACCGGTGAGCTGACCGGGGTGGGAGTAGCCGGGTGTTCCTTCAGGGCGCCCCTCTGCATCTGCGTCATGAGCAATGCCCCAGTCCACAACCACGACCTGTCCGAATCGACCGAGCAGAACATTGCTCGGCTTCAAATCTCTGTGGACAATGCCGACGCTATGCGCGTGGGCAACCGCGTTTGCGGCGGCCAACAACGCGCGCACGTGCTCCAAGCGCTGGGCCAGAGACGGTGTATTGAGTGCGTCCATCAAGGTCTGACCGCGCACCAAGCGCATGGTGTAGAAGCGGCGCCCGTCGTCATCTAGACCGGTATCGAAGATGGGCACAATGCCTGGGTGTTCGAGGCGCGCCGTAATCGCAGCTTCGCGTGCCAGCCGGGCGTCACGAGCACCTTCGTGCAGGACTTTCTTGGCGACGTCTCGGTCCAACCAGCGGTCGCGGACCACATCCACTTGCCCCATGCCGCCTTGGCCAACGCTGCCGCGTACCTCGTAGCGCTCGGTGGCAACGACATGGGCCGTGTCGTCGTCAACCCAAGCGGTGAGCGGGGCAGCTACGCTCTTGGCGTCGTCCCAGGGGTCGTCGGAGCCCGCCGGCACTCAGCCCTCCGACAGGGCGGTTTCACCTGGACCGAGCGTCAGCACCATCATTCCGCAGCCATCTGGCTTCACCAAGTCGCGGCGAATGCCTACGGCTTGCAGCTTCTTGCGTAGGCGATTGAGAGTGACATCTAGCTTTGGACGCAGAGTCTCGACCGGCTCGCCCGTTGGCCAGACCTCGCGCGCGAGCAGCTCCCACGCCACGGGACCATCGAAGGCAATGAGCTCTGAGACCAGTCGTGCGGACCGACCGGACAGCGCAATAATCGACTCACCACCTCGCTCAATCTGCACAGCGTCGTACTGAGCGCGCAGGGTCAGCGGGCTGTTGATCTTGGACGCGGTGACCGTAACGTCGGCGCCGGCGACCTCTGTGGACACCCACACTGGACGGTAGGTACCGCCGGAGAGCGACCATTCATCGTCGTCAGAGACCTGAGCGATCTGGCCGGTCGGTAGGCGTGCATGCCAGTCATCGCCATACGTCCACAGCTGCAAGGCCGCACCACTGATGCTTCCTGGAGCGAGAGTTGGGTCGGGGTCGAAGACAAGCGAACAGGTGCCTGGGAGGACCTGACGAGCCAGGTTGTCACCTTCGATAGCCAAGACCATAGGCGGAAGGTTGACGTCTACGACGGTCAGGTGGATGTCTCGGGCGAGCTGGATGATGTCGCCCTTCTGCAGCACCACTTTCGGTACGACGTGCCCGTTGTGACCCAGGCGTCCGCGTAGACCGAGCAAGATCAGCTTCCCTCCGCGCAGGCTGACATAGGCGTGCACTTCGGAGACGCCGGGGTCGTCGATGCTGATGGCAACGGATGCCGAGCGACCGATGACCTCGCCAGGAAGGAGGACTTGGGCGGGCGAATCGCCAACGCGAACGAGGACGGACGGTAGTGCTGGGGACGTCATCAGCCCCACCTAACTGCGATTGCGCTTTCTGTAGACCACGGCGAGTACGCGAGCGACGGGTCCATAGAACTCCTCTGGGATGGGGTGGCCCATCTTGACCTTGGCATACAATCCACGGGCGAGGGGGCGGTTCTCGATGCGTGGAACCCCGGCCTTGCGTGCTTCTTCCTTCAACTTGAGCGCAACGGCATCGAAGCCCTTGGCCACCACGATGGGGGCGTGACCCGATGCGCGGTCGTACTTGAGGGCAACGGCGTAGTGGGTGGGGTTGGTGATGACGACGTCTGCTTCGCGAACCGCAGCGAGCAGGTTGCCCATGGCGATTTCTCGGGCGCGCTGACGACGACGGGCCTTGAACTGTGGGTCTCCGTCGCGCTCTTTCGACTCATCGCGCATTTCCTTGTCGGTCATGCGCATGTCTTCGACTTTCTTGTAGTAGCTGTAGCTAAAGTCCGCGGCGGACAGTGCCGCAAAGACAATGACCGAGCTGGTCAACATAGCCCGGCATAGCTCGCCAATGACTCGGATTTGGTCGGCGGCAGACGTTGTGGCGAGCAGCGGGAGTAGTCGTGCTGGCTCACGAATGGCCAAGTAGGCGACACCGCCTAGGAGCACTAGCTTCGCCAGCCCCTTACCCAGCTCGACGAGCGGTTGGCTGCTCATGTAGTTCTGCTTGAAGCCACTGAGCGGGTTGAGGCGTGCCCACTTCAGAGTCAGTGCCTTGGGGGCGAGCTGCATTTGGGTCTGCCCCAAGTTGACCACAAGTCCGGCCATGACCAACACCGAGAACGGCAGGGCAAGGGCTTCGAGTACGGCGCGTCCAGCCCGATAGAACAGTGTGAAGACTTCGCTTCGGTCAAGCGTTGGCGGTCCGGTGGTCGCGAACAGGTCGGTCCACAGTCCATGCATGGCGTCGCGCATGCCCGGAGCTGCGATGAGAAGCGCAATGCCGCCAGCGGTCAAGATGACCGACGCGGAGAGGTCCTGAGACCTCGGAAGCTCTCCTTTTTCGGCTGCTTCCTTCCATTTCTTCTCGCTGGGGTCGTGTTTTTTCTCTTGGCCGTCGGAGTTTTCAGCCATCTAGAGCAGCCCGAATAGGTGGGCGACCGTGCGCAGCCCCCCTTCGAGAAAGTCTTTGTGAGTGATGAGCATCCACGGCAGGGCGCTCGCGAAGACGAAGATGCCCGCGGTACCGGTGATGGACATTCCCACGCTGAAGAACACGTTCATCTTGGGGGCCAAGCGGGTGAGCATGCCGGTGAAGATGTTGATGAGCAGCACGAGTACGACGACGGGCCCCGCGAGCTGAACGCCGAGTGACAGCGCCTCTCCTCCCATGGCAATCACGGTACGCGCCATGTCGTCGGACAGGCCGGCTGTTCCTGGAGGAACGGTGGTGAAGCTCTGGGCCAGAACCATCAAGAACTTCAGGTGGGTGCCGCTGGTCAAGAACACTGCGCCAGCGAGCAAGCCCGAGAGAATACCCAGCGGGCCTTCGTTGCTCTTCATGACCGGATTGAACAGCTGCATGGCGGCGAAGCCGGTCTGTTGCGCCACGATTTCGCCGGCGAGGGTCAGGGCCGAGAACAGGGTTGCCAGAATCGTGCCGGCTGCCAGTCCCAGAGCCACTTCACCGCCAGCCGCCAAGATGAGCGACATTATGGACGGAACCTCGGTGAGCGGCGCGTGCGGCCCGACCAGGACGGTCAGCAAGACGGAAAGAAAGACAGGCACATGCTTGGGCACACCGCGGGCGGAGATGACCGGCATCAGCTGAATGAACGCGCCAATGCGGATGAACACCAACAGCAGTGTGAGCCAGACTTGCTCGTTCATGTTGTTCGCGTCTTAGCGGTCAGACATTGGCTAGGCTTTGACCTCGGTGGGTCGGATGTCAGAAGACAGATGTCAGACGTCAGAGCAAGCGTCTTGCGACGCCTGCGAGGCGGAGAGTGTTGGCCGCTCGAAGATGTTTGAAGTTGCGAGGCCCTTAGAACCTCGTCACGTGGCCAGATGTCTGCAGAATGCAGGCGCGCAGCGTCTGTTCTGACCTCTGACCTCTGACCTCTGACCTCCACAACGCCCACGCGCCCCGCATCGCGAAGGATGGACGCCACGATTACTGGGCAATCGACAGGAACATCTCGGTCCCGAATGCTGTGATCATGTCGAGCATCCAGGCTCCCGCCAAGGCCATGACCAGGAACACGACCAGCATCTTGGGCACGAAGACCAAGGTGACTTCTTGCACCTGGGTCACTGCCTGAAGAATGGAGACGACCGAGCCCACAACCAAGGCTGCCATGAGCATGGGGCCGGCAACGGCCATTGCGGTGAGAAGGGCGTGTTGCCCAAGGAATAGGGCACTTTCTTCGGTCATGCGAACCCCGACACTAGGCCAAAGACCAGTAGATTCCATCCATCAATGAGCACAAAGAGCAGCAGCTTGAAGGGCAGAGAGATGACCACCGGGGGCAGCATCATCATGCCCATGCCCAAGAGGACGGAGGCGACAACGATGTCCACGACCAAGAAGGGGATGTACACCTTGATGCCAATGATGAAGGCGCGGCGCAGTTCTCCAAGCATGAACGCGGTGACGATGGCGCTCGTAGGCACATCGTCCAGGGTCTGCGGACGGCTGATGCGGGCAATGCGCATGGAGGCTTCGAGGTCGGACCGGTCGACGTTGTGCAGCATGAACATTCGCATGGGTTCAATGCCGGCATCGTAGGCTTCAATCGTAGTGATTTCACCCGCCATATACGGGTCGACAGCGTCTGCCTGAACCGCTGACAGTGTTGGACGCATCACCAACAGAGTGAGCATCAAGGCCAGTCCGACCAACACTTGGTTGGGCGGCGATTGCTGCAAGCCAAGGGCTTGGCGCAGCAGGGCAAAGACGATGATGAACCGCGTGAACGGTGTCATTGCCAGGAGGGCGGCCGGAATGAAGCTCAGCGTGGTCAGCGCAATGATGAGCTGAAGCGGGCTTGTGCCTTCGCCGCCTTCTGCGGCGGACATCGCGGTCTCGATACCGTCGGCTACGCTCAGCAGTTCAGGCTCGACGTCTTGCCCGAAGGCGACCGCGGGAACCAGCAACAGTGCGCTGAGCAGAAAGCGTCGCAGTACGGGAGACATCAGGCGTTGCTCCTGCGGTTCATCTCTTGGTGGATGAGCACGCGGGCTGCGGCTTTGCGGGGGCCAATCTCTGAGCTGGGGTCTGCTGCCATCCAGTCATTGGCGGGACGCGGAGTGCGTGGCGCAGACTTGGCAGACGACGCTGCCTTGGGCCGCGACAGTGCACGAGCGAGAACGCTGGCTCGTCCGCTGACCGGACGGTCGTCTCGAACCGGCTCTAGGCGGGCGCTTGGAGCGAGCTCAGTGAGCAGGACCGGCTGCTTGTCGCCAGTGCCGATGACCAAGCGGCGACAACGGTCGCCATCGAGAACCTCAACAATGCTGATGCCGGCGGAACCCCCGAGGGGGGCGCGGGAGATGACGCGAATCGCGGGGGCCAGCTCACCTTCTTCGACGGCTGTCTTGCGTCGGGTCCAGTAGAACGCTCCGGCTCCAGCGAGCGCCACGAGGGGTACCCACCACGGAAGTCCGGGTGCGTCGGATGTGGCGCTCATGGTGCCGTCGGTCTCGAGGGTGTCCATGAATGACAGGGGAGAGACTTGGGTCGGGGCTGGCGCCTCAGCGGGAGTGTTGGGAAGTACTGCCTGAACAACTGGCGGTGCGGGACCGACCAGAGGTGCAGACGGGCCAACGATCGGTGCTTGTGGACCGAGAAGACGCTGTTCGAGCGTCCCGTCCTGGGCACTGGCCATCACCATGAAGAGGAGCCACCACATTATGCAATCTCTGCGAGTGCATTGGAGGAGGGGCTGAGCACTTGGGCAACACGCAGACAAACGCGCTCACCTTCCAAGAAGACCTCGCCTTTGGCGACGACTTGGTCGCCCGTACGAATCAGCAAGGGCTGGTTGACCAAGCGGTTGAGCTCAATCACATCGTCCTTTTCGAGTGTCGCGAGTTCGCGAACCGTCATTTGGGTTCGACCAAGCTCAATGATGAGCTCGATAGTGATGTTCTCAAGAAACGAAAGCTCGACCAGACTGTTGTCGTCACTCATGTGGACTCCCAAGCGTTCCCGCTTGCAAGACCATCGGTCAGTCGGTCTGAGTCTTAAGCATGATTATAGGTCAACGAGTCTATCGATGACTCTGACGCACCGGGCAGCGCCGCGCTCTCCGGCTTCGCTGGAGAACATGGCCCGGTCGCCCACGCGTAGAATCACGTCGCCTTGCTGACCCAGGTCGATGACCGAGCCCTCTTCCAGGGACCGCAGCTTGGCGAGTGAGATCTGGATGCGTCCCAGCTCGGCGGTGATCTCGACGGGAAGGGGAAGCACACGGTTGATCGAGGTCGCATGTGAGACATCGGGCTCGGGAACAATGATCTGCGACGGCCACAAGATGCCGCTCATACGCGCCGGCAGCATCAGGGTCATCAGTCCGTACGGCTTGTCGGGGGGGCCAAAGTCCAAGCTGACTTCTACAACACCCGCACTCTTCGGCATGGTCGTGGGGGGGCGTGACGCGGTGCCGACTGTCTGAACCCCGAAGTGCGGGTCAACGCCAGGCATGGCCGACTGTTCGATGCAGCGCAGGACGTCGAGCGCAAGGCGTCGAGCAATCTGCATGTCCACTCGTGAGGGGGCGCGTGAACGGTACAGGGGCAGTTCGCCGTTGGGGTCTTCGCCGAGAAGCAGACCGGCGAGTCGGAAGAGAAGCTCACCGTCGACAGACAGTAGGCCTGGCAGATTGCTCGGTGCGAGAAGGAAGCTGACGTAGACCGAACCTTGGTCGCGGCCAACGCGATTGATGACGTCTCCAAGGTGCGAATAGCTGACGGCAGCGGTACGCGCGGGAACGTCGACGTCGTACAAGTCGGCCAGTCGGACATGCAGGTTGCGGGTAGCGGTTCGGAACAGCTCACGGACCAACTCAATCGGCGGGCCTTCGGAGCGGGCGAGGGGAAAGACGTCTTGACTAGCCACTATTGCACCACGAATTCGGTGAAGAACACCCGGCGGATGCGCGGTCGTTCGGTAAGGGTATTGAGACGAGCGAGCAGCTCGTCGCGAAGTCGCAGCTTGCCGTCGAGACCGTCGACATCGGCGTAGGTGTAGTCAGAGGCGAGCAAGATGACGCCATCGCGAAGGATGGCCATGTCGCGTTCCACATCTTCGGTGTGCTGGAATTTGGTCTCCACATCGACCTGGAAGTGCAGAATGCGCCCGCCGGACGCACCGCGCAGGTTGATGGTGAACTTTCCGAGGCTGGTGATGGCGTTTTCGGGGTCTCCCGTGTCGTCTTCTTCCATTTCCTCGTCGCCGGTGTCCGAGTCCGCATCCACATCCGCCGCTTCCGCGTCACCGCCCATCATCATTGAGGCACCGAAGCCGCCACCTGCGCCGACAAGTAGGGCAACGACGGCAGCGATTATCATAGGGAGTTTCGAGGCTTTTGGGGTGTACTCGTCGACTTCTTCATCGTCCATCTTGCACCTCCATCAGTGAGCGACTGGCGCCAGCCGCACCGACGTCATCGGTTCGAATCACAAATTCAATACGTCGATTCCACGCTTCGTCTTCGCTGAAGAGCGAAGAAGGTCGGTGGGAACCGAAGGATGCGGCGGTCAGGCGTTCTCCGGGGACCGGGCCGCGAATGCGCATGGCCTGGACGACGGCGACGGCCCGTAGCGCTGAGAGCTCCCAGTTCTGCTGTTCGTTTCCAGAGGCGTCCGAGTGGCCCTCAACGACAAGCTCGGACTCGAACTCGGCCACAATCTTGGCGAGGTCCGACACAATCGCGAAGGCCGATGGGTGCAAGGTCGTGCTGCCAGGTCGAAAGAAGACGCGGTCATCTAGACGTAAGCGGACTTCGTTTTCCTGTTGGGAGATGCTCACCAGCTCGTCGCTGACGTGCGCGCTCATTGCCTGGCGTACTTTTGCATAGACAGGTTGTACGGAGACTTCGCGACGAATGGCCTCGGACAATGCCTCGGCATCCATGCTGCCGAGTAGGGCCTCGTCGAATCCGTTGACGCCGAACGCCATCTGGATGGACTCCACGACGGCGCTGACCTTGGCTGGGTCATCGAAGCTGGCCATGGCCATGAGCATGACGAAGAAGGTGAGCAACAAGGTCACCATGTCGGAGTAGGTCGCCAACCAGCCAGGCAGACCTGCGGGTGGCTCGTCGGGCTTCTTCTCCCGCTTTCCCACTAGGCAGCCTCACTGAGACGGTCGCCCGGTGCGAGTGTGGAGTTGAGGCGCTCAACTAGGAAGCGTGGGTTCTCGCCGGCCAAGATGGAGCTCATGCCGGTGACAATGAGTTCCATGTGCGCAACCTCTTCTTTGTTGCGCAGCTTGAGCTTGTTGGCGACAGGAATACCGATCATGTTGGCAATGAGGGAGCCGTAGAATGTGGTCAACAGTGCCACAGCCATGGCCGGGCCAATGGCTGCCGGGTCACTCATGTTCTGGAGCATCTGCACCAGTCCAATCAGGGTTCCGATCATGCCCATTGCCGGTGCGTACGAGCCAATGCCGTCCCAGACGTCCACATTGCTCTTGTGGCGTTCGCTGATCTTGTCCATCTCGCCGTACATGACGGACTCAACGGTGTCTTGATCTTGGCCATCTGCCATGAGCTGGAGGCCGCGCTTGAGGAATGGGTCGCTGGCCTCTTCCGCTGCCGCTTCCAACGAGAGCAATCCTTCACTGCGGGCCTTGGCCGAGAGGTCTTGAAGGAGCTTGACGGTCTCAGCCGGAGGGTAGGCGTTTGGCTTGAGAGCGAACTTGCCTGCGCCTAGGGCATTCTTGACTTGGTACCCGGGGAAACCAATGTAGACCGCCCCCATGGTTCCACCGATAACGACGGCCACACTGGCGTAGTCGAGGAAGGCGCTGAGGGGGCCACCAATGAGGATGGCCGCCACCAGAAGGAGGCAGGTAGCAATGAAGCCAATGATGGTCGCAAGATCCATGGCACGCTCATCGGACCATCGTGCTCACACTGTTGGCGGAAATGTAGACAGTGCGATTTGCCAGCGTGACACAGCCTGCGAGACGGGGTGTTAGCGTGGCGGCCCTTCTGGAGGTCGTTTTGAATCGCCTGTCCCGCCTCGCTGTCTCAGTCCTCGCTGTTGCCCTGTCGGGTTGCGCCACTCTCGGTACGCTTCAGACCGCCGAGACCAACGGTGCTGGTCAGTTTCAAGGCGCCATTGAGCCAGCATTCCTTGGTTTCGCCGGTGACGCTGGAGGCGGTGGCTTTGGGTATTTCAACGTCTCTGGCCGCTACGGCGTCAACGACAGAGTCGACATTGGCGGCCGCTTTGGAACGTCGGGTATTGAGCTGACCACGAAGTTCATGTTGACCGACCCGAGCAAGCCGGACGGCACCATTGTGTCGATTGCACCAAGTGGTGGTGGGTTCTTCTTGGCGCTCGGAGGTTCCGGTGCCGGGGTGTTCAACTTCCAGGTGCCTCTGATTGTCGGAATTCCCGTCGGTGAACATCAGTTTGTCGTTGCGCCCAAGCTGCACGCCATCGTCGCGGGTGGCGGTGGCGGTGGTGAGACGGGGGCTGTGTTCATCGGCTCTATCGGTAGTAGCGTTGGCTTCTCGGCGAAGGTCGCGCCGAGCGTTCGGCTGATGCCCGAGTTCGCGTTCGTCGTCCCTGTCATTGGTGGCGCTGGAGCGTCGGGTGAGGGCTCGCAGATCGTCTCTGGATTCGCGAACGGCATGCTTTACCAAGTGTCCTTCGGCATCTTGTTCGGTGGTCGCAAGACCGCGGAGCTAGACCAGCGTTCCTGGGAGTAGCGGGTCTGGCGGTGCGTCTTCCGCCGTCACATCCTCGTCTGCAAACCACCAGCCGTACAACGTAGGCAGGACCAGCAGCGTCAGTGGCGTGCTGGTGCACAGCCCGCCAATGACGACAGTGGCCAGAGGGCGCTGGACTTCGGCGCCCATGCCGGTCGCGATAGCCATGGGAACGAATCCTACGCCGGCGACCAGTGCCGTGGTCAAGACGGGACGGAAGCGCTCGCTGGCGCTGCGAATCGCGGCTTGTTGGCTGGTGCCGTTCTTGTGCAGCTCGCGTGTGCGGGACAACAGGACGATGCCGTTCATGACGGCCACGCCGAAGAGGGCGATGAAGCCGACAATGGCGCTCATGGACAGCGGCAAACCACGGGCGACGAGAGCCAGCACTCCGCCAGACGCGGCTGCCGGGACGTTGAGGAAGATGAGCCAAGCGGGGCGCCACGCTCCGAATGCGTAGTACAGAACGACAACAATGAGGAACAGCACCAATGGCACAGAGACGGCGGTGCGCAGTGCGGCGGCTTGCAGTTGCTCGTACTTGCCGGCCCAGCTGATCCAGGTGCCCTGAGGGCGCTCTACGGCGTCGATTCGCGACCGGGCTTCTTCGACGAACGAGCCGAGGTCACGTCCGCGCACGTTGGCCTGCACCGTCACGCGACGTGAGCCGCCGGCACGACGAATGGCGGCGGGGGTCGTGGTCTCGACGACCGTCGCTACGTCGCCCAGCGTCATGTGCCCACCTTGCGGAAGCACGATGGGCAGGTCGGCGAGGGCAGTCGACTGGCGAATGTCGAGGGTGAGCACGATGGGCTCTTGGTATTGGCCACGACGCCAGCTTCCGACGGTCACACCGCGCTGGACAGCCGCTACCATCTGGTGAATAGCGGCGGCGTCTAGGTCGGCGGCGGCGAGGGCCATGCTGTCGATCTGGATGTCTACGCCGGGCATGCCATCGACCGTTGGTGCTGTGACATCGGCGGCACCGGGGATGGTGTCCAGCTCGGCGGCGTACCGCTGTCCAAGGGCGAGCAGCTCGTCTAAGTCGTGGCCATGGATCTGGATTCCGACGTCTGCGGTGATGCCCTCCAGCAGCTCGTTAAAACGCATCTCAATGGGCTGCGTAAACGTGTACTCGGGACCGGGAGCATCGACTGCGAGGCGTGTGGCCATGGCTGTCGCCAGTGCTTCAGTCGACTCAGCCTGCCACTCGTCTCGTGGGCGCAGCCGGATCAAGATGTCGGTTTCTTCGAGTCCCATGGGGTCGGTCGCAAGTGCGGGAGAACCGGTTCGTGAGGCGACCCGCTCTACCTCGGGAAAGCTGCCGAGGATGCGCTCGATACGCGCCACTTCTTGTGCAGCCATCTGTGGTGAGATGGATGGCAGCCGCGCAGTCTGAACAACGAGGTCGCCTTCCTCAAGCCGCGGAACGAACTCAACGCCGAGGGTCATCACGAGAGCCAGACTCACAACAATCCACACCGCAGCAAGACTGGCGACGGTCTTGGGAAAGCTCTGCAGGCGTCGCATGACCGGGTCGTACACGCGTCGCAGCAGGCGAACGACGAACGTATGGTGCTCACCGGTTGGCTTGAGTAGCAACGAGGCCGCCGCTGGAATGTAGGTGAACGACAGGAAGAGTGCGGTCACCAGCGCGAACAGAACCGTGACGGCCATGGGCCGAAACAGCTTGCCCTCGGTGCCCGACATCATCAAGACGGGCAGGTACACGAGAATGAGAATGCCTACGGCGAACAGCACGGGTCGGGTCACGGCTTGGGTGGTCTTCACCACGTTCTGCCGGTGTGATTGGCCAACAAGCTGCATGGCTAGGATGCTCTCAACGACCACAATGGTGCCGTCGACAATCAGGCCAAAGTCCACCGCGCCCAGGCTCATGAGGTTGCCGGAGAAGCCCAGCGCGGCCAGTCCGACAAAGGCGCCGAGCATGGACAAGGGAATCACCGAGGCGACAAGCAGCCCGGCGCGCAGGTTTCCGAGCAGCAGCAACAGGATGAACACCACGAGCAATGCGCCCTCAAGCAGCGAGTGCGACACCGTCTCCAGGGTGCTTCCGACCAGCTTTTCGCGGTCGTAGATGGGGTCGATGTGGACGTCGGTGGGGATGGCTGCTGTGATCTGCGGCAACGTGGCACGAACCTCCTCAACCACGGACAAGGCGTCGGCTCCGGCCAGCAGCTGGACCATGGCGAAGATGACTTCGCCTTCGCCGTCTGCGGTGCCGAGACCGACCGTGAGCCCGCCGCCCATGCCGACGGTACCGAGCTGACCGAGCAACACGGCGCCGTTGCTGTCGGACCGGACCACAATGTCTGCGAGGGCCTCCGGGGTCTCTGGGTTTGAGCTCGCTCGAACGCTTGCGCGCTCCTCGCCAGATGACAGGTCACCCGCTGAGGTAATGGCCACAGCGTCCTCAAGCGCGCTCGCGACCTCGGTCATGGAGATGTTGTGAGCGACCAAGGCGTACGGGTCTAGACGCACGTCCACTTGTGGGATGGCGCCGCCCCAGGCGTTGACCTCGACCACGCCTTCAATGGACCGCAGGCGTGGCGCAATGTCGCGCTCGAAGACGCGGTACAGCTCATGTGGCTGCATGGAGTCACTGCCAACCGTGAACTGGAACACCTCTCCAAGGCCCGTGGTGGGCGGTGCGAGCTCCGGTGTTCCTGCGGACTCGGGAATCTCGCCACGGGCGATGTCTACCTGCTCCTTCACCTTCTGGCGTGCGAGCCACCGGTCGGTCCCGTCTTCAAAGACAGCGGTGACGGATGACACACCGGGGCGCGAGATGCTGCGCAATTCGGTGATGCCGTCCACGCCGCCGAGGGAGCGTTCCACAGGCAATGTCACCAGCATCTCGACCTCTTCCGAGCCTAGGCCAGCGGCTGTGGTCAGGATTTGTACCTGGACATTTGTGATGTCCGGAAACGCGTCGAATGTCATTCGCTGGGTTGCGAAGACGCCGCCGACCGCTGCGAGCAGAGTGAGAAAGAGGACCATCCAGCGGTGGCGGACGGAGGCGGCGATGAGCCCTGCGACGAGGTTCATTGCGCCTCCTGAGCCATCAGACTCTTCAGCAAGAACACGCCCCGGGTGGCCACCTGGTCGGTGGCTTCAACCCCACGCACGAGTGCGCTGGCATCGTCGCCTCCGAGTACCTGGACAGCGCGCGATTCGGGGGCGTCTGCACTACCCACAAAGACCGAGGGCACGCCGTCAGAGCGGGTGAGGGCGGAGCGCGGAATGAGGAAGAGGTCTTGGGCACGCGGAGCGGAGAGCACGGCTCGACCGGCTGCTCCCGGCATGACATCGTCTTGTGTGCGGAACTGAACGAGCAGACTTCGGGTGTGGCGGTCGATTGCTGGCGCCCGTGACACCTCAACGAACGGACTGTGTGAGCCATCGAGGGACGTAAAGTCCGCGCGCAGGGGGCCTTCGAGTGCAGCGAGGTGGCGGGCGGGCACACGGACCTCGAGAAGAACCTGACGGTCGCGTTGTACGGTCAGGCAGGAGACGCCGTCTTGCACCGGTCCGACAGGACAGTGGATTTCCCCGACAATGCCGTCATAGGCGGAGGTCCATGTCAGTCCAGCGCCGCTCTGCCCGCCGTAGGCGGCGAGCTCACTGCGAGTGCCTGCAAGCTCGGACTCAGTCTCGCGCAGGGTGGCCTGGGCTGCCTGAAGGTCCATGCGGCTGACCACGCCACTGGCAGCACTGGCTTGCATAAGGTCGCGCTGGGTACGCGCCTGTTGCGCCCGGCCAGACAGGGTGGACACTCGGGCTCGGAGGGCCGTGAGCTGTGGACTGGCGAGGTCAGCCAACGGGGTGTCGACGGTGATGGTGTCTCCAGGAGAGACATGCCATCGCAAGATGCGTCCGGCTGCTGGTGGAGCGAGCTGTACCTCTGACGACGGCGCTGGCACGGCCTCAGCGGGAAGGGTGACAATCGGAACGGTCGTTGGGCTCTGTACCGCCGACCACTCGGTTCGCTCTGCGTACGACGGCTTGGGGGCTTCAGGAGCTTCGGGGTGACCGCATGCGACGAGGAATAACCAGAGAATCATGGGGTCTCCAACAGGACTTTGAGGGCGTGAGCTCTGGCTGAACTCCGGTGCAGTTCAGCGCGCAGGTGAATCTCTTCATGTTCCGCTTCACGGGCGTCTCGGCTCGCTTGAACCCAGCGAGACAGTGGGACGAGGCCTTGTTCTGCGGCCAGACGCAGGCGTTCCGCGCGGTCAGCCAGAGGCGTGACCATCTGTTCCTGCCGTGCCTCGACCTCCTCCCGTCCTGCCAGCCAAGACTGGTTCTCGGCAGTCCACTGCTGCTCAAACTGGACTGCCTCCCACTCGGCCTGCGCTTGCCAAGCGGAGGCTTCACCGCGCAGACGAGCGCGCTCGGCACCAAGACCCGCTTGTAGAGGCATGGAGACGCCTAGGAGTGCGAAGGGGACCAGCTCGTCCTGGCCGTTCGGGGCCCACATCACGCCGCCGCGAATGGTGGGCAGTCGCTCAAAACTGGCCTGTGCAGCCTGTGCGCGGCGTAGCTCGGACTGCGCTTCGGCGGACACCGGAACGCTGTTCGGCGGACGGCTGCCCCATGGAGATTGCTGTGGAAAGAGGGCATCGACATCTTGTCCGCGCGGAAGGACAGCAGAGCCGAGGCGTTGATGGGCGACCACCTCTTGCGCCGCCAAGTCGCGCTGCAGTCCCAGCAGCTCTCCACGCGCCATCCACAGGCCGGTCTGGAGGTCTGCGAGCGATGCCGGGGCCACCGTGCCCGCCTCTTCGGCCGCTAAGAAGGGGGCCATCTGACCTTCGAGCTCGGTGATGTGTTCTTCGACATGGGCAACAACGGACGCCGTCACCCACCACTCACTCCAGGCCTCAAATGCCTGGAGTTGCGCATGAAACTGGTCCACCTGAAGCTCTGCTGACGCGACCCCACGGCTTAGTCGGCTCACTCGATAGCGCGACAGACCCAGGTCCAGCGGTTGCTCCACACCGACCTCTAGCTGTCGCTGTGTGGGCTCACCGACTTGGCTGGCCACGAACACGGACGACGGCCCAATGCCGGAGCGCCGGGCTGCCTGCTGTGCCGCACGTTCCCGAGCCACTGGCGCACGGCCGGCCTGGGCAGACCACACCTCAGCCGCGCGTGCCAGAACCTCGTCTTCGACGGTCTGCGCCGACGCGACAGCAAGCCAGATCAGGGTCCACGTCATCCTACCTCCAGGCCCGCTGTATGAGCGGTACATTGGAGGCAGGTGAGACCGACCTTAGAGTTGCATTAGAAGTGGCAGCGAGAGTGTGACGCGGGTGCCGCCGTCGGATGTCACCGCCAAGTCGCCCCCATGTCTTCGGGCGACCTCAGCGGCAATCGGAAGACCGAGTCCCATTCCGGCGGTGTTGGACCGGCTGAATCGCTCCATCATTTGTTGTGGGTCGACAATGCCAGGTCCGTCGTCGTGGATACAAATCGTCGCTTCGGTTGGGGTCGACGTTGTGGTGACCCATACGGTGGACCCCGGTGCATGTTCCGCCGCATTGCGCAGCAACGTGGCCACAGCACTGGTGAGCAGTGCCACGTGGATGGACAGCTCGGGGTCTGCCTGGAGGTCCAGCTGAAGGTGGCATCCAGCGTGGTCCAGCGTGGTTCGTTCTTGGCCGAGGGCGCGGTGAATGGGGTGGGAGAGACGCTCGACCTGCTTGCCTTGCTCGACCTGTCCGGCGTCGACGCGTGAGAGCAGCAGCAGGCCATCGACCAGTGCGTGCAGTCGGTCAAACTCGGCCTGCAGACGCTGTAGGACCTGTTTGTAGTCTGATGGCGTTCGCTCACGGCGCAAGGCCACGTCTACTTCTCCCTTGAGTACGGTCACTGGCGTGCGAAGCTCGTGTGCTGCGAGTGCTGTGAAGCTGATCTGCGACTGGTAGGCGGCTTCCAACCGGGCCAAGAGCTGGTTGGTGGCTTCCAGCAGCCCGCGAACTTCGGGTGGGCCTTCGAGCTCAAGCCGTGACTGGGCATCGAGGCGCCCAACCTCGCCAATGCGCCGAGACGCCTGCTCTAACGGTCCCATTGCTCGAGACAGGACCACCCACAGTAGTGCTCCAGCGGCAAGCAGCGCCACCGAAGCCACTGCACCATACGACAGGAGAAACGGCACAACCGTCTGTGTCAATCGAACGGCGGGTGCTGCAGCGACCACCACGAACTCGCTGTCGTCGCCTAGCTGACCGTCTTCGGACTGGACGGCGAGCAGTAGGACCCGCTCGGGTGGTTGGTCTACCCAGACAGGCAGGTGATATTCGAGAGCATGTTCGATGTATTCTGTGGGTACAACGGGATTGTCAGCGTCCCAGGGGAAGACGCGCACGGAGCTGCGGGCGAAGGTGTTGTCGTACCGCTCGTCTTGCCATGGATGGGCTTCCGCCAAGGCGGCGGCCATCAGCGTGCGGTCAAGCGATGCGAGAGCTCGTAGGTGCAGCACCGTCGCTGTGCCCAGCGCGGAACCCACAAGGGTCAGCGCTGCGAACACCAGAAAGATGCGAAGCAGTCGCGTTCGCAACGACGTCAATGTCCGTCTTCCAGCAGGTATCCGAGGCCCCGGACCGTGTGCAGCAGCTTGTTCTCATGTCCGCGGTCGATCTTGGTGCGCAAGTAGCTCATGTACACATCGACCACGTTGGTTCCCGGGTCGTTGGTCGTCTCCCACACGGCCTCTAGGATTTGCGCACGACTGACCACTCGGCCCCGATTCTCCATCAGATAAGCCAAGAAGCGGTACTCCTGCGCGGTCAGCCGAATCTCCGACCCGTCTCTATGAACGCGCAGGGACTTCGTGTCGACGGTCAGGTCACCACACTGCATCACCTCCGCTGGGCGGGACCGACGGCAGATGGCGCCGACTCGCGCCAAGAGCTCAGAGAAGTCAAAGGGCTTCGCCAGGTAGTCGTCGGCTCCACCGTGCAGGCCGTCGACCCGGTCCTTGACGGCGTCGCGTGCGGTCAGGACTAAGATTGGGGTTGCGTCGCCACCCGCCCGCAACTGTCGAACCAGCTGCAAGCCATCGCCATCTGGAAGCATACGGTCAACGACCATGACGTGGAAGGGGACCGCCTCTGCGAGTGCTTGTCGGGCTTGGGCCAGCGTCCCAGCAACCCGGACCGCGTGGCCCTCTTCCTCAAGACCGCGGACGAGAAGGTCAGCAATGCGAGCTTCGTCTTCAATGAGCAGGATTCGCAGTGCATCTGTCATGGCGCTACGCGTCCAGCCAGGTGGCGATGAGCTTGGGCAAGGCGACCTCGGACCCTTGGTTCAGCACGTAGTCGAAGCCACCGCCAACCGGGTTGGGGTTGACCTCAATGGTGGTTGCACCACCCGCTTTGGCAATCTGCGACAGGCCAGCCGCCGGGTAGACGACGCCGCTCGTGCCTACGCTGATGAACGTGTCGCACGACCACGTTGCCTCTTGGATTCGCTCCATGTGGTTTGGGATTTCACCGAACCACACCACCGCCGGTCGCAGGCGTCCGCCGCAGACTCGGCAGGTGGCTGTCCGCGACTGCGCCCCTTTGACGGCAACGTGCGGGTGCGTCTCATCGTGCTCGCACCGCAGTCGAAACAGGCTGCCGTGCATCTCAATGACATTGCTGCATCCGCCCGCTTGTAGCAGTCCATCGATGTTCTGGGTGACCAGAACGACTCGGTCCGAACCCCAGGCGCGCTGAAGCTCCGCCAGAGCCGTGTGGCCTGGATTAGGCACAACCTTGGCGCAGGCAATGCGCCGCTCATCATAGAAGGTGCGTACCAGCTCGGCATCTCGCAGCCATGCTTCGGGTGTGGCGACGTCTTGCACCTTGTGGCCTTCCCACAGTCCGTCGGCGTCGCGGAAGGTTGGCACACCGGACGCGGCAGACAGTCCAGCTCCCGACAAGACGGTGACGGCTCGCGGTGTGTCGCTCATGCGATCTGTTCGCCGGGCTCGGCAAACTGCTGTTGGTACAGCTCTGCGTACACCCCGTCCGCTTCGAGCAGCTCGGCATGGCTGCCCACTTCAATGACTCGGCCGGCGTCCAACACCACAATGCGGTCACTGCCCACAATGGTCGACAGGCGGTGAGCGATGACCAGCACCGTCTTTCGCGCCAGGATGGCGTCGGTTGCGGCTTGAATGCGTGCTTCGGTCATGGTGTCCACGCTTGCGGTGGCCTCGTCCAAGATGACCAGCGGCGGATTGTGCGCGATGGTTCTCGCGAAGGACAGTAGCTGTGCTTCACCCACCGACAGGTTGCTGCCCTTGTGTGCGACACGGCCGTCTAGACCCCCGAGGGCCTCGACCGCAGGACCGGCATTGGCAACATCGACTGCGGCCATGAGCGCGTCATCTGTGAGGTCTGCGCCTAGGGCTAGGTTGAAGCGCACATCTCCAGGGAACAGCTGGACGTCTTGTCGAACCATGCCGATGGACCGGCGAACCGCTGCCTTGGACAGGTCGGAGAGCTCAACGCCGTCTAGGGTGATGGAGCCTGTGTAGCCGTCGTAGGCGCGGGTCAGCAGCTTTCCAATGGTGGTCTTGCCGGAGCCAGTGCGTCCCACCAGTGCCACGACCTCGCCGGCGTGAAGCTCTAGGTCGATTCCGTGTAGGACCTTGGAGCCGTCTCGGTACGCGAACTGGACATTCTTGAGGACCAAGTGGCCTTCGACGGTCGCGAGCGACGCATCACCGTCTTCGATGAACGCTTTCTCGTCTAGAAGGCCGAAGATTTTCTCGAGGGCAGATGCGGCACGCTGCAAGATGGACAGCTTGCCGCTGAACTCTTGGATGGGGCGGAAGAGCTTGCCGACAAAGTCGACGAATGCGACCAAGACGCCTGGGTTCATGGGCTCGGCAAGGACTGCACCCGTTCCAGCCCACAGGATGAGCCCCACGCTGACAGAGGTGAGTCCGTCCATGATGGCGTAGATCAGGGCATCCCAGATGTTGCTGCGAACGGTGGCATCTCGGTAGCGGTCCACGCGGCTTGTGAATTCGGCATTGCTGCGCGCTTCATCCGAGTACAGCTGAACCACCGCGACTCCTTGAAGCCGCTCCGCCAAGTAGGCGTTTACAGCTGACAAGCTCTCGCGGATCTCCAGGTACAAGCGGCGTAAGACGCGGCGGAGCCTGTCCAGGATGATGGCGATGACCGGCGCCATGCACAGCAAAACGAGCGTCAGGCGCGGCTCGTAGAAGAACATGGCGACGAGAATGCCGATGATAAGCAGCACATCGAGGACAATCGTCACCGCACCTGCAGTCAGCGTCTCACCTAGCGACTCAATGTCGTTGGTGGCTCGGGTGAGCAGCTGTCCAGTGGGTCGAACATCGTAGAACGACTGCTTGAGCGCCATGGTGTGACGGTACACACCTTCACGCAGACGGGTGATGGTTCGCAGTGCGGCGTACGACATCAGCACGGAGAAGCCGACCTGCAGCACAAAGGAAGCCAGCAGCGCTCCCAGGTACCACAGGGCTACGCTCTGCACGCCAGCGATATCGCCGACTCGAATGTGGTCGTCAATCGCGCGCTTTAGCAGAATGGGCTGGTATACGGTCAGCAGTGTGGTGGGTGGCGCACACAGCATCGCGAGCAGGTACATCCACCAGTACGGCTTCATATACGGCCACATCCGCTTGTACAGACTCCAGTTGCTGGGTTTGTTATCGCTCATGCGGCACTGTCCGATTGGCGTTCCCAGATGTCGCGGTACAGGCCCTCTTCAAGGACGAGGCTCGCGTGGTCTCCCCGCTGCACAATGGCGCCGTCTTCGAGCATGATGATCTGGTCCGCATGCTGGATAGCAGAGATGCGGTTGGTCACAATGATGCTGGTAGACGGGCCGCCTGAGCGCATGGCCGCAATGAGTTGGTGTTCGGTCTTGTGGTCAACGGCGGACAGCACGTCGTCCAAGACCAGCAAGGTGTGGTCGCGCACCAAGCCGCGTGCCAAGGCTGTTCGCTGGCGTTGACCACCGGACAGCATCACGCCGGCCTCGCCCACAAGGGTCTCGGTTCCTTGGGGCAGGGCAGCAATGTCTACGTCCATTGTGGTGGTGGTCAGTACCTGCTCCAGGCGGCCGTCATCCGGGGCGCCGAGCAGGATGTTGTCCCGTACCGACTCGCTGAACAAGAAGGCGCGCTGTGGGACCACGGCGAGGGATTGACGCCAGCCATCGAGGTCGAGCGAGCGGATGTCGATGCCGTCCACGAATACCGTGCCAGCTGGCGGATTGAACAGTCGGGTCAGCATGCGAACCAGCGTGGTCTTGCCTGAGCCGGTAGCTCCCATGATGCCGAGGGTGGTTCCTGGTGGGACAACCAGCTGGATGTCGTGCAGCACGGGAACGTCGGGTGCGTCTGGGTAGGCGAAGGTCAGGTGCTCAACGCGTAGCTCGGGACATGATGTTGGAACGGCGACCGGGTTGGGAAGGTCCGGACGTTCGGGAAGTGGGTCAGCGACTTCATCAATGCGCTGAAGTGCGGCTTCTGCTTGTTTGAACACCGACAGCAAGAAGCTCGCGCCTCGGATTGGACCGGCAAGGAATCCGGTGAGGGCGATGAACGCGACCAGCTCGCCTACGCTGATCTCGTTGCGAATGGCCATTGGCCCGCCGAAGTACAGCAGGACGAACACGTTCAAGGTGGCGGCAAAGGCCAAGATGGGCCCAATGATGGCGCGCATGTCGGCACGCTGTTCACTCGTGCGTAGGTAATCGCGGTTGGTGACGTCGAACCGTTCGGCAAAGGCTTCTTCTGCGGCAAAGCTCTTGACCGTGGCAATGCCTTGGTAGGTCGAGAGCACGTGGTCGGACAGCTGTGCGAGCTCCTTCTGCATCTTGTGCACAAGGCGGAACATGCGCTTGATGAACACCCGCACCGACAAGAGGGCCAAGACGACGGGCACCATGGTGACGGCGGCCAAGAACGCGTTGATCTCGGTCATCTGGGCAATGGCCATCACCAGTGCGATGCCAGTGTTGACGATGCCGAACGCGCCGAAGCCCGCCAAGAGCCGGACGTAGCCCACGTCTGAGGAGGAGCGGCTGATGAGGTCGCCCGCCGGATAGGTCTGATGGAAGGGCAATTGTTGGCGCAGCAGCTTGGCGAACAAGTTGCGTTTGACCTCGGCTTCGACCAGTCGACCGGGAGTGAAGAAGGCGACGCGAGACAGGGTGCGAACCACAATGATTCCCACGCCCATGGCGGCGATGACCCCGGCGTAGAAGCTGACGTCCGCTTGTACGTTGTCGCCGCCGACCTTGATCACGTCAATGGCCCGACCCAAGTACACAGGAATGCGTACTGAAAGGAAGTTGGTGCACAGAAGTGTCACCACACCAGCGAGATACCACCGCCAATGCGGTGGACCGTGGGTGCGGTAGAACTTGAAGACTGCGTTCAAAGTGCCTCGGGGGGATGCCGTCGGTGCCTATCGCATGGCATCGCGTCCGTGCGGTCAGACTTTGACCGGATGTGAAGGACTGGGGCTCCGGTCAGTCCTCGGACACGGAACTATCGACCCAGACTCTGCCAGCCAGCACGTCGCGGCCGAGGGTGAGGTGCTCGGGCGAGCCAATGACCACAGGCAGAATGAACGTGTCGTTGAGCGCGCCTACGATGAACTGCAGCTCTCGGGTCGGCGTGTCAGGCCCGTCAGCGACAACGAGCCGTGATGTGGCCGCAGTTGGGTCGCAAGTGCATGGGATAGTACGGGCCAACGCTGGAAAGCGGGCCTTGGTCTTCCACGGGATAACCACAGGGGGAGCCACTTCTGCCGCGAGCGAGTCAAAAGGGTCGAGGCCGCTGGTCTCGCTGTCGTCGACGGTGATCACACTGACCGTCTCAGCTCGGAGCGAATCCGGAAGCTCACCAATGTCCAAGGAGACGTCGTCGTCTGGAATGGAGACGGATTCGTCGACTGTGGACTGCGGTAGAGGCAGAATGTCTGTGCCTTCGTCGTCGTCTACGAGGGGTAGGTCTTCGTAGTCGTCATCCGCGGGCTGATCGCCCGGGATTTTAGTAGCCGCCGGTCTTGCGCCACGCGATTGCGTTGGCGAAGATGAGGCAGAGAACGCCGACAACAACGAGTGGAATCGCGAAGTCGAAGGTTGGACCTGCGCCAATGTTGTCCAACGCATCTGCGCCAATGACGGCGAAGTTCTGGTTCATGTCACCGCTGGGAGCTCCGAAGGCTCCGAGTAGGTTGACAATACCGGTTCCTGCGCACGCTCCACCAATCAGGAACAATGCCAGATGTAGAGTTTGAAGGCGGTCAGTTTTTTCTGCGGTTTGGTCAGCCATGGGGTCCTCACAGGATCAAGGTGGCGTGCGTATCTCGCTGCACTGCCGTGGCAAGCGCACGCGATGGTTGCGGGGTGATACGGGTGTGGGCCCATGCGGAGAGTCCATGACCGAGCCCATCTTGTGGGGGAGCCCGTCGCCCTGGCCGTTTCGCGGCTCGTTCCTCGGAAACACCAGCAATGGCCGTCAGGTCGGTCTGGCATGGGCGGGGCGAGTCGCTGGTAATGCACCGTTGGATGTGGCTTTTCGCGCTGGCAGGGCGGTGGATGATGCCTTGTCAGACCCACAGCCGACCGACCGCCTCCGCACGCTTGCCGCGGCATGGGAGCGCGTTGTGGCTGTAGAACTCGGGGAGTTTGCGGGCACGCTGTCGCTGCTGATGACCGCAACCGATGGTGATGGTGTGTCGATCACCGGCGTTGGATTGGCGGCCGTCTGGGCCGGTGGGCAGGGGCCGGCAAGAGAGTGGATTCCCCCAGGCCATCCCTTGCTGTCTGCTCCGGGCGTTCCAGCCACACGTCCCGGGGCCTTGTCGGTAGACGTCGCACCGCCGCTGTTGATTGCTGTGGCCCACGGCGACCCCATGCCGACCTTCCCAAGAGACCCGGACGCATTGCGACTGGGCAGTGGGGTGTGGCGATGAGGGTCTGGCTTCGTGGAGACCTAAGCGGTGTGTCGCCGCGTGAAGAGCTGGAGGTCCTTCGGGCGTTTGCGGTGGAGTCGGCACAGGCCGGGGAAGACCTCACGCGTTTCTTCAAGGCCTTTGCCGAGCTCGATGCGGTGGCGCTGGCCGAGCTGTGTGCGGGGCCCCGCGCGGTCGGGCATCCGGGCTTGGTGCGTGCGAGTCTCGCAGTGGCCGAGCAGCTGGAACGGGTGATGTCTGCGTCGGGACTGTACAACCGGCTGATGATTCTTCAGCCCGAGTGCGGCCGAGAGGTGCTGGCTGTGGCTGTTGCTCGGCATCCGGCGTCGTCGTGGACCACCGCTCTCTCCCGCCGAGCAGAGGCCGTTCCAGGACGCGCACTGCTCGGGATTACCCGGGGAACCTCTCACTACCACTCTGCCTGCAAACGCTGTGCAGAAGCTGGTTTTGTTGAGGCGCTGACGGAGACTGTACAGGCCCAGCCAGACCTAGAACCTCTTGTCGCGGCTGTTCATGCGATGGGCGCCTACCCGGCGTTACCGATTGCAGCGGCAACCGTCGCCGCCGACCCCAACTTGCTCGTCGTCGAGGCCGTTGCGGCGATTGTTGGGCCCAACGTGGATGCTTGGGCGCAGGCGCTGTTCGCCCAGACATTGAATGATGCGGGCTTCGCTGCCCGCTATGCGCACCTACTTCGCGAACCTTAGGGCGCGCCGCTGACCTGACCGCGACGCCTATGCGAATGACGGTCCGTGGCCACCGTTGTGCTTGCAGCGACGAACGCGCCTGTGCAGACGCAGCCATTTGGCCAGGCCTCGTCGCGGGTGTCTTGGGCGGAGGCAGTGCTCAGGCCAAGCATGCAAACATCGATAGAACTTGGCCTAAAGCTCCGTAGGACTGGAGAGTTCATTAGGCCTTTGCACTCTCAATCTGAAGATATCTGGGCGAATTTTCGAACGGTTCAGAGGCGTTTGGTGACGGTGTTCATGCTCGTGTTCCCATGCAAACACGATAGAGACCCCGCACTAGTTGGAGAACTGAGATGTCCCACGCCTACATTGTCGATGCCGTCCGTACCCCCGTCGGTCGGCGCAACGGTTCGCTCGCTACCCAGCACCCCGTCGAGCTCGGCGCTCTTCCGCTACGGGCGCTGCTGGAACGAACCGGTGTTCCCGCTTCTGCGGTAGATGATGTGGTGTATGGCTGCGTGACTCCGGTTGGAGAGCAGGGTGCAAATATTGGCCGCATGTGTGCGCTAGAGGCTGGGTTTCCGGTGTCAGTGACCGGTGTTCAGGTCAATCGCATGTGTGGCTCAAGTCAGCAGGCACTGGCGTTCGCGGCAATGGGCGTCGCTTCTGGCTTCCAGGACATTGTGCTCGCCGGCGGTGTGGAAGTGATGAGCCGCGTTCCTATGGGCTCGGACATGTTTCTGAACGGCGAGATGGCTGGCTTTTCCAAGGAACTGTCTTGGCGCTACTCCATCATTCCCCAGGGGCAGTCTGCCGAGCTCGTGGCTCAGCGCTACGGCTTGACCCGCGCTCAACTGGATGCGTACAGCCTGCGGTCGCATGAGCGCGCTGCTGCGGCGATTGATGCGGGCTACGTCAACGGTGAGCTTGTCACGGTAGACGGCGTGCTCGACATGGACGAAGGCATTCGTCGGAACACCACGCTCGAACGACTTGCTGGCCTCAAGCCTGCGTTCATCGAAGACGGCGTCATTACCGCAGGCAGTAGCTCGCAGATTAGCGACGGTGCCGCTGCCATCCTTGTCGCCTCGGAAGCTGCGGTCAAGAAGTACAACCTCACGCCGCGCGCTCGAATTGTGACAGCGGTGACGGCGGGTGTGGACCCAACCATCATGTTGACGGGACCGGTGCCTGCGTCGGAAAAAGCGCTCGCCAAAGCCGGCTTGACCATGGCTCAGATGGATGCTGTGGAGATCAACGAAGCCTTCGCAAGCGTGGCTCTCGGTTGCGGCAACGCGTTGGGCGTGGACTGGGAAAAAACGAACGTCTACGGCGGCGCTATCGCCAATGGTCACCCGCTCGGTGCCTCGGGAGCCAAGCTCATGACGACGTTGCTCAATGTACTAGAACGCCAAGGTGGACGGTACGGGCTGCAGACCATGTGCATTGGATTTGGCCAGGCCACGACCACCATCATCGACACGCACATCTAACGTGGCCAGTGACTCGCCATTCCTCGACTCCATTCCCTCCGGTGTAGAACTGGGTGCGGCCTCCGACTTGGCGGGCGCAGACGGGGCGATTGACGAGGAACTGCGTGACCTTCTCGGCGGAGAAGGGGCCAATGTTCGGGCGCTCTTTGACGCCCGCGAGCACGTTCCGCGTGTGCGTCCCATCTTGCTCGCGCTGTCCGCCCGAACCGCGGGAGCGTCGGATGTTGACCGACACGCGCTGCATGCGGCCGAGCTTCTACATCTCGCCCTCTCGGTACATGACTTGGCCCTGGGACAGCAAGGTGGTCGTCGTCGTCGGGTGGCTCGTCGTCTGGCGAAACGTTCGGTGGGCTGGCTCGCCGGGAACCAGGTGGGACTGCGTGCCCTAGAGCTCACCCGTCATACGTCCAATGCGGAAATCATGGGCGAAGTGGTCGACACCTTGCGAGCCTTTGCGGAAGGCCAGGGCATCAGCCGAGCGGTACATGATGGACACATTCCCAACCGTGATGACTGGCTCGAACATGCAGATGCCACGACCGGAGCTCTGTTCAGCTTTTGCTGCCGCGCCGGTGCGCACTTGGCGGGAGCGGATGAGGCCACCGTGTCCTCCTTGGGCCGCTATGGTCGGCACCTCGGACGCATGTGGCATGTGGCAGAGGACCTGTCGGCGCTGCGACTGGGCAACGGAACTGCCCACCTTCTTGGCCGCGCCTGCGCAGGCCGTCCGGTGTTGCCGTTGATTCTGGCGACCGAGTTCGACCCATCCATGGGCGAGTCATGGGCTGCTCTGGTTCATGATCCCACGCCCGAGGCTGCTGAGCTGTTGGTCCACCAACTGTCGTTGGCAGGTGGCGTGAGTGCGACGCGGCGTATTGTTGCTCGGGAGAGCTGGGCGGCTCAGCGGTTGCTGAGCACGCTGCCTGACAGCCCACACCGTCGAGCGCTGGCCAGGCTAGCCGTCTCCCTTGCCAAGCCCAGCAAGCGCGACATTCTGTAGCGATTGGCGTGCACTGCGTTGCGGTGAGCGATGCCGAACCTACTCGGTGAGAACCTGAAGGATGGCCTGGTGGCAGCGGCGGTCCCACAACAATCCGTTGTGGCCCAGGCCGTCGAGCACGACTTCATGAAGACCTGGGATCTGGGCGCGCTGGGGAGGGAAGACCTGTTGGTCGTACCGCGCACGAATGACGGTTGTGGGCACGGGTTCGGGACCCACCGACAGGTTGCGCACCCAGGGGCCGTCGGGTCGTAGAACGTCGTGTAGCCACGGCGGGGTCAATCGCCACCAGGCCGTTCCGGCGTGCGGGCCGCCGAGAGCGATGAAGTGTCGGGTGTAGGCGTCGCCGCCTTCCGTCTTGAGCCATGCCCGGCATGCGACCGCGCCAAGGGAGTGTCCAACCAGGTCTACCGGACCGAACTCCGCATGGACCCTACGCACAACATCGCCAATGGCGCCCATGATGTGGGGCAGGTCGCTGGTGGTGGACGGATATGCCACGCGTTCTACAAGTGGCACGCCGCTAATCAGTAGGTGTCGGGCCAGATTACGCAAGCAGTCGGGATGACCGAGGAACCCGTGCACCAACACGACGGGGGCGAGTCCGCGGGTGGGGCGCGGTGTCGGTTTTGGCAGCGGGCGCAACCGAGCCACCGGCCACAGCCCTGTGCGCACAGTGGCAATGGCCTCTCGCAACGCCACACGTCCCAGGTTCACCCTCATGTCCGACATCTGTGCCTCCAATTGCGGTGGATAGCGTCTGGCGTTTCCGGTATGGTGCGCCGCGCCATGAGCAGCCACTGCTGCAACACCATACCCGGCGCACCCGCAAGAGGATTGGTTGTGAAGCGCGCCCTGACCGGCATCAAGCCCACCGGCAACGTTCATGTCGGAAACTGGCTTGGCATGATTGACCCTGCATTGGCATTGGCAGATGAGTACGAGGCGTTCTATTTCATCGCCGATTACCACGCGATGACCACAGTGCGGGACCCTGCCAAGCTCCGTAAATTCACCCTAGAAACTACAGCTACGTGGCTTGCCCTAGGACTCAATACAGACCGGGCGGCGCTGTTCCGTCAGTCGGACGTCCCAGAAGTGTGCGAGCTCGCGTGGATTCTGTCGTGTCAGATTCCGACCGGAGTGTTGGAGCGCGGGCATGCCGTGAAGTCTGCCAAAGATGGCGGGCTAGACGTCAACGTAGGCACTTGGTACTACCCAGTGCTCATGTCGGCTGACATCCTCCTGTACGACTCGGACATTGTACCGGTCGGTCGCGACCAGAAGCAGCATGTGGAGGTCGCTCGCGACCTAGCGGTTAAGATGAACCATCACTTTGGTGAAGGAACACTAGCCGTACCGACTGTCTCTATCAAGGACAGTGTGGCCACCATTCCGGGGCTCGACGGCAAGAAGATGAGCAAGTCGTACGGCAATGAGATTCCGCTGTGGCTGCCGCCCAAGAAGCTGCGCAAGCTGCTGATGAAGATTGTCACCGACAGCACCCCAGTTGAAGAGCCAAAGAATCCAGACGGCGATACGGTGTTCGAGCTGTACAAGCTTCTGGCGAGCGCCGAAGACACAGCAGCCCTTCGTGGGCGCTACCTGTCCGGTGGTTTTGGCCATGGACACTTCAAGCAGGATTTGTTCGAGGCACTCGATGCGCTGCTCGCAGGGCCACGTGAAGAGTACCAACGCTGGGTCGATGAACCGGACAGCGTCAAACAGGTCCTACAACGCGGCTCCGAGCGGGCTCGCGAGGTCGCCGCCGCCACAGTCGACCGGGTGCGTTCTCGCACGGGACTGACTTAGACGAACCCCATTCATGATTTCGCAATAACGAGTCGCCACACGTCGAATGCTCTAGACATTCGACAGGGAGCCCAAACATGGCTTTTGCCTCATTCTCGTCCTCCAGCCGACGTTCCGAGCGTCTGACCGCGGAAGAGGAGAAAGAAATCGCTCGCGCCATCCGCAGTGCGGAGATGCGTGCCATGGACGCCATCACGGATATTCCAGAGGCCACGGACATCCTTACCCGTCGTCCTGACCGTGCAGAGCGCACCCGTGCTGGTTCCGTTGACCGCTTGGAGTCGGCCGTTGAATTGGTGTGGAAGATGTCCAAGAAGGACCCCACGTTCAAGAAGAACGGTCGCGAAGCCAAGGGTGCATGGGCGGAAGCCGAGACCTTGCGCTGGCAGCTGGCCATGAGTGGTCGACGCATCGCACACGGTGAAGCGCGCAAGCTCGCCGGTCCGTTCATGGACGAAGAAGACTTGGTGCAAGAGGGCTACATTGGCCTGTTGCGTGCTGCCAAGCGCTTCGACCCGAACCGCGGCATCCGCTTCTCCACCTACGCCCGCTGGTGGGTGCGCGCGCAGATGACGCGTGCCATCGATCACACCGGTCGTCCGGTTCGTCTTCCCGGCTGTGCTGTGGAGCAGACTCGCAACTTGCGTAAGGCCATGAAGCGCTTCGAAGCGGCAGGCATGGCTTACGGTATCGTAGATTTGGCGGCTGAAGTCGGCATTGACAAGGAACGAGCGGAGCTGTTGTTGTCGCAAGGCAGCACTATCTCGCTAGAGCAGCCCGTTGATGACGGTCCGCGTCCGCGTCCTCTAGAGCGCTTTCTGTCCGATCATGACGCGGTCACCCCAGACGGTGAAGCCATTCAGAGCCAAGAGCTGGCTCGGATGAAGGAAGCGTTCACCGGTGTGTTGACCGAGCGCCAGCAGTTCGTCCTGACCCGCCGTTACGGCTTGGATGATGGCGAGTTCCGCACGTTGTCCGAAGTCGGCAAGGAGATGGGCCTGTCCCGCGAGCGCGTTCGTCAGATCGAGCGTGAAGCGCTTCTCAAGATGCGCGATCAGAGCACGATTCGCGACCGTCTGTCCGAACGCGAGTAGTCGCCGGCCAGGGGTCAGCGCGCTCTAAGGGCGCGTCGCGCGCACCCAGTCCAGACCGTCATGAATGCGGTGAAGGACAGGGCGCTGCAGGTCACCTGGCGCCACAATACGAGACGGCTGCAGGCCCTGCCACAGTGCGGGGTCGCCGTCCGTTGACACACAAGACAGCCAGCGTCCGAATCGGGCGATGATGTCTACGGCTTCTTGCTCGTTGGCCACTGCAATCAGAGCGATGGAGCGTGGCAGTGCCGTGGGCTCTAGGTGCTCGACCGGCAGCTGGTGTACCGACCAGCCGTCCCCAGACAGGCAGCGTCCGGTGACGCGAGCCAATGCGCCGCGAGCGCGAGAGGTTGCGCCTTCAATCGGGCTGACGTCGCCAAGAGGCCACTGTTCCTGCGTCGCCGCCATAGCCTTGGCGAGGTGTTCGATAGCGTTCGGGTCGCTGGACAAGACAACAGTGGGCGAAAAGCAGCCGCGTCCATCATGGCGTGCGGCATCCTGGGCAACCGCCTGCCAGTCTTGGGTGACATAGGCGACGGAGAACCGGTGACCCAGCTCGATGAACGTCCCGCTGATGAGGGGGCGGACAGCGTCCATCGTCTCGTCTGTTCCCATGGCGACGACGAGCTCGGCGTTTGCGACCACGCTCCTGTCTGTCGTAGCGGTCAGGGGCAGGCCGACGTGCGCTGCCGCGTTGACCATTGCGTCCGTCCACCCCGGTGACGCTGACGGTACCTTCAGGGTGACACGGGTCCCTCGCGCCAACAACACGGCACACCACTCTAGGGGAGCGGTCAGCACTGTACGTGCGCAGACGAGAACGGCTGTCTTGTAAGCAGGTCCGTCATCAATGGCGTCCAGAGCTTCATTGCTCAGCGCCGCGAGGGCTCCGAGCCAGACCTCTTCTGCTCCCGCCGGGGACAGGTGAGACGAAGGGACCGGGAGCGCGAGCAAGTGGTCCCGCCAGGCTTTGACGTCTGCGATTCTCATCGGGCTTGCCAAGCGTCTTCGATGGTCAGCGAGCAGCCACGAGCGGGCGCACCGGGAAGTCGACCGTGCAAGGTCACTCGCCCATCTGCATGCACAATGCCTTGGTCCAAGGTCTCTATTCGCACAGCAGAGTCCAGGTTGCAGAGGTCGAGAAATCGCAGCTGGCCCACAGTCTCGGGGGCAAGGTCCACGCCGGTGATGGGGTCTGCGGCGGTTGCTAGCAGCCATGGTGGCGGCGTGAACGGCTCACCCGGCTGTCCCCACAGCTGCGAAGACAGCTCGGTCATTCCGTACTCGGTGACAATGCGGCAGCCGAGTCTCTGGCTCGCAATCGACAGCAACTGGTCGCCGTCCAGCTTGTGAACGCGGCCTTTGAAGCCGCCGGTGACCATCATCAGGCTGTCTTTTGGCGGCAGAGCGCAGTCACCGTCCAGCCACTCGGCAAGGGCAAAGGCGGTGGTTGCAATGAAGCAGGGGTGTTTGAGCTGGGCGACTCGCTCGTTGAGCGCGCGTCGTTGGAGTACGCCGTCGTGAATGTGCCAGGTGGTCTTCCCAGGCGTGCAGATGTCGCGCATGCCTGCGACCATGTGCGACAGGCTGGCATCTGGGACGCGGGTCGGGTCTGACAGTAGGGCGACGTGTTCGGCGGGCAGCTCGCCCAAGTACTTAGACGCCCATGCGTTTGCGTTGAACTCGTACAGGTCCGCTGAGGCCATGGCGTGTACACCGCGTCCCGTGTGCGTGGTCCCAGAGGTGCGAAAAACGACCGGCGCGGCGTCACGAGCGACCGTGCCTACCTCAAGTTGTTTGAACAGAGCAACGGGTACAGCTGGGATGTCTTGCCAGGTGGCGACGGGGCCGTCTACTAAGCGCGCCGCAACCGCGTCGCGCTGTACTTGGTAGTCCCAGATGTCGATGGCTAGTGGCCCAACGGGCTCGTAGGTTTGGCCACTGACTGCGGCTGTGATCAGTGTGTGGACCCGCTGTGCCAGCAGGACTCCGGCAGCATCACGCATTGCGAACTTCCACAATGGCCTCGGTCAGCGCAACGGACAGGCTCTCCATCTGCGCTTGTGTCATGCAGACGGGCGGAGTGAGCCCAATGACCTCGCCGCGCATGCCAGCAGGAAGGCAGATCCATCCACGTCGTAGCAGTGCGCGCGAGACAGCGAACGAGGAATCCCCAAGCTCAATGCCAAGCATCAGGCCGCGTCCGCGAACCGAGACCCCTGTGCTCTCAAGAGCTGTGCGGAGGAAGTCACCACGTCGCTTGGCCCAGCCGATGAGGTCTCCGTCGTCAATCGTCTCGATAGTGGCGAGAGCTGCCGCACATCCGACCGGGTGACCCAGGAAGGTCTGGGTGTGAAGCGCTTCACCGGTGGATGCGGCCCACCCGTTCATCGCTTCTGGGGTTCCAATGCACGCGGACAGTGGGAAGCCGCCAGCGAGGGCCTTTCCAATGCACATGAGGTCGGGAACAACGTTGTCATGCTCGCAGGCAAACCAGTAGCCAGTCCGACCCATGCCGCACTGAATCTCGTCAAAGCACAGCAGCGCTCCGTGGCGGTGTGCGGCGTCTCGAAGGTCGCCCAGCCAACCGTCTGGTGCGGGACGCATGCCACCGCGCCCTTGTACAGGCTCTACCAAGATAAGGCCGACGTCTCCGCCCGCTAGAGCCGCGTCTACGTCTGCGATGGGGCAGCCGAAGGCGAGGCGAGGCCCGGGGTCACGCAGCAGCCCGGCGAAGGGTTCGCTGAACGCGCTCTTGTAGCCCTGTAGTGGCAGCACGCCGGTCGCGAGTCCATGGTAGCCACCGTCGAAGGTCAAGACGCCGGAGCGACCCGTCTTTAAGACGGCGGTCTTGACCGCTGCGTCCACCGCATCAGAGCCCGACAATCCAAGGATGCTCACCGACAGATCACCCGGGGCAACACCTGCGAGTAAGCCGAGCAGGGCAATGCGTGAGCGGTCCGGCCAGGCATCTCCCATGGCGTGGATAAGCGTGTGGGTCTGGCGCGTTGCGGCAGCCACGACCGCTGGATGACGGTGACCGACGAACGCCACACCGAAGCCGGCCATTAGATCAACGAAGCGGTTTCCGTCCACGTCTTCGACATTTGCGCCGACAGCACTGGCCCAAACCACTGGGTCGTCCTGATCAGTTCCTAGGGATGCTGCCCTACGCGCCCTGCGTGCGGTCACAGCGGGGCACTCGTGCTTTGCAAGCTCATCAACACGCGCGCGGGAATTGGGTCCCGGAAGTGCGGTGCGCAGCGCTGGGAGGTCGGAGCCAGTCATGCGACCGCATATCGCGATGGAGTCAAAAGAGTACTTGACGGGTCAATGCAAATGATGGAGTTTTTTCTAGCATTGGAGGTACCCTTGTCGAAATTGGATGCGTACAGGACCTTGATGTTGGACTCTGGATGTCGGCCAATGTGCGCCATTCCATGGACTCGGGGGTTGGTCTTGGACCTCTCTGACCGTGTGGACGTCATGGAGTACTACGACCAAGTTGTGCGGACAGCGCACGATGAGTGGCCACTTCCAGCTGTGATTCGTGTTCGTCAATACTTGCGTATGCGGAACCGAACGGTCGCCTTGACGCGTCGCAACCTCATTCTGCGTGACAGTGGGACGTGTCAGTACTGTGGCGGCTGTCCGTCGGGCCGGGAGCTGACGATGGACCACGTCATTCCTCGTAGCAAAGGAGGGCCTACGACCTGGGAGAACGTGGTGTTGGCCTGCGGTCCGTGCAATCGTCGAAAGGGCGCCCGTCTACCTGCACAGGCGCGCATGCCTCTCACCACGCAGCCACGAAAGCCAACGTTCTTGGCAACGTCTCACCGAGCCCTAGTGGTGACGGTGCCGCCGGAAGAGTGGCATCCCTATCTGAAGGTGGCCTAGAAGCGGCGGCCGGCCATGAGCTGCCACGAGAATCCCTTTGGACCTCGCTGATACAAGACGGTGTCCAGAACGGAGATGACGTCTCCGGCACCATTGACCAGGTCAATCTCGCCGGCGCTGCGTGCACGTGGCGTGATGAGGTAGCGCAGCTCTCCAGACAAGGTCCAGCCGCTCTCCCATGCATGTAGGGCGCCACCAGCGATGCCTGTGCGAACACCAAACGTGCGGAACCGAGCCCGGAGTTGGTCGCCGTCTTCGTCTGTGACGGTGGCTCGGAAGGCGTAGGTGTTCGGGCCGATTAGGCCGGCAGCGTACACCTCGAACGTCTTCAGCGCGTTGTAGTGAATGGTGACCCGGCCGAGCATGCCTGTCTCTGCAGCAGACCAGTCGACCTGGGCGCTAGGCGAGAGCAGGTCGAACAGCAGCTCGCTGAACAGGAAGAAGATGACGGGACTCGAGGCATAGATCTCGCCGCCAATGCCAACGGTGACGTCGTCCTGGCCAACGACGCCGACGTCCACGCCAAAGCCAATTTCGTTCCAGCCAATGAACGAGCCAACCAGCGAAAACGGACCGTTGCCGACACCGTTGAACGACAGCTTTCCACGTACGTCAATCGTTCCTGGAGTGAAGTCGTTCAGGTCGCGTGGGCGTGGTGGCAGGCCACCTGGGCTGACTTGAGCGGTGACCGCGTGAAGTGGGCGTACCTCGGCATAGTGAGCGGCTAGTTCTGGCGCTTCGACGGTCATTGGCGGTAGGACGAACGGAATCAAGACGCGTCTCCTAGACGCTGTTCGAGGCGTTCAAGAAGGCTCTTGTGAAGGCCACCGAATCCACCGTTCGACAGGACCGCAATCACGTCATGGGGTTGGGCCTGTGCGGCGACGACAGCAGTGATGGCTTCGGCGCCGTCTATCTCCATGGCGTCAATGCCTCTGTCGGCAAGGTCTCGCACGAGCTGGTCGCTGCTGAAGCGTTCGTCTTCGGGAATGCTCGATTGGTCGTAGGGCCGAGCAATGACGACTCGGTCGGCGTCACCGAAGGACCGGGCGTACTCGGTCTGGAAGGTGTTGCGGCGACTCGTGGCGGACCTCGGCTCCCACACGGCCCACAAGCGGCGTTGACCGAAGCGCTTGCGCAGGGCTTGTAGGGTCAGGCTGACGGCGGTGGGGTGGTGGGCAAAGTCGTCGACGACGGTGACACCACCCGGTTCTCCAATGACTTCTTGCCGCCGCTTGATGCCTTGGAAAGTGGCAAAACCCTGGGCCAGCTGCTCGGGCTTTAGGCCCGCCCGTGTTGCGGCAGCAGCGGCAGCGACCTGGTTGTACAGGTTGTGTTCGCCGACCAAGCTGCTCTCAAAGGAGCCGAGGGACTTCCCGTCCCGCAGCACTGCAAAGCGCATCACACCACGCGTGGTGTCTACGTCTTCCATGCGGCCGTCCCACAGTTGGTCTTCGCCGTACCCCCACACTTCACAGGGTGCAGCAGCGGCGGTCTCGCGCACCACGGAATGGTCGGTGCGTGCCACGAGCAGGCCGTCTTCGGGGAGAATGCTGACGAGCTTGTCGAAGCTCTCACGGACATGCGCCAAGTCTCGGTAGATGTCCGCGTGGTCGAACTCAATAGACGTCAGGATGGCCGTGTTCGGCCGGTAGTGAAGGAACTTTGGGCCTTTGTCGAAGAAGGCGGTGTCGTACTCGTCTCCCTCGACCACAAAGTGGGTTCCAGCCCCAGCAAAGGCTGTGCGGTCGAAGTTCTTCGCAATGCCACCGACCAAGCACCCAGGGTTCAGGCCGGCCGAGCTCAACAACCACGCGGTCACGGCCGTGGTGGTGGTCTTGCCGTGGGTACCCGCTACAACAATGCTGTGTGCGTCATTGATGAACCGTGAGCCGAGCAAGCTAGGGAAGCTCATGTACGGCAGATCCGACGCCAACAGCGCTACGGACTCCTCGTATGAGGCGCGCATGACGTTGCCGACGATGACCAGGTCGGGTTTGTGGTTCAGGTTCTCGGCAACGAACCCTTCCATGACCGTGATGCCCAGCTTCTCTAGGTACGTGGACATGGGCGGGTAGACCGCTTTGTCAGAGCCTGTGACGATGTAGCCCGCGTCCGACAGCAGACCGGCGAGGGCACCCATGGCGGTACCAGCGACGCCCATCAGATGGATGGTCTTGGCATTCTCGGGAAACTCGGAGACGAGGGGCATCAGCGGGACCTGGGGAGGGAGGGCAGCGGGGAGGCCCACCTATCACACCTCAGCGGCGATAGCGATGCACCGCCCAGAGGATGCGCGTGCCTGCTTTGACTGTGCCTCGGACCGAGCCGCTGATCTTGCTGCGCCCACTGCGTCGCTTTCGATAGGGGAGTGAAACCTCGCGAATGCGTAGGCCATGATGCACGGCCTTCATCTGCATCTCAACGTTCCAGCCCCATGTCGGGTCTTCCATCTGCAGCGCTTGCATACTGCTCCAGCGCATGGCCCGGAAAGGGCCCATGTCCTGGTAGCGGAAGCCTGTGGCTAGCTTCATCAGCCGCGTCGCAAGCCAGTTTCCGGCCCGTTGTGCGGGTTCGAGTGCGCCGGAGTCTGCCGTGAGTGTGCGGTTGGCCAGGACAAAGTCCGCTTCGTCATTGGCGATGGGGTCGGTCAATCGCTGCATTAGCGAGGGGTCGTCAGCATGGTCGGCGTCTAGGATGACCACAATGTCGTGTGGATACCGTTCGAGGTAGCGGAACCCTGCCTGCACTGCGCTGCCGTAGCCCTTCTGCGATTCATGAAGAACCACGGCTCCGCAATCGGCAGCGACCTTGGCGGTGTCGTCCGTAGAGCCATTGTCCACCACAATCATGGTCACACCAGCTGGAATATCGCCCAGTACATGAGCGATGTTGCCCGCTTCGTTGAGTGCGGGAATGACAACGGCAATGCGCGGCACGGAGCCTCCGTTGGTTCGGTATCCGATGTGCGGGACGCCGGTTACCCTCCCGCGGGTTCGGTGTGTCCGAACTGTCACGGAGACACCGGTTTGCTGACTTTGATCTTTGCCCTTGGCTGCGCCTTCGCTACACCGCCACCCCCCAGCTTGGCCGGCGGGAGTTCCCCGTTTGGACTGGACTCAGCGCCGGCGATTGAAGTCGACCCGTTCGCCTGGGACGCGACAGGTGAGCCCGTCGTCGCGGGGGGAGACGGTAGGGTCACCTTACGTCTCGTCGTGCCACCCACGCACTTTGTCTACAAGGACAGTGTGTCGATCACACTGGTCTCTGGGGGACAGCTCTCCGCCGGTACCGTCGAGTTGCCTGTGGGTGTGGTGCAGCCGGACGTCGCCGGGGACCTGCCCGACCGTGAACAGTACGGTGCCGATGTATTTATTGCGGTGCCTCTGACGGCTCCTTCCTCGGCCATTGCTGGCCTTCAGGAGGTCGTGTTGGAGGTGCGCCACCAAGGGTGTCGGCCCGGATTGTGCTTTCCGCCTACGACCACACAGCTGACTGCGCTCGTCCCGGTCCGCGTGGCCGATTAGACGCTTCGCGGAGGTGCCACCATGGACACCAGCACACGCGGATTGGTCGGCGGAGATGCCGTACGCATCGTTGTTATCGACGCGACCGAAGTCAGTTTGCAGACGGCCGAGATTCACGAACTGGGGCTTGGGGCATCGCGAATTGCCGCCGAGTTGTCGGTAGCTGCCCTGTTGATGGGCGGACACATCAAGGGCGAAGAGCGCATCACGCTTCAGCTTCAGACGGCCAATCCTGAAGCGAGTGTGTTCGCAGAAGTCGACTCTTTAGGCACGATTCGCGGGCGCGCCATGCCCAAGAACTTGCCCGTGACAACCCAGCACACTGGCATGTTGTTGGCGATTAAGTCCGACGCGAAGGCCGAGCTGTACCGGGGTGTGACGGAAGTCTCCGGTCAGACCCTCCAGTCCGCTCTAGCGTCTCACATGCATGACAGTCAGCAGGTCCAAGGCAACGTACTCATTGACGTTGTTATTGGGGAAGGCGGCATTGAGCGTGCGGTGGGATTGCTGGTCGAGCGCTTGGCCTCGGACCCCGAGCGTCCCAGCCTGACCCCGAGCGAGTTCGCCGCAGCCTACAACGACCTGACCGTCGACGACTTGAATGACGCGGTCAACGGCACCCTGCGGGGCGAGTCCATTCGTGTGCTCGACCAGCTTCCACTGATGTGGATGTGTCGCTGCAGTCGGCAGAAGGTCGACGACATGCTGTTGAGCGTGGGTGTCGACGCTCTACAGCTGATGCACGACGAGGACGAGGGAGCTGAGGTGACCTGCCACTTCTGTGGTGAGGCCCAGGTCTACAGCCAAGAGCAGCTCGCAGACCTCATCCAATCAGGTAAATAGCCGGGGGAGACGCGGTCGCGAGCACAGTACCGGTCGACGTGTCGACCCATGTGGCGCGACGTTCTGTCCCTAGAGCGACCTCTACGGCGACAAGGTGGCCTTTGGGGACACGCTTGGCGGCGGCGATGAGCGCTGCTGCTGCAATGGCAATGGGTAGGTCTCGCTCAATGCGGGCGCGTGCCTGGTGTGCCTGCCACACAGCAGTGAAGACGTCTCTGCGGTCGACCTGCATGCGCTTTAGGACGACGGCGTCTGCGACGAGGCTGCGCAGAACGTCCACGACCATGTCGACATCATCGGGCTCTGCGGGCGGCAGAGTGACGTCTTGTTCGGCTTGGGCGTGACGTTGCTGTTCTGCCTTTCGCGCGGCGTCCAGTGCGGCATGGGCGCTTAGCGGCTTGGGAGCGCGATTCATGAGTCGGTCCACACTCTCGCTGAGGATTCCAGCACCAGGGGTGAACGGTGCGTCAGACGGGTCAGACATGAATACCTCCACGTGTACTGTACAGCGGTCTTGCCCCGCCGAATGTCAACGCCACGTCCAAGCTGTGCGGGGTATGCCAGCGCATGCCACTTCTCCTGCTTCGACACGGCCAGACCGCCCACAACGCGGAACGACGCTTTATGGGCGTCACCGACATTCCTCTCAATGAGACGGGGCGCTCCCAGGCGCAACACGCGGCCGACCTGCTCGGTGTTCACGTCGCTGCGGTGTACAGCTCGCCGCTCAGCCGGGCGCAACAGACCGCGCAACCAATAGGACTTCCAGTCACGCTGCTACCGGAGCTGGCTGAGCTCGATCAGGGGGAGCTTGAGGGCTTGGCTCCAACAGAGGCGATTGCGGCGTTTCCCGAGTTCTTTGCAGCCTGGCAACGCGACCCCTTCGTCACACGCGTGCCGGGCGGGGAGTCGCTTGGAGAGTGTCAGACCCGTGCGACTGCCGCGCTCCACAGCGTGCTTGAGTCGCATGCACCGTCCGAGCTTGTTGTTGTGGTCACGCACCAGATGGTGATCAGCGCCCTGCGCTGTGCATTGGACAAGCGGGTTCTGACCGCATGGCGAGACTGTCTTGTGCGCAACGGCTCGCTGACGACGGTGCACGACAACCGAATCGGCCGCGCAGACGTACTGCCTGGAGAGACGACCCTCGCTGAGCTGCTCGCGCGCTGAGCCAGGATGAGTAATGCGTTTCCCACGGAGGAACGCATGCCCGAATCTACAGCCACGGTCTTCATTGCCGAGAGCCGGGAGCGAGCCGGACAACAGCTCGAGCAGGCGGTGCGTGACCTAGGACATCGCATCTTTCGTGTGACCCGTGCGCGTGAGGGAATGCAGGCGCTGACGACGCTGGAGCCGGACATCATGCTGGTGTCGTTGTTCCTAGATGACGAGCCTGGTGTGGCGGCGATTGAGCGACTCTCGGAGCATGCTCCGGGCGTTCCTGTCATTGCGGTTGGGGAGTCAGCGAGCACCGGAGAAATCGTGGCCGCGATTCGCCGCGGAGCGTCTCATTTTCTGGCGATGCCGAGTGGGTTGCCTCGTCTTCAGCACATTCTGTCCGATGCGCTGGCCGAGGCACGGCACAGCTCGGAGCTGGCTCGCGTGCGTGAGGAGGTCAAAGACCTCTATGGGTTTCGCCATCTGCTGACGCAGAGCCCGCGCATGTTGAATGTGTTCGATCAGGTCCGCAAAGTCGCAACAACGGATGCGACGGTCCTCATTCGTGGGGAGACCGGGACCGGAAAGGAGCTCATCAGCCGAGCTATCCACGACCGTAGTCGCCGAAAGGACAAGCCGTTCATCTCGGTCAACTGCGGCGCCTTCACTGAGAGCTTGTTGGAGAGCGAGCTGTTTGGCCATGAGAAGGGCTCATTCACCGGCGCAATCGGTCGGCGCGAGGGACTCTTCGAGATGGCTGATGGCGGTACGCTCTTTCTCGATGAACTGGGTGAGACCACCCTCAACGTCCAGGTGAACCTGCTGCGGGTTCTCGAAGAGATGACCTTTAGGCGAGTGGGTGGACGGGACCCTGTGCGTGTGGATGTGCGCATTGTCGCGGCAACGAATGTGGAGCTGGAGTCCGCAGTGGCCGACAAGCGATTTCGGGAAGACCTGTACTATCGCCTGGCCGTGTTTCCCATCACGCTGCCACCGCTGCGCAGCCGTCGGGAAGATGTTCCGCTGCTCATGCGGCATTTTCTCGACGAGATTGGCGGTGAGTACGGCCTCGCTCCCCCGGTAGTGAGCGCGGACGCCATGGACGTCATCTTGGGCTACCACTGGCCCGGCAATGTGCGCCAGCTTCGTGCGTTGTGCGAGCGCTGGGTGATTACCCGTGCTGGTCAGCGGTTGGAGCGGGAGCACTTGGCTGCTGACATGGTCCGTGCCCGGCCAACACCTGCGGCTCGTGGCGGCTTTGTCATTGACAATGCAACGTCCCTCAAGGCGAACACAGACCGCGCGGTTGCTGAAGTGGAGCGAACCTACTTGTTCCGGCTGCTGGAGAGAAACCAAGGTCGGCTGGTAGATGCAGCGGATCAGGCCGGCATCACACGGCGCACACTGTACACAAAAATCAAACAATATGGCCTTTCGAGCTAAGGTCGGCGGCTCTGCGGTCCGATGGTGTGGGTACGGAGGTACCCATGAGTTTGATTGTGACCATCGATAGTGATGACCTAGACGCACAGATGATGGCCGATGAGCTGTCAGGAAGCGGCGAAGTTGCCCAATACTCCACACTGTGGGACGCCTTGGCTTCCATGGTTGAGAAGGCTCCTTCGGTCATTGTCATCGACACAAACACGGCACAACTTGTGGGCGTGGATGTCTTGGGCATCATTGCCGACACTGTGGGCCCCGTCCCCATCATCGTCATGACCCATGACGGCACACAGATGGCAGCACACCGCTCCTTGCAGATGGGCGCCACGGCTCACATCAGCAAGTACACCCTGGGCTCTCACGTGCTCTCGAACACAGTGAACAGCCTGATTCATCAGCGCGTGCGCATCGCCGCATAGCGACGAGCCTCCGGCTCTAGGTAAGCAAACACCGCGCCAACTTCCCTCGATGCGAACCGGGGGAGGTTGGCGCGGTATCTGCGTTAGTCGTGCTTTTTGAGGAATTTGGTTCGCTGTTGCCAGTACATGAAGTACGGGAGCCCGATGCAGATACCAGCCGGCAAGAGGATGGGACCCAGCTCCCAGGCCACGTCGCTCAACGTCGACTGGCCAATGGCCAAGATTGCGAAGGTTCCAGCCAGGGTCCCAAACACATAGACACCCAAGAAGATGAGCGCCACTCGGCGAAGGTTCATGATCTTGGCCCACTCTGCCCGTGCTTCCGGGGCTAATCTGTCTTCGTCCATCATCACTCCCTGCTGACCGGTGGCACTCTGCGAACCGCCTACTCGTCAGGGTACCGTGCGCGGAACTCCCTCAACAAGCGTGTGTTCTTGTCGTACGCCATCAGTGAGGCCACCAGCGCCCCAACGATTGGAATGGCCAGCACCAGATCTGCCGTGCCCACGTACCAGTAGGCAATCGCCCCGCCAATGCAGAGCAGCACGGACATGACGAGCATGAGTATCGACGAGGTACGTCCGGTCTCCAGCTTCATCAGCTGGTTTTTCGCATCAGCATTCATGGTCTTGTGGCTCGGAGAGAGGTCCGTGTTCCGCCGTGTTGGCGTCCGCTAGGGCCTGGTTCTAGACAGGCTCTGGGATCTGCGGCTTCGGTGCTGGAGTACCTGGCGTAAACACCACCGCTCCGTTGCGAACTTGGGCCCGGTAGGTCGTAGGGCCGTCATCTTCGTTCGACAAGAGCAGCTCGGCAAGCGGCTCAGCGACCAAGTCGTCGATAGCGCGAATGGCTGGGCGTGCGCCGAAGGCAGCGACCGGACGGTGTGCAGCGACCAAGTCGACGACGGCCTGAGTCCAGGTCAGCGTCACGCCTTCGTCCTGGGCTCGGGTCTTGAGGTGCTCCATGTGAATGCGCACGACGTCTCGAAGGTCCGGCTCGGTGAGCGAGTTGAACTGAATCACCTCGTCCATGCGGTTGAGAAGCTCGGGACGGAAGTATGGACGTACCGCTTCGAGCGCCGCTTCCCGCTCGCTGACCGGACCACTGAAGCCCATGGCGCGACGCGCGCTGTGCGTGCTGCCGGCGTTGGTCGTCAGGATGAACAGGCATTCTTTGGCTTCAACCCGGCGTCCTTCGCTGTCGGTCAGGACGCCTTCGTCGAACACGCCCAAGAACATGGACTGCACATCCGGATGCGCCTTCTCAAACTCGTCCAGCAGAACCACCGAGTACGGACGTGTGCGCAATGCGCTGGTTAGCTGACCTTCTTCGCCGTGACCTGCGTACCCAGGAGGGGCCCCGAGCAGTCGGCTGCCGCTGAACTTCTCGGTGTACTCGCTCATGTCGAGCTTCACGAGAGCGTTGCCTTCGGGGAAGAGAAAGTCTGCCAGTGCCCGTGCCAGCTCGGTCTTGCCCACACCGGACGGACCGACGAACAGGAAGACGCCGCGCGGGCGGTTGGGAGCGCGCAGTCCAGCGCGCGACAGGCGCACGGCGTTGGCAATGTGCTGAATGGCATGGGGCTGGCCAACAACGCGTGCGGAGAGAATGCTCTCGGTACTCGCCATGTGTTCGCGTTCGTCGCTCGTCAGCTTGGTGACCGGAACACCGGTGCGTTCAGCGATGACTTGCGCCACGATTTCTGCGGTTACTGTGCCACTTCCGGACAGGCTGGCTTCCGCACATGCTTCGTCGAGAACGTCGAGCGCCTTGTCTGGCAGGCGACGGTCTGGGATGAACCGCACGGCCATCTTGACGGCGCACTCCAGGGCTTCGGCGTCAATGCCCACAGAGTGGTGCTTGGCGTACTGGCCTTGGATTTGGGTGAGCAACTCAATGGTGTCTTCGTTCGATGGCTCTTCGATGGTGAGCGGCTGAAAGCGACGCTCCAACGCAGAGTCACTCTCGAAGTGCTTACGGTACTCGGCGCGGGTAGTGGCGCCAATGACCGTAATCTCACCGCGGGCGAGAGCTGGCTTGAGGATGTTGGCAGCGTCTAGGGAGCCGCCCTCGGTGCGTCCAGCGCCGACCAGAGTGTGGATTTCGTCGATGAACAGGACGATTCCGGGAGTGTCGCGCGCTTCAGCGATGATGGCCTTGAGCCGCTCTTCAAAGGTGCCCCGATACTTGGTGCCCGCGACCAGCGAGCCCATCGACAGCTCAATGATGCGAATGCCTCTGAGGCGCTCGGGAGGGTTGTCACCGGCGAGGCGCTTGGCCACGCCTTCGACAACTGCGGTCTTGCCAACGCCGGGCTCGCCAAGCAACAGAGGATTGGCCTTTTGACGACGCATCAGCGTCTTCATCAGGCTGCGCATCTCTTTGGCGCGACCCACGATGGTGCCGAGCTTTCCGTCGCGTGCCAGGGCTGTCAGGTCTCGGCCCTGCTCATCTAGAGTAGGGGTGGTGGACTCACCGGGCTCTTCGACCGGCTCTTCCTTCTTTCCGGTGACCTTCTGCTTCTTCAGGCGGCCTTCGCAGTAGCGCTTGCCATCTTTGGCGAACGTACCTTCGGGGTCGAGAGCCAAGGCTTGGTCCCATAGTGGAAGCGCCTTGTCGAACTTGCCCAGCGAGTTGAGCGCAGCGGCCTTGCCTTGAATGGCAAAGAGGTGTTTTTGCCCCATGGCGAGTGCTCTATCGAACCACTGTAGGCAGCCCTCAAAGTCACCGAGCATGCGCATGGCTTCGCCGCGGCCTGCCAGAGCGTACAGGTAGTCGTCATTGAGCAGTAGCGCGCGGTCGTAGGCTTCGACGGCTTCGTTGTAGCGCTCGTTCTTACGCAACAGCTCGGCAATGTTGGTCGCGGCTTGGTAGTGGCCGGGATCAATGGTGACGCAGCGTTCATAGCCAGCAATGGCTTCTTCGATGAGGCGCTGTTCTTCAAGCACTGAGCCAACGCGCAGTGCGGCTTCGGCATAGGTCGGGTCGGTCTCGAGGGCACGCTCGAAGGCGCGCAGCGCACCGGGGAGGTCCCGTTCTCGGCGCAGGGCACGTCCGCGCGCAAGGATTCGGCGTGCGGCGGTTCGGTCGGCGCTTCGGCGGACCGGTAGGCCGCTGGAGACGGACACAGAGGGCAGTGCTGGCTCTTCTTGCCGAGCGAGGGCTTGCTCACAGTGGGCGAGGCCGCGCTGAATGGCGGGGTCGTCTGGAGCACCGTCGAGAGCGCGAAGCCAAACACCGAGCGCTTCATCATACCGGTGGTCTGCGGAGAGCGCCGTGGCCTTTCCGAGCAGCGCTTGTGCATGCTCGGCGTTGTGGGACAGGACGACGTCGAAGGCTTTCGCAGCTTCGCGGAAGCGGGCCAGTGCGGCGAGGGTCTCTGCCCGACCTTGAAGGGCGTACAGATCGTCGTTTCGGCTTGCGACCAGTCCGTCCCATGCAGCCAGCGCTTCGAGTAGGTCTTGTCCGCGCTGGAGTGCCGCGGCGCGTGCGTGACGCGTTGCGCGGTCATCGGGCTGAATGCGCAGTGCAGCGTCTAGGGCTTGAACGGCCATTCCGTGGCTTCCACAAGCAGCGTAGGCAGTGCCAAGCACGCGCCAGGACTCGGGGTCAGCCGGGTCAATCTCAGTGGCGCGCAACAAGACATCGATAGCGTCGGTGAAGTGCTCCTCGCGCAGCAGTACGCGAGCCTTTGCGAGCAGAGGACGAGACAGCTCGGAGCCCTCATCGCCTTCATTCCCGGTCGCAGCTTCCGCTGCGTGCAGTCCACCAATCGCGTGGTCCGACTCGGGGAAGAGGTCCACACAGCGGCGCCAAAGGGGCAGCGCTTCGGCGTGACGGTCGAGGTGGTTGAGGCATGCAGCCTTGCCAATGAGCGCCATGGGATGGGTTGGATTGCGTGCCAGCGCGCGCTCGAACCAGTTGAGAGCCTGTTCGTGACGGTTGTGACGACGCAGGGCTTCGCCTCGGCCCGCCAGAGCGGCAACGTGTCCGGGATCCCGGCGTAGGGCGTCGTCGTACGCCTTGACGGCGTCTGTCCAAGCACCGGCACTGCGCCATGCATCCCCAATGTTGAGGGCCACTTCGACACGACCGGGGTCGAGTGCCAGCGCGCGACGCCATGCGGTCACAGCGGCTTCAAAATCGCCTGACTCCAGGTAGGCACGGCCCAAGTCTACCGAGGTCTCCACCCACTCAGGAGCGAGCTGGGAGGCCACCTCTAGTGCGACTGCGGCTTCGTGCGCGCGCTTGTCTCGCAGCAGTGCAAGGCCCCACGAACGGTGGCGCTCTGCGGCGACTTCGTGGTCGGAACGCTCGGGCGGAGGTGGCGTACCTGGGCTCGGCACGACCTTGGCGAGCTGGCGACGGGCTTCGGTCAACCCACCGCGGGCGAAGGTGCTCTCACTGTTGAGGGAGAGTGCTTTCTCCCAGCCTTCTAAGGCTTCGTCCCAGCGTCCGAGAGCGGACAAGCAGGCGGCGCGACCGCGCACGCCAAAGGCATGTTCTGGGCTGACTTCCAGAGCAGCCTCAAACCAGCGCAACGCCTCGGCAGCACGGCCTTGCATGCGCAGAGCCTCGCCGCGTCCAGCGGCAGCGAAGGCGTCTTTCGAGTTCAACGTGCAGGCACGCTCGTAGGCATCGAGCGCCTCACGGTGGCAGCTCGCTTGGCGCAAGTCTTCGCCAAGAGCCACCCATGCGGCTGCATCGGTCTCGTCCAGCGCAATGGCTTGGCGCTGTACATCTGCGGCATGGGTCCACAACCCCTCCGCGCGCCAGTTCTTCGCCAAGGACGACAGAATCCGGGTGTCTGTCGGGTCCAGGGCAGAGGCCTCAACCAAAAGTCTGCGCGCGGCGATGTTTTCGCCGGCCTGCGCAAGGTCCATGGCTTCGTTGTAAAGCTTGAGGGCGTCGTTCCGGTCGCTCATTCACTCTCCATGCTTAGTTGTAGCCTGAGTACGCGGCGTGTGACGTCATCAAGCGTTCCATCGGCACACCGCACGCGGTGTGGAAGAACTACACGTCCAGTTCATCCACGTCATCAGCGTTGTCGATGATGAAACGGTAGCGATACGACGGGTCCTTGCCCATCAACTCGCTGATCGTATTCTCGGCTTCCATGGGCATGGCCAGCGTCACCTGCTGCAGCCGGCGCCTCTTTGGATCCAGTGTGGTCTGAAAGAGTGTCTTTGGAGGCATCTCACCGAGGCCCTTGAATCGAGTGATCTCAGGCTTGGCACGCGACGGCAACTTCTTCAGAATCCGGTTGCGGTGGGCATCTGTCAGCGCCCAGTGTGTGTCCTTACCGACGTTGATGCGGAACAATGGCGGCTGGGCAATGTAGATGTAGCCCAGACGAATCAGCTCCGGCAGGTAGCGGTAGAAGAAGGTCAGCAGCAGCGTGGCAATATGGTGGCCGTCACTGTCGGCGTCCATGAGCAGGATGATGCGGTTGTAGCGTAGGCGGTCTTCTCGGAAGTCCTTGCCAATACCGCAGCCGAGCGCTGTGATGATGTTCTTGAGCTCTTCGTTGCCGAGCACCTTCTTGAGCGTCGCCTGCTCACAGTTGAGCACCTTTCCCCGCAGCGGCAGAATGGCTTGGGTCTTGCGGTCCCGACCCTGCTTGGCGGAACCACCAGCAGAGTCGCCTTCCACAATGAACAGCTCGCGAGCACTGGGGTCGCGGGAACTGCAGTCAGCGAGCTTGCCGGGCAGCGACAAGCGTGCGCTCGACGAGGTCTTGGCCCGCACTGTTGCAACGGCCTGGCGTGAGGCGATGCGGGCGCGGGCGGCCTGAACCGCGCGGTGGATGATGGTCTCACCGACCGACTTGTTGTTGTGCAGCCACTGCTCGAGGGCCGGGCGCAGACTGGCGTCGACGGCTCCGCGAATTTCAGGGTTGTTGAGGCGGTCTTTGGTCTGGCCTTGGAACTGCGGCTCGGCGATGAACAGACTGACGATGGTGACCAGGCCTTCGCGGAGGTCGTCGGACGTCAGCGTTAGGCTGCGCGGGGCCAAGGAGTGTGCGTCCATAAAGCTGCGCAGGGCTTTGACGAGGCCATCTTTGAAGCCCTGTTCGTGGGTGCCACCGTCTCGGGTGGGGATGCCGTTGACGAACGTACGAATCTTCTCGCGTGGGGAATCGGTCCAGGTCAGTGCGATGTCTAGGCGAATGCCGTTTTCTTTGTCGTGTGTAAACGGTGCTTCGAGCACACTGTTTAGGCCATCCCGCTTGCACAGAACGCCCAGGTAGTCCGCAAGTCCGCCTTCGTGAACAATCTCGTGCGTGTGACCGCCCGCCTTGTCGTAGAAGGTGATCTTGAGGCCCTTGTTGAGGAAGGTCTTGACCTCTAGGCGCTCTTTGATGATCTCGGCGTCGTATGTGGTGTCTGCGAAGATCTCGGGGTCGGGCGTGAACGTGATGCGTGTTCCGGTTCCGCGTGCCGGACCCACCACTTCGACGTCTTTGCGTGGGCGTCCGCGCTTGTAGTGCTGAACGTACTCGTGACCGTCTCGTCGAATGCGGGCTTCTAGGCCGATGGACAAGGCGTTGACCACCGAACTACCGACACCGTGCAGACCGCCAGCGGTCTTGTAGCTGTTGCCGTCGAACTTACCGCCGGCGTGCAGCGTGGTGAAGATGACCTCGAGTGCGGAACGACCGGTTTTTTTGTGGATGTCCACGGGGATGCCGCGACCGTTGTCTTCGACGGACAGGGTGGTGCCGTCTTCGTGCAGGGTGACCTTGATGAAGGTGGCATGGTCGTTCATGACCTCGTCGATGCTGTTGTCGACGATTTCCCACAGCAGGTGGTGAAGTCCGGCTAAGCCGGTTCCACCGATGTACATACCAGGGCGTTTACGAACAGGTTCGAGGCCTTCGAGGACGTCGATCTGTGCTGCACCGTACGCCATCAGTTCACCTCCGAGTCATCGGTTGACGCAGGCGGTTCGGTCAGTAGTAGCGACACATAGGGCTCGCGCTTCCACTCATCAATACTGCCGCGTCGCAGCACTGTACCGCCGCGTCCACCGCGTGAGCCTTCGTACTTGCGTGGTGTCACGGTCAGCTCGCGTCCGCCATTGGTGACGACCTCAATGCCGCCGAGCTGCTCGACCAAGTCCACACCGACCACACCAGGCTCTTCCTTCTTGAGCTTGATGCCGGTCACACCCTTGCCAGCAGACTTGAGGATGCCGACCTCACTGACCAAGAAGCACAGGGCGTTTCCGCCTTGGGTGGCAATACTAATCCACTCAGTTCCAGCACACGGCAGTGCGTTGAGCACCGCATCGTCTGGGTTGAGGCGCGCATACTTGCGGCCCCCCTTGTTCGACGGGTCCATGTGATTGCTCTGCGACCAGCGCAGCACGCGGCCCCGCTTGGTCATGGCAAAGCCCCACGGTTGGTCTGGGTCGTCTTCGCTTCTAGGCGCTTCAAGGTCCACAATGATCTGGCGCTGGTCGTTCGAGATGACGCCGACAACGCTGGCACCATCATTGAACTTGAAGTGCGTCTGAACCGCATCGCCATAGCCAGTGGTGCTCGGAACATCGTCTACGCGCATGGTGTAGGCAACGCCGTCGCTCGACAAGAAGGTGATGGTCGAGCGTGTGCCGGCCTTGAACAGCCAGCCAATCTCGTCATCGTCGCGAACGCGAATCTTGGACAGCTCACTGAAGCTGCTCTGACGCTTGATCCAGCCGCCACGGGTCACGACCACGAAGGTGTCTTCGGCAATGATGTAGGCGTCTTCGTCGTAGGTCAGCTCACGAATACGACCGCCAATCTCTGTGCGTCGCTTCTGTGCATAGCCACCGCGAAGCTCAACAAGCTCGGTGCGAACCACGTTCCACAGCTTGTCTCCGCTGGCCAGAATGGACTCGATGCGTGCAGCTTCGGTGCGCTTTTCTTCGAGTTCTTCGCGAATGGCGAGAATCTCAAGCTTAGCCAACTTGTACAGCTTGAGCTCAAGAATCGCCTCGACCTGTAGGTCGGACAGCTTGAACCGCTTCATTAGCTTGCCGGCAGCGTCACGCTTGCCTTCGCTATTGCGAATGATGCGGATGGCTTCGTCGAGCATGTCGAACACAATCTCGAAGCCTTCGAGGATGTGGATGCGCTCACGGAGCTTGCGCAGCTCGTACTCGAAGCGGCGACGGGTGGTGCGGAAGCGGAACAGGCACCAGTGGCGAATGATTTCCTGTAGCGACAGGCGTGCTGGCTTGGCCACGAGCACGTCTTCATCGTCGTCTGGAATCAGTGCGGTCAGGTTTGCAGACCACGTACCTTCGAGCGGTGTGTGCTTGAAGAGGTAGGCCATGACGGGCTCAGCGGCCTCGGCGTTCTTGATGTCCAAGACAACGCGCACTTCTTCGGTGGACTCGTCGCGAACGTCAATGACGAGCGGGAGCTTCTTCTCGGCGACCTCATGGCCAATACGCTCAATGAGCTTGGCCTTGTTCTGGCCGTACGGGACCGAGGTGAGAATGATCTGGTGACGACGGCCATCTTTCTCGGTGTGCCACAGAGCACGCACGCGCATGGTGCCTTGGCCGGTCTCGTACATCTTGAGCAGGTCGGCGTGGTCGGTGAGAATCTTGCCGCCGGTTGGGAAGTCCGGGCCCTTGATGTACTTCATCAATCCGGCAGTATCGATGCTTGTGTCATCGATAAACGCGACACACGCGTCGACAACTTCGCCCAGGTTGTGCGGCGGAATGCGGGTCGCCATACCGACAGCGATGCCTTCGGAGCCGTTGACGAGGAGCTGCGGGTACTGCGCTGGCAGGACCACGGGCTCCATGCGTTGACCGTCGTAGGTGCCACGGAAGTCGACGGTGTCCTTGCCGATTTCCGTGAGCAGTTCCTCAGCGAGAGGGAACAGCTTGGCTTCTGTGTACCGCATGGCAGCAGGTGGGTCGCCGTCGAGAGAGCCGAAGTTTCCCTGGCCGTCTACAAGCGGGTGTAGCAACGAGAAGTCCTGCGCCATTCGGACCAATGCGTCGTAGATAGACTGGTCCCCGTGCGGGTGGAACTTACCCATGACCTCGCCGACGATGGCCGCGCACTTTCGGTAGCGACCTCCCGGATGCAAGGAGAGTTCCTTGAACATTGTGTACAGGATTCGGCGCTGAACCGGCTTCATGCCGTCGCGCACATCAGGCAGTGCGCGGGCAGTGATCACGGACAAGGCGTAGTTGAGGTAGCGCTCGCGCGCGGCCTCGTGCAGGGGCACGGGCTCGATGGCCATCATGGGCAGTCTCGGAGAGCAACGATGCCGTTGGCATCGGGTGATTTGCAGGAGGCGAGGGGGCTCACCACGGGAGTGGCGAACGGAGGGAAGGCGACACTAACACACCGGCAGTCCTGAGAGGATTGCTGGTTCAGTCGAGCGGGGGGACTGAAGAGGTCCATGAGCTCGTCTCGCGCTCGCTGAAGGTCGCCGCCGATACCTAAGACAACGCGCACGTCTCCTAGGTCCCGTGGCGCTGCACGGGTGAGTAGGGGGCGCTGTGTGTGCGCGCGAACCAGCCGTCCGACGTCGTGTCACCGTCCCAAGAGGGGCGTCCGTCATCGTCAGTCAGCGGGTGTGCGGGTAAGCTGTGCTACGCAGTAGCACGGCGTGGAAGGCCGCCACTACGCTGCGAGCTGCACTCGAAGCGTGTCTGCCATGGCCACAGCAGCCGCTGCTGAAGGCGCGCCGAGCTGATGCTGCACCACGTCTGGACGTTCGCCCTGAAGCTCGGACTTGAGGGCATGATGTGCGGCGTGTGCGGCGGTGGCAATGGTCAGCGCGTCTGTTGGAGACAAGAGCGGGTTTGCCCAGGCGGCGATGTCGAAGGACAGCGCTGAATGCCGGGTCTCATCCGCTGCAATTCTCTCGAACAACGCGCGAATCTCGGCGCTCGGCGCTTGCTTGGAGCGGTACAGGGCATCCACGACGCCGTAGGTTTCCCGCACACAGCCTTCGACGGCGTTCTCCAGCGCCACTTCGAACAGTGAACGTTCCTGATGGGGGGCGACGTCTACTGAAGGAACGGCGACCCCGTAGGTCGCGGCGAGGGCTCCCATGCGTGAGGCGTGGTCGACTTCGTCTTGGGCAGCGGCGAGTGCGCGCTCAACGAGCTGTGCGGGAGCGCCAAGGCGTTGTAGGTCTACTGCGAGGCGCTCAAACGCGACAACAGCAGCACCTTCGAGCCAGGCTAGATGAGCGAGATGCCGCGCGACAGCGTCTCCGCAGACGGTTCCGATGGCTGCGATTCCGTCAGGCAGGCGTCCTGCGCAGCTTCCGTCACTGATGACCTCAAGCACTTCGAGAACGGTGGTCTCACCGGTCATGGAAATTTCGATGTCGCGGACTTCTTCGGTCCACTCACAGTCTGAGATCAGGATGGTCGCGGTCATGCGCCACTTGCTCTCGGGTGTGAAGACCACAGAGTAGCAGTCGGGCTGGTACTCCTGAGTGACCGCAAGGAACAGCGCGTCAGCGGGGGTGTCGATGCTGCCGAACAGTGCGTTGACCTCGGCGGTGCTGTCGTAGAGCGCGACATCATCGCCGGATGTGGTCACTAGGCCGCTGTCTGTGCAGCCTTGGCCGCAATAGCCCCAGCCTGAGCTCTCGGGCCAGGTGAGGTCGAGCTCGGCAAGGCATGCTTGTGAATCGGTCGCTGTGGCACAGGCTGTTCCGCTGGACCAGACGTCGCTCGTGACACCGCTCTCGCCATAGTTTTCGGTCGAACGAAGGTGCAGTGAGTCGACGGGGCTGGCGAGCTGCACGAACTCAAGCCACTGGTCGCTCGCACAGATCTGGTCGAGGTTGAAGTCCATCGCCGTCGTTGAGCTGTCGGTGTCCGAGTCCATTTCGGTGTCCGAGTCCATGTCGGAGTCCGCGTCCGTGTCTGGATCGATGGGACCGGTTGGAGTGGTGGGGTCACACGCCGTGAGGGAGAGGCCAGTGGCCAATGCCATGGAGAGAGCAGTTAGAAGACGGGGATCTGTCAGTGTCATTTTTGAAGTCCAGTGCGTGCCGCGCATGTGAAGATGCGGGCACTGTAGCCCGGATTTCGGACGTGTCGGTTCGAAATTATCCCCGACATCCCACCAACCCTCATCCGTCATTCCTCGGCGGTGTCGCTCGACATGCGAAGGGTGTGCTCGCCGCCCTCGATTGTGGGTGGCTCCACCTCGGACGTGGGGCCGAATGCTACTTGGCCCCCTAGGAACACCGCGGGCTCTTGCTCATCGATCTGCTGCATCATGCGGGACGAGCGTGCGGCGGCGTTGTCGATGTCCTCGACGCGGTCCTCGTACGACTTTGCTGCGGGCTTGGGCGCGAGGCCCATCGCTTGGGCAAATGGGTAGACGAAGATGCGCAGGACGAGCAGGCCAAGGGCCAGAATAGTGACGATGAGGAGGATGTTCTGGGTCATGACCTCTCCGGATGGCGCGTGCTCTCAGCATACGGCAAAGCGGGTCCCGTTATTCCAAAGGGGCAGACCAAGGGCATTGTCGGTTAGGGCGCTCGCGGAGGCGAGATGGTAAAGACGCCGGTAGTGCTGCTCGGAGCAACGGGCATGGTGGGGCAGCGTATGGCGCAGCTTCTACATGGACATTCATCGCTTGAGGTTGTGGCATTGGCTGCATCCGAGCGGTCAGCGGGCAAGCGGTATGCAGACGCCTGTCGCTGGCATCTTCCAGGGGACCGTCACGCGGGCCTGGGTGATGTACGGGTCATTCCCTGTGAGACAGACGCCGTCGCTAGTGCCGTTGGGGCTGGAGCCATTGCGCTGTCCGCTCTGCCGGGTGGTGCAGCCCGCGCGATTGAGCGGCAGCTTGCAGCGCGCGGTGTTCACGTCGTCTCCAACGCGTCTGCCCACCGGATGGACCGCGACGTCCCGCTCATCATTCCAGAGGTCAATGCAGACCACTTGGCCCTGTGTGACGTACAGCCCGAGTCCGGCATGTTGCTGACCAATCCGAACTGCACGTCCATGCCGGCAGTCATCGCGTTGGCCCCGATTCTGCGTCATGTAGGGCTCGAAGCGGTGTGTTTGTCGTCGTACCAGGCCGTGAGTGGTGCCGGCTACCCCGGTGAATCCGCGTGGGACATGATTGGCAATGTCCATCCACACGGTGGTGATGAAGAGGAGAAGGTGGCCGAGGAGCCCCTGAAGATCTTGGGCACCCTTGCCGGGGACCACGTCCAGAATGCCGACTTCGCCATCAGCGCGCGGTGTGTTCGAGTGGCGGTCGCAGATGGCCACTTGGTGGCACTTCAGTTCAAGACCCGGGACGCGCTGTCGCCGGCCGACTGTGAGGAGCTACTGCGCACCTATGACCCGGGGCTCAATCTGCCTGGTGTTCCGCGTCCGCTCATCCATGTGGCTGGTGAGCGTGACCGTCCATCCCCCAAGCTTGACGCCAATGCTGGCAATGGCATGGCGGTGACGGTGGGAAGAATTGAGGCCTGTCCGGTGATGGGACTGAAGATGTTTGCGCTGTGTCACAACACGGTGCGTGGTGCTGCGGGTGCCGCCATCCTGAACGCTGAACTCGTACTATCGAGGATTTCCTGATGCGTGCTTCTACCTTGTCGTCTTCTCTGCTCGCTTGCTGCCTGTTGTCGGCCTGTGGCTCGTCCGAGTCCGTTCAGTGGGTCGAAGGGGTGGGCTTTGAGTGGGACTTGTTCAACCATCGTCTGTCCTACGCAGAGCTTCAAGTAGGCGACGATGCCGTGGATATCGTCGTCGTAGGTGGTACGAGCACTACGCTCAGCGCAACTGGGGCACCGCCGGATCTCTCCGCAGAGTGTGACCCGGATGAGACGGAATCTGCACTGCCATGTGACGAGTTTCCGTTCAACGATACGGCATTTGTCGAGATTCGGACCGGTCGAGGCTCCGGAAGCAAGGTCGCCTCTGGAACGGGGACTGTCGACGTTGTGGCAGACGCGGATGGCGAGACGACCTCCATCGAGATCGAGCTGTCCCGCAAGCCGAAAGGCGACGTCATTGCGCTCATTCACGGACTGACCGTAGACACCGACGAGCCCCTTGCGGACGGCCCTTCTTGCTATGACCCGGCCTACGGCTGGCATCCACGACGCATTGCAGTGGTGCTCGGTGAGCCGTCTGTAGACGGCATGACGGTGACTGTGCCTGTTGAGGTGGCGTTTGAGGCGGGTAATAGCTTGGAAGACGAGCGGCAGTGCATCGACGCGGTCATCGAACAGGCGCGTGTCGCAATGACCGTTGGCGTGCAGGTCATCTCTGCTGGGGGAGACGCGGTGAGCGAAACCGTGAGCCATGGTCAGGTCTTCGAGTATTCCGGAACCGCGGGTAGCCCCGGTGAGCAGGCCGCACCGGACCTGTCCGAGCGAACAATCGATCTGGCGTTCGACGGCCCTATTGGCTGGTCAGCGGTGGACTTCCGCTTTCATGAGGACGACCCTGAAGACCGTGGCGCTTACCTACGTTCGATGTCCTTCGCACTCGATGTGTCGTCGACCTCGGCGTCTGGCGCCGCCACCAACTTCTCTCCTGGGACCCAGCTGTCTGGCTTTGACTACAGCTTCGCGGGTACGGTCTCGGCGATTCCGGGCGTGTTTGAAGTGGAGCGGCGAGCCGCAATTGATGAGGTCGACATTGACGTGACGGACGGGGTGTTCGACCTTCAATCCATAGATCTGGAAGCACAATAATGACTCGTGCTCTCGTCGCTTGCGTTGCGCTGGCCGCCTGCGGTCCCACAGCAGAGCTAGGCTGGACCTTGCAAGATGATGGCGTGATCATTGTGACGGAGCTTCGTCAGACCACAACACGGACCCCGCTGGGTGTGGAAGAAGTGACGCTCAATGTTCAGCAGTTGTGGCGTGTGACCCAGCCGGGAGTCGTGGGAGTAGACGACGTGGCATGGCGAGAAGAGGTCATCAAATGGGACCTTTCCTACTCGGACCTCGCTGGGACTTACACCTGGGAGATGGGGAGCGGTGCGCCGCTGACCGAGGCCCTGCTCGCTCTTGGACCGTCACAGCCGCGCGAGGTCTTCGTAGGTAGAGACGGAGACGTTCGAGTGGCCCATCTCGGTATTCCTGGGCCGGAAGAGGAGGTCGAAGAGGCTGCTCCCGGACCGCGTGACCGCTGGGCGCGTGGTGGACGTGGAGGTCTGCGGCGGGCCAGTGCGCCCCAGACCAATGCCCCAATCCCATGGACGCGCGATGACCGGGTGTACACCTGGGTCGTTGGCTTTACCCATGCGCCCCAAGGCAAGAAGAGACGCGGTGCTGGGTGGTCCTGGCAGTCCTCGCGTGAGGTCACCCCGAAGACCAGTGCTACGACAACCTCCGAGTGGACCTTCGACGGCGTGGAGTCTGGAACCGCTCTGGTTCGTGAGCACATGACGCTCGAAGGCTCTCCACCACCGTCGGAAGGCCACTTTCAGACCACTCGTCTGTCCGGTGGGGCAAGCCTACGCTTGGATACGCGAACGCATGCGTTGGTGTCGTACTCAGCGCGCTACGAAGCGGACATTGCATCTCCGTCGTCCAGAGGGACGGCACTTCGAATCTCTGAAATCTCTCTGGAGGTCCAATAATGGACGTCGCACAACATCTGTCAGCCTACGGCGCTGCGCACACGAACTGGGTCGACGTCACTGGGCGTGCACACGTCTCCGAGCAAGACGGAGGGGGCCTAGAGGCGAGCTTCGACCACGTGGGCCGGTCGCTGCTGGTCGACGTCCTGCGTGATGGCCACCGCGAAGTGGTGTTGTCGGACGGTGAGCTGTCGGTTGCAGCCAGGTACTCAGCGGATGGCGCTCGGCTGGAGGTTCGCTGGGGCGAGACACTCGTTGTCGATGAGCCTCTGCATGGACTCGGCGGCGTTGTTCATGGACCGGCTGGACTCGGCAACGCCGACTTCTGCCGTGCTCATGGGGTCCGATACGCCTACGTTGCGGGGGCAATGGCCGGCGGAATCGCGTCGGCGGACATGGTCGTGAACATGCAGCGCGCGGGCTTGTTGGCCTTCTACGGGTCCGGTGGTGTGCCCGTCGCCGCTGTTGAGTCTGCTCTACGCGACATCAAAGGGCGCGTGGACGGTGAGAACTGGGGCGTCAACCTCCTTCACAATCCGGTTGAGCCCGCCGTCGAAGAAGCGACCGTTGACCTGTACCTCAAGCACGGCGTCACACGGGTCAGTGCATCGGCCTATGTCCGCTTGACACCTGCCATTGTCCGCTTTCGATTTGCAAACCTCGCTGCGGGGAAAGACGGCCAGATCACCGGTGGTAACCACGTCTTTGCGAAGGTCAGCCGTGTCGAGGTAGCCGAGCCCTTCTTGCGTCCACCGAGCGCCGAGATGCTCGCTGAGCTTGTCACCGCGGGCACGCTCACGGCTGAGCAAGCCGAGTGGGCCAAGTCCATGCCAGTCGCGACCGCCATTACGGCTGAAGCAGACAGCGGGGGACACACGGACCATCGCCCGCTCATGGTTATTCTCCCGGCTATTCGCCAGCTACGGGACCGTATCGCTCAAGAACTCGGCTACGCTCAGGCTCCATTTGTGGGAGCTGCGGGCGGAATCGGTACGCCGTCCGCTGTGGTTGGCGCCTTCGCTATGGGAGCCGACTACGTGTTGACCGGCTCTATCAACCAAGCGAGCTTGGAAGCCGGTACATCGGCAGCGGTCAAGCGGATGCTGGCAGACGCCGCGAGCACAGACGTGGCCTCGGGGCCAGCGCCGGACATGTTTGAGATGGGTGCCAAGGTACAGGTGTTGTCGCGCGGCTCGATGTACGCGGCACGCGCCCAGCGCTTGTACGAGTTGTACCGTAGTTACCCGTCTCTGGACGCGCTGCCGGACAAGGAAAAGGCCCGCATTGAGAAGCAGATCTTCGCCCGTCCCATCGCGGATGTGTGGGCGGACACCGAGTCGTATTGGACGAGCCGTGATGCCGAACAGGTCGCTCGGGCTAAAACCGATGCCCGCCACAAGATGGCGTTGGTCTTTCGGTGGTACCTCGGAAACACAAGCCGGTGGGCGCGAATGGGCGAACCTGCTCGGGCACGAGACTACCAGATCTGGTGCGGTCCGTCCATGGGCGCGTTCAACCAGTGGGCTCGAGGCGGTGCCCTCGAAGAACTGGACCAACGCGGGGTTGTCGACATTGCTGAGGCGCTGATGCAGGGGGCTGCTGGCCTCAACGCTGGCCTGGCTGGCGCCTAGGACGACTAGCGGGTCGTCTTGCACGGCCCGGATGCGCGGGGTCCGGTAGAATGGTGGTGACGGGCTGCTCGGAGCCTGTCCCTAGCGACAAGCCGCACAGTGTCAGCACACCGGTAGCGAAGCCCGCAATGAGGGCTGAGCCCACGGCTACAATGACCCGCTCGGTGATGGGGGCGGTGGATGTGCTGACGGAGAGCACACCGGCAGTGACCGCGAAGACAACGACAGAAATGAGCGTTGTGCGTCGAATGTCGGGCAGGGTGAGTGGGGGACAGCCGCGCTTCTGCTGCCACTTCACATGGGCCACCGTGCCTAGGATGAGTGCAGCTGCAAACAGCCAGATGCGTGGGCCTAAGCCAGAGAGCGTGGCACCGGCGAGGGTCATCGCAATGAAGGCTAGCTGCCAAGGGACGACCGCTACGTGGGACGAGATGCGCATGTCTTCAGAGTAACGAACATCCGGAGGGACTGGCTGTCGCGGTTTGCTGCGCCCGACCTATTTTTGTGCCGACTCGTCTAGTGCCTTCTTCATTCGCACATGGCGGATGCAGGCTTCCATGAAGGGGTCGCCGTAGCTGATGTACCCAAGGGTCTCGTAGAACGGAACCACGCGCTCTTGGGCGTTCAAGCGCATTGTTGTGTCTCCGCGTTCGCGGGCAATGTCTTCGAGCAACGTCATCAGTGCGGCTCCGATTCCTCTGCCTTGGAAGCCCCCACGAACGCCTACGCGCTCTGCCTTCGTGACACCCTCTGGCGTGGTTCGAAGGCGGGCCGTGCCAACGGCTTGGTCTTTCCACAACGCCAAGATGTGAACGCAGGTCGCGTCGTGGCCGTCGACTTCAAGCTGCGGTGGCACGCCTTGGCCCAGCACAAAGACCTCGTAGCGCAGGGCGAAGCAGGTATGCATCTCGTCGGGACGAGCTTTGCGTACGGTGAGCACGATGGACTCCAAATTCAAGCGGCGCTTTGCTTAATCGACGACGCCCGTCTGTCAAAACGCGTCATCCCTGGCGCGCGTCGAAAACCGATGGGTATACCGCCGACTGCAAAAAACTTGGAGTGTCTATGTCCTTTCGTACCCTCATCGCCCTTTCCCTGGTCCTTTCCGCCTGCGCTGCTGACGTTGGTGAAGGCCGCGTTGCGGCAACCGTGAGCGAAGCTGCTGAACCCACCGAAACCGTCGCAGCCCCGAGCGCTGAAGCCAAGACCCTGACGGTCGACGTCGCACAGTCCAAGCTCAGCATGATTGGCGCCAAGGTCACAGCCCAGCATTCGTTGCAGTTCAACGAGTTCACCGGCGAAGTCATGGTCGACGGAGACACCGTGACTGGTGTTCACTTCGTGGCTCAGATGGCCTCGGTTGTGGCCGATGACGAGCGCCTTACCGAGCACCTCAAGAACGAAGACTTCTTCCACGTGGAGCAGTTCCCGACCAGCGAGTTCGCGTCGACTGGCATTGTTGCCGGCTCTGACTCGGAAGGCTTCACCCACACCGTCACGGGCAACCTGACCATCCACGGCGAAACCAAGCAGGTCGTTTTCCCAGCCAACATCGAGATGGCTGACGGCGGCGTGAAGGCAGCCACAGAGTTCGTCATCAACCGCCAAGACTTCAAGATTGCGTACCCTGGCCGCGCAGATGACCTGATTCAGGACAACGTTGCCATGAACATCCAGTTCGTAGCGATGGGCGCGTAAGTAGATGAGTCTTCCGGCGACACTCGCAGCGGTGGTCTTCGACCTCGATGGCACCCTTGTTGACAGCTCGCCGGACCTTGCGAGCGCAGTGAATACCGTGCTGGTCGCCAATGGCGGCAAGCCGGTGTCCATTGATGAGGTCAAACACTGGATTGGCCACGGTGCCTCATACATGCTGGAGCATGCGCTGGAGAGCCAGGGCATTGTGGTTGAACACGATGTCTACCCGGCCTTTCGTGCGGCGTACCGGGCGCGATTGTCGAATGAAACCCGGCCCTACCCCGGCATTGTTCGTCTGTTGACCAACCTGCGCCGCCATGGCGTGAAGGTAGCAGTGTGTACCAACAAGCCCGAAGAGCCTGCTGTGGAGCTTGTCACCCAGCTCGGCATGGGTGTTCTGTTGGACACGCTCGTAGGCGGAGACACCTTCAAGGTGAAGAAGCCGCACGCTAAGCCCATCTTAGAGGCACTCAAGCGGGTTGGCGTCGCCGCGGAGCATGCCGTGATGGTCGGAGACAGCGTGGCCGATGTAGACGGTGGAGCGGCTGCTGGTGTGGCCACGGTGGGTGTGAGCTACGGCTATGGAGATGCAAGCGGTGCCCACGTTGTCGTTGCGTCCTCTGAGGCGCTGGCCGAGTTCTTGAACGCGCGCCTACCCGAGCGCTCATGACACGCGTCATGGGGGCCATTGTGCTTGTCCTGATGGGACTGGCCGCTGCCGTTCAATACAACGACCCCGACCCACTCCGATGGATGCTGTTTTACGGTCTCGCCGCTGTCATCGGTGGGCTTGGGATTGCCAAGCGCCTGTGGTGGAAGCACGCTGCAGGGTTTGCGTTGCTCGGTCTTGGCGTCGGTGTTGTGCACTGCATCGCCGGTGCCGACGCACTGGGGGCACGCTGGATTGACAGCGAGCTCGTCCGCGAAGGGTCCGGAGCTCTCATCAGTGCTGTGCTCGTGGGTACTCTTGGGTGGTTGCGCTACAAAGAAGCGCCTGACCAAGCGAATCCTTACTTGAATCGCCCGACAGACGCCGACTTGTAGAGCACGCTAGGTGGTCGCGAAGCTCTGTTGGCACAGCGCCTGTACGGCCTCGACAGACTTGGGAATCGCGATGGTCAGGTTGTCTGGCTCGCCGTCCGTCACCAAGATGTCGTCTTCGATGCGAACTCCGATACCGCGCAGGTGCTCGGGGGCGTCTTCATCATTGGCTTGGATGTACAAGCCTGGCTCAACCGTCACGACCATGCCAGGGGCGAGGGGACGGCTGTCACCGCCGCGCGCGTAGACACCCACATCGTGCACATCCATACCCAACCAGTGGCCGGTGCCGTGCATGTAGTACTTCTTGTACGTCTCCTCAGAGATGAGTTCGTCAACGTCGCCTTCGAGAAGTCCTAGAGCAATCATGCCCTCGGTCAGAATCCGCACCGCGGCGTCGTGCATGTCCGTGTACGGGCGTCCTGGGCGGGCAGCGTCAATGGCGGCCTCTTGGGCCTTGAGTACCCACTCGTACACCTCCCGCTGTGCCTTCGAGAACGTGCCAGAGACCGGGAAGGTTCGGGTGACGTCCGCGGTGTAGTAGGCGTACTCACAGCCCGCGTCGATGAGCAGTAGGTCGCCATCTTCGAGGGGCTTGTCATTCTCGATGTAGTGAAGGCACGTTGCCCCTTTTCCACCGGCAACAATGTTGGTGTATCCAGCGCCCACGCCGCCGTTCTTACGGAAGGTGTAGTCGATGAACGCGTCAATGGCGTGTTCGTTGACGCCGGGGGCGGCCATGCGCATGGACTCGATGTGGGCTTCGGCGGTGATGGCTGCTGCCTTGCGCATCAGGGCAATCTCAGCCTTTGACTTGATGAGGCGGACTTCGTGGAGCAGCTTGGAAGGGGCGTGGAAGGTCTCGGGCACACTCATGCCGTTCTTTCGCGCGGTGCGTGCGGCCTTGCGGATGGCGCCCAGCAGAACCGCGTCGTGTTCGGGGCTCTCGGCGAAGGCGTGGTGCAGTGTGGTCACGCCGTGAAGCAGGCGGGGCAGTTCCTTGGCTAGGTCGTCGATCGTGAAGGCTTCGTCGGCGCCGAAGTCTGCCTTGGCGCCTTCGGGACCTGGGCGGTAGCCGGTCCAGATCTCACGTTCCTCATCTTTCGCTTGGACGAACAACGTCAGAGTGGACTCGCCTGGACGAAGGAAAAGAACCATCTCCGGCTGTGTCCATCCAGTCAGCCAGTAGACGTCCGAGCTTGGCCGGTAGCGGTACTCGGCATCTCCGTTGCGGATGTGGTGGGGACTCGCAAAGAGAATCACCGCTTCATCCGGTGCCATTTGGGCAAGTAGGCGTTGTCGATTCGCTGCGAAATCCGGGGAATGCGTCACGGAGTCTCCTAGTGTGCTGCCGTCCTAACCGGCCTGTTCCGCCTGCCACATCTCGGTTGGTCATCCCTGCTATTGCCGGTGCGTAGCGGATTACGCACGTTGACAGGAGTCCCTGGACTCTTTACCGGGGGGGTATCGGAGGATGAATGGTTCAGACAGGTGCTGCGAATGACGAGTCCCCGCTGTCTCCCGTCGTCATTCGTGTAGACGAAGTGAACGCCATGACGCAGGGAGCTGTTCGCACGTTGATCGACATTGATCTGCAGACCTTCTCCGAGCCGACATTCTCCCATTACACTGCTGCCGCCTTCCTTCAGAGCGGTCATGTCTACACCTTGACCGTCGACTCGGGTGTCATCGGCACCTGCGTGTTCATGCGCTGTTGGGCACGACCCGGAGACGCCAACCTGCTGTCGATGGGTATTTTGCCCGGATTTCGCGGCCAAGGATTGGGTCAGCGCTTTCTGCTGGAGGTCTTGGACCACCTGCGTGAACGTGCATTGATGGGTGTCACGTTGATGGTGGCAGACGACAACCGTCGGGCACGTAAGGTGTATGCAGATGCCGGGTTTACTGAGACCGGTGTTCGGTACGAAGACCCGCGCACGAACGAGGGGTTCATTCAACTTCGCGTTCAACTGACCGAGCCACTGCTGGCCGCTCTTCCGACCCTATAGACGTCGCATCTCGTCGTGCTCACGGGCCATTCGGTCATTCCGTGTTTCGGACTGAGACCGAGTGCTGCAGTGTGTGATACGACGTGGCGTTACCCCGTTTAAAACAGCATCCATGGAACTATAGCAATGCCACTGCACCCTGAAAAGGCGTACAAGAACCAAGACTTTCTCTCCTCACCAGCTGCGCGCCACATCCGCATTTTGTGTGAGTACGAAGAGACCCGGCAACGCCTTCGTGAGCACGGCGTCAAGAACACGATTGTGATGTTCGGCTCCGCTCGCATCAACTCGCCGGAAGATTCTGCGGCACGCGTGGCAGAGCTCAAGGCCATGACCGACCGCCCCGAAGACTACGACGCGCAGCTCAAGAAGGCCGAGCGCGCCGTTGAGCTCGGTCATTACTACGAAGGCACCCGCGAGCTGGCTCGCCGGTTGACCGAGTGGTCGATTGAGCGTGAAGGCAAGCGCAGCTACTACATCACGTCAGGTGGTGGACCGGGCATTATGGAAGCTGCCAACCGCGGCGCCGCTGATGTTCCTGGCGGCAAGTCTGTTGGGCTCGGCATTAGCCTGCCCTTCGAAGCTGGTGTGAACGACTGGGTCACCCCAGAGCTGGCGTTTGAGTTCCATTACTTCTTCACTCGGAAGTTGTGGTTCTTGTACTTGTGCAAGGCACTCATCGTGTGTCCCGGCGGCTTCGGCACCATGGACGAACTGTTTGAGTCGTTGACACTCATGCAGACCAAGAAGATCAAGAAGCCCATGCCGGTTGTCCTTTACGGAACCGAGTACTGGGACAAGGTCTTCAATGTCGAGGCCATGGCCGACTTCGGCACCATCTCCCATGACGACATCAACTTGTTCTTCCGCACAGACTCGATTGATGACGCCTTCGACTACGTCACCAAGGCCATCGAAGAGCAAGAGCTTCAGATTCCAGACGGCCACACCGGCCTGTAGGGTCGCGGTGGCTTCACTGCCTGTCGACGGCTGGCATGCTTCGTTGAGCAGAGACTCAGCGAAGCATCCCAGGTCTGTTGCAAAGCCGAGCTTACTTGGCCAGAGCCTCGGCGGGCTGAAGCGCTGCAAGTGCCTGCGAGACGTGTTCAATCACCGCTCGCTTCGCACTAGCTAGATCTGTCTGTAGGCTGGCCCCTGCGGCCTTTGCATGGCCACCCCCACCAGGGGAGAGCGCTTGCGCGACGCGGGCGACGTTGACCGCTCCCTTGCTGCGCAGGCTGATCTTGACCTCGCCGCTGTCGCGCTCGTTGAGAAGTGCTGAGACTTCGACGCCTTGCACATAGACCAAGGAGTCGACCACACCCTCGGTGTCTCCGGAGACCACACCAAACTGCTTGGCGAGGGCGTTGCTGACGTCTCCCACGAGCAATTGGTCATCCAGGTGAAGCGTGGCGTACCGCATGATCTCGCCGGCAACGCGCAGCGCTGTCTCGCGGCGACTCATGAGGACCCGCGCGTTGAGCGCCGCGTGGTCGATGCCTTGCTTGAGTAGGGCAGCGGCCATCAGATGGGTGTCGGGCGTGGTGTTGCTGTAGCGGAACCCACCGGTGTCGAAGATGGCTCCGACGTACAAGAGTTCGGCTACAGTGGGGTCTAGAGCGATGTCGCAGGCCAACCAGGCGGCGTACAGCATCTCGCAGGTGCTTGTGGCTGTGCCTTCGACCCACGCATGGGTGTAGCCGTCGAGCTTGGTGGACGAGTGGTGGTCGATAATGCCGCGAACGGTGGCCGCGGAGAAGGCCGCTTCAACAGTTGGAGAGAGCCGGTGTCGGTCGCCGTCCAGCACGACCACAGCGTCGTAGACAGGGCGGACATCGTTGTCGTCCAGGATGGCGTCTGCACCCGGCATGAAGTCGAATCGGTAGCCGGGCAGGCCAGCTACGTCGGACATCACGCCGTCGCGGGCGAGAACGCTCTGAAGGGCGAGACACGCACCGAGACTGTCTCCGTCAGGGCCGACCGGCCCCGTCAACAAGACACGGTTTGCCCCAGCTAAGGCTGTAGCAAGCGCTGACCATTGTGCGTGTCCAACCATGACTCAGTCTGCCGACAGTAGTGAGTCGAAGTCCATGTCGTCGACCTTGGACGCTGGCGGTGCGCCGGCCTCGGATGCACCTGGCTTCTTCTTGCGACGACGGCGACGCTTTGGCTTGGCGGACCCTTCTGCCGGTGCAGCGTCGGACGACGGAGCGTCTGACGAGAGCAAGGCATCCAAGTCGGCGTCAGCGATTTTCGCTTCTGTGCGCGGCTTGCGGTCGTTGCGCGAGCGGCCACGGCCCGAGTCACCATCACTGTCGCGTCCACGACGGCTGTCGCGGCCTCCGCTGCGAGGTCCACGGTCGTTGCGTTCGGCTTTGCGTTCGCGGTCGTCGCGTCGCTTGTTCGAGATGGCGCTCAATGAGTCGACGCCACCAGCGACGGCGCGGCGTTCACGGTCCCACTGGAAGAAGGCACGAAGAGCAGCGGCCAACAGAGCGTCTCCGCCCTTCATGGTCTTGAGCTCACGAACCGTTGGCAGGTAGGCCTCAAACACCATGGTGCCCATGGCTGCACGAATCTGCTTGGCTTGGCGTTCGACGCGGTTGCGTACGGCGACCTCTTCGCTCGGCAGCTCGCGGACTTCGAACTTGATTTCGTGCTGCTTCTGCAGGGTGTTCCGCGTAGCCAAGTCGGGTCCACCAGCCAAGCTGATAGCGATTCCCTTGTTGCCGATACGTCCGGTACGACCGATGCGATGCATGTATACCGACGGATCCTGCGGCAGTGAATAGTTGACGACGTGAGTCAGGTTGCTGATGTCGATACCGCGTGCGGCAACGTCAGTGGCGACCAAGAAGCGCACTTCGCCGGCCTTGACCTTGGCCATGACCTTGGTGCGCTGGCCCTGGGGAAGCTCGCCGCTGAGCAGCTGCACGTCTAGACCCTGGCGGTCCAGGTAGGATGCGACAGTCGCTGTGTCTTCGCGGGTATTGCAGAAGATGATTGCGTTGTCGGGGTCTTCCATGTCCAGCAAGTACAGCAGGGCGCGGGCCTTGTGAAAGCTCGGGCTGGTCTCGTACAGGATGTGTTCGATACCTTCGACATGGTCGCCGTCTGTCGACAGGTAGATTTCTTCAGCGTCTGTGGTGTAGCGCTGGATGAGCTTCTGCGTCTCGCGGTCCATAGTGGCGCTGAACAGCAGAATCTGACGGTCTTCGCTGCAGGCGTCCAAGATCTTACAGACGTCTTGGTAGAAGCCCATGGAGAACATCTCGTCTGCTTCGTCCAGACAGGCAGCGAGAGTCTTGGACAGGTCCAAGTTGCCGCGGCGGATGTGGTCGAGCAGGCGGCCAGGAGTGCCGACGATGATCTCAGCTCCGTTCTCCAGTGCCTTTTCCTGCGGTCCGATGGCCACGCCGCCAACAAGGACAGCGAAGTTTAGGTCACGGTGGACAGCGATTGCTGCAAGCTCTTCCGCGATCTGTTGTGCGAGCTCACGGACTGGGGCCAAGATGACCACTTGTGGGTAGCCGGCGTTGTCTTCGCAGCGCTCAATGACGGGGATGCCAAAGGCGACGGTCTTGCCGGTGCCGGTCTTGGCGCGGACGAGGAGGTCCTTGCCAGCGAGGCCGGGCTCTAGGGTTTGCGCCTGAACCGGCGTGGCGAACTCGAATCCGTAGTCGAGAATGCCCTTGAGGATCTCCGCGGACAGCGGAAAATCCGCGAATCGTCTGCCCGAGAGGTGGGAGTTGGCCGATGGTTCGGTGGCCGCGTCTTCTTTGGTTTCTTCGGTACTCATAGTGCTCCTAACAAAGACGGCTGGCCTATCAGGCAGGGCCGAATGCGTCGAAGAATGGGCCAGATCCGCGATGTTGCTGTCGTCAGGTCTTGACCGCCTTGCGTGGCGCGGTACGGGTGCTGGCCAACTCGGACTCAAGGACACAGGTGCGCGTCGCAATTACCGGCGGAACCGGCATGATTGGAACCTGGCTTGCGCGTGAACTGCGCGAGCGCGGGGACGACGTGCTGATCGTGTCCAGACAACGGCCGAAGACCCCCGAGTTTATCCGTTGGGACGCCAACAAGGGCATTCACGACCTCGACCGGATGGAAGGGTTGGACGCCATAGTGAACCTGGCCGGCGAGCCGATTGCTGCACGCCCATGGACCACGGTTCGACGTCGCAAGCTGTGGGAGAGCCGTGTGGATGCCACTGGCGTCCTGCTTCGCTCACTCGGTCGCCTTGATGCCCCTCCAAAGGCATTTATTGGTGTGGGTAGCATTGGTTTATTTGGCGACCAGGGCGAAGCCTGGGTGGACGAGTCCACGGGTGCCGGAGACGGGTTCCTTCCAGAGCTGGCAGATGCCTGGGAACAGGCGCAGTTGGCAGCCAAGCGTGTCATCTCGTCGCGCACTGCTGTCCTTCGCTTGTCCATCGTGCTGAGTCCGACTGGCGGCGTGTTCCCGCTGATGCTCAAGCCGTTTCGCATTGGTATGGGCGGCTGGCTCGGTCACGGGCGTCAGTTCACACCTTGGACCACCATTCGCGACACGTCGGCAGCCTTCCGCTTGCTCATAGACGACGACACCGCTTTTGGTAGCTTCAACGGCACCATTCCAGAGCCAACACGCAACATCGACTGGCTCAGGGCGCTGGGTCGCGCCACGGGCAAGCCGGTCATCACCCATGCTCCGCGCTGGGCGCTGCGTGGAGCCCTGGGAGAGCTCGCGGATAGCCTGCTCATCGCGAGCATTCGTACGCGTCCCACGAAGCTGCTGGAACATGGCTTTTCGTTTGTGGACAAGGACGCGGAAGAGGCGTTTCGCTGGCTGATCTCAGAGGTCGAAGCCAGCCGTTAGACGTCAATCGGCCTTGCGCAGTTCTTGGTGATGCTGGAGTTCAGAAGACAGATTTCAGACGTCAGAGCAGACGCCTCCGGCGCCGGCAATCTTTGGCGTAATTGGTTGACGGTGATGGAAGGAACGCCCAAGCGTCAGGTCGACCCGACGAACTCCAGACCGGAGAGGCCGCTGGCGGCCGAGCTCTGACTTCTGATTTCTGACCTCTGACATCCGTGGTTTCCAAGAACTCCACTACGGATCAGCTACTCAGCGGCGATTCACCCTCACTCTTCGCAATCACCACGGCCCCGACGCTGTCGCTGAAGATGTTGACCATGGTGCGGACCATGTCGAGGGGTCGGTCGAACACGAACAACAGGGCCATGCCGCCAATGAGCGCGGGTGCGGCTTCGGGCAGTTGCTCTTGCACGGCTTGCAGAATGATGGCGATAGCCACCAACGATGCACTCGGAACGCCGGCAACGCCGATGCTGGTCATCAACGCTACGAGCACAATGAGGAACTGCTGGGACAAGGCCAGCTCAATGCCGAACGCCTGGCAGATGAACATGGCCGCGACGCACTCGTACAGCGCTGTGCCGTCCATGTTGACCGTCGCACCCAGCGGTAGGGTGAAGGATGCGGTCTTCTGTGAGACGCCCGCGCGGTCGCGCACACAGTCGATGGTCACGGGAAGGGTCGCAGACGACGATGCCGTGGAGAACGCCGTCAGCATGGCTGGAGCCATGGCCTTGAAGTGCTTGATGGGGTTCACGCGAGCGAACACGATGAGCACAATGGGCATGACCACGAGAATGTGAATCATCAGTGCAATGAGCGCTGTGCCGGCGAACCAGCCAACACCGGTGACCAGCTCGGTGAAGCGTCCGTCCGGGCGCAGCTTTGCCCACTGCTCGCTGACTGTCGCTGCAATGAGCAGGCCCACACCGATGGGAGCGAGCATCAAGACGAAGTCTGTGACGTGCATGGTCAGGTCGTACACCCCCTGGAAGAACCGGTGCATGGTCTCGCGCACGGGGGTGTCCAGACGGTGAAGAAAGAAGCCAATCATCATGGCAATGACAATGAGCCCGAGCAGCTTGCCGTTGTTTGTGGCGGCTTCGAAGAGGTTCTCTGGGACCATTGCGCGAAACACGTCCAAGAAGTCCGCACTGGATTTTCCGGCAGTTCGACCCGCAACTTCGGCTTGTTCTGCGGAGAAGGCACTAAGGTCCTGTCCCTCCAGGATGCCGCGCCCGCCGGACTGACCGGGGCGGACCACGTTGACGAGGGCCAAGCCAATGAGAATCGCGGCGAGAGACGTGCTGACGTAGTAGCCGAGCGTCTTGAGACCCAAGCGGCCGAATCCGCCGTCCTTTCCCAGCCCAGCGATTGCGAGCACGATGCTGCTGGTCACCAGGGGGACGATGATGAGCTTGAGGCCTTGGAGAAAGATGTCTCCGCCGAGGTCCAACAGCCGCCACAGGAAGCTGTCATGAATGAGGTCGGCACCCGCTTGACCACGTAGGGTGGGGGAGAGGTCAGCTGGAATCTGGCTGACGATGGTCGTGCCGAAGAGCAATCCCACCGCGGCTCCAATGAGGAGTCCAATCAGGATTTGCCAGTGCAGAGCGAGTCGCGTGGTTTTCATGGGCGCAGTCTGCCAGAGGCGCCGCCTACACGACACCTCACCGGGCACATGGGACGTCCACCGGACGACTCTCGGCGTTTCCCTGCATCCCTGCAACTGTTGGGATTAAGTGCCGCCGGTATGGGCCTCGTCGGTGTTTGGTGGCTGACTCGGACGAGACGCTCGTCACTTACGCGGGCTCCACCGAACGTCTGCCCACGGGTGGTGTGTGCACACATGGCACAGCAACGGTCCAGCCTATGGCGCGGTTGGGGTGGGGCGTGGAATTGGGGGCCGAGGCAGATGAGACCAACAACGACCGCGCACTCCGCCTCCAGGTACGCCCTGTTTCAAACAAACAAATCAACCTCTACCAACCGCGCAGTCGTGACTCTTCTTTGCGGTACAGCTTGAAGCTGTCTTGGATGCACTTGTTGGCGGCTTCGCGTCCGATCAACGGGTCGACCTCGACTGTCTTGTTTTCGAGGAGCTTGTAGCTCTCGAAGAAGCTGGAGATCTCGCGTGCAAGGTGAGGGGGGAGCTCGCTGATGTCTTGGTAGGTATTGACCGCCGGGTCGTCTACGTGGACGGCGATAATCTTGTCGTCTCCCTTGCCCTCGTCGAGCATGTGCATGACGCCAATGGCCCGTGCACGCATGATGCACATGGGAACGACGGACTCTTGGCCTAGGACAAGTACGTCCAGAGGGTCACCGTCGTCGCAGTAGCTGCGTGGGATGAAGCCGTAGTTCGCTGGATAGACCATCGAACTGTACAGAATTCGGTCTACGCGCAGCATGCCGGTGGGCTTGTCCATCTCGTACTTGACCTTGGACCCGCGCGGAATCTCGATGACGCAGTTGAACATCTCGTGGGCCGTGTCAGGGTTGTTGGGAAGGTCGTGCCAGGGATGGATTGCCATTGTCGTGCTCCGGTTTCTTGGCCGTAGGGCTAACGCGCGGTCCACAGAGGCGGTGTCTGGGTTAGCCGGCCAGCCAGACCGTCAGCCGATGAGGACATCATGATCTCCCGCACCCGATTCGCCCCGTCCCCAACAGGTTCCCTTCATGTAGGTGGTGCTCGTACCGCACTGTATTGTTGGATGTTTGCTCGTCATACCGGTGGCAAGTTTGTCTTGCGCATCGAAGACACCGACCGTGCGCGCAGCACCGATGAATCCACACGCGGCATCCTGACGGACATTCGCTGGCTCGGCCTGGACTGGGACGAAGGCCCCGGAGAAGAAGACGTAGACGGTATTGGCCCCTTCTTTCAGAGTGAGCGGCTGGAAACCTACAACGGTTTCTTTGAGCAGTTGTTGGAGAAGGACCTTGCGTATGAGGCGTGGGAGAGCCGCGACGAGCTGAGCGCCATGCGCGCCGCCAGTCCAAACCCACGCGAGTTTCACTACAGCCGCCGTGCCTACACAGAGGACGAAGTTGCCGCGTTCAAGGCAGATGGCCGTGCACCCGTGCTTCGGCTTGACGTTCCGCGCATTGCACGCACCGTCAATGACAGCATTCTAGGTGCGGTGACTCTGTCCGAGAATGACGTTGACGACTTTGTTATCCGCAAGGCAGACGGCTTCCCGACCTACCACTTCGCTGTGGTTATCGACGACCACCTGATGAAGATTACCCAGGTTCTTCGCGGCCAAGAGCATTTGATGAACACCGCCAAGCACATGGCGATTCAGACGGCTCTAGGCATTGCGTCTCCATCCTACGGCCACTTCCCGCTCATCATGAACATGGGTGGGGGCAAGATGAGCAAGCGCGACAAGGCCAAGGTGGCTCGTGCAGCCGCTCGAGACGCTGCGAAGGCTCGCGGAGTCAAGGACTACGACTGGCTTGCTGAAGAGACGGGCTTGGACGCAGGCGACGTGGCTCTGTTCATGAAGAAGAAGCAAGATGGCGTGGCCATGGCCAAGACCATTGCGGTTGCGCTGGATGTGGAGCTGCCTCCCATTGAGGTCATGGACTTCCGCAAGGCGGGCGTGGTTCCAGAGGCGCTGCTCAACTACCTCGGCCTGCTCGGCTGGAACCCTGGTGGAGACAGCGAAATCGTTCCGCTAGACGAGATGGCCAAGCGCTTTGAGCTCAAAAACGTCAGCAAGAGTGCGGCCAAGTTCGACATCGACAAGCTGTTGGCTTTCAATGGTGAGTACCTGCGAAGCTTGCCCCGTGACGTGCTCTTGGCACACATGCAGTCGTGGTTTGCTGTGCGCCCGAGCCACTTGCAGGACGTCTCCGCTGACCGCCTAAACGTGCTCCTGGACTTGTTCCTGGCACGTGCCCGGACATTCGTAGAACTCGAACAAGCCGTCGCCTTCGTCTTCGAAGCGCCCACAACCTACGTTCAGAAGTCGGTCACCAAGTTCCTCCACAAGGGCGGCGGTCATGCGCTTCTGTCCGACCTGTCGGCTGTAATGGATACCGCGACCACCTGGGACGCACAGGGCATTCAAGCCGCACTCGAAGGCTTTGCCTCGGAAAATGAGCTGGGTCTCGGCAAGATCGCTCAGCCCCTGCGCTTGGCACTCACCGGAACCGCTGCATCTCCCTCGATTCACGAAACCGTGGCACTGTTCTCTAAGGACGAGGTCCAAGCTCGTATCGCTCGTTGTGTGGAGGCTACCGCCCCGTGATTTCGCTGCTGCTAGCTCTGGCCGTTGCCGAACCGCTGCCTCTGGGTCGAGCGGTGGTGTCGGACATTGCAGACGGACCGCGGTCCTTCACCATCGACATTGCCGAGCCGGGCATCTTGTCGGTTGCGGTGCGTGGTCATGACGAACTGGACCTGGTGATCGACGTCTTGGACGAAGATGGCCAGCCCGTGCAGAACGGCCACGCTGACGAAGACATCGGCGGCGACCGTGGTGCAGAGCAGCTCGCTTCATCGCTTCCATGGACCGGCACCTACACCGTGCGTGTCTCCGAGTTGCGGAAGCTGGGTGGAGGTAGCTTCAACCTGTCAGCGTCCTTCGCTCCAATGCCGTCTGTGGCTCGTCCCGACCTGCCCTACCGTCGTCCAAGCCGGGCATTGGTGGTGGCACGTCAGCAGACCGAGTCGGCCACACTCAACAGCAATGACGACGTCACCTTTCACTGGGTGCGCGTGGACCCAGATGTCAACGGAACCTTGGTCGTGAGCGTCACCGCCGACCATGGTGACCTGGTCCTCGAGCAGTTCTTGGAGGCCGACTTTACTGAGCCCACCGAGGTCAGCGACCAGGACAGAGACGGTCGCTTGGCGAACGAGCAGCTCTCCGTGAAGGGAGTGGTCGGCACGCCGCTGTGGTTCCGTGTCCGCGACCGCGACGACGCCGGAGAGCTGACCTACAAGGTGACGGTAGACTAGCTGGCGGGAGTCGGGTTGGTCGGTTGGCTCACCGCACAGCCCATCACCAGACAATCGTGACCGTGGTTGCAGGGTGTGCCGTTGGCTAGAGACTGTGCTCGGTCTTGGAGCCCTTTATGCGCGCATCGATCTTGGTAGCTGTGGTCACGACTCTCTTCACCGCGTGCGGCGCTAATGGCTCAGGCGGAACCAATGACACCGATGACGGTGACTCGGATGTGAACGACACCTCCGGTGCTCTGGTCGGTGATGCCGACTCCTTTGTGACCTGCAACAGCGCCGCGCTACCCCAGGCGAACAGCCCGGTGGACTGGGAACACACGGCCACTGACATCCTCATGGGCTTTGACCCTGATCCGGACCACAGTGCGCAAGATGTGCTGGTGACGGATGTTGTGACCGGGCAGATCGAAGGAAAATTCGCCTACGGTGTGGTCAGCAAGGACCTCGAAGACGAATGGGTGGAAGCCTGGATTGATGACTGCTCCGGCGAGTACGTGTTCGTCGGCGAAGGCCGTACAGACTCTGATGGTCGGTTGGCCATTGACGTGCCGAGCGGTCTCATTCCGGACTTTGGTCGATTCGCCACGTTCTTGCGCGTTCAAGGCGACCAGAGCTTCGTGCAGTCCGAGCTGCGGCGCTACCCCGAAGGGACCGAGCTGATGATCTCCGACATTGATGGCACGCTCACAACGGCGGATACCGAGCTGTTCCAGGACATCTTCGCGGACCTGTTTGAGCCGCTGTTCAACAGCACGTACGTGCCGACGGCGCGCGCCAATGCGGTCGAGACAATGACCCTGCGACATGACCAAGGCTACGTGCTGGTCTACCTCAGCGGGCGTCCGTACTACCTGACCGACATCACACACGAGTGGCTCGACGACCTCGCTTTTCCAGAAGCGACCGTTCACATCATTGACGGAACGGCCCAGGCGCTGCCCACCAACGATGCTGTTGGTGAGTTCAAGCGCGGCTACTTGGCCGACTTGATTGGCATGGGCTTCGTCATCAACGGTGCGTATGGCAATGCCACCACAGACGTCTACGGGTACGGCAACGCGCCGGTGGAGCCCAACCGCATCTGGATTGCAGGACAGCACGGCGGCGAAGGCGGAACGGTGGCTATTGGCGACGACTACACAGCACACATCGCTGTCGCTGCTGCCGAAGACGACGTGGTGCAGCCGTTCGTAGAAGTGCCCTAGGGCACTCGGTCTACTTCAGCTCGAACCGCTGGAAGCCGTCGTGCAAGACACCGCCGACGGCCTCAAAACCGACCTTCTGCAGTACCCGAACCGAGCCCACATTCACCGGCATGGCGTGGGCAATGACCCGTCGGATGTCCGTATGTTCGGCCAGCCAGCGTAGGCAGGCGACCGATGCTTCGGTGGCGTAGCCCTGATTCCAATGGGCGCGGAAGAACCGAAAGCCAAGGTCGACCGCCTGCGCGTCGTCGTGCCACTTGAAGCCACACCACCCCAAGCGCTCACCAGATGTCTTGTGGAGGGTGACCAGTCGGCCGAGGCGTCGTTCAACGAACTGACGCTGCAAAGCGGCAATGATGGGACCTGCTTCTTCGACATCCTGCAAAGCGACGTCGCCGGTGTACTTCACCACCAGCGGGTCCGAGTTGAGGGCCACCATGAAGGCGGCATCGCTGGGCTGATGTGGACGTAGCGCCAGTCGTTGGGACGTAATGAGAGGCGGCATTCGCAGCTCCTACGGCGTGAAGACGGCCCCAATCGTGCCACCTGTCTCACCGGCACCCACAGCGTCGCTGGTCGGCTGAACCGACAGGTCCCAGTCCTCTTCGTCAATCGCAGAGGTATTGGTGAACAGCGGGTTTGCGCTGATCATTCCATCTCCAGTGAAGGTGAAGTTCGCCGGTGAGCTATTGCCGAAGACCAAGCTGTATTCGGGCTGTGCACTCGACGTTGGACTGCGCGCGATGCCTTGGCCGCCGTTGTACGCAATGATGCTGTCGATAAGGGTGACATTGCTCTGTGCACCCATCTGGATGCCGGGACCGTCGTTGAAGGCAACGGTTGCGTTGCGCAGGATTTGTCCGGTTCCGCCACCCGTTCCGATGTCCATGCCCCACGCGTTGTTCGCGAAGACCTCGATGTCCACCACGGTAGCGCCGCGGGTGAGGGCGACGGCACGGGGGTGTTCATTGTCGAAGGCACGAATGTTCCGAGCGACGGTCTCGTTGCCGTCAAAGACAAGGCCGCGATAGCCGCCTTCATTGCCTCGGTACACGACGTCGCGGACGTCCGAGTCAATGAACTGCAGTCCGGTCTCGGAGCTTCCGCCGGTCTCATTTCCTTCTGCGAACAGGCCGACGACGTCGCTATTTGTGATCTGACCGCTTCCGCGGGCGTTCGTGGCGCTGTTCGTCTCCAGAGAGATGTCCACCAGGTCCGCGTTTGAGACGGACAGTCCACCGTGCTCCAGGGCCGAGTTTCCACGAAGTGTCAGGCGCGTACCTTCGAGGGGCTGTGCGTTGCCGGACATACCGATTCCGCCGCCGATTCCTCGGGTGACGTTGTCCAGGGCAATGATGTCGGTCAGGTCTACGCGGCTGTTGTCGATGTACAGCCCACCACCGGAGCTCGACGCATTGGAGCTTGTGGTGTTGTTGCGCACGAACAGCACGTCTTCGAGGGTGATGGTGCTAGTGGCGTCAATGATGGCCACGCCGCCGCCATGGTCCACGGCGGTGTTCTCGAGCAACTGCAGTCCAACCAGCTGCACTCCGGCGGCATCTGTGAGAACCACGCCGCCGCCGTTTTGTGCGCTTCCGTGGGCAATGGTCATGCCTTCGAGTCGGCCGCGAGTCATTGTGAAGACCGACCCTTGGCCAGCGCCGTCAACCGTCACGAGGTCCCGTCCAACGCCAACTACCTGGATGTTGCGCGTGCCGATGTCGATGGTCTCTGGATAAAAACCAGCGAGAACATCGACTCGACCGTCTTCGCACAGGGCGTCGATAGCGGCCTGAATGGTCGGGGCGTCTGTCGGTACGGTGATGGGACCTGTGGTGAAGCGTGCGGGGTCGTTGTCGTCGCAGTCGCGTCCGGTACAGGAGCCGAAGTTTGTGTCGAAGCCGTCGCCATCAACGTCGCACTCGTCTCCGTCTAAGCAGTCCTCATCCACGCCGTTGTAGGGAATCTCCACGAGCCCGGGGTGGGCGTTGGGGTTGGTGTCGTCGCAGTCGCTGCCACCGCACTCAGAGGCAATGAAGTTGTCGTTGTCCACGTCGCATTCGTCGCCACCGTCGCAGTCGTCATCCAGTCCGTTGTACGGAATCTCGGCGCGCCCTGGGTTGATCAGCGCGTTCCCGTCGTCACAGTCTAGGTCGTTGTCCGTGCTGGTTTCATCTGGGCGGACACAGGCTTGGAAAGCGGAATTGGGCGCACCGTAGCCGTCGATATCTGAGTCGGTGTACCAAGTGGCGGCGTCTGTGGCGTTGTCGTCCACCAGGTCGTTGCAGTCGTTGTCCACGTTGTCACAGACTTCGGTGGCACCGGGGTTGATGGCTGGGTCGTTGTCGTTGCAGTCGTCGCCGCCAACGTTGGTGTCGCGGTAGCCGTCCATGTCCGTGTCTTCGTCGGGGTCGAACACTGAGAACACCAGGGTTGCCGACGCGGTGCCGCCGGTGGTGTCGAAGACCTCAGCGCTCAGCGTGATGGGACCTATTGGAAGTGTGCCCAGTGGCGCGTTGATGGTGCCGCTGCCGTCTGGAGAGGTGGGCAACATCTCGGTTCCTGGGCCGGTCCAGCGCACGATGAGGTCAGTGACGCGTGCTTCGTCCGGGTCTGTCACTTGGATTTGCACAATTGTGGGCTCGCCTCCGCGCACGACCGCCCCGGAAGCCGGTAGGGCGAAGCCGATGGTCGGTCGGGAATTCTCGGCCACAGTGATGCCAACACTCGACGAGCCTGCCGCGCTGAAGGGATCGAATGCGGTGAGGGTGACGAGGTGGTCGCCGGGTGGGAATGTGCCGCCAGCCACCGTGTACGTGACGACATCTTCCAGAGCGGACAGCTCGCCAACAAGATTGGTGACGCGGTCCGTTGACCATACCAAGGTCAGGTCCACCAGCGGGTTCTGAGGGTCCGCCACGCGGGCTTCGAACACGACATCCGAGTTCGTTGCGAACGTGGTTCCTTCAGAAGGGGCCAAGAACACCACTTCGGGAGCGGAGTTCGAGATGGACAGGCTGTTGTCAGGACAGCCCATGAGCAGGACGGTGAGGGCGAGTAGCGGGCGCATGCAGTCTCCGCGCTCACCCTAGTCACCGCAGGGGCCGTTGCCTACGGGCGTGGCTAAGAACCGAGGCCGACGGTTCGCTTAATGGTCGACCAGATTCCACCAGACTTGGCCTGTTCGCCACTCGTCTCGGTGACCTTGCCCGTCAGGATAGCGTGGGGGCAATCCTTGGCGTCAACGTCTGGGAATAGGGCCAAGCCCGCGCCAATGTCGCTGGCTTGGCGGTGGCCATTGGTCTCACCAAACAGGTCGGCTTCGCGGACCATCTTCATGATCAGCTCGGGCTCCACGACCTGCATGCCCGACAGATCGGTCGAGTTGCGGGCCAGCTGTTGCTGAACTTCGGCGGGGTGAGCGTCTGTCAGGACAGCCGCGTTTAGGACGCCGCGCTCAGCGAGGTCGATCTCGAAGACCGCTGCGGCCATGCGACCGGACGCATGGGTCCGGGTGAGCATGGCGTGAACGTGGGCGCCTTGCTCATGCCAGTTCTGCGAGATCCACGACTCGGAGAGCGGCCACTCGGCTGCGCGCGTGTTGCGACCTGATTTTTGGGCGCGCGCTTTACGAGCTTGGTCGCGCTTTTTCTTGTCTTTCTCGCGCTTCTTCTGCAGCTTCTGTTCGCGCTTGCTGGCCATCTGGAGCCTCCGTACGGCGCTGGTATCGCGGGAGCCGGTCCCCGGGAAGCGAGGATACGCCGGGGAAGGATGTTCACGCTGCCGGGTTTGCAGACGCCCATGCCGCGTTGTTTCGCGCTATCGAGCCGTCCGGAGAATCCTGCCCATGTGGCTCTTGCTGACATCGCTAGTCTTTGCCAACCCAACAACTGTGGTTGTTGTGGGCGATGTACCTATGGTTGGCTCGGTGAGCACAGCCCCTGTCACGGATGCCATGCCGGGGGGGTGGGTGAGCGTCGTAGGCGACTGCATGGACGAGTGGCGCCCCAATGATGTGGTTGTCATTGACCGGACGGTTGCCGGTGAGTCGGCGTTGGCCCTTCAGCAGCGAGTGGACGACATTCGCGAGCTCCAGCCGGACATTCTTGTCGTGTCCCTCGGCGCTGACGAGCTGCGGCGCACGGCGGACCAGCCGCGTCCCTTTGTGGCCTCCCTGTCGGCCACCTTGGACATGATGAGTCCTCAAGGGCACCCGACATTGGTCTTAGGCCTCTTGCCGGGCGTATCCACACTGCCGGTTGGCCCTTGGAACCAAGCTATCCGAGATGTAGCGGCGGCGCGTGCGAGCAGTCATTACGTGGACTTGATGGCCCAGTGGCCTGTCGAAGATGAGAAGCGTGCGCGACTGATGGGCGAGCAGGGCATGTTGTCCCCGCGTGGCCACGCAATGGTCGGCGCGCATGTCTGTCGGGCCGTTCAACAGGCACTGACGGGAATGGATACACCCGCGCCACAGCCGACTTTACCGGCAAACGAAGCACCGACTCCAGAATCGGAGTAGGCTCGCCGCTCGCATGGAGGACCTTATGTCATCTCGTCTCGCTGCACTCGGTTTGGTGGTACTGACCGCTACGGCCTTTGCCCCCGAAGCTCAGGCGCTGGACCCGTACATGTGGGGCGTTGGCCCTCGCATTGGCACCATGGCCCTTCCAGGGCGCTACCCGCTGCGTTTCCCGAACGAGATTCGCGATGACAGCGAGAGTGACCTGCAGCGCGTCCGCGGTGACGTGTTCTTCGGTGTCGACAGCACCTACTACGCCGGCGCTCACAGTCGGGTTGGTGCGTTCGCGGGCCTCGGCCTTGGTACCCAGTTCTTCGATGCCCACCTGCAGTTCGAGTACAACTACGTGCTCTCAGCCTCGGCCATCGACTTTCTGTTCGGTGGAGGCGTTGGCTTCGGTACTCACCGCTTCTCTGGGCCTGGTGAAGAGCAGCTGGTGGTGCCGTACTACCCGCTTCGCGTTGAGACTTCTGGCATGTTGCGTGACACAACTCGCGCCTACCAGCTCACGCTGTTCGGTCAGCTTGCTGTTCCGTCGAATCACTTCTACCGGGACTTCAACGGCTTTGAAGACGACTCGGTCGGCGGTGGTCTGTACGCCACGCTGGGCATCGAGCTCGCCGTCTTCTTTGGCGACTTCACGCCGCCCCGCCCGCGTGGACGCAACGGCGGCTGAGTCCTTACTCAATGAGCTCGATGGTCACTTGCTGACCAAAGTGATCGGACAGCTCGACAGGAGCGTCTGTGCCAATGTCCATCGGCTCAACGAATGCCAGGGCTCGGCTGCGTGCGCGTAGCTGGCCTGTACCGTCGCGTACGAACAGTAGGTCCATTCGTGCTGGGAACTCGGTAGCGGCGTAGCTGGTCCAGTACAGGCTGTTGCAGTCGGTCGCGGTGAAGTGGTCTGATCCGTCGCACACCGTCTCGTCGCCGAAAGGCTCATCTAGCCAAGTGCTGTCGGTCTCGACCGAGACCGCATCACCGCGCACGACCTCTGGGACCGCCTCGGCCAAGTTCGCCAGGTCTGTCACCCCTGCGTAGTGCGACAGAAGTGCCGGCATGGTCGGATTGCGCCACCATCCTGGGTAGTCGTCGCCTTCGGCGTCTGTCCAGGTGTCGTCAGGGTAGTACCAGCCGGCGTTGAAGTCGCCACCAACAAGCACCAAGGCGTCGTCTGACTGGCCCGCAATGTCCAGACCCAGCTGACGTACCTGTAGGTTGCGCGTCTGCCACTTGTCGTAGAACGGCGTCAGGTGGGTGTTGTACAGGTGGACCTCGGCGCCGCTACCCGCGAGCTCAAAGGACCAGTGCACGTAGCCGCGCTTTAGGTTGGGACCTGGGAAGTTCTCGGAGCCCCACTGTGCGTCGTACTGGACCACGTTGGCGGTCGGCGTGTCGGCCATGAGCTCGCTGCGTACTGCCATCACCAGGCCCGTCTCGCGTTGAAGCTTGTTGGTGTCCGGACGCGCCACGGTGTAGCCAAGGGACTCGGCTGCCGATTCGATACGCTCGGCGTCTTCGACTTCCCACACTTCCTGCAAGAAGACGATGTCGTGGCCGGCACCCAACACTTCGTCACCCATGACTGCCGCGCGCTCGTCGGTAAAGGGGACCTGCACACGTGACAGCAGGTACGTGCGGTTGAGCAGGCCTGTGTTGAAGGTGAGCACGGAGAGCGTCTGGCCGCTTCCATCGGGTAGCTGGGCGTGTGCGGTGTGCTCACTCGCAAGCCACTCTGATGGGTTCGGTGCCTCGTCAAACGTGAGGTCGGCGTCGAACAGGTCGGATGCGGCGGCGCCCTCGGCTCCCATGGCTGCACCCAGGTGGGCGAGGGGCCCAGCATCGGCCAAGAGCACGCTGTCTGCGGCGTCGTCACCCAAGACGTTGAGGGGGTTGCTACACGCAGACAACAGGAACAGGACGGAAAGGCGCATGAGGACTCCAGCAAGGCGGCACTGTAGCGCCTCAGCGGGGCCGTTGCTGCGTCATCACTGGTCGGCAAGCTCCAAGGCATCAATGAGAGCGAACAGGGGACGAAGCGTTGCAAGGGCTACGTCGACGTCCGTAGAGTCTGCGTTGATCATGACGATGAGGCCGGCTCCCGTGTCTCGGTCTAGCCCCAGGATGGCGCCAACTCCAAAGTCACCGCCGGTGTGACCGAGTACCGTGCGTCCGTCTGTTGAGCCGAGCTGTGCCCAGATGATGGCCTGACCGTCTTCGTCCGTGCCGAGGGACGGGTCTACGGTGAGCATCTGTTCGACACTCTCAGGCGACAGCACTGTCACACCGTCGAACGTGCCATTTCCTTGGACCATTGCGATGTACCGCGCCATGTCATGGGCGCTCGAACGCATCATTCCGTCCGGATATGTGGGATAGCCATACTGTTCATACGGGCGCTGCTTGCTGTCGTACTGGGTAGCGGGTGCGACGGGTAGGTCGGTCAGAAAGTAGGCGCTATCGGTCATGCCGAGCGGCTCTAGGATGTCCTGTGTGACGACGTCAGCGAACTCTCGCTCTGACGCAGATGCTACACCCAAGGCGGCTAAGCCGGCGCCTACGTTGCTGTACGAGAAGGCGTCGTTCGGAGCACGTCCTGAGAAGTTCTTCGGGCGGTAGTACGCACCGTCTGGGGTGACGTAGCCACGGGTGAAGTCAGCGAGGGCAAGGGTTGGGTCGCCAACGTCGTAGCTGCGGTCGTACTCGCGTGAGTCTTCAAGCCCTGAGTTGTGCGTCAGTAGGTGACGTAAGGAGATGGTCTCGCCTTCGACCCTGGGGTTGTTGACGGGAAAGCCGACGAGGTCCGCGATGCTGTCGTCTAAGGATAGAGTGCCAGCCTCCACGCCCTGCATTGCAGCAATGCCAATGAAGGTCTTGCTGACGCTGGCCATGGACATGGGAGTGTGTACTGTCAGCTCGGTACCGCTGGCAACATCCGCCCAACCGTATGCGCCGGTGAAGACCACTTGGTCGCCTTTGACCAGGGCAAGTGACAGATTGATGCCGCCGGTCTCGATGACCGGGACCATCAGTGCGTCTACGTCATCAGCGAAGGCCTCGTCTACCACGACACCGTGGTCTATGGGAATATCGCCGTCTGGCAGGTCTACGCGCTCGCCAACGGGGATGGATGCGCAGGCGGACAGGAGTAGTGGGATGAGGTGGCGAATGGCGGCTCCAGGGGTGCGCCCGCATAGACACCGGGCCCCACAACAACCGCTACCGCGCGCTCATCCTGTGGAGAACTACGCGCCGGCCATGCGCTCGGCTTCTGCAACCTCACGGTCGCGCTGACGCCCGCGGATGTGGTCGATGTTGTCGCGCGGAATCGCCTCGATGAGCTGCCGCGTGTATTCCTCGCGTGCACCTTGGTAGATGGCCTCGGAGGGACCGGCCTCCACAATGATGCCGTCCTTCATCACACACATCACGTCGCTCATGAACTTCACGACGGACAGGTCGTGGCTGATGAAGATGTAGGTCAGGTCGCGGGTCTCTTGGAGGCGCTTGAGCAGGTTGAGCACCTGGGCCTGGACCGACACATCCAACGCGCTGACCGACTCGTCGCAGATGACGAGCTTGGGCTGCAGGGACAGCGTTCGTGCAATGCAGATGCGCTGACGCTGGCCGCCACTGAACTCGTGCGGGTAGCGACGCAGGTAGCGTGCTGGAAGGCCACACTCCTCGAGAAGGTCGCCGGCCATCTTGGCGCGCTCGGCCTTGTTGGCGCCGATGCCGTGAACCATCATGGGCTCGGTGATGGCTTGCTCGACCGTCAAGCGTGGGTTCAGCGACGAATAGGGGTCTTGGAAGATGATCTGCAGGTCTCTGCGCACAGCGCGCAGCTTGGAGCCGGACAGAGTGCTCATGTCGTGACCGTCGAACATCACCTTGCCAGCGGTGGGCTCTACGAGTCGCAGGATGGCCCGACCTGTGGTGGTCTTGCCGCAACCGGACTCGCCGACGAGACCCAAGGTCTGGCCGGGGTAGACATCAAACGAGATGCCGTCTACAGCTTTGACGTACCGCTTTTCAGCGAACAACCCGGTCTTCAGCGGAAAGTGGACCTTGAGGTCGGTGACGGAGAGCAGTGGCTCGCCCGTTCCAACCGGCATCTTGTCGCGTGCGCCGTTGAGCAGCTGGTCCCGGCGTTCGTCCGTGATGAACTTTTCGGTCATGACCACTTCGCCGTCTACGGTGTCCGTCTCCAAGAAATCGGCCACGGTGGGCAGCAGCTTGTAGGGGGAGTCCAGGCGCGGACGACACTCGAGCAGGCCTCGGGTGTACGGGTGAGCGGGGTTTTCGAAGATGGAGAGAACCGGGCCGTACTCCACGAGCTTGCCGCGGAACATGACAGCGACGCTGTCTGCAATCTCGGCAATGACACCCAGGTCATGGGTGATGAACAGGATGGACATGCCACGCTTGTCGCGAAGTTCGCGCAGAAGGTCGAGGATCTGAGCCTGAATCGTCACGTCTAGGGCTGTTGTGGGTTCGTCTGCGATGAGCAGGATGGGATTGCAGGCTAGGGCCATGGCAATCATCACGCGCTGCTTCTGACCGCCACTCATCTCGTGTGGGTAGCTATCGATGCGGGTCTCGGGGTCCGGAATACCGACCTCAACGAACAGATCGATAGTGCGCTTGCGGGCCTCTGCCGTGGACACCTGTTCGTGCTGGCGTATGGCTTCCGCGACTTGTTCGCCCACCCGGTAGACGGGGTTGAGCGACGTCATGGGCTCTTGGAAAATCATGGCCATGTCCGCACCGCGCAGACTGCGAAGCTCTTTCTTGGACATGGTCAGGAGATCTTTTCCCAAGAACGCGACGCGTCCGCCGGCGATCTCGGAGCTGAACTCGGGCAACAGACCCATGACCGTGAGCGATGTCACCGACTTTCCAGAGCCAGACTCGCCCACAACACCGAGGGTTCGACCCTCTTCAATGCTGAAAGACACGTCATCGACGGCTTTGACGATGCCGTCGTCGGTGTGGAAGTAGGTCTTCAGTCCGTCAACGGACAGTACAGTCTTTGGCATGGGGTCTCCAGGGACCGCGATTTGTACCGGGTCCGAGCGCTGGCTGCCACACCCGGAGCGTCGACAAGCGGTAAGGTTGTGGTGTGGAGGCTGTGTGACCCTGACGGAAGTGCTGAAAGATGCGGCTCGTGCGGATGCCGTTGTGCGCGACAGTGCGGTATTGCTCGAGAAGGAAGTGGCAGCGAAGAGTGGCCTGCGCGGTGCGGCGATTCGAACCGGTTTCAAGACCATGAAGAAGATTCGTCCTGGAATCATTCCGCATGCCCTGCGCGTCTTGCTTCCCCAGTTCGCCCCGGTTGTGGACCCGCACTACGCCATGGCCATGGCCTCCGGCAATACCGTGGCTCACTTCCGAACCCACGCAGACGCGATTGCGGACGACTTGCTCTCGGTGACCGACGCTCGAGCTCGCGCTGCCGACAACCGGGTGCTCATTCGTGTGTACAAGACGCTACGTCCTCAAGCGCGCAAGCATGTGGCACTGGCAATGCCGGGTGTAGCCGAGTTGTGCGACAAGCACGTATCCGCGTGATCCCGAGCCAAGCGGTGGGGCTCTCCCCGATGCTGCAAGATGGACCGACACAGCGGCATCGTGTCGCAACGCGCGCACCAGAACAACGCATCGCCGCACGCACCTGTTCGGGCAACTCCGTTCAGCCTGCGTGGTAGACTGCCCGCCCGAGGTCGCCCATGAGTAGCAAGTCGCTCTTCACCATCAGTCTCCGCCGACAGCCCGGGTACGAGCTGTTGCTGACCATTCGGTTCGAAAGCAAGAAACACACCGGTGTGGTGTCGTTGTCTCGCCCAGGCTGGGTCGACAGCACACCGGCACGGTCTAAACAGATTCAGGATGTCGAGGCTGCCGAGTTGCGCGGCGGCCGTTTCACCTTGATTCATGATGGATCCGAGCGGCGTGAGGGGTACAGCCTCGCTCGCGTGACTGAGCAACTGCTGGGTCGAATCCCCGACAATCAGTGGACCGAGCTCGATCCTGTAACGGAGTTCGGCTTCCGCTACCTTCAGATTCCCGAGACTGCGCTTGCTGGCACGCCTGCCACCGCCACGATCCGAACAAACTCACCGGCGCCCGCTGCCACACCCATCCCAAAGGACGCGCGCATTCCGCAGGGCCAAGACCAGACGAGTCGCCCCGCCGGCCGGAGCTCCTTGTTGGAGCGTGCGCGTCACTCCCGTGGAACGAGCTTGCCTCCTGTTCCGTCGGTTGTGGCAGCAGCAGCGATTGTTCCAGAGACCACCTTGGATGGGCCGTCATCGCCGCCTGCTGGCGTCCTCCAGTCTACGCACGGAACAGATGTACGTCTGGCCAAGTCGGGAGAGGTAGAGGTCCGCAGCGTTCGTTCGTTGCCGCGGAAGCCGAAACCAGTGGCCACAGCGTCTGGCTCCGGCACTCCGGCACCGTCGCGGATGCGGGTAGCCAATTCCCTACCTGGAGCCGTACCGGCTGTTCCTGTATCGGTGGATGCGTCTCTCGCAGACTTGGCACTTCAGTCGCTGTCGGCAGATGCCTTGCGGTTGCGTCTGCAGACTGAGATGCGAAAGGTGCAGGATCTGCATCTTCGGCTGTCGGAGGCTGAACGGCGGCTAGGGGACAGTCATGAACGTGAGCGGGATCTGCTCTCCGTCCTGCAGACCTGGCAGACGCGGCAGACCCGGTGATTCGTACCTTGGCGTGGACGCCATTACTGATGCTCTTGGCCGTGGCCTGTGGTCCCAAGGTCAATCCACTGCAGGCCGACCTTCAGGCCCTTCGTCGTGTTGCTTCGGCACCGATCGAGGCCAATCCTCCGAGTCATGTGTCCATGCGAGTGAGCTCCAAAGTGTTGGGGGAACTCGCGTTTCTCGGTCTGGAGAATGGTGCCGATGGCCAAGGGAACTTCACCTTTCCGACCCCCGCTGGGCAAGCCACTCTGCGTGTCACACCGCAGGATATTCGGGAGCCGATTCGACTGACACAGGCCCGATGCGAGGGCTGTGTTCGCGTTGAGGGAACGGTCACCGGAACCGTGCAAGCCTCTATGGGACGCATCAATGTCAATCCACGAGCTGGGCTGCACACCGCAGTCCCCGTGCAGGTGCGCGCGGTGACTGAGGGCAATGGAAGTAAGGTTGTCATCACACCTCGGTGGGACCGCGCTACCGAGTTCGACATTCAGCTGATGGGCTTGCCACTCGGCGGAATGGGCATCAACCGTCAGCTCACCAGTGGTCTGCGGGAAGAGTTCGACGGGCGAGACATTGTGGTGGCTACGTTGCCAGCCGCTGGCGTCTTTCCAGTGCGCAGCATGGTGTTGGAGGCCGGCGAGACCGCTCATGCCTCTCTCCGGGTCGTGGGTGCCACGGAAGCACCTGCTCCGCCTCGCAGACTGTCGGATGGCGTTTGGGTCGGAGTGTCCGTAGAGACTGCTCGCGCGTGGTTCGATGCCTACGCGCTCCGTCGTCGTACAACAAAGTGGGCGTTTCGCCCGTCGGCGCTGTCCGGAGACGACAACACTCTCGACGCTACTCTCGATGTCTGGCGGCTTCGTCGCAAGCCCAAGCTGCGGCAGTTTGACGTCACCATCCGGCTAGTGGAGTCCGGCGGCCGATGGACGGTTGGCGAGTCGTCCGTGACCCGTAAAAAACGAGGGTTTGACCCGATTGGCGGCATCATTCGCGGCCAGATTCAAAAGCGAATCGACGCAATTGTGGACGATGACCTTCTCACGGGGGGGGAGGTCTCTGTAGGCACCCAGACACTTCGGCTTCAGATCGATGACCTAGCCATTGACGATGGCACGATTGAAGTGCGATTGGATGTCTCCCGCCCGTAAGGACCTCGGCCTACGTCCAGGCCGCGAGCCGGTTAGGTGGGGCCGTCTGGAGAGTTGACGATGCGAAACGCTCGAACTGCCGTCCCGTTGTTTGTATTGCCCTGCCTGCTTGCGTCTGCGCTGACTGCCTGCTGGAGCGAACCTGCGGAAGTGGTCGTTGAGCCGCCGGCGTGGGTGGCACCTCCCCAACACCAGGCGACCGTCACATCGGACAGCTACCACATCGACGGGAAGTACCGCTCGATGACGGGCCCATCGTCGGCCATGTACGTCAATCTCTTGGACACGCCGGAGCCGGAGCTCGTTTGGGTCACAGGCTACGAATCGACGGTCATCCGCGACGATGGCACGGAGATTAGCCAAGAGTTTATGTGCCACGCGAACCTCGACTTTGACGTGCCAACCTTCTACGACCACTTCGATGGTCGGGTTCCGCTCTCAGGGCGTATGTTCACCTTGTCGCAAGGTCAGCAACACATCGAGTTCCCGCCGGGCTTCGGTATTCCGCAGATTTCGACCGACCCCATGACGCTGTCGACCCAGGTGTTGAACCTGAATGACCCGAATCCGGACCTGAACGTGCGTCATCAGGTGACCGTACACTTCGTGCGTGATTCTGAGCTGACAATGCCGATGACCTCGCTGTTTCAGGCGGCGGTTCAAGGCTTCAAGTCACTGGAAGGCGAGGGAATGGTCTACGGTGTCGACGACCCCGACATTGAAGACCACGGCGAGGGCTGCTCGGTGGGTAGCAGCGCCATTGACGGCGACGAAGACCTCGACAGAAACGGCCGCAAGTTCACTGCCCACTGGATTGTGGAGCCTGGCCACGAAGTCACCCGCACCTTGGTGACCGAGTTCCTCAACCTACCCTTCGACACGACCGCCCACTACATCGCGGTACACCTGCATCCGTTTGCAGAGTCGCTGGAGCTCATCGACCGGACCCTCGGTGAGAGCGTGTTCAAGAGCCGTGTGCGCTCCCCAGATGACCGCATCGGTATCCTCGAAGTGGACCACTTCACAAGCGTTGAAGGCCTGCAGTTCTACGCGGACCATGACTACGAGTTGGTGAGCGTCTACAACAACACCAGCAGTGAGTCCGTCGACAGCATGGCGGTGATGTACATCTACTTCAAGGACGCTGGCTTTGTGAAGCCAGACCTCTCGGCTATCTCCGCTGCGAGCACTGAAGAACCCGCAACGGGCGGCATGTAGGTCCGATTCGGACCCCAACTGGGATTACCTGGGGCCCAAGCGTCCCACGCCCATCATCACTTGGCTCACCTCATCGGAGAGTTCCATAGTGAAGGGCAGCTCTAGGCTTACGTTGGCGAACCCGGCTTCGACCAGTGTTCGCTCAACCCGCTCCGGGGTCAGCCCGTCTTCGAACATGCCAACCCAGTCCCATTGTACGAAGCGCCCACCTGGACGAAGCAGGGAGCGGATGAGGCGAACGGTGCCTTCGTAGTCGGGCACGAAGCCACACACGGACGAGGCCACGACCAAGTCAAATCGGTTCTGCATCAACGGATGGGTGGCGACGAGCTCGGCGGTGAGCTCGCCATGTAGCGTCTGTAGGTTGTCCAACCCTCTCGAATCGGCCACGGCCAACATGGGTAGGGACGTGTCCAACGCCACAATGTGGCTCGCCTTGGGGGCGAGTTTTGAGCTCAACTGGCCAGTGCCAGCGCCAAAGTCGAGAATGCGTAGACCGTCAATGTCTCCGGTGGTCAGCAGGCTTTCGAGCGCCTTTTCGGCGTACAGTGCCACCCCAGGTTTGTCATCCCAACCGCCGGCGTGCTCATCCCAGTTGATAGCCATGTCGTCTCCGTTCGTTGAAAGCTGCCGTTACTCGAGTGCCCGAACGCTGCCCCGCGTATTGATGTTCTGAACAATGGACGCCAGAAGCTCATCCAGCTCAAATGTGGCCATGGGTAGACTGGGACTGCGGTGGCAGACGGTGTCGGTCCCGGCCAAGCGGAACTGATGGCCACGCTGGGTGGCTTCTTCGTTGAGGGCGGCGAGGCGGTCCCAGGCAGGGTCGGACATCACCATATGAACGCCGGCCACCGAGATATCGGTGGCGCCTGCTGCCCACAAAGCGTCGCAGGCAGCCACGACGCTGCCGCCGGTATCAATGATGTCGTCGACGATTAGGACGCTGCGTCCTTTGACGTTGCCAACGACGGTCGTGCGGGCAACGGTGCTCTGGGCGCTGTAGTCACGCTCTTTCGACAGGGCGACGAGGTCACATTGCAGGACTTGTGCGAACTGCCGTGCGCGTTCGAGTCCACCCACGTCGGTCGACGCAACGCAGTCCGGTCTGAAGCCGCGCTGGTCAAGAAAACGGGCGAAGGGACGGCAGACGCCAACAGACTCCAACACGCACTGACGCGGAGCATAGCAGCCCACAATCGCTTCGGTGTGGGGCTCGAGGGTGACCACCATGTCGGCGCCGGCGGCGGTCAGCATGCGCGCAAAGAGCCCTGTGGAGACGCCCTCACGAACGTGGTCCTTTCGCTTGTCCTGACGGGTACCAGGAAGGTAGGGAATCACAGCCGTGACACGTTCGGCATCCGCACACCGGGCGGCATCGATGGCGTGGAGCAGCATAGTAAACCGGTCGTAGGTGGTCCAGATGCTGTCTGTGCCGAGGCACCGCTGCACAATGTAGACGTCTGTGCCGCGAACATTGGCGTCCAGCACATGCTTGCCCTCGCCAGACGCAAACCACACGTCGCGTGAGGGAACGAGGGACACGCCAAGTCGACTCGCCAACGCTTGACCGAGGGTGTGTGCGTCTTCGCAGGCCACAAGGCTCATTGGGGCACGTGTTGTCATGGTCTAGTTCTCGGGATTCGAAGTGAGTTCACCGGCCATATCCAGGCCCATCACCCGTCGGGTCTCTTCGGGGGAGCGGCCCTCCGCCAGCAGGCAATACAGCTTGGTGAGCGCCGCCTCCGGGGTCATGTCTTGGCCGCTGACTACGCCAACACGGGCAAGAGCGGCGCCGGTTCCGTACAATCCTGGGCGGACACGGCCGGAGCGGACAGAGCTGGTGTTGACGACCACAACGCCGCGTTCGATAGCCTCTGCGACAACTGCAACGAGGGCTTCGTTCGCGGATGGGAAGGTACCCGCGCCATAGGTCTCCAAGACAACGCCTTGCACCGGGGCAGCCATGACCTGCGCGAGCAGACGTGGCGTGATTCCTGGATAGACACGAAGTGAGATGACCTCGGGATGCTGTTGCAGGGTGCGCACCTGCAGCTTGCCCGATTGTGGCGCTCGAATGAGGTCGTGTTGTAGGTCGACCTCCACGCCAGCGCGTGCCAACGGCGGCAGGTTTCCGCTGTCGAAAGCGATGAACGCGGCTGAGTCCACCTTCTGTGAGCGGTTTCCTCGGAGTAAGCGGTCACCGAAGTAGATACATACCTCGGGGATATCCAAGGTTCCAGCAATGAGAAGGCTGGTGATGAGGTGTTCACGCCCGTCGCTTCGTGGGTCTCCGAGGGGGAGCTGGGCACCGGTGAAGACCACGGGCTTGTTGAGTCCGGTCAACAGGAACGACACGGCAGAGGCGCTGTACGCCATGGTGTCGGTTCCGTGAATGACTACGAAGCCGTCGACCTCATCCCCATGCTCAACAATGGCGTTGGCAATGCGAACCCAGTCGCTCGGGGTCATGTCCGCGCTGTCTTTGAGGGGCGGAAGCATGTGTAGCTCTGCTATCGGCAGGTCTTTGCCCATGAGCGTGGTGAGCTGGTCGAGGTACTGGGCGACCACACCGTCTTTGGGAGCGAGTCCGTCAGAAGCAGGGTACATCGCGATGGTTCCGCCGACGTGAAGTACGGCGACGCGGGAAGTAGTGGGCATGGCGCCGTCCTATCCCGCGGGCGGCTCGATGCGCGGCAAGCAGATGGTCACGGTAGCGCCACCACCGTCGCGGTCGTGAAGGGTCATGCGTCCTTTGTGCTGGTGAACGATGCCACGCGACAGCGTCAGCCCCACGCCGAAGCCGCCGTGTGGTCGGGTGAGACCCGCTTTACCCTGTGCGAAGCCCTTGAATACAGTCGCTCGGTAGCGAAGGGGGACCCCGGGACCCCGGTCGCTGACATGGATGCAAGCGTCGTCAGCGACGGTACCGATTCGAATGTCGATGTCCTGGTCAGCACCGCCGAACTTCACAGCATTGTCGACCAGGTGGTGAACGACTCGGGCGAGTGCGCGGGGGTCGCCATGCACCCAGACCTCTTCGTCGGTGTGGACACGGATGCGTCCGCTGGGGTCGACGAAAGACGCCACAGCGTTCTGGACCACGGAGGCCAGGGTGGTGTCGTGTAGGTCGCTGTCGTCCATCGTCTCTAGGGTACGCAGATCCAGAACGTCTTCAATGAGCTCTCCGAGCCTGCGAGCGTTGCGCGACGCGACGTCCAGCAGGGTTCGCTCGCGTTCATCTCGCCCGCCACGGGCCAGCAAGCCAATCGCGCCCACAACCGATGTGAGCGGTGTTCTCAGCTCATGGCTGACGGCAGCGAGAAAGTCTGACTGGAGTTTTTCAGACGCTAGGCGCTCACTCATGTCTCGTGCGAACACGACCTGTACCGTGTCACCCTCGAAGTGAAGCTCGGTGGTGGATGTTGCTGCGGAGATGATCTGACCGGATGAATCGAAGAGGCTGATGCGGTCGCCATCTTCACCGAGAAGGTGGGTGGCTTCGGAGGGGCGAAGGTCGGTGACTGGAGTGCCCACAACGGAGCCCTCACGAACGTCGAGCAGAATCTCGGCGGCCGGGTTTGCGTAGCGGATAATCCCATCCCGCATGACGAAGATGGCGTCCGGGCAGCGGTCGACAACGGTCCGAAAGCGCAGCTCGGACAGGCGTGTTCCGGTGAGGGCCGCTTCGAGTGATTTCCGCGCCTGCTGCTCGTCAAAACTGGCTCTGGAGAGTGTGGCGTAATTGCGTTCCCGGGCGATCATGAGGGCGATTCCAATCGCGCCTGCTGTGGCGAGAGCAACGCCGAAGTGAACCCAATCGGGGCTGGGGTAGCTGGCCGCAACACCTGCGAAGGACAGCGCGGTAAGGGCGTAGACGAGCGCCAAGCCCAAGCGCTGCGTCAAGAAGAGCGAAGCGGCAATCGTGACCAGCATGAGATGAGTGGTCTGGACCGGCTCTGGAGAGAGGCCAAAATACAGAGCACTGTTGACAGCAGCCAAAATGCCGGCGAACGTTAAAAAATGGGCCGCGCGGGCAACTACCCACGGGGTGCCGCGATGGACACTGACTCCGATCACGGCTGACAGGACAGACGTTGCGGCTGCGGTCGCCATCATGATGGGGCGCGCGACACCCTCAAGTATGGTCGCATGTGCCACGATGATGAGCGCGAAGTAGGTGAACATCAATGGGCCCGCGATCCCAAGGAGTCTAGCGGACTCTCGACCTCTCCATTCGCTAAGAACCTGCGCGTGTCGCTCTGTTGTCACCCTGCCTCCAGAGTCGTTGCGGTGCCAGTGAGTGCGTTGAGCTGGGCCTGCCAGGTGGAGACATCCGCGGAGAGCCCTTCTGACGACACCCCAATGACGCCGTCACCGATAGACCAGTTTGTGACGGTCTCGGACAGGCTGATCAGGGCGGAGCGTCGGGTGGGGTTCAGCCAAGCCCGTGCCGTCTTTGGCTCTGGGGCGCTGACGCGCATGACGTCGTCAAAAGAGAGGTCGCCAGTGAGGACTTCGCGCCAAGTAGACGGCTCGAACTCGGTGCGTCGCGTTCGAACGAACAGCTCTGGCACGTCAGACACTGCGACCCGTATACGCACGAACTGGCGGTCCAGCCCGAAGGTTCGCAGCTCGTCGACCCACAGCTCAATGGCATGGTCTTGAACGTTGCCCTGTGCGCGAGGAAACGGGGCATCTGTGGATTCAAGGGTCAACCCGACCGCTGAACAGACCGACTTCCACTGCGCACGTGCACGCGCACGCATCCACGCATTCACACCGGAGCGAGCCAGCATGACCCCAGCGGCGACCGCAACAACGATTCCAATACCAGTCAAACCAGACGCCATAGTCCAACAATGCTACCAAGGGGAATGCGACAGGTCTGCACGCGGACACAGGGAGAACAGATGAAGTTCAAGTGGGTGGCGTTTCTTGCCCTATCGGTCAGTGGATGCTTCGGTGAAGGTGTCGAGATTTGCGGCAATGGTATCGACGATGACGGCGACAACCTCATTGATTGCCAAGAGGCATTTTGTCGGTGTTCCGACGAAGAAATCTGCTCGGGAGACATCGACGAAGACGGCGATGGCCTGGTGGATTGCGCGGACGACGACTGCGACGGTGAAGCGCTGTGCATCGAGTCTGAATGTACCAATGGGGCAGATGACGACGGCGACGGCCTGACCGACTGCGAAGACAGTGACTGCGACGGCGACTGCCCCGAAGCGTGTGACGATGGTCGCGACAACGACGGCGACGGGCTCGTGGACTGCGAAGACGCAGACTGTACGGACGCTGTGGAGTGTTCCGAGCTGCTCTGTGACGACGGTACCGATGACGACGACGACGGCCTTATCGACTGTGCGGATGATGACTGTTGGGGCCTGCCGTGCCACCCAGATGGCGTGATCACGCAGATCGTAGACGGCAGCATGGTCATCAAGGACATTTCTCGAACCACTACTATCGGAACGTCAGGCAGCTACACGTCGTACGTGGGCAGCACCACGGTCGACACGCCATGCAGTGAGTTCACCGATGACGGTGGTCCAGCTGCCGGTCTGGTCCTGCGCAGCAACGCTTCCGAAGCTGTTCTCTCCGGCGTCATGGGCATTGCGCGTGTCCAGGTCGGCTCCGCCACAGAGACCTGCAACTTCTCGTTCACCCAGATGACGGCAGAAGGGGATGACGGCACGCTGACTCCCGGCGCTCGTACCGGTCTGGTGATTGAAGACGCCGCTCGATGCCGTTTGGCCGGTACCTCTTGGTTGCCGGCTACGCTGTCGCGCAATGGCAGTCGGCTGGATGCAGGCGCCGTTCGTCGCTACGCTTTCGCCGCACCCATGACGAGAAGCAACACGGCATCGCCCGTCGACACAACGACCTTCCGAGAGAGCTGCTACCGCAGTTTTGCGCGCTACACGGTGACCTCGTCAGTGTACGGCGACAACGTCTTTGGTGATGATGTGACGGTGGAGCCCTAGGCACCGCGGTGCGATATGCCCCGGCACCAACCCCTAGGGAGGCACCGTGGCATCCGATACCGGCAGCAATTTCATTCGTACGCGCATTGATTCGGAGCTTGCGGATGGTCGGGTCCAACAGGTGGTCACCCGCTTCCCGCCAGAGCCGAACGGCTGGCCACACATTGGTCACGCCAAGTCTATCTGCCTGAATTTTGGGTTGGCGGCTAGCTACGGCGGTCGCTGCCACTTGCGCTTTGACGACACGAACCCCGAAGGGGAGTCTGAAGAGTTTGCGCAGGCGCTGGCCAATGATGTTCGTTGGTTGGGCTTCGACTGGGGCGACCACAAGTACTACGCATCCGACTACTACGAGCAGCTGTATGTGTGGGCAGAGTCCCTCATTGAGCGCGGCTTGGCCTATGTGGACGAGAGCTCCGAGGAGCAGATTCGCGCCCACCGTGGAACCGTCACTGAAGCGGGCACCCCCACACCGTTCCGGGACCGTTCACCGGCTGACAGCCTAGACCGCTTCCGCCGGATGCGTGCTGGCGAGTTCGATGACGGCGCCATGGTGCTTCGCGCCAAGATCGACCTGACGTCCAACAACATGAAGATGCGCGACCCCCTGATGTACCGCATCAAGAAGCAGTCCCACTATCGTACAGGCGATGCCTGGGGCATCTACCCGTTCTACGACTACGCCCACTGCCTGTCGGATGCCCTTGAAGGCATCACCTACAGCTTGTGTACGCTCGAGTTCGAGAACAACCGTGAGCTGTACGACTGGTACGTCCAACACGTCGACACGGGCGCTGATCCAGCTCCACAGCAGATCGAGTTTGCTCGCCTGGCACTGACCCACACCGTCACAAGCAAGCGCAAGCTCAAGCAGTTGGTCCTCGAAGGACACGTGTCCGGCTGGGACGACCCGCGCATGCCCACACTCGCCGGGCTTCGTCGCCGGGGGGTTCGGCCGGAAGCAGTGCGTGAGCTGTGTGACCGTGTAGGTGTAGCGCGGGCGAATTCCACGCTAGATCCTGCTCTGTTCGACCAGATCATCCGCGAAGATTTGGACGCTGAGGCGCCTCGGGTCATGGCTGTACTCGACCCACTGCCCATGGTCGTAGAGAACTGGGACGCTGACGTCGACTGGATTGATGCTCCGCTGTGGCCGAGCGAGTTCGGTCTGGAAGGGGAACGTCCGATTCCCTTCGCAAAGAACCTGTTTATTGAGCGCGCCGACTTCAAGGTCAAGCCAGCAAAGGGCTTCAAGCGCTTGGCCCCGGGCCGCTCGGTTCGATTGCTCAACGGCTACGTCGTCACCTACACAGGCCATGAGGTCGACGCAGACGGTAACGTCACTCAAGTCCGTGTCTCTCATGACCCAAAGACTCGCGGCGGAGATGCCAGGAGCAAGGTCAGCGGCTCGATTCACTGGGTTGCTCGTGACACATCTATGGAAGCGACCGTGCGCGTATACGACCGGTTGTTCGCGGCCGCCGCACCGGGGCTTGAACAAGACTTCTTGCTCGACCTCAACCCTGCGTCCCTGAAGACACTCACCGCTCGCATTGAGCCGGCTCTCTCTTTTGCAGAGGGTGGCAGCCACTGGCAGTTCATTCGGGCCGGCTACTTCTTTGCGGACGTTCAGGACTCCGAGCCCGGAAAGCCCGTGTTCAACCAGGTCGTGTCGCTCAAAGACAGCTGGAAGAAGCAAGAGACGCTTGTCCAGGCTCGGAAAGCTGCGAATGCACCGGGCAAGGTCGGAGACAAGCCAGACCCGCTGCATCCGAAGCGTGCCAAGGCGCTGCGCGATCTGGGCATTGATGAAGACACCGCCCGTGTGTTGACCGATGACCCTGCCCATGATGCCGTGTTTGTGGCGGTTGTGGCCAAGCACGCCCAGCCAGAGTCGGTCGCGAAGTTTTTAGTGAACGAGGTCATCCCCGCTGCGGAACAGGCGGTGAAACTCGACGTCGCACCTGGCATTGCCGCACTGTTGGCCATGGTCGATTCTGGCAAGCTGACGACCAAGCTCGCCCGTAAGGTGCTCGCTGAGGTGCTGACTGGCGGTGATCCCGTCGCGATTGCAAAGCGAGATGGTCTCACCGTGGTGTCCGACAGCGGAGAGCTGCTTGCGATTGCCACCAAGGCGGTCGCCGACCATCCCGAAGAGGCCCAGAAGTTCCGTGACGGCAATGGCCGCATGATGGGCTTCTTTGTGGGCAAGGTGATGAAGGCCACCGGTGGCAAGGCAGACGGCAAGGCGGCAAAGCAGGCCGTTGAGGCGGCGCTCGGTACGTGGCAGGACCAAATGGTCCAGATCCTCAACGAGTCGAAAGCAAGCGACAATAAGTAGGCCAAGAGCCCGGGGTTGCGTCGAACAACACCGGTAGTTGGCAAGCGGGGGCAACGCTCACAGCTCCGTCGGACAGGGGCGGAACGTGACTTCAGCGAGAAACTCTGCGCATCGGCCCCCTCCAACCGGGCACGGCCAGCGATGTTGGTTAAACGAGCGCCCATGCGACTTTCTCTACTTCTTGCTCTTGCCCTGACCGGCTGCCCAAAGGGTGGTTCTGTGTCTTCGGCGTCTCCAGAACCTGAACCGACCTTCGTTCAAGGCCCGCCGGGTGGCGTGTCCTTGTGTCTGTCTCCCGTGCGCGAAGCGGGGCGTCTCAAGGGCGAAGACCGCGAGGCGTGGTGGGCAGCGGTCACCGCTCTTCAGGAACGTGACGTCGGACGTGCAGCGGGTGGCCTGGCCAACGCGAGTGAGCATGCCGGACTCGAAGCGTTGCGCGGTGTCACAAGTATGGTTGTTGGGAACTTGGAAGTAGCCGATACACGCTATGACCTGGTGCTCCACGAAGCCCCGAATGATTGGTGTGCGCTCATGACCGGCGCTCTGGTCTCTGCGCAGGCCGGCGACGTTGAAGAGGCTCAGGAACGCTCGGCGCTTGCATGGGAGCTCGCTCCGGATCAGCCTGAAGCTGGCTTTCTTAATGCTCTGACGCGCGCAGAAGAACCCGAGGCGTTTAAGGCAGCCTTGGAAGACGTGGCCGCTCGTTTCCCGGACCACGGCGCCACCCGATTGTCGCTGTACCAAATCGAGACTCAGCTCGGCAACGATGACGCCGCACTTGGGCATCTAGAAGCCGCGGTTGCAGCGGGAATCGTTCCTGACACGTACTTGTACGACGGCTACCTGGCAGCAGGGCAGCTCGACAAGGCGCTCGTGATGGCGTCTGAGGCCGAGGAGCCCCTTGGAGACGACGGGCGCATTGCGACGAGCGACAACCCGCTCATCACTTACTACGCCATGTTCTCGGCCACTCCGAACCAGACCCTGACAGCCGTCATTGACACGTCTATGGGTGAGCTGCGCTGCGAGCTGTTCGAGAAGGACGCACCCATCACCGTAGCGAACTTCAATGCGCTCTCGAAGGGAACGATACCTTGGATTGATCCAGGTGAGAACACGGTTCGCACGAGGCCGCTCTACCCGGGCACCATCTTTCATCGGGTGATTCCAGGGTTCATGATCCAAGGCGGAGACCCCGCTGGCAACGGCATGGGGGGCCCTGGCTACACGTTCCGTGATGAAGTCGTCACTGGACTTACCTTCGACCAGCCCGGTCGCTTGGCCATGGCCAACTCGGGACCCTCGACCAATGGCTCACAGTGGTTCATTACCGAGGGGACACCGGGCCACTTGAACGGCAAGCACACCATCTTTGGTCAGTGTGACGCCGCTTCCGTGGCACTCGTTGCAGAGATGGGCGCAGTCCCCAAGGACAACCGCGACCGTCCACTCGTCCCCATCCGAATCAACGGCATCACCATCGAGTCCATGTAGGGCTACTTCGGTGGTTTTGTCGCTGTGAGGACGTGTAGACTTCGGTAGGGTCGGCTCAGCACATCGCGGTCGATAGCCACATCAAAGCCTGCCGTCGTCAGGACGTCAGTCGCGCGTTCTGTAGTGAAGAGTAGGTAGAACATGATGAATGGCGGCCGTCGCACCGCATTGCGTGCATGCATGACCGCGTTGAAGCTACGAGCGAGCCACCATGCGGGGTTCAGCGGTGTGGGCCTGTCTGCGGTGAGACAGACGTAGCGACCGCCGGGGCGTAGCGCCGAGAAGATGTTGTTCGCGAACGGCTGTTGCTGGGGGCGCAAGATGTGCCCGTGTGCGCCGAAGCAGGTGACGACGTCGACCGATTCGGCGGGTAGGGCATCCATCGCATCGGCCTGCACCCACCTTAGGTCGGCCGGACCTGGAAGCGAGCGGGTCCGTGCGACGTCGAGCATTCCCTGGCTTCGGTCGATGCCGGTGGCCGATGTTGTGCACACTGGATGGAGGATGCGCATGGCGGCGCCTGTCCCGGTACACAGGTCGAGCCCGTCGGCTGCGGAACCGGGTGCGCCTAGGTACGGCGCGATCTGGTCGAGCAAGTCGTCAGGAGTTCGGAATGGCGTCAGGTCGAACTTTGGCGCGAGCAAGTCATAGCCATCGTTCGTACTGCTGAATGCTTGCTTGGCCAATTCGGCCAAACTCGGACCTTTGGGGTCGAACACTGGGGCCTCCGCGCGGGGGTGCGTGTAGTGCTACCATCTGTCCCCGTAACGGCAGAGCAGCAAGGAGAGCGCGTGGCCGAAACAGGCAGGACCATGCATCGCATTCTTGGCCCATCCTTCGACATCCTCCATGGTGCTGGCACCACGGAGCTGCGTTGGCACGCGCGCTACCAATCCACTGGCAGCTTGCTTGCGGCGTTGGACAAGCGTCACGCTTACCTGGTGGACCCCGAGACAGACGGCATCGCGCCTCTCCTCGAGCACACGGCCTCGGCGTTGGTGTACCGAACCCCAGAGATTCGTACACTGTCGGAGTGGATGGCATCTACTGGCGGAGACGGCGTTGGATTGAAGGCTGCGATGCAGTGGCTCGCTTTGTGCGCGCGCTCCATTGCCACCGCTGTAGAACCTGCTTGGGCCCACGGTATTCGCGGTCACGGGAACATTGGGCCTTGGCGCTGCACCATTGATGAACAGGGTCTTGTCGTCTTGCTTGGCTACGGTCTTCCTGCGGTCGAGCATGATGTGTACGACGCAGACGAAACCGCGGTGCCCCCGACGGACGCCTACCGGTACCGATCCCCGGAGCAGCTCAACGGCGAAGACATGGACGAGTCGTCGGATGTGTACGCCCTAGTATTGCTGGCGGTTGAACTCGGAACGGGACTGTCGGTCTACGACGGCACAGCCGGTGAAGTCGCGGACCAAGCCTTTGATGGTCAGGGACCTGAACGGTTGCCAGAGCTACCCATGGAGCTCGACGCCGTCTTGTTGCGGGCGCTGGATGTCTCGCCGGGCAAACGCCACGACACCGCTCTGGATTTCGCCCAAGAGCTCGAAGGCGTCATCGCTGGCTTACCGGGCGTCGACCTCGACGAAGCAGTCTTCACGCTGTTCTCAAAGGACCGCAATGGTGGCTTGTTAGCGGACCCAGATGATGAAGAACGCGCGCAACTCGCTGCGATTGTTGACGTCATCGCCGGCCGTCGGCCCAACGCACCAGGGCTACAGGCCGCCCGAGAGGCGTTGCCGTTGGACTTGAACGCGGCAAACACCGCTGTTTGGGATGTGATCGACTCGCTGCGCGCCAGGACCGATCTGGATGAAGACGCTGATATTGACGACATTCTTGATGCTGTGGATGGCGTTGAGCAAGCTGAGCGTTTGGCGGATGAGGCGCGGCAAGAAGAGCAGGCTCGTCTGGCGGAAGAGGCCCGTCTTGCAGATGAAGCTCGTCTAGCGGAGGAAGCTCGTCTAGCGGAGGAAGCCCGTCTTGCAGATGAAGCTCGTCTAGCGGAGGAAGCTCGTCTAGCGGAGGAAGCCCGTCTTGCAGATGAAGCTCGTCTAGCGGAGGAAGCTCGTCTAGCGGAGGAAG